>Ga0209643_1000089_pt1 | contig 224700 bp, 234 predicted proteins | sample AutmiccBRH37_all_FD_187383 | JGI IMG/M metagenome (GOLD analysis project Ga0209643, IMG submission 187383) | Deep subsurface microbial communities from Mt. Terri, Switzerland - Autotrophic microbial communities BRH/37_all (SPAdes) (version 2) | ecosystem: Environmental > Aquatic > Deep... | reverse complement strand
GAGGGGAGGCGGCCAGCCCCGGCCAGACTGACAAATATGCCGTCGGCGCCTGGTCCTATACCAGCCGGTTTGCAGATTTGGTGGACGTCGACGGGGTGGGCGACCCGCTGATGCGAAAGGGCAATCGGGGTTTTTATGTGCTGGCCGAGCGGACGCTTCATCGCGGAACGCGCAATCCCGACAGCCATGCCGATGGCTTCATCCGCTATGGCCGGGCCAATGCCGATTTCAACCAGTTTTCCAGCTATTTCCAGACCGGGCTGGTTTTCAGCGGGATGGTTGCCGGCCGCAGCGAAGACCAGTTTGCCGTGTCCTACAGTATTGCCCGCACTGGAGACAAGCACCGCCTGGCCGCTTCCATTTCCGGCGCGGAGGCTACGTCTCATGAGTCGGTTTGGGAAGCGACCTACCGTGCGCACGTGGCGCCCTGGCTGAGCGTACAGCCGAATATTCAGTATGTGATCAATCCGGGGGCCGACGCACAGATCAAGAATGCGACGGTGCTGGGTGTTCGTTTCGAAATGTCCGGGGAGAAATAACCCATGTTCAAGAATCCAAGTGTCAAAACCCGTCTCCAGCTCGGATTCACCGTGGTGTCAGTGCTGTTCTTGTCGATTCTTCTGATTTCCGGGGTGGGAATATCCAGATTGGCGCAGGATGTGCAGACCATCAATGAGAAAACCATGCCCAACGCGCTGTTGGCGGATGAGATGAACCTCAGCCGTTCGGATGTTCAACAATTCCTGACCGACGTATCGGCCACCCATGACGCCGAGGGATTCGACGCGGCCGAAGAGGCCGCCCAGCGATTCCTGAAAGGCGTCGAGAAATTCAGGCAAGCGTACCAGCAGGAAGGAAATTTCGGGGCTATTAAGGATATTGAGGTCATCGAATCAAGTTTCAATGAAATGTATGCCATCGGCAAAGTCATGGCCAAGGCCTACGTCGATGAGGGAATGGAGGCCGGCAATGCACTTATGAAAGGCACTGACACGACCCCCGGTTTTGATCAGGCCAGCGAAACCCTGTTGGAACATCTGGAAGCCTTTCGCAAGCGTCAGGTGGAAGAGGCTGGACGCATATCGGCCAGTGCCGGGAAAGCAGCAAACACCACGCTGTCCGGAATGATTGCGGGCAGCCTGGCGGTGGGGTTGCTGGCGGCGTTTGCCGGAATGTGGATTGTGCGTTCCATCACCCGCCCATTGAACGCTGCGCTGAAGCTTGTGCGTGCCGTTGCCGAAGGCGATCTGACGCAGAACATCGACGTCCATTCGACGGACGAAATCGGCCAGTTGATGCAGGCGCTGAAAGACATGAACGAGAGCCTGGTGAAGGTGGTGTCGCAGGTGCGCACCGGCACCGACACCGTTGCCACCGCGTCGAGCCAGATTGCCGCCGGCAACCTCGACCTGTCGTCGCGCACCGAAGAGCAGGCGTCCAGCCTGGAAGAGACCGCCAGCTCGATGGAAGAGCTCACCACCACTGTCAAGGAGAACGCCGAGCAGGCCCATCATGCCAGCAAGCTGGTGCTGTCGACCGCGGAGATTGCAGCCAGCGGCGGCGAAGTGGTGGGGAAAGTGATCGACACCATGAGCTCGATCAAGGAAAGCTCGCGCAAGATTGCCGACATCATCGGCGTCATTGACGGCATCGCCTTCCAGACCAATATCCTGGCACTAAACGCCGCGGTCGAAGCCGCGCGCGCCGGCGAACAGGGGCGCGGCTTTGCCGTCGTCGCCTCCGAAGTGCGCAACCTGGCGCAGCGCAGCGCGAGCGCAGCCAAGGAGATCAAGACCTTGATCACTGATTCGGTGGAACAGGTCGAGGCGGGTCGAAAGCTGGTTGACGAAGCAGGCGAAGCAATGGACGACATCGTGACGTCGGTGCAACTGGTGGCGGACATCATCAGCGGCTCTGCCGCCGCCAGCCAGGAACAAAGTTCCGGCATCGAGCAGGTCAACCGGGCCATCGCCCAGATGGATCAAGTGACCCAGCAGAACGCCGCCCTGGTCGAGGAAGCGGCCGCCGCCGCTGGTAGTCTGCAGGACCAGGCCGGCAAGCTGGCCGAGGCAGTGAGCGTGTTCAGGCTGGAGGGGGCATCCCATGGCGTGCAGCCAGTGTCTCCAACTCGGCAGGACACGCCGGCCAGGGCCATGGCGAGTCCGAAGAAACTGGCCGCAGCCGGTGGCGGCGGCGAGGAGTGGGAAGAATTCTGAGTGCTGATCGCACGAGGCATTCGATCTGAAATACGCAGGAAAAAGCATCGACAAGCCCTGTCCCGAACCAAGAAGGGGCGCGTTGACGCAACAAGCCGCAACATTTGACATAAGGAAAAATCGTGAAACAGTTCATCAGCAATTTGAAATTGAGCCGTAAATTCACCCTGGTCGGCGTCCTCGTCTTGGCGATGGTGGCCATGCCCGTATGGCTGGTCATCAAGACCGCCGTCGCGACGCTGTCCGTGGCCCGTGCCGAGGCCGCCGGCATCGAGCCCTCGGGCGACATGCTTACGCTGATCAAGTTCACGCAGCAGCACCGCGGCCAGTCGGCCATGGTGCTGGCCGGAAACGATGGTGTCCAGGCAGCGCGTCAGGCCAAACAGGCCGAAGTGGGGCTTGCCATGGTCAAGGCGGAGCAGTCGGTAGCTGTCCTGGACGATCCCAGGCTCAAAGAGAGTTTGGCCGCGATTCAGCGCGAATGGCAGGCCGTGGCCGACGCGATCGGCGGGAATTCAATCGCCGGGCCGCAGAGTTTTGCGCAGCACACCGCATTGATCGCCAAGCAGCTCGCGTTGCTCGATGACATCGTCGACAGCTCGACGCTGGCCTTCGACTCCGATGCCGGCACCCACCACATGGTCTCGTCGGTGCTCGGCCACTTGCCCCATCTGAATGAAAGCCTGGGCCAGATGCGCGCGGTCGGCGCCACGCTGCTGACCCGGGGCGAGATCATGCCGGAAGACCGCATGCGCATCACGACGACCGGCGCCACGGCGCAGCAGCATCTTGACAGTGCACGCGAGGCCTTCGACAAGGCCATGGATGCTGAGCCTGCATGGCGCCGGGCGCTGGACGGCCCCGTGGCGAGCGCGATGGCTGCGGCCGAAGCGGTGCTCAAGCTCACCGACGAGCAGATTGTCCGTGCCGAGACGCCCAGCCTGGCGAGCACAGACTACTTCGCAACGATGACCCGGGCCATCGACACCCAGTTCGATCTGACGGCCGCCGCGTTCAAGGTGCTGGACAGCGCCCTGTCCGATCGCGTCGCCGCCGAACAGCGCGCATTGTGGCTGGTGCTGGGAGGCGTTGTGCCGGGCGCCATCGCGCTGTGGATCATCGTGCTGACCGCGCGTACCACGACACGCTCAATCGGGCAGGCGGTACAACTGGCGCAAAATGTGGCGGCCGGCGACCTGACCTCGAAGATCGAGGTCACCAGCACCGACGAAGCCGGCCATCTGCTCGCTGCGCTGAAGGACATGAACGAGAGCCTGGCGGGCATCGTCAGCAGCGTGCGCCAGAGCAGCGATTCAATTGCCGCTGGCAGCGCCCAGATTGCCGCCGGCAACCTCGACCTATCGTCGCGCACCGAACAGCAGGCGGCAAGCCTGGAAGAAACCGCCAGCACGACGGAAGAGCTGACCAGTACTGTCAAGGAAAACGCCGAGCAGATCCACCATGCCAGCAAGCTGGTGCTGTCTACTGCGGAGATTGCAGCCAGCGGCGGCGAAGTGGTGGGAAAAGTGATCGACACCATGAGCTCGATCAAGGACAGCTCGCGCAAGATTGTCGACATCATCGGCGTCATTGACGGCATCGCCTTCCAGACCAACATCCTGGCGCTGAACGCCGCGGTGGAGGCGGCGCGCGCCGGCGAACAGGGGCGCGGCTTTGCCGTCGTCGCCACTGAAGTGCGCAACCTGGCGCAGCGCAGCGCGAGCGCAGCCAAGGAGATCAAGACCTTGATCACTGATTCGGTGGAACAGGTCGAGGCGGGTCGAAAGCTGGTTGACGAAGCAGGCGAAGCAATGGACGACATCGTGACGTCGGTGCAACTGGTGGCGGACATCATCAGCGGCTCTGCCGCCGCCAGCCAGGAACAAAGTTCCGGCATCGAGCAGGTCAACCGGGCCATCGCCCAGATGGATCAAGTGACCCAGCAGAACGCCGCCCTGGTCGAGGAAGCGGCCGCCGCCGCTGGTAGTCTGCAGGACCAGGCCGGCAAGCTGGCCGAGGCAGTGAGCGTGTTCAGGCTGGCGAGCGGAGCGTGCAGCGCGGCTCCCGCGCTCACCGTGAGGACAATCCCGGCACCGGCCGTCCGGCCGAAGAAACTGACTGCGGCCGGCGGCACGCAATGACCTGAGGGCAGCGTTTCAAGCTGCATCTTTCGGTAGATAAGTGCAGGCAGACCATCCAGATTTCTGACTACGGGCCGATATAAGATGTATTAGCTTGTCCGGGAATACACGATGCGCGCCAATATGCCGGTAACCAATGTCGAATACGTCCTGAAGGACACCGAAACGGTGGTGTCGAAGACGGACCTGCACGGCAACATCACCTACGTCAATCAGGACTTCGTCAATATCAGCCAGTTCAGCGAGGAAGAACTGATCGGTGCGCCACAGAATATCGTGCGCCACCCCGATATGCCGGTCGAGGCCTTTGCGGATTTCTGGCACACCATCAAGAGTGGCAAGGCGTGGACCGGCCTGGTGAAGAACCGCTGCAAGAACGGCGACCATTACTGGGTCGAGGCGAATGCCGCGCCCATCATCGAAAATGGGCAAATTGTCGGCTATACCTCGATCCGGACCAAACCCAGCCGCGAGCAGGTTCAGGCTGCGGAAGGCGCTTACCGTGCCATCAGGGCCGGCGACAAGGGGCTCAAGGTCGAAGAGGGCAATGCGGTCAGATGTTCCCCATATCAGTTCTGCAATTTCCTGAAGACCTATTCCCTGAAGGCCGTGCTGTGGATAGCCGCCGGTTCGATGGCCGGCTTGTTTGCGGTGATGGGGGTTCTGGCGTGGGCGGCTACAAATGAGGCCAATCAGCAGTTCACCGGCTGGCTGATGGCGATCGCCGCACTGGGGGTGCCACTGGCCGCGCTGTTCGCTATTTTCCTGTCACGTACGATCGTCATGCCTCTTGAACGCGTCAAGCACGATATCGAGCGCATGAGCACGGGCGACCTGACCGGGCGGATCGTGGCCGAAGGCGCGGATGAACTGGTCAAGCTGATGCAGTCGCTGCGCATTTTGCAGATCAACATCAAACTGCTGGTCGGGCAGATCAAGCAAAGCACCGGGATGGTGAGCACGGGGGCCAGCGAGATTGCGGCCGGCAATGCCGACTTGTCCGGTCGCACAGAATCGCAGGCCTCCTCGCTGGAAGAGACCGCCAGTTCGATGGAAGAACTGACCAGCACCGTCAAGCAGAATTCCGAGAACACCCGCCACGCCAGCCAGCTGGTGCTATCGACCGCCGATATTGCGGTCAAGGGGGGCGAGGTGGTGGGGCAGGTGATCAGCACGATGGGCTCGATCAAGGAAAGCTCGCGCAAGATTGCCGACATCATTGGCGTTATCGACGGCATTGCCTTCCAGACCAATATTCTTGCCTTGAACGCCGCGGTGGAAGCGGCGCGTGCCGGCGAACAGGGCCGCGGCTTTGCGGTGGTGGCCTCGGAAGTGCGCAATCTGGCGCAACGCAGCGCGAGCGCGGCCAAGGAGATCAAGACCCTGATCAGCGATTCGGTGGAACAGGTCGAGGCGGGTCGTAAACTGGTGGATGAAGCGGGCGAAGCGATGGACGACATCGTGACGTCGGTGCAGCTGGTGGCGGACATTATCAGTGGCAACGCCATCGCCAGCCAGGAGCAGAGCGCCGGCATTGAACAGGTCAACCAGGCCGTGGCCCAGATGGATGAAATCACCCAGCAGAACGCCGCGTTGGTCGAGCAGGCCGCGGCTGCGTCCGAGAGTCTGCAGGATCAGGCGGAGAAGCTTGCTGAGCTGGTGAGTGTCTTCACGCTGGTGCAGGGTGTGCATAATCCGGCTCGGCACGAAACGCGGGCGTCATTCAAGCCGGATAGCCGGGCTAAGGCATCCCCAGCCAGCCCTGTCAAACGCCAGAAGCTGCTGGCTGGCAGGTGATCGCAGGAAGAGGATCGTACCGGCTGGCCCTGTCGTGGGGCCGACTGGCTTGTAAACGGGGTGTGGCGCTGTACTGTCACAGTGGGCTCGATTTTAAGCAGGCGTTTGTGTTGAACGTGCGGCATTGAGTAAACAAGTGATTTCGACATGAAGCCAGTACTGAATAACTCTGCGGACAGCACCAAGATATTCGAATTCACCGCGCGTGATTTCGACCGTGTGCGTGCCCTGATCTACAAGCAGGCCGGAATTTCGCTTGGCGAAAGCAAGCAGGAAATGGTCTACAGCCGCCTGGCGCGCCGCCTGCGGGCGAAGGGGCTGAACACCTTCGAGGAATACCTCAACGGGCTGGAAAGTGGGCGGGATAACGAGGAATGGGTGGCCTTCACCAATGCCCTGACCACCAACCTGACCTCGTTCTTTCGCGAGGCGCATCACTTCCCGATTCTGGCCGAGCACATGCGGAACAAGAAGGCGCCGCTGTCGATCTGGTGTTCGGCCAGTTCGACCGGCGAAGAGCCCTATTCGATCGCGATGACCGTGTGCGAGGCGTTCGGCTCCCTCACTCCACCGGTCAGCATCATCGCCACGGATATCGATACCAACGTGCTGGCGACGGCAGCGAACGGGGTATATCCGATCGATCGGATCGACAAGATGGAGCAGGATCGCGTCAAGCGCTTCTTTCAGCGCGGCAAGGGCGAGCGTTCCAATATGGTGCGGGTGCGGCCGGAGTTGCGCCAGTTGGTGACGTTCAAGCCGCTCAATCTGCTGGCCAGCAGCTGGCCGCTGAGCGGCGCGTTCGATGTGATCTTTTGCCGCAATGTGATGATCTATTTCGACAAACCCACGCAGGGTCAGATTCTTGCGCGGTTTGTGCCGCTGATGAAGCCGGATGGGCTGCTGTTCGCCGGACATTCCGAAAACTTCATGTATGCATCCGATGCGTTCAAGTTGCGCGGCAAGACCGTCTACGAGCTGGATCCCCGCCATGGGGGCGCAAGGAAGCCTGCATGAACCCTGCCATTGAAGAGCAGCTTGCGACCAACCTGTATTACGACCGCACCTTCGACTGTGAAACCGCCAAGATATTGCCCGGTGAGTACTACTTCACCGGCAAGCCGATGCTCATCGTCACGGTACTCGGATCCTGCGTGGCGGCGTGCATACGCGACCGCGTCTCGGGTATCGGCGGCATGAACCATTTCATGCTGCCAGATGGCGGCGGCGATGCCGGCAGCCCGGCCTCGGCGTCGATGCGTTATGGCGCCTACGCCATGGAAGTGCTGATCAATCAGGTTCTCAAGGCGGGCGCGCGACGCGAGAACCTGGAAGCCAAGGTGTTTGGCGGCGGCAATGTGCTGCGCGGCTTTACCAGTATCAATGTGGGCGAACGCAACGCCCAGTTCGTGCGCGATTATTTGCGCGCCGAGAATATCCGCATCGTCGCCGAGGATTTGAACGATGTTCATCCGCGCAAGGTGTATTTCTTTCCGGCCACCGGCAAGGTGCTGGTCAAGAAACTCAAACAACTCAACAACTACACGCTGGTAAAACGTGAACAGGATTACGCAAGCCGACTGAAGACCAATTCGGTGAGTGGCGACGTCGACCTGTTCTGATCAAGAGAAAACAAGCATGACAAAAATCAAGGTCCTGATCGTGGATGACTCGGCGCTGATTCGCGGCGTAATGAAAGAGATCATCAATAGCCAGCCGGATATGGAAGTGGTGGGCGCGGCCCCCGATCCGCTGGCGGCACGCGATCTGATCAAGCAAACCAATCCCGACGTTCTCACGCTGGATGTCGAAATGCCGAAAATGGACGGCCTGGAATTTCTCGAAAAGCTGATGCGGCTGCGCCCGATGCCGGTGGTGATGGTGTCGTCGCTGACCGAGCGGGGATCGGAAATCACCATGCGCGCACTGGAACTTGGCGCCGTTGATTTCGTGACCAAGCCGAAGATGTCGATCCAGAGCGGCATGCTCGAATACGCCGACCTGATTTCGGAAAAAATCCGCATTGCGGCGCGGGCCAATATCAAGCCACGCGTCAAGGTGCAGGGCCAGGCTGGCGGCTCTGCGCTGGCGGCTGTGCGCAATACGTTTACCAGCAGCGAAAAGCTGATCATCATTGGCGCGTCCACCGGCGGTACCGAGGCGATCAAGGATTTTCTGATCCAGCTGCCGTCGGACTGCCCCGGCATCCTGATCACTCAGCACATGCCTGAAGGCTTCACGCGTTCGTTCGCCAACCGGCTCGACAAGCTGTGCAAGATTTCCGTCAAGGAAGCCGAAGGCGGGGAACGCGTGCTGCCGGGCCACGCCTATCTGGCGCCGGGACACTCCCACCTGACGCTGGTGCGCAGCGGAGCCAACTACATGACCAAAATCGATCAGGGCCCGCCGGTTAACCGCCATCGCCCTTCCGTCGACGTCCTGTTCAACTCGGCCGCGGTCAGTGCCGGCAAGAATGCGGTCGGCGTCATCCTGACCGGCATGGGCAAGGATGGCGCCGCGGGGATGCTGGAAATGAAAAAGGCCGGTGCCTACAACGTGGCGCAGGACGAAGCCTCCTGCGTGGTTTTCGGCATGCCGAGGGAAGCCATCGCCATCGGCGCCACCCATGATGTCGGGCCGCTTCACGAATTGCCTGGACGGGTACTGCAATTTTTTGCGGTGCACGGCAATCGCGCGATGCGGGTTTGACCTTCACGCGAATCGTCTTTCCGGCGGCTTGCCGGCTCAAGTTTGGCGCTGCTTTGCCGATTATTCCAGTAGCAAAATAAACCGCATTTTTGGAGTCCTGCATGGCCGATCCGAACACAAAATTTCTGGTTGTTGACGATTTCTCCACGATGCGTCGCATCGTGCGCAATCTGCTCAAGGAACTGGGTTATTCCAATGTTGAAGAAGCGGAGGATGGCGTCGATGGCCTGGCCAAATTGCGCGCCGGAAACTTCGACTTCGTCGTGTCCGACTGGAATATGCCCAACATGGATGGCCTCACCATGCTGCAGAACATTAGGGCCGATGCCGCATTGTCCAAGCTGCCGGTGCTGATGGTCACGGCAGAGGCCAAGAAGGAAAACATCATCGCTGCGGCGCAGGCCGGCGCCAGCGGCTACGTGGTCAAGCCTTTTACCGCCGCCACTCTCGACGAGAAACTTGCGAAGATATTCGAAAAACTTGAAAAAGCGGGAGCCTGACGTGGATACGCAATTCGCCAGCTCCGCCGTGGCTGCTACCGGGCACGATGCCGTGGATGCCGAAAGAAATGAACACGACGAGATGCTGGCGCGGGTTGGTCAGATTACCCGGGCCCTGCATGACAGCCTGCGTGAGCTGGGTTTCGACAAGGTGTTGGAAAAAGCGACGCATGACATCCCCGATGTCCGCGAACGTCTCAACTATGTCGCACGCATGACTGAACAGGCGGCGCAGCGCGTGCTCAACGCCACCGATGCCGCCATTCCCATGCAGGAACGCATCGATGCGGGCGCCGACGAAATCCTGAATGGTTGGCAGGCCGCCTTCAAAGCGCCCTTTTCGGAAGCCAATTACCGCGACATGGCCACGATGACCATGCAATGCCTGGCCGATATGCGCAACGACACCAGCGCCACCAAGCAGCAGTTGCTGGACATCATGATGGCGCAGGACTTTCAGGATCTGACCGGTCAGGTGATCCGCAAGGTGACCGATCTCGCGCATGGCATGGAGCAGCAGCTGGTTCAGTTGCTGATCGATTATTCGCCGGCCGAAGTGCGGCGCGAAACCGGCAGCGGCCTGCTCAACGGCCCGCAGATCAATCCGGCGAACAAGAGCGACGTGGTAGCCGACCAAGGCCAGGTGGACGACCTGCTCGATAGCCTGGGGTTCTAAACGCCCGGCCTGGTACGGGTTGCGTTAACCCTTCGCCCCACTTTCACACTTGCCCATTGCAGGAGCCCCGCCTCAGGACGATGCAAATACCACGGCATCTGGGCTAAAGCCCCTCCCACAGATGACGCAAGCGCAGAATGGTTTGTGGGAGCGGCTTCAGCCGCGATCAGTAAAAAGCCCTTCTTACAGATGACGCAAGCGGCCCGGTTCTTGTGGGAGCGGCTTCAGCCGCGATATTAATGCTTACCCACCGCCCGGACGCAATGTCTGGATCACCATCACCGTGGCCTTGAACCCATTCTGGATCGACTGTTCAAGCTGGGGGACGAAGTAGGGCAGGGTAAGGTCCAGCACAATCAGTCCAACGCCCAGGGTAATGGGAAAACCGATCGCAAAAATGTTGAGCTGGGGCGCGGAGCGGGTGAGGATGCCGAGCGACAGGTTGGTCATCAGCATGATGGCGATCACCGGCAGCGCCAGTTGCAGGCCGACGGCGAACACGGTGGATCCGAAGGCAGCCACGTTGTAGAACCCGGCGGCTGACAGCGGCTGCGGGCTGATGGGCAGGCTTTGAAAGCTTTCGACCAGAACGCCGAGCAGCAGCAGGTGGGCGTTCACCGCCAGAAATACCAGCAGCGCCAGCAGATTGAAAAACCGTGCGAGGACCAGCGTCTGGCCGGCGCTTTGCGGGTCGAAGAAGGACGCAAACCCCAGGCCCATCTGTAATCCGACGATTTCCCCCGCGGCTTCGACCGCAGCAAAAACAATGCGCATGATGAAACCAATCGCCACGCCGATGAGCAATTGCTGAACCAGGATGAACAGGCCATGCCATGACCCCAGTCCCACATCGGGCATCGGCGGCAGGGTGGGGGCAATGATCAGGGTGATGAAAATACCGAGCCCGATCTTGACGCGCGCGGGAACGGTGCGGTGTCCGAATACCGGCGCCACCATGATCAGCCCGAGAATGCGGGTGAGCGGCCAGATGAAATTGATCAGCCAGGTATTGATCTGGGCATCGGTGAGGCTGATCATGAAACGGCCGGGCTGGACTTAGCCGATGATGCCCGGCAGGCCGGTCAGCACCCTTCGCATGTAATCGGTCATCACCGTCAGCATCCACGGCCCGGCGAGGGCGAAGGTGACGAGCACCGCGAGCACTTTGGGAATGAAGGAGAGGCTGGGGTCGTTGATCTGGGTGGCGGCCTGGAAGACGCTGATGGCAAGGCCGATGACCAGCGTGACTAGCAGGACAGGGGACGCCACCAGGATGGTGATTTCCAGTGCGGTGCGGCCTATGGTCATTACACTTTCTGGCGTCATGGCGGGCTTCTAGGGCGTGTTAATGCTAATTTCGCGTCCGCGTTGCCGCGAGAAAGCGATGGATGCAAGGCGCGCCGCGCAGGCAAGGGTCATTCCTTGCCAAGCGGCGCAACGCCGCAGACGCGCTTTCTCGCGGCAACCCGGAGGGACGGGCCGATTCGGGCGCATGCCTTTGTCGCGAGCTGCTTGCAGTGAGCGACACTGCGGCGCATCTCGCTTCGCGGCCTGCATCCAGAATCGGCCTCGTCGCGGGCGTGAAATTAGCATTGACACGCCCTAGTAAAAGCTCTGCGCAAGCGAACCCAGCAGCAGATTCCAGCCATCGACCAGCACGAACAGGATGATCTTGAAGGGTAGCGCGACGATGGCGGGAGATACCATCATCATGCCCATCGCCATCAGGATGCTGGCGACGACCATGTCGATGATGAGGAACGGAATGAACACGGCGAAGCCGATCTGGAACGCGGTCTTGAGTTCGCTGGTGATGTAGGCCGGGACCAGAACGCGCATCGGTACGTCTTCAGCCGAATTCATTGGGCCGTTGCCGGACATTTTTGCGAACAGGGCAAGGTCGGTCTCGCGCGTCTGTTTCAGCATGAATGCGCGCAGGGGCGTCACGCCCTTTTCGAGCGCTTCCTGCATCTGGATGCGGTTTTCAGACAGCGGCTGATAGGCCTCGACGTAGATCTTGTCGAAGGTGGGCCCCATCACAAAGAACGTCAGAAACAGCGCCAGGCCGATCAATACCTGGTTGGGCGGGGTCGACTGGGTGCCGAGCGCCATCCGCAGCAGCGACAGCACGATGATGATGCGGGTGAAGCTGGTCATCATCAGCAGCGCGGCCGGTAGAAATGACAGTGAGGTCAGCAGCAGCAGGGTTTGCAGGCTGAGGGTGTAGGACTGTCCGCCGCCGCTCACCGGGGTGCTGGTGAATGCAGGCAGACCCGCCCCTTGGGCCAGCGCCAGCGAGGGCAGCGCCAGCGCGACCACCATGAAGAGGAGTTGCGCCAGGTTCGGATGCTGCTTATTTGACACGGCGTTTCTCGATCATTTGTTGCAGGCGCGCAGCAAAGCTGGCGTTGAGGCCGGGCGTGGCCGCTGACTGGAGCTCGCCTTTCGGCAGGGTCATCAGCGCATTGACGCTGCCGGGGGCCACGCCCACCACCAGCCAGGAATCCCCCACTTCGACCACCACGACCCGTTCGCGGGTGCCGACAGACGCGCTGCCGACCACATGCAGCAGGCCGGGCGAGCCGCCGTGGGTGACGCCCAGGCGCTTGGCCGCCCAGGCGGTTCCGGCGATCAGCAGCAGCACGGCCACCAGGCCGATGAAGACCTGCAGCAGGCTGCCGGCAGCGGAGATGGCGGGTTCTGCCGGGGCGGCGCCCGCCGCGCCGGTTGCCAGCGCCAGCGCCGGCAGGCTCAGCAATGTGCCTGCAGCGATGAAGCCAGGTTTCATTTGTTGAGTTTCCGGATCCGCTCGGCGGGGGTGATGATGTCGGTCAGGCGCACGCCGAATTTGTCGTTCACCACCACCACTTCGCCCTGCGCGATCAGGCAGCCGTTGACCAGCACGTCCATCGGTTCGCCCGCCAGCCCGTCGAGCTCGACCACCGATCCCTGCGCCAGCTGCAGCAGATTCTTGATGGTGATCTTGGTGCGCCCCAGTTCCACCGTCAGCAGCACCGGAATGTCGAGAATGAAATCGATATCCTGGCCCAGCCCGCCCGATACTGGAGTCCCGGACAGCTCCTTGAATATTTCCGGACGGGCCGCCGGGCTGGCGGCAGCCTGCGGGGCCTGCTCGGCCATGGCCGCTGCCCAGTCGTCTTCTGCGATGGCTTGGGTAGAGTCTTCAGACATGTTTTTCTCCTGTTTTCGGCTCGCCAGCGCTGGTTGACAGCAATTTCTCGACGCGCAAGGTGTATTGGCCGTTGAATTTTCCGTAGGCGCATTCCATCACCGGCACGCCGTCGACCTTGGCCTCGATGGTTTGCGGGATGTCGAGCGGAATGATGTCGCCCACTTTCATGTCGACGATGTCGCGCAGGCTGATTTCGGTTGTGCCAAGGTCGGCGACGATCTCGACCTCTGCCAGCTGGATCTGTTGCCGCATCAGGCGGATCCAGCGCTTGTCCACTTCCAGGTTTTCGGCCTGCAGGCTGCTGGTCAGCAGATCCTTGATGGGCTCGATCATCGAATACGGCATGCAAAAATGCATTTCTCCACTGATCTGGCCGAGCTCGATGGCAAAGGTGACCGCCACCACCACTTCGTTGGGCGTGGCGATGTTGGCGAACTGGGTGTTCATTTCCGAGCGGACAAACTCGAACTCGATCGGATAGATCGGTTCCCAGGATTTCGAGTAGGCCTCGAAAACGATATTGAGAATGCGCTGGATGATACGGTGTTCGGTCTGCGTGAAGTCGCGGCCTTCGACGCGCGTATGGAAACGACCGTCGCCGCCGAACAGGTTGTCGACCATAAGGAAAACCAGGTCGGGATTGAAGATCATCAACGCCGAGCCGCGCAGCGGCTTGAACTGCACCAGATTCAGGTTGGTAGGCACCACCAGGTTGCGGATGAACTCGCTGTATTTCGAGACGCGCACCGGGCCGACCGAGATTTCGACCCCGCGCCGCAGGAAGTTGTAAAGGCCGATGCGGAGCAGGCGCGCAAAACGCTCGTTGATGATTTCGAGCGTCGGCATGCGGCCGCGCACGATGCGTTCCTGCGTGGCCAGGTTGTATGAACGTACCTCGCCATGATCTTCTTCGGTCGGGGCATCGTCGGCTTCGCCGGTTACGCCTTTCAGCAGCGCGTCGACTTCATCCTGCGAAAGAAAATTGTCGGCCATGGGCTTGATTACTGGATCACGAACGAGGTGAACAGGACGTCGTCAACCTGCTGGGGCTTGCCTTTGGGATCAAACGGCTGCATCACCTGCGCCTGGATTTCCTGCGCAAGCTTTAGTTTGTCCGCCGCGGAGAGCAATTCATCGGCATGCCTGCTGGCGAGCAGGGTCAGCAAGCGGCTGCGGACGCGCGGCATGTGCAGCTTGATTGCGTCCGCCTGAGCCTGATCGGGCACCTGCAGCGTGATGTCAACCTGCATAAACTGCTCGCCATCCTGAAGATTGACGGTGAAGGTTTCGAGCGGCAGGTAGACCGGCGCTTTTTGCGGTTTTTCTTCGGCTTCCTTGGATGCGCCATCGGGCTGGATGAAGAACCAGGCGGCCGCGCCGCCCCCGCCCAACAGAACCACAAGGGCGCCGATGATGATGAACAGCTTCTTCTTTGATTTCCCGGCGGGGACGGCTTCGGCAGCCTCGTCGGGTTCGGCTGGTGCGGCGGGTCTGGCCATCGATACGGTTCCTTGGTAGGGGCTATGCGGTGTAGATGCTTGTCATTATTGAAACAAACAAGCACGTTCGATGCCGGGAAAAGAGGGGGAAAAGGGACGCATATCGCGCATATCGTTTCATGCGGTCGGCGGGCTCGCGCCGGGGTGACCTCCCCCAACAGCCCTCCCCTGTGGGAGGGGCGCCTCGCCCCGAATGTCGCACCGTCTCAACCGCCACCCCTTCGGCCCGAGGGCGGGCGTGCGTGGCTGTTGCGGATCTATCGGCTTTACAACCACGGCCTCCCCCTTGCGGGGGCTCCCACAACAGCCCTTTCCTGTGGGAGGGGCGCCCTCGCCCCGAATGTCGCACGCGCCTGCAAAAGACAAGCCGTCAGGCGAAGGTGTCGATCAGCCCCCGCCCGGATTGCTGGCCAGGCGCGTGAATGGGCTGCAGGCCGGCGCTGACGGCATCATCCATTCCGGCAATCGGAGGTATGCCCCGTTGTGCCTGGCGGTCGGGCGTGTTGTCCTGCCGCGGCGTGTCCGCACTCACCGTCGCCTGCTCAAGCTGGATGCCGGCCTCGTTCATCATTTCCTTCAATCTTGGAAAGGCGGCTTCCAGCGCCTGGCGCACTTCGGGCTGGGCCGAGAAGAAGCTGGCCGTGGCCTGGTCGTTCGCAAGGTTCAGCACGATCTGCAGGGGACCCATATTGGGCGGATTGAGCGTGAGCGTGGCCGATTGCTGGGCGCCCGCCGCCATCCATACGACTTTTTCGCCCAGGGCCTGGTTCCAGGCCGTCGTGCCCACCGTGGGGGCCAATTTGGGGGCGGAAACTTCATTCGGCGCGTGCAGGGTTTCAAGCATCGCCTGCGAGGCGGGGCGCATGGATGGATTGCTCGCGAGGTCCGACAGGAATTCTCCCTTCATGGTATCGGGCTGCCGGGCCGCTGCCAGTTGGCCCGAGAATGCGCTGGCCAGGGCGGCCGTCGTGGTCGCCTGCAGACCGGCTTTGCCGGATGCGGCGGGGTCGATTTTCTGCGTGTCGCGCGCAGGATCGGCGGGCTGTCCGACCGGCGCTGTTCGTGGCGCCCGGCCTTTGGCGGAATTCTGGAAGAGCAGGGTGTTTGCGTCCCTGGCGGTTGGCTGTTCCACGTCGACACTGGCCGTTTTGGCTGGCGCCGGCTTCATCAGGTCCGGGGGGATCGCAAGCCCAAGCAAGCTTGCCGGATCGATCGTGGCGTCCTCGGCCAGGGGCAGGGGCAGGGCAAGCGGATCGCTTGCGGCTTCCAGGATTTCCGTTGCCATGGCCGCGGCGCCCGCACTCAATTCTGCCGGCTTGTCCGCCTGCAACGCCTTGTGCGGACCGGCATCGGCGTCGGCGCCTTGTTTGGCCTCATTGCTGTTGCGCCGGCTTTGCGCCATCTCGCTCGACAGGACCTGGCTGAATGGCACGTCCTGCGCCGCGGAATCCTGCTGCTTGCCGGCGGCGGGCTGTGGCTGGACGGTATTGGCCGGATTGATATTGATGGGTGTCGCGTTCATGGTTTCAGTGTCCTGTTGGATTTCAGGAAGGATTTCGTTTGTACAGCGCGCTCCGGGCGGCGTGCTCGTCGTTCTGCTTCTGGTCGAGCCAAAGCTCGCGGCGTGCGCTTTCCTTGCTTGCCCGGTCGGCCAGCGTGACGAACGACATTTTCTTCTGCTCGCAGGCCTGCCAGGCGGCACGTGCCTGGGCAATCCGCTGTTTGGCGTCGCTGACGACCTTCTGCTGGCCGGCGATGGCGTGGTCGAGCTTTTGCATGAACGCCTGGAAATTGTTGAAGTGCGTCGTGCTGATTCCGCTGGCCAGATTGGTTTGGCAGCGCGCGGCATAGTCGTCGCGGTATTGCATCAGCAGGTCGAGTTTCTGGTCTGCCTCCTCTCCGGCGCGCAGCGTGGTGCCCAGCAGTTTCGCAGCCTCGTCGGTTTCCTTGTTGGCGAGGTCGATCAGCGTATCGAGTGCGGAGGGATTGGCCATTCAGTGTGCCTGTCGTTCGGTGAGGGTTATTGGAACAAGGCTTCGAGGGCGCTCAGGCTTTGCTGGACGTTCGCGTGCGCGGAAATGTCTTGCTGCAGGAAGGCCTCGATCCCCACCTGCAAGCGGATGGCTTCGTCCAGCAGCGGGTCGGTACCTGCCACATAGGCGCCGACGTTGATCAGGTCGCGGCTGCGCTCATAGCGCGAAACCAGTTTTTTCAGGCGGCGTGCGAGTTGCTGATGTTCCGGTGTAGTGATGCTTTGCATGACGCGGCTGATCGACTGCTCGATGTTGATGGCGGGGTAGTGGCCGCTTTCTGCCAGCGAACGATCCAGCACAATGTGGCCGTCGAGAATGGCGCGCGCGGCGTCGGCAATCGGGTCCTGCTGGTCGTCGCCTTCTGTCAGCACGGTGTAGAAGGCGGTGATCGAACCGCCGCCCGGCTTGCCGTTGCCGGCGCGCTCGACCAGGGCCGGCAGCTTGGCGAATACCGAAGGTGGGTAGCCCTTGGTGGCTGGGGGCTCGCCGATCGCCAGGGCGATCTCGCGCTGCGCCATGGCGTAGCGGGTAAGCGAATCCATGATCAGCAGCACGTTTTTGCCCTGGTCGCGAAAATGCTCGGCGATCGAGGTGGCGTAGGCTGCGCCCTGCATCCGCACCAGCGGCGGCGTGTCGGCCGGCGCGGCCACCACGACGGCGCGTGCAAGGCCTTCCTCGCCGAGAATGTTTTCGATGAATTCCTTGACCTCGCGGCCGCGTTCTCCGATCAGGCCGACCACGATCACGTCCGCGCCGGTGTAGCGCGCCATCATGCCCAGCAGCACGCTCTTGCCGACGCCGGAGCCGGCGAACAGGCCCATGCGCTGGCCGCGGCCCACCGTCAGCATGCTGTTGATCGCGCGCACGCCGACGTCGAGGGTGTCGGTGATCGGCGCGCGCGACAGCGGGTTGGCGGCGCGGTTGTTGAGCGGCGCGGTGGCCGTGGTATGCACGGGACCGAGGCCGTCGAGCGGCCGCCCGCTGCTGTCGAGCACGCGTCCCAGGAGGGCGTCGCCGACCGGCAGGTGACGGGTGCGGTCGCTCGGCCGGCGGCGCGGATGATTCACCAGACCGAGGCGGGGCAGGGTGGGAATCACCTCCACCGGGAACACTCTGGAGCCGGGCACGATGCCTTCGACGTCGCTTTGCGGCATCAGGAAAAGCCGGTTGCCGTCAAACCCCACCACTTCGGCATCCAGCTGCGAGCCATTGGGCAGCGGCACGGTGCAGGCGCTGCCGACCGCCAGTTTCAGGCCAACCGCCTCCATCACCAGGCCGGCCACGCGGGTGACGCGCCCGGATACCTGCATCGGCTCGGCGATCGCAAGCAGTTCGCTGCAATCCTGCAGATAGGCCTTCCAGCGGGCGCTGTGGGATTGGGTGTCCATCCTGGATCAGGGTGCCAGCCAATCGGAATCCTTGCCGAGCGCGGCAGCGAGACGTTTCCAGCGGGTAGGCAAGGAGGCGTCGATCTGATTGCTGGCGGTTTCAACGCGGCAGCTGCCGGGGTCGAGCTGGGCATCGGTCGTCAATTGCCAGCCCATTTTCGCCAGTTCATCGCCGATTCTGTCCCCCACCAGCACGGCATCGTCCGGATGCAGGAACAGCAGGGCCGGCTGGTGCAGCACCGGCAGATAGCGAACCGCTTCCTTGACGATGGGGATGACCAGTTCGGGGCGTATCGTCAGCGCCGATTTCAGCAACGCATGGGCAAAATCGAGCGACAGGTCGAGGATGTGTTGCGCGATGGTTTCATCGGCATTGCCGATTGCCGTTGTGAAAGCGCCTGCCAGGTTGCTTAGGCGGGCGGCTTCGAGCGCGGCTTTTTCCTGCCCTTCGTCATAGCCCTTGGCAAGGCCCTCGGCATGTCCGGCGTTGTAGCCCTCCTGCCGTGCCTGCTCCTGGATGCCACTGATCTGTTCGATCGTCGGCAGGGTGATGCCCGCGTGGTGCGATTTTTTCACCGAGTGAGGGTCACCTTCGAAGCTGGCCATTTCCCAGGGCTTGCAGTCTGGCCGATTCAGGGTGGACAGGACGCTAGACATACTGTTCTTCCCCCTTCGCACCCAGCGAGATCTGGCCTTCATCGGCCAGGCGGCGGACGATCAACAGAATTTCCTTCTGTTGCGCCTCCACCTCGGACAGACGAACCGGGCCCTTGGAATCCAGGTCGTCCCGCATCATTTCAGCGGCACGCTGCGACATGTTCTTGAATATTTTTTCGCGCATCTCTTCCGACGCGCCCTTGAGCGCGATGATGAGCGAATCGGACTGCACTTCGCGCAGCAGCAGCTGGATGCCGCGGTCCTCGATGTCCATGATGTTCTCGAACACGAACATCTCGTCCATGATCTTCTGCGCCATTTCGGGGTCGTAGCTTTTCAGGTGCTCCATGGCGGTGCTTTCATTGTCACCGCTCATGAAGTTGAGGATTTCCGCCGCGGCACGGGTGCCGCCCATCGGCTGTTTCTTCAGCACGTCGTTGCCGGACAGCAGCTTGGTCAGCACGTCATTGAGCTCGCGCAGCGCGGTCGGCTGCACGCCGGAGAGCGTGGCAATGCGCAGCAGTACGTCATTGCGCAGACGCTCCGTGAAACAGTTCAGCACCTCGCAGGCCTGGTCGCGCTCCAGATGCACCAGAATCGTTGCGATGGTCTGCGGATGCTCGTTGTGGATGAGGTCGGACACCGATTCGGCGTCCATCCATTTCAGGCTTTCGATGCCGCTGGCATCGCTGCCGCCGCCGAGAATCCGGTTCAGCAGCGACGAGGCCTTGTCGTCGCCCAGCGCATTTTTCAGAACGGTGCGGATATAGTCGTTTGAATCCAGGCCCAGCGAGGAACTCAGGTCGGCCACATTGTTGAAGTCCTCCAGCACGTTTTCCACATCTTCCTGCGGAATGGACTTCATGCTGGTCATGGCTTCGCCCAGCTTCTGCACTTCGCGCGGGCCGAGAAACTTCATGACTTCCGATGCACCGGTCTCGCCCAGTGCAAGCATCAGGATCGCGCCCTTGGTGACGCCAGTTTGTTCACTCATTGCTGGCCACCCAGGTTTTGACGATGTTGGCGACGACGCGCGGATCTTCGCTGGCCATCTTTTGCGCGCGCGACAGGTTTTCCTGGTAGTTGCGCTGGCCGGGAAGCGCCAGCACGCCGGCATCGGCGTCCTGCAGCTGGGCATGATGGCTTGCCGGGGGCGGCGTCATCGTTTCGGAGAGCTTCTTCACCATCGGCTTGAGCACGCGCAGATACAGGATGAGCAGGGCCAGCGCCATCAGCAGGTACTTGCCTGCGGTCATTGCCATCTGGATAACGCCGGGCTGTTTCCAAAGGGGCAGTTCGGGGATCGCCTCCTGTTCCGCGCGGGCGAAAGGCGTGTTCACCACGTTGATCGAGTCGCCGCGTTCCGCATTGAAGCCCATGGCCTCCTTGACCAGATTGGTGATCTGGACGGTCTCGGCCTCGGTCAGCGGCGTCATGACCGCCTTGCCGTCCTTGCCGGTGGTTTGCTTGTAATTGACGACCACCGCGACTGACAACCGCTTGAGGCCGCCAACGCCCTGCTGCACATACTGGATGGTCTTGTCGACTTCGTAGTTGACGGTGGCATCCTTGCGCGTATTGGTAGCCAGCGTGCCGTTGGCCGGGGCGATGGCGTTCTGTCCCGGCGCATTGATCGGCGCGGTGGCCGGCGCCGGCGGCTGGTTGGTGAGTGCGCCCGGCACGCCGCCCGGATTGCCGTTGCCGTTCAGTGATTCGCTGGTCTGCTGGCTGCGGATCACCATCGCGTCGGGCGTCTGGTTCGGCTTGTAGGATTCCACCGCCTGCTGGCTGCGCGAAAAATCGACGTCGGCCGTCGCCTCGGCGCGCACGTTGTCGGGGCCGACGATCGGGGTGATGATCGATTCGATCCGCTTGACCACGTTCTGCTGCAGTTCCTGCACATACTTGATCTGGCTGGGATCCATGCCGTTGGCGCTGGCCATCTTGCCGGTTTCGGAGAGCAGGTTGCCGTTCTGGTCGACCACGGTCACGTTCTTGATCGGCAACTCGGGCACGCTGCTGGCCACCAGGTGCACGATGGCGCTGATCTGCTGCAGGTCCAGTACGCGGCCGGGATGCAGGTTGAGCAGCACCGAGGCCGTGGGCGCCTTCTGCTCGGAAACGAAGACCGAATCCTTGGGCATGGCCAGGTGAACGCGCGCGGCCTGCACCGCGGAAACCGATTCGATCGAGCGTGCCAGTTCGCCTTCCATGGCGCGCTGGAAATTGACCCGCTCGACGAACTGGGAAGAGCCGAGTTTCTGGTTTTCCATCAGCTCGAAGCCGACATTGCCGCCCTTGGGCAGGCCTTGCGAGGCCAGCTTCAGGCGCGCATCGTGCACGCGGTCGGCGGGCACCAGCACGGCGCCGCCGCCCTCTGCGTACTTGTAGGGGACGCCCATCTTTTCCAGCTCGGCGACGATCGCACCGCCGTCGCGATCGCTGAAATTCGAGAACAGCACGCGATAGTCGGGCTGTTGTCCCCACATCCAGACCGCGCCCATGACCGCTACGGCGATCGCCACGCCCAGTGCCAGCATGATTTTTTGCCCGCCGGCCGTCCGGGTGAAATCCATGACGTTGCCCGGCACCACAATCTCGCTTCCTGCCGCCATATTATTCTGCCCCCTTCGTGCCGGCGTCATGGATCGCCTTGTTTTCGATTGCCGTTTTCACGTCGTGTTTCCCCATGAGGTACGCCTTATGTGATCGAATTATCGGCACTGCCAGGATTTTCAATCGGGGGAATAGAAGCCGGTTTTCCGCGCTTATCGAACTTATGGCTTGCGACCGGGCTGGTAAGGTGGGCACGTGAAAAACCGCCTGGCTGGAACGGCGGCCGGATAAGCAGAGGAGGACGCCATGAGCATAGGAGCGATCGACAGCGGCAGGATAGAAGCGATGATGGCGCAGCTAAAAGCCGCGGCAGAACGCACATCCCCCGCGAACATCAACCCCGCAAGCGATAGCGCCCTTCAGACCAAACAGGCCGCGGGGGCGGTCGACTTTCAGTCGGTTCTCAAAACCTCGCTCGACCAGGTCAATCAGGTCCAGTTGCAATCGCAGCAGCTTGCCCAGCGCTTCGAGATGGGCGACAGCACGGTCAGCCTCTCCGACGCCATGATCTCATTGCAGAAATCCAGCATCGCCCTGCAACAGACCGTACAGGTGCGCAACAAACTGGTGTCCGCCTATCAGGAAATCATGGCGATGGGCGTGTAAACCAAGCCGCAAAGCGCGGGCATCGGCCAGGCCGCTCATTTGTGGGCGGGGCGCCCTCGCCCCGAATGTCGCGCCGATGCAATCTTCACGGCTTCGGCCCGAGGGCGGGCCTCCCACATACCTTCTACAGCCAGATCGCATCCCAATGCGGGTAGTCCGCCAAGTGCCCGGCCAAGCCCGCACGCAATGGATTGGCGACGATGTATCGGGCGACCTTCATCAGGTCTTCACTCTTGGCGTAAAGCATGATCATGGAATCCGCCCTGCCAGATACGTTTGTCCAGCCTGTGCGCCGTGACCGCTTTAACCGCTCCCACCACGTCCGACAATGCGGCGCCCACCTCTAGTTGCATCAACCAATGCAGGTGATCGGGCATGACCACAAAAGCCAGTGTCGTCGCACCGCCGCGTACCTGCGCCTCGCGCAGGGCATTAATCAGCAAACGTGCCGGGCGCAAGTCCGAAAAAACAGGCTGCCGGTCAAGGGTGATCGTGGAGATGTGATACACCTGTCCGGGTAGGGACACTCGACCCTTGCGCAAATCTTTCTCATGAGACCTGGCATGATCTTTCGGCATTTGCGCGCTCGTTGTGATGAAGAGACGAGGATTCTTAGCCCCGAGCGGCCTTCCCCTTCCCTGTGGGAGGGGCGCCCTCGCCCCGAATTTCGCGCTGCTTCAACCGCCACCCCATCGGGCCGGGGCGGCCCTACGGCATCACGCTTTGCCCAGCGCCTCGCGTAATGCGTTGGCCAGGTCCTCGGCGACAAACTTCGCCACATAGGCATCCGCCCCTACATTCTTGACATGCGCTTCGTTGGTCGAACCGGTCAGCGAGGAATGGATCACCACGGGAATGGCGCTGAAGCGCGGATCCTGCTTGATGTTGCGGGTCAGGGTGAAGCCGTCCATTTCGGGCATTTCCAGATCGGTCAGCACCAGGGCAATCCTGTCGTACACGGTTTTGCCTTCGGCTTCCGCCTTGTCGGAGATGGCCTGCAACTGGTCCCAGGCTTCCTTGCCGGTCTTGCACATGATGAAGGGCAGGCCCATGGCTTCCAGCCCCTGTTCGATCATGGTGCGTGCGATCAGGGAGTCGTCCGCAGCCAGAATGACGGTACCGGGCTTGATTTCGACCTGGGGTCCAATGGTGGCGGTATCGATGTCCGGTTCGGTCGGCGGCATGACCTTGCGCAGGATCGTTTCCACATCCAGCACCTGCGCCAGACGGTCGCTGTTTTCGCCCTCCAGGCGGGCGAGGCTGGTCACCATGCCGCCCGCGGCATTGCCCTCGGCCGACAGCACCTGACGCCAGTCGAGACGCACGATGTCCTCCACCGACTCGACGGCAAAGGCCTGGGTGCTGCGGGCATATTCGGTGATCAGCAGGATATTCAGCCCGGTTTTGGGCGTGCATCCTGTCACCGCCGGCAAGTCGATGACGGGGATGATCTGGCCGCGCAGGTCGACCACGCCCATCATGTGGGGATGCGATCCGGCCATGGCGGTAATGGTCGGCATCGGGATGATTTCGCGTATCTTGAACACGTTGATCCCGAACAGTTCGTTGCGATCGAGATTGGCATCCTCGCCCAGACGAAACAGCAACAACTCCAGCTTGTTGGAGCTGGTCAGATTGGTTCGTTCGTCAATTTCCTGCTGGATCGTTTGCATGGCGGGGTCTCTCTGAATCTTGATGTGGGGGGTACTACAGTCGTGTCTTAAAGGCTGTTGCGCCGGGCACGCTCGATATCCATGACAAAGCGCTGCAACTTCGCCGCCATGTCTTTGGGCAGGTCGACGAACTGGCAGCCCAGACGGGTCTGGAAGACGCCGTTGGGCAGGCGGATCTGGGCCGAATTGCGGACTTCCAGCGACGTGACAATGGTGTCCGACTCGGGCAGCAGCAGGCGGCAGTCCGGCAGGATTCGGCCGGTTTCGGGGCCAAGACGGCCGCTGGTTTCGGCAATCGCCACGCCGCCGCAGCCGATATCCATCAGGTGCGTGGTGATCGGGTCGGTGTCGCCGTCCGCCGACGGCACGATGCACTTGACCGGGTTGGCGATCGGCATCGGCACCCTGAAATGCTCGCGGCGCTGCAGGCGAATCAGCGACGTGGGCAGGGCAATGCGCAGCGCGGGCAGGCCCTCGTACGTGCACCACGTCACCGGGCCGGTGGCGAACGAGATCGAGACGCCGTCGAGCTGGGCGACGAACTCCGCGCCCTTGCTGGACATCAGTTCCTGGTTGAGCGCGTCGCCCCGGGCGCTGTCGAGGATCAGCGTGTTCCTGGTCTCGTTCACCGCCAGCACCGATGTGACGACAATCTGCCGGCTGTTTCGCAGGTCGAGATTGACCAGCAGCTTGCGTTTCTGGATCGCGCGCAGCTGGAACAGAATATCCGAGCGCGAATGCAGGGTGTAGCGCGCCAGCAGCGCGTCGTGGTCGGCAGAACTAAAGTTGTGTTGCGGAGAGGAAGGCATAGGGTCAGGCGTTAAGAGTCGGGGTGGCCTTCTCAGCTTCTTCCAGATGATAGAGCCAGGCCAGCAGTTCGGCCACCACGATATATAACTGAGGCGGGATGTGGCTGTCGAGGTCGATCTGCATCAGCAGCGCCAGCAACTCGCGCGATTCGTGAACGTACACCCCGGATGCGCGCGCCCGCTCGATGATGTTGTCGGCCAGAATGCCGCGCCCCTTGGCGACCACGCGCGGCGCGCCATCGCCTTCGCGGTAGGCGATCGCTGCGGCGGCGCGCTGCTTGTCAGGCGTCGGCGGCATCATCTTGTCGTACTGCCAGTGTCTGCAGCGTGCAGCCCGCCGCCGCCAGTTGTTCCATGAGTCGGCTCTGGTTCTGCCGCAGCAGGGGTTCGACTTCGGCCTGCTCCGGCACCAGACGGATGCTGAACGCCAGATTCGTATCGAGCTTGATGTGGGCGGTCACCGTGCCGAGTTGCGGCAAACTCAACTTGAGTGTCGATTCCCAGCCGGCATCGGTCTCGTCCCCGGGCATCGCGGCCGATTGATTTTGCGCGTGTTCGGTTTCGTGGCGCAGATGCCATTCCAGCACCTGGCCCGGCCATACCTCGCCACGCCAGATGAACTGGGGCGACTCCAGCACCTGCAACTGCTGCGACAGCAGGGCGTGCATCGGGTTGAGCGGCTTCGGGGCGGACGTTTCCGCTGCATTGAGCAGGGCCAAGGGGCTGGCCGCGGCGCGTGCGGCCTCGGCCGCCGCCAGCTTGTTTTGCGGCTCCTGCATCAGGCCGTCCAGGCTGTCCTGGCCGACCGCCCAGTTGGCCAGGTGCGACTCGTAAAAAAGCCCGCTGCGCACCAGCGCGGTGCGCAGCGCGAGCGCGATCAGGGCCGGTTTCGTCGTTGCCTGGTCGAGCAGGGGGCCGGGCGGGGAGAGCGTGGGCAGGGCGTTGCGGCCCGGCAACTGCTGCATCAGATCGCTCAGCATACGCGCGGTCTGACTCAGCTGCGGGGCATCGCCGGCCGCGGATTCGGGGGGGGCGAGCAGAAACACCGCCTGCGGCATGTGGCCGGCAAAGCGCAGGCGCAGGGTGTCGCCGGGTGCGGCCGGGTGCGGCAGCCGCATCGCAACGGTTTGCCCCTCGACTTCGACCATCGTAATGCCCTTCGCCTGGCTCTTCACCAGCCCGGTCAGCGCCTGGCCGATCGTCAGCTGGTCGAATGCGGCACGCGGTGCAGCCTGGTCGCGCTGGGTGGCGTTCAGTACCGGCTGGACCGGTACCAGCCCGGACAGCGGCCGCCCGGGGCTGTCCGGCGTGAGCGGGACATCCAGAACGCGGGCAAGGTACTGAACCGGGAACATTGAATCTGTGCTTACGCCCGCTGCGCGCCGTACGCCTGGACACCGCGCTGTCCACTGCGCGTCATGTGCAGGTTTTGCTGCAGTTCGTGCAGGCGCGGCTCGGTGAGCGCGCGGATGCTGGCGTCGTTTTGCAAAATGCTGCGGATGATCGCAACCTTGGTGCGCTGTTCGTTTTCGCTCAGTGGCAGCGGCGCGGCCTGCATCAGGCTGCCGACGTAGCCGCGGCAGCGCTGCTCCAGCGCGGCCAGGTCATCCCACTCGCCCTGGCGGGCGGCGTTCAGCATGGTCCCCATCAACTCGGAGAGGGATTCGTAGGTGGTGAGCATTTCGTTGCTGGTCATGGCGGTCTCCGGTTTAAGCGGCATGGGAGTGAGAAGATTGCTGCGCAGCCTGGCCTGCAGTACCGATCTGTTGCCAGGCGCCGCGCAGTTCGCGCAGCAGCCCCAGCACTTCTTCCAATGGCGCGGCCTGGTTGTTGACGTGGGCCAGCATCAGGCGCTGGTTCATATAGTCGTACAGCGTCTCCAGCCGGTGCGCGATTTCACCCCCCTGGTCCGGGTCGAGCGCGGCTTTAAGGCCGTCCAGAATGATGCGGCTCGCCTTGCTTATCGCACCGCATTTTTTGGTAACGTCACCCTCGTTCATATGTTTGATTGCCATCCGCACAGCAAGCTCTGCGCCTTCGTACAGCATGACGATGAGCTGGTGCGGATTGGCCGCAACCACGCCGGTTTCCAGACCGACGTTGGCGTAGGCATGCGCTGCATTTCTGGGATTCGTGTACATGTCTTTCTCCTCGTTTATTCCTTGGCGCTGCCGGGAAGATTGGCCAGTTGCTGGGTCAGGAAACTGCTGGTGCTGTTCATGCTGCTGAGCATGGTGTCGAGCGCGGAAAACTGCGCGCGATAGCGTTTCTCGATATTGACCAGGCGGGCTTCCAGGTCGGCGCGGCGTTTCTCGATATCCGTGATGCTTCTGCCGATCCCCTCGGTGCGTGCCGCGATGATGCTGTCGCTGGCCAGGACGGCGGTGGACCAATTGCTTAGTATCGTGGCGTAACCCTGGGAGTAGTTCAGCATCCCGCGGTCGCCGAGTGTGCCGCCGTTAATGAGGATACCCATCCCCAGCGCATCGCCGCCGATCGCGCTCAACAGCTGGCCGGAACCGGTCGTGTTCGCGCCGCCGATCGAGCCGGCCACATCCACGCCGGCGGTCGGGGTGTCGGCATCAAGACCGAGTGCCGATGCCGCAGTGCCGCCGGTGATGCTCACGCTTGAGGTCGAGCCGTAATTTACCGAAGTCAGGGTGAGGGTTCCCGCGTTTTCCGCAATGGCAACTGAAACGCCCATATCGGACAGGGCTGTTGAGCCGTTGATTTTTGCCTGCAGTTCGGTGGCCAGCGCCTGCGCGGTGCTGTAGGTGCCGGGCGCCAGGGTGACGGAGACACTGATGCCGTTGACAACCAGGTCGAGGGTGTCGTTGTTGCCGGCGACGATGGCCTGCGGGGTGGTGATCGCCGTGGACCCCACGGATTTTCCCTGCTTGGCGATCTGCGTGACATTCACCGCATAACTGCCGGCCTTGGTGCTGCTGGTGGCACTGTTGAAGCTGACCAGGCTGTCCGTGCTCTTGCCGACCGAGGCGAACAGGCTCGCAATCTCGTCGAAACGATTGGTCATCGCATCATTAAGCCGGGTCTGGTCCACCGCCAGGCTGCCGTCCTTCTGGAATGTGATGCCGATGCTCGAAAGTGTCGTCAGGTTGCCGGGCGTGCCCGTCACGGAGGTGCCGAGGATGCCGCGCAATTGCGTTTGCAGCGAACGCACCGTGGAATCGCCCTGCAGGATCGCGCCCCGCTTGCTGGCCGCATCGTAGCCCGAAACGTTTTTCAGCGTGGTGGTCAGATCGTTGTAGGCTTTCACGAAGCCGGAAATGGAGTTGCTGACCGAGGCCGTGTCGCGCGCCACCGTCAGCGTCGCGGGCGAACTGGTGACTTTGTTCAAATTCAGGGTCACCCCCTCCAACACATCGCTGACGGAATTGGACGTCTTGGTGACCGTCACCCCGTTGAGCTTGAAATTGGCGTTCTGCGCGGCCACTGTTTGGTACAGGTTCTGCGTGCCTGCGGGGTCGTGTGCCAGCAGGCTGCCGACCGCGGCATCGCCGCTGACCGACACTTTCATGCTGTTGCTGACCCCCTGGCTGTCCGAAGAGAACACAAGGCGGTATGGCGTGTCGCTACCGTCGTTGATAAGGGTTGCCGTCACCCCGATCTTCGCCGCATTGATCGCGTCGCGTATCCCTTGCAGCGAATTGTTGCTGCTGTCGACGGTGATGCTCTTGGTGCCGTTGCCGTTCGAGGCGAACGCCGCGCCGCTATAGACGCCGCCGGCAAGCGTACCGCCGCTGATGGTGCCGAAATCGAAGGTGACCGTGGTCTCGGCCCCGCTGCCGATCGCAGCGGTGCTGCTGGCCTGTCCGGCGGCGGCCAGCTTCTGCGCCTGCGCCAGACTGGATACTTCCAGAGAATAAGTGCCCCCCACCGCATTGCTGGTGGTCGAGGCGGAAAAAACGCTGCTGTCCGAGGTGGTCGCCGTCAGGGTCTGGAACCTGCTGGCGCTGTTCAACCCTTGCAGCGTGGTCTGGAAGCCGGCTACCGCGCCCTTGACGCTGCCATAGGCGGAAAGCTTGGCTTGGTAGCCGGCCTCCTTGGCCGAGAGCGTGTTGAGCGGCTGGCGCTCAGCCGCCATCAATTGGCTGACGATGCCGTTGACGTCGAGACCTGATCCGATACCGGCGGCTGAAAGCATGGGTGTCTCCTCAGGCTTCGCGATTGATCAACAGACCCTGCATGCGGTCGATGGATTTGGAGATGGCCAGCATTTCCTCGCTGGGAAACTGGCGCAGCACCTCTTCGGTCTGGGTGTCGATCATCCTGACCACGGTGCGGCCGCTCTCCTCGTCGAGCGAAAACTGCAGGTTGCTTGAAGTGGATTCCTGAATGTACGCATTGGCCGACTGCACGGCGGCGGCAACCGCCGCCTGGGTGACGGGTGGCGCGGGCGCGAATACGGGGTTGTCCTGTGTGGCGCGTTGCGCGGGACTAATGGGTGCGGGTGTGGGTGCTTGCCGAACCGCGGCAAGGTCAACTGAATCGACTTTTCCAATAGACATGATGTTTCCCCTAATCTAGGTGCGACGAAGGCGGAACAAGGGAAATCCTTGGTCCGCCGCTTCGTCCGGGCGCCGGGTTAAATTAAACCCAAACGCGCCCATTTTGATGCTACGTCCAACTTAACCGCGCAACAGCGAGAGCACGTTGTTCGGCAGCGAGTTGGCCTGCGCCAGCATCGCGGTACCGGCCTGCTGCAGGATCTGTCCGCGCGTCAGGTTGGCGGTCTCTGCCGCGAAGTCGGCATCCAGGATGCGGCTGCGCGCGGCAGTGACGTTCTCGGAAGTCGTTTGCAGGTTGGCGATGGCCGAGGTGAAACGGTTCTGGTAAGCGCCCAGATCGCCGCGCGAACTATTGATCGTGGCCAATGCAGCATCGATTGTGGCGATAGCGCTCTGCGCGCCGTTGGCAGTGGCGATGCTGGCCGCCGCGACAGATGCAAGCGTGCTGGTATTAATGCCGGCGGTGTTGAAGACATCTGCGTTGGCACCCGTGGTGGAAATGGTGCCCTTGCTGCTGGACAGCAGCACGGTGCCAGTCTTAATGGAGGAGTCAGTGGCGGCACCACCGGTCAATGTTACCCCGGAGAAGGCGACCGTCTTTGTGGCTCCTGTATTAGAAAAGTCCAAGACACTGATATCACGACCGTCGGCGGCCGTCAGGGTCAGTGAGTTGGTGAGCCCGGCAGTCGTGAAACTGGCGACCACACCAGTGGAACCGGATGAGGCGTTGATTGCGGACAACAGGGTGCTGTAATCGGAGGTGGTCACGCCTGTTGCGGATATTGCAGCGCCGTTCAGCGTCATGGAGACGGTGCCGTCGCTGGCAATGCTGCTCAATGTCGCGCTGTTGGTAGCCGTGGCTGTGACGCCGTAGCCAGAGGCTGCCGTGTTGATGGCGGCTGCAATCGCTTTGGCGTCGGCGCCAGCACTGTAGCTGATTGCAGCTGAGGTGCCGCCGTTGGCCGTCGTGATGACCAGATCAGTTTCAGCGCCAATAGTGTTGCCGCCAGTAAGGTCGGCGGCTGCCGCTTTGGTGTTGCCGGTTACTGTGCCATCCAGAGTCATATTGTGGCCACCGAGTGCGGTGGCTTGGGCGTTGCCAATTGATCCGAAGGTGATGGTCTGATTGGCATTGGCGCCCACCTGGAATGCCTGGCTGGCAAAACTGCCATCCAGCAGATTAATGCCGTTGAACTGGGTCTGGCTAGCGACGCGGGTGATTTCTTCTGTGAGCTGGGTTGCTTCCGCCTGCAGCGAAGCGCGGTCAGAGGCGCTGTTTGTGGCGTTTGCGGACTGCACTGCCAACTCGCGGATACGCTGAAGGTTGTTACCAATTTCGCCAAGCGCGCCTTCAGCGGTCTGTGCCAGTGAAATGCCGTCGTTGGCGTTGCGCACTGCCTGATTGAGGCCGCGGATTTGCGAAGTCATGCGGTCGCCAATCGCCATACCGGCTGCGTCGTCCTTGGCGCTGTTGACGCGCAGGCCGGAAGACAGGCGCTGGATCGACGTGTTGAGCGCGGACTGCGAAGTATTCAAGTTGCGCTGGGCGTTGAGCGAAGCGATGTTGGTGTTGATCACTGCTGCCATGATGTTTCTCCTTGAGTGGGTCGATTGATTCGGCTCGTGCCGTCAACTTTGGTCTGCCCGCTTGGGCCACATGAACCGCCGTTGTGTGAGGAATCGTCGGGGGTTGGAGAAAGTTAAGGCTGCTTTGCAAAAAACTTCATGGTGAGGATTTGTAAAGTCAAGTTATTCATCAAGCGACATCCTTTGTGGCCCGAAGCGGTGGGGATGGCAGCTGTGCGAAATTCGGGGCGAGGGCGCCCCTCCCACAAGGGCGGCGTGCTGCTGTGGGAGGGGCGCCCTCGCCCCGAAGCCGTGGTCGTTGCGCACACGCATGCTGTCACATCGATTGGCCGGCTTGCGCGGGCGCCGCCGACGCCAGGCAAACCCGGTTCTTGCCGCTGTGCTTGGCTTCGTACATGGCGCTGTCGGCGCGGGCGATGGCGGCTTCCTGCGGCTCGCCTGTCGCGCGCTCGGCGACACCTGCGCTGAAGGTGATCAGCACCTTTTCGTTGTTGTCGAGGAAGTATTTCTTGGTGAGGCTGCGCTGCAGCCGGGTGATGATCTGGACAGCCTCGTCGAGCGGGGTGTTGGGCAGGATGATGAGGAATTCCTCACCGCCCATGCGCGCGATGTGGTCGGTGAGGCGCAGTTCTTCCTGGGCGGTTTTGACCAGGTGGATCAGCGCCTCGTCGCCGGTCTTGTGGCCGCGCTTGTCGTTCAGCGCCTTGAAGTTGTCGATGTCGAGCACGGCGAGGCAGAACGGGGTGTTGTAGCGGTCGGCGCGCGAGGCCTCGCGCGCGAATTCGTCGTCCAGCCCGCGCCGGTTGAGGCTGCGGGTCAGCGGGTCTTCGCGCACCAGGGCGCTCATTTGCTCAAGTTCGGTTTCCAGTTCCTTGATGCGGCCTTCGGCCTGCAGGGCGGCGTCGCGTTCCTGGACCAGCTGCTCGTGGGCGCGCTGGCTCGCCGTCTGCGCCACGCGGGTTTCTTCCAGCAGGCCTTCGAGGATGCGATTCAGCTCTCCCACGTCCTCGGTGTTGCGGATGCGCTCGATGTGGGAGGCGATTTTCCCCTGGTACTCGTCGTTCGCCGCCACGGCATCGCTCATGCGGCTGACGAAGGTGGTCATGGTGGCTTTCAGCGTGGCGGTGGCCTCGCGCAGGCCATGCTTGACCATGCTCTGCTTGTAGATGACTTCCTTGAGCCGTTTTTCGGCTTCCTGCAGCGACTTGATTTTCATCGGCCCGGCAATGATCTGCTGCACCATGTCGAGCTGGCCGCGCAGCCAGGTGTCGTCGTCGAGCAGCTCGCCGATGTTTTCCACCAGCAGCAGCAAAATGCGCTTGAGGGTTTCCTGCTGGTCGTGGGCGTCGGTTGCCTGCAGCTCGATACCGACCCACAGCGATTTCAGGCCGGATGCGACGTTGCGCAGGGTGACGGCGCTGCTGGCCTCGCGCACGGCGACGGCGAGCTGCTGGGCTTTTTCCATCAGCGCCGGGTTGTGCGACAGCTGCGACACCACGCCGAATTCCAGGGTTTTAGCCAGCAGTTCACGCAGCTGGGCCAGGCTTTCCTCCTGCGTGCGCTCGTCACTGTCGACCATCGGCGGCCTGACCGGCTGCGGCTTCAGCTGCACGGCGATCTCGGAAAGCTGCCAGCTGCATTGCCGCCAGTCGCTCTTGCCGATGGCCTTGTTGAGGCTGGCGATCTGGGTTGCCAGCGCAGGGTGGTGTTCCTGCAGGTCGCTGACCAGTCCGGCCAGCGCCGTTTCGGCGGAGGCCTTGTTGGCCGGCGCAGTGGGCACGCCAACGATTTCCTCGTACAGCGTCTGGTAGTTGTCCGGCGTCGGGGAAATCCGCCGCATGGCCAGGCGGCGCAGGGTTTCGCGCGCCACCTCGGTGGGGTTCGAAAGATTGATCTTGTCGGTAGGTTCGGCCATGTTTGCGTCCCGGCCCCGCTTGGGCCTTTTGCTATTCCTCGCATCGTAAGGCGGGCGGGGACGGGGTGAAGTGCAGATTAGGGCAGGAAAAGCCCGGTATTTCCCAAACGTCTGCAGTGCGGTTTCGCGGGGAAGCCCGCTCCTATGGAGGCTGTTGTCCCGGGCCGAAGACGTGGCGGTTCGGGGCATGGCTTGACGAACGCCACGCGCGCTGCGGTTACCATATGCCACCGTTCTCTTCCCTTTGTCAGGCACCGAAATGCATCGAATGAAAGCTTTGCTCGCGCTGGTTTGTGTGGCGATTTCCGGCTGCGGCGGGGGCGAGGAACCTTCCGTTGGCGGGGTTGACGCGCCCTTCGTCAAGACTGCGGCGGTGGCGTCGGCGGATGCGGGCGTTTTGGGCCTTACCGGCACGGTGCGGGCGCGTTACGAGACGCCGGTGGCGTTTCAGGTGGGCGGGCGCATCGCTGCGCGGCGGGTGGATGCCGGCCAGGCGGTGCGTGCGGGCCAGATCCTGTTCGAACTCGACGCGCGCGATCTCGAGCAGGCGTCGCAAGCCGCGCGGGCCGATGTCGCCGCGGCGGAGGCGGCCCTGGCCACGGCGCGCGCCGACCTGGGTCGGGTGCGGCAACTTAAAGACCAGAATTTCGTGAGCGCACAGGCGCTCGACCGCAGCGAACTCGCCGAACGCGAGGCCCGCACTCGCCTGGATGCTGCCCGCGCGAGGCTGGCGCAGGCGCGCAATGCGCTGGGCTACGCCCGCCTGAGTGCCCCGACTGCGGGCGTGCTGGTCGAGGTGAGCGGCGAACCCGGCCAGGTCGTGGAGACCGGCCAGGCCGTGGCGACGCTGGCGCGCGACGGCGAGCGGGAAATCGAGGTGTTCTTTCCGGACGCGGCCAGGCCGCCTGCCGCCGGCCAGCTGGTCCGTGCCGATGGGGCGCCGTTGCCGCTGCGTTTGCGCGAGGTCTCCGGCGCGGTCGATCCGCAAAGCCGCACCTGGCGGGCGCGCTATTCGGTCTCGATGGGGGGGGACGCGCTGGCGCTCGGCTCGGTGGTGCGCGCCGCCTTTGCCGCGCCGGGGGGCGACGCTCAGGCGTTGAGCGTGCCGATTGCCGCGCTGGACGAGCGCGGCGAAGGCCCGCGGGTGTGGCAGGTGGTGGACGGGCGCGCGCAGCCGGTGGCGGTCGAGATTCTTGCGCTGGATGCCGAGGCGGCGCGGGTGCAGGGCGGCCTGAAGGCGGGCGACAAGGTCATCGCGCTGGGCACGCACCTGCTCACCCCCGGCATGGCGGTGCGGGAGCTGGCGCAATGAGCTTTCCCAACCTGTCCGCGCTCGCGGTGCGTGAGCGCGCGGTGACGCTGTTCTTTCTGATTCTGGCGGTGATCGGGGGCGTCTACGCCTTCCTGTCGCTGGGGCGCGCCGAGGATCCGTCCTTCACCGTGCGCGTGATGATGGTCTCGGCGGTGTGGCCCGGCGCGACGCCGCAGGAACTGCAGGAGCAGGTGGTGGACCGGCTGGAAAAGCGCATCCAGGAGGTCGAGTATCTCTACCGCATCGAAACCACGATTCGGCCGGGACGCGCCGACCTGCAGGTCGAGTTCGAGGACTACGCCCCGCAGGCCAGGGTTCCCGACCTGTTCTACCAGGTGCGCAAGCGCATGCAGGATGAGGCCGGCCGCCTGCCCCAGGGGGTGATCGGCCCCCTCGTCAACGACGACTTTTCCGATGTCTATTTCAAGCTGATCGCGCTGACCGCGCCGGGCATGCCGCTGCGCGAACTCACGCGCGAGGCCGAAGCCATCCGCGACCGCCTGCAGCGCACCGCGGGCGTGCACAAGGCCATCGTGCTCGGCGAGCGCAGCGAGCGCGTATACCTCGAATTCGACAATGCGCGCCTGGTCAATCTGGGCATCACGCCCGAGGCTATCGCCGCCGCCATCGACGCCAACAACCGGCTGGTTCCGGCTGGCCGCATCGAAACTGCCGGTCCACGCCTGTACCTGCGGATCGATGCCGACCTGTCCGATCCCGCGCAGCTCGCGGCGGTGCCGATCCGCATCGGCGAACGGCTGCTGCGCCTGTCCGACATCGCCACCGTCCGCCGCGGCTACGAGGATCCGCCGAGCTATCTGGTGCGTTCGCGGGGCGAGGATGCGGTGTTGCTCGGGGTAGTGATCAAGGCCGGCGAGAACGGCCTTGAAGTGGGCAAACGCCTGACGCGCTTTGTCGAGGGCGAGCGCGCCAAACTGCCGCTGGGCATTTCGCTCGCCGTGCTGACCGACCAGGCCGAGGCCATCGCCGGCGCCGTCAATCTGTTCCAGATCAAATTCCTCATCGCGGTCGCGGTGGTGGTGGGCGTGAGCATCCTCGCCCTCGGGCTGCGCGCCGGTCTGGTGGTCGGCATCGCGGTGCCGCTTACCCTGGGCATCACCTTCCTTGTGATGAAGCTGATGGGCATCAACCTCGACCGCATCACGCTCGGTGCGCTCATCATCGCGCTCGGGCTGCTGGTGGACGACGCCATCATCTCCGTCGAAATGATGCTGGTGAAAATGGAGCAGGGCTGGGACCGCGTGCGCGCCGCCGCGCATGCGTGGAGCGTGACCGCCGCCCCCATGCTGTTCGGCACCCTGGTGACGGTGGCGGGCTTCTTCCCCATCGGCTTTGCGCAATCGGGCGTGGGCGAATATGCGGGCAATATCTTCTGGGTGCTGGGCGTGGCGCTGCTGGTGTCGTGGTTCGTGGCCGTGACCTTCGTGCCGTATCTGGGCGTCAAGCTGCTGCCCGGCTTTGCCGGGCACGAGCACGGCGAGGCCGACATCTACCAAAAGCCGCCGTACCGCCGCCTGCGCGCCATCATCAGCTGGTGCGTGACGCACCGGAAAACCGTGGTCGCCGGCACGGTGGCGCTGCTGGTGCTGGCGATTGCGGGGCTGGCCGGGCCGGTGCAGAAGCAGTTCTTCCCCGGGTCCGACCGCCCGGAAGTGCTGGTCAGTGTCTACCTGCCGCAAGGCAGCAGCATCGAGTACGCGGACCGCACCATGCGCAAGCTCGAGGCCATCCTCGCCCCCATGCCGGAGGTCAAGACCCTGTCGGCGTACGTCGGCGCCGGGGCGCCGCGCTTCTTCATTTCCGCCAACCCCGAGCCGCCCGATCCCGCCTTCGCCAAGCTGATCGCCGTGACGCACGATGCCACCGAGCGCGACAAGGTGATGGCCGAACTGGAGGCGCACATCGCCCGCGGCGAGTTCGCCGAAGCGCGGGTGCGCGTCTATCGCCTGCTGTTCGGCCCGCCGGTGATCTGGCCGGTGAGCTTTCGCGTGGTCGGGGCGGACCCGCTTGAATTGCGCCGCATCGCCCATCAGGTGCGCGAGGTCATGGCCGCCGATCCCAACACCCGTGACCCCCATCTGGACTGGGACGAACGCGCGCCCGTGCTGCACCTGGCCATGGACGTGCAGCGCCTGAGCCTGCTGGGCCTGACGCCGCTCGAAGTTTCACAACAACTGCAATTCCACCTCGACGGTGCGCCGGTGACCCAGCTTCGCCAGGACATCCGCACCGTCGAGGTGGTCGCCCGCGGCGCCGCCGGCCGGCGCCTGGTCGATGCCGGCAGTCTGGCCACGTTCGAGGTGCTCACGCGCGAGGGCCGCAAGGTTCCGCTCAGCCAGCTGGGCACGCTGGAGGTGCGCTACGAGGCACCCGTGATCAAGCGCTACAACCGCGAACCCTTCGTCGCCGTGCAGGCAGAAGTGCAGGGCGCGCAACCCAACGACGTCACCGCCGCCATCTGGAGCAAGCTCGAAGCGGTCCGCGAGAAGCTGCCCGCTGGCTACCGCATCGACATTGCCGGCGCGGTCGAGCAGTCCGGCAAGGCCGACGTGTCGATCCAGAAGCTGCAGCCGATGATGGTGGCCTTCATGCTCATTTTCGTCATGCTGCAGATGCGCTCGTTCTCGGGCACCTTCATGGTCGTCGCCACCGCGCCGCTCGGCTTGATCGGCGCAGTCATCGCCTTGCTGCTCTTCAACCAGCCGTTCGGCTTCGTCGCGCTGCTCGGCCTGACCGGACTGGCCGGCATCCTCATGCGCAACACCCTGATCCTCACGCAACAGGTGGCCGACAACTTCAAGGAAGGCATGCCCGCGCTGGAAGCCGTCGTCGAAGCCGCCGTGCGCCGCGCCCGCCCCGTGGTGCTGACCGCGCTGGCCGCAGTCTTCGCCTTCGTGCCGCTCACCTTCGACAGCTTCTGGGGGCCGCTGGCCTACGTCCTCATCGGCGGCGTTGCGGTGGGCACCGCGATCACCCTGCTGTTCGTGCCGGCGCTGTATGCGCTGTGGTTCCGGATAGGCGCCTCCAGGGCTTGAAGGCAAGCGGCCGAAATTCAGAAAGCCTGCTTTTAAGAGTGTTATCTCAACGGACGGTTAACACCAGCGTGGTGTCAGATTCATGGAACAACAAGGGGCATGAGGGTCGACGATGAAAAGCTATGGGAGGCGGTAAGCGGTATCGACTATGAGCATCCACTCTGCTTCGATTTGTCTGATCCGGACTCTGGCCTGGATGCCTATGTTCCGTCGGCCTCCGTCTACATGATTGATATGCCGTTGTACCAAGTCATCGACTCTGCAAAAGAAGAACTTGAGCAAACGGAGACAGAGGCGCAGGGAAGGTAGTATTAAAAAAGTGGCAGGATTTTCCTTTAATTGGACACGATAAACCCACGGCCCGAGCATTTCCCCAATCCTGGCAACCCGTGTGAACCTCGCCAACTGGCGTTTCGGGCAATAAAAAACCCCAACCGTTTCCGGCTGGGGTTTGGGTGTTGGTGGGCCGGGGGGAATCGAACTCGACCTCACGCATCCAATGATTTAGGCGATTCTCCCGGGTTGAACAACTCGTGTTGCCTACTTTATTGCCAACAACAGTGAGCGCTTGCAAAAAACTTCATTTTTTGCTTGACCCCTGCCAAATTTGTAGGAAAATCTTCCTCATGGTGCCAGATGTGACTCACAACCTCCAGCCCGACCTTGAAGGTTTCCCGCCGAGCGCGATGGACGCGCTTGGGGACGATTTTGAGGAGGAAGAGCCGCGCGGCATGTCTGCCGAGGAGGAGGCCGCCTTCATGGCGGAGTTTGGGCTGGCGCCCGACGGCACTCCGCTCCGCCGCCAAGAAGTCGTTCGCGATCGCGGCCGGCCGCTGGTTGGCGAGGCTGCGGCACGAACCGCGCGTGCACTCGCGCTAGGTCGCCGTGACCTTGCCGGGATGGCGAATGCCCGTCGCGCCACAGCGGTCGCGATCTCGAGCGCCGCCCGCACCGCCCGTGAAATTTGTCGGGCCGCACAAGTTGCGGTGGTCGCCGGCGACAAGCGAAATCTTCCGATGCCGCCGGGCCTTCCGGCCGCAGATCCGGGTATAAATCTCACCGCCAGAATCCTTCCCACTCCCCGTACCTAGCGGGCGCTGCCACGCGGCTTGATGCCGCACGCGCCCGGAAAAACCGCCCACCAAGAAAGAGAAAGGTCTGGCGGTTTTTTTGCGGCTCAATTTCTCCGAAATTGGGGTAAAAAAATGTCTACGAATACACTGCTTTTAAGCATCGCCGAGGCCGCGAAGCGCTTAACCGTCACAAAAAAATCTATCTACTCTTGGCACAAAAAAGACCCAGCGTTCCCACGCGTGTTTCGGCTGAGTGGAAAGAAGTCGGTGATCGTCGCTGACGAGCTCGACGCCTGGGTGGCGGCGCGCCGCGCTGGCCATCGTATCGATGGCAAAGAAGGGGGGGCGCAATGAACGCCCCCGCCAAAACCGTCGCCATCGGCGAGTTCCGCCACGACCGCCCGGCCAAATCCACCGTCCGCCATCTCGTCCGCATCGGCGCGCTGCCTGTTTTGCCGCGCGGCAAAACGCACCTCACCCGCGACATCCTTGAGGCCCTTGAGCGCGTCGGGGATGGCCTCGCGTGGCTGCGCGAGGCACAGCGCCTCGCTGGCCTCTCACCCAAAAACTTCAGCGACGAGGCCGCCTGGCAGGAGTGGTGCCGCCGGCACCCGCACGCCGTCGCCGGGCGCGGCGCCAACGCCGCGCGCCTCGCTTCGCGGGCGCTTCGCCGGGCGCAAGGGGACTTATTTGCCGATGTGGCGGGGAGGGTGTGATGGCGGAGTCGCGACTTGTCCCAACGAATCTCCTTCAATGGGGGCCGGTCCGGGATCTTCTCCCGGATGCCAAGCTCCTTGTTTTTTCCATTTGGGCGAACCCGCTGGTGGGATCCCTGGGGGTTGCGCCAGCAGGCATTCTGGAGTGGGTAAGCGGCTGCACCAACATCACCGGCAACGCGCTGGAGGACGCGCTTCGTGAATTTACGCGGCGAGGAATTGTGGTGTGGGACGAGGCGACCCTCGAACTCTACGCGTGCGGTTGGTTTCGGTTTCATAAGTTTGGCGGCCGGATTCGCGGCGGTCTCCACCGCGAATTTCGCAAAATCCAATCTGAAAAAATCAGGAAAGCCGTTCTCTCCGAGATCGAACGCGACCAGCCAGATTTGCTCCCTGTGGTGCTGGGCGAGCCAGAACCCGGCCCCGGCGGACCGCCAACTGGTGATGGTCCCAAGGGGCCGCCGTCTCCTCCGCCCGCGCCGTCGGCGGGCGGAGCCAAGAAACGCCCGAAGGTCGTCGCAGGGGTCGAGGTCTGGGACGCGGAAGATGAAGCGGCCGTCGCTGAACTCCTCCTCGCTCACGGCGAGGAAGTCCTCGTCGCCGCGGCCGCGCGGGTGGTGGCGAGCGGGAAAAAATCTCTCCCCAGCATCATCCGGCGCGAACTCGCCCCGCGTCCCGCGCCCACCTACTGGGCGCAGGTGGAGGCACTGAAGCGCGCTCCTCCGCCGGGGTTGACCCATCTTTCCAAACCCAACCACAAGGAGTCCCGCCCATGATGAGCACCATGACCAGCATCATCCCTGCCTTGCGGGCGCTCGAACGCGCCATCCAGTCGGCTGAGGTCGCTAACTATAGTGAGCTGTCGCGTCGCATTCTTTGGCGTGCAGCCAGCCAGGTATCCGAGGAGTCCGGCGGTCTCCTTCACTGTTTCAAAAGGGGGGAGCCCCGGCGGCCGGTCGAGGGCGTGGCGGGCGACGGAGAGGGGGGCGTGACCCTCGTCGTGAATCTCAGCAAGGCCGAGGCGCGTGCATTGGCAGGGCTGCGGCCAACAAGCCTTGGCCTTCACAATGACGCGCGCGAAGCGCTCCTGCAAGTCCGGTTCCTGCTTGACAGTGCGCGGTTCGACTGACCGACTTGGCGCCTGCCGACCCCCGACGCAGCCGGGCTTTTTCCTTTGAGGCGCGGGCTGAAATTATCCACAATTTGCCATTCCATAGGCGTCTAAAAGACAAGATTCCATATAAATCAAACACTTGTCCGCCAACGGAACTGCAACAGCAACAGAACTTCAAAAGAAGGCAGGAAGGAAAAGAAACGGAGCGCGGGCGCGACCAATTCCGCAGGGCCTGCTACGCAGGGGCACCCTGCGGGGTTCCCCCGCCTCCGGCGGCTCCCCCTTCCCTCAAAACCAAGTCTGCAAGCAAGAACGGGGCGGTGCCCCTCGTTCCGGCTGTCGCCGGGCAACCAGTAAGCCACCCAAATTGTTATAGCGAGCGGAATTTTCAAGTGCGTGGCCATGGGGAGTCCCAGCCACCCCGAAAAATGGGTCAAAATCGTCCTTGACGGAAGCGAGGTCGATCTTTCTTAATCGAGTAATGGAAAAAAAAGTAAAGTCAGCACAACATCACTGGTGGCCTCGATGCGTGTCCCGCCATTGGGCCGCTGAAGATGGCTCCACCGGATGGATGAAACCGGATGGAAGCGTGATCCGGGTTCCACCTCACAAGCTTGGAATGATCGGCAACGGCCATTACATCAAACTTGGGCCGCCTGGCGAATCAACCGCTTGGGATTTTTGCTTCGAGAGGGAATTCGACGCGGCCGACAACGCCTTTCCGTCAGTGATCTCGTGGCTTGCTAGCCTTGACCGGGAGTTCAGGGGGCAATGTGGTTTGGGTGACAGGTTTCTTAGTCAGCCAGCCAGTGATGAGCAGCGCCGCGCCTTGACAGAGTGCGTTGTTTCCCTGGCTGTTCGCGGCCCAAGGAACCGCGCGGCCTCCGTTGCAGTTGCTGAGCACCTTCGGGTGCCAATGGATTCTCGGAAGCGGAACGCCATCATTGGGGCAAACATGGTGCGTTCACAACGAATCATTTCTGACAGCATTGGATCAAATGGGAAGTTTGCGGTCCTTTTTTCCACTGGAAGAGAGTTCATCTTTGGGGACGGGCTCTTTCATAACGTTACGGCTCGCGTTGATCCGCCGCACGACCCGAAGATCTTGGCTCCCATCACGCCGACGATGAGCGTGATTATTTCACGCCCAACGTCGTACATGGTGGAACCCCGTCTTACAACCATTGTGCTTACCAATGAGGAAGTGGATCAATGTAATCACGCCGTGCAAGTCTATTCGCGTGAGGCTTTGTTTTTTAGATCGGAGAGGCCAACTTTGGACGAGGCATTCAGTTCCGGAGCGCATCTTGCCTATTCCCATCCTGACAATCCAATCGACAGTCTGATTCGTGGCATACCAGGTGTGCCACCGAGAGATCGCTAGATTTCTTGATGACGCAACACCTAGCTTGAGTTTGCAATCGGAAAGCGCGCTAAATGAAAGCCCTGCTCGCCAGCGCGCCGGGGTGGCGAAGAAGCTGGGTAGATGACCTCACGCCCGGCTCTTCGTGCCGGCACGACGCGCAGCGAACTCGGCTTTAACCTCATCGGTACAACCTCACCTACATCAATCACAACTCCATGCAGGCGACAATGGGCGCGTGGTGGGTTACGACAACGCCCATGATGGCCATCATCGCCACTATTTCGGTGTCGTGGAACCTATCGAGTTTGTCAGTTTCAAAGACACTGAACGGCGCTTTGAACAAGACTGGATTGCCTTGAGGGACAGCAAATGAGCAAACTCACCATCAAAACCGGAACGGAAGAGGATTTCTTCAAGCGCGGCCGCCAGTTGGCCAAAGCAGCGGATCGTGGCGAGCAACTGCCAGACGAGCGCATCATCAGCTTTGAAGACCCCGCCGATGTGATGAAGCTCATTACGGCGGCACGCTTGGCGCTGTTCCGTACGGTCAAAGAGATGCCCGGTTCGATTACGCAGATTTCGGAACGACTCCATCGAGATCGCAGCGCGGTGAAGCGCGATATCGATGAGTTGGAGCGGGCGGGACTTGTGACAATTGCCGATAAAGTGCTCCCCGGACACGGACGAATGAAGGAAGTCCGGGCAACCGCCAATCGATTCAGCCTACAGGCTGAAGTGGTTTAGCTGACGCCGGGCAATCTCTTCCGCCAAGCCAGGATCTTCCCCGATCCACGCTCCGTTCCGTCCCTAGATGATTGACTTGGGGCGCAAGCCGTCTAGGATACTAAGCGTGAAAAAGCACGTAGCCAACCTGGCTGTTGATACTGTAGTGCGGGCCGTCCAAACGGCTACGCAGCAAGCTGCAGCAAAAGCCGTGGCAACTGGCCACGTTGTCGCTGGGTGGGAAAATGAAAAGCTGACCGAATATGGTCCCGGCGCTCGTCCCTTCATGCCTTGTCCTCCAAGATGACCCGTTGCGACTCAGCCTTCAGTGCTGGTGCTGCCGCTTCTTCCGGGCTAATTTAGCCATCAGGCATCTTGAGAAATCAACTTGAATGGAAATCATGGGACCGTATGTGATTCCAGGCACCGCGCTGGCAATGGCCTTGATCATGTATCTAATCGGTATTTACATGAGCCGAGACCGCGGCAAAAAGAAGTAAATCAGCCCGCTTCCCTGGCGGATCCTTTCGCGCGTCGCCAAGGCATCCTTGGATATGCGTTGCCAAGCAATCGAAAGACAATCATTTAGCAATCAATTAGACAGCGGAAAGCATGCGCAATGAGCGTTGACCACTATACATTCCGCGTCACCTAGCCGCCCGAGGCATCGTTACAATATTACTCTTAACGGATATCTTGACAATATCAGCTATGGGAGATAGCGTGGCAATATCAGCTATAAAGGATATTGGATCATGGACTACCCTCTCTTTTTCGCCCCCCAGCTTGGAAAGCACCTGCGCTCGTTGCGCAAGGCGCGCGGCTTGACGCAGGCACAGCTCGCAGAAAAACTTGGCGTCGTTCAATCGCGGGTCGCCGCCATTGAACGTAAACCAGAGGCGATGAGCGTGGCGGGCCTGTTCGAGGTATTCGCGGCCCTCGATGTTCAGGTCGTGTTGCGCGATTCGCGGCCAGGCCCGTTGCCTGCCGGCCTTGTAGCGCCCAACTCGGGCTCGAAGGGGGTCTGGTAATGCCCGAGCTTTGGATCTGGATGAACGGTGAGTTTGTCGGCCGCTGGTACCGCGGACGCACCGGGCACCACCGCTTTGTCTATGAAGAGTCGTGGTTATCCTCATCGAGGACGCGCCCGCTCTCGCTGTCAATGCCCATCGGCGCTGACCGGACCGTCGAGGGCGTCACGGTCAGCAACTTCTTTGACAATCTGCTACCAGACAGCGAAGCGATCAGGAAGCGGGTGGCTACCCGGTTCAAGACCGGATCGACCGAGTCCTTCGACTTGCTTCAGGCCATTGGCCGCGACTGCGTTGGCGCGATCCAGATTCTGCCCGCTGGCGCGCATCCAGAAGGCTTTGACCGTCTGGACTACGATGTGCTGAGCGATGCGGATGTCGAGCGTATTATGCAAAACACCCCGGTCGAACCAGGGCTGGGCGGGCGGGGTGACGAGGATGCGGACTTCCGCATCTCCATCGCCGGCGCCCAAGAGAAGACGGCCCTGTTGCGTATTGGGAAGCAATGGTGCCGCCCGAGGGGCGCCACGCCCACCACACACATCCTGAAGCTGCCGCTTGGCCTTGCGGGGGGGCGGAAGCTGGACCTGAGTCATTCGGTAGAAAACGAATGGCTCTGCGCCAAGATCTTGCGCGAGATGGGCTTTCCCGTCGCGCATTCCGAAATCGTTGAGTTCGGAACCCAGAAGGCCTTGGCGGTAGGGCGTTTCGACCGCGAGTTCGCGGGCAGTGGGACCTGGATCGCGCGCTTGCCGCAGGAGGACTTCTGTCAGGTGGCGGGTGTGGCCCCGGGCCAGAAGTATGAAGCGGACGGCGGCCCTGGCATGGCGGTCATTCTGAGCGTACTGGCAAGCAGCCAGGCCCCGATCGAGGACACCATGATTTTCCTGCGCGCACAACTGGCGTTCTGGCTCCTCGCGGCTATTGATGGGCACGCCAAGAACTTCTCGATCTTCCTGCTACCCGGCGGACAGTATCGCCTGACCCCGCTGTATGACATCCTCTCGGCCTGGCCCGTCATCGGCTCTGGCACGGGCAAGCTTCCCAGGCAGAAAGCCGGGTTGGCCATGGCCGTGCATTCGGAGAATGTGCACTACAAGCTTGACGAGATCCAGCCGCGTCACTGGCAGCAACTCGCAATCAAGAGCAACGCACGAAACGCTTGGCCGGCCTTGGTGGATATGGTGGGTAGCGCAGTGGCGGCGACAGAGCGGGCGCTGATGGGGCTAACGCCCGGGTTCCCAACGCAGATCGCCGATGCGATTCTCTCGGGCGTGCGCAAGCAGCAGACGACATTCCTTCGCGCACTCGATGTGGGCTCCTACAAGGTGGACACCGTGCCGGCCGGCAAGCGCAGTCGGGGGCCAAGCAATCGAAAGACAATCAATTAGACAGCGAAAAGCATGCGCAATGAGCGTTGACTACTATACATTCCGCGTTACCTGGTCGCCCGAGGATGGCGAGCATGTCGGCCTGTGCGCCGCATTCCCGTCTCTGTCGTGGCTGGCCCGTTCCCCCGAGTCCGCATTAAAAGGAATTCAACGGCTTGTGGCCGAAGCGGTTGCCGATATGCTGACCGCTGGCGAGCCGGTTCCGGCGACGAGCGATATTCAGCAGAGCTGAATCCCTGGACGCCCTCAACCGTGAACTCACAATGGAGTTCACGGATCGAGTCCATGTCGCGTCCACCTACGTGCAGGCGGTCTTGGGCGAGCACCCTACATTGACAAGGCATCCGGAATTCATGGCACTCTACGGAGAGGCAGTGCAAAAGCTGGAGGATCTTTACCAAGCTGCAGGGAGAGGCAGCATGGACAAGCTGTAATCGATTCTGAAGCGTTTTCCGGGGCTGCATGATGTCAGTAATGGTGGCTGGCAGAAAACGTCGTGACGGGAGATTTGAACGGTATTTACTTGAGCCGAGACCACGGCAAAAAGAAGTGAATCAGCCGCTTCCCTGGCGGCTCCTTTCGCGCGTCGCCAAAGCATCCCTGGATATGCGTTGCCAAGCAATCGAAAGACAATCAGTTAGCATTCAATTAGACAGCGAAAAACATGCGCAATGAGCGTTGACCACTATACATTCTGCGTCACCTGGTCGCCCGAGGATGGCGAGCATGTCGGCCTGTGCTCCGAATTCCCATCTCTGTCGTGGCTGGCCCGTTCCCCCGAGTCCGCATTAAACGGAATTCGACGGCTTGTGACCGAAGCGGTTGCCGATATGCAGGCCACCGGCGAGCCGGTTCCAGCGCCGAACGAGATCTCAGACGATTGATGCGGGAGTCGTCGTCAAGGCCGCCAGCATTTCTCTTTCCTTCCGGATGATCGAGACAAGGCTTGCTCGCCGCTCGGCTGGCACGCTCTCCAGAACATTGACCCGGTCACAAAAGCCGCTGGTCGCGTTGGCCGCGTCGATCAGGATATCGATCCCCTGATCGACGGACAGACCGAATGACGTAGCGGTGTTCGCGATCTGCGCATAGATGGATGCCCCCGGCGTGAACTCTATCGGCATCGACATCCGCATGTTGTGACGCGGCCAGGTGCGCATGGGGGCGGGATCGAAAACCGGCGCGAGCTGTACGGCGTTTTTGCCGCCCAGCAAGCCCAGGTTGTCCAGGTGCATGTCTCCATTGCCCGTCATCAGCGCGAACGCCAGGCGGCGAAACAGGGTTTCCTGCGCGCGGCGAATATCGAGGTTGCACAAGCGACTGATCTTCCCCACCATTTCCCCGACCTCTGGCCATGTCACATCTGACGTTCTCTGAATTCGCCGAGATCCGGCGGAAAACACAGTCATCAGGCTTTCAAACGGAATGGGCAAGCCATCATGGTCGCGGTCGAAGCGCTCGATGGCCAGCAGTCGCAGGCCATCGATATCCAGCCGCCACGACCGGGGAACATCGAAACCGGCATCGCGATGAACCTCCAGGCAAAGCGACTCAAGGTCGAGGAGGCCATCGTATTGCGGCTCCTCGACCTTAACGATCACATCGACGAACCGCTCGCCCTCTGGTCGCACGCCAAGTGGCATGAACTCACCCGCCCACGTCTCTCGATCAGGGATTGAGAGCAACACTTTCGAGATCATCCCCCCGGCGGAAGGCGTCGGGCCAAGAATGTCGGCCAAGCCAAGAAGCCCATCCGTCTCGCTGGAATGCTGTCGAACATCGTCCCGGAGGATCCTCCAAATTGCGGAACGACTGTTTTGAATAGCTGCCGCCGGCTGGACGCGCGCTTGCGAATACCAAGCGGACGCCAGCACGTCGTCCGGAAAAACATCGACATGTCCAATGCCGTTGTGCCCGGACAGCATGAGCATTTCCCATTCGGTTTCCATCCCAGGAGACGGTGGCGCCGGACGCCGCGCCAGAATTTCAGCGTAGATCCTGCGCTGTAGGTTGCCAGCCTGGTTAGGGGGGATCATGGCCATAAGGCGGGGGTGAAGTGGCCGACTCTCGGTTGACTTCCAAACCAGTGCATCCTGCCCAATGGCTATAGGGTCGGCCATCAACGACAAGCCGGGAAGAGCGGAATCGATGAAATCCTTCGTGTAGACGATCCGGCATTCTCGGGCGGTGGACACAAGGCTCGCCATTTTGAGCGGTTGACCACTCACCCGCGTCCAGATTACGGCATGGCGGTCAGTCATCGAAGAAGGCTCCTGTCAGCAGCTTTTCCCGGACGCTATCGTTGTGAGAGAGCTTGAGCTGGAGCCCCACAATTGCCGCCAGATCGATGACCACGGCAATGTCTCCACGCCCAAGCCGCTTCATCCTGGACAAGGTCTCGGGGGAGATTCCGGCGCGCAGCGCCATCTCACCTGCGGTGATGGGCGGCGTCATAGCCTTCCCGGCAAGGATGATCTCGGTAATGAGCGCCGAAACATCCGGGCTGCGCTTCTGTCTTTTTGGCATACAGATCAAATTACACCGTATCGTGTTGAAACACAATGGCAAATTGACCTGTATGCCTATGGTTCTGTGCTCTCCCTGGCGCGTGGTGGGTTACCCTCGGCGTCATGAAAACTCACACATCCCGCCAGTTCTGTCATCAAGGAACCCTTGGTGGACAGCTTTTCGGAGATGATGCGTTGCGATTCAGCCTTCAGTGCGGCCGCTTCTTTCGGTTCAAACCCCAGGTCTACGAACACGTTGCCGCCGACAGGGGTAAAGTGCATGGATTTGGTCTCGATGCTCATTTTTAGCGAGTAGCCGTAATTTCTTGTCGTGTTTGCTGGTTGTCGCGCTTGAATGAACCAGGCGCATCAATCGTCCGCATGCAGGTCCGCCATCAGCGCATCTACGGTGGCGAATGTCTTCACTTTTCCTGCTGTAATTTCTGCCAGCGCCTTGCGACTGCTCTTGCTAGGAACCTTGACCTCGAAAGGCAGGCGGCGCTCATCGGCTATACGCAGCATCAGTAAACGGATAGCGTCCGAGATGGACAGGCCCATCGCTTCGAGTGCATCGGCGGCGCGTTCCTTGGTAACGGTGTCGATGCGAGCGCGGACATAGGTATCGGCGGTGCTCATAGTGGCTTCCTTTGAGGCAGTTTCAGAACTATTATTGTAGTCGCTTTGTGACTACGATATCAAGGATGATTCGGGCTGGAGCACTGGGGCGTAAAATCCAATTACGGTATTAAGCATGAAAAAGCACGTAGCCAACCTGTCTGTTGATGCTGTAGTGCGGGCCGTCCAAACGGCTACGCAGCAAGCTGCAGCAAAAGCCGTGGCAGCTGGCCACGTTGTCGCTGGGTGGGAAAATGAAAAGCTGACCGAATATGGTCCCGGCGCTCGTCCCTTCATGCCTTGTCCTCCAAGATGACCCGTTGCGACTCAGCCTTCAGTGCTGGTGCTGCCGCTTCTTCCGGGCTAATTTAGCCATCAGGCATCTTGAGAAATCAACTTGAATGGAAATCATGGGACCGTATGTGATTCCAGGTACCGCGCTGGCAATGGCCTTGCGCAGCGCACGCATATCTTGGGATGAAAGCGAAAAAACCCACCAATCATTTTGGTGGGTTTTGCTTTCCAGGTCGGGCGCCGGCAAAAACAAAAAAACAAGTTAACAGCGAACCTCGCCCAGAACCCTTGCCGCCGTTGGCCGCCCGCGCCTTCCCCGTGCGTCGCATATCGATCCGGGCGGGGGCAGCTGGCCGCCGCGCGAAGATGGCTCATGTTCAAAAAACGGAGCCCACCATGCCCGCCGTCACTCCCCCAAAACACCCGCACCTGCGCGACCGTCTCGTCCGGGGCCTCGCCGCGGCCATCGGCGTCGCGCTCGCAGCGTGGATCCTCGTCGGTGTTTTCGTCGTCCTGATCTCGCCGTCGAACCCCGCTGGCGGCGCGGACTTCGGGCGCTGGCAGTATCTGCAGCACGCACAGAAAGCTAGCCAATGAGCGCCGCACGCGTCGAGCGCTGCGCCTCGCCCGGCGGCGACTGCGACCGCGAACGCCGCTGGAATGCGAAGCGAGGGGGGTGGTTGTGGCACTGCCCCTGCGGACGTGTTTTCCCTGAAACCGACGGAACGCCGTCGTCCGTGCCGCTGCGCGGCGATCCGGATCCATATGCGGCTTTATGCCCGCTGTGCTCGTCCCCCATGGTGCACGTCCGTGGCACACGCAACGGCGATTTCTGGTCGTGTTCACGTTACCCAAAATGCAAGGGCACACGCCCGTTCAGCCAAAAAATTAGCAAGTAGGAGGGCTAAGAAATGCTCACCATCGCCGCCCTTGCCGCGCTCGCCGTTCTGGTGCTCGTTACCTGGAAGCGCTGCGTGTTCTTCATTAAAAAAACGTTGCGGACTCTGTTGTTTGTCGGTCTTATAGGTCTCGCACTGGCCGGCGGCGTGCTCGCCGTGCTCGACGCCATCGGCGGGGCGTCGCTGTCCGCCTGGAGTGCCGGCATCGCCGCCCTGCTGTTCCTCATTTACAAGCTCTCCAAGGGGCTCGCGCTGGCCGGGAGCGCCGCCGACGTGCTTGACGACGCGCGCTCTCTCGCGCGGCTCGCGAGGCCCTTCGAACCTACCCCCTACATCCAAAAGGTGCGCAAATCGCGCAAAGACGTGATTTTCATGGGGCTTGACGAGCGCCGGAAGCCGGTACTGTTCCCGCGCGCCAAGCTAACCAAGAATCACATCGAAATCCTTGGTGAAAGCGGTGTGGGCAAATCCAGCCTGGCGGGCGTACTGCTGTCTCAACTCGCCACCGCCGGCGAGTGCGTCGTGATTTTTGATCCCAAGGCCGACCGCATGCTCCCCGGCGTGCTTGCTCGCGTAGGCGCTGCGAACGGTTTCCCTGTCATCAACATCGATTTGCGGTACGGGCAACCCGCGCAGATCAATCCGTTTTTCAAAGCACGTCAAGACCAGGTTGAAGAGCTGCTACAAGTCGCACTCGACTTGGGAAAAACGGGGCAGGGGGGCGTGGATTTCTACCGCGCGAAGGACCGCGAGGCGACTGGGTGGATGGCCGCAGCTTTCGCGGACGGCGAAACATCAATGCCCGAATTGCTTGAAAAAGCAGCCGAGGATGACCGAGTAACCGAGAACGAAAATTTGTGGCGGGAGTTTCGCCAGGTTGCACGAATTCCAGCATTTCAGGTACATCAAGGGCAGGCCGGACACGACCTCGAACAGCTGCTTTCCCGGCCCTCTGTTATCTACGTCACAGGCAGCACCACAAAGCTCGAAGTGCAGGCCGGGCAAAAGCTCATGCTGCAAAGGATTCTGCAAATTTTGGACGAACGCGCCGACCAGTCCATGCCGGTTGCTGTTTTCCTGGACGAGCTGAAATACATCCTTTCGCCGGCGGCGCTACGTGCCGCCGGCACCATCCGCGACCGCAACTGCCATCTGATTTTTGCGCACCAAAGCCTGGGCGATTTGAGCGACTGCCCGGGACTCGACCCGAAAGCCGTAAGGGGTGCGGTGTGGGGTAACTGCGGCATAAAAATCGCTTACAAAATGTTGGACGCAGACACAGCCCGCGAGCTCTCAATCATCTCAGGTGAGCGCGCCACCACTGAGGCGCGAACGTCGGATAGTGGAGGAAAAATCTCACTGTCGAAGAGCATTGGCAAGTCCAGCCACATGCCCCCGCATGTCTTCACCCATTTACCAAAACCGACCGGGTTAGAGGCGTCGGTTGGGGTCATTATCGGCGACGGCCCCGCGCGTTTTCTGTCCACACGCTGGCTTCCTGCGGGCGACACTCCACAGCCCATCGCCGCGCCGCCGCTCGCCGAACCTGCGCCGCCGCCGGCTCCCGCCGACATCGCGCCGACCGCCGATGAATCGCACAAACAAGTTACGCCAGCCGACGCCCCGCCCGCCGATGAATCGGCACCGGCGCAGCCGGATTCTGCCGACATCCTGGCGGCAGACTTTGACGACTTTCTAAAATAAAGGAGGGCCAAAGATGGCACTTATCCCACACTCCCACGCCGAACGCCTTGCCGCCCAGTCAACGAAGCGCCGGCGGCTGCTGGCGTGGCTTCGGCGCGAAATCTGGACAAACCCCGAAATCGCTGCGGACATCATGGGTATTACCCATCGTGGCGCGATCAAGCGCACGCTTGCCAGTATGCAAAAGGATGGTCTCGTGACCCTCGATAAAATCGAAATCCCCTTCGGTTCCCTGCCGATCATCGGCATAACAATGGACGGGCAAAGCGCGGCAGCAGGCACAGAGCGCGAAATGGTCAGCAAGACCTATGAGCGCGGCCGAATCGGCCTGGCGACGATAGCCCACGTCCTCGATTTGCAGCGCCTCAAGCTCGCCTGCCTGCGCGCGGGCTGGAAAAACTGGATTACGCCCGACGCCAACAAATATGGCGCGTCCTACAAGCCCGACGCGCTCGCCGTGATGCCCGACACCACAACCGTTTGCATCGAGTGCGAACGCACCCTAAAAACAAAAAAGCGTTACAGGGTCATCCTCGCAAACCACCTGTCCGCACTCAAAAAAAATACGTTCCAGCACGTGATTTACGCCTGCCAAACGCCAGAAAAAGCGCACAACGTTGAGCGGCTTTTTCGCGCAACCCCCGTGCTCATGGTTGCCGGGGAAACGATCAACGTAGGCTCGAAAATTGACATGCATTTTTCTTTCGTCACGTACGAAAATTTACCAACCATGAGCCTGAAAGGAAGCCCTGCAAAATGATTACCCTGCAAACAATCAATGACCTGTCCATGAAGATGAAAGCTGCGCCTAGAGTAGAAAATCTGAATCGCCGTATCAACAAGGACGAAGCCTTGCAAAAGCTCGCCCCGGCGATGAAGATCATGCACGGCAACGGTTACGACCCGGAGCAGATCGCCACCACGCTGAGCGCCGGAGGCCTCAAGATTTCCGCGCGCGCTGTTGCACGGCTCCTGCGCCCGAAGCCCGCCGGCGGTAAACCTTGACCCGAGCCCGCCGACAGGCGGAACAAAGGGCGGCTTTTTGCCGCCCGTCCCTGCCGGCTATTACCACGGAGCAGCGCGACAGCGCGCGGCCGCCAGCCGCCAACGCCGCCGCCTGCTGCTCCGTTTTCTGCACACATCCGGGCGGTTTTCCTACAGCTTTCCCGCGGCTTTCTTGCTCGGCGCATGCAGAAAACGACGCGTCGAGATTGGGCCTATAGATTGGGCTGGGTGGCGTCCCAATCTATAGGCCCAATCCAAACTGGCCGCCAGGCATTGCCTGGACACTTCGACGGGCACCCTAAAGGGTGCTGTTCCGCCTGCGCGCGCATCAACGGCTTCCGGAAAAATCGCCCGGAAGCCGTTGTCCCGCTTGCATCGCCGGCGCCGGTGGCGCTGTTCGGCGATCTTCGGGGGGCACCCTTCGGGCGCTATTCCCCCTCCGCGCTTCGCTTGGGGCCGTCTTTGGCCCTGCGGGCCAAGACCTCCGGTCGCAAGCTCCCTCCGCCTGCCGGGGGGTAGGTGCGCCGTCCACTGCCGCCAACCTTCGGTTGTCAGCAGCGAACGCCACCCCTACCCCGCGGCCCCGCAAGCGGCTACCGTTGACAGCAAAACAGCCTCGCCTTCGGCTCGACTGTCTTACTGTCAACGCTATCCACTAGCGGCTTCGGGGGCGCGCGTGTTGGCAAAAAACGCCAACACTTTTAGCGCGCCCCCTTCGGGCGGGCCTGCGACCGGAGGTCTTGGCCCGCAGAACCAAAGACGGCGGGGGCTGAAGCCCCCCCAACCCGGGGCAACGACGCGCAGTCGGGCGAAAAAACCGCCCGCCTTTAAGCGCGTCATCGCCCCGTGTCGGCTCCCCCCATTGTGAGCGCGTTCCGCGCGCCTCGCCCCATCGAAGCCTTCGGCCTCGGGGCGCACAGCATGGCATGTGAAGTCCCGAGCAAAATCGACGTGATCGCAGGCCTAACGTCCACCCCGTTTGAGCGCGTTCCGCGCGCCATCCGCCCCTCCGAAACCTTCGGTCTCGGGGCGGCAATGCCCTTGAGTCAGGCGGGCGCAGCCCATGCCACTCCAGCAGGTCAAGGACAGGTCGGGTAATCCCCAGACATGTCCCGCCTGTAGCGTTCGCCGGGTTCCCCTTTTCGGGCACTCCGAATCACCGCTAAGAGAAGGAGCGACCTCCGGTTTCCCCCGCTGCGCTCGGTCACCTCCGGCGCCAGTAGGAGGTGCTTCGCACCAGAGGATGGCAAAGCGCCCGAGCATCGTCGCTTCGCTCGATGCTCGGGCGCTTTGCCGAAGGAAACCCCTGCGGGGTCAAGCGCTCGGGCGCTTGAATGGAGGACGGCTGCGCCGAAGAATCGATCGCCAAACGGGAGCGCCGGAATCGACGACGGCAAAGTCTGCAGGAAAGGGCGGCGCGCCGCCCTTGTCCGCCTGTCGGCGGGATGGGGCGGACGGGATTGGCCAACTGCGTTAACAGCGGCCCCGGCGCGCAGCCCGCGCCGCCGCTGGCTCCGCGCGCCTTGCGCGCTCGTCGCATATCGATACGGGCGGCGGCAGCTAACCCGGGCGCCACAATGGCACATCATCCAATCACGAGGGGAAACATCATGCGCATTTTCCGAGTTTTTTCGGCCATCCCAACGCTCGTGCGCTGGGCCGCCATCGCCATCGTCGGGCTTTTTGTCCTGGCGCTAGTCATTGGGTTTTTCAACCGTTCAACGCCGACCGCGGGCAGCGTTTCTGTCATCGCCCCCGCTGCCCACCCGAGCCAGATTTCTGCCGCCCGTCCCGCCGCCATCACGCCACCGCCTGTCGCCGCTCCAGCCCCTCAAACCGCCGCGCCTGTCGTTGTCGGCGGGGTCATGCGTGCCGCACAAAAGCTCCCGGTAGGCACCACGTTTGATGATTGTGCGAGCGAGACTCTAAGCCTTCCGGAGGATGCCAACTTATTCAGTTTCGACTCTATCCGATTTATCGCCGCTGCCACCCGGCAGGAATGCAAGACGCCGACGCTTTCCGCGTCCGCCAATCTCGCCCCGGCCTTTGCTGTTTACTCGCCGCAGCGCAATCGCAGTTTTGTCCAGCTTACGCGCGCCGGCCTCATCGAGGTGGCGGCGACCGGGGAGCACACGGTGGTGATATCGTCCACGAACGAAAAGCAGACGCGTTGCGCCCTGTACATCGGCGATACAACCGTGCCCGTTGCGCAAGGCGAGGACTACCACGGCAGGTTTAGCAGCGTTGCCACCGTCAACCTCCAAGCCGGATTTCATGAGGCCGCATTTGTTTGCGCGTTGTTAGTCGAACGCGGGCACGAATCCGGCGGCGTGACTGTTTCGATCCGCGCCCCGGGCGAAGACATGCCCCGCCTCGCGGCGCTGCAGACGGCCCACGCTCCGGTGGTTCCGGCAGCCCCCGTTCAGGAACCCGCAAAATGATCGCGTCGCCGCTCCTGCGGCTCGTCCTCTGGCTCGTCATCGCCGCGATCGTCATCTACGTCGCCTTGCTGGTGCTGCCGGCGGTCGTCGCTGCCGTCCCGCTCGTGATCGCGATCAAGCACCGGCACCCGAACTTTTCCGCGCGCCGCGCGCTGGTTGCCTGCAAGGCTCTCCGGTTCCAAGCCTTGCAGGCTATCGGCGTCATCGTCGGCACGGCCGCCACGATCGGCTACGGATCCGTATTCGCCAGCGCCGCGCTGCTCGATCTGGCGCGGGGGCAAAACATGGCCTGGAACGCCGTTTATTTCATCATCGCCGCCGCCTTGGCAGGCGGCGCAATCTGGTTTTTTTCCCAAGTTCTGAGAGGCGCAATCATGAAAGATATTTTTGTAATTGTGGACGATCAAGGGCAGTTCGACGCCTTCCTTGACGGGGATCAAGCCCCTGTTGTGATCGACATCGATCCCGAGGCGCTGATGCGCGCCATGCGCTCCGACGTCATCGGCCAGGATGCTATTTTGTCCGACGTGTCGATCACGCTCGCGCGCCGCGCGAAGCTGCGCCGCAAGGCCAAACCGCTGGCCGTTTACATGTTTGTGGGCGCCACCGGCGCGGGGAAAACGGAGCTAGCGAAATCGATCGCGAAACACGCTTTCGAGGGCAGACTCGCTCGCTACGACCTAAATGAATTTACCGAATCGCACGCGTCGCAGCGCCTCATCGGCGCGCCGCCAGGCTACATCGGCAGCGAAAAAGGCGGGCACCTCACACAGGAGATCAAGCGCATGCGCTCCGGTGTGATCCTTTTTGACGAGATTGAGAAGGCGCATCCCGACGTTTACAAGCTGATCATGGGTCTGTTGGACGAGGGGCGAATAACCGAGCAATCCACCGGCCAGACCATGGATGCGTCGAAATTCGCAATCGTTCTAACCTCAAATGCTGAACATGAAAAACTGGCGGCACTGGTCAAGACAATTTCCGACCCTGACGAGCGCAAGCGGGGCATCAAAGACACGCTGCAAACGGTTTTTAAACCCGAGCAATTGGCGCGGATCGACGAAATTTTCTGTTTCGGGCAACTTGACCGCCGCGGCCTGGCGCAGGTCATCGGCAAATTTTTGTTCAGTTTTGCGAAAGACGCTGGGGTCGAGCTTCAAAGTGTGGACACCGATCTACTGATCGAAACCATCACGCGCCACGAAAAGCAGTCCGACTACGGGATTCGGGAACTGATCCGGCTTGTCGAAAATTCGGTACTGGACGGCATGCTGTCCGCGCGGGAAGAGGGATTCCGTGCCGTCGCCATTGAATCCGATGGCGCCGCCGTCACCGTGCGCGGCGTCGAAATCGAAAGCAGCGGGGTGCAGGCATGAGCGCCGCGGATCCCCAGCAAACCCCCGCCGAGAAATCCGTGCCCTCGTGGGACAAACTCGCCCCCGATGGCACGGCGCGCCCCATGCCCTGGAAGGCCGTCGCCGCCGGCGTTGCGGCAGTCGCCGCCGCCTTCGTGCTCCACGCCGGTTTGACCGTTCCATCGGCCCCGCCCGCCCCCGATTCCGGGGAGCGGCTTGGGGCATTGGACATGGCGCAGCTTGATACCAATCGCCAAGCGCTGGAATCCACGGGTGTCGCGGCGGGCTCTAATGTCTACGTGCGCGATTATGCCGTCGTTGACGGAGATGCCGTGGTGCTTAACGGTGTCACGATCCCCCTCGAAGCGCTGCCAACCATGCTGGCAGTCGCCCCCGGCCCCGTCGAGCTGATGGCCGTCGCGGGCTCAACCGGCTGCGTGACCGTCGAAATCGGGGACGGGGCCGGCGTGTATCAGCTGTGCCTGCGAGACGGCGATCCGATCCGCGCGCGCGCGCGGTGAAATCTGTCAGAAAGCCCGCGGCGCAGTTTTTTTTCCAAGATCGTCTTATGCGTTACCTGTCGGCTAACGGTTTAGCCGGGGGTCCATGCGGGATCCGCAACAATGCCCGCGCCGAGCTGGCGCGTAGACTTGACAAGATCGAGGTGGCCGGGGTTTGCGCCGGCGCTGGGTTGAAAAAAGGAGAGTGAGATGAGCGAAAAAGACATTCAGCACGTTTACGCAGAAATTCGCAATCTTCTCAGCGAAGGCACTGGCGGCGGGGCGAACAAGCCGCTTTCGGTTCGCTTTTCTGAAGAGACTGCGCGCGAGATCGAAGCGGAAGCGCGTCTCACGCGACGCACTGCTTCTGATGTGATCAAAGACCGCATGATTTACGGTCTTATGCCGGAAGCAGAACGCGATCCGCACATGAGTTATCGCCGGCGTTGTTTGATGCCCGGTATCGTCGAAATGACCAACGACGGCTTGCTTGAGAGAGTGAAGTTTTTGAGCAGTCTTGTCGAGCGCGCGAAAGCTAACAAAAACGAACCGCAACAACATCTGTGCGAAGAGCTTCGTCTTTATCAGACAGAAATCGAACTTCGTCGCAGTGAAGCGCGCAAAAGAAAGCTCGACGTGATTCTTTATGTTGCTGGTGACAAGTTGTGAATCCGTCACTGAAGAACGAAAGCGTCAGCAAGAGCGAGCAGAAGCGCATGGAGGTTGTATGAAAGTGAGGCTTGTTCTTCTGTCCGCCGCGCTGGCGCTGGCCGCCGGGCTGTCCTTGACTGCCTGCAGTTCTTCTTCGCCCGAGTCCGTTGCTCGCGATTTTTACATTTAGGGGACGGGCTGCCCGTAGGTCATCACGCCCCAGAAAACCCGCTCAAAATCGATTCTAGGCGGCATCGTACGGTGCTCGCCCATTCACACATCGTCTTTGGGATTGTGGTGCTCGCAGCAGCGAGCGTCACCCCGATTGTGGACATCAACCCCCTGACCGCCGGCGCTGCAGCGCTCGGCGCGCTGCTGCCCGACATCGATCACCCGCACAGCGCCATCGGACGGCGCCTGCGGCCCCTGTCCGACATCATCGGCCTGATTTTCGGGCATCGCGGCCTTACGCACTCGCTCGCCGCCGCCGTCGCGGCTATCGCCGCCGCCGTCTGGCTCGGCCTCGCCGGGCATGGCGTCCTCGCGGCCCTCGCTCTCGGCTACCTGTCGCACCTTTTCGGCGATTGGCTCACGCCGTCAGGCGTGCCGCTGCTGTGGCCCTCGGCGCGCCTTTATCGCGCGCCGTACCGGTACCGCATCCGCACCGGCGGACTCGGCGAATTCTTGTTCGTCGCCGCGCTGCTCGTCGCCGTCCTCGGCCTCGCCTCGCTCGTCTCCTGAACACGTGTTAGCAGCGGCCCCGGCGCGCAACCCGCGCCGCCGCTGGCTCCGCGCGCCTTGCGTGCTCGTCGCATATCGATTTACCCGGCGTGCAGCTAGCCCCGCGCGAAACTCCTCTCATGCCTCACGCAGGCACAACCCAAACAGGAGATACACCATGCAAAAAACCTCAATCATCATCCTCGCCGCGCTGGCCCTCGCCGCTGTTGGTTGCGCGCAAACCGCGCCGCGCACCGCCGGCCTCGGTGGCGGCGACTACGCGCGCGCCCAGGCGCGCACGGCGCAGGCCGCCGAGGCCGGCACTGTCGAATCCATTCGCGTCGTAAAACTGGACGCCAGCAAGGGCGGCGCCGGCTCCGCCGTTGCGCCAGCACTTGGCGCGCTCGCCGGCGGCGCGCTAGGGTCCACCGTCGGAAAAGGGGGTGGCAAAAAAGTCGCGGCCGTCCTCGGCGCGCTGGCCGGCGGCTTCGCCGGCAATTCCGTGCAAAAGGCGCACGACACCATCACCGGCCTTGAAATCACCGTGCGCACCACATCGCGCTTGCTTGTTGTAACGCAGGCAGATGAGGGGATCGGCTTCCGGCCTGGCGATCGCGTGCGCTTGATTAATGACGGCCGCACCTGGCGCGTCGCGCCGCAGTAATAAGGGGAGCGGCATGGGCGGCATCGTTTTTCTTGTCCCACTGCACCCAGACGACGCCGCGCGCCTTCTGGCGCTTTCCGATCAGTGTGGATTAGACCCGGACAGCATCATTGCGCTTGCCGTTCACCAGTACATCGATCGCCAGCGCGGCGGCATCGAGCTGCCGCCATCGCGCGGCGCGCGCTTACTTTTTCACACACCCAAGGAGCAAACAAGGTGACCAATTTCACCCGATTTTCTGCAACGTTCGGCGGCCGGCAAAAAATCCGCCGCACCCTTGTCGCCGGTGCGCTGGCCCTGGGTATCACAGCCACAGCTGCACCCGCACACGCCTGGACGCTCATCGCTGGTATCCCTCAGCCGGTCACGGTCTTTTTGCACGCGATGGGCGGTTTTGCTTGGGCTGCCTGGATGGATAGCCGCAGTGTCAAGCCCGATGCGGCCATCGCCAGTATTACCGCAATCGGCTTTGCCAAGGAACTAATGGACGTCACTTTCTACGTCGATGACTTCATTGCCTGGCCCGTCGGCGCGGCTCTTTACTACCAAGTCAAAAAATCGCCGCATTGCTTCTCGCCACCGCCTGGCGAGCTTGAGACCGACTGGTATATCCCTCGTCCGATCTGTATTCCAAAAATCAAGGAGCAAACGAAATGAACTATTTCACCCGATTTTTCGCGGCCGGCTGCCTTTCTGTCGTGGCGTCCAGCGCCGTGGCTTGCGCCGATCTCCATGGCGCGCACGAATGCGGCGCGGGAGGCGAGGTCGCGCCCCTCGGCTTTCAAAATTGCGTCCTAGTGAGGGCGCCCGGTGTGGCGACTGAAAACCTGGTGTTTTTTCTTCCACCCGGCAACCAGGTCTGGATTTGTCCGGGTGACGCCGACGAGCGCGCCAACGAGATGGACGAACAATAACAACGGGGGGTTGTTAATGCGCATCCACAATAATCAAGGGGGGTTGTTATTGTGCGTTCACAATAATAACGAGGGGTTGTTATTGTGGGTGCACAACAATCAGGGGGGATGGTGGCAATGGGAGGGGGATACGAAGCAGCTCCACCAGCAGCACCAGCACCATGGGGCCTGCCGCCAAGGCGGCACCGCGTCTCCCGTTCTCGCATGCAAGCATGCTGCGAATCGAGCCCCTTCGGGTCTCGCCCCTGCGGGCGTGGCCGCTGGCCCTTCCACTCATCCCACGCCGCCAAAAAGCCGGCGGCGTCGGCCTCGCTGCGCGCCCCGGCGCCAACATCGATTGAAGGCAGCACGGCTGCGCCGTCGTGCCTGCCAAGACTTCGATTGTCTGTTGTCAGCGCCCGGAGGCGCTGGCCTAAAAAACCTTCAACTCTGCACCGTCGCAGCCGGTGCGTGCCTGCGCAAACCACGCCGTCTTTCTGTGAGTTCGTTGCCCTTTTTAGCGACCATAGCCAAGTCATTGGGTGACCGGCAGCGCCCCGGGTGCTGCCGCGCGTCTGGCGAAAAAGCCGCCAGCCTTCAATGCGCGTCAGCACCCGGGACACCGCCTTGCAAGGGGCTTTCGCGGCACAAAACGCCGCCAGCCGCAAGGCGCGCAATGCGCGCGGCTGCCGACATTTATTCCACGGTCCCCTTGCATCACCCAGTGACTTGGCTAAACCCGTCGCAAGGGCGAACGAACTCACAGAAAGACGGCAGCGCAGGCAAGCAACACACCAGCCAGCGCCGGAGCAGAAAAGTCGGGGCTCTTGAATCTTCAGAATCCGGCAGCTTTGAAAACCAAACCAGAAGGAGAAACAAAATGGAAATGCAGACAAACACCAACACCATGAACGAGATTTTTGGGGAGGTGATTTACAGCTACACCCGCGCGCAGGCGATTGAGGACGGAAATCTCATCGATGCCTCGGTGACCGCGCGCGAAGCCGGCTGGCGCGTGCCGGTCGCGCTGACGCGTGCCGCGTGGGCGGACTGCGTGCGCTGGGACGACCGCGACAGCCGCCGCCAAACCTATCAAGACGAGGCGGGGCGATTGTTGGATGTGCTTTGGATGGCGACGATCGCCGCGCGCCGCAACTGCGACGTGCAGGCCTTCCGCTTCCAGTTGTACCGGATTCCGCGCGGCGGCAAAGGCTTGCGGCCCCGTCTGGTTGATCTCGTTTGCCGGATTGGCCCAGGCGACAACGGCGAGCCGGTCAGCACGATCACGCTGCCGGGCAAAGATTAGCCAATAAAAACAGTGTGTTAACGGGTTTTTCCTGGACTTTTCGGGAAAACCCGGGAGGATGATTCTCGAACGCCCCCCCGCCGCCGCGACGGAATTGCGGCACATTGAAACCACGAAAGGAAAAAACCATGTTTTACATTTCAGAATCCATCGACCTGCAAACCCTGACCCCCGAGCAAATCCGGGAAATCGTCGCCGAGGAAGAGTTTGACGTGCTTGCAACAGAGTGCGGCGAGCTGTGTCCAGGCGAGGTTAACCCTGCAAACTGGCTGGCATTTCATCTGCCGACGCGGCGCTTTGCGATTGTAAGCAGTACCGACCGGATCCCCTCCAGCCTAGCGCTCCTGGCATCGATCGATGCTGGCGTGGCCAGTCTTGACATCGACGACGAATGCAAAAAGCAAGGAATTGACCAAAGCGCAGACGATTTTGATTCCTCCGAAATCATCGAGCGGCTCTTCAAAGAGAAGTGCGAAGAGAAGGAGGTGGCCGTCTGCATTGCCGGATCGGGCACCGTCCCATGGGAAGACCCCTGGGAAGCTCAAATTCTGGAACTGCTTACGGAGCGCGCGGCGGAATGGGTTAGCGGCGAAGACTGATCCCCACAAGGAGAATTTAAATGCGATGCCAGACCCATATCCAGCAGGCCCTCGATTTTTTTTACGATCTCGGGCGCGAGTATCCGCAAGTCCTTGGGGCCATCGTCAGCGCCGTCCTCATTGTCGCCGCCATGGCCTTCTTCGGTTTTTTGATTGGCAGCATGGCGGATCACGCCGCCACCCTCGCCCAATAAAGCGCGGCGCGCGGCTGCCGCCGCGCGCCGTGAAAACGATCTCCACCACGAAAGGAAAAATCATGACCATGAAATGTCGCGATCCACAAAAACTGACCGATGCGCAGGTTGTCGAGGCAATCATCATCATCGATGAGCTTGGCGACTTGGCCAACAAGGCCTCGCGCGAAATCGCCGGCCCCTTGTGCGACCTCAGAACCCGTCTTAAAACCCTCGTCAATAAGATCGACGGGCTGGATCACGGCGGCTGTCTCATTATCTGATCGCGGAGGATCAATTCATGTTCATCGCTTATTACACCTTCAAACCCACGCACCGCGAGCGGCACTACCTGGTGAACCCGCGCGGCCGAAAGTACGAAACAACTTTCAGCCGCGACCCGGCGCAGGCAGCTCGGTACAAAACGGACGCGGAGGCCCGTGCGGCCATCAATAAGATTCTGGACAGAGGCGATCGGGGCCGAGCCGATGGCTACTGCTTCACCGGCTACGCCGAATCCTTGGAAGGATTGGCAAATGATTAATTTCACAAGCCTGGAGCTGATCGAAATCAGTGACGCAATCAGCGCTGCGCTTGACCGGGCCTTGGCTGGAGGGAATCCGGAGGGCCACGAAAAACGGTATGGCATGCTGACTGTGCTGCACGAAGCGCAGTCCAAGATCCTGCCCGTGGCGTTCAATTTCCGGATCGACGAAACGCCATGGGGGCCAGCGCGAGCGCGGCAGATAGCCGCCCTGCGCGTCGCGCAGAGCTTGCCGGAAACCCCGTCCGCCACGGAAAGAACGGGCTGGCGATGAGCGCCGCGCGTCAGGCGCTCACAGGCCTCTAAATCCACACGGCGAGCAGAAGAAGTCAAATCTTGCAAACGGAGATCCCAATGAACTCGACCCAAGAACAGCCTGCCATCAAATGGAAGGACATGACTTTGGACCAGCGCATGGCGCGCTTGAACGTGTTGCGCGACCAGGCCCAGGATCGGCTAGACCAATATCTGGAGTTGGAGCAAGAGGCAAGCGAACGCTTGCAAGCGGTATCCGCGACGGAGCGCGCCTTGGCGGAACGCGAGCGGAGGCTGGGTCAGCGCGAAAAAGAGCTTGAGGTTATCGCGGATCCAGGCAGGGGTGTGCAATCAGTTCGCGAGCGCGCCAAGGTGTTGCTGGAAGAGATCTCGAAAAGTGGAGGGAAGGAGGACCGCGACCGTAATGCCCACTGGACACGGGTCGAGGCTGAACGCCTGGCCGCGATTTTGAAACAGGCGAAAAGTGCGGGCACTGTCCTCGGAAAGGTCGCTGGGGCTTTCAAAGATGTCCTGGGCAAGCGCGAGGCGGAAACCATTGCCGCCGCGCGAAGCGTGTTGGGTCACCTCGCGCAGGCCGCAGAAATTGCAAAAGAGCAGGGGCGTCGCCTGGCCGAGGAGCGCAAGAGGCATGAGGAAGCGGTGGCCAAAGCAGCTAGCGAGGCCATGCATGCGACTTTCGCCGACGCATTCGCAACACCGTCGGGGCAGGTTTTGTTTTGTAGCGCCGCTTATTCCCACTCATGCGCGTTCAGAGAGTTAACTAGCGGTGAGGCATTCAAGCGGACTTTTACCACCTACGATTATTCGCAAAACAAGAATATCGAACACCCCTGCCGGCCTGCTGTTCTCAAAGAGACTCTGGACGATGCGTTGATCGAAGCAAAAAGTCGTCTCGCATCAAAAATCCGAGATGAGATTAACAATGGTGTGGACGCGACAGCGGCAGCGCAAGCGATGCGCGCGAAATTCGACGGGGGCTTGCCTGAGCTGCAATCCAAATATGGCGACCTGGCGCAACGCGTAACGACTGAGCTCGTCGCGCGGCAAATGGAAAAATTGAACACGTGATCGCCAGTCGCGCCGCCTCGCCAGGCTCGCCAGCTGGCGGAGACGCCCGGGCCGCGGCACTCGTCGCAGCTGGTCGGCTGCTCCAGTCGCGCGGCTGGCCGGGTGGCCCGGTTCGGATCCAGGCCGCGCCCGGCGAGACCTATCCCCAGGCTGTCGTGCGCATCATCGCCGCGCTCCCCGAGCGTGAGCTCGCCGCGCTGCGCGAGCTGGTGGCGTGGGTGCGGGATTACGAGCGGGCGGAAGCGGTTATGTAACTCTTTTGGAGTTTTGCGCTGCAGGCGACGAATTCAGCGTTGATCGTGCTGGCGCGGGACTCCTCGCGCTGGTCGTCGGGGTTTTCATCGGGCTGGGCGAAATTATTGAAGGCATACGCTGCGCTGCTGGTTGTTAATGTTCGTATTATTTAAACCGTCAGCAGCCTTGCGCGAAAAGAAAAGTGAGGTAGGAAAATGAGCTATGAAAACATGCACGACCACTGGAAGATGTGCGTGCACGAATCCGCGCACGCGGTACTACACAGCCATTACGGTGGAAGCGGCGCGCTCATTAGCGAAGATTTCGTCCAGTTTGTTGGGAGCGTCTGGTGCAATGACAGAGACGCGGCCAGGATTCGCATCACGATGGCCGGGTACGCTGCAGAGGCGATCGTGGACCCCGACGGCGACGCCGTGGAGACACTTATTTTCAAACTGGAAAACGAATTCGAGCAGGCGCTTTTATGGGGACGGGAAGAGGGAATCGAAACAGATAGCCAGTTTGTTTTCCGGATGATCCAGGGCATCAGAAAAACGGGTCGCGCGCAGACTCGTTTGCTTTACAAATTGGCGGAAGAGACCCTCGCCCTCGTGCATAACAGGTGGACGGAGATTGAGAGCCTGGCTACAGAAGTTCGCACCGCGCTGCTTGATGAGTCGGGAGAAGGCGCGCATTACTACCCCGGCTTGCCGGAAGCATTGCCCTGACCCAGCGCCAGGTGCGCGGCGAGCTAGCTGCATCGTGCAATTATTACGAAAAGGAGAAATACATGAATGAGATGTCGAAACAGGACGCACTGGTCCTTGCTCTAAAACTTTCTATCACCGCACCGTCAGAAAGTAAGGCGCAGGCGTGTGTCGAAATGGCAGAGCAAATTGCCGCTGGTTTATCCGAATTTAAAGTTGCGTCAGCAAAGCGCGAGGCTGTAGCACAGGCGCGGAGCTTTACACAGGCTGACTGACTGGCCTTCACGGCGGCGCTAACGCGCGCCGCGCCCGGCTCCGCCGGGCGCGGGTAACCACCCGGCCCGACAGCCGTCGCCACGAACTCCAATCTCTCGAAAGGAATGACAAAATGAAAACACGGAGCAACAAGATGGGAAATCACACTTTGAAGACCACTCTCGGTTGCCTGCTGGCAGCCGTTCTTCTCGCCGGCTGCGAGAAGAACGAAGCGCCGCAAGCGACTGGAGCGACAGGTCAAGCATCCCTCGCGCCGCAGGGGACTGGAGCCAGCTCCACAGCAGCCCAGGTTCCCCCCGCGGGAGGCCAGGCATCCCTCGCGGCGCCGTCTGGTTATTCTGCAGCCCAAAGGGCTGCTTGGGATGATGCGTGCGCAGCCGCGATTGAAGACGCGGGGATTCGCGGCGCAAGCAACGCTGAGTTCGATAAAATCGCTCGGAGCAAGATGTGCAACTATTGAGCGCGAGGTGGTCGCCATCGGCGACGCCTGCCGAATGAGGTGGCGGCTAAGAAAAGATAATCGGATGAACCAAAAAAAAGATATCACCCCAACATCACAAGTCGCTCGCGATACGGCCAGGAGACTGGTGGAGGAGTGCGTCCATGATTTCCTCGAAAACAGAGATGAGGGAAAAGCTATGGCGCTGCTTGAGCAAGCGCGGCTCTGTATCGATGACGCGAAATCGATCGAAAAAAAAGGATCGAATGAGGAGGATCGAATGAGGAGGCTCAACTGATCCCGACAACAGTCACCTTTCGGTGCAATTTCTCCGGTGCTCCTGTAAACAGTCACCTTCGGCGGCGCCCGGCTCCCGAAAACAGTCATCATTTACCGCCCGTGCCCGTTTACTCTTGCTTGGCAAGCCAGCCTTGCTTTTCATTGGGATCGAAACCTACAGACTCGTAGAACCGGAACGTGTCCCGGTCCGTTCTGCCTGTGGGCAATATGCCTTGTAGCAGCCAGACGGAGCATGCGCTAGGATTCCTGCCTGAGCGCACTTTTGATTTTATTTCAGTGCTTCAAGTAGCTTGATAGCTATCAACTGCCGTTCCTTTGGCAACACTCTAAAGGCCGCAAGGAGGTGAACTTCCTCGGTTGATTCCTTGGGGCTCTTTCCAGTCGCCTCCATCAGTTCCCCAGCGTCAAAGCCTAATGCTTCTGCAAGCATCAGGAGGTTGTCACCCTTTGGCACGTCCCGCTTACCCGTCTCCCATGCAGCCACAGCCGTCTGAGACACACCAACGTACTCTGCCAACTGCAGCTGGGTTAAATCACGGTCTTTACGAAGCGTTCTAATCCTATCCCCGAAGGACTGCACGTCTTTTGCAGCCATTCCATCCAGGTATCCCCTCGGCATCCCATAATCTTTCTCAAGTCTTCGCGCAACTCTCAGCCCAAAAACCTCCTTGCCGAGCATCAACTGCGAAAGCTGGCTTTTTTCTTTCCTTGGCAACGTCTGGTTGGCAAACCATTCCTTAAGCTTTTCCCGTCGGGTTGCCATTAATTCCATCTGCGATTGTTCTGTTTTGTCCATCTCTAATGCTTCTCCTCCCCAAGCCCACTTAGTACCCCCCCAAGCACACCCACCAGGATCTCCATGCCGTCCCTCAGCATTACGGCTTGTTCATCGTTTGGTTCAGTTGCATCAAGGGCAGTCAAGGTGGCCTCCAAAGGCATCTCCCCGAATTTTCCTTGGTAATGAGCAAGGTTCAATGCAAGCAGTCGGGCGCACTCGGCTAGGTCTTCCTTGTTGGCCTGTTCAATGAGCATATCCGCCAGCTTGTAGTACTGTTGGAAGTCCGATAGATCAGCCATAGAGTGCAGTCCTGTATGCGTAAGAACGACTTTAACCGAGTTCTGATAATCATTGCGTTCACCGTGCTGGCCCTAGCATCCCACGCTGACACTCTAACGGGCCGTGTGGTGGGCATCGCTGACGGCGACACACTCACCCTGCTTGATGCGACCAACACTCAGCACAAAATCCGATTGACCGGCATTGATAGCCCCGAGAAGGGCCAGGCATTCGGTCAGGTCTGCAAAAAGAGTCTGTCAGACCTCGCCTATGATCGCGTGGCGGAAGTCGAATCAAATAAGCTTGATCGATATGGTCGTGTTATCGGCAAGGTGCTGGTGAACAGCCAAGACGTGAATCTGGAACAAGTCCGGCGCGGCTGTGCATGGCACTACAAGAAATACCAGAACGAGCAAATCCTTGATGACCGGCTGAGCTATAACGCTGCCGAGGAGTCAGCCAGAACGAGTAGAGTAGGCCTATGGGCTGATAATGAACCGATGCCGCCCTGGGATTGGAGAAAGGCTCGCAGGAAGTAAGTCACTTCCAGATCGTTTGGTGACTATAGCCCTTAGCGGACGCAATGGTGAGGCCGCGGTTGGCCGCTGTTCGGCCTTATGTAGCGCTCCACATAAGGCCGATTATGTAGACCACTTGATTATGTGGAGTTGCCACAGTGAATTACCTCGGAAGTCATGTGCCGAGCGGCTTTTCCAAAGTGATTGGTTGTACATAGTCGTCATAATTTCTGGAGTTTGACGACGGCCTGAAGACGCAAAATCGGTCGTTAATTTCCTGCGGAGCCGCATAAAGACTGGTAGTGCCACGATGATTGGCCTCTGAATGTCACCTCGACAACATTTCCACCTCCTTGGTGGCTTGTGGATTATGTGGACCGCAGCCTTGACGTCCTCCGCGCCAGCTAAGGTCTCAGGGTAAGCGCAGAGCATCAACTCCACATAATCAAGTGGTCTACATAATCGGCCAAAGCGGCCGTCCTGTCAGCCCGACATCACGTCAGCTTCATTGCCAAGAGCAGTCAGTGAAGCTGGCCCAGGCGGCATGGCGGCACTGTTCCTCTATGAGCTTCGTTCCTGATGGCTTGGGTAAAAGATCAGGCGCATAATCCGACAGCAGCCATCTCCTTTTGCATAACGCGATAAAGAGACAGCCGGGCCAACATCCATAGAAGAATCAAGACGATAGACCCGAGAAATGCTTGTCTCTTTATTAAAAACATCCGGGCCCATGGGTCTCTCTATTAACTGTTTGCCTCATAGGTCACACATGGACCGTCCTCATCTCGCGATCGTTCACGTCGATTCAATACCGTCGGATGTCTTTGCTGAATTCAGAGACACCGTGGCAACGGAAGGGCTAGAACTACGAATCGGCTCACGGGAAAACGGGGGCGCGTTTGCCGCGCTTGAATGGTTACTGCCAACGGCAGTCATTGCGTACATAAGCAAGCCTTACTTCGATGGCTTCTTGAAGGAGATGGGGAAGGATCATTACGGTTTGCTGAAGCTCGGGTTCCAAAAGCTTCGAAGCAGGGTGTTTGGTGAATCGGCCCCGAATATGGTGCTGGTTGGCTCGAAGGGAAAGATCTCGAACGAACAGCCCTATTCGCTTGTCTTCTCTGTCATAGCGGAAGCCGAGCCATGTCTGACTTTCAAACTCCTCATCCAGAAGGATGCTTCAGAGCAAGAGTACGCACTTATTCTCGAAGCATTTCTGAATTTTCTGGCCACGTTTCATTCGGGCGCCTTGGATGAGCAGATGATCGAGCGCCTTCAAAGCTCAAGAGTAGTCGGTGGCACCTTGCTCTTTGCGTTCAACCTCGAAACGAAGACGCTCGAAACTCTCGACCCAATTCCGAAGAGATGTCCGCCAAATGAGGCATAACCCTGCGTCCGAGGCGACCTGCGCGAAAAGCCTGACAGGCAACTGCGGCCGAACAAGAGACAGTCGAACGACGGAGCTTGAACGACCACTTCTGGCAGCCGATTGTGTACATTCGACATGATGTCCGTGAGTCGACGTGGCAAATTTCGCTGGATGGCTCAACGGCTGCTTTCAGGCGCCTACCCCAAAGGCAGCCCCAGGCCATGAGCGGCCGCAGGACCTAACTGCCACTAGCCGTTAATCGAGCTCCGAGACCAGCCGAAAACAGACATCCGCTATGGCATGATCGGTACATGAAACGCAAAAATAACGACAAAAGTGCCCACCGCTTTGCTCAGCGACCTGACGAGGTGTTCGTTGCAGGGCCGCTTCGGATGGCAAGATTTGGTCGTCACATTGCCTCGAAAGTCGAGTGGCAACCGGGGGACTTCGACGAGCTACAGGACCGCCTCGTGGCGGGCTACGACGAGGTCGTACGAGAGATCGACCGCAACGTAGCCGACGCTGCAGCTTTGGTTGCGACGTTGAACCCGCTGGCGATGCTTCATCGGGCCTGGTGGGAGCGCAGTGCTTCTCATCTGAAGATTGACAGTGAAGCTGCAGTCCAGCACGAGCACGTCCTTGCTACGCGCATGCTCGATTACGTGCAGAGCCTTGTTGCCAGCACCCCGCCTACTGCCCAGATAACAGACGAACTGAGTGATGAGGCCTGGTCAAAGCTGCAGCGGTTGGTTGAATCAATTTTCCAGACACTAAATTCGCGGTACTTCCTGTGTGCAACGGCGAAGCGCCGCAAGGAAGTACCTGTTGTGGACCCCGCATTTGAGGAGTTTCATTTCCGGACGCAGCTTTACTGGTGCAACGTCACCGGGGCACAGTACCAGAACCACCAAGTGCAGGCGCTTCGAGAACTGCTCGCCCCACAAAGCGTGGTCATCTTGCAGATCTATGGTGTGTCAAGCGAGCAGCTATGCGACGAACTCGCGAAAATCTGGCATTCGCTCAACAGAGGTATCGGGGACGCGTTTGAAGCGATGTATGCCTTCAAGGAGAAGTCCTTAGCCGCACTCGACGCAGATATGAAGTCCGGTGTTGTAGGACAGGGCGACATGAGTCAGTTGCTGCAGGAGTCCATTGTCCGCCACGGACTTGAGCCGGAGCAGAGCCGAGCAGTCGGTCTCTTTCTCCTCTATGACCTCTTCGACTTGCAGAAGGTGACTACTTTGCCACCGGCGTTCTTGGAGGACTTCTCCTGGGTGCCCGGTCAAGACAGCGAGTTCGTCGCTGAAGGTGACTTCAGAGGATGGCCGCTACGGATTTGGCCTACTTTCAAGAGACCTTTCATCAAGCTGGCTGGACTGTACTACTGCTTTGACCAGACCAGCCTGTTCGACCACTTTTATCGTCAACTGGAGAAGCGAGTCTTCGCAGCTGACAAGAGCCTGAAACAGCTCTGGATTGACGCGCGAAAGGAAGTCACCGAGACCCTGCCGTTCGATTATCTGCAGAGCTTGCTACCGGGTGCCGTGTGCTTCAGGGAGGCGTACTACTGGATGAGCGAAGCTGGGAAATCCGCCAAACGCTACGAGACAGATGGATTTCTCACATTCGACGACCATCTCTTCATTGTCGAGGTCAAGTCCGGCGCTTTCACTTACACGTCCCCTGCCACCGATGTCGACGCACACGTGCAATCACTGAAGAACCTTGTGGCCGAGCCCGCTAAACAGGGCAGTCGCTTCTTGCGATACCTGCAAACGGCACATGAAGTGCCCGTGCTGGATGATGCGGGTAACGAGATGACCAGGCTCAGGCTGCAGGACTATCGTCAAGTGACCGTTTGCGCGGTCACTCTCGATCCATTCACCGAGATTGCCGCTCAGATTCAGCACCTGCCCGCCATCGGTGTGGAGGTGGGCAGCGAACTAGTATGGTCACTGTCCGTGGATGATCTGCGTGTTTACGCGGACATCTTCGGCAATCCGCTCGAGTTCTTGCACTTCGTTCAGCTCCGCAAGGAGGCATTCAAGTCGCAGCTCCTCCAGCTCGATGACGAGCTGGACCACCTGGGTCTGTATCTGCAACACAACCACTACGCCAAGCATGCGGAAGACCTTGCCGGCGGGCCCAACGCACACCTCCAGTTTCTCGGCTACCGCGTAGAAATCGACAGGTTCTTCAACGCGCGCCTGTTGGACCCCCAACTGCCGTCTCCCCTACGACAGAAGATGCCCGGCGGCATGGCGACCTTGCTCGATTTCCTGCAAATCAGCGGCAAGCAGGGGCGGTCCGCAATCGCGGCATACCTGCTCGATGTGAGTGGCGAATGGCGCGAGCGGCTCTTCGACATGTTGGCACAAGAGGTCGCGCAGGCAAGTCACAAGCACCCGCGTCCGTTCTCAACCAACGGCGAAGTGCCCCTGACGACTGTTCCGTGGACACCGCAGTGGGGCCGCCCCTCGATGGAGGGAACGCGCAACCATGTCAAGGCGATCATGGTCATGAACAACGAGCCCGCTAGAGTACTGCTGGTGCTCTCGTACAGTGAGAACGGTCTTCTCGTGGATGCTGAGTGGCAGTTTCTACTGCGCTCGGACATCACGATTTTTGAGCTGCCCACCCTTCAAACGATGGCAGAGTCGCTGCGCGAATCCAGGGTACAAAAGGCCATCGCAACGAAGGGGCGCATTGGCCGAAACGATCAGTGTCCCTGTGGATCTGGAAGAAAGTTCAAGAAGTGCTGCCTGGGCAAGGAATGACAGCGGAAAGGCCAGCACACGCCATGAGGATACGATTGGCGGCAAGGGGTTCTCCGCGCGATCGGCGCCGGGACCAGGTGTGTCGGTCGATTCGGTGGGCTGCCGCTGAAGATGGACCGCTCCCTCCGCCAACAAGTGACGGGAGTAAGGCGGTCAATCAGGAGCGAGGGGCAGTCAACGACCGGTCTCGCGATGCGAATTCAACCGGTGGATGCAACGGATTGGTGAAATCGTTCGGCGGGTGTTTCGTAGTTTAGTGTTTTCCTTGGACGCTCATTCAATTTCCGCGCTACGGCATTGAGTTTGGCTTGTGAGTAGGCCGAAAGGTCGATGCCCTTGGGAAAATACTGCCTCAATAGCCCGTTCGTATTCTCATTCGTCCCACGCTGCCAAGGATGCTGAGGATCACAGAAGTAGACCTTGATGTCGGTCGCCAAGGTGAAACGCTTGTGGGCGGCCATCTCTTTCCCACGATCCCAGGTCAGCGACTTGTAGAGCTCCTGCGGTAACTTGCGAGCGTTTTTGATCAGCGCGTTGGTTACCGTCTCCGTATCTTTAGCGGTGAGCTTCACCAACATCACGTAGCGTGACTGACGTTCGACGAGAGTCGCGATCTGGCTGCTCTTGCTGCCGCATAGTAGATCACCTTCCCAGTGGCCCGGTACTGCCCGATCTTCAACCGTGGCCGGCCGCTCACTGATCGACACCGTGTCAAGGATTCTGCCGTGATTGTCCGTCTTCTGGGTGTGATGACGCGAACGGCGCATGACTCGTGTACGCCGCAAATGCGCCAGCAACTCCTTCTTCAGGGCGCCACGGGCCTGTATGAAGAGGCTGCGATAGATTGTCTCGTGTGACACTTGACTGTTCGTATCGTCTGGATAGATGTGCTTCAGCCACCCGGCAATCTGCTCCGGCGACCACAGCAATTGGAGCTTGTCTGCCACGATGTGCGCCAGAGTTCGGTTCTCCGCCAGTTTACAGATCTTGGGGCGGCGCGCCCGATCCCAGGCAGATTGGTCAGCCTGACTCGCCCGATAGCATCCTTGGCCACCGTTGCGCTTGATCTCGCGGCTGATAGTGGAGGGGGCTCGCCCGAGTTTCGTGGCAAGCGAACGGATCGAGTGACCCGCAACCATCGCCCGCGAAATTTCTTCTCGCTCGGCCAGTGTCAGCGCCAATCTGGAGCGGCACCGTTGTGCCGGACGTATCCCGCCTGTCTCTGCCAGAATCCGTTCTATCGATGAGTGGTTTCGATCAAACAGCTGGGCAATCTGCTGGAGAGAGTCACCTTTACGCCAGCGCTCCCACATCAATGCTTTCTGGCTTTCGGTGTAGTAGATCCGAGGTCTTCGCTTCATTGGCAACACTCCTTCTGCTTACGCAGTTTCTAGTGTGTTGCATCCACCGGTTGAATTCGCACGAGTACAGCGGACACAGTAAATCGAAAGGCCGGTGTCGTCTTTGGCCGAACAAGAGGCGATCGGGATGGCGAGCCGGACTATCCGCTTTTGGGCCGAACTGGGGCAGTCGCGTCCGGAGCACACATCAGATTCCGGGAAACCCTGCGCAGGGTCCTACGGCTTGTCCATGCGCGCCGTGTATATCGACTCAAGTAACGGGTGGAGTACGTGTGTAGAGTGTTACGGTTGTCATGGCCTTTTCGCCCGCCAAAAGAATGGGTAAGACGATGATTCGTAATGTTTTTCCGTATAAATTGCCAAAATCCAAAACCATACGGAAAAGCCATATGGATCAGTCAGTTAACTCAATATCTCGTGTCAATAAATGATCGAGCTCTCCTCACTTATCGGGCGTGCGCAAAATGGAGCGCACTACAGCATATCAGCTGATTTCGACGGGTATTGTCCTGGCCCAGGCGGGTTATGCACCGGGGTAAACCGGCGCAAGGCGCCGGTTTGACGAATGAGAATCCATATTCTCAGCGATCTTCATCTCGAGTTTGGCAGCCTCCGGTTGCCTGAAGTCGATGCGGACGTAACCGTGCTCGCCGGCGACATCGGCGTCGGGCTGATGGGCCTCGAATGGGCCCTGCAAACCTTCGCCAGACCCGTTGTATACGTGATGGGAAACCATGAGTTCTACGGTCAGCGCACCATGCGCGAGTTCTGGGAAAAAGCCAGGGCGAAAGTCGCCGGCACGCACGTCCACCTGCTCGAGAACGAGGCCGTCGAGATAGGCGGCATGCGTTTCCTTGGAGCAACGCTGTGGACGGATTTCGCGCTGCTGGGGGACCCTCAGGCGGGCATTCTGGCGGCGCTTGGCATGAACGATTACCGGAACATCGCCACGCGCCGCGCCGGCTACGGCAAGAATCGGGTGATCCGGCTCACTCCCCAGGGCACGCTTGAAATGCACCGTGAAAGCGTGTCCTGGCTGTCTCGAGAACTGGGGGGACGGGACGGCCGCCCTGTGGTGGTAGTGACGCACATGGCGCCACATCGGGGCAGCCTGCACCCGGAGTTTAATCACGACCCCATCTCGCCGGCCTTCGTATCGGACCTCGACCCGCAGGTGCGCATGGCGGCTGGCCTGTGGATCCATGGGCACACCCACGACACCTTCAACTACAGGATCGGGAAATGCCGGGTAGTTTGCAACCCTAGGGGTTATGCCGGGTATGAGCTAAATCGGGACTTTCATCCCGGACTTGTTGTTGAGGTTTGAGCGAGAGAGATCTGCAAGGCCGCAGCAGCGGCCGGCAACAATCGAGGCTATGTGAAAACGTCGCGACAAATTAATTTTGAGTGTTTTCGGGTCGCTTGACCCTTCCCTGGATGGTGATCGTTGAACGGGGAGCGTTGTGGAAGGCTGATTTATTGCTCCCCGATATTCCGTACGTTTTTTTACAGCCTCGACCCGTTTCAGTCAGTCCAGCTAATCGCGCTATATGGCCGCTCGTCGGCCAGAGCCGCCGGTGGCATACCGCACCAACCTGGTCTGCTATGCGCCACTTACCGGCCACCGATTCGACGTTCTCGCTGAATGGCAGCTTTCCAAGACAGCGAACTCACACTCCCGACCCGTTTCAACAGTTGGCGTCTGCGAAGAGCTAAGGAAGCGCTGATTTATTCCGTTCGTGGTGAGCTTGTCGAACCATGAATGGAATAAATCAAACAAAATCAATCACATGAAATGCCATTCGACAAGCTCAGGGCGAACGGACCTAATTTATCAGCGTCTCCCTAAGGACTGCTCTGTGACTGCAGACTGATGCTGAGGACAAATGTCAGGTAGCAGGTCGCCCATTACCGCCAGTCAGAGCAGCCAACAAGATAAACAGGCCAGACGCCCCCCCTAACCGTCAATTTTTTTCAATCAATCACCCGCCTTTAACCTGAACTGGCGCCCATCCTGGGTTTGGCAAGTGCCTTTGACATCGGTAAGGTGACTGACCCATTCGCAAACCAGGCGCTCGCCATCGGCTGATTCAAGCGTAGCCTTGCTGCCTTTGCTGATATGCCCCCTATGGAGTCCCAGGGTGTCGTTTCTGTATATGCCATGGCACGCATCCGTCGTGCACGGATTTCTCACCGATTCCCCTTCATATCGCTTCCCATCCAGCATTACCTCCATCCTATGCGTTGGTCCCCAGGCCGACAGGGTTCCCATGGCCTGGGTGGTATCAGCCGCGTCCTTGAGCGTCACGTTAGAGGCGCAGCCGGTCAGCGCCAGCAGGAACAGTATGGTCATTTGTTTCATTTTTCTCTCCTTACGATGATGAAATGCACCGCACGATTCAGCGCAGCACGAATCGAACGGTCACGGCGGACTTGCCAGGAATCTCGACAAGGGCAATCACCTTGGCGCCCGCTGTCTTAAACTGCCCGACGGCTTCCAACTTGTCGCCAGACGGCTTGAGCAGGGTTTCCTGTTTCACCCCACCGGCCAGCAGGGTTAGCTTGGCACTTGCCTTGGTGACATCAACCGGCTTGCCGTGATCGCGCACATACAGGTTCAGGCTGTCAGGCTTGGCGACCAGTTCGAAGTCCATATCCTTGGCCTCGACTACGATGCCATCATGCAGTGCTGCATGTTTGTGGGCGTGATCGTGACCGCCGGCTGCGAAGGCAGGGCCGGTCAGGCCAATGATCAGGGCAATGAGAAAGTGAATAGGTTTCATGGTGCTTCCTTTCATTGAAGTGAGTGAACAAGGGTTGAACATCAGAGCGCCTCGGCATCGCGATCTGTGAGCAGACGCTCGGCGTCCTTGCGTCCAAACAGCCAGAACAGGACGGGCGTCAGGTAGGTATCGAGCAAGGTGGAACTGATGAGGCCGGAGAAAATCACCACGGCCACCGGGTGAAGGATTTCCGTGCCAGGCCGTTCCGCCTCGAATAGCAGCGGCGCCAGCGCAAAAGCGGTGACCAGGGCGGTCATCAGCACCGGCGCCAGACGCTCCAGCGAGCCGCGCACGATCATCTTGTGATCGAAGCTTTCGCCCTCCCGACGCATCAGGTTGATGTAGTGGCTTACCTTCAGAATGCCGTTTCGCACCGAAATGCCGGCCAGTGTGATGAAGCCGACCAGCGCGGCCACCGACAACGGCTGTCCGGAAAGCCACAGCCCGATCACCGCGCCGACCAAGGCCAGCGGGATGTTGGCCATGATCAGCATCGACAATCTCACCGACTTGTAGCGGCTGTAAAGCACCACGAACATCAGCGTGAGCGAGACCACTGAAAGCAACCCGACCAGTTTCGATGCCTCTTCCTGGGCCTGGAACTGGCCCCCCAAGGTCACAAAATAGCCTTCGGGGAGTTGGGTTGCGTCGACAGCTGTTCGGATGTCGGCGATCACTTCGGAAAGCGCACGACCTTGGGCGTTGGCCGAGATCACGATACGGCGCTTGCCGTCGTCGCGGCTGATCTGGTTGGGGCCGTCGCTATCCTCGATGGTGGCGATGCGGGACAAAGGCACGCTGCCATGGGGGGTGGTGAACTGGATGCGCCCGAGTCCCTCTACCGTGCGCGCGGATTCCGGCAGGCGCATGACCAGGGAAAAGCGCCGTCCGCCTTCGACGATCTGGGCGGATTTCTCTCCCTCCACCAGTCCTTGCAGCATGGCCAGGATTTGCGGAGTCGGCACCCCGTATTGCGCCGCAGCCGCGTAGTCGATGCGCACCTTGATCTGGGGCGCCAGCACCTGCTTTTCGATCTCCAGGTCAGCCAAGCCCTGTATGGTGGCGAGCTTGCCGCGCAGCAGGTCGGCTTGGGCGCGCAGGGTGTCGAGGTCGTCTCCGAATATCTTGACAGCGATCTGGGCACGCACGCCCGACAGCATATGGTCGATGCGGTGCGAGATAGGCTGACCGATGGCGATGTCCGCCGGCAGGTTGACGAGGCGACTGCGGATGTCGGCCAGGATGTCGTCCATCGGTCGGGTCAGCTCAGTCGCGGGCTTGAGCCCGACATCCAGTTCGCTGACGTGCACCCCCTCGGCATGCTCGTCCAGTTCGGCGCGGCCGCTGCGCCGTCCGACGTGGACGACCTCAGGCACCTGCCTGACCAGCACCTCCGCCTGTCGGGCCAAGTCGGACGACTCGGCAAGGGTCACGCCTGGATTGAGGCGCAGCCCGATGAGCAGGGTGCCTTCGTTAAACGGCGGCAGGAAGGTGGTGGGAAAGAACGGCACTGCAACCGCCGCCACCAGCACGGCCGTGGCGCCTGCCGCCAGCGCCGCCCTGGGGCGGTTCAGCACGGCCTGCAAGCTGCCGCGATATTTCGCCTTGAGCCAGGCCAGCAGCTTCGTATCGCCGTGGTCGAGGGACTTCATGCGCGGCAGCAGGTAGAACGCCAGCACCGGGGTCACAGTCACCGACACCACCAGCGAGGCTAGGGTCGAGACGATGAAGGCGATGCCGAGCGGCACAAACAGCCGCCCCTCCATGCCGGGCAGGGCGAACAGCGGCAGGAACACCAGCACGATGATGAGGGTGGCGTAGAGGATGGCCGAGCGCACCTCCAGCGTGGCGCTGGCCACCAATTCAATGGGATGCATGCGATGGTCGTGGTGCTTGGCTCGGTCCTCCTTCAACCGCCGCAAGACGTTCTCGATGCCCACTACCGCGTCATCCACCAGGCCGCCGATGGCAATGGCGAGCCCACCCAGGGTCATGGTGTTGATGGACATGCCGAAATACTTGAACACCAGCGCGGTCATGAAAATCGACACCGGAATGGCGGTCAGCGCGATCACGGTCGGACGCAGGGTGCCCAGGAAGAAGAACAGGATCACTGCGACGAACACCGAGGCGCCGATCAGCTTGCCTTGCAGGGTGTCGATGGAGGCTTCGATGAAACTGGCCTGGCGGAAAGTGACGCGAGGCTCCGCCATGCCGGTCGGCAGGCCCTGTTTCATTTCGCCCAGCGCATTCTCGATGGACCGCGTGAGCGCGATGGTATCGGCTGTCGGCTGCTTCTGGATGCCCAGGATGACCGCCGGCTTGCCCTCGAAGCCGGCGTCACCGCGCTTGAGGGCCGGTGCGAAAGTCACTTCGGCGATCTGACGCAGCAGGATGGGCTGGCCATTGCGGCTAGTGAGTGCCAGATTCTTGAGATCGTCCAGGCGCGAGGTGCGACCCAGGTTGCGGATCAGGTATTCGCGCCCGTTGAGTTCCAGGAACCCGCCCGAGGTGTTGGACGAAAACCCCCGGAGCGCGTCGTCGAGCTGGTCGTGAGCGATGCCCAACTCCGCCATACGGATGGTATCCGGTTGCACCTGGAACTGGCGCACCTCGCCGCCGATAGGGATGACCTGCGCCACACCGGCGATCGCCATGAGGCGCGGCCTGAGCACCCAGTCCGCGTATTCGCGCACCTGCATGGGGGAAATCTTCGCCGTGTCGATGGGGATCGCGATCTGCATGATCTCGCCCATGATCGAACTGATCGGCCCCATACGCGGCACAGCGCTGTCAGGAAGGCCTTCCTCCATCGAGGAGAGTCGCTCCGATACCATCTGTCGCGCACGGTAGATGTCGGTGCGCCAGTCGAAGGTGATGTAGACGAAGGACAGCCCTGCGCTGGAAACCGAGCGCACGCTCTCCACGCCCGGCAGGCCGTTCATGGTGGTTTCCAGCGGGAAGGTGATGAGCTGCTCTACCTCCTCGGGCGCCATGCCACCGGCTTCTGTCATCAGGGTGACGGTGGGTTTGTTGAGGTCTGGAAACACGTCCACCGGGGTGCGCGTCAGCGTGAACGCGCCATAGGCCATGAGTGCCAGGCTGGCGATGATCACCAGCAGCCGGTTGGCCAGGCTGTTGTCGAGTAGTGATTTGAACATTACAGCCTCCCGTCAGCGGACCTGGTTAACCAGGGTCGCAGCGCGCACCACTACCCGGTCGCCGGCTCGCAGGCCGGAAGTTACCGCTACGTTTGCGCCGTCGAGCGGCTCCACCGTCACCGTGCGGGGCTCGAAGCGCTCGGGGGCGGTCTTGACCCAGACGATGGTCTGGTTGGAGGGGTTCTTTACCAGCGCCGCCGCCGGCACGCGGAAGCCCTGCACCGTGCTCCGGGTCAACGCGAACACTTTGACCGGTTGGCCGACCGCCAAGCTGGACAGGGCATCTCCCTCGCCGCGGAACATCAGCGGCAGGGCCTGTTCGCGCAGGCTGCGGGCGGCGCCAACGAAGACGAGCGGAACACGCTCTGATCCGACCGCGAGGCTGCCGGAGACCACGTCCAGGGCCTGCCCGGTGTCGTAGGCCAGCGCCTCGACGTGCAGGCGGTTCGGATCGACCACTTCGAACACCGCTTCGCGTGCCTCGACCACCTGCCCTGCTACCGCATTGCTCATCGCCACGATGCCAGCCACCGGTGCGACAAGCGTGTCGCGGTTGGAAAGTCCGGCGCTCAAAGCGGCGATGCGCCCGCCGAGGCTTTCGATTTCGCTCTCGGCGGCCTCGATTTCCTTGCGCGGAATCGTATCGGCCAGGTCATTCAAGCGGACCAGCCGCTTCACGGCCAGGCCCTTGGCCGCGCGCAGTTCCGCCAGTTGCGCGGATTGGTTGGAGCGTTCGATCATCCCGGCGGCCGGCACCACATAGGCCAGCACCTCGCCTTTGCGAACACGTTGTCCGATGTTGGGGAAACCGCGCGGACCAGCTTCGAGCCGGCCCGCGATGAGGGCCTGCACCTTGCCGCCGGCATTAGGGTCCATGACGACCTTGCCGGCCAGCTCGAAGGTGCGGGGCAGTGCGCCGCTTTCCACGGGCAGCGTGCGCACGCTGATCTGGCGCTGCGCTGGCTTGGGCAAGAAGACACCGCCATCCGGCAGGCGCTTTGGACCGCTGCTGTTGGTGGCTGGCGGAGCGTCACCGTGATCGTGGCCATCACCGGCGAAAGCCGTCGACATGGCCATCGCCAGGCTGAGCCAGAGAACAGGAATCAGAGTGCGCGGCTTCATGCGACACCTCCAAGGCGCTGGGCGCGCAAGCGACGTATCAGCCAGATTAGACCAACCAGACCTATGCCGGCTGCGGCTACCCAGTAGGCATACTCTTCCCATCCGTGCGCATGGGCGGCCTCTCCATCCTTATCTTCCGCCTCATGAACATCGAGTTCGCCGGCCAGTAGATCGGTTTCCTCGCCGGCCAAGACGGTCGCTGCGATCGGGATTTCCCCCGGCGCGGGCACTGCGGACAGGGTGGCTTCGAATAGTCCTTCGCCATGCGCCTCGACGGGAACCTTGACCCCGCCGAGTTCAAGTTCGAGCTTGGCGTCCTTGACCGGGCTGTTGTCGGCGGCGCGGTCGAGATACAGCGTCAGGTGCTTGTCGTCGAGCACGCCGACCAGTTCAAACAGTTCAGAGACGGCGGTGAAGCGGGGCAGAGCCGGTCCGGCCATGGCGGCTGGGGCATCACCGTGGTCGTGGCCCTCGCCGGCCCAGGTCGGCCATGCGGCAGACAGCATCAGCGCTGCCAAGATGGGGGTGGATTTCATGTTCATGTTCCTTTTATTCATTCGGGTAGCAGGCCCATGGCCTGGCGCATGGCGGACACCGCAGCGGCCAATTCAACGCGGGCGCGGGCGGCTTCACGCTCGGCCTCGGAGGCTTCCATCTCGATGCGCAAACGGGTGGGCAGATCGGTCTCGCCGAGCCTGAAGGACTTCTCGAAGAATGCCCGCGACTCGCCCGCAAGCCGGGTCCGGTGCTCGGCGGCAGCGAGCCGGGCGCGGGCTGCTTCCTCGCGCAAATGCGCTGCTTCGATCCCAGCCTCGACGCGATCCATTTCGACAACCAGTTGGGCTTCCGCCTCGATTTCGTCCGCTGACGCTGTGGCCATGCGGACGCGCTGGCGGCTGTCCGAGCCGAAAGGGATGCGCATGCCAAGCGTGATGGTTTGGGAATAGTCCTCCCCGGAAGATGCGCGCTCGCTCGTGGTGGCTAACTGCAACTCGGGATTGGCTCGGCTTTGCACCCCGGCCAATGCCTTGGCGCGACGCGCCGTCTCGACCCGGTCAGATGTCTCACGCAGCAGTGGGTGCATTGCCTCGACAGCGGTATTGGGTTCGGGCTCGGGGTTTTCGAACACCAAGCCCGCGGCCGTCAGGCCTGTGAGCGAACGCAGTCGCTGCGATGCCTCAGCCAACATGCCGCGCGCTCGCGCAACTTCACCGACAGCGCTTGCCACGGCAACGTCGGCCTGGTGGTCATCGGCGCGCGACAGATCGCCTGCACTGACTCGCCGGGCCACGTCCGCGGCTAATCGTTCGGCATTTTTCCGGCGGCTTTCGGCAGCCTCCAGGTCAATGCGAGCCATAGCCAAGGACCACCAGGATTCGCGCACTTCGCCAGCCATATGCAGACGTGTCGCAGTCAAACGACTGCTCAGCGCTGTGCTTTCAGCTTCGACCACAGTCCTCAGACTGGCTCGCTCCCCCGGCAGCCAGAGCGGCATGGCGAGGCCGGCTCCGTATTCGCGGTTGCCTTGATCGCGGTTGAGTTGATCGGTTTTATAGGCGATGTCCAGGCTGGGTGGTTCCGCCAGCCAGCTTGCGGCAACATCACGGCGTGCCTCCAGCGCGTCGCGCCGTGATCCGGCGGCGCGTGCCTCCGGATGGCGCGCCCAGGCGGCCTCGAAAACCTGTTTGAGGGTGATGGTTGCCGCCTGCCCATTCATGTTTAGAGCGGGCGGCTGAGCGGTAGCTGTTGGAAGCTGGGCTGCCAACGCCAACGCCAGGAGGGACATGCGCCCTCCCGTGCGGGAAAAAACTTTCATACGATGCCCCGTCCTGATGCAGCCGCCAAAGTGAAAGGCGGCCGGGATTTACGAGAAATCCGGCGGGATCGTCAAATCAAGTGTTACGGTTGAAACGTCAACCCGCCGGGGTATCAGGCGAGGTTGGCGAGGGGAGGACGGAACAGGGAACCGAGCGGCGGTTCGGGAAGCGTGGTCCGATATGGGGTGGCATTGTGGCCGCCACAAATCGGCGTGGCTGCATGGTCAACGGGAATGACAACCTGGACGTAATGCGCGTGACAGCTTGGGCAATCAGCATCGAAGTCTGAATCGGCTGGATCACTGCCACCAAGGTCTGCGCTGGCCTGATGCTCATGTGCATGATGGCCAACGTGCTGCTGCGCCTTGCTTTCTGTTTCATGCTGGCAATAGGCAGCCACCGCCGCAGTGGACCACTGCAACGGCAAAACAATCAGAAAGAAGATAATTAGCTTGCGCATGCGGTGGATGCTAACTCAGATCCGACATGCCGCACAACGACGACCCAGGAAGTTAGTGCTAGCGATGCCATCTTGGTAGGCTAGATTTTTCCAGCCGCGTCGGCTTTCCCGATCGACTGAACCTGACACTAAACCCCTCATCCAATGGTGCAGTTTTCTTGCTTGTCCAGCGGCTTCTTATGGCCGAGTGCACGCATACGGCATCACGCCACAAAGCGGTCGCACGCTAGGTGCCTTGATTGGCTACGTGCGGCCGACTTTCCAAGTGCTAGATCTCAGTCTGCTCCGATATCTCCAACGCGTCATCGACCTCGATCCCAAGGTATCGAACAGTGCTCTCCAGCTTGCTATGGCCGAGCAAGAGTTGGACGGCCCGTAGGTTCTTGGTTCGCTTGTAGATCAGTGTCGCCTTGGTCCGTCGCATGGTGTGCGTGCCATAGACCGTCGAATCGAGTCCGATGGCTGCAACCCACTGATGTACGATCCGGGCGTACTGACGGGTCGAAACATGAGGTGATTTCGCCAAGCGACTGGGGAATAGATAGTGCTCCGGCCTCAAATTCGCTATTTCGATCCATGCCAAGACGGCAGACCTAGTCGGCTCGGTCAATTCGAACTGGACCGGGCGTTGGGTCTTTCGCTGCACGACCATCGCTCGGGGCAATATCTGGTTGCCATGCGTCACGTCCCGAACGTGCAGATTCACCAAATCGCAGCCACGCAACTTGCTGTCGATCGCCAGGTTGAACATGGCCAGGTCGCGAACGTGATGTTCCTTTTGGAGGTGGATTCGGATGGCCCAGATAGCCTCCCTCTATCCATAAGGAATTAACTCAAGCCGGGCCCCGGACAATTTCGATCCCCAAAGCTGCGGCGCTCGGCCATGGTTTGAGCGACTTGTTTCTGCGCATTGGGAATCCGGCAGTCATCAATCGGCTGTGCCAGGGCCCCACACGGCGGTCATCCGACCCAGCGCGACTGACAACTCCCTCCGCCTGGGCGACAGTGACTTAAAGCGAAGCCTCTGGTAACCTGCGCGCGTCATTGGGGAGTAGCCGCTCTTCGTCTCGAAGAGGCTTACGTCAACACACTTGACCCACAGGTCATGGCGTAAGCGGTTCCCGAGCTTGGCAAGACCTTTGACCACAACGCCTCCGATTAGGCCGGGGATGCGTTGTGGTCAATCGTCTGTAGACCGGCCTGGGAACATTTATGGAATCTCTCCTTGTCTCAACCGGAGTCGTTGCTCTCGCCGAGATCGGCGATAAAACGCAACTCCTGGCCTTCCTCCTCGCAGCCCGCTTCAAGAAGCCCGTGCCAATCATCCTCGGCATCCTGGCTGCGACCATCGTCAATCACGGCCTCGCAGGTGCCTTTGGGGCATGGATCACCGCGAGCGTCAGTCCAGAGATCCTCCGCTGGGTATTAGGGCTGTCGTTCATTGGAATGGCGGTCTGGACAATGATCCCCGACGAAATCGAGGAAGAGGAAACCAAGATCGCCAAGAAGTTTGGCGTCTTTGGTGCCACCCTGATCACCTTCTTCCTTGCCGAGATGGGTGACAAGACACAGGTCGCAACAGTGGCCATGGCAGTTCACTACGCTGCGCCGCTGATGGTCGTCATCGGCACAACCCTCGGGATGCTGATCGCCGACGTTCCGGCAGTCTTCGCTGGCGACAAACTCGCATCAAAAATCCCTATGAAGCTGGTGCATTCGATTGCAGCCGCGATCTTTGCGCTGCTTGGGATAGCGACACTGCTCGGAGCTGGATCGAGGCTCGGGTTCTAAGCGGAGAGACTTACGTCGTCGGGCGTGTATCGACGCGCCCGATGGCGTATTCTTCCGATTCCATATACCATACCCCCCTATATTATTTATCGTTCGCGCATGAGTCACACCATCCATCAAAAATCGAAGCTGCTTGGCCGTGTCCGCCGCATACGCGGCCAGGTGGAGGCCCTGGAGCGCGCACTCGACACCGAGAAGGGCTGTGCCGACATCCTGCACCAGATCGCAGCGGTGCGCGGCGCGATCAACGGGCTGATGGCGGAAGTCCTTGAGGACCACATTCGCACGCATATCACCGACCCCTCGATCACAAGTGACGCCGAACGCGCGCAGGGCGCCAATGAGTTGATCGGCGTACTGCGTTCCTACATCAAGTGAGACCTGCCATGCCTATCCAAGACCTGTCCAAGTGGATGCACGACCACGTGTTCGACACCGGCAACGACGCCGCCGAGCGCAGCACGCGGGTGGTGATGTGGATCACCGCCGTGATGATGGTGGTCGAGATCGCCGCCGGCTGGTGGTTCAACTCGATGGCCCTGCTCGCTGACGGCTGGCACATGAGTTCCCATGCCGTCGCGATCGGCCTCTCGGCGATGGCCTACGCGACGGCCCGGCGTTACGCGAAGGACCCGCGCTTCGCGTTTGGCACCTGGAAGATCGAGATACTGGGCGGCTTCGCCAGCGCCATCTTCCTGCTCGGCGTGGCCGTGATGATGGTGGTGGGCTCGGTCGAACGCATCATTGCGCCGCAGCCCATCCAGTACCAGGAAGCGATCGTGATTGCCGTCCTCGGGCTGGTGGTCAACATCGTGTGTGCGCTGATTCTCGGCAAGGCCCTCCATCACGGTCACGGCCATTCCCATGGACACGGTCATGGCCATAATCACCACCACGACAACCATCACGATCTCAACCTGAAGTCGGCCTACCTGCACGTCATCGCCGACGCCGCCACATCGGTCCTCGCCATCGTGGCGCTGGTTGGTGGCTGGATCTACGGCTGGTCATGGCTCGACCCGGCCATGGGCATTGTCGGCGCCGTGCTGGTCGCGGTCTGGGCCAAGGGGTTGATCACCGATACCAGCAAGGTGTTGCTCGACCGCGAGATGGACCACCCTGTCGTCGACGAGATCCGGGAGGTCGTGGAAACGGGACCCGATGCCGGCGAGACCCGGATCACCGACCTGCACGTCTGGCGTGTTGGCAAGCAGGTTTATTCATGCGCCCTGACCGCGGTGACCCGCGATGCGACGCTGACGCCCGAGATCGTGCGCACGCGTCTGTCGGTGCACGAGGAGATCGTCCATTCGACCATCGAGATCCATCACTGTCCCGATGCCCAAGCGGGGACGATCGCGGCGACGGCATGAAAACCTTCTTGCTCTACTTCGTCACGGCGATTGCGGAAATCGTCGGCTGCTACCTGCCCTGGCTCTGGCTGCGCCAGGGCGGCTCGGCGTGGCTGCTGCTGCCGGCAGCAGCGAGCCTGGCTGCATTCGCCTGGCTGCTGACTCTGCACGACGCCGCATCCGGCCGCGTGTATGCCGCCTATGGCGGGATGTACATCAGTGTGGCCATTATGTGGCTGTGGACGGTGGATGGCATACGGCCTTCGGCCTGGGACATGGCGGGCGTTGCGGTGACGCTGGCGGGGATGAGCCTTATTGCGTTTCAGCCAAGGTAGGAAAGATTCGGACCCGAATCCGAATTTGAGTCGGTAAAACAGCCCATACCGGCCATTCAAATGAGTCGCTGTCAACGACTGCAATGGCCGAACAGCAGCCGACCAGGTGGCAGAGCGAAGCATCCACACATATCAACTCACCCTCGGCAGTTCATCCCAGCGTGTAGTGTAGGCAGGTGACACGCGATCGCGTTTCATCTGCCACGGCTTCCTGACGCCCTCGGCTGCCAGCTTAAGCGTGCCGCGCCCCCAGCGGGCATTCGCACGGTCGATCACATCCATCAGTGCCGGGCGAGCCGGGGCAGAGACCGCGAACAGCACCCCTTGCGCCTGATCTTCACCGTGCAAGTCCATCAGCATCACCCCGGCCTTCTGATAAGCGAAGCCAGGACGATAGATGCGCTTCAGGCCCCACCGCACCGCACGGGTCAGACGCATGGTGTCGCTGGTCGCCTGGGTCAGCGGAACGGTAATGCCGCGCTGGTACTGCGGCTGCTTTTCGCTGAACGGGTTGGTGCGGATATAGACCTGTACGGCATTCGCCAGCGAGTGCTGTCGTCTCAGCTTCTCGGCTGCGCGGGCGATGTAGGTTGAGACGGCTTCCTCCAGATCGGTCAGCGCGTAGACGTACTCGCCAAACGAGCGCGACGCCATGATCTGCTGCTTGTTGGGCGCGACTTCCTCCAGCGCCAGGCACGACACGCCGCGCAGTTCAAGCATCGTGCGTTCCAGTACCACCGAGAATTCACGCCGGATCAGTGCAGCGTCGGCGTCGCGCAGCGCCCGCACCGTGGTAATACCCATCGCCCTCAGTTGCTCGGACAGGCGGCGACCGACACCCCAGACTTCGCCAACCTCGATACGCTCAAACAGCGCAGTCAGGTCATCGGCTGCAAGTCGGCCGAAGTCGCAGACGCTATCAGCCCCGGCCAAGTTCTTCTTGGCACAGTGGTTGGCCAGCTTGGCGAGCGTCTTGGTCGGGGCAATGCCGACGCACACCGGAATTCCAACCCATTGCAGCACCTGCTGGCGAATGCGCTGGCCCATGCCAGCCAGCCCGTCTGCCGGGAAGCCGTCCAGGCCGAGAAAGCATTCGTCGATGCTGTAGATTTCTTGATCCGGCGAGAATCGTGAGATCACACCCATCATGCGGTTGCTCATGTCGGCGTACAGCGTGTAGTTGCTCGACAGTGCGAGAATACCGTGCCGGGCAGCCAGGGCTTTCAACTGAAACCACGGCGCGCCCATTTTGACGCCCAGCGCCTTGACCTCACCACTGCGGGCGACCACGCAGCCGTCATTGTTGGAGAGCACAACAACGGGTATGCCTTCGAGCCTGGGGTTAAACACCCGTTCGCACGAGACATAGAAGTTGTTGCCATCGACCAGCGCGAAGGTCATCGCTTGATCCGCTGGATAACGCTGGTGACGACCCCCCATATGGTGAGTTCTTGCCCTTCCGTGAACTCGATGGGGGCATAGGCTGGGTTCTCGGACATCAGGCGGATTCGTCCACGGCGCTTTTCCAGTCGTTTCACCGTCAGATCACCATCGATCACGGCAATGACGATGTCGCCATGGCGGGCTTCCAGCGCACGATCGACCACCAGCAGATTGCCTTCCTGGATACCGGCACCCGTCATCGAGTCGCCTGTCGCCTGGACGAAGAAAGTGGCATCCTTGTGCTCGATCAGATGTTCGTTGAGGTCGAGAAATGCCTCAACGTAATCATCAGCGGGGGATGGAAAGCCCGCGCGCACCTTGTGGCCGAACATGGGCAGGGTCAGTCGTGCGGAATCGGGACGGGGGACTCGCGTACCAGGTGGGGCTTCAACAAGCGCTTGAACTGTGGAGGCAAGGCGCACCGGCAGGCGAACGACTTTGGTAGGTTCGCCTTTGGGGCGGCCAGCTCCGGGACGGGAGCCGCCATTGCTGGATTTTGTGGGTTCACTCATTTCTGAATTATGTTACAGAAATCAAAAATGAGGAACTTACAACTTATTCGTTCGATTGAAGCAGCCGGATCTTCATGGACTACGGCCCTCGTGCTCATCCTCCAGGTCGCCCCGCGTTTTGAATCGCGGAAATAGAAGGTTCGCGACGGCCTGCTGTACGCTCCAATATTTTCTCAACGTCTCGAACCGGCTTGCTGTCAGAACGGTTTTCCCGGCCAACGCCATCTCGATGCAACGCGCGTCATTCACGCTTGCCCAGGAGAGCACGTCACCGCTCACCAGGTTGATTAAGTCGCCCTTCAGCGTTTCGCGAAAGTGCGGCAGATCGCGCAGCCTGCACCAAAGCTCGTTTTGACGCTCCAGCGTTTCATCCTCGACCTTGATGTCCGACCCGCTTCCCTTCGTTTCTCCAGGGGGGATTACAGCTAGGCGCCTGTAGATCGTCCGAGCGCTCCAATACATCGCCGCCAAGCCAATCAAAATGGATGGCACGAGCGCGAACTCCGCCACGGCTCTGTTGATCGAAAAAAGCCACCACTCCGCAACGCCGACCGCGCCGGCACCAAGGACTCCCGTGACCGCCGCCCAGCGCGCGGCGCTTTGCTCGACCAGCACAAAAAACAGGAGCACAACGACAACGGCGAGCGAAAACGCGGCGCCATATCCAACGAAATCACTCATTCCACACCCCCACGTTAAACCGGGATCCCATACGCTGCCCGCATGAGGATCTTCCTAGCTGTAATCCCCCCTTGCTCATTGCCCAGCAGCTCCAGCGGAGCGCGGTCCCCAAGCTCAAGATGAGGCTTGCGCAGCCACTCCGCACCGGATTTTAGGTCGCCGAGCACGTCGGCAGCCTGGGACAGCACCTCCGCAAGCCGGACCAATCGATCGGATTGCCACTCGCTCAACAACGTGTCACCTGGCAGGCTTCCGTTTGCCGGATTCAACACCCGCGCGATTTCCTCACGCGTGAGCCCGGACCTCTCGCTGAAAGTCTCGATCGTGCCGGCAGGTAACCCCTCCCGCACGGCCAGCGCCAGGTCGAGTTCGCTGCGGTGCTCGACACCAAGCAGGGCCGCGATCATTTTCTCAGCCGTGCCTCGGTCGCTTCACACAGAAATCGCCAGACCGCGACAGCGGGTGAGAAGAAGGCACGCGGCGTCTCGCGCGCGCCTTTCAGGAGCCCTGTCATGAAAGCATTTAGCCAATTCATCAGGGGATAGTAGCGCGGGTGAGAGAGGTTTTACCGCCCGGAATCGCACGAAAAATCGATGGGGATCGCCATTAGCAATCGTAACGATATCGAATCGATTGCTAATGAATTGTCAGGCCGCTTTTACTGTCCGCCAGCGCTTTCTCCAGCCCCTTGCGGATCTCGCGCCCCGGGTTGGTGTCGGCGTGCGCTTCTACCCAGTCGAATGCCTGGTTCAGGGCATCGATCCCCTTCTGTTTCGTCCAGTCACGGGTGAAATTGCTGGTCAGTTCGAGTAGGGCCAGAGCGGTCTCGCGCGAGTAGATCCGGGTCGGGTTGCCTCTTGCATCCCTGTTTTTTAGATGGCAAGCAAAATCAATCACTTGCGAACGATCCATCTTTTCGAGGGCCAGGGCATTCCGTTCCTCTGCGCGGCGGTTGACCTCGCTTGCTGGCTCGCCGCTGAATTCTGCCATCACGCGATCAGGCAGGAACCACTGGCCGCCCTGCAGCACCATTGAGCGTGCGAGCGGGAGCGCTTCGCTTGGAATGAGCGGCACACCGGGGATCGGCTCGTCGATCAGGACGTATTTCAGTGCGGCCAACTCGACCGAAAGGGTCTGCCTGTGTCCGTCATAACCGCGCTCCGCCTCCTTCAATTCACCGCGCATGGCCACGAGCTGCGCCAGCTCGGTCAGGGTGTTCCCTGAGCGGCGCAGCATCTCTTCCTTTTGCTCGCTCATGTGCTTCTGCACAATGAGCTGGGACGCCTTGGTGTGAATGGTGTCCTCAATGCCGTGCTCATCCTCCTCGCCCAGATCGCCTCAAGGGCTTAAATGTCCCTAGATATGCGTTGAGCCGTCCCTAGATATGCGTGGCCATGACGGGCCTGACGATGGGCAGGGGGCCAGATCGTCCCTAGATATGCGTGCACGATTGCGCATATCTAGGGACGAGTTCCCCGCATCCAGGCCGCAAAGGGGAGGATGGCAGGGAGATGGGTCACCCTAAATGTGCATGCATAGATATCGTGCGGTGTGCGTTTTGGCGTACCAATGACAATCAATCCGCCTTGCGATCAGCCCTTTAGCGCAGCTACAATCATTTCGAGCTGAATTTCACGCTCAACACCTCTGCATGGTGCTCTCCTCTGGCTCGATCGCCTTCGCTGGCGAAAGGGTTCATTTCGTCAATTAAGGAGAAAACCATGCGTCAAACTCGCACCAAAACCATTCATGAAGAGATCGTTGTCTGTGACCGATGTCATCGCGAGATGGGGCCAGACAACAAAGACTTCGAGCTTCAAGAGCGAACAGCGATACGTTTCCGGGGAGGTTACGGCAGCGTCTTCGGCGACGGGAATCTGGTCGAAGCGGATATCTGCCAGAACTGCCTCCAGGAGGTCTTCGGGAAGTATCTGCGCATAACGGAGGACGATCCCTTCGACCCCCAGCACAAGCTCAGTGATGAGGCTTCCAAGGCTTACCAGGAATACCAATTGCAGCAGATCCTGTCCACGGAAAATTTCCTGAAGAACTTCCGCGAAGCGGTCCAGGCTAAGCAACGGGAAGTCTAATCACTACCGCCCCGGCACCTGCCGGGGCACCACGCCTCTGCTGAATATCGGGGGAATATTCAAGTGCTATCAAATGACAATCGAAACGAATTCCATTTGAACGCTAAATCCTCAGCCGCAGCAGGCGGCTGCGCGAACTGGCGGGGGAGCTGCGGCGATACAAACCTGTATCGTGTATCGCGATAATATTGGGGCGGTGCCGCCGACGCTGAAATGGGATGGCTATTGAAAGAAAATCAAACGCCAATCCATTTGCATGCATTTCAATGGCTTATTAATTTTGCTTTGCCGCTCGATCCTGATTCAGCTCAAGTAAACGCCCGAGAATTTCTTCGCCAGACATCTCCGGCGTGTAGTCGGGCCAGCCGTAGGCGGCGGCCACGGCGGCGTCGAGTTCACGGTGGGCATGGGCGAGCCAGGCCGGGCGGGAGTTGTAGAGGTTGGTCAGGGTGCGCTTCTTCAGCTCGGCCTCATGGCTGGGCTTGGCGACCCGACGCAGCGGAAAGCCGGCCTGTTCCTCTTCCTTTGTTTGCACCCAGTCCACCCATTCCGGCGGATTGAGCCAGGTTTCGCGCAGGGCGTTGAGTTGCGCAGCAGTGGCGGCGATGGCATCGGCTTGCGGACCGGCGGGGGTGTCGCGCGGGGTCAGGCCGGCGGGGAAGGGGAAGGTCTCGAAGGTGGTGGTAGGGGTGTAGCGGGGGCGGTCTTCCAGCGACGTCCCCAAACGCAGCGACCAGAGTTCGTGGAAGCGCGAATGTAGGATGCCGAAGGTGGTGTCGTCGGCGCGGGCGATAGAGTAGACGGACCCCGACGCCTTGGTCCCTCCCTCCATCCAGACAAATACCCTGTGCTTTGAGACCTCTGTTGTTGCAATAAACCGCTCAAATCCGGCTAGCGCCGCATCCATTTCTGGACGCGCTCGTTGGTGAACCCACCAACGCACTCGGGTTGCTTCCTCTCCAGCACGTAAGTCTCTTTCGCCAGCCACCTTCCGCCGTTCATTTTCTGCCCCCCACTGCTTGGACAAGAGCTCGAACGGCCCCTCGTACAGCGAAGCGTCGATCTCGGTCCGCTCCGCAAAGTCCACGCACCAACGCACCTCAGGCCGTCGAGTAATATCTAGTCCGGTGAACCATCTGCGAACTACGTCCGAGTTTGGTTTGCCATTTGGATTCCCTCTGGCTGTGAGTAACCGGCGCGCGCGCTCGTCGTCGATGTCAAAGGGGCCACCGAACTTCACGCCTTGAAAAACGATATTGCGGTTTTCGCTGAGTCGTTTCGCCCGTGTCAAATCCACGGCGCCTACCGACGCGCCGGCTGTCAGGTCGGCGTGGATCGCCGCCACCGGCTGGCCGTCCAATACGGCTTTGCCTTCCTGGCCCCCGAAACACACCAGGCTCACCCGCACTGCCGCGCCATTGTTGATCCAGGCTTCGTCGCTCCAGGCTTCGAAGATGGGCGCGGTGGCGACGATGCGCTCCAGCACCTTGCGGCTGGCGCCGCCGCGGATCGAATTGGTGGCGACCAGCCCGACGCGTTGCGTCTTGCCGGCCTCGATCTGGGAACGGGCTTTCTCGAACCAGTAGGTGACGAAGTCGGCGCCGCCGGGGACGCGGCTTTTGTATTGCCTGCGCAGGGCCTGGGTGTATTCGTCGCCGAGTTCGGCGCGCATTTTCTTGTCGCCGAGGAAGGGCGGGTTGCCGACGATGGCGTCGGTCTCGGGCCATTCGGGTTCGCATCCTTCCGCCGTCAGCACCGCATCGCGGTTCTCGATGTGGTCGAGCGGCTGCAGGATGGGATCGCGCCGCAGCGCGTAGCCGTGCGTCAGCATCCACTGGATTTCGCCGATCCACACGGTGACGCGAGCAAGTTCGGCGGCATAGGGATTGAGTTCGATGCCAAGCACGTTGGCGGGGCTGGTTTCGATGACGAGTTCACGGTGCAGACCAAGCGCTTCGGCTTCGAGGTTGGCGCGGTGTTCCAGGTCCTTCAGGGTTTTCAGTGCCAGATAGAGGAAGTTGCCGCTACCGCAGGCGGGGTCGAGTACGCGGTAGGCCTTGAGCCGCTGGATGAAGCGGATGAACAGATTTTGCGCTTCATCACGCGCGGACTTGCTGCCCTTGCCACCCTGACTATGCTTTTCCAGCAGCGCGGCGACCTTCGCTTTGACGGCCTGCCACTCAGCCAAGAGCGGCGCTTCAATCACCGGGCGGATCAACTTGAGGATGGTGGCGGGGTCGGTGTAGTGCGCGCCGAGCTGGCTGCGCATGTCGGGGTTGAGGCCACGTTCGAACAGGGTGCCAAGGATGGCCGGCTCGATTTCACCCCAGCCCATGCGCGCGGCTTCAAGCAGTTGCACAACGTCCTCAGTGGCGAGCGGCGGCACATCGATTTGTTTGAAAAGGCCACCGTTGAACCAGGGTATGTCGTTCATCGCGAAGTCGCCGCCCTCGCGCATGGCCTCGAACAGCGCGGCGAGGCGCGCCTGCGCTTTTGTGCCGTCGGGGTTGGACCTGTCGAGTACCGTCTCGAACAGCTTTTCCGGTAGTAGCCGGGCGTCCTCTGCGAACATGCAGAACACGCACTGGATCAGAAAGTGCGCGGTTTGCAGCGGTGCGCGGCCTTGGGCATTGAGGCGTTCGGCAAGCTTCCCCATCTTGCTCGCAGCTTCTTCGGTGACAGCATACGTGGTGAGTTTGGGCTTGAAACGCTCGGGAGCTTCGAACAGCCAGCGTAGCTTTTGCAGGTTCTCAGGCTGGCCAATTTCTTCAAGCGGGATGCTATGGACTTCGCTCGGCGTGCCGGTGAAGTGGGTATGGATCTCGATGCGGTTGCGATCGGAGACGACCAGAAGCGGCGGGTTGTCGAGCGCGAGAGCGTAAGTCATCAACTGCTTGAGTGCGGCGCCGAGATCTTTGCCGGGCGCTTTGCTTTCCCAAGCGAAGGCGCCACGCTTCCATACGTCAGCCCAGCCATGCCCCGCGCCTGTTCGGGTGGCGCCGCGCTCGAAGCAGTAATTTTCGGGGTCGTTGGGCTTGGCGACTCCCAACACGTCGCACAAGTCGAGAAAGTGGGACTGCGCCCCAGCCTTTTCAGAAAGTGAATTGCCGCGCCATTTGGCAATGAAAGCTTGGGGTGTCATGGCGCGATGCTACCGCAAACCAGCCCCCCCTATCTTCTTTCGTGCCGTAATATAGGAGCACTCATCAAAGGGCAGACCATGAACCCAATTCTCAACCCGCCCTCACGTACCGAGCGAGTTGCCGGTCACGTTGCCACCGAGGCAGCCCTTACGGTTGTTGGCGTTTTGGCTGGTGGGGCACTGGCACCGCTTCTTCCTATTTTCACCAAGTCACTCGCCAGCGAACGCCAGCGTCAGCGTGTCGAAGAGGCGATTGTGGAAATTACCGACGTTCTAGAGAGCAATGCCGACGCGATTCGCAACCTGTCAGATTCTCAATACAAGCTCATCAACGAAACAATTCTTGCGCTACTCCACACGACAAACCCCCAGAAGATTCAATACCTACGTCAGGCAGTTCGGAACGGGCTGATTGTGTCCGACATCGTGCCACAAGAGGCTGTTGTCCTTTCCCGCGTAATTAGGGATATTTCGGCGGATGAGGTTGCTTTCCTCATGGCCAATTTCCGCTTTAAACGCGTTCAGCTTTGGCCTCTCGATGATCGCGACGATCCAGTCAAAGTGTTGGCAGTGACCCCGGAGTCCCCGGATGGCCTAGTTGTTTCTGGCCTAATTGCGCTTGGTCTTCTCTCTGGTGCTGGTCCCATAGTGGAAGATATGGGGCGCTATACGTTCTCTCCGATCGTTGCGAAACTCTTGGTGTTAGTTCGTGAATCCATTTCCGGAACTTGAGGGGCTAATGGCAGGCATTCTCTAAGAGCGCCAGCTCCATATCCCAGTGTTTTGGTTGCTGTTATTCAGCGGCGGGAAACGGAATGGTCTCCGCCCCCGCTTTCAACTTGTCCAGGTAATCCGCCCACGCCTGCATCATTTTTTTGCGCTCTGGCAGATGCGTGGTGCGGTTGTAGGCACGCCCAAGCGGGTCGCGCACCGCGTGCGCAAGCTGGTGCTCGATAAAATCGGGCCGGAACCCCAGAACCTCATCCAGGATGGTGCGCGCCATCGCCCGGAAGCCATGGCCGGTCATTTCGTCCTTGGCAATCCCCATGCGCCGCATCGCGGCCAACAGGGCATTGTCGCTCATGGGGCGCTCGCGCGTGCGCGCGCTTGGGAAGACGTAGCGGCTGCGGTTCGTCAACGCCTGAACCTCGCGCAGGAGTTCGATCGCTTGACGCGACAGCGGAACAACGTGTGAGGTCTTTGTCTTGGAGACCGTGAATCGCCATTCGGCAGCCTCCAGATCGATATCCGTCCACTCGGCTTTTCTCAGCTCGCCGGGGCGCACGAACACCAGCGGGGCGAGTTGCAAGGCGCACCGAACAATCAGCGTGCCCTCGTAGGCGTCGAAAGCTCGCAGCAGTTCGCCGATCTTGGCGGGCTCCGTGATCGCGGCCATGTGGACGGGTTTGACGGGGGGCAAGGCGCCCTGCAAATCGGGCACAGGGTTGCGCGCGGCTCGACCGGTTGCGATCGCATACCGGAACACCTGCCCGCAGTTTTGCAGCGCCCTATGGGCCGTCTCGACCGCTCCACGTTTCTCGATCCGGCGCGCCATGGAAAGGAGATCCGGGGCGGTCAGTTCTGCAATCGGCTTGCCGCCGATCCAGGGGAATACGTCGCGTTCGAGACGCCGCAGGATACGGACGCCGTGGCTCTCAACCCAGATGACTTGCTGCCGGGCGTACCACTCGCGCGCCACCGCCTCGAAGCTGTTTGCAGCCTGCGTCGTCCTGGCCGCTTTCATTGCCTTGCGGTTCTCGCTGGGATCTACCCCGTTCGCCAGCAGGTTGCGCGCGGCGTCGCGCTTTTCCCGGGCCTCCTTGAGGCTCACATCGGGATAGACGCCAAGGCTCAACTGTTTTTGTTTGCCGTTGAAGCGATAGACGAAACGCCACCACTTCCCCCCGGCGGGGACGACGTGCAGGAGTAGGCCGCGGCCATCGGGATATTTTCTTGGCTTGGACTCCGGCTTTAGCTGCCGGACATACAAATCGTTAAGCGGTTTCATGCGGCATGTTGTTTGTTGGCAACAGACGCGACCATCATAGCCGTTGCCAACAAACCTGCCAACAAATTACGGTGATCCAAGGTTACTCATGGTCACCTTAGGTTATTCATATATTATTGTTATTTAAGTGTTTTTGCTCGTAAGGTCTAGCAAAAACAAAGGTTGTTGGTGGAGCCGGGGGGAATCGAACCCCCGTCCGCAAGCCCTCTACAGGCAGTTCTACATACTTAGTCCGGTGTTTTTGTGCTTTAAGCTCCATCACGCCCGCCGAACAGGCTGGATCTTGCCGAGTCGCCTTGATTTAACATTTACCCAAGCGACCCGGATAAACGCGGTTTCATGTGAATTAACTCACTGTCGGCTTGCGCCGGCCCGGCCCATGAACGATCCGGTGTGAGTCCTAGACCTTAAGCGGCTAGGGCGTAGTTTTCGTCGTTTGCGACTAAGTTTTTTTCAGTTGGATTTACGAGGTGCTCTGACCCTCGGTATGCCCTACTCTGCTTTGCGACCCACGTCGAAGCCAGGTCGGCCCCCATGTGCATCTAAAACAAGTGTACTGCATAGAGCGGGGGCCGGATAGAAAGTTCCGGCGCGAAAGCATTTTCTGCGGGGCGGTTTACTGCCCGAAGGGGAAGGGGTCGTGCGCCATCGCGACCGCCACCATGTAGCCGAATACCAGCAGGGCGGCGATCCAGGCGGCGATCCGCTGAGCCTTGGTTTTGCCGCGCTTGAGGGCGATCGTGCCGAGCAGGATGTAGGCGATCAGCGCAAAAAACTTGGCGGTGAGCCATCCGTGCACCAGCGGGTATTGCTGGACCAGCACGGCCAGGGCGATGCCGCTGGTCAGCAGCAGGGTGTCGTTGACGTGCGGGACGATGCGTACCCAGCGTGCCTGCAGCCGGGGGGAGCCGGTCATCATCCAGGCGCCGCGCAGGACGAACAGGGCCAGGGTGAGGGCGATGGTGGCGAGGTGCAGGCTCTTGATGAGGCTGTAGGCCATCGCTCAGGCCAGGTAGTCGAGGGTTTCGGCCGGGTGGCGGATTTGCGCGTGCGCGCCCCAGGTGTGCGGCTGGTCGGCAGCGTCGAGATAGCCCCAGGCGGCGACCAGCGCGGGCATGGCGGCGGCGCTTGCGGCCTGGATGTCGCGTTCGGCGTCACCCAGGTAGAGGCACTGCGCCGGCGTGGCGCCGCACAGTTCGGCGGCGGCGAGCATGGGCGCCGGGTGCGGCTTGGACTGCGGGCAGGTGTCGCCGGAGACGATGCAGGCGGCGCGCTCGGTGAGGTCGAGGATGGACAGCAGCGGTTCGGTGAAGCACGCCGGCTTGTTGGTGACCACGCCCCATTTAAGCTGGCGTGCTTCGAGTTCGGCCAGCAGGTCGAGGATGCCGGGGAAGGGGCGCGAGTGGCGGCAGATGTTGGCAGCGTACAACTGCAGGAACTCCTCGCGCATGGCGGCAAAGCGCGCGTCGTCGGGGTGCAGGTCGAAGCCGATGCCGAGCAGGCCGCGCGCGCCGTGCGAGGCTTGCGGGCGGATGACGTCGTCGGCCAGCGGCGGCAGGCCGTGGCGCGCGCGCTGCAGGTTGAGCGCGTAGCCGAGATCGGGCGCGGTGTCGACCAGGGTGCCGTCGAGATCGAACAGCACCGCCTTGATGCCGCCAAGCTTCGCTGCGTTGACCGCCACGGCTTCAATCCCCCCGGCGCGTCGCCAGCAGGTAGTTGACGTCGGTGTCCGCTTCCAGCTTGTAGACCTTGGTCAGCGGGTTGTAGGTCATGCCGATCAGTTCCTGGGTGTCGAGCCCGGTCTCGCGCGCCATGCGGGCGAGTTCGGCGGGCTGGATGAATTTGGCGTAGTCATGGGTGCCGCGCGGCAGCAGCTTCAAGACGTATTCGGCGCCGACGATGGCGAACAGATAGCTCTTGGCGTTGCGGTTGAGCGTCGAGAAAAACACCCAGCCGCCGGGCTTGACCAGGCGCGAACAGGCGGCGACGACGGAAGCCGGATCGGGCACGTGTTCGAGCATTTCCATGCAGGTGACGATGTCGAATTCGCCTGCGTGCTGCGCGGCATAGTCTTCGGCGGACACCAGCTGGTAGTCGACGCGCTTGCCCGATTCGTACAGGTGCAGTTTGGCGACATTGAGCGCCTTGTCCGACAGGTCGATGCCGCTGACCTCGGCGCCGACGCCCGCCATTGCCTCGGTCAGGATCCCGCCGCCGCAGCCGACATCGAGGACTTTTTTGCCGGCCAGCGGCGCCAGCGTGTCGATCCACTTCAGGCGCAGCGGGTTGATCTCGTGCAGCGGCTTGAAATCTGAATTCGGGTCCCACCAGCGATGGGCGAGTTCGGAAAACTTGGCGATTTCGGCGGCGTCGACATTACTCATAATAAAAACCTCAGGCAGTAAGCTTGGTGCGCCAGTAACTGGCGCGGGCATTCAGGTCGTCAATGTTTAGATCATTCTGGCCAAGATCGACCAGGCGGCGGTCATTCAGTTTCAACTTGCCGTCGACCCACACATGGGTGACGTGCTCGCGTCCGGCAACGTAAACCAGGTGCGAGACGGGGTCAAATACCGGCTGGCTGGACAGGGCGTGCAGGTCGACCGCGACCAGGTCGGCGCGCTTGCCGGGGACGATGCTGCCGATCCGGCTGTCGAGATTGAGCGCGCGGGCGGCGTTCAGGGTGGCGGCCTTGAGCGCGGCGGCGGCGGGCAGGGCGGCGGCGTCGCCGCTGGCGCCCTTGGCCAGCAGGGCGGCCAGGCGCATTTCGGCGAACAGGTCGAGGCGGTTGTTGCTGGCGGCGCCATCGGTGCCGAAGCCGATGTTGACGCCTGCGCGCAGCAGATCGGCTATCGGCGCGATGCCGGAAGCGAGCTTTAGATTCGAAGTGGGGCAATGCGCGACGTGGCAGCCATACTGCGCCAGCAGCCCGATTTCGGCATCGCTTACGTGCACGGCGTGGACACCGATGAAGTTCGGCCCCAGCAGGCCCAGCTGCGCCAGCCGTTCCAGCGGGCGCAGCCCGTACTGTTTGAGGCTGTCGCTGATTTCGTCGGCGGTTTCGTGGATGTGGGTGTGGATGGGCAGGCCGAGCTGTTCGGCCAGGGTGCCGATGCGCCCGAAGGTGGCGTCGGCGATGGTGTAGGGCGCATGCGGGGCGAAGGCGAAACTCAACAGCGGTTCGTCCTTCAGCTCATCGCGCATGGCGAGCCCCTTGGCCAGATAGTCGTCGGCATCCGACGCGTAGGCGCTGGGGAATTCCAGCACGATCATGCCGAGGGTGGCGCGCATCCCCGCCTGCAGAAAGGCTTCGCCCGCGGCCTGCGGGTAAAAATACATGTCGTTGCAGCAGGTGACGCCGCCCGAGAGCATTTCGGCGGCGGCAAGCAGGGTGCCGTCGCGCACGAAGGCTTCGGACACGTGTTTTTTCTCGGCCGGCCAGATGTGGTCGTTGAGCCAGGTCATCAGCGGCAGGTCGTCGGCAAAGCCGCGCAGCAGCGACATCGCGGCGTGGCCGTGGAGGTTGACGAGGCCCGGGATCAGCGCGTGGCTGGGCAGGGCGACCGTTTGCGCGGCGTCGTAGCGGGCCTCGGCGTCGGCCACGGGCAGCACGTCGAGTATCCGGCCGTCCTGGATGACGACGGCATGGTCGGCCAGCGCGCCATCGGGTTCGACGGGCACCACCCATTGCGGCAGGAGAAGGAGATCGGCGGGGGCTTTCATGGTGGGCTGCATTCTCACTGTTTGGCCGCGGTTTGGCAAAGGCTGGCGGAGCGGGCGGCCATGCTAAAATCACGGGCTTTAAGTCAACAATAAAAGCCGGTTATGGAACAGTTTGCCAAGGAAACCCTCCCGGTCAGTCTCGAAGACGAGATGCGTCGCTCCTATCTCGATTACGCCATGAGCGTGATCGTGGGACGCGCGCTGCCGGATGTGCGCGACGGCCTGAAGCCCGTGCACCGTCGCGTGCTGTTTGCGATGAACGAGCTGGGCAACGACTGGAACAAGGCTTACAAGAAGTCGGCCCGCGTGGTCGGCGACGTCATCGGTAAATACCACCCGCACGGCGACACTGCGGTGTACGACACCATGGTGCGGATGGCGCAGGATTTCTCGTTGCGCTACCCCTTGATCGACGGCCAGGGCAACTTCGGCTCGGTCGACGGCGACAACGCGGCGGCGATGCGTTACACCGAAGTGCGCATGTCGAAAATCGCGCACGAGCTGCTGGCCGACCTCGACAAGGAAACGGTCGATTTCGGCCCCAACTACGACGGCTCCGAGCATGAGCCGCTGGTGATGCCGACCAAGATCCCCAACCTCTTGATCAACGGCTCGTCGGGCATCGCGGTGGGCATGGCGACCAACATTCCGCCGCACAACCTCACCGATATCTGTGCTGCGCTGTTCGCGCTGCTGGATGACCCCGAGATCGACATCGAGTCGCTGATCGCGATCGTCAAGGCGCCGGACTTCCCGACCGCCGGCATCATCTACGGCCTGACGGGCGTGCGCGATGGCTATCGCACCGGGCGTGGCCGCGTGGTGATGCGTGCCACCTGTCATTTCGAGGATGTGGGCAGGGAGGGCGGCAAGCAGGCGATCATCATCGACGAGCTGCCGTATCAGGTGAACAAGGCCACGCTCCTGATCAAGATCGGCGAACTGGTGCGCGACAAGCAGATTGATGGCATTGCCGACCTGCGCGATGAATCCGACAAGTCCGGGATGCGCGTCTACATCGAGCTGAAGCGCGGCGAAAATGCCGACGTCATTCTGAACAATCTGTACAAGCAGACGCAGATGCAGGACACCTTCGGCATGAACATGGTGGCGCTGATCGACGGCCAGCCGCGCCTGCTCAACCTGAGGCAGATGCTCGACGCTTTCCTGCGCCACCGCCGCGAAGTCGTCACCCGACGCACCGTGTTCGACCTCCGGAAGGCGCGCGAACGCGGCCATATCCTGGAAGGCCTGGCGGTGGCGCTGGCCAACGTCGACGAGATCGTCGAGCTGATCAAGAGTTCGGAAACCCCGGTGATCGCCAAGGAGCGCCTGCTCGGCCGCGCCTGGAAATCGGCGATGGTTGAGGAAATGCTGGCGCGCATCGATCCCGAGTTCTCGCGCCCGGTGAACGTCGGGCCCGAGTATGGCCTGCACGGCGACGGCTACTATCTGTCGGAAATCCAGGCGCAGCGCATCCTGGAAATGCAGCTGCAGAGGCTGACCAATCTGGAATCCGACAAGATCATTGGCGAGTACAAGGACATCATGGCGAAGATCGCCGACCTGCTCGATATCCTCGCCAACCCTGCGCGCATCACCCAGATCATCCGTGACGAACTGACCCAGATCCGGGACCAGTTTGGCGACGCGCGCCGCTCAGTCATCGTCGAGAACGCCCAGGACATGTCGATGGAGGACCTGATCAAGCCGGAAGAGATGGTGGTGACGCTGTCGCACAGCGGCTACATGAAGGCGCAGCCGATGGACGACTACCGCGCGCAGAAGCGCGGTGGGCGTGGCAAGCAGGCGGCGGGCACCAAGGACGAGGACTTCATCGAGAAGATGTTTGTCGCCAATACCCACGACTACATCCTCTGCTTCTCCAGCCGCGGCCGCATGTACTGGCTCAAGGTCTACAACGTGCCGCAGGGTGGGCGCGGCGCGCGCGGCAAGCCGATCGTCAATCTGCTGCCGCTGGAAGACGGCGAGAAGATCAGCGCGCTGCTGCCGGTCAAGACCTTCGATGACGACCACTATGTGTTCATGGCGACCAGCAACGGCATCGTCAAGAAAACGCCGCTGTCCGATTTCTCGCGTCCGCGCACGGCCGGCATTATCGCGGTGGGCCTGGACGACAAGGATTTCCTGATCGGCGCGTCGATCACCGACGGCCGTCACGACGTGATGCTGTTCTCCGACGGCGGCAAGGCGGTACGCTTCGACGAAAACGACGTGCGCCCGATGGGCCGCACCGCGCGCGGCGTCATCGGCATGAAGCTCGCCAAGGGCAAGAAGCTGATTTCGCTGCTGGTGGCCGAAGACGAGAACGACTTCGTGCTGACCGCGACCGAGAATGGCTACGGCAAGCGCACGCCAATCGGCGAATACACCCGCCATGCGCGCGCAACGCAGGGCATGATTGCGATCCAGACCAGCGAGCGCAACGGCAAGGTTGTAGCCGCCACGCTGGTGAAGCCGGATGACGAGATCATGCTGATCACCACCGGCGGCGTGCTGATCCGCACGCGCGTCAAGGAAATCCGCTCCATGAGCCGCGCGACGCAGGGCGTCACGCTGATCAACCTGGACAAGGGTGAAACACTGATCAGCCTGGAAAAAGTGGCTGAAACCGACAACGAAGAGGAATTGGGAGACTAAATCATGACGATCTATAACTTCAGCGCCGGCCCGGCCGTGCTTCCCAAGGATGTGCTGCAGCAGGTGCAGGCCGAGATGGTCGACTGGCACGGTTCCGGCATGTCGGTGATGGAAATGAGCCATCGCGGCAAGGAATTCATGGGCATCGCCGCTCAAACGGAAGCCGACCTGCGCGAACTGATGGGCATCCCCGCCAATTACAAGGTGCTGTTCCTGCAGGGCGGCGCGTCGAGTCAGTTCGCCATGGTGCCGATGAACCTCCTGCGCGGCAAAGCCGGCGCCGACTACCTGAACACCGGCGAGTGGTCGAAGAAGGCCATCAAGGAGGCGAAGAAATACGGCGCGGTGAACGTGGTGGCGACGAGCGAAGACAGGAACTTCAGCTACGCGCCGACGCAGGATGCATGGAAGCTCGATTCCAACGCGGCCTACGTCCACTACACACCCAACGAAACCATCGGCGGCGTTGAAATCTTCTGGACCCCCGACACCGGAAGCGTGCCGCTGGTGGCCGACATGTCGTCGACCATCCTGTCGCGCCCGATCGACGTGTCGAAATTCGGTGTGATCTATGCCGGCGCACAGAAGAACATCGGCCCGGCCGGACTCACCATCGTCATCGTGCGCGACGACCTGATCGGCGAGACCGTGAAAGGCACGCCGACCATGTTCGACTACAAGACCCACGCCGACAACGACTCGATGTACAACACGCCGCCCACCTTCGCCATGTACACGGCGGGGCTGGTGTTCAAGTGGCTGCAGGCGCGCGGCGGCCTCGTCGCGATGGAAAAGACCAACCGCGAGAAAGCGGGTCTGCTGTATGACGCGCTCGACGCGACCGACTTCTACACTTCGCCGGTGGCGAAAGACAACCGCTCACTGATGAATATCCCCTTCACCCTGAAGGACGCCGCGCTCGACGAGGCCTTCCTCAAGGGCGCCAAGGAACGCGGCCTGATCCAGTTGAAGGGCCACCGCTCGGTCGGCGGCATGCGCGCCTCGATCTACAACGCGATGCCGCTCGAGGGCGTGCGCGCGCTGGTCGAATACATGAACGAATTCGAGAAGAGCCATGGCTGAGCCGCGCAAGATCCTCACCCTCAACGCGATTTCCGCGCGCGGACTGGCGCGGCTGCCCGAGCATTACATCGTCGGCGGCGACATCGCCGATCCGGACGGCATTCTGGTGCGTTCGGCCAACATGCACGAGATGGACATTCCGGCGTCGGTGCGCGCGATCGCCCGCGCCGGCGCCGGCACCAACAATATCCCGGTGAAGAAGCTGTCGGAACGCGGGGTGCCGGTGTTCAATGCACCGGGCGCCAACGCCAATGCGGTGAAGGAGCTGGTGATCGCCGGCATGCTGATGGGTGCGCGCAATATCGTGCCTGCGATCAAGTTCGTCGAAGGCCTCTCCGGTACCGACGAAGAGATGCACAAGGCGACCGAGGCCGGCAAGAAGGCGTTTGCCGGCACCGAGCTGCCGGGCCGCACGCTGGCAGTGATCGGCCTGGGTGCGATCGGATCCTATATCGCCGAAGCCGCGATCAAGCTGGGGATGAACGTGGTCGGCTTCGATCCCGCGATCACGGTCGACGCCGCATGGCGCCTGCCGTCTCAGGTCAAGCGCGCCGAGAACGTCGAGGACGCGCTGCGCATGGCCGACTTCGTCACCCTGCATGTGCCGCTGATCGACGCCACCCGCCACCTGATCAATTCCCAGCGCATCGGCGTGATGCGTCCCGGCGCGGTGCTGCTGAATTTCGCACGCGAGGGTGTGGTCGACAACGCCGCGGTGATCGAGGCGCTCGATGCCAACAAGTTGCACGCCTACCTCTGCGACTTTCCGGCGAACGCACTCAAGGGCCACGCCAAGGTGGTGGCGCTGCCGCACCTGGGCGCGTCCACCGAGGAAGCCGAGGAGAACTGCGCGGTGATGGTGGCCGAGCAGCTGGCCGACTATCTGGAAAACGGCAATATCCTCAATTCGGTCAACTTCCCCAACGTCGGCATGCCGCGCGAATCCGCGTACCGTATCGCGGTTGCCAATGCCAACGTGCCCAACATGGTGGGGCAGATTTCGTCGGTGCTGGCCGCCGCCGGGCACAACATCCACAACATGGTCAACAAGTCCAAGGGCGACATGGCGTACACGCTGGTCGACGTTGACAGTGCTGCGACCGACGCCGTCATGCAGCAGCTCTCCGCCATCGCGGGCGTGCTCGCGGTGCGCTATCTGCCTGCCGCCTGACGCGATGGATGAGGGACTGAAGGCGCTGCGCGCGCGCATCGACAGCATCGACGCCGCCGTCCTGCAACTGGTGTCGGAGCGCGCGGGCATCGCCCAGCAGGTCGGGCGTGCCAAGAACGGCGAAAAGATCTACCGCCCCGAGCGCGAGGCGCAGATCGTGCGGCGCCTGCGCGAGGCCAACCCCGGGCCGCTGTCCGGCGATACCGTCGAGCGGCTGATCCGCGAAATCATGTCGGCGTGTCGCGCAGTGGAAGTCACCACCCGCGTGGCCTACCTCGGCCCTGCCGGCAGCTTCACCCAGCAGGCGGTGATGAAGCATTTCGGCCATGAGGTCGAAGCGCTCGCCGAGGCCGACATCGATGCCTGCTTTCACGCGGTGGAGACCGGCCGCGCTGATTTTGCCCTGGTGCCGGTGGAAAACTCGACCGACGGCGCGATCGGCCGCACGCTCGACCTCATCGTCGCCAGCCCGCTGAGAATCTGCGGCGAAGTGATGCTGCCGGTCCACCAGACCCTGATGCGCAAAGAGGCCAGCCTGGAAGGCATTCAGCGGGTCTATGGCCACGCGCAATCGCTCGCCCAGTGCCAGCACTGGCTCAGCCGCCATCTCCCCGGGGTCGAACGCGTCAACGTGGTCAGCAACAGCGAAGGCGCGCGCCGTGCCGCCGCCGAGCCCGATGCCGTCACGCTGGGCTCGGAAACCGCCGCCGAACTGTATGGCCTGACTGTGGTGGAAAAACGCGTCGAGGACGAGGCCAGCAACACCACGCGTTTTCTGGTGCTGGGGCAGACCGATGCTGCGCCGTCCGGGCGCGACAAGACCTCACTGGTGATGGGCGCGCACAACCAGCCGGGCGCGGTGGTCAAGCTGCTGCAGCCGCTCGCCGATGCAGGCATTTCCATGAGCAAGCTCGAATCGCGCCCGGCCCGGTCAAGCAACTGGGAATACCTGTTCTTCGTCGTCTGCGAAGGCCACCGCGAGGATGCCCGGTTGGCTGGCGCGCTGGCCGAAATCAAGGCGTGCGCCGCCTTCCTGAAAATTCTCGGTTCCTACCCCGCGGCCTCGTGATTACCTGTTGTGACCTCGCGCCGCCGCATGTGCGCGCGATTGCCCCCTACCAGCCCGGCAAGCCCATTTCGGAACTCGCGCGTGAATTCGGTCTGGCCGAAGCCGACATCGTCAAGCTGGCGTCGAACGAAAATCCGCTCGGCCCCAGCCCGCTCGCGCTCGCCGCCGCACAGGACGCGCTGCACGACTTGGCGCTGTATCCCGATGGTGCCGGTTTTGCGCTGAAGGCAAAGCTGTCGGAAAAGTTTGGTGTCGCCGCGAGCCAGATTGTGCTCAGCAATGGCTCTAATGATGTGCTGGACATGGCCGCGCGGGCCTTCCTGTCGCCGGGCACCTCTTCGGTTCACTCGCAGCACGCCTTCGCGGTCTATCCGATCGCTACGCAGACGGTTGGCGCCCAGAGCATCGTGGTGCCAGCGCGGGATTACGGCCACGACTTGGCCGCGATGCGCGCGGCGATCCGCGACGATACGCGCGTTCTGTGGATTGCCAACCCCAACAACCCGACCGGCACCTTCCTGCCATGGGCGGAGATCGATGCTTTCCTCGAAACCGTTCCGCCGCACGTGCTGGTGGTGCTGGACGAGGCCTACGGAGAATACCTGCCGCCGGCCGAGCGCTGCGACACTGCAGCCTGGCTGACGCGCTTTCCAAATCTGCTGATCAGCCGCACCTTTTCCAAGGCCTACGGGCTGGCCGGTCTGCGTGTTGGCTACGGCCTGGGGCATCCTGAAGTCATCGATCTTCTCAACCGCGTGCGCCACCCCTTCAATGTCAATCTGCCCGCGCTTGCCGCCGCCGAGGCCGCACTCGACGACGCCGAGTTCCTCGCGCGCAGCTATGCGCTGAATGCCGCCGGTATGGCGCAGCTGGTGGACGGGCTGGCCGAACTGGGAATCGAAACGGTGCCGTCGAAAGGCAATTTCCTGATGGCGAAAGTCGGCGACGCCGCACGCATCAATACCGAATTGCTGAAGCGCGGCGTCATCGTGCGCCCGGTGGCCAATTACGGCCTGCCCGAATTTCTGCGCGTGTCGGTCGGTCTGGCCGGACAGAACGCCCGCTTCCTTGGCGCATTGAAGGCCTGCCTGTGATCGTCGACACGCTTGCCATCGTCGGCACCGGCCTGATCGGCGGCTCCTTCTCACTGGCATTGAAACAGGCTGGCGCGGTGTGCACGGTGCTGGGGGTCGGCCGCAGTCCAGCGCGGCTCACCGTTGCACGCGAGCTTGGCCTGATCGACCTTGCGGTCGACTGGGCCGGGGCTGGCCAGGCCGACTGCATCCTGCTGGCGCTGCCGGTGGGCGAGACCGAAGCCGTACTGAAAAATCTCGCGCCGCATCTGAAGGCCGGCGCCATCGTCACCGACGCCGGAAGCACCAAGGCCAACGTGGTCGCGGCGGCGCGCGCGGCGCTCGGCGCGCGGGCCGCCGATTTCGTGCCCGGCCATCCGATTGCCGGCTCCGAGCAGAGCGGCCCCGGCGCCGCGCGCGCCGATCTGTACCAAGGCAAAAAAGTGGTGCTGACGCCGCAGGCCGACACCCGCGCCGACGCGCTCGCCACTGTGCGGGCGCTGTGGGAGGCGGCCGGGGCGCAGGTCGAAACGCTGGATGCCGCGCAGCACGACCGCGTGTTTGCCGCGGTGAGCCACCTGCCGCATCTGGCCGCGTTCACGCTGGTGGACGAACTGGCGCAGCGCACCGATGGCGACACCTTCTTTCGCTTTGCCGCCAGCGGCTTCCGCGATTTCACCCGCATCGCCGGCAGCAGCCCCGAGATGTGGCGTGACATCGCGCTGGCGAACCGCGAGGCGGTTCTGGCCGAATTGGACGCCTATGTCGCCGCGCTGCAATCGCTGCGCCAGGCCGTGGCCGGAGAAGACGCCGACGCCTTGCTGAAGCTGTTTTCGCGCGCCCGCAACGCGCGTGAGAACTGGATGAAAAAACAGGATTCTTGATGGAATTTCTCGATTTGCCTGCATGCAGCGCGGCGCGCGGCACGGTGCGCCTGCCAGGCTCCAAAAGCATTTCCAACCGCGTGCTGCTGCTGGCGGCGCTGGCCGACGGCGTGACCGAAGTCTACGACCTGCTCGATTCCGACGACACGCGCCACATGCTGGCGGCGCTGCGCACGCTGGGCGTCGGGGTTGAGGATTGCGGCGCCAATCACTGGCGCATCGGCGGCGTCGGCGGCGCTTTCCCGGTCAAGCAGGCCGAACTTTTCCTGGGCAACGCGGGCACGGCTTTCCGCCCGCTGACCGCCGCGCTGGCACTCTCCGGCGGCGACTATGTGCTGAAAGGCGTCGCGCGCATGCACGAGCGGCCGATCGGCGATCTGGTCGATGCGTTGAGGCAGCTCGGGGCGCAGATCGACTACCTCGGCACGCCCGGATTTCCGCCGCTGCATGTCTATCCGGCGATGCCCGCCGGCGACCGCGCGCAGGTGCGCGGCAACGTGTCGAGCCAGTTTCTCACCGGCCTGCTGATGGCGCTGCCGTTGCGGCAGAAAACCACCATGATCGAGGTGGCTGGCGAGCTGATTTCCAGGCCCTACATCGGCATCACGCTGGCGATGCTGCGCCGTTTCGGCGTCGAGGTGGCGCAGGACGGCTGGGCACGTTTCACGGTGGCGGCCGATGCGCGCTACCACAGCCCGGGTGAGATCTACGTCGAGGGCGATGCCTCGTCGGCGTCGTACTTCCTCGCGGCAGGCGCCATCGGCGGCGGCCCGGTGCGGGTGGAGGGCGTCGGCGCCGACAGCGTGCAGGGCGACGTGCGCTTTGCTGATGCGCTGGCGTTGATGGGCGCGCAGATCGAGATGGGGCCGAACTGGATCGAGGCGCGGGCGCCGGCCAATGGCCGGCTGAATGCGATCGACCTCGACTGCAACGCCATTCCCGACGCCGCGATGACGCTGGCGGTGGCGGCGCTATTCGCCGACGGCGTCACCACGCTCCGGAACATCGCCAGCTGGCGGGTGAAGGAAACCGACCGCATCGCCGCGATGGCGACCGAACTGCGCAAGGTCGGCGCGACGGTGGAAGAGGGCGCGGATTACCTCCGCATCACCCCGCCTCACGCCTCGCGCCTCACCCCTCACGCGGTAATCGACACCTACGACGACCACCGCATGGCGATGTGCCTGTCGCTGGTGACGCTCGGCGGCGTGCCGCTGCGCATCAATGATCCGGCGTGTGTGAACAAGACCTTCCCGGAGTATTTCAAGATTTTTGCGGGGATTGCCCAATGACGCGTCCCGCACCCCGCACCCCTCACCCCTCACCCGTAATCGCCATCGACGGCCCCTCGGCCTCGGGCAAGGGCACAGTGGCCGAGCGCGTGGCAGCCGCACTCGGCTTTCATTTCCTCGACAGCGGCGCGCTCTATCGGCTGACCGCATTGTCGGCGATGAAGCACAGCGTGGCGCTCGACGACGAGGCGGGCGTGGCGGCGCTGGCGGCCACGCTGCCGGCGTCGTTCCGCGCCGGCGCGGTGTGGCTGGACGAGGAGAACGTCACCGACGCCATCCGCGCCGAAACGGTGGGCGAGGGCGCGTCGAAAGTCGCGGCGCTGCCGGCGGTGCGTGCGGCGCTGCTCGACCGTCAGCGCGCCTACCGGCAGGCGCCCGGCCTGGTGGCCGACGGGCGCGACATGGGTACCGTGGTGTTTGCCGACGCGGTGGCCAAGGTCTTCCTCACCGCCAGCGCCGAGGCGCGCGCGGAGCGGCGGTATAAGCAGTTGATCGAGAAGGGAAACCCTGCTAATCTCTCGGCCCTTGTTGCTGATATGCAGGCGCGCGATGCGCGCGACACGGCCCGCGCCGTGGCGCCGCTCAAACCCGCAGCCGATGCGCTGTTGCTCGATACGACCCATATGGGCATCGAGACGGCGGTGCAGAAGGTGCTGGCGCACTATGATTTGTGCAAGGCCCGCAGCAAACAAGGTAATTGATGTATGAGTCCCGTGTCAGTCCTGCGCCCGCAGGCTGGCGATGTGCAACCAACCCCGTCCTCACCGACGGACTGAAGGTTTTAATGTCTACTGCTACCGCTACTTCCGCCCCCGCTTCGATGGAAAGTTTTGCCGACCTGTTCGAGGAATCCCTGGTTCACCAGGAAATGCGTCAGGGTGAAGTCATCACCGCTGAAATTATCGACATCGACAGCAATTTCGTGACCGTGAATGCCGGCCTCAAATCCGAGAGCCTGATTCCGGTTGAAGAATTCAAGAACGATCTGGGCGAAATCGAAGCCAAGATCGGTGATTTTGTCGCGGTCGCCATTGAGTCGATCGAAGACGGCTTTGGCGCGACCAAGCTGTCGCGCGAGCGCGCCAAGAAACTGGCCGCATGGCTGGACCTGGAAGCCGCGATGAACGAAGGCCGGATCGTCACCGGCATGGTGCAGGGCAAGGTCAAGGGCGGTTTGACGGTGCTGGTGGGCGGCCTGCGCGCCTTCCTGCCGGGTTCGCTGGTGGACATGCGTCCGGTCAAGGACACCACGCCCTACGAATACAAGGAAATGGAATTCAAGGTCATCAAGCTCGACCGCAAGCGCAACAACGTGGTGGTATCGCGTCGTGCCGTGCTGGAAGAGACCATGGGCGCCGACCGCGAAGCGATGATGGAGAACCTGAAGGAAGGCTCCATCGTCAAGGGCGTGGTCAAGAACATCACCGACTACGGCGCGTTCGTGGATCTGGGCGGCATCGACGGCCTGCTGCACATCACCGACATGGCCTGGCGCCGCGTCAAGCATCCGTCGGAAGTGGTGCATGTCGGCCAGGAACTCGAAGCCAAGATCCTGCGCTACGACACCGAGAAGAACCGCGTTTCGCTCGGCATCAAGCAGCTGGGTGACGATCCGTGGGTCGGCATCGCGCGCCGCTATCCGAAAGGCACGCGCATGTTCGGCAAGGTTGCGAACCTGACCGACTACGGCGCGTTCGTCGAGATCGAGGAAGGCATCGAAGGCCTGGTGCACGTCTCCGAAATGGACTGGACCAACAAGAACGTCAGCCCCTCGAAGATGGTGCAGCTGGGCGACGAGGTCGAAGTCATGGTGCTCGACATCGACGAGGACAAGCGCCGCATCTCGCTGGGCATGAAGCAGTGCAAGTCCAACCCGTGGGAAGACTTCGCGATCAGCCACAAGAAGGGCGACAAGGTCGGCGGCGCGATCAAGTCGATCACCGACTTCGGCGTGTTCATCGGCCTGCCGGGCGGCATCGACGGCCTGGTTCACCTGTCCGATCTGTCGTGGAGCCTGCCCGGCGAAGAAGCCGTGCGCAACTTCCGCAAGGGCCAGGACGTCGAGGCCGTGGTGCTGGGGATCGATCTCGAGCGCGAGCGCATTTCGCTCGGCATCAAGCAGCTCGAAGGCGACCCGCTGACCAGCTACGCGACGGGCCACGAGAAGGGCAGCATCGTCAAGGGCACCATCAAGACCGTGGAAGCCAAGGGCGCCACCGTGCAACTGGACAGCGACATGGAAGGCTACCTGCGCGCATCCGAAGTTTCGCGCGACCGCGTCGAAGACATGCGTACCCACTACAAGGACGGCGACGAAATCGAAGCCATGATCATCAACGTCGATCGCAAGAACCGCGTGATCAACCTGTCGATCAAGGCCAAGGACATGACCGAGCAGGATTCGGCGATGAAGAAACTCGCCGCCGACTCCGCAGCGGCCGCCACTGGTTCGACCAACCTCGGCGCGCTGCTGAAGGCCAAACTCGAAAACAAGAGCGCCGAGCAGTAATCCATGACCAAGTCCGAGCTGATTGCTCAACTCGCGGCGCGGCATTCGCAATTTTCGGTTGCGGATATCGAGATGGCGGTGAAAACGATCCTCGACGCGCTGGCGAAAAACCTGTCGCGCGGCGAACGGATCGAAATCCGCGGCTTTGGCAGCTTCAGCCTGAGCTTTCGTCCCGCCCGCCTCGGGCGCAATCCCAAGTCGGGCGAGCGCGTGCAGGTGCCGGCCAAGTATGTGCCGCACTTCAAGGCGGGCAAGGAGTTGCGCGACCGGGTGGATTTCCCGCTTTGAGTTCTCGTGTAAGGCAGGTGAAAACGGCGCGTTGAGCGCCGTTTTCTTTTTTATCGCCACTTTTTGAAGTTGGCCTGCAACGGTAGAATGGACGCCACTCTGACGCGATCGACCATGAAAAATCTCACACGTTATCTGGGACTGGCGGCGAAATTGCTGGTGTTCCTGCTAGTACTGGGCTTTGCCCTGAAAAACAGCCATAGCGTCACGTTCAATTCTTACCTGGACTATGTGTGGCAGGCGCCGTTGATCGTCATGCTGGGGCTGGCGTTCATGCTGGGCGCGCTGATGGGCGTGCTGGCCTTGCTGCCGACCGTATTTCGCCTGCGGCGCGAGCTTTCCCGCAAGACGCTGACGATCGAGTCGGATACGGTCACGCAAACCACCGACATGCCTGTCGTCTGACGCCATGGAATTCGAGTTCTGGTGGCTGCTGGCGTTCCCCCTGTTTTTCGTGCTGGGCTGGCTGGCGGCGCGGATCGACATTCGCCAGGTGGTGACCGAATCGCGTGCGCTGCCCAATTCGTATTTCCGCGGGCTGAATTTCCTGCTCAACGAACAGCCGGACAAGGCCATCGAAGCCTTTCTCGAAGTCGTCAAACTCGAACCCCAGACCATCGATCTGCACTTTGCGCTGGGCGGCCTGTTTCGCCGCCGCGGCGAACTCGACCGCGCCATCCGCATGCACGAAAACCTGCTGGAACGCGAAGGCCTGGCCGAAGACCAGCGTCTGCGCGCGATGAGCGAACTGGGGCAGGATTATCTGAAGGCCGGTTTGCTCGACCGCGCCGAGCAGGTGTTCGGCAAGCTGCTTGAAACCTCGCAGCATGGGCTGGCACGCACCTATCTGCTGGAAATCTACGTACAGGAAAAGGATTGGCAGAAGGCCATCGATGCGGCACGTCTGCTGGAGAAGGACACCAGCAAGCCGCTCAATGCCGACATCGCCCACTTTTTCTGCGAACTGGCGCTGCTGGAATCGGCGAAAGGCAACCCCGACGCGTCTGCGGCGCACCTGCGGCAGGCACTCCTGGCCAACCGCCAGTCGGTTCGCGCCAATCTCATGGCGGGCGATCTCGACGCGGCGGCAGGACGCCACGAAGCCGCGATTGCTGACTGGCGCCTGGTCGAAACGCAGAACACGGCGCACATGGCGCTGGTGGTGGATCGCGTACTCGGCAGCTACCGCCAGCTGGGGCGGCTGGCAGAAGGCGTGCAGTGGCTGCGCGCGCTGTATACCAGGCAGCCGTCGCAGGATGTATTCAACGCCCTGTATCTGGCAGTGTCTGAAACCGAAGGCGCGGCGGCAGCCCGCCAGCTGGCGCGCGAGGAGTTGCGGCGCAACCCAACCCTGCGCACGCTGGATCGCCTGCTGGAGGCCGAGCTTATCGACGCCAGCCCCGAACAGCGCGAGTTGCTGCAGGTGGAGAAAAGCCTGGTGGCGTCGCACAGCCAGCGCATGATGCGCTACCAGTGCGGCAGCTGCGGATTCAAGGCGAAGCAGTTCTTCTGGCGCTGCCCGGCGTGCGGGCGCTGGGATAGTTTCGACCCCGAGCGACGCGAGAGCGAAAGTTGAGTCAGGGGTCAGGGTTCAGGGAATAATGGATGACGCATAAGATTATCGTGGCGCTGGATTTTGCGGACGTGGATTCGGCGCTGGCGCTGGTGGCGCGGCTGGATCCGGCGTTGTGCCGGCTCAAGGTGGGCAAGGAGCTGTTCACGGTGGCGGGGCCGGAGCTGGTGCGGACGCTGGTCGCGCGCGGCTTTGAGGTTTTTCTGGATCTGAAATTTCACGACATCCCCAATACCGTGGCGGCGGCATGCCGGGCAGCGGCTGGGATGGGGGTGTGGATGCTCAATGTCCATGCATCGGGCGGACGCCGCATGATGGCGGCGGCGCAGGCAGCGCTGGCGGATCTGCCAAAACCGCCGTTGTTGATCGCGGTAACGGTGCTGACCAGCATGAGCGCCGAGGACCTTGGGGAAGTCGGCATTTCCGCTGCCCCTGCCGACCAGGTATTGCGTCTGGCGCGCCTGGCGCACGCCTGCAAACTCGATGGCGTAGTCTGTTCGGCACAGGAGGCCGCCATGCTGCGCACCGAGTTCGGCGCGGGTTTCCGCCTGGTGACGCCTGGTATCCGCCCGGCAGGGGCCAAGGCGGGCGACCAGCGCCGCGTGATGACGCCGGCCGAGGCCTTGCGCGCCGGCGCGACCGATCTGGTGATCGGGCGCCCGGTCACGGCCGCGGCCGATCCGCTGGCCGCGCTCGAACGGATTCAATCCGACATACAGAATACTTAGGGAGAAGACGCTGTGAAAATTACCGTAATCGGCACAGGCTATGTGGGCCTGGTGACCGGAACCTGTCTGGCGGAAGTCGGCAACGAGGTGTTGTGCCTTGACCTCGATCCGGCAAAAATCGAAACGCTGAAAGCCGGCGGCATCCCGATCTACGAACCGGGGCTGGAAGACATGGTGAAACGCAACGTTGCCGCCGGCCGGCTGCATTTCACCACCGACATCGAGGCATCGGTGGCATACGGCCAGATTCAGTTCATCGCCGTCGGCACGCCGCCGGACGAGGACGGCTCGGCGGACCTGCAGTACGTGGTGGCGGCGGCGCGCAACATCGGCCGCCACATGACCGATTACAAGCTGGTGGTCGACAAATCGACCGTGCCGGTCGGTACCGCCGATAGGGTGAAGGCAGCGCTCACGGAAGAACTCGCACAACGCGGCGTGGCGATCGAATTCAATGTCGCCTCCAACCCCGAATTCCTGAAGGAGGGCGCGGCAGTGGACGATTTCATGAAGCCCGACCGCATTGTCATCGGCACCGACAGCGAGCATGCAACGGCCCTGCTGCGCCAGTTGTACGCGCCGTTCCAGCGCAACCATGATCGCCTGACGGTGATGGATGTGAAGAGCGCCGAACTGACCAAATACGCCGCCAACGCCATGCTGGCGACGCGCATTTCCTTCATGAACGAGCTCGCCGTGCTGGCCGAAAAACTCGGCGCCGACATCGAGCAGGTGCGCCACGGCATCGGTTCCGACCCGCGCATCGGCTACGACTTTCTGTATGCCGGCTGCGGCTACGGCGGCTCGTGCTTCCCCAAGGACGTGCAGGCTTTGCGCCGCACCGCGCAGGAAAACGGCATTCCGCTGCGCGTGCTCGACGCCGTGGAAGAAGCCAACGACGCGCAGAAGCAGATTCTGGTCGACAAGCTGACCGCAAAGCTGGGCAAAGACCTCAAGGGCAAGCGCTTCGCCATGTGGGGCCTTGCGTTCAAGCCCAACACCGACGACATGCGCGAGGCGCCCAGCCGCAGCATGCTGGAAGCCCTGTGGGCGATGGGCGCCATCGTGTCGGCCTACGACCCGGCGGCGATGGAGGAAACCCGCCGCATCTACGGCGAGCGTGCCGACCTCTTGCTGGTCGACAGCCCGATGGACGCGCTGAAGGGCGCTGATGCGCTGTTGATCGTCACCGAATGGAAAGTGTTCCGCAGCCCCAATTTCGACACCATGAAGGCGCTGCTGAAAACGCCGCTGGTGTTCGACGGCCGCAACCTGTACGAGCCGCAGGCGATGCGCGGGATGGGCTTCGATTATCTGCCGATCGGACGCCAGTAGGGCATGTACAAGACCATCGAAGACTGCGTCGGCAACACGCCGCTGGTGCGCCTCAAGCGCATGCCCGGCGTGACCTCGAACACCGTGCTAGTCAAGCTCGAAGGCAACAACCCGGCGGGTTCGGTGAAGGACCGCCCGGCGCTGGCCATGATCGAGCAGGCCGAGGCGCGAGGGGAGATCAAGCCCGGAGACACGCTGATCGAGGCCACCAGCGGCAATACCGGCATCGCGCTCGCCATGGCGGCGGCGATGCGCGGCTACCGGATGATCCTCATCCTGCCGGAAAACGCCTCGATCGAGCGGCGCCAGACCATGTGCGCCTTCGGCGCTGAATTGCAGCTGGTAAGCAAGGAGGCCGGCATGGAGGGCGCGCGCGACCTGGCGATTGCGATGGAGAAGCAGGGCGTCGGCAAGGTTCTCGACCAGTTCACCAATTCCGATAATCCGGAGGCGCACTACCGCACCACCGGCCCGGAAATCTGGCGCGAAACCGAGGGCAAGATCACCCACTTCGTATCCAGCATGGGCACTACCGGAACCATCATGGGCTGCTCGCGCTATCTCAAGGAACAGAACCCGGCCATCCAGATCGTCGGTGTGCAGCCGACCGAGGGCGCGCAGATCCCCGGCATCCGCAAATGGCCGGAAGAATACGTGCCGAAAATCTGCGACCCTAGCCGCGTCGACCGCATGATCTACGTTTCCCAGCAGGACGCCGAGGAAACCACCCGCCGGCTGGCGCGCGAGGAAGGCATCTTCGCCGGCATCTCGTCCGGCGGCGCGCTGTGGGCGGCGCTGCAGGTGTCGAAGGAAGTCGAGAACGCGGTTATCGTATCCATCGTGTGCGACCGCGGCGACCGCTATTTGTCCACTGGCGTGTTCCCGGCTTAAGCGGCGGATGGCCAAAACCAAAACGATCTACACCTGCACCGAATGCGGCGGGCAGTCCCCCAAGTGGCAGGGGCAGTGCCCTGCCTGCAACGCCTGGAACACCCTGGTTGAGACCATTGCCGAGTCGGCCAAGCCGCGTTACCAGGCGCTGGCGGCGTCGAGCCAGGTGCAGATGCTGGGCGAAGTGGAGGGCGCCGAGGCGAGCCGGATTCCGACCACGCTCGGCGAGCTCGATCGCGTGCTGGGCGGTGGGCTGGTGGCAGGCGGCGTGGTGCTGATCGGCGGCGACCCCGGCATCGGCAAATCGACCTTGCTGCTGCAGGCGCTGGCGGTGCTGTCGCAAAGCCTGCCAACGCTGTACGTCAGCGGCGAAGAATCCGCGCAGCAGCTGGCGCTGCGCGCGCGCCGCCTGCAATTGCCCGAAGCGCATCTGCCGGTGCTGCCTGAAATCCGGCTCGAGGCGATTTTGAGCCACCTTGCCGCGATCAAGCCCGCCATCGCGGTGATCGATTCGATCCAGACCATGTATTCCGAAACCCTGACCTCGGCCCCCGGCTCGGTGGCGCAGGTGCGCGAATGCGCGGCGCAACTGACACGCTATGCCAAGCAGAGCGGCTGCGCGATTCTGCTGGTCGGCCATGTCACCAAGGAGGGCGCCATCGCCGGCCCGCGCGTGCTCGAGCACATCGTCGATACCGTGCTGTATTTCGAAGGCGATACCGGATCGAGTTTCCGCCTGGTGCGCGCGATCAAGAACCGTTTCGGCGCGGTGAACGAGATCGGCGTCTTCGCGATGACCGAGAAGGGCTTGAAAGGCGTATCCAATCCTTCGGCTATTTTCCTGTCACACCACGGCGCGCCGGTTCCGGGCTCCTGCGTGCTGGTGACGCAGGAAGGCACGCGCCCGCTGCTGGTCGAAATCCAGGCGCTGGTCGACAGCAGCCAGTCGCCCAATCCGCGCCGCCTGTCGGTCGGCCTGGAACAGAACCGGCTCGCCATGCTGTTGGCCGTACTGCACCGCCATGCAGGCATTGCGTGTTCCGATCAGGATGTGTTCGTCAACGCGGTGGGCGGGGTGAAAATCAGCGAGCCGGCGGCCGATCTGGCGGTGCTGGCGGCGATCGTGTCGTCGCTGAGAAGCCAGCCCCTGCCCGACAAACTGGTGATGTTCGGCGAAGTGGGTCTCGCCGGCGAAATCCGCCCGGTGCAGCGCGGCCAGGAACGCCTGAAGGAAGCCGCCAAGCTTGGGTTCACCCAGGCCATCGTGCCGGCCGCCAACCAGCCCAAACAGAAAATCCCCGGGATGGAAATCCATCCTGTCCATCGGCTGGACGAGGCAATCCGGTTTTTCAGGGAAAGCTGAGGCCGGACAATTACCGCCTTCGCGCTTTCCAGGTGGCGCGGCAGGTTTTCCTCAGGTATTCAAGGGCACGTGCCATGTGGGTGTCTGGCCAGTTGGGGTCGCGATCGCTGAGCTGTTCTTCCGCTTCGCCCTTCAGCTCGTCCTTCCAGAATTTCTGCAAGTCCTCCCGCATCGCTTCAGGCGCATGGTCGTCGACAAACTTGATCACGGCCTGGGAATCAAAACCGCACGTCCGAAAAACACGGATGATTTCTTTGGCCTCCCGCAGGAGCAGGCTGGCTTTGGGCGGAAATCCTGTCGCAACGAAAAGAAAAACCGTGGCCACAACCGCCGGGTCGTCCGCCTCGCCTCGCGTCACGCGATCCCATTCCCTGGCAACCAGGCGATCGTATTCCCTGACGTCTTCGTCCAGGCTCTCGCTGACGAAATACATTTCGCCTGATCCGCCTGAGTTCCCATACAGAAATTTATCCACCGTGCTGGAGGACGCCCGAATCTGCGGCAAATCCGTTTCGATGAAACGGTCCATCGCACGACGCGCAAGCTGCTGGAATTCCGTTGGCGCCTCCCTGAGGAAGACTCTCAGTCGCTCTTCGTTCAATCTGATTTTCGGATTCCTGGCGGCTTTGAACAAGCGGACAAAAGCCGTGCGGGTCGGCAGCTTCAGCTCGGCCTGGTCAACGAAGATCACCAGCATGGCGCTCCGGATCGGCGACTCCGCTTCATCGACATCGTCGCGGGAAACGCCCATTCTGCTTGCCAGCCAGAACGCGAAATCGATCGTGTTCCGGTTCTCCTGGCGAAGGGCAAGTTTCGAATGATATTCAGCAAGCGAGATCGTATCCGCGGCCGTCTCGTTGTCGAGATAGCCGCGCTGGCTCTCGGATGAAGCCGGGTCACGATCGATCAGCGTGCTGTCCGGCATCGCGTGGAGCCGTTTGAGCATGTCCGAGCCGGCCTTGGAGTGCGACAGCAAGGTCTTGTCACGCAAGGAGGCTGCGGCGATCTTCAGGTCGCCGCCCGACATGTCCTCGAGGTAGATGCTGACCAGATTCACCATGCGGCGCAGCGCGAGTTCGAGTTCGGGACGCAGATGTGCCGTGCCGAAAAAGTTGGCGATCTGCACGATGCCTTTGGAAAAATCCGTCTGGATGCCGAGCAGTTGTTCAGGCGTGATGAGCCCCTGCTGAACGCCGTAACGCAGGGCCTTGTCGAAAAACGGTCGACTGTCGAAAGTCGCGAGTGCAGTTGCCATGCGTCCAGCCCTTAAATTGCGGACTCTTCCTCGTCGCCCGCTGCTTGCCCGGCGTCCGAAAATTCGGGAGCAAAAGCCGCATCGAACATCTCCAGCATTTTCTGCGCACGGTTCCGCAGGATGATCATCATTTCCTCGAACGCATCGGGCACCTCGTAGCGCAGCACCCAAGCGGTTTCCATCCAGTCGCCATCGGCCACCTCCGAGCGGGATAGCAGCGGGCGCGTATCTTCGATGAAGTTGCCGAACGCCAGGCCATGATCGATTTCCTCGATTTTTTCCATCAGCCAGGTGTTATGGGTTTTGGCATCGGAATCAGGCTCGATTTGCGGCGTGAAACTCCCGCTGGTGGCGAAACAAAACACTTCGTCGTAATGGTCGGCAAAATAGTCGGCCAGCGTGTCACTGCCCCCCTCGATGTCGGCCATGGCCTCAAGGTATTCGTGGACGGTGTCGGTATCGCGGTACAGGACGGCATTCACCATGGCGCGCAGTCTTTCGCTGGTGCGGTCGCCATACTTTTTTTCCAGCACGATCGAGCGGGCAAACTGCTTGGGCGTGACCAGCATGTTCACCACGGATTCCCTGGACGAATCGAATTCGCGCATGACCGCAAGCAAGTCCTTGGGCTGCAACTCGTCCAGGATCTCCACCAGCGCGTGATCGCCCTGCTCGTCGGCAATGGTCGCGAGCGCGTACTCGGCGCCGGCGATATCGCCGGCAAGTATCAACTGCGAGGATTTCAAAATAACCGGATGCATGCCATGTCCTTCTTTATGAATAATTGCGCTTAACGATCCAGCGGATCGAACCCCTGCTCGGCGAGCCAATCCGCGCCTGCCTCGTTCAAATCATCCGAGCCGTCCTCATTGCCGCCTTCGTCATCGTCTTCTTTCTCGGCTTCCGACTCGCGCATCGGTGCCGCCACCGAATCCTTGCCGCGCAGGAATTCCAGCGCGGCGGCGGCGACGAGGAAGGCATCGCCTCCATCTACTTTCAGCGACGATTCGATCAGTGGCCTGGCCCAGGCCGATACCTTCAACTCGCTTTCCAGTTCGGCCCATGCGAAGAACGTGGCATCTCCGGGCTCGCTCAGCACGATCTGTTGCATGATTTCAGGCGACCTGAAATCAAAGGCGCCATAGAAAACGACCGATACCATTTCCGGGCTGAATTCGATCATCGGCAGGATGGCGTCGATCTCCCGCCGCTTTTCATCCAGGCGCTTTTGCAGCACCGACCTGCCTCCGGAATCCGTCACCAGGTCATCGACCTCATCGATGTAGTTTTTGATGAGGTCCGAAAAATAACGGGATTTTTTCACTGAATGACGTCCTGGATGTATTTGCCTGAAATGTCCCATGCGACAGCCAAAGGGTCTTCGATCAGATTGCGTTGCCGGTATTCGTCGTAAGCCTTGCGGCGCTCGGGATCGGAAAGCACTTCGTAGGCTTCCTGGGCTTCCCTGAAGCGTGTGGGTGCATCCGGGGACTGGTTTTTGTCGGGGTGATACTGCGCGGCTTTTTTTCGGTAAGCGGCCTTGATTGAATCTGCTGTTGCAATGGGCGAGACGCCCAGTACTTCATAGTTGTCCTGCATAAGTATCCTTTGTGTGAGCCCGGTCCCCGCGTGTCGGACAGCAAGCTTCGCGTTCCGTGACCACTAGCCCAACAGCTGCCCGTGTTCCCTTGTGTCGTGAAAAGCGACCTTGGGCCAGCGCTCCTGCGCCAGCTGTAAATTCACGCGGGTATCCGCCAGATACACCAGGTTGCCGTCGACGTCCTTCGCCAGCTTCAGCGTGTTGGCCTTGATGAATTCGGCCAGATGCTGGGCGTCCGGGCAGGTGACCCAGCGGGCGGTGTAGATGCCGGCGTTCTCGAAACTGGCGTCGACGCCATATTCCGTTTTCAGGCGATGGGCGACGACCTCGAACTGCAGCTGCCCGACCGCGCCGATCAGCAGGGTGTTGTCGGTGAAGGGCTCGAACACCTGCACCGCGCCTTCCTCGCCGAGTTCCAGCAGGCCCTTGTTCAGCTGCTTGGCGCGCAGCGGATCGCGCAGGCGCGGGCGGCTGAACAGCTCGGGGGCGAAGTAGGGGATGCCCTTGTATTGCAGGGCCTCGCCTTCGGTGAGGGTGTCGCCGATGTGCAGCTGGCCGTGGTTGTGGATGCCGATGATGTCGCCGGCCACCGCGTCTTCCATGCGGGTGCGCTCGTTGGCCATGAAAACCACCGCGTTGGCGATTTTCATGTCCTTGCCGGTGCGGCGGTGGCGCACTTTCATGTTGGGGCTGTAGCGCCCGGAGCAGACGCGGAAGAACGCAATGCGGTCGCGGTGCTGCGGATCCATGTTGGCCTGGATCTTGAAAACGAAACCGGTGAATTTTGGCTCGGTGGGGTCGACCACGCGCTCGACCGCCTCGCGCGGCTGCGGCGGCGGCGCCCAGTCTGCCAGCGCGCGCAGCACTTCGCGCACGCCGAAGTTGTTGATCCCGGAGCCGAAAAACACCGGCGATTGCCTGCCATGCAGAAACGCATCGAGATCGAAGCTGTCGCCGGCGCCGCGCACCAGCTCGATTTCCGACAGCAGGGTGTCGGCTTCGAGCGGGAAGCGTTCCTTCAGGGCGGCGTCGCCCAGGCCCTGCAGCGACTCGAATTGCTGGCTGGCGTTCTCCTCGCCCGCCTTGAAGCGCAGGATTTCGTTGTTGAGCAGGTGATACACGCCCTGGAAGCGCTTGCCCATGCCGATCGGCCAGGTCACCGGCGCGCAGTGGATTTTCAGGATCGACTCGATCTCGTCGAGCAGCTCCAGCGGCTCGCGCACCTCGCGGTCCATCTTGTTGATGAAGGTGATGATCGGCGTGTCGCGCAGGCGGCACACCTCCAGCAGCTTGATCGTCTGCTCTTCCACGCCCTTGGCGGCGTCGACCACCATGATCGCGGCGTCCACCGCCGTCAGCACGCGGTAGGTGTCTTCGGAAAAGTCCTTGTGGCCCGGGGTGTCGAGCAGGTTGAACACGCAGCCGCCGTGGGAGAACTGCATCACCGAGCTCGCCACCGAAATGCCGCGCTCGCGCTCGACCTCCATCCAGTCGGAGGTGGCGTAGCGCCCGCTTTTCCGCGCCTTGACCGTGCCGGCCATCTGGATCGCGCCGCCGAACAGCAGCAGCTTTTCGGTCAGCGTGGTTTTACCCGCGTCGGGGTGGGAAATAATGGCGAAGGTGCGGCGCTTCTTGACGTCGCGCGCCAGGGCCGGATCGCCGGTTTGCGCCGGCGCGGTGAGAGTGGATTCCATCAGGGAGGGCAGAGCGGTAAACAGCAATCGCGCATTTTACAGGAGACCCGGTCCCTTTGCCCGTACGGGGAACCTGCGGTGATACGGGAGGGGTTGAGGAGAGGGCGGAAAAAGAAAAAGCCCGGTCAAGTGACCAGGCTTTTAATGTTTGGTGCGCCGGAAGAGATTCGAACTCCTGACCCCTTGGTTCGTAGCCAAGTACTCTATCCAGCTGAGCTACCGGCGCTTTGAAGCTTGCGAATTATACGCAGTTTTTACACTTTTATTGCATCGATGGTCGATGCAATAACTCAATAACTAGTTTGGCGGAGACGGAGGGATTCGAACCCTCGATGCAGGTTTAAGCCCGCATGCTCCCTTAGCAGGGGAGTACCTTCAACCTCTCGGCCACGTCTCCGAACCGCCGCGAATTGTAGCGGAATGCGCGGCGGAAAGCCACCTTAAGCGGTGGCCTTGTCGAGTTCGAAGGCCTGGTGCAGGGCGCGCACTGCCAGTTCCATGTATTTGTCTTCGACCACGACAGAGATCTTGATTTCCGACGTGGAGATCATTTGCAGGTTGATATTTTCCTTCGACAGGGTCTCGAACATCTTGCGTGCGATGCCGACGTGCGAGCGCATGCCGACGCCGACGATGGAGACTTTGGCGATCTTGTCGTCACCGGTGACTTCGCGTGCGCCGATGCCGGTCGCCGTGGCCTTGACGATGCCCATGGCCTTCTCAAAGTCGTTGCGGTGCACGGTGAAGGTGAAGTCGGTGGTTTTTTCGTGGCCGACGTTCTGCACGATCATGTCGACGTCGATGTTGGCGTCGGCGACCGGGCCGAGAATCTGGTAGGCGATGCCGGGGTGGTCGGGCACGCCGACCACGGTGATTTTGGCTTCGTCGCGGTTGAAGGCGATGCCGGAGATGACGGCCTGTTCCATGGCGTTGTTTTCCTCGAAGGTGATGAGCGTGCCGTCGCCTTCGTCCTGAAAGCTGGACAGCACGCGGAGTTTGACTTTGTATTTGCCGGCGAATTCGACCGAGCGGATCTGCAGCACCTTGGAGCCGAGGCTCGCCATTTCGAGCATTTCCTCGAAGGTGATGGTCTTCAGGCGGCGCGCCTCAGGCACGATGCGCGGGTCGGTGGTGTAGACGCCGTCGACGTCGGTGTAAATCTGGCACTCGTCCGCTTTCAATGCGGCCGCCAGCGCCACGCCGGTGGTGTCGGAACCGCCGCGCCCCAGGGTGGTGATGTTGCCCTGTTCGTCGACGCCCTGGAAGCCGGCGACCACCAGCACGTGGCCGGAATCCAGATCGGCACGCATCTTCTCTTCGTCGATCGACAGAATGCGCGCCTTGGTGAAGGCGTTGTCGGTGAGGATGCGCACCTGCGGGCCGGTGTAGCTCTTCGCCTTCAGGCCCAAGTCTTTCAATGCCATCGCCAGCAGCGCAATGGTGACCTGCTCGCCGGTCGACACCATCATGTCCAGTTCGCGCGGGTCGGGGGTGGCCTGAATCTGCCTGGCCAGGCCAATCAGGCGGTTGGTCTCGCCAGACATGGCCGAGAGCACCACCACCACCTGATGGCCGAGCATTTTGAATTTGGCCACGCGTTCGGCCACCGCGCGGATGCGTTCGACGTTGGCGACCGAGGTGCCGCCGTATTTTTGTACGATGAGTGCCATGTGTTAGGGACTAGGAGCTAGGAATTAGGGGCTAGGGGAAGCAGGAAAAATAGCAATTTTAAGGGATTAGCGCGTAAACAGGGCGATCGACTCCACATGCGCCGTATGCGGGAACATGTTGGCGACCCCGGCCGCTTCGAGCCGGTAGCCCTTGGCGTGTACCAGTATCCCGGCGTCGCGTGCCAGCGTGGCGGGGTCGCACGAGACGTAGACGATGCGCCGCGGTGATTTGAATTCCGGCAGGGCATTGATCACGTCAATGGCGCCGGAACGTGGCGGATCGATCAGCAGTTTGTCGAAGTGGCCGAGGGCGGCGAATTTTTCCGGCGTCATCTTGAACAGGTTGTCGACCGCGAAGCGGGCGTTGACCAGACCGTTGTGCAGCGCGTTGTCGCGTGCGCGGGCGACCAGTTCAGCGCTGCCCTCGATGCCCAGCACCTCGGCGCCGCTGTGGGCGATGGGCAGGGTGAAGTTGCCCAGCCCGCAGAACAGATCGGCGATGCGTTCGCCCGCTTGCGGCTGCAACAGACGCATCGCGCGGCTGACCAGCGCGCGGTTCATGGCGACATTGACCTGGGTGAAGTCGGTCGGCTTGAACGGCATCACCAGGCCGAATTCGGGCAGGCTGTAGCTAAGCTCGGGGGCAATGTGGGGCCAGAAGGGGCGTACGGTGTCGGGGCCTTTTTCCTGTTCCCAGATCTGCACGCGATGATGGTCGGCAAACGCCCGCACCCTGGCGGCATCGTCGTCGGTCCAGGGTGACAGCAGGCGGAACACCAGCACGGTGACATGCTCGCCGACGGCAACCTCGATCTGCGGAATGCGGTCGGCGTTCGACAGTTCGTTGATCAGCTCGCGCAACGGCTGGAGCAGTTTTGACACGTCGGACGTGAGCACTTCGCAGCTCGTCATGTCGACGATGAAGCTGGAGCGTTTTTCGCGAAAGCCGACCAGCCCGCCGCCTTTCTTGTCGACCCATCGCGCCGACAGCCGTGCGCGGGTGCGGTAAGCCCAGCTCGGGCCGTGCAGGGCAGACAGCATCACATCGGGTTTGACCTTGCCGATGCGGGCAAGATTGTCTTCCAGCACGCGCTGCTTGGCGGCCACCTGGGCGCTGATTTCCAGATGCTGCATCGAGCAGCCGCCGCAGCGTCCGAAGTAGCGGCAGCGCGGCTCGGCGCGCTGCGAGCTGGCCTTGAGGATGGCGATGGCGTTGGCCGAGTTGTACTTGGCGTGCTCGCGGTATACGGCGATTTCGGCGCGCTCGCCCGCCAGCGCGCCGTCGACGAAGGTGACCTTGCCGTCGATGCGTGCGATCCCGTGGCCCTCGTGGTCGAGGGAAAGAATGTCGACGATGGTGTTCATGGATTCAATGCGTTAAGCACAGAGGCACGGAGACACAGAGAAAACATCAAGACACTGCTGCCTGTTTAACACTGGACATGATTGGTCCAGTTTTCCTCCATGCCTCTGTGTCTCCGTGGTGAAAAAGGTTTACCCCCAGGCTGCCAGGAATTCCTGCCAGTGCGGGGCGGGATGGGTTTGCACGGTGCTGCGCGCAAGTTCGATTTCGGCGGCGTAAGCCGATTCGGAGAGCGTGCCGCGCATTTTCTGGAAGCGCAGGTATACCAGCCAGGTGTTCATCACGTCGGTTTCGCAGTAGTTGCGGATGGCGTCGATCTCTCCCTGCTGGAAGGCGTCCATCACTTTCGAGCCGTCCATTCCCAGCTTGCCGGGAAAGCCGCACAGCTTGGCCATCTGGTCGAGCGGGGCGTTGGCGCGCGGCTGGAACATCGCCAGCACATCCATCAGGTCGAGATGCCGGGTGTGGTAGCGCGACAGGTAGTTGTTCCACTTGAAATCCTTGTCATCGTCGCCCCAGTCCCAGTAACGCGCCGCCGCAATGCCGTGAACCAGGCTGCGGTAGTGCAGCACCGGCAGATCGAAGCCGCCGCCGTTCCATGACACCAGCTGCGGGGTGTAGCGCTCGATGCCGTCGTAGAAGCGCTGGATCAGCTCGGCCTCGCTGCTGTCGGGCTCGCCCAGCGACCATACCTTCAACTGATCAGCGCTGCGCAGCACGCAGGAAATGGCGACGATGCGGTGCAGGTGATGCGGCATGAAGTCGCTGCCGGTTTTCTGGCGACGGTGCAACAGCGCCATTTCGGCGAGCTCGGCTTGCGGCAGCGCCGTTTCGGCTATGCCGTTGACCGCGGCGTACCCGGCGAGGTCGGGTACGGTTTCAATATCGAAAACCAGGGTGGGATGCATAAGGTGGGTGCGCGAGCAAAGCCGCCATTTTACGCTGTCAGTGCAGGGCTTCGTCGAGCGCCGAGGCGGTAATCATGGCATCCAGATAGGCCACGGAAATCTGGTGCAGCGGAATCTCCAGCTTTTGCGCGTGAGCGGCCAGGGTGTCGACGTCGTTGTTTTCGCAGGCATGTGTCAGCTGCAGCAGGGTGCCTTCGGGCGAGGGGTGCGCACTCAGCGCGCGCGCGCTCGTCGCCGGCAACCCCAGCTTGCGAATGAGCGTTTCCACAGGTAGCGACAGCGCATGGGGCGCTGCCGACAGCAGGCCGATCTCGAAGGCGGTAGCGGCACTTTCGGCGGGTGCGCCCAAGCGGGTGATTTTGCCCATGAACAGCGCCCGGGTGAGTGCAGTCACGGCATAGTGACGCATGGATTCGCCCGGTTGCTTGCCGGCCAGCGCCAGCAGCGCCGCGACCCGGCGGGCGCGTTGCGGTCCCAGCATGACCAGTGCATGCGCAACCGACTCGGCCGGCCGGCTCAAACCGCCAACCTGGGAATTGGCGATGGCAAGCATGCGCGGCGACATGTCCGGATTCAGGCGGAAGAACTGCACCAGGGTTTCGACCGACTCGCGCAGGGCGATAGCCAGCAGATCGAGCTGGACGGCCTGCTCGTGACTGACTTCGGCGGGCTGGGTATCGCCGGAGAAGAAGCTGCCCTTGAACCAGGCGCTCTCGGGCCAGCGCGCCTGGGTGTGAGCGTGCCGCACGCCTTCCACGACCAGGCGCGCGGCAACTCGGGGGGGCGTGTCGTCGGCATGGCAGGACAGGTAGCGCCAGGCGGAAGCACTGTCCAGCACGATCGTGTCGTTGCGGTTGAGTGTGGGACAGAACGTCAGCCCGGCATCCTGCAAGGCTAGCGCGCGTGCCAGATGCTGCTCGTTGTCGATGGCCACGCACCAGATCAGCCGGGGTTGATCGAGTTGCTGCGGGATCTCGCTGAACAGCACGCCCGGGCTGATCCGCACCAGCAAGGGCAGCTTGTCGTCCAGACCGCCTTGCGTCAGGGAATAGAGGCCGGTCAGCAGCATGTCCTCTTCCATTTGCCGAAGTTCGGCCGGCGCATCGGCGGGCGCGGCGCGGCCGCGCAGGACCAGTTGATGGGCAACCAGGTTGGAAGCGGCGTCGAACAGCGGATCAAACGACAAAAAGCGCGCACGCAGCGCTTCTTCGCGAATCGGGTCGCTGTTGTCGATGCCGAGCATTTGCGTCACCACGACGGGCTGTTCGGACTCGCGGGTGTTGATGCCACCGCCGACTATGCGTGATGGATGGGGATCGTCTGAGGTCATGTCATTCACTGCGGAGTTTGTCCGGGCATTCTAGCGCCGTGAACCATTTTTCGTGCGGTTCGGTCATCATGGGAGTTTGCCGCAAGGCGTGCAGGAGACCCCACATGAAGAAGAAACTGCTGAATACGATGGTCGCCGGATTGATGGCCGCATCCCACGCCGGCTGGGCTGCGCCGGGCGATGAAATCGTCAGTACGGCCACGGACCAGCATGGCGTGGCGGTCACCATTTACAACGACAATCTGGCGCTGGTGAAGGATGCGCGGCGGGTCAGGCTGGCGCGCGACATCAACCGGCTGGCGTGGCGCGGGGTGTCGGCGCAGATGCGGCCGGAGACCGCGCAACTGCGTAATCTGTCGAGCCCCGTCGGGTTTCGGCTGCTGGAACAGAACTTCGATTTCGACCTGCTGACGCCGCAAAAGCTGCTCGAGAAACACGCGGGGCGCGAGGTAAGCGTCATCCGCACCCATCCCACCACCGGCGCGGAAAGCCGCGAAACCGCCACCGTGCTGGCGACCAATGACGGCGTGGTGCTGAAGTTTTCCGACCGCATCGAGACCGGGGTGCCGGGACGGCTGGCGTTTCCCGGCGTGCCCGATACCCTGCGCGACAAGCCCACCCTGGTGGTTTTGCTGGTCAACCCGTCGGCGGGCATGCAGAACCTGGAGTTGTCCTACCTGACCGGCGGGCTTTCGTGGCGCGCCGATTATGTGGCGGAGCTGAATGCCAATGACAACCGGCTGGATTTGAATGGCTGGGTGACCCTGACCAACCAAAGCGGCGCGGCCTATCCCGACGCCAAACTGCAACTGGTGGCGGGGGACCTCAACCGGGTGCGCGATGCGCAGCCGCTGCCGCGCGCAGCGATGGCGATGGCAGCCAAGGAGGCCGACGTTCCCGAGATGCAGCAGGAGTCGTTGTTTGAATATCATCTATATACGCTGCAACCCCCCACCACGCTGGCGGAAAACCAGACCAAGCAGGTGGCGCTGATGTCGGCCGCCCGGGTGCCGATGAAGAAGGAGTTTCTGCTCGAAGGCGCGAATTACTACTACTCCGGGCAGTACGGCGAACTGGGGCAGAAAATGAAAGTAGGCGTGTTCGTCGAGTTCGACAACAAGGGCGAAGGCCTCGGCATTCCCTTGCCCCGCGGCGTGATCCGCATGTACAAGCAGGATAGCCAGGGTAACGCGCAGTTCGTCGGCGAGGATCGCATCGATCACACGCCGAAGAACGAAAGCGTGCGCTTGAAGCTCGGCGATGCATTCGACCTGACCGCAGACAAGAAGCAGACCACCTTCCGGAAACTGGCCGGCACCAGCCGCTACAACTACGTGTTCGAGTCGGCATATGAAATCGCGCTGAAAAACGCCAAGCCGGAAGCTGTGATGGTCACCGTGCGCGAGCCGATGCCGGGCGACTGGACGATGGTGAGCGAATCGCAGCCGCACACCAAGGCGGCGTCGGGCACCGCCGAATGGCAGGTGAAGGTGCCCGCCGAGGGCTGGGCAACGCTGAGCTACCGCGTGCGCGTCATGTACTGAGTCGGTCGCGTGCGCATGCCGGACAGCACATGATCTTCAAGCGCTGCTCCAGAGCCTTCCAGGCGGGTGGACGTTGAGCGGTTTCATGCCGGACGATATGCGGAGGTGATCATCGAAGGTATTATGAGAATGCCGTGGTGGTGTCAATCGGGCGCCACCGCAGCGTTTTTTTTTCGATGCTTCAGGATTAGCCAGCATGATTACCGTGACTCAGAACAAGCTCGTATACATTACCTATTCCATTCTCGACGCGCGCGGCATGGTCGTCGAACAGCACGATATTCCGGTTGGTTACGTGCAGGGCGCCAACAGCGGCATTTTGCCGGCAATCGAGTCGGCTGTTGCCGGCCGCAAGGTGGGCGAACGGATTGAAATCACGCTGGCGCCGGAAGAAGGGTACGGGTTGCGCGACGAGAGCCTGGTATTTGTGGACGATATCGAGAATGTGCCACCGCAATTCCGGCGCGTTGGGGCTGAAGTCATGTTCGAGAACGAGACGGGAGAAACCAATATTTTTTACGTCACCTCGATTGAGGACGGCAAGCTCACCCTGGACGGAAACCCCTCGCTGGCCGGACAGAGCGTGACCTGCCTGGTGAACGTGGTGGATATCCGTGATGCCACGCCGGAGGAAATCCGCAACGGCCGGCCACTCGACGTTAAAACCGGAACGGTTCATTAAACCCGGATTGTCATTCGGGCGAGACGCTTTGGGTCGGGTGCACTCCGTGCACCTTCGGACGTCAATCGGTGCACAGAGTGCAGCCTACGCGCCCTAAATCGTCTAATGAACAATCTGGGCTACATCAAATCAGTCCGGTTCGGTGGTCTGGTGACATAAAAAAGGCCGGGAGCGCTCCCGGCCTTTTCCGTGTGGCGTACGCCGCTTACTTCGCAGGGCAGGCCTGGTCGCCGGGGATCTTGCCCGGCAACTGCAGGAAGGCACCGAATGGTCCCATCACACCCATGGCTTCCACCTTCGGGCCGGAGAACTTGAGGCGGCCGAACATCATGGCCTTCATCGGACCATACTCGCCCGCGCCCATTTCGTTCCAGCGCTCGGTGGTGGCGTGCATGGTGTAGTCGACCGCATGATCCATTTTGGTGTTTTGCACGGCGCCGCCGTAGACGCAGATGGCCTTGCCGTCCTTGGGGACGATCTTCATTTCGGTTTGGGTTGTCTCGCCACAGTCGGTGCGATAGAGGTGAATGATCTTGTAACCACGGCTCTTGTCATTCTTGATCCATTGGTCAGCCAGGCCATCGGTGAGGGCGGCGTCCTTGTTCCAGGCGTCGCAAGCTTGTGCGGTCCACTCGGGGGACATCATGGCGGGTGCGGCGTGTGCGGTGGTTGCGAGCACTGCCAGGGCAGCCAGCGCGATTGTCGTGTATTTCATGGGCACCTCCTTCTTATTGAATATTGGGTTACAGCTTGACTGTAGTATACGAAGGAAAATCCTCCGAGGCTGCACGGTAATCATGCCGCACAGGCTTGTCAATGCAGCCGTCGTTTATTTGTACGTTGTTACAGGCAGGCGTTCTTCTGCCGCCTTCCGCCCGCCGCGGATGCCTTGTTTCATGAGCCGCTAAAGCTCTGTTCGATCAGCCGAATGCGCCGGCCGAGCCGATCCAGTTCAGTGGGATCGCCCCGGGCGGCTGCCTGTTGTTGCTGCAGTTTCAGGTAGGTCAGCAGGGGCTGCCGCCAGCCTCGCTCCGAGGCGGTTTCCGCGGCCAGCGTCAGCGTGGCGGCATCGGCTTCCTGGCGCATCACCAGCAGGCTGGCGTCGAGCAGGCGCGCCAGCGGGTCGTCGATTTGGCTCAGCGCTTCAGGCCGCTTAACGGCCGGCGCGCGCACCAGATCGCGGTGCTGGCCGGGCAACAGGGTGACGTCGAGGGCGTCCCAGCGCAGGGTGAGGAAACGGTAGTAGGCATGATCTGCTGCGTTCGGCGCACTGCCGGCGAGTTCGGCATATTCGGCGCAGGCGTCGTTGATCAGCATGGCGCGGCGGGTGGCGCAGCGCACCAGCCACAGGCGCGCGGTCTCGGCGACGCGGCCGGCGCCGCCAGCGGCGCCGACGGCCTGCTGGAAATAGCGCTCGGCGAGGATGTTTTCGCCCAGCAGAGCATGCTTCTGATAACGCTCGATCAAGTCGGCCGCATCGGTTTTCCAGTCGGGCGGCGGCGGGCCGCCGCGGCAGGCGGTGAGCAAGGCCAGGCCGGCGAGCATGAGCAGGATCTTCATGGCAGCTTCACCTCGGGGTCGCGTGCAAACGGCCACATCTTGTTGATCTTGTTGACCAGCGCGTTGGCCTTGCTCACCGCATCGTCGATTTCGGCGCGCAGCGTGGCGATGTCCTGCGTGCCTTCCTTGACGTCGGCGGAAATCTCCACGGCATTGGTCATCAGGGCATCGGCTTTCTTCAGGCTGGATTGCGCGTCGTTCAGCATCAATCGAATCTGGGACAGCGATTCGCGCGTCTGTTCGGCCATGCCGTCCGGCGCGAACAGCCACTGATCAGTTTTGCGGGCCATGCCGTCCACCTTCACCACCAGGCCGTCGAGCTTGCCGATGAGGGCACGGGTCTTGTCGAGAGAATCGGTTACCGCGCGGGCCTTTTCCGGGCTGCCGAGGATGCTTTCCAGCATGCCGTATTCGCCGGTCATGCGCCCGGTCACCGTCTTGACGTTGGCCAGGGTGGCATTGATTTCGCCATCCTTGCGGGTGAGGTATTCGACATTGTCGAGAACCGCCTTCACCCGTTCGACCAGTGCTGGAAGCTCCTTGCTGATGTCGGAGGTGAGCAGCAGCACGGTGGCGTCGTCGGGCAGTGCGGGGGCGTCGAGATCGGGCGAGTCGACGTGGATCCTGGCGCCGCCGACGATGGGCTTGTCGAGGGTGAAGGTGCTGGTCTCTTTCAGCCACTTGGCATTGCGTTCCATGAATTCGGCGTGGATGACGATGCCGCCCTCCTCATTCAGCCCCAGCGTGGTGACGCGGCCGATTTCGATGCCGGAAAACACGATCGGTACCCCGGGGGCGACGCCGTCTGCGCTTGCTGCGGCCAGCTGCAGATGGAAGGTGTCCTCAAAAAAACCGCGCGCATGCAGCAGATACACCAGGAATGCGCCCGCCAGCAGCAGCGACGCGACAGCAAACAACCCCACCTTGAAATGCAGTTTGTTCATTCTGAGTGCAGTGCCTGGTTGTAGAGAACCTGATTCCAGTTGAAGTCGAAAATTTCCCAGGTGCCCGTCATGTCTGCTTGCGCCGCCAATTGCCCGATGAAGGCGGGATAGGGCACATCGTAAAGCATGACGCCGGGGCGGTCGATTATCAGGCGAGGGCGCTTGAGGATGAGCGCGCGCGCAAGTTGGGTGACGAAACGCTGCGCCGGCGTCATGTCGGGGTCGCGCAGCAGCGCTATATCGGCATGCCCCAGCTGATCCAGCATGGCCTGCGCCTGCCGGGCCGATTCGGCTGCGCTGTAATGGCGCTGGTAGAGCGGAATCAGCGCAATGTTTTCGAGCGCCGACAGGTTCGCCCGCAGCGGCAGATCGAGTGCAACGCGCGCCACGTCGTCGGGCAGGGCGGCAACGGCAGCCATCAGCGCCATGCGGTCGGCAAACGGGGTCAGACGTATTTGAGCGCTAATGACACCACCTCGATCGTTACAATGGCGAAGAACACCCGCATCATGCCGCGCAGCACGGAGACCGGAACCATGTAGAGTTTTTTCGGCGTTTCGAGCCCGGCGGTGACCGGGATCAGGGTGACCGCCAGCCCGAACAGCGCGCACTTGACGAGCAGCCCGGCCATGATCGTGAAATCGAAGATTTTTGCGATGGTCCGGGTATACGGTTCAAAACCTGCCGCGCTCGTGCCATATATGGAAAGGTAGCCCATCAACAGGGCGAGCAGACCGGCCAGGGCGGCGAGCATGACGACCGAGACCACGCCGCCGATCAGCCGCGGCAGAAACTCGAATTGCATCGGCGGAACCTTGCAGTGCGCCAGCGCCTCCAATTCATTGTTGACCTGCATCAGCGCCACTTCGGTGTTGATCGCGCTGCCGGAACGCAGGGCGACAAAGAGTGCGGTCAGGAAGGGCAGCAGTTCGAGCACCAGCACGCGAATGGTCATTTCGCTGGCGAATGCAGTGAGGCCGAAATCGCGTGCGGTGGACAGGATGATGGTGATGATGAGCCATGAAATGACCAGTGCGTAGCCCAGAAAAACATGCAGGATCTGCACTGCGGTAAAGTAAACCTGCTTCACGACCACGTCGAAGGTGGCGCGGTTCCAGGTGGTGCGATCCAGCAGCAGCAAGCCGGCTTTGACCAGAAAGGCAAGCATGGCGTACCCGACGGTAAACCAGCCGGTGACTTTGGCGCCGAGCGATTCGATGGAGGTCGCAAGAAAATTCATCGCGGCATCTTAACGCTGTATAAGACGCTTGTGACGTCTACGGTGCTTGCACCGTCGGATGGCAGACCAACAGTTTTGAATCTGGACGGAGAAGAAACATGATGAAAACATCCTTGATCCCGGCGGTCGCGCTGGTTCTGTGCGTCGCGTCGGCGACGGCCTGGGCCGTGCCCGGAACGGTCTTGCGCAATGACAAGCTCTACAGCCAGCCCAGTGCAAGCGCCCGCGTGACGGCCAGCGTGCCCAAGGGCGTCAGCGTCGAGATCCTCGCCAAGCAGGGCGGCTGGCTGCGCGTGAAGGCCGGTAAGTCCACCGGCTGGATCCGGCTGCTCTCGGTGCGCGCGGGGGCGGGCGGGCTGGGCAGGGTCGGCGTGGGCGACGTGGTGGGGGCCGCCACCACCCGGTCCGACCCCACTCGCGTTGTCGCGGTGGCCGGCCTGCGCGGCCTGAATGAGGAAGATTTGAAACGGGCCCAATTCAATGCCGACGAGCTGGCGCGGCTGGACGCCTTGAAGGTGACCGCGTCGCAGGCCAGAAGCTTCGCCGGCCAGTCCGGCCTGGTCGCAGTCAAGGTGCCGGCCCTGCCCAAACCCAAACCCGAGCAATCTTCTTCGCCATGGGAGAACAACTGATGAAAATCAAACTGATGCTATTGGCCGTTACGCTGGTTTCTCTCAGCGGAGGGGCAGCCGCGTTCGATCTGGGCAAGTTTCTTGAAGATCGGGTTAAGGAGGAGCTGAACAAGGACAAGCCGCCACAGCCGGAACCGTCCCAGACCACGAAACAGGCACCTGAGGCATCCCAAAGCGCCGCCGCGTCGCCGCCTCCGGCCGGGCAGAAAGTCGACGCGGCGCAACTGGGCTTTGCCCTGTTCGGCGAGTACTCGCTGGAGGAGGAAAACCGCATCGGCAGCCAGATTTCCGGCAACCTGCTGGGTGCGGTGCAACTGGTGCGCGACGACAAGCTGCAGAATTATGTCAACCTGGTTGGCCACTGGGTGGCGCTGCAAAGCGGGCGCCAGGACGTCACCTGGCGTTTCGGCGTGCTCGACACCGAGGATATCAATGCCTTTGCAGCGCCGGGGGGCTATATTTTTGTGACCAAGGGCCTGTATCGTCTGCTCAACAACGAGGCCGATCTGGCCGGGGTGCTGGGGCATGAAATCGCCCATGTCACCCAGAAGCATCATCTCAAGGTGTTGAAGCAGTCCAGCCTGATCGGTGCGCTGGGACAGGCTGCCAGCCGCAAGGCGCAGGGCAGTGACCCGGTGGTGCAGAACCTGATCGGCAATGGCGCGGAAATCATGGCACGGGGACTCGACAAGAATGCCGAATACGAGGCCGATCGCGTCGGCATGGTGTACGCGGCGCGCGCCGGATACACCCCCTGGGGGCTGCCGGGCGTATTGCAGGACATGGCAGGCTTGCCCGCCAAGGACAGCCGTACCGGCCTGCTCTACAAGACCCACCCGCATCCAGCCGATCGCCTCGCAGCGCTGGGTGAGGCGGTGGATGGGCGTCTCGACGCCGTGCGTGGCAAGGAAGTGGCGGATCGCTTCTACCGCATCCGGTGAGGCGCATTCCTCCCGGCATGGCGCAGGCGGGACTGTCTGCGCTATTCGTTCTGCTAATCGCGGCGCATGTTGCGGGGCTGATTCACATCGCGTCCATGCAGCGCGCCGAGGACTGGCTGTATGACGCCTGGCTGATGCGCACAGCCCCGGTCGGGGTGGATGATCGCGTGGCCATCCTCGACATCGACGAGGCCAGCCTGAAAAGCCTTGGCCGCTGGCCGTGGAGCCGCGACACCATGACCACGCTGGTCGAGCAGCTGTTCGACCATTATGGGGTGGCGGCGTTCGGGTTCGACGTGGTGTTCGCCGAGCCGGACACGAGTTCGGGTCTCGATACCCTCAAGCAGCTGGCTTATCGTGACCTGGCGGGCAGCCGCGATTTCCGGGCGGCCCTCGAACAGCTTGCGCCGCGCCTTGATTACGACGCCCGCTTTGCGCAGGCGCTGGCCGAGCGGCCCATTTCGCTAGGCTATTACTTCATCCCGCAAGGACATGGCGACGCCAGGACCGGCATGTTGCCGCCGCCGTTGCTGCCGGCCGACGCCTTCAGCCCGCTGCAGCCCGGTACGCCGCCGCCCACCGGCTATGGCGCGAACCTGGCCGCCTTCCAGCAGGCGGCGCAGGGCGCCGGTTTCTTCAACATGCGGGCCGACGAGGACGGCACGGCGCGGCAGATGGCCCTGATCAGTCCGTTCGGCGAGGGCTATCACCTGGCGTTGTCGGCGTCCACCCTGCGGGTGGCGTTCGGCGGCGATCCGGCCCTTGCCGGCATCGACCAGCAGTCGGTACTGGGGCGGCAGTATCGGTCGCCGTGGCTGGAGGTGGGTGGCCTCCGCGTCCCGCTCAGCGCGGACGGCACCGTGCATGTGCCGTATCGCGCCGGCTCGCCTTTCCCCTACCTTTCGGCGGCCCAGGTGCTGGCGGGCAAGGCGCCGCTGGAACAGCTGGAAAATCGCATCGTGCTGCTGGGATCGACCGCACCGGGACTGGCCGACCTGCGGGTGACACCATTTTCCAATGCCTTTCCCGGGGTCGAGATTCATGCTCACCTGATCGCCGGCATGCTCGACGGCACCACGCGCGCCACGCCGCCGTGGGCGGCCGACGCGCGGCTGGCCGCCGTGCTGCTGCTGGGCGCCTTGTTGACGGTGGTGCTGCTGCGCTTCGGGCCGACCGCCGGGCTGGCGGCCGCCATCGTCCTGCTGGCGCTGCTGCTGGCCGCCTATGCTGCGGCATGGTCGCGCTTCTGGGTGGTGCCGATGGCGGCACCGATGCTGACGGTGTTCGGCCTGTACGCGCTCAATACCGCTTACGGATTTTTTGCCGCAACGCGCAGCAAGCGCCAGATTACCAAGCTGTTCGGCCAGTACGTGCCGCCCGAACTTGCCGCCGAAATGAGCCAAAACCCGGCGTATTACACGATGGAGGGGCAGTCGCGCGAGATGAGCGTGCTGTTTTCCGACATCCGCGGCTTCACCAATTTTTCCGAGAAGCTGCCGCCGACCGAGCTCTCCGAAGTGCTGAACGCCTATCTTTCGACGATGACGCGCATCATCCAGCAGCATCGCGGCACCATCGACAAATACATCGGCGACGCCATCATGGCGTTCTGGAACGCGCCGGTGGACTTGAACGACCACGCTACCCGCGCCGTGCAGACCGCGCTCGACATGCAGGCCGCGCTGCCGCAGCTGAACCGGGAGTTCGCCGCGCGCGGCTGGCCGGAGGTCAAGATCGGCGTAGGCGTCAACACCGGGCGCATGAGCGTCGGCAACATGGGCTCGGAATTCCGCATGTCGTACACCGTGATGGGCGACGCGGTGAACCTCGGCTCGCGCCTTGAAGGCATCACCAAACAGTACGGCGTCGGCATTCTCGTCACGCAGCCCACGGTCGACGCCGATCCGCTGCATGCCTTCATGAAAGTCGACGAAGTGCGGGTCAAGGGCAAGGAAACCCCGGTCGCCATCTACGAACCGCTGGGACCGAAGGAGGGGCTTGCCGACGCGGTGCGCCAGGATGCGGACGAGTTCGAAGCCGCATTCGCGCGCTATCAGGCGCAGGACTGGGACGCTGCCGAAGCCGCCCTGCAGGCCCTCAACGCCCGCGCGCCGCGCCCGCTGTACGATATCTACCTGACGCGCTTCGCGCATTTCCGCGAAGCGCCCCCGCCCGCAGACTGGGACGGCGTGTTCGTCTACACCACCAAATAGCCACGATAAAAACAGCCATGAAACTTACCGTATTGGGCTGCAGCGGCGGCATCGGCAGCGGCCGTCACACCACCTGCCTCAAGGTCGATGACGACGTGCTGATCGACGCCGGCACCGGCATCACCACGCTCGACTTCGAGCAACTGGTGAAAATCGACCACATCTTCCTCACCCATGCCCATCTCGATCATGTGCTGGGGCTGCCGCTGCTGCTCGACAGCGTGGGCGACCTGCGTACCGTCCCGCTGACGGTGCACGCGCTGCCCGAGGTGCTGGAGGCCTTGTCCAGCCACCTGTTCAACTGGCAGCTTTGGCCGGATTTTCGCGAGATTCCGAGTGCGGAGGCGCCCTGGCTGCGGTTTGCGCCTTTAGGGCTCGGGGAGGCGTTCATCCTGAACGGCCGCACCTTCACCCCGCTGCCGGTGACCCACGCGGTGCCGGCGTGCGGCCTTCATCTGGCCACAGAAGCGGGCAGCCTGGTGTTCAGCGGCGACACCACCCACAGCGACGCCTTCATCGCCGCGCTCAACGCTATTCCCGACCTGCGTCACCTCATCATCGAGACCTCGTTCGAGAATGCGCTGGCCGGCATTGCGCAGGCATCCAAACACCACTGGCCCGATTCGTTGGCGGCGGAACTGCAGCTGCTCAGGGCGCAGCCCGAGGTCTGGATCACGCACCTCAAACCCGGCAACGAGTCGGCGATCATGAACGAACTGCGCGAGGCAGCGCCGGGATGGGGCGTGGAGGCCTTGATGCAGGGCCAGGTGATCGAGATATAGACTGCTCGCCTCAGGGCGCGAAGCTTGCCAGTTCCGTTTCAAATGCCCCTGCACTCAAACCGTCAAACGCCTCCCGGCTGAACAGGGTGATGGCGCCGGCCATTTCGCTCCAGCCATAGCCGCGGCAACGGGCGTCGAGTCGGACGCTGTCCTGCGGCACGCGGGCGACAAGGTACAGGTAACCTTTGCCGTAGACGAGGTTGTAGGGCGTGCTGTGCTGGTGCATCCGGTCGAGTTCGAACCAGGCTTCGGCGGGGTCGATGAAGCGCTGGCAGGGCAGCGGGTAGGGCCGGGCGCCGCCGTTGTGGGCAAAGCTGCCATCCAGCATCGGCGGGGGACTCGCCGGCACGAAGCTCTGGAAGTGCAGGTGGTTGACCGATGCGCCGGCGCCCAGGCTGTTGTAGCCCAGACAGAGGCCGGGCACGCCGGATTCTGCGCAAAGGTCCCAGGCCCAGCCGTGCAGTTCCGGGGTGAGGCATTGCGGCAGCTCGCGCACCGGTTCCGGCGCCAGCAGGCCGTGCAGGCGGGCGAATGGGAATTTGTTGTAGAGCAGGCGCGTCGGTTTGCCGACGAGTTCGCCTTCCCACAGGATTTCCTTGGCGAGGAAGGACTTGTTGAAATGGAAGCCGGCCGGGTCGAAGGGGCGTAGCAGGCTTTCGAATTTCATTCCGCTGGTGCGTGGCGGGCGCAGGGCGCGGATGGGGTTGAACATCACGTCCCAGGGGCCGGCGCGGCGGCTTTCCAGCCTTTTCACGTGTTCGGGACCGATAGCGTGCAGCTTGAGAAAAACCAGCACGTCGTCGTCCGGCTCGTTGAGTGCGTGGCCGCGCCTGAGCGTGTCGGTGATGGCGGCGGCAAGTTTGGCATGATGTGCGGCCAAGGCGGGCGACAGGCGTGCCCATAGACCCGCATCGAAGGCAGCATTGGCCAGCACGAGGATGTGGACGCCGAGGCCGGTGTGGTTCTCCAGCATTTTGACGAGTCCGCCGGCAAAACCTTGTTCCAGCGCGGCCGGCGAGGTGAACGGGGAGGGAGGCAGGGACATGCGGTTCGGACACGACGGATGTGAATCCTGTATGGTGCCATCCCGCCGCCGCCGCGGGCATTCAGGTTTTTTGGGTGGTGCGGCGCTGCGCTTATAGCTCGCCGGCGGCGCCGCTGCGCATCACGTTGTCCATTTTTTCACGGATTTCCAGCACGCCACGGCGCAGCTCCGGCGTCATGCCGATCTGCTTGCCGGCGAGGTCGAGCCAGGTCATGTCCCAGTCCATCATCAGTACCCAGATGCGCTTGTCGCCGTCTTCCATGACCGCAATGCGGCAGGGCAGGAACACCACCATTTCCGGAATGATTTTCAGCAGCTCGCGGCCGATGGCGATGTCGCAGAAGCTGAACACCTCGACCCGCGGGGCTTTGGTATCGCCGAGCACGGTCTGGAAATCCTTCCATATCAGGTTGCTGCCGACGAACTTCAGGTTGAGCTGGTTGGCGCGCAGCATCATCGATTCGACGACCTCGTCGAAGCGGACGCCGGGTTTCGCCTGGTATTTGATGGCGAAATGGTTCACCACCTCGCGCGCATCCATCTGCGCCAAATTGGCCATCGCCGGCATGGCCGTTTCACGCCAGCGTTTCCTTTCCTCCGGCGTCAGCACGCGGCTCATCTGGTAGTCGCGGTAGGGCGGCGGCGCCCCCTGCTGGATCAACATGGGGCCATAGGGGGTGGGCGTGACATCGAGCCAGTTTTCGACGGGGGCTTGCGCGGGAGGCGTTGCGGGCGCATCGGCAGCGAATGCCGGAAGGCAGCAAAACCAGGCAAGAACGAATGAAAGAGTGCGCATCATGACGTGCCTTCCGAATGGTAATGTTTTCATCCTACGCGCCGTAATGCGGGCGTCAATGCGGCATCAGCGCGTAGGCGCCGAAGAGATTCTCCAGCGCTGTCAGTTCGGTTGCAGCGCCGGCGAGGTCCCCCCGCTTCACGCACGCCTCGATGCGGGCAGCGCCTTCCCGGATGACGGTGGCCGTCACGCTGGCTGCGGCGCCCTTCAGGGCATGGGCCTCCTTGCGGCAAGTTTCGGCATCGCTTTGCTCGAGCGCACGCTTCAGCGTGGCCAGGCTGGTTTCGGTGGTGCTGAGAAAAACCGCTTCCAGCTCGGCCACCAGCCCCGGATTATCGGGATAACGCGCATGCAGCGCCGGCAGGTCGAGCAGCGGGGCGCGGGTGGCCACCGCTCCGGCCTGTGGCAGCCATTGTGTCAGCAGGGCTGCCAGTGCAGCTTCGGAATAGGGCTTGCTCAGGTAATCGTTGGCGCCTGCGGCGAGACAGGCTTCGCGAAAACCGGCATCGGCATTGGCGGTCAGGGCAATGATGGGGATGTGGCGGGTATCCGTCGGCAGGCGGCGGATCTGTCGCGTGGCCGCCAGTCCATCCATTTCCGGCATTTGCCAGTCCATCAGCACCAGGTCGAAGTTGTCCGTTGCGAGAAGATCCAGCGCCTGCAGGCCGTTGACGGCCACGGCGTACTGCAGCCCCATCTCACGCAGTTGATGGGCCAGCACCTTCTGGTTCACCGGATGGTCTTCCACCATCAGGATGCGGCCACGCAACTGAATGCTCGTCTGGGGCGGCAGTTCGGCCGGCGGCAAGGTGGTGATCGGCAGGTCCAGTGCCAGGGTGAAACAGCTGCCCTGGCCGGGGGTGCTCTCGACCGTGAGCCGCCCGCCCATCAACTCGGCTAGCTGGCTGCTGATCGAAAGCCCCAGTCCGGTGCCGCCGTAACGGCGTGTGGTCGAGGCGTCTGCCTGTGAAAAAGCCTGAAACAGGCGTGTCTGGGTCGAGTCGCCGATGCCGATGCCGCTGTCCTGAACGCTGAACAGGCAATGAACCTTGCCGTTCGACGCCTCGAACGCTGCGCGCAACTCGACAGTGCCCTGGCCCGTAAACTTGATGGCGTTGTCGACCAGGTTGAGCAGAATCTGGCGGATCCGGGTGGGGTCGCCCAGCAGCGCGGCGGGCGGGCTGGGCGGCAGCGCAAGCGTCAGATGCAGGTTCTTTTCCAGCGCGCGCGCCTGGAACAGCGCGACCGCACCTTGCACCAGCGCGACCGGCGAAAATGCGACCTGTTCGATGGCCAGCTTGCCTGCCTCGATCTTGGAGAAGTCGAGGATGTCGTTGATGATGGTGAGCAGGCTTTCCGCCGAGCTTTTCAGGGTGGCGGCGTACTCGCGCTGGCGGCCGTCGAGCGGCGTTTTCAGCAGCATCCCGCTCATCCCAAGAATGCCGTGCATGGGGGTGCGGATTTCATGGCTGACGTTGGCGATGAACTGCGATTTGGCGCGCGCCATTTGCAGGGCGGCTTCGCGTGCAGCCTCCTTGGCGGCTTCGGCTGCCCGGCGTGCGGAGACGTCGCGCATGATCGCCTGGATCACCGGCCTGCCTTCCAGTTGCATCGCGTGAAGGGCGATTTCGGCCGAGAACACCGAGCCGTCCCGGCGCAGTCCCTGCCACTCCATCAGCGCATGTCCGCGGCGGCGTGCCTGGGTGATGGCCTGCATGGCATGATCATAGGCATCTGCGCCATTGGCCTGAATTGGCATGCCGAGTTGCGAAATGGAATGCTTGAGAAAATCGGCGACCGAGTCCATGCCGAACAGCGACAGCGTGGCCGGGTTGCAATCGGTAAAGCCCTGATCGTCGAGGATGACGACGGCGTCGGAATTGGTCTCGAACAGGGTCTGGTATTTCTGTTTTTCCGTTTCCAGTTGGCGTGTCTGCGTCAGCATGCGGCGGCTCACCAGAACCGCAACCAGCGTCGCCAGCAGTGTGGCCAGGATGCCCAGCACCAGCATCAGGTTGCGGGTGGCCTGATAGGCGGCAAATGTTTTTCCGAGCGCCGCCTCGTTGGCCTCGCGCTGCAGAACGGTCATGTTGTCGAGTGCCGTAACCAGGCGGTTCTGCAGCGGGATGGCTTCTTCCTGCAGCAGCGTCAACGCGCCGTAATTGTTCTCGTCGAGCGCTGCTTCGATCACCTTGAACATGACAGGCTGATTGATGGAGGTGAGGGCGTCGAGTTCATCGATCAGTATTTTTTCGTCCATCGTGCTGAGCATGGTGCCCAGCTGACCACGGTCCTTGGCGTAGCGTTCGCCGTAATCCTGGAACTGCAGGAAGAGCGCGTCCTTTTCCCAAGGGTCGATCGAGACCACGATGTTGTGCATCAGCATCTGCCGGTCGCGAATGGCGTCGCGCATCCGCGAGGCCAGACGGGTCTTGACGTTGTTGATCGACACCACATTCGCCAGCTCGGCGTTGAGGTGAGACATCTGGGTAACGCCCAGTCCGATCACCGCCAGCATCAGCAACAGGGAGACGGTAAAGCCAAGTCCCACATTGAACAGCAGGCCGCGCAGGGGGGACGGGGGCAGCATGGGCGTTATTCGCGGCGAAACGCCACGACGTGATCGACCGCCAGCTTGATGCCGATCTTCTCGCCGATGGCATGGTTGTGGTGCGAGGGCACCAGCGACAGCGCGCGCTGGCCGCTCGGGAGCTTCAGGGTGTAGAGGAATTCGGCGCCGCGGAAGGCCTTGTTCTCGACTTCGGCCAGCAGCAGGCTGTCGTCGTCGTGGACGATATCGTCGGGCCGCAGCAGTACGTCGACATGGCAGCTGCGCACGCACACGTCGCAGCCGTTGGCGTCGCAGTCGACCGGAATGTGCCCGTCCAGCACGCCGAGCTCGATTTCCACCTGGTGGTCGTTGATGACCTCGCCGGTGACCAGCGCGCCCTGGCCGACGAAGTCGGCGACGAAGCGGTTGGCCGGCTCGTGGTACAGGTTGTAGGGCGTGTCCCACTGCTGGATGCGGCCTTGGTGCATTACCCCGACCCAGTCGGCCAGCGAGAAGGCCTCGTGCTGGTCGTGGGTGACGATCAGCGCGGTGGTGGCCTCGCGCTTCAGGATGTCGCGCACTTCGAGCGACAGACGCTCGCGCAGCTCGACGTCGAGGTTGGAGAACGGCTCGTCCATCAGGATCAGGCGCGGCCGTGGCGCCAGCGCACGGGCCAGCGCCACGCGCTGCTGCTGGCCGCCGGAAAGCTGGTGCGGATACTGCCCGGCATGGCCGGTGAGGCCGACCAGCTCAAGCAGTTCGTCGATGCGCGCCTGTTTCTCGGCGGCCGACTTGCCGCGCAGGCCGAAGCCGACGTTCTTCGCCACTGTCAGGTGCGGAAACAGGGCGTAGTCCTGGAACACCATGCCGACGCGACGCTTTTCGGCGGCCAGCATCCAGCCGGGGCGGCTGACGACCTCGCCGCCGATGCGGATCTCGCCGCGCTGGATCGGTTCGAAGCCGGAAATGCAGCGCAGCGCCGTGGTCTTGCCGCAGCCGGAGGGGCCGAGCAGGCAGCCGATCGCGCCTTCGGGAAGGGTAAAGGAGAGGTCGGCAATGATCTGCCGTTCGGCATACGACTGCGAGACGGAATCGAGGATCAGTTCAGCCATAGGGCCTCAGCCATGGGAATACGTGCCGCGCCAGGTCAGGAGGATGATGGGGATGATACCGGCAATGACAATGGCGAGCGAAGGCAGCGCGGCGCGCTCCCATTCGCCTTCCGAGGTCATCTCGAACACCCGCACCGCCAGCGTGTCCCAGCCAAACGGACGGGTCATCAGGGTGATCGGCATTTCCTTCATGATGTCGACGAAGGCGAACGCCGCCGCGGTCAGCAGGCTGGCGCGCAGCAGCGGCAGGTGCACCCGTCCCAGCAGCCCGGCGGCGCCGGTGCCGAGATTCTTCGCGGCTTCGTCGACGTTGCGGGTGATGCGATGCAGGCCGCTGTCGATGGGGCCGAAGCCGACCGCGAGAAAGCGCACCAGATAGGCCAGCAGCATCACCAGCAGCGTGCCCTTGAGGATTTCGGCGCCTTCGAAACCGAACCAGATGCGCCCCGTGTCGATCAGCCAGTTGTCCAGCCACGCCACCGGGATGAACAGCCCTACCGCCAGCACCGCACCGGGGAAGGCATAGCCGATGGTGGCCAGCCGCTGCGTCCACATCATCGCGGTGCCGGGGCGCTGGCGCCCGGCGTAGGCGAGCAGCAGGGCCACCGCCACCACCATCAGCGCGCCGAGACCGGCCAGCAGCACCGAATGCCAGGCAAACGTCCAGTAGCGGGCGTCGAGGTCGGTGGCGATGACTTCGCGCGTCCACAGCGCCAGTTGCGTGACCGGAATCAGGAAGGCGACCGCCAGCACCGTCCCGGCGTACACGAAGGCCAGCCCGGCCAGCGCCGGCGACAGCTGGATGCGGCGCTGCGCGGCGCTGCGGCCCACCGCGCCGTAACGCATCCGGGTGCGCGAGCGCTGCTCGAACACCACCGCGACCAGTACGAACAGGATCAGGATCGAGGCGAGCTGCGCCGCCGCGGCCAGCGAGAACAGGCTGTACCACGCCTTGTAGATGGCGGTGGTGAAGGTGTCGTAGTTGAAGATCGCCATGGTGCCGAAATCGGCCAGGGTTTCCATCAGCGCCAGCATCATCCCGGCGGCGATCCACGGCCGCGCCATCGGCAGCGCCACCCGGAAAAAGCCCTGCGTGCGGGAGAGACCGAGCGACTGCGCCGCTTCCAGCGCGATCGCGCCCTGTGTCGCGAAGGCGTTTTTTGCGATCAGATAGACATAGGGGTAGAGCGCCAGCGACATCACCAGGATGACGCCGCCGCGCGAGCGGATTTCCGGCAGCCCGGTGATGCCCCAGCTCTCGCGCAGCCAGGTTTGCAGCGGGCCGGTGAAATCCAGCAGGCCGATCGCGACGAAGGCGGTGACGTAGGCGGGCAGCGCGAGCGGCAGCAGCAGCGCCCAGCCAAACACGCGGCGGCCAGGAAATTCGCACATCGCCGTGAGCCAGGCCAGCGAGACGCCCAGCCCGCTGACGCCGAGCCCCACCCCGAACACCAGCCACAGCGTGTTACCCACCAGCTCGGGCAGGGCGAATTCGATCAGGTGGGCAAGGATGTCGCCTTCGACCCGGGCAAACGACGAGAAGGTGACCACGACCGGCGCCAGTACCAGCGCGGCGACTGCCAGAGCGAGCAGCATCCAGCCGCTGGGGCGGGGCCAGGCAAAAACGCCCGTAGCGGGCGTTTTTGCTAGAACAGCAGCGTTATCAGACAAGATGAATCACGTGATTATTTGTAGCCGGCGCGGTCCATCAATCTTACGGCCTTGGTCTGCAGGCTGCCAGCCTCTTTCACGTTGATCAGACTCTGCCTGAAGCTGCCCCAGGCCGCCACGGTCTTGTCCGGCGAGACCTTGGGGTTGACCGGGTATTCCATGTTGACGTCGGCGAACAGATTCTGCGCCTTGTCGGACGACAGCCATTCGATCAGCTTCTGCGCGCCGGCCGGGTTCCTGGCATGGCGCGTGACACCCGCCCCGGAGATGTTGACGTGTACGCCAGCCGCCTTGTTTTTCAGACTCTGGTTGGGCCAGAAGATCGCTAGCGGCAAGTTCGGCTTCTTCTCCATCAGGCGACCGAAATAATACGTGTTGACCAACGTCGCGTCGCACTGGCCGGCGGCCACGGCTTCCATCGCCTTGGTGTCGTCGGGGAAGGGGGAGGTGGCCAGATTGCCGACCCAGGCACGGACGATATCTTCGGCTTTCTCATCGCCGTATTCGTGGATCATCATCGCCACCAGGCTCTGGTTGTAGACCTTCTTCGAGGTGCGCAGGCAGAGGCGGCCCTTCCATTTCGGACTGGCCAGATCCTCGTAGGTCGACAGGTCCGCGGGTTTGACCTTGCCGGTGTTGTAGACCAGCGTTCTGGCCCGCACCGACAGGCCGAACCATTCGTTGCCGGGGTCGCGCAGGTGGGCGGGCACGTTGGCTTCCAGCGTTTTCGACTGGATCGGGCGCAGCAAGCCTTCTTCCGATGCCTGCCACAGGTTGCCTGCGTCCACCGTCAGCAACATGTCGGCAGGGGTGTTCCTGCCTTCGGCTCTTAGGCGCACCATCAGCGGGCCTTCCTTGTCGGTGACGAATTTGACCTGTACCCCGGTGTCGCGGGTATAGGCGTCGAACAGCGGCTTGATGAGCTGTTCGTTGCGCGCGGAATACACCACCACCTCTTCCGCCAGCGCGGGCAGGGCAACGAAGAGGAGAGCAAGGGCGGAAAACAGTTTGGTCGGTTTCATGTTCGTTGGATCCTCAAGATATTACGTGTTGGTAATCGTACTGCTAATGATAACTGTTATCAATACCGGTGAAAAAAATATCTTACGTGCTCCTTCAGTTCTGCTCGAACTGGATCATGGTTTGCAGCTCGCCCTCGAACACCGCTTCCACCCGGATGGCACCTGGCTGCTCGACGATGTCCAATCCGGCCTGGGCCGGCGGCGAGATGTCGATCAGGGTCAGCGCCTGTGCCGGATAGTCAACTGTCAGCGTAACGCGCATGGGGTAATAGCCATCCAGGAACTTGCGCATATAAGGGCCGTTGATCAGGTTGAAATAGCCATTGCCGGTGTTGCGCAGTGCGCGGATTTGTGCGGAGAGACACACGCGCGCCCCCGGCTCGACATGACGCAATTGCACACTGGCGCCTTCGATCCAGGCATCCTTGATATGGGTAAAGGCGACCACCCGGAGGTCGCGCACAAAACTCTCGCGGAAGGTGATTTGCGTGCTGGGTACGGCGTCGAGATGGTCGTGGCATTGCGACAGGCCGACCCAGCCGGAAGCCAGGCTGTCGGTCTCGATGCGGATGTGGTTCTGGTGATGGTGAACGGGCTTGGCGGGCAGCGTTTCAAGGAAGTGCAATGCCCCCTCGTTGACGGCATCTGCGCTTTCAAAACCGGGATCCTGCGCGGCATGTGCCAGGCCCGCACACAGAATTGCAGCCCCCAGCAGGCCGTACCGGATCGGGCGTGGGCCGGAACTAGTCGGATACCATTTCGGGGGATTGGGCATTGTCCGGGGGCGTGACGCGCCGTGCGCCGTCAAAGCGTTCGCGCCAGTAGCGGTCGTTGAGATTGGAGACCATGACCGCGCCCGAGCGGCTGCTCGCGGCATGCACAAAACGGTCATCGCCCAGATAAATGCCGACATGGGAAAAAGCGCGGTTGAGGGTGTTGAAGAAGACCAGATCGCCCGGCAAGAGTTCGGTTTTAGCCAATGGCTGCGCGGCTTTGCTGATCGCATGGCTGTCGCGCGGCAACACGATGCCGGTTGTCTGCCTGAATACGTGGCCGACGAAGCCGCTGCAATCGAGTCCGGTTTCGGGCGAAATTCCGCCAAGACGATACGGGCTGCCGATCAGGCTGACGGCGTACATCGGGATGTCTTCGGGCGGGGTGTTGGCGCGGGCTGGCAACGCCAACAGCAACGCCAACAGGGACAGCAGCACGACAGGCTTCATGGGCAACAATCTGCTCTATAGTTAAGCAGGAAAAACGGCCAAATCCGGCGAATCTTGACCCTGAGGATTGCATCATGCATGACGCCCCATCTCTTCCTGACAGTGAAACCAGTATCCTCGAAAAAGTGCAGCTCAAGCAATTGCACGACGAAGCCGCGGCTGCGGCGTCCGAGCCCGACCTGTATGAGCGGGTACGCGAACTAACCGCGCGTGCGCTGCACGAACGCCGCCTGGTGCTGCAAAACATCGGTGAAATCGTCGGCGCCATCACCTCGGGCGTAGGCAGCGGGCTGGCCGCGCGCGGCGGCGAGATGAAGGACGGCCTCAAGCAGGCCATGACCGGCATCGATGTGGCCGTCGGCAGTGCTGCGCAGGCGGCTTCCTACGCCTTGCAGGAAGCCGCCGCAGAGGGGACGGCGTTCAAGGACAACGAACTGAAAGCCAGCCTGGAGCAGCTGCGCGACCTGGAGACGCAGCTTGTCGACAGCTTCAAGCAGACCGCCAGCCAGTCCGGCGACAAGCTGAAAGAGGAGCTTGGCTATTTAATCGACCACCTGAAATACAGCGGTTCCCGCACCGGCGAGCAGGTGCGGGAAGCGCTGCAGCAGTTGGCGGGTGGCGTCAAAGCCGGCAGCAAGGCGGGACGCGCCGGCTTGAGCGAATCGGCCAGCACGGCCACCGAGCGCCTGTCTCTGGTGGCAAGCGGCGTTCTGGACGCGCTGGCCGATTCGCTCAAACGGCAGAGCGAACGCCTGCGTTCCTGATCCCCCTCGCCCCGCTGCCCCGCTTGCGGGTGCTGAGGAGTCGTTGCTGCTTTAGCGGCGTACGAATCCGGCGTGCCCCTTGCGGGTACTGCGGAGTCGTTGCTGCTTTAGCGGCGTACGAATCCGGCGTGCCCCTTGCGGGTACTGCGGAGTCGTTGCTGCTTTAGCGGCGTACGAATCCGGCGTGCCCCTTGCGGGTACTGCGGAGTCGTTGCTGCTTTAGCGGCGTACGAATCCGGCGTGCCCCTTGCGGGTACACTCTCGGCATTACGGATTCCAAAAAATCAACGATGCTCTGGGAAACCATTTCGGTCGTGCGCGACCTGCCGCGATTGCATGAAATCGCCTCGGTGATGATTCGTTATGGCTGGGGCGATCTGGTGCGTGTCCTGGGCATCAGCGGCGTGCTGGAACGCGCCGGGCGGGTTCTGCACTGGCACAGTACCAGTGAAATCAGCCAGCTCGACGCGCCGGTACGTATCCGCCGCGCCCTGGAAGAGCTGGGCCCGACTTTCGTCAAGCTGGGCCAATTGCTGGCAACGCGGGTCGACATGTTTCCACCGCATTGGATTGTCGAATTCGAAAAGTTGCACAGCCAGGTGCCGGCGGTGCCCTACGACATTCTTTACCCCGACCTGGTGGCCGCCATCAAGGGCGAGCCCAGGGAGGTGTTTGCCGAATTCAACCCGCTGCCGCTGGCGGCTGCGTCGATTGCGCAGGTGCATCGCGCCATGCTCAAGGACGGCACGCCGGTGGTCGTCAAGATCCGCCGCCCCGGCATCGAGGAGGTGGTCCGGGCCGACCTGCGAATTCTGGAGCACGCCGCCAAATTGCTGGAAAGCGAAATGCCGGAAGCCCGGCGCTACGATCCGGTGCATATTGTCTCGCAGTTCCGCCGCTCGCTGAATCGCGAACTCGACCTGGCCAAGGAGGCGCGCAACATCGACCAGTTCGCGCGCCACTTCGCCGACGACCCGCTGGTAAAAATTCCCAGGGTGTATTGGGAATTCACCAACGACCGCGTCAATGTGCAGGAGGAAATTGTCGGCATGGCGGGGGTGGCGCCGGACAAGCTGCGTGCCAGCGGACTCGACCCCAGACTGCTGGCGACGCGCGGTGCCGATGCGGTGCTGCGCATGGTGCTGGAACACGGTTATTTTCATGCGGATCCGCACCCCGGCAATATCCTGTTCCTGCCCGACAACCGCATCGGCATCATCGATTTCGGCATGGTGGGGATGCTTACCCAGCATCGGCGCAACCAGATTGTCGACATGCTGCATGCCCTGACGCTCAAGGACGAACAGGCCATGCTGCAGGTGCTGCTCGACTGGAGCGGCGAATCGGTGAGCGATGAAGACCGCCTGGCTTATGACGTTACGGAGATGCTGCAGAACTACGATGATCTGCAGCTCAAGGACGTGAAAATCGGCGCGCTGCTGAATGACATCACGGCCCTGATGCGCGAGAACAACCTGGTGCTACCGGCCGACCTGACCCTGTTGTTCAAGACGCTGATCACGCTGGAAGGACTGGGGCAGCAGCTCAACCCGGAATTCCACATGATCGACCACGTGACGCCGTTCGTGGAACGGATCATCCAGCAGCGCTACACGCCGAAGGCGCTGCTGGCACGCGGGCGCAAGAGTGTGCGCGAGACGCTGGAGGTTTTGGCCGATGTGCCGCGCGACGTGCGGCACCTGCTGCGGGATATGCGGCGGGGACGCGTGCGGGTCGACCTCGACCTGAAGCGGCTGGATCATTTTGGCCACCAGCTGGATGGCGCCAGCAACCGGCTGACTATGGGAATTCTGACCGCATCGCTGGTGGTGGGCTCCAGCATCATCATGACGGTGAAGGGGGGGCCTCAGCTATTCGGCCTGCCCTTGTTCGGTCTGCTGGGATTCCTGATCGCGTTTTTCAATAGCCTGTGGATCCTCTTTTCCATCTGGCGTTCAGGCAAGCACTGAGCCTCCGGCATCAGGCAATGCATGGGGCATCGGGGTCCTGGCGAGACTGGCGGCCAGCTCCGTCAGCGGAACGGGCCTCCCCAGCAAATAACCCTGCGCATGGGCAATGCCCAGGCTTTCGACCTTGCGCAGCACGGTTTCGGTTTCCACGCCTTCGGCCACCAGCGAATAACCCGCTTCACTCATCATGCGCGCAAAATCCGCCACCACCTGGCCGGCGCGGTTATCCATTCCCAGCTTGTTCACCAGCGAGATGTCGAACTTGACTACATCGACCGGCAAGTCGACCAGGTAGCGCAATGGCGAATATCCGGTGCCGAAGTCGTCCATGGCAATGCGGTAGTTCACCGTGCGCAGCAATTCGAGATACGTGCTCACTTCGACCATTTGCGTGATGAGCGAGGTTTCAGTGATTTCCAGCATCAAGGGGTGGCGCGCACCGTGGCGCGACAATTCCAGCAGGTGCGAGACGACTTCAGGACGCGAAATGCTCTGCGCCGACAGGTTGACCGAGATGCCTGCCCCGGTCGGCAACAGGCCTGACGACAGATCGGCATCGACCTGGTGCAGCACCGCCATGTCGAATTCGGTTTCCAGCCGGCGGCTGCTGACCACCGGCAGGAACGCTTCCGGCAGCATGAGATCGCCGTGATAGCGGATGCGAGCCAGCGCCTCGTAATAATCCACCTGGCGTCCCGGCAGGCCATGAATGGCCTGATAGTGCATTTCGATCATGCCGGGGTTGGCCAGCGCCTGGAACAGGGCGCTGGTCTCGCGGCTGGCCACCAGTGTCTGCGAGGCACGCTCGGTGTCTTCCCCATACAGCGCAATACGGTTGCGCCCGGGCTGCTTGGCGGTATACATGGCAATATCGGCCTGCTTGGGCAGCTCGTCGATATGCTCAAGCTGGTCGGCCGCGCAGAAGGCGATGCCGATGCTGAGACCGACCGGCTCAATGATGCCAAGCTCGGTAAACCCTGCGGCGTCGATCAGGCTCTGGCAGCGCTGCGCGACCTGCTTGGCCTGCGCTGGCGTGGTGCGCGACAGGAAGGCGGCGAATTCGTCGCCCCCCAGGCGATACAGGCGGTCGTTGGCGCGCAGCGCCATCACCAGCGCATCGGCGATGATGCTCAATACGCGATCGCCCTTGGCGTGGCCATAGGTGTCGTTGATGGTCTTGAAGCGGTCGCAGTCGAACAGCAGGAAAGCCACGCCCTGCGGCGAAGTTTCCAATTTTTTGCGGAAATCATCCCAGTCTTCTTCGTAGGCGCGCCGGTTGTGGCAGCCGGTGAGCGCATCCTGACGTGCCTGCGAGTGAAATTCGCGATTCTGGTTTTCCATCGAACCGTGCAGCTCCCGCAATTGCAGCTGGTAGTCGTACAGCGAGCGGCGGATATTTTCCAGTTCGCTGATGCGCATGGTCGGTGAACGCGGTGGATTGGGGTTGAAGCGGCCGTGCTGCATGGCGTCGATGTCCTGCAAAAGCCGCCCCAAGGGACGCATCAACAGACGGTTGTATGCCAGGAAGCTCAGTAGCGTAGTGGCTGCCAGCAGCACAAACAGGCCGAGCAGGGTGCGCGACAGGATGGTCTGAAACCGAAGTTGGTCAAGGTCGGGGTGGGCGCTGAAATTCAGGCGCGAAAACAGTTCTGGCGCAGCCAGCATTTCGCCCGGCTTGAGTGCCAGGCTGATGCTGGAGGTGTCGGTGAAGTGGAGCGTTTTCTGTTGCAACAGGGCCGGCATGAAATCCAGCTTGATCAGACCGTGGCCAAGCAGGGCCTGTCGCTGCTCATTGTTGTATACCGGGAACGCGTAATACAACGCAATCGCGCCCGCCTCGTTGGCCAGCCAGCCGGAAGCCTGAAACGGGGGCAATCTGGCCGGAAACCTGTTGTTTGGCGGGCTGGGCGCAAGCAACATGCCTGACTGGGCGTACAACGCCGCCCGGGCAAAACGGCTGTTCAGCATGCCGCTTTCGTATACCCGCTGATCCCGCCAGTACGTGTAATACTCGGGCAGCACCAGTTGTTGCCGGGTTTCATCCCAGCGTGCCAGATTGACGGCCTGTTCTTCAGTCTGGCTCAACAGCCGCTGAACGGCGGCAGTCAGCTCGGACTGTGCCGCGCTCTGGTTATGCTGCGCCAGACTGCGCGTGGCGGCACGCGTTTGATAGGCGGCGAAGTATCCGATCAGGCTCACCAGCACCAGCAGGCCGGCGATGAAAGCGAGCGCGACCTGCTTGATGGAGATGGAAGCAGGCCATTTCATCTGGATAAGGGCACCTTGATCGTTTCAAGATGCTTGAGCGTGTGATCCAGCAGATCAAACTCATGCGTGCCATCCATGAAATGACTGGCGTCTTTCACGATCACCATCGGCGTCCGCACATGCTGCAGTGCCTTGATCCAGCCCCGTTCCAGCATGTTGTCCGCACCGCCCATAATGAGTTTCACGCCGACCGGCGAGTGCTTCAATGCAGCCAGCAGACGCGTTTGATCCCAGTGCACGTACGACAGCAGGCCTTCAGGCGTGGAGGGATATTTTCCACAGAATGACAAGGTCTGGTTGACCAGCGCACGCTGTTTTCCGTGCACGCGATCTTCCAGTTGCGCGATCAGGGCAGGGCGCGCAGTCGTGCCGATCTGGGCTTCGATCAACGAAGCGCCGATATAGGCTTTTACGGCCGCATCTGGTTTGAGCGACAGATAGGCGAGCAACTGCAGGCTGCCAAAGCTGTGGCCGACCAGCACAATGGAATGGTGGCCCTGTGATTTCAGCCAGCCCACCCAGCGCCCGATTTCGGCCACGTCGTCATCCAGGCTGTGCTTGTGCACTGCTTCGCATGCCAGACTTTGCGCACGGTTGGGAATGTTCAGGCTGAGCGTGGGCGCCAATATCGTATAGCCCGCGTCCTGCAGGCCGCGGGCCAGGGTGGCCACGGTGGGGAAATCGCGCGTCTGCAAAAAGCCGTGCAGCAGCAGCACGGCAGGTTTGCTGCGTTCGCCGATCCGATATTCGGCGCTGGCAGTAATGCCGGGGCGCATCTCCTGCTGGGCAATCATCGCATGGGCGGAAGCCGGGAATACCGATATCAGCAAGCAGAACAAAACAATGCGCATGGCGGGGCCGGGTAGACGGTATCCGTAATGCTAACGGCAGTAAACCAGTGAAACTGAAGTGGAAACCAAGCGGGATGTGATCGGTTCGGCCACGACCGGATGGTACACTCCGGCTCGAAATCAGGTTCCCGGCATGTTTGATCTGAACACCATTTTTTCCCCTGAAGGCGCGTGCGCCGCGGTGCTGCCCGGTTGGCGCTCGCGCCCGCAGCAGCTCGCCATGGCCGAGGCGGTCGAGCGGGCGATCGCCGGTAACCGCGTGCTGCTGGCCGAAGCCGGAACCGGCACCGGCAAGACGCTGGCCTATCTGATTCCCGCCCTGCTGTCGGGCGGAAAAGTCGTGATCTCCACCGGCACCAAGGCGCTGCAGGACCAGCTGTTTCACCGCGACCTGCCGGCCGCGCGCCGCGCGCTCAAATCGCCGGTCAAGGTGGCCCTGCTGAAAGGGCGCGCCAATTACGTCTGCCACCATCACCTGCAGCGCAACCTCGCCGACGGCCGGTTCGCGAACCGCGACGATGCCGCCTGGCTGCAGAAAATCGCCCGCTTCGCCGAAACCAGCAGCAGTGGCGACCGCGCCGAAGCCGAAGGCATTCCCGAGGACACCACCGCCTGGCACTACGCAATCTCCAGCCGCGACACCTGCCTCGGCAGCGAATGCAGCCATTACAAGGACTGCTTCGTCATGGCCGCGCGCAAGGCCGCGCTCGACGCCGAAGTGGTCGTGGTCAATCACCATCTTTTTTTCGCCGACCTGTGGCTGAAGGACGAAGGCGTCGCCGAACTGCTGCCCGCCTGCAATACCGTGATCCTCGACGAGGCCCACCAGCTGGCCGAAACCGCCGCGCAGTTCTTCGGTGAAACCCTGTCCGTTGCGCAATTGCTGGATCTGGCGGGTGACACCAAGCGACTGGCCGCGGTGAAGGCGGGCGATTTCCCCACCCTGCGTCGCGCTGCGGAGGACCTTTCCAAGGCCGCGCGCGACCTGCGCCTGGCGTTTCCGCAAAACCCGGTCAAATCGACCATTGCGGAGCTGGCGCGCTACGACAAATGGCCGGATGCGCTGAAGAACTTGAGCGCGGCGCTGGATGAAATGGCGAAGCTGCTCGAAACCCAGGCCGAGCGCGATGCCGACCTGAAAAACTGCTTCGAGCGCGCGCAAGGTGTGCAGGCCACCCTGGCCAGCTGGCAGCACGCCGACGATCCCGAGAACCCCCGCGTGCGCTGGCTGGAAACCACCTTGAGTTCGTTGCTGCTGCACGCCACGCCGCTGTCCGTCGGCGCGATGTTCGGCGCCAAGCTCACCGAGCGCGCGCAGGCGTGGATCCTCACCTCGGCCACGCTCGCCGTCGGCGGCGACTTCACCCACCTGAAAACCCGCCTGGGAATCGAGGATGCCGAAACCCTGTGCGTCGACAGCCCCTTCGACTACCCGCGCCAGGGCGTGCTCTACGTGCCGCAGGGCCTGCCCGCACCGAACACCCCCGAGTTCACCGAAGCCGTCGTCAAAGCCGCCCTGCCGGTGCTGGAAGTCAGTCGCGGCCGCGCGTTCATCCTGTTCACGAGCCTGCGCGCGCTGGACAAGGCACGCGGCCTGCTGATCGATGCCTTCAAGTTCCGCGGCTGGGACTACCCCTTGCTGGTGCAGGGCGACGCGCCGAAAAACGAACTCCTCGCGCGCTTCCAGAAAGCCGGCAACGCCGTGCTGCTCGGCAGCCAGAGCTTCTGGGAGGGCGTCGACATGCCCGGCGATGTGCTGTCGGTGGTCATCATCGACAAGCTGCCGTTCCAGCCGCCGGATGATCCGGTGGTTGCCGCGCGCATCGCCCAGGCCGAGAAGAACGGCGGCAAGCCCTTTATGGATTATCAGCTGCCGCATGCCGCGATCAGTTTGAAGCAGGGGGCGGGGCGGCTGATCCGAACTGAGACCGATCGGGGGGTGTTGATGATTTGCGATACGCGGCTGGCGGACAAGCCGTATGGGCGATTGTTGCTGAATGCGCTGCCGGCGATGACGCGGACGCGGAAGCTGGAGGTGGTAGAGCGGTTTTTTGCTTCGCATGAAGCTTCGCCTGTCATTGCGAGCGCAGCGAAGCAATCCGGTTGAGATAAGCGCGAAAGCACCGCCAAGTAGTCGGGTTTTCGCTAGGCTGACTGCCGTTGACCGGGCACCCCCGGCCAATGGTCAGCGGCCAAGTGATGTTCTCAACTACGTAGATCAAACTTCACAGCCCTTGCACGAACCCCAACACCTCCGCCGCATGTCCCGGCGCCTTCAACCCGCGCCAGCTTTTCACCAGTTGTCCATTCACGTCGAACACAAACGTGCTGCGCTCGACGCCGCGCACCTGCTTGCCGTACATGTTCTTCAGCTTCATCACGCCGAACAGTTCGCAAGCCTTTTCATCTGTGTCGGCCAAGAGGTCGAACGGAAATCCGAATTCGGCCTTGAAGCCTTCGTGCGACTTGATGCTGTCGCGCGAGACACCGACGACGAGGGTGTTGGCCTTGGCGAAATTGGTATAAAGGTCGCGGAATTCCTGGCCTTCGAGGGTGCAGCCGGAGGTGTTGTCCTTGGGGTAGAAATAGACGACGACATTCTTGCCGCGATGCTCGGACAGCTTGAACGTAGCGTTGCCGGTGGACGGCAGTTCGAAGTCGGTGATGACGGGTTCGCTCATGGCGGGTTTCTCTTTAACGGGATGAGGATTTGAGCAGCACGATGACGGCACCGGCACCGCCGTCGACGGTGCGCGCCTGGCAGAAGGCGAGCACGTCTTCGCGCTGCGTCAGCCAGTGGCGCACCTTGTTCTTCAGCACCGGCAGGCGGTTTTTCGAGCCGTGGCCCTTGCCGTGGATGATGCGCACGCAGCGCCGGTCGTCCTTCATGCAGCGGTTGAGGAAGGCGGCGAGCGCAACGCGTGCTTCATCGCCGGTATGGCCGTGGAGGTCGAGTTCGCCCTGGATGACCCAGCCGCCGCGTCGCAGTTTCCGGAGTGCTGCGGCCGGCACGCCGGGGCGCGAGAAAACCAGCTCCTCGCCGGTGGAAATGGCGGCTTCCCAGTCCCACGGGTCGGCAAGCGCATCGACCAGCACCTGCTGCTCGTCACGCAGGCGCTGGCGGGCAATCGGCTTGGGGCGCGGACGCGTGCGCGCCACGCGGTTGGACGGGGGAAGGGGAACGACATCGGCGACGGCGCGACGAAACAGCATCGCGCCGTCCTCCGGCGCCTTGGGCTTATGCGGTGCCTGGTGAAGCGAGACCGGCGCCGCGGCCTGCTCGCGCAGCACGCGGCGCATGCGGGCCAGCGCCTCGAACGAGGCGGGGGCGAGCGCACTGCCGCGGGCGCGCTTCATGCCGGATCACCGTCTGGCCCGGGCTGCGCTCAGGCCTTGCCGAGCGCGTCCAGGTAGCGCTCGGCGTCGAGCGCGGCCATGCAGCCGGTGCCGGCGCTGGTGACGGCCTGGCGGTAGATGTGGTCCTGCACGTCGCCGGCGGCGAACACGCCTTCGATGCTGGTGGCGGTGGCGTTGCCCTTGTTGCCGCCGCGGGTGACGACGTAGCCGCCTTCAAGTTCGATCTGGCCTTCGAAGATGGCGGTGTTGGGCTTGTGGCCGATGGCGATGAAGATGCCGGTCAGCGTGATGTCCTTGGTGCTGTCGTCCTTGGTGCTCTTGATGCGCATGCCGGTGACGCCGGTCTTGTCGCCCAGCACTTCGTCCAGCGTGTGGTCGAGTTCGAGGCTGATCTTGCCTTCCTTGACCTTTTCCATCAGGTGCTCGATGAGAATTTTCTCGGACTTGAAGGTGTCACGGCGGTGCACCACGGTGACGTGGCGGGCAATGTTGGCGAGATACAGCGCCTCTTCAACAGCCGTATTGCCGCCACCGATGACGGCGACATCCTGGTTTTTATAGAAGAAACCGTCGCAGGTGGCGCAGCCCGACACGCCTTTGCCCATGAAAGCCTGCTCGCTTTCCAGGCCCAGGTACATGGCCGAGGCGCCGGTGGCGATGATCAGCGCATCGCAGGTGTAGGTGCCGGAATCGCCGATCAGGGTGAAGGGCTTTTCGGTCAGCTTGGCGGTGTGGATCTGGTCGAAGATGATTTCGGTGTTGAAGCGCTCGGCGTGGCGCTGGAAGCGATCCATCAGATCGGGGCCCTGCACGCCATCGACGTCGGCAGGCCAGTTGTCGACTTCGGTGGTGGTCATCAGCTGGCCGCCCTGTTGCATGCCGGTGATGACGACGGGGGAGAGGTTGGCGCGCGCGGCGTAGACGGCGGCGGAATAGCCGGCGGGGCCGGAACCGAGGATGACGAGTTTGTGGTGTTGGGTGCTCATGGTCTGTGCTCGGACGATGGGAAAGCTGGCTATTCTAACCAAACTTGGCGGCAGCGTTTCCATGCGGGCTGCCCGGTATAATCCAGAGCACTTTGGCTTGTTGAGTTTTCATGGCGCGTCCCGCTTCCCGTTCACCGACTCCTTTGCCGCCCCGCATGCAGCGCCTGCTGCGCGAAGCACGCGCGCTGCTGGTTGGCTTTGCCGCGCTGCTGCTGGCGGCAATTCTGCTCACCCACAATGTGGCCGACCCGGGCTTCAGCACCACCGGCGAAGGCGTGGCGATCCATAATCTTGGCGGCAAAAGCGGCGCCTGGCTGTCCGATCTGCTGCTGATGATTTTCGGCGTGTCGGCCTGGTGGTGGGTGCTGCTGGCACTGGCCTATGTCATTCACACCTTTCGTCATCTGGATGAAAACCCGCTGGCGGACAGCCATCAGCGCTGGTTCCGGCTCGGCGGGTTCGGCCTGCTGCTGCTTGCCAGCACTGGGGTCGAATGGCTGCGCGCCTGGCATTGGGCGGTGACGCTGCCCGACGCGCATGGCGGCGTGCTGGGTACCGGCGTCGGGGCGGCGGCGGGCGCGCTGCTGGGGTTCACCGGCGGCTCGCTGGCCCTGCTGCTGCTGATGGCGGTGGGGTTCAGCCTGTTCACCGGCGTGTCGTGGCTAGGCATGGCCGAGCGCGCTGGCGAGTGGGTGGAGCGGGCCTGGTGGAATTCGATCCAGACCTGGCAGGCCTATAAGGATCGCCAGCTGGGCGAGGCGGCGCAGCAAAAACGCGAAGCCGTCGTGTCGGTGGAAAAGAAAAAGCGCGTCGACGCGCCGCCGATCCGCATCGAGCCGGTGGTGAAGGAAGTGCCGCAATCTGAGCGCGCCACCACCGAAAAACAGTCGCCGCTGTTCTCCGATCTGCCCGATTCGCCCTTGCCGCCACTGCATCTGCTCGACCCTGCCGAGGAGGCAGTGGAAACCGCGAGCGCCGAGGCGCTGGAATTCACCTCCCTGATGATCGAGCGCAAGCTCGCTGAATTCGGCGTCGAGGTGAAGGTGGTGTCGGCCTCGCCCGGCCCGGTGATCACGCGTTACGAGATCGAGCCGGCGGTGGGAGTGAAGGGCAGCCAGATCGTCAACCTGGCGAAGGATCTGGCGCGCACGCTGTCGGTGATCAGCATTCGCGTGGTCGAAGCCATTCCCGGCAAGCACACCATGGGGCTGGAGATTCCCAATCCCAAGCGGCAGATGGTGCGTTTGAGCGAGATTCTCGGTTCCCGGGCCTACCACGACAGTTCGAGCCCGCTCACCATCACTCTTGGCAAGGACATCGCCGGCAATCCGGTGGTTGCGGATCTGGGCAAGATGCCGCACCTGCTGGTCGCCGGCACCACCGGATCGGGCAAATCGGTCGGCGTCAATGCCATGATCCTGTCGCTGGTGTACAAGTCCGATCCGAGCGCAGTGCGCATGATCATGGTCGACCCCAAGATGCTGGAGCTGTCGATCTACGAAGGCATTCCGCATCTCTTGGCACCGGTGGTCACCGACATGCGGCAGGCAGCCAGCGCGCTCAACTGGTGCGTGGGCGAAATGGAGCGGCGCTACAAGCTGTTGTCGGCGGTGGGCGTGCGCAACCTCGCCGGCTACAACCAGAAAGTACGCGACGCCAGGAAGGCCGGCACGCCGCTGACGCATCCGTTCAGCCTGACGCCGGACAATCCCGAGCCGCTGGAAACGATGCCGATGATCGTGGTGATGATCGACGAGCTGGCCGACCTGATGATGGTGGTCGGCAAGAAGGTCGAGGAACTCATCGCGCGGCTGGCGCAGAAAGCGCGCGCGGCGGGCATTCACCTGATCCTGGCGACGCAGCGGCCGTCGGTCGACGTCATCACCGGCCTGATCAAGGCCAACATCCCGACACGTATTGCCTTTCAGGTGTCGAGCAAGATCGACTCGCGCACGATTCTGGATCAAATGGGCGCCGAGGCGCTGTTGGGGCAGGGAGACATGCTCTACCTGCCGCCCGGCACCGGGATGCCGCAGCGGGTGCATGGCGCCTTCGTGTCCGACGCCGAGGTGCATCGTGTCGTCGATTACCTGAAATCGCTGGGCGAACCCGAATACATCGAAGGCGTGCTCGAATCGCCGGAAGAGGCGGGCGAGGGCGGCGGCGAATTCGGCGAGGCAGCGGAAGCCGACCCGCTGTACGACCAGGCCGTGGCCTACGTGCTGAAGACGCGCCGCGCGTCGATCTCGTCGGTGCAGCGCCAGCTGCGCATCGGCTACAACCGCGCCGCGCGCATGATCGAGGACATGGAGCGCGCAGGACTCGTGTCGTCGATGCAGAGCAACGGCAACCGTGACGTGCTGGCGCCGGGCGGGGAGTCATGAGCCGGTTTTATGCCCTGATTCCGGCCGCCGGCAGTGGCTCGCGCATGGGCGGCGAGACCCCGAAGCAATATCTGCCGCTCAACTCGATCCCGCTGATCGCGCACGCGCTTATTATCCTGGCGCGCGAGCCCCGCATAGCGAAACTGTTCGTGGTGATCTCACCCAATGACACGTGGTGGGATGGCTATGAATGGACCGGCTGGGAAGATCGCTTGCAGGTGCTGCGTTGCGGTGGCGCCAGCCGCGCCGAGACGGTGTTGAACGGGCTGCAGGCCATGGCGACGGAATGCGCGGCGGAAGACTGGGTGCTGGTGCACGATGCCGCGCGGCCGTGCCTGCCGGCAGAGTCCTTGAGCCTCTTGCTCGACGAGGTGGCGGATGATGCCGTCGGCGGCCTGCTCGCGGTGCCGGTGGCCGACACTCTGAAACGCGCCGTTGCGGGCGACGCCGCCGCGGCACGGGCCGAGGCAACCGTGCCGCGCGCCGGCCTGTGGCAGGCGCAAACCCCGCAAATGTTCCGTCATGGAACCTTGAGCGAAGCCTTGCGTGAAGCGGGCAGCGACATGACCGACGAAGCCTCCGCCGTCGAACAACTCGGCCTGCGGCCCCGCCTGGTCGAATCGGACAGCCGCAACCTCAAGGTGACCTATCCGCAGGACCTGCGCCTGGCAGGCCTCATCCTGGAGCACCTGCATGACTGACATCCGCATCGGTCACGGCTTCGACGTGCATGCCTTCGCAGAAAACCGCAAGCTCATCCTCGGCGGCGTCGATATTCCCTACGACCTCGGGCTGGCCGGACACTCGGACGCCGACGTGCTGCTGCACGCGATCTGCGATGCGCTGCTGGGCGCGGCCGGGCTGGGCGACATCGGCCGCCATTTCCCGGATACCGACGCCGCGTTTGCCGGCATCGACAGCCGCATCCTGCTGCGCCGGGTGGCCGAACAGCTGAAGTCGCGCGGCTGGCGTGTCGGCAACGTCGACGCCACGATCATCGCGCAGGCGCCGAAAATGGCGCCGCACATTGCGCGGATGACGGCGCACATCGCGGATGACCTCGGCGTCGCCATCGAGCACGTCAACGTCAAGGCCACCACCACTGAAAAACTCGGCTTCACCGGGCGCGGCGAGGGCATCGCAGCGGAAGCGGTGTGCCTGATCGCGCGTGACTGAACCCGGTTTAACCGGGTCCGACCCGGCCGAGCCCGACACGCTGCGGCTGTTCTTCGCGCTGTGGCCGGACGACGCCACCCGCGACGCGCTCGACCGCGCCGGCAAATGGCTGCATCAACATTGGGGCGGCCGAAGGATGCGTGCGGACACCCTGCACATCACCCTGGCCTTTCTCGGCAGCACGCCGGCCGAACAACTGGATGTCCTGGTTGCCTGCGCCGACACGGTCTGCACCGATGCGTTCGAACTGGTCCTCGACCAAGCCGGCTACTGGCGGCACAACCGCATTGGCTGGCTGGGCGCGGGCCGGACGCCGCCGCAGCACCTCGAACTGGTCGGCGCGCTGAACGCCGCCCTGCAGGGCGGCGGGTTTGCCGTCGACGCGCGCCCGCACGTGCCGCACGTCACCCTGCTGCGCAATTCCGCCGGCGGGGAGGCGCCGGCATGCGAGCCGGTGCGCTGGCCCGTGAGAGATTTCGTGCTGGTGGCCTCGCGCCGCGAGGCCGACGGGATGCATTACGACGTGATCCGGCGCTGGCCGCTGGCGTGAAACAACATAAAAAGTCAAAAAACACCGCGCCGACTCGACACGCGCGTGGCGTTTCGGTTATGATCCGACCCGCATTAGGCGCGTAGCTCAGCTGGTTAGAGCACCACCTTGACATGGTGGGGGTCGATGGTTCGAGTCCATTCGCGCCTACCAATATTTGAAGGGTCGGGATGACCCGTTTAGTGGGGCTTGCCCCGTGGAGCTTGTGAAATGTCAACGCGAACTAGTCGGCTTGTCACTCGATAAACCCGGCGCATCGCTGTTCGCAGAGTTCTGCAATCTTCCTGTAGTACCCAAAAGCGCGGCCGGTCCGCGCTTTTTTTTGTTTCTGGAGTTTGAATCATGATCAACGTCACGCTTCCCGATGGCTCCGTCCGGCAGTTCGAAGCCCCGGTCACCGTCGCGCAGGTCGCATCCAGCATCGGCGCCGGGCTGGCCAAGGCGGCGCTCGCCGGACGGGTCAACGGCAGGCTGGTCGACACCAGCCACGTGATTGACGCCGAGGTGCAGTTGTCCATCGTCACCGACCGCGACGCCGACGGTCTCGACATGATTCGCCATTCCACCGCGCACCTCCTGGCCCATGCGGTGAAGTCGCTGTTCCCCGACGCGCAGGTGACTATCGGACCGGTGATCGAGGATGGCTTCTTTTACGATTTTTCGTACAAGCGGCCGTTCACGCCGGAAGACCTGGCGGCCATCGAGAAAAAAATGGCCGAGCTGGCGAAGCGAGACATCCCGGTCGAGCGCAGCGTGATGCCGCGCGACGAGGCGGCGACCTTCTTCAGGAACATGGGCGAGCTGTACAAGGCCGAGATCATCGCGTCGATCCCGAGCAACGAGGATATCTCGCTGTACCGCGAGGGCGACTTCATCGATCTGTGCCGCGGTCCGCACGTGCCGTCGACCGGCAAGCTCAAGCACTTCAAGTTGATGAAGCTGGCCGGTGCCTACTGGCGCGGCGATTCGAAGAACGAGATGCTGCAGCGCGTGTACGGCACGGCCTGGGCGAAGAAGGAAGACCTCGAAGCCTATCTGTACCGACTTGAGGAGGCCGAAAAACGGGACCACCGCCGCCTTGCCAAACAACTCGACCTCCTGCACATGCAGGACGAAGCGCCGGGCATGGTGTTCTGGCACCCCAAGGGCTGGATCGTGTGGCAGCAGATCGAGCAGTACATGCGGCAGAAATTCGTCGAGTACGGCTACCAGGAAGTGCGCACCCCGGCGGTGATGGACCGCAGCATGTGGGAGAAATCCGGCCACTGGGAAAACTACCGCGACAACATGTTCACCACGTCATCAGAAAACCGCGACTATGCGGTGAAGCCGATGAACTGCCCCGGGCACGTGCAGATTTTCAACAGCGGCCTGCATTCCTACCGCGACCTGCCGTTGCGCCTGGCCGAGTTCGGATCGTGCCACCGCAACGAGCCGTCGGGCGCGCTGCACGGCATCATGCGCGTGCGCGGCTTCACCCAGGATGACGCCCATATTTTCTGCACCGAAGACCAGGTCGAGCAGGAAGTCGCCGACTTCATCGTCATGCTGCAGAAGACCTACGCCGACTTCGGCTTCGACGACGTGCTGGTCAAGCTGTCGACCCGTCCGGACAAGCGGGTCGGGTCGGACGAATCCTGGGACAAGGCCGAAGCGGCGCTGGCGGCGGCGCTCGACAAGAGCAAGCTGGCCTACGACCTGCAGCCGGGCGAGGGCGCCTTCTATGGCCCCAAGGTCGAGTTCACCCTGAAAGACACGCTTCACCGCCTGTGGCAGTGCGGCACCATCCAGCTCGATTTCAACCTGCCGGTGCGCCTCGACGCCGAATTCGTCGACGAGGACAACAGCCGCAAGACCCCGGTGATGCTGCACCGCGCCATCCTCGGGTCGATGGAGCGCTTCATCGGCATCCTGATCGAGCATCATGCCGGCAACTTCCCGCTGTGGCTGGCGCCGGTGCAGGTGATGGTAATGAATATCAGCGAGCGCCAGGCCGAATATGCACAAAAAGTCACCCAGGCGCTGCGCGAGGCGGGCATCCGCGCGGTGTCGGACTTGAGTAATAACAAGATTACTTATAAAATCCGCGAACATAGCTTGCAAAAGCTGCCTTATCAGGTGGTGGTCGGCGACAAGGAAATGGAGGCCGGGTTGGTTTCCGTCCGTGCCCGCGGCAACCAGGACCTGGGGCAGCTCAGTTTGGATGACTTGATGGCGCGCCTGAAAGCGGAAACGCTGGCGCGCCAGTAATAGCGGTCAAACAAGGCGTAGGGACCTCCTGTAGTAGGCTTGGTCCCGCGCCTTCTTTGTTTATGGTTTGACCTTTCTGCCTCGGCGCGCAGCGTCAGGTTTTTATTTGGAGAACTACTCATCGCGACAGAAAAGAAACAGACACGCATCAACGGGGAAATTACCACCCCCGAGATACGTTTGGTCGGTGTGGAAGGCGAGCCGCTTGGCATCGTAAAAATTTACGATGCGCTGCGTCAGGCAGAAGAAGCTGACCTGGATCTGGTGGAAATTGCGCCGACGGCCCAGCCGCCCGTGTGCAAAATCATGGACTACGGCAAGTTCAAGTATCAGGAAAGCAAGAAGCAGCACGAAGCCAAGTTGAAGCAGAAGCAGGTCCAGATCAAGGAAATCAAGTTCCGTCCGGGTACCGACGAAGGCGATTACCAGATCAAGCTGCGCAACCTGATCAAGTTTCTGGAAGAAGGCGACAAGACCAAAATTACGCTGCGTTTCCGGGGCCGCGAAATGGCCCACCAGGAAATTGGCATGAACCAGTTGAGGCGGGTCGCGGCCGACCTGGCCGAACTGGCGGTGGTCGAGCAGTTCCCCAAGATGGAAGGCCGCCAGTTGGTGATGATGCTGGCGCCGAAAAAGAAGATTTAAGTTTCGAGACCGGCGTTTCTCGGCCCCTGGCGGGTTAAGCCAGCGGGTGAAAACGCCACAATACGTGCAGTCGGGTTGGTGAAGCATTCCACGCCGTGGGATCACCTGGCCGCATGAGATAAAAAGGAAGCATCATGCCTAAGATGAAGACCAAGAGCGGCGCCAAGAAGCGGTTCCGTGCACTGGGCGGCGGCGGATTCAAGCGCTCGCACGCGTTCATGCGTCACATTCTCACCAAGAAGAGCACCAAGCGTAAGCGCCAGTTGCGCGGCATGGAAACCGTTGGTGCCAGCGACCACAAGTCGGTTGCTCGCATGTTGCCCTACGCATAAAGGAGAAAGACCATGCCACGCGTCAAACGGGGTGTAACCGCCCGCGCCAGTCACAAAAAGATTATCAACGCCGCCAAAGGCTATCGCGGCCGTCGCAAGAACGTATTCCGCGTCGCCAATGAAGCGGTGATGAAGGCCGGTCAGTACCAGTACCGCGACCGTCGTCAGCGCAAGCGCCAGTTCCGCAGGCTGTGGATTGCCCGTATCAACGCCGCCGCGCGTCAGTACGGTCTGACCTACAGCGTGTTCATGAACGGCTTGAGCCGCGCAGAGATCGGGATCGACCGCAAGGTGCTGTCCGATATCGCGATTTTTGACAAGGATGCCTTTGCCAAGATCGTCGATCAGGTCAAGGCCAAGCTGGCGGCATAAGCCGTCAAACCGTCACAAAAAAAGGCCGCAAGGCCTTTTTTTGTTGGTATTGTTCAAACGAGTTTATCCGCAAAGAACGCGAAGAAGCGCGAAGAGAAAAATCAGCTGGCGTATCGATCGGGCTTCGGTCGTTTCGCTTTTCTTTGTGAACTTCGCGTCCTTCGCGGATAAATTCCCAATATGTAAAAACCGCCATGCGCAATCCAAACGAAATCGTTGCCGACGCCCTTGCCGCGATTCAGACCAGCCCCGATTTGCCGACGCTGGAACAGGTCAAGGCAGCTTATCTTGGCAAAAGCGGCCAGCTCACCGAGCTGTTGAAAAGCCTGGGTGCGATGCCGGCCGATGAGCGCAAGACCGCCGGCGCCCGCATCAACGAGGCCAAGCAGGCGGTGGAGGCGGCGCTGAAAACACGCCGCGAGGTATTGCAGGAGGCCGAACTGGATCGCCAGCTGGCGGCCGAAACGCTGGATGTGAGCCTGCCGGGACGCGGGTTGGGAAACGGCGGCCTGCATCCGGTGTCGAAGACGCTGGCGCGCATTCAGGCGCTGTTTCGCACGATCGGGTTCGAGGTGGCGACCGGGCCCGAGGTCGAGACCGACTTCTACAACTTCACCGCGCTCAATATCCCGGAAGATCATCCGGCGCGCGCGATGCACGACACCTTCTACCTGCAGAGCGGCGAACTGCTGCGCACCCACACTTCGCCGGTGCAGGTGCGCCACATGCAGACGCACCAGCCGCCCCTGCGCATCATCGCGCCCGGTCGGGTGTATCGCTGCGATTCGGACGTCACGCATACGCCGATGTTCCACCAGATCGAAGGCCTGTGGGTCGACGAATCGGTGTCGTTTGCCGACTTGAAGGGCGTGCTGGCCGATTTCATGCGCAATTTCTTCGAGCGCGACGATCTGCCGGTGCGTTTCCGCCCGTCCTTTTTTCCCTTCACCGAGCCGTCGGCCGAAATGGACATCGGTTGCGTGATGTGCGGCGGCGAAGGCTGCCGGGTGTGCTCGCACACCGGCTGGCTGGAAGTGCTGGGCTGCGGCATGGTGCATCCCAACGTGTTCAAGCACGTCGACATCGATACCGAGCGCTTCGTCGGCTTTGCCTTCGGTCTGGGCGTCGAGCGCCTGGCGATGCTGCGTTACGGCGTCGATGATCTGCGGCTGTTTTTCGAAAATGATTTGCGCTTCCTCAAGCAATTCAATTAATTAGGGCGAAATCATCATGCAATTTCCAGAATCCTGGCTGCGCAGCCTCGTTAATCCCGCGCTCGATACCGCCCAATTGGCCCATGCCCTGACCATGGCGGGACTGGAGGTGGAGGCGCTGGCGCCCGCCGCGCCGCCCTTCAGCAACGTGGTGGTGGCCGAAATCCTGTCGGCGGAAAAACATCCCGGCGCCGATCGCCTGCGCGTGTGCCAGGTCGATGTCGGGGAAGCGGCGCCGGTCACCATCGTGTGTGGCGCGCCCAACGCGGCGGCGGGGCTCAAGGTGCCGTGCGCCCGGCCCGGCGCAGAGCTGCCCGGGATCGAGATCAAGGTCGCCAAGGTGCGCGGCGTCGAGTCCTTCGGCATGCTGTGCTCGACCAAGGAGCTGGGCCTGGAAGGGGCAGCGGATGGCTTGATGGTGCTGCCTGCCGACGCGCCAGTGGGCGAGGATTTCCGCAGCTGGCTCAATCTGGACGACACCCTCATCACCCTGAAACTCACGCCCAACCGTGCGGACTGCCTGTCACTGCAGGGGCTGGCGCGCGAGGTCGGTGCAATCACCGGCGCCGAGGTGCGGTTGCCGCAGATCGTCGAAGTCGCCCCGAGCATCCAGGATGCGGTGCCGCTGCAGGTGACGGCAAGCGAGGCCTGCCCGCGCTATCTGGCGCGCGTGGTGCGCGGCATCGACGCGCAGGCCGCGACGCCGCGCTGGATGGCGCAACGGCTGGAGCGCAGCGGCATCCGACCGCTGCTGGCGCCGATCGACATCACCAACTACGTGCTGCTTGAACTCGGCCAGCCGATGCATGCCTTCGCGCTGTCGCGCCTCAATGGCGGCATCGAGGTGCGGCTGGCCCGTCCGGGTGAAAAACTCGAACTGCTGGATGGTCAGGTCGCCGAACTCGCCCCCGACATGCTGGTGATCGCCGATGCCGGCGGGCCGGTGGCGCTGGCCGGGATCATGGGCGGGAAGCCAACCAGCGTGGAGCGCGTCACCGTCGACCTCATGCTGGAGGCCGCGTTCTTCGCGCCGGCGGCGATTGCCGGCCGCGCCCGGCGCCTGGGCTTGTCGACCGATTCGTCGCACCGCTTCGAGCGCGGCGTCGATTTCGGCGCCCTCCGGCAGGCGATGGAACGCGCAACGCAGCTGCTGCTCGACATCTGTGGTGGGCAGGCCGGGCCGATCACCGAGGCGGTCGCCGAGTTGCCCTGGCGTGAGCCGATCACCCTGCGGCTGGCGCGCCTGACGCGCGTGGCGGGCATCGAGTTCGATGCCGATCAGGTGGCGCGCGACCTTGCCGCGATCGGCGCGGATGTCGAGCGCCAGGACGACCGCTTCGTCGTCACGCCGCCGAGTTTCCGTTTCGACCTCGCGATCGAGGAAGACCTGATCGAAGAAGCGGTGCGCCTGTTCGGCTACGACAACATTCCGGCGCAGCCGCCGGCGGCGCCTTCGCGCATGCTGCCGCAGGACGAAACGGTGCTGGCCGACGATACCCTGCGCCAGATGATGGTTGACCTGGATTACCAGGAAGTCATCACCTACAGCTTTGTCGATCCCGCATGGGAGACGGCGCTCGACGCCGGCGCCCGCCCGCTGTTGCTCGCCAACCCGATCGCCAGCCAGTTGTCGGCGATGCGAACCACCCTGTGGGGCGGTCTGATCGAAACCCTGCGCCACAACCTCAACCGCCAGCAGGCGCGGGTACGGATTTTCGAGCTGGGGCGGGTGTACGTATCGCTTGCCGAGCAGCCGATGAGGCTGGGCGGCCTGGTCTATGGCGACGCGCTTCCCGAGCAGTGGGGCGCGCCGTCGCGCCGTGTCGATTTCTTCGATCTCAAGAGCGACCTGGAACGGCTGTTCGGTCATGCGCTGGATGCCCGCAGCGGTGCGCATCCCGCCCTTCATCCGGGGCAGTGTGCCGAACTGTGGGCCGATGGCCGGTCCATCGGCTGGATCGGTTCGCTGCACCCGCGTCTGGTGCAGGCGTTCGATCTGCCGGCCGCACCGGTGCTGTTCGAACTCGACAGCCAGGCGCTTGTCCGACGCAGCCTGCCGCGGCATGCCGCGTTGTCCCGCTTCCCGCAGATGCAGCGCGATCTGGCGTTCGTGCTGGACGTTCATACGCCAGCCGGCGAGCTGCTGGCAGCGTTGCGCGAGGCCGCGGCTGACCGGGTGCGCTCGATCGAGGTGTTCGATGATTACCGTGGAAAGGGCGTGGCCGAAAACCAAAAAAGCCTTGCCATACGGGTAGTTATGCAAGATACTGAACGCACATTGACGGATCAGGAAGTGGACGATGCCGTGCAAAAACTGGTCGATGCCGCACTTCGTCAGTGCAATGCCCCCTTGCGGGTGTAGCGTGAATTTTACTGGCGCGTGCGTGACGCGATTTTCCACCAGCCAACTCTGCAACAACGACCAACGACCATGACCACCCTTACCAAAGCTGATCTGGCCGAACTTCTGTTCGAAAAAGTGGGTTTGAACAAACGCGAGGCGAAGGACGTCGTCGAGTCGTTTTTCGACGAGATCCGCTTGTCCCTCGAAAAGGGCGACATCGTCAAACTGTCCGGTTTCGGCAATTTTCAGTGCCGCGAGAAACCGCAGCGGCCCGGCCGCAATCCAAAAACCGGCGAAGAAATGCCGATTTCCGCGCGTCGCGTGGTGACCTTCCACGCCAGCCAGAAACTCAAGTCACAGGTCGAAGGCGCCAAAATTGGAACGCCCAGCGAGGAGTGAACTCCCGCCGATTCCGGCGAAACGCTATTTCACCATCGGTGAAGTGTCAGAGCTGTGCGCCGTCAAGGCGCATGTGCTGCGTTACTGGGAGCAGGAATTCACCCAGTTGCGCCCGGTCAAGCGGCGCGGCAACCGGCGTTACTACCAGCACCACGAGGTGCTGCTGATCCGCCGCATCCGGGAATTGCTGTACGAAGAGGGGTTCACCATCAGCGGCGCACGGCAACGCCTGGAGCACGATACCGAAACCCCACCCGAGGCCGCGCCCGCGCCGGCTTCAAGTGTGCTGGATCTTGACAAACTGCGTACCGAAATCACCGCCATCCTGAAAATATTGGGCTGACCGGCTTCCGCCGGATGCGGCTCATCTGTTAGAATTACCGGCTTCATCGGGGCGTAGCGCAGCCTGGTAGCGCACTTGACTGGGGGTCAAGTGGTCGGAGGTTCAAATCCTCTCGTCCCGACCAAAAAAATCAAAGAGACAGGGTCGGTTCCACACCGGCCCTTTTTCTTTGGGGCGGCCGAAACCCTATTGTCGTTGCGGTATCTGCAATGTTCGGGAGAGGCACTATCATTTAATGTCTGTTCAATATCAGGAGAGAGTTATGGAACACACCTTGCCCGCACTGCCCTTTGCCATGGACGCGCTCGCGCCGCACATGTCCCAGGAAACCTTCGAATACCACTACGCCAAGCATCATCAGGCCTATGTAACCAACCTCAACAACCTGATCAAGGGTACCGACTTCGAGAGCAAATCGCTCGAGGACATCGTCAAATCTGCGCCCGCCGGCGGTGTCTACAACAACGCCGCCCAGGTGTGGAACCACACCTTCTTCTGGAACTGCCTGAGCCCCAACGGCGGCGGCGCGCCTGCTGGCGCGCTGGCCGACGCCATCAACACCAAATGGGGCAGCTACGATGACTTCAAGAAAGCCTTCCAGACCAGCGCCGTCGGCAACTTCGGTTCCGGCTGGACCTGGCTGGTGAAAAAGGCCGACGGCTCGGTCGACATCGTCAACATGGGCCCCGCCGGCACCCCGCTGACGACCGGCGACAAGGCCCTGCTGTGCATCGACGTGTGGGAGCATGCCTACTACATCGACTACCGCAACCTGCGCCCCAAGTTCGTCGAGACCTTCCTTAACAATCTGGCGAACTGGAAGTTTGCAGAAGCGAATTTCGCTTAAACTGCTTTCAGGAAGCCTTGCGCTTCCACACCAAAACAAAACCGGGGCACATGGCCCCGGTTTTGTTTTGGTGTGTAACGCGTGAATTAAGCCGAGCTGAGAAGCGGCTTCGGATTGAATGAATTGTTAGGTGATGGCCTTTGCACGCTATGCACTTACGGCTAATGCTGCTGCCCGCACCATGAGCACCATACCTCCGACGAATGGTATGAACCCAAGGATGCCAAGTGTCCAGCCGATCCCGTTGAGTAGTTGAAGGTGGTTGTTAACGAAGTCGGGGCGGAACTGGAGCAGGTAGGCCTGAAAGATCATGTGGCTCTTGAGTAGCAGAAAGAGCACAACAGACGCCAAGAGGCTGTACCAAGCAAATATCGCAAGGTGAGCGACTTGGGCGGTTATGAAACCGGATGATTTGTTGCTAAGAATTACAGAGATTGACAATGACAAGGCACCTCCAGATATGAGGAAGACAACACTCGCAATTGAATCTGCGCGTGATCTTATCTCACGCCAATCATCGCTGTTGTTTTCGACCGATGTCATCGCTCTCTCCCCAAGGCGCCTACCAGTTATTCAAGAGCCCCATATTTCCGGGCCTTTATCGGATAATTTTCGTCCCCAACCTGTTGATCAATAAGATTAACTGGTCATGTCAGTCACTATATATTACGTCATGAAAAGGCCGACGCGGCCTTGCCCGTTCCAAGTAGGTCGTTGGCTTTCATTTCGCCTCCGTGCCCCCATTTTCCAGCCGCAGGATTTCGCGATACCCGCCCAGCACCAGAGTCTGCGCTTCGTCCATCAGGTCAGCGGTGATGGCGTCCGGAGTTGCTGCGTCATCGAGCAGGCGCAACATGTCGGTCCAGCGCGCGCGCTGGTTCGCCACGGTCTTCGGCGCGGCGAGGCCTTGACGCCGCAGTTCGGCGGCACGGCTGACGAGGCGGAATTTCGCGGCCTCCAGTTGCGGCGGCAGAGGCAGGGATAAATCGAATGTCAGGTCGAGGCGGTAAGGCGCGTCGCCGGGCGTGTCCGGATGAGGAGGTGGGCGCCACGACAGTTCGTCGGTGGCGGGCGCGCTGCGCGCGGGGTCGAGGGGGAATTTGTGGAAGCCCCATTTGGCGCCCATCCAGCATTCGAGCAGCACGCGGTCGTCGTCGACCGTGCACAGTTCGCTGCCGGGTACGGCGAGTTCGGCGTCGCCCGGCAGCGGGCCGTAGGCGCGTGGGTCCTGCTTCCATCTTGAAAAATCGCGATTGGGCGGCGCGCCGTAGTCGGCTTCGAGCGCGCGCCAGATCGCGATGAACGCACGGTAGTCGCGCTGGTAGTCCGGGTTGCGTCGCAGGAATTCCCAGGCCCACTGGTCGCGCGTGAGGCCGGCGCAGGGGGCGTAGGGATCGGCCGCCATGTTCAGATCGGCAGGAAGACCATGCTGGCGACGTTGACCACGCCGAAGCGGATCGCGCGATTGCTTTTGTCTTCGATGATTCTGGCCAGGGTGTCCTGGATGCCGATGAGCTTGCCGTATTCGCGCTCGAAACTGAGGTTGGCGATGCCCGCGGCATCCATGCTGTTGGTGAGCAGGATCAGTTCGCCCTGCGCGTTTCGGGCATTCGACAGCTTCCATAGCACGGCCTCGGTATTGCGCGCGGCGTTATAGAGCTTTTGCGCATCCACTTCGGTCAGCAGGTAAAACTCGGTCCGGTGGTTGAAGGCTGCCATCTGCATGGCCAGCAGGCCGTTCATCAGTGCTTTCACCCGGTCGCCGCTGAAGTCGGCGCGCCATAGCTCGACCAGGATGGTTTCCCAGGGGAGGCTTTTCTGTGGCGTCAGGTGCCAGTGCCCCAGCGGTTTGAACAGGGCCTCTGTTGCGGACTCGGCACTGGCAAAGCCGGATTTGCGCCATTCCTTGGGATTGCGGCGATAGAGCTTGAGCGTCAGCGTCCTGAGGATGCCGATGATTTCCTGCTGATGGATTTCCACCACCGTATCGACATCGCCCTTGGCCAGCTCCGTGAGGCTGAAACTGCGCACGCTGCTGCTGCCGTCGCGGCGCTGGATGGGGTGCCCGCTGCACCCGGCGAGCAGGGTAACGATCATCAGGCCGGCGAGCAGGGTGGGGCTACGATTCACGAAGAGCAGCTTACCTCAATCTTCCTCGCCCAGTCAGGCGGCTCGGCGGCGTAGGCTTCGTATTCCGGCTGTTCGTCGAACGGGTGCGTCAGCAGCGCGTGCAGGCGATTGATCTCGCTGTAATCGCGCTCGTCTGTCGCGCGGCGGATGGCAATTTCGGCCAGGTGGTTGCGCAGGATGTATTTGGGATTGACCGCGCGCATCGCCTTGCTGCGTTCAGCGTCGAGGGAGCCCTGCTGGCGTAGCGCGGCGGCGTAGCGCGCCGCCCAGGCATCGAAGGCCGCGCGGTCGAGGAAGAGGTCGCGCAGCGTGTTGGATGCATTCTCTCCACTGTCGAAGTCGCACAGGCGGCGCAGGAAGATCGTGTAGTCGACATGGTTCTGCGCCAGCAGCTGCAGCGCGTCCATCACGAGCGAGGCCGTTTCGCTGCCCGGCGGCAGGCCGAACTTGGCGGCCATGCGTTCGAGATAGGCGCGGCCGAACACTTGCGGATACTCGCTGATCGCGCCGGACGCGGCTTCCACCGACATCAGCGGCACCAGCGTCTGGGCCAGCTTGGTGAGGTTCCAGGCCGCGACATCGGGCTGCTGGTCGAAGGCGTAGCGCCCGCTGGTGTCGGAATGGTTGCAGATGTAGCCGGGGTCGAAGGCGTCGAGAAAGCCGAACGGGCCATAGTCGAGCGTGAGGCCGAGGATGGACATGTTGTCGGTGTTCATCACCCCGTGCGAGAAGCCCACCGCCTGCCATTGCGCCATCAGCTCGGCGGTGGAGAGCGCAACCTGGCGCAGGAACTCGGGATAGGGGTCGGCCAGTACCGTCAGCTCGGGGTAGTAGCGCGCGATGACGTAATCGGCCAGGTGCTTGATCGACTCGATCTGGTTGCGGTAGTAGAACACCTCGAAGGAGCCGAAGCGCACGAAGCTCGGCGCCAGCCTGGTGACCAGCGCGGCGGTTTCCTGATCCTCGCGGTAGACCGGGCGGTCGCTGCCGACAATGGCGAGGGCGCGGGTGGTCGGAATGCCGAGTGCATGCATCGCTTCGGAACACAGAAACTCGCGGATGCTCGAGCGCAGCACCGCGCGGCCGTCGCCGCCGCGCGAGTAGGGGGTGCGGCCGGCGCCCTTCAGCTGCACTTCCCAGCCTTCGCCCGCCGCATTCTTCACTTCGCCCAGCAGGATCGCGCGGCCATCGCCGAGCTGCGGCACGTAATGGCCGAACTGGTGCCCGGCGTACAGCGCGGCGATCGCGTCCATTCCCGGCAGCAGCCGGTTGCCGGCCAGCGTTTCGATCAGTTCGGGGCGGGTGATTTCGCGATCGTCGAGGTCGATCAGCGCCAGCGCTTGCGGGCTGTAGCAGACCAGATAGGGGTCGGGAACGGGGGTCGGGCAGACGCGCGAGTAATAGGCTTCCGGCAGGCGGGCGAAGCCGTTGTCGAAGGTGAGCGATTCAAGGCTGGACATGAGCCGATTTTAAGGCCGCGCAAGCCTTGCGCGACCCGTGCGGCGGCAGGGTTAATGGCCGCTTCCAATGATAACGATGCAACTGGACCGCGAACCCGTCGTGTTCCCAATCGCCGGCCAGCTGCCACCCGATGCTGTTCGCAAGCGCGCTGAATTCGTCGCGGCGGAACTTGTAGGAATTGCGCACTCAGAGACCGATTGAAACCTGGCTGCCGGCATCCAGCCGGCCGATTTCCGCCGCCTGCATAAAGCCGTGCCGGTGGAAAATTTCCAGCACGGCTTCCCTTGATTCAGGTGCGCAACTCACCAAGAGGCCGCCGCTGGTTTGCGGATCGGTCAAGAGGGCGCGCTGCCAGTCGGCAATGCCGTCGGCCAGGCGCACTTCGCTGCCGTAGCTCGCCCAGTTGCGCTCGCTGGCGCCGGTGATATGGCCGCCCTGCGCCAACTCGCCCACGCCCGGAAAGAGGGGCAGGCGCGCCAATTCAACGTGCGCCGCCAGCGCCGACGCGCGGGTGATTTCGAGCAGGTGGCCGAGCAGGCCGAAGCCGGTGATGTCGGTCATCGCGTGCACGCCGTCGATTGCGGCCAGGTCGGCGCCCGCGGTGTTGAGCTGGGTGGTGGCTTTGATCATCGCCGCGTACTGGTCGGCGCTCAGCAGGTCCTTTTTCAGCGCCGCGCTGTAGATGCCCACGCCCAGCGGCTTGCCGAGGATGAGGTGGTCGCCGGCCCGGCCGCCTGAATTCTGCTTGACCTTGCGCGGATCCACCACGCCGATGCCGACCAGGCCGTAGATCGGCTCCGGCGCGTCGATGGAATGGCCGCCGGCGATGGGAATCCCGGCCTGCTTGCATACCGCCTCGCCGCCGGCGAGGATCTGCCGGATGACCTCGTTGGGCAGCTTGCCGATCGGCATGCCGACGATGGCCAGGGCGAACAGCGGCCGCCCGCCCATGGCATAGACGTCGGACAGCGCATTGGTGGCGGCGATGCGGCCGAACTCGTAGGGGTCGTCGACGATGGGCATGAAGAAGTCGGTGGTCGCCACGATCGCCTGCTCGTCGTTCAGCCGGTAGACGGCGGCGTCGTCGCCGTGCTCGATGCCGACCAGGAGGTCGGGATAGGCCGCCGCTAGATGCGATGCGAAGGGCGTGTCGGACAGGATGTCGCGCAACACCGAAGGCGCGATCTTGCAGCCGCAACCGCCGCCGTGGGAAAACTGGGTCAGGCGGATGGGAGGCGTGAGAAGGGTATCGTTCATAATCAGAATTCGTTGAGAGAGTGGGTGCCCGGAATGGTAGTTTATATAGCATGAACCGAACCCGACCCGTCAGCGCTTGCACTGCGGACCAGCGCATCGACCGGCTGGCGCAGGCGCGCGGCCGCCTGCGCGCGCTGCTCGACTGCCTGCCCCCCGGCGGCCTGCTGGGGCCGCGTGCCGATCACCTGAACCCGCCGCTGTGGGAATACGGGCACATCGTCTGGTTCCAAGAGCGCTGGTGCCTGCGCGCACGCCCCGATGGCGGTTTCGCGGCCAGCCAGCTGGCCGGCGCCGATGCCTTGTACGACTCCTCCAGCGTAGCGCACGACACGCGCTGGGATCTGCCCTTGCTGGAACTCGCGGCGGTCGACGACTACGCGGCCGGAGTGGCCGAAGCCGTGGCCGCCCGCCTGCGCAACGCATTCACCCATGAGCTGGCGTATTTCACCGAGCTGTGCCTGTATCACGAGCTGATGCACATCGAGGCTTGGTGGATGGGTTTCCAGAATCTGGGCTATGCGCCGCCGGGGCGGCCCGATGCGGCCGCCTTGTTGCCCAGTCGGCGGCTGGCGTTTGCCGCGGGCGAGGTTGTGCTGGGCAGCGGTGTGGACGAAGGGTTCATTTTCGACAACGAAAAGTGGCGTCACACGGCGCCGGTTGCGGCATTCGACATCGATGCGAGTCCAGTGTCCGAGGCGGCCTTCGCCGAATTCGTCGAGGCTGGCGGCTACCAGCGCAGGGACGGGTGGTCGGACGAGGGATGGGCCTGGCGCGAGGCCTCGGGTGCCCGCCATCCGCTTTACTGGCGGCAGCTAAACGGCGATTGGCAGGTGCGCCGCTTCGACCGCTGGATGCCGCTGCGTGCGGACGCCCCCATGCTGCACGTGAACCGTTATGAGGCCGAGGCCTGTGCCGCCTGGATGGGCAGGGATCTGCCCACGGCTGCGCAGTGGCTGCGCGCGGCGGCACGGCCGGAATTTCAACGGGGCATGGGCTGGGACTGGCTGCGCGACTTCTTTGTGCCGTATCCGGGGTTTTCGCCCGACCCCTACCAGGAGTATTCCTGGCCCTGGTTCCACACGCATGCGGAATTGCGCGGCGGCGGGCCGGTCACCGATCCGGCCCTCAAACGTCCCGGCTTCCGCAATTTCTACCTGCCGCACCGGTGCGATCCGTTCGCGGGATTCCGGACCGTCGGTCCGGGCTAGGGGTGGTCCCGGCTAGCCGCCGGTCATCGACATGAAGCGCAGGACTTTTTGTGGCGCCTCGTTGAATTCGTGGCGTTCCGGCTTGAGATTGACCGCTTCGAGAATGGCGTCATCCAGTTCGGCGTCGGAACAGCCGCTCCGCAGCAGCGGGCGGAATTCGAATTTTTCATCCTGGCCCAGGCACATGTAGGCGGTGCCGTCGACGGCGATACGGATGCGGTTGCAGGTCTGGCAGAAGTGCTGCGAGATGGGCGTGATGAAGCCGACGTTGAAGCGGCCGTCAGCGGTGCCCAGGTAGCGCGCGGGCCCGGCGCCGTGCAGGACGGTTTCGACGAGATTGAACTCTTTGCGCAGGCGTTCCTTCACCGGCTGCAGGTCCAGGTATTCGGCGTTGCGGCCGGTGTCGCCCATCGGCATCGCCTCGATCAGGCGCAGCACGAAGCCGCGCTGCATGCAGAAGGCGACCATTTCGTCGATCTCGTCGTCGTTGGTGCCGGCCAGCGCCACCATGTTGAGCTTGATCGGCGCAAAGCCGGCATCCTGCGCCACGGCGAGGCCAGCCATCACCTTGGCGAGCACGTCGCGGCCGTTGATTTTTTCCACCCGTGCCAGCTGCAGCGAGTTGAGGCTGACGTTGAGTCGCGTCACCCCGGCGGCTTTCAGTGCATGGGCGTGGTGCTCGAGCTGGGTGGCGTTGGTCGACAGCGACAGGTCTTCGATGCCGGGCAGGGCCGCGATGCGCTTGGCCAGTCCGGCAATGTCTCGCCGCAGCAGGGGTTCGCCGCCGGTCAGGCGGATGCGGCTTACTCCGAGCCGGGAAAATGCGCCGATCAAGCGTTCGATCTCATCAAAATTGAGCCAGTGTCCGGGTTCCTCGAAGCCCGTGAAACCTTCCGGGATGCAGTAGCTGCACCGCAGGTCGCAACGGTCGGTCACCGACAGCCGCAAGTAGTCGATGCGGCGTCCGAACTGATCGGTAAGAACGGGTGCGTTCATGATGAGAGTCGAAGTGGTTGGCAGGAATGGGTTATATATGAAAAAATATAACCCAATTATCCAGTTCAGGCTAGCCAGACTCGCCATCAAGCATGAAAATATTCGGCATCGCAGGCTACAGCGGAAGCGGCAAGACCACGCTGATCGAGCGCGTGCTGCCGCAGCTGGTCGCGCGCGGGCTCCGGGTGGCGGTGATCAAGCACACCCACCACGATTTCGACATCGACCGCCCCGGCAAGGACAGCTGGCGTGCACGTGAGGCGGGCGCAGCGGCGGTGCTGCTGGCATCCGACCACCGCACCGCGGTGCTGACCGAGCATCGCGACGCGCCGCCGCCGCTGGACGAGCTGCTTGCGCAGCTGCCGCCGTGCGATCTGGTGCTGGTCGAGGGCTACAAGCGCTGCGCGATCCCCAAGCTGGAAGTGCATCGCGAGGAGACAGCCAAGCCCTGGCTGTTTCCCGACGACCCGAATATTCTGGCGGTGGCGTCCGACGTCGAACCCCCAGACGGTTTTCCCCGCATCGACCTCGATGCCGTTTCCCAACTCACCGACTTTATCCTGAACCATGCTTACAGCCGACCAACTGCTTGATGCCCTGCTCGAACGCGCGCGCGGGGTGACCGAAACCGAGACCGTGTCCATCACGGATGCGCTCGGACGCGTGCTCGCCGCACCGCAGACTTCCGCCATCACCGTGCCGCCGCTCGACAACAGCGCGATGGACGGCTATGCCGTGCGCGCCGCCGACGTGGTCGTGGCCGGCGTGCGCCTGCCGGTGTCGCAGCGCATTCTCGCCGGCGCGGTCGGTGCGCCCCTGCAGCCCGGCACCGCTGCCCGCATCTTCACCGGGGCGCCGGTGCCGCCCGGGGCCGACGCCGTGCTGATGCAGGAATACTGCATGGCCGAGGGCGAATCCGTCGTCATCAACAAACTGCCGCAGCCGGGCGAAAACATCCGCCGCGCCGGCGAGGATATCGAGGCGGGCGGGCAAGTCCTCGCCGCCGGCGCCCGCATCGGCGCGGCGGAAATGGGCCTTGCCGCCTCGGTCGGGCTGGCTGCACTGCCGGTGTTCAAGCGGCTGAAAGTGGCGTGTTTCTTCACCGGCGACGAGCTGGTGCCGCCGGGCACGGCTTTGCGGCCGGGCCAGATCTACAATTCCAACCGCTATCTGTTGACCGGACTGCTGAAGTCGTTGGGCTGCGAGCTGACCGATTTCGGCATCGTTCCCGACTCGCTGGAAGCGACCAAGGCCGCTCTGGAAGGCGCGGCCAGCATTGCCGACGTCGTCATCACCAGCGGCGGTGTGTCGGTGGGCGAGGCCGACTATGTGAAGGCAGCGGTCGAAAAACTCGGCCGCGTCGAGATGTGGAAGGTCGCCATGAAGCCCGGCAAGCCGCTCGTCTACGGCCGCGTGAACGACGCCGATTTCATCGGCCTGCCGGGCAACCCGGTGTCGGCCTTCGTCACCTTCTGCCTGTTCGTGCGGCCGTTTTTGCTCAAGCGCATGGGCGTGGCCGACGTGCTGTACCGCGCATTTGCCGTGCAGGCGGACTTCGCCTGGAACAAGGCCGGCGCACGGCGCGAATTCCTGCGCGCGCAGCTCCAGCCCAGCGGCAGGCTGGCGCTGTTCCCCAACCAGAGCTCGGGCGTGCTGACCTCGTGCGCCTGGGCCGATGGCCTGGTTGACCTCGGCGTCGGCCAGACCGTGCATCCGGGCGACTGGGTGCGGTTCATTCCCTTCTCGGAACTCTTGTCATGAAGCTGCGTGTCCTGTACTTCGCCCGCCTGCGCGAGCGCTTCGGCGTGGGCGAGGAAACCCTGGATTTCGCCGGCGCTACCGCAGCCGATCTGGTCGCCGCTTTGCAAACCCGCGGCGGTGTGTGGGCGGAAGAACTGGCTGCGGGGCGCGCGTTCCGGGTGGCGGTCAACCAGGACGTCGTCGCGCTCGATGCATTGCTGCCGGACAATGCCGAAGTCGCGATTTTCCCGCCGGTGACCGGAGGCTGAGGGTATGAAAATCCTGGTCCAGACCGATCCCTTCGACCTCGGCGCCGAAGTCGCCGCGATGAGCCGGGGCCGCACCGACATCGGCGCCATCGCCAGCTTCGTCGGCCTGGCGCGCGACCTCAACGAAGGCAGCGGCGTTGCGGCGATGACGCTGGAGCATTACCCCGGCATGACCGAGAAGGCGCTCGCCGCTCTGGTCGATGATGCGTGCTCGCGCTGGACCCTGCTCGACGTCACCGTGATCCACCGCGTCGGCCGCCTGTTGCCGGGCGATCCCATCGTGCTGGTGGCAGTGGCGAGCCTGCATCGCGGCGAAGCCTTCGACGCCTGCGAATTCATCATGGATTACCTGAAGACGCAGGCGCCATTCTGGAAGAAGGAAGAAACGACGGAAGGCGAGCGCTGGGTCGAGGCCCGCGCCAGCGACGACGCGGCGGCGGCGCGCTGGCAGGCGAGCTGATCGCCTTTTTGTCCGGGGTGGTTCATTCGGTAGAGCGTAGGGTGCACTCCGTGCACCTTCTGCCATCAATCGGTGCACGGAGTGCACCCTACAATCCCGACCTGCATTACCGCAACGCGGCCTCAACCGGTCTGGCTCGCTGGGCTTGACTTTGGTTCTAACAAGAACTAAATTCCGTTCGTGTTAGAACCAAATACGCGAGCGATGAGCCAGCCAGCCGAATTCCTGCCGACCGTACAAGCCCTGGTGCAGTGCTATCAGGCCTTCGAGGCCTATTCCGCCGCGCACATTCGCACTCTGGGGTTGACGCCGCCGCAGTTCGACATCGTCGCCACCCTCGGCAACACCTCCGGCATGACTGCGACCGAGCTTGGCGAAAAGACGCTCATCACCAAGGGCACGCTCACCGGCGTGGTCGACCGTCTGGTCGATCGCGGCTGGGTCGAACGTGCCGCGCACGACAGTGACCGCCGCTGCCAGACCATCCGCCTGACGCAATCCGGTGAGGCCTTGTTCGCCTGGGTCTTTCCCACACACCTGGCGCATCTGGCGGCATGTTTTTCCGGCACGGGCGCAGCCGGACACAAGCGCTGGCAAACTGCCCTGCACGGGCTGGAGCAAGTTTTCAGAAAGGGGACTGCATGAGCACCGTGATGCGCTATTCGACCCCCGCCATCGTGCTGCACTGGCTGGTGGCGTTGCTGATCTTCGCGGGATTCCCGCTCGGCGTTTACATGCACGAGCTGCCGCTGTCGCCCGACAAGCTGAAACTCTACAGCTACCACAAGTGGATTGGCGTCACGGTGCTGATGCTGGTTGCCGTCCGGCTGGGCTGGCGGCTGACGCACATGCCGCCGCCACTGCCGGACAGCATCGCCGCCTGGCAGCGCCGCGCGAGCGCAATCGCGCATGGCCTGCTGTACGTGCTGATGATCGTGATTCCCCTGTCGGGCTGGCTGATGAGTTCGGCCAAGGGTTTCCAGACAGTGTGGTTCGGCGTGCTGCCGCTGCCCGATCTGGTCGGCAAGGACAAGGCATTGGGCGACCTGCTTGCCGGGGTGCACCAGGCGCTGAACTTCACGCTGCTGGCGCTGGTCATTCTGCACGTGGCCGCTGCGCTGAAACATCATTTCATCGAACGCCGGCCGTTTTTGCAGCGCATGGCCTGGGGCGGAAAGGAGTGAACATGAGAATGACGGGTTTGATTTTGCTGGCGGCGCTGGCCGCGCCCGCGGCGAATGCGGTGGAATTCCATACGGTGCTACCGAAGCAGAGCACGATCCATTTCGAGTTCCGCCAGATGGGCGTGCCGATAAAAGGCGGTTTCAAGCGCTTTACCACGCAGATGGCGTTCGACCCGGCCAGGCCCGAGGCCGCCCGTGCGCAGATCGAAATCGACCTTGCCAGCATCGATGCCGGTTCGTCCGAGGCCGACGAGGAATCTGCCGGCAAGCTGTGGTTCGACCGCAGCGTCTACCCGAAAGCGACCTTCGTCTCCAGCCAGGTGCGCGCGCTGGGCAACAACCGCTACGAGATGCGCGGCACCCTCACCCTCAAGGGCAGGAGCCGCGACATGGTCGTGCCGGTGACCTTCGTGCCCGGCAATAATGCCGCCGTCTTCGATGGTGCGTTCGTCCTCAGGCGCCTCGACTTCGGCATCGGCGAAGGCATGTGGGCAGACGTCGCCACCGTCGCCAACGAGGTTCAGGTCAGATTCCGCATTGCCGCCACCGGCAATTAGGACGTGTTAACACTCATTTCACGCCCGCGACGAGGCCGATTCGGGATGCAGGCCGCGAAGCGAGACGCGCCGCAGTGTCGTTCACTGCAAGCGGCTCGCGACAAAGGGATGCGCCCGAATCGGACCGTCCTTTCGGGTTGTCGCGAGAAAGCGCGTCTGCGGCGTTGCGCCGCTTGGCAAGGGATGGCCCTTGCCGGCGCGACGCGCCTTGCATCCATCGCTTTCTCGCGCCAACGCGGACGCGAAATGAGTGTTAACACGTCCTAACCCGCTGTTCATCCCTCAAGGAGCAAAACATGAAGCATCTCGCACTTCTCTCCGCACTTGCTGCGTTTGCCGCCACCGCCCAGGCCGCGCCGGTCACCTACGTCATCGACAACAGCCATACCTATCCGCACTTCACCTATAACCACCTCGGCTTTTCCAACCAGACCCACAAGTTCGACAAGACCCGCGGCAAGGTGGTGCTCGACCGCGCCGGGAAAGCCGGTTCGGTTGCCGTGATCATCGACGCCACCTCGGTCAACACCGGTCACGCGGTGTTCAACGAGCACATCCAGGCGGCGGATTTCTTCGACACCGCCAACCACCCGACGATCACGTTTATGGCGGACAAGATGGCGTTCAGGGACGACCAGCCCGTGAGCCTGATGGGCGACCTGACGATCAAGGGCGTAACGAAGCCGGTGACGCTCGCCATTACCCACTTCAAATGCCAGCCGCATCCGATGCTGAAAGTCGAAGCCTGCGGAGCCAACGCAACCACGCAGATCAAGCGTTCGGAATTCAACATGGGCAAGAACGCGCCCTTTGTCAGCGATGAAGTCACGCTGACCCTGGCGATCGAGGCGGTCAGGGAACAGCCGGCTGCGCAATAAGACGGGCGGGGCAGGCTCCGGTAAAATGCTGCTTTAGCTGTCCGGAACACCGCCTCGTGGAACCCCATCAACTTGAACTGCTCGCGCCCGCGCGCGACGCCGATATCGGCATCGAGGCCGTCAACCATGGCGCCGATGCGGTGTACATCGGCGGGCCATCGTTCGGCGCGCGCGCAGCGGCGTCCAACGAAGTCGCCGACATCGCGCGGCTGGTCGAATACGCGCACCGCTTCAACGCACGCGTATTCGTCACCCTCAACACCATCCTCACCGACGACGAACTGGAACCGGCACGCCGGCAGATCATTCAACTGTACGACGCTGGCGCCGATGCCCTGATCATCCAGGACATGGGCCTGCTGGAACTCGACCTGCCGCCGATCCAGCTGCACGCCAGCACCCAGACCGACATCCGTACGCCGGAAAAGGCCCGCTTCCTGCAGGACGTTGGGCTGTCGCAGATCGTGCTGGCACGCGAGCTCGACCTCGAACAGATCGCTGCCATCCGCGCCGCCACCGATCCTGCGCGCTGCACCCTGGAATTTTTCGTCCATGGCGCGCTGTGTGTCGCCTACAGCGGCCAGTGCTACATCAGCCACGCCCACACCGGGCGCAGCGCCAACCGCGGCGACTGCTCGCAGTCGTGCCGCCTGCCGTACCAGGTCACCGACCTGGAAGGGCGCATCGTCGCGCACGACAAGCACGTGCTGTCGATGAAGGACAACAACCAGAGCGACAACCTCGAAGCGCTGATCGACGCCGGCATCCGCAGCTTCAAGATCGAGGGACGCTACAAGGACATGGGCTACGTGAAGAACATCACCGCCCATTACCGCACGCTGCTCGACCAGCTCATCGAACGCCGCCCGGAGTTCGCGCGCGCATCTGCAGGCCGCACCGCGTTTGCCTTCACTCCCGACCCCGAGCAGAACTTCAACCGCGAGTTCACCGACTACTTCGTCGGCGGCCGCCGCGACGACATCGGTGCGTTCGACACGCCGAAGAACCCCGGCCTCTTCATCGGCTACGTCAACAAGGTCGGCGACAAATGGGTCGAACTGCACACCGACTCGCCAGATATCGTGCTCAATAACGGCGACGGCCTCTGCTACTACACCTTGCAGAAAGACCTGGCCGGCCTCGCCATCAACCGCGCCGAAAAGCTGGGCGAGGGCGCCTGGCGCGTGTTCCCGAAAGACGCCATCGCGAGTTTCAAGGACTTGCGCGCCGGCACCATGGTCAGCCGCAACCGCGACATGAACTGGACGCGCCTGCTCGACAAGCCGTCGGCCGAACGCCGCATCGGCGTGTGGCTGCGGCTGGAAGAAACTGCGGACGGCTTTGCGCTGACGCTGACCGATGAGGACGGCCATGCCGCGACAGTCGAGGCCGTGCACGCCAAAGAGCCGGCCAAGGACGCCGCCAAAGCTGAGGCCACCCTGCGCGAGCACCTCGGCAAACTCGGCGCCACGCCGTTTGCGTCCATGGGAATCGCGCTTGAGTTGTCGCAGGACTGGTTCGTGCCGGCGTCCTTCGTCAACGCCCTGCGCCGCGACGCCGTTGCTGCGCTGGAAGCCGGACGCGCTGCCTCCTACCGGCGTCCGCCGCGTGCGCACGCGGTCGCGCCGCCGGCGATGTACCCCGAAGACACGCTGAGTTATCTCGCCAACGTCTACAACCACAAGGCGCGCGATTTCTACGCGAAGCACGGCGTCCAGGTCATTGCCGCAGCCTACGAGAGCCACGAGGAAAAAGGCGAGGTCTCGCTGATGATCACCAAGCACTGCGTGCGCTATTCGCTCTCCCTCTGCCCCAAGCAGGCCAAGGGCGTCACCGGCGTGCAGGGCACCGTGCGCGCCGCGCCGCTGACGCTGATCAACGGCAGCGAAAAGCTCACCCTGCGCTTCGACTGCAAGGCCTGCGAGATGCACGTGGTGGGAAAACTGAAACCGGCCGTCGCCAAAAACAGCGCGCCGCTGAACTTTTATAAAACGCAGCCCGTTGCGTGAGCCGGTAATCCCACTTGAAACACACTGAAATGCGCCAACCCGAATTGCTGGCCCCCGCCGGCTCGCAAACCATGCTGGAAACCGCGCTCGCCTTCGGCGCCGATGCGGTGTATGCCGGCCAGCCGCGCTACAGCCTGCGCGTGCGCAACAACAGCTTCCGCGACGAAGTTGCGCTGGGCGTCGGCATCGAATACGCGCACAGCCGGGGCAAGCAGTTCTACGTCGTTAGCAACATCTTTCCGCACAATTCCAAAATCAAAACCTACCTGGCGGACATGGCACCGGTCGTCGCCCTCAAACCGGACGCGCTGATCATGGCCGACCCGGGCCTGATCGACATGATTCGCGAAACCTGGCCTGACATGCCTGTTCACCTTTCGGTGCAGGCCAACACCGTCAACTACGCCGCAGTGCGGTTCTGGAAAAAACTCGGCATCCGCCGCGTCATCCTTTCGCGCGAACTCTCGCTCGACCAGGTCGCCGAGATCCGTCAGGAATGCCCGGACATGGAGCTTGAGGTCTTCGTGCATGGCGCGCTGTGCATCGCCTATTCCGGGCGCTGTCTGCTCTCGGGCTACTTCAACCACCGCGATCCCAACCAGGGCGCATGCACCAATTCCTGCCGCTGGGAGTTCAACACCCACCCCGGCAAGGAAGCGCCGGATGGCGACGTGTATTTGCTCGAAGAGAAAGAACGCGCCGGCAGTTACATGCCCATCGAGGAAGACGAGCACGGCACCTACATCCTCAACTCGAAAGACCTGCGCGCCATCGAACACGTACAGCGGCTGACGGAAATCGGCATCGACTCGCTCAAGATCGAAGGCCGCACCAAGTCGCCTTATTACGTGGCCCGCACCTGCCAGACCTATCGCCAGGCCATTGACGATGCCGCCGCCGGCCGCCCGCTCGACCCAGCCCTGCTGCGCGAGCTCGACGGCCTGGCCAACCGCGGCTATACCGGCGGTTTCTACGAACGCCACCCGGATCGCGAATACCAGAGCTATCTGAAGAGCCATTCCGAATCAGACCGCAGCCTCTACGTCGGCGATGTCATGGGGTACGACGCAGAAGGCCTGGCCGAGATCGACGTGAAGAACAGGTTTTCGGTCGGCGACCGCATCGAACTCATCCATCCCAGGGGCAACCTGGAACTGACGATCACCACCATGCAAGGCAAAAACAGCACCCCGGTCAACGTCGCGCCGGGTAGTGGCCATCGTGTAGGCATTCCCCTGCCGGCGGGCTACGAGGGGGCATTCGTGGCGCGTTTTGTTGCGGAGCGCGAATGAAACCCCCTTCAGCACCGCTTCTGTACCCAGGCGTTAATAAACCCGCTGGTTTCGCGGTGGATTTTTTACAGGTCGATGGTGAGTTTCAGCATGAACGCGGTGTGACGTGCTTCGGCTTTTTGAAACGTCGCGATCAGCCGCTCGGCTTCTTCGGTTAGCCGGCTGCCGGCGGGGCCGCTTTCCACCAGTGGTGAGCGCCACGCGGTATTCATCGCATCGATCGCATCCCATGCCGCCTTGTAGCTCATCTTCATCGCCTTGGCGGCTTTGGAGATGGAGCCTGTTTCCCGGATGCGCTGCAGCAGTTCGATGCGGCCGCGGCCGAGGAAATTCCTGCCTTCCAGGGTCAGCCAGAAACGGCCGTCTGCCTTGAGTTGTGCTGCCTTTGATCGCGTTGCCATGCGGCGAGTGTAGCAAACGCCCATTGCTGTTTATCCGCGAGCGGATGAAAATCGGGGTTTGCAATCCAGGATAAACGCCATGAAAAAAATATTTGCCGTATGCGCGATGCTTTGCCTGCCCTTTTCCGCGATGGCGGCCGAGGATTATGCGGTGACCTTCAAAACCCAGGGCGACTACCAATTTGTGCGCGATTTGGTGCAAGTCGCAATCGAGGGCAAGGGCCTGAAGATCACCAACACCAACAGGATTTCCGAAATGCTGGAACGAACCGGCAAGGATATCGGCGCGACCAAGGTGGTGTATGAAAACGCCGAGCAGTTCGAATTCTGCAGCGCCACGATTTCGCGCCGGATGATGGAAGCCGATCCGCACTCGATCGTGATGTGCCCCTACAACGTGGCGGTGTATACGATTCCCAACGACAAGCATGTGTATATTGCCTATCGCAAGCCCGCTGCCACCCAAAACCCGGCCCTGCAAAAAGCGCTGGACGATGTGGAGAAGCTGCTTAAGGACATCATTCAGGACGCGATGTAAGCGCCGGACTTGAATAGAAGGCATACATGATTTCAGCCGACGCATGCCAGCCATGACCGCTTTTCTCGCCATTGGCCTGGGTGCGGCCATCGGCGCGTGGCTGCGCTGGGGGCTGGGGCTGTGGCTCAACCCGGCATTCCCCTCGCTGCCGCTCGGCACGCTGGCCGCCAATCTGATTGGCGGTTATTTCGTCGGCCTGGCCATCGCCTGGTTTGCCGAACATCCCGGCGTGCCGCCGGAAGCGCGGCTGTTCCTCATCACCGGCCTGCTCGGCGGGCTGACCACGTTCTCCACGTTTTCCGCCGAAGTTGTCACGGCGCTGATGCGCGGCCTGTGGCTGACCGGCGGCCTGATTGCCTTTGCCCACATGACCGGTTCCTTTCTGGCGACCGGGCTGGGGTTTTATTCGATGAGGCTTTTCAAATGAACGCTGTCTGCCTGCAGGTGTTTGTGTCCGAAGCCAGCCGCCACCGCGGCAAGCTGACCTACGAATGGCTGCTCGATACGGCGCAGGGACTCGGCATTGCCGGCGGTTCGGCGTTCCGCGCCGTTGCTGGATTCGGCCGTCATGGCCGCCACGATGCGGGATTCTTCGAACTGGCAGGCGAACTGCCGGTGGTGGTGGAGTTCTTCGTCGATGCAGCGATGGCCGACCAGTTGCTGAATCTCATTGCCGAGGCGGATTTGAAACTGTTCTACGCCAGGCTTCCGGCCGAAACCGGCGTCACGCTTTAGCGGGCGTGCTCGACCAGCTGATTCTGTTTGTCGCCTCGCTGGCGGCAAATTTCTTTTCGGCACTGTCGGGCGGCGGGGCAGGGCTGATCCAGTTTCCCATGCTGATTTTTCTAGGGCTGCCGTTCGGCGTGGCGCTCGCCACCCACAAGGTCGCCAGCGTCGCGCTCGGACTCGGCGCCACGCTGCGGCACCTGAAGGAATCACACCTCGAACGCCGTTTCTCGCTGATCATCCTGGGTGCGGGGCTGCCTGGCGTGGTGCTGGGCGCGGTCACGATCCTGCAGATCCCCGAGCGCATCGCCACCCTGGCGCTGGGCGTTCTGACGCTGGGGCTGGGTCTGTATTCGGTGTTCAAGCCCCGGCTCGGCATGGACCATGCACCCAGGAACCGGCAGGGCGCGGCGCTGGTCGGCGGCATGGTGGGGCTGTTTGTCGTCGGTTTTCTCAATGGCTCGATCACCAGCGGCACCGGGCTGTTTCTTACCATCTGGCTGATCCGCTGGTTCGGCCTCGACTACACCCGCGCCGTGGCCTACACCCTGATTCTCTGCGGCCTGCTATGGAACGGCACCGGCGCGCTGATACTGGGCGTGATCGGCACGGTGGCGTGGGACTGGATGCCGGCGCTGCTGGCCGGCTCCGTCCTCGGCGGCTACCTGGGCAGCCATCTGGCGATCCGGAAAGGCAACCTCTGGATCAAGCGGGCATTCGAAATCGTGACGATATTGATCGGCCTGAAACTGATCCTCGGCTGAGTGTCGGGCGGCCCGCACGCTTTGTCTTCGTCAGGGTGAATGCGGTTGTTCAGGGGGCAGAGCATGGGGCGATCCGGATGACCGGAGGTTAACCGGCGATTATGGCGATGGGGGTGCCAGCGAGTGATGCTGTGATATCTTCGAACCTGTAACGGGGGGTGTCAGGTGTTCAAGAAACAGTGGCCGGCGTTTATGCTGGCGTTCGTATTGCCGCTGCTGGCGGTGTTCTGGTGGTGGGGCGGGTTCAACCCGGTCAATGTCACCGAAACCGAGGCAGGGCCTTATCGCTATGCCTATCTGGATTACGATGGCCCGATCAGCAATGTGCGCAAATCGCATCGCACGGCGCTGGATCGATTCACTGCGTCCAAGGTGGCGGCGGGCGACACGATCAGCGTGATTCTCACCGACCCGCGCGCTGCCAACGGAAAGGTGCGCGCGCAACTGGGCTACACCCTGTCCGATAGCGCCCCGATCCCCGAAGGCCTGAAGGAAGGCCGCATCGAACGTCGTCCGGTATATGCCGCGCAGGTACAGGCAGCGGTGCTGCTGGCGCCGTCCAAGGCCTACCAGGCGCTGTCCGACACGCTGGCGCCGCGCGGCCTGGCCATCGTCATGCCGACGGTCGAGCTGTATCGACCGGCAGGCCAGGCAAACCGTATCGGTATCTTTATCCTGGAAATGAACCGCTAATGGCTTTTTTCTCCGTCCTTGCCGCCATGGCTCTCGAACATATGCGCCCGTTGCGGCAGCCGCTGCCGTACTACCAGCATTACAGTCGCTTGACCCGCTGGCTTGAGCGTCGCTTCAATGCCGGCGAATACAGCCACGGTGCGATTGCCTGGGCGCTGGCGGTATTGCCGTTGCTGGCGGGCGTGTGGCTGGTTTTTGTCCTGCTTGACGGCATCAGCCCCATCTTCGGCTGGATGTGGAATGTGGTCGTGCTGTATTTCACCCTTGGGTTTAAATATTTCAGCGACGCAGCCGAGCAGATTGCGCGGCTGCTGCGCGCCGGCGATATCGAGGACGCACGTGCGCGTCTGGACGCCTGGCGCGACGGCGATGCCAGCCAGTTCAGCGCCGACGAACTGGCCCGGGTCACTATCGAGCAGGTAATGGCCGCAAGCCACCGCCAGATGTTCGGTGTGTTGTTCTGGTTCGTGCTGCTGTCGTCGCTGGGGCCGGTCGGCGCGGTGCTGTTTCGCAGCGCCTCGATCCTGGCACGGCGCTGGGAAAACGCCACCGGCCTCTTCGGCGGATTTTCCCGGCGCGCATTTCACGCCATCAACTGGCTGCCCGTGCGGCTGACCGCGTTGACCTACGCCGTCGCCGGCAATTTCGAGGACGCCACCTATTGCTGGCGCACCCAGGCGTCCGCGTGGCCGGAGCCGGAAGAAGGCGTGGTGCTCGCCGCCGGCGCCGGTGCCATGGGGATCCGGCTGGGGCAGGGCGTCAACGTGGGTGGGGAAACCGTGTGGCGGCCCGAACTCGGCACCGGTCAGGCCCCGGAAGCCGACTGCATCGACAGCGCCGTCAGCATGATCTGGCGCGGCCTGGTGATCTGGCTGGTGGCGGGGCTGCTGGTCGTCATCGCCGGCTGGATTTCTTAAGCGTACATGCTCAACGCGCTGTGGATCGGGTTCTTCCTGGTCGCCTTCCTGATTGCGTTGCTCAAACTGGTTTTCCTCGGCGATGCCGACATTTTCGCCGCGCTGGTGAAGGCTCTGTTCGCCAGCAGCAAGACCGCATTTGAAATCGCCCTCGGCTTGACCGGGGTGATGGCGCTGTGGCTGGGGGTGATGAAAATCGGCGAACGCGCCGGCATGCTCGACGTGTTGACGCGTGGCCTGGCGCCGCTGTTCCGCCGCCTGTTCCCCGACGTGCCGGCGAACCACCCGGCGCTCGGTGCGATGACCATGAACATGGGCGCCAACATGCTGGGGCTGGACAACGCGGCCACCCCGCTCGGCATCAAGGCGATGCAGGAGCTGCAGAAACTCAACCCGTCGCCCGACACCGCCAGCGATGCGCAAATCCTGTTTTTGGTGATCAACACCGCGTCGGTCACCCTGCTGCCGGTGACCATCTTCACCTTCCGCGCGCAGCTGGGCGCGGCCGACCCCACCGACGTGTTCGTGCCGCTGCTGATCACCACCTATATCGGCACTCTGGTCGGGCTCTTTGTCACCGGCTTGTTCCAGCGCCTGCACCTGTGGAACCGCGTCACCATGGCCTACCTGGGCGGCGCCACCGCGCTGATCGGCGGGCTGGTGCTGTATTTCGGCAGCCTCGACGCCGCGGCGATGACGCGGCAGTCGTCGATCCTCAGCAACGTGCTGCTGTTCGGCCTCATCGTCACCTTCCTGCTGATGGCGGTGCGGCGCCGCGTCAATGCCTACGAGGCTTTCGTCGAAGGCGCCAAGGAAGGCTTTCACACGGCGGTCACGATCATTCCGTATCTTGTCGCGATGCTGGTGGCGATCGCCGTGTTTCGCGCCAGCGGCGCGCTCGATCTGCTGATGGGCGGGATGCGCGGCATGGTGCTGGCGCTGGGGTACGACGCGCGCTGGGTCGACGCGCTGCCCACCGCGCTGATGAAACCGTTTTCCGGCAGCGGCGCGCGTGCCATGATGATCGATACCATGCAGGCGCACGGCGCGGATTCGTTCGCCGGACGCCTGGCGTCGATCGTGCAGGGCAGCACCGAGACGACTTTTTACGTGCTGGCGGTGTATTTCGGCGCGGTCGGGATCAAGCGGGTGCGCCACGCGGTGAGCTGCGGCCTGATCGCCGACGTCGCCGGCATCCTCGCCGCCATCGGCATGGCCTATCTCTTCTTTGGCAGCATCGCATGAATCTGAAACCCTACGACACCCTCGCCGCCGTCGACCTCGGCTCCAATTCGTTCCGCCTCGAAGTCGCCCGGGTATCCGGCGACCAGCTCTATCCGCTCGATTCGCTGAAGGAAACCGTGCGCCTGGCCGGCGGGCTGGGCGACGACAAACAGCTCGATGAAGCCGCACAGGAACGCGCGCTGGCCTGTCTGCACCGCTTTGGCGAGCGCCTGCGCGGGCTGTCGCCCGAGGCGGTCCGCTGCATCGGCACCTCGACGCTGCGCATCGCCAGGAACGCCGACGCGTTCATTGCCAGGGCCGAAATCGCGCTGGGCCATCCGATCGAAGTCGTTGCCGGGCGCGAGGAGGCGCGGCTGATCTATCTGGGGGTGGCGCACTCGCTGACGGCCTCGCCCGACAAGCGGCTGGTGGTGGATATCGGCGGCGGCTCCACCGAACTGATCATCGGCCATGGCCTGAAACCGCACGAACGCGAAAGCCTGCACATGGGCTGCGTGAATTTCTCGCAACGCTTCTTCGCCGCCGGGGTGATCGACAAGGCTGCGCTGAAAGCCGCCGAGGTCGCCGCCCGGCTCGAGGTCGAGCGCATCGCCAGGGAGTTTTCCAAAGCCAACTGGCAGCAGGCGATCGGGTCGTCCGGCACCGCGCGGGCGCTGCGCGAAATCCTCGAACAGAACGGGTGGTCGGCCAGCGGCATCACCGCCGACGGCCTGGCGCAGCTGCGCACCCAGTTCATCAAGGCCGGGCATGTCGACGCGCTGCAGCTTGCCGGCCTGCGCAACGACCGCCGCCCGGTGATCGCGGGCGGCTTTGCCATCATGGCGGGGGTGTTTGCCGAGCTCGGGATCGAACAGATGGCTGTCGCCGAGACGGCGATGCGCGAGGGCATCCTGTACGACCTGCTGGGCCGCTTCCACGAGCAGGACATGCGCGAGGCGACGGTGGACGAATTCATGCGCCGCTACCACATCGACGTCCAGCAGGCCGCGCGCGTCACACGCGTGGCGCAAAAGCTGCTGGCGGCCTGCGGCGGCGGCGACGAGAACGACGAACGTTTCCTCGACTGGGCCGCGCGTCTGCACGAAATCGGCTTGTCGGTGTCGCATGGCGGCTACCACCGCCACGCCGGCTACATCCTGGAAAACGCCGACATGCCCGGCTTCTCACGTACCGACCAGGCGCGCCTCGCCCTGCTGGCGCGCGCCCAGCGCGGCGCGCTGACGAAGCTGCCGGCGTTCGCCAGCGGCACGGTGCCGGACAGCGACCGCCTGCTGGTCTGGCTGTTGCGCCAGGCCGTCATCCTCTGCCGCAGCCGCGCAGACCCTCGCCTGCCCGACGTGAACGTGGAAGCCAGCGGCAAGCGCTTGCGCCTGAGCTTGCCCGAAGGCTGGCTGGAGCGGCGCCCGCTGACCCATCGCGCGCTGGAAGAGGAAATCGGGCACTGGCAGGCCATCGGCATGAAGTACACCTTTGGCTAAGAGCTTGTCAGTGAGGCAATCCCGACGGGAAGGGCTGCCTCAGCTGTCAGTACCCGGTTTCGATGTCCGCAGTTTCTTGGTTTCGCCCCGCCGCTGCTTGCCTTCCAGACGTCGTTTCTTCGATGCCAGGGTCGGGCGGGTCGGGCGGCGCGGCTTCTCCACTTCGCAGGCTTCGCGGATCAGTTCGATCAGTCTTTCCAGCGCGTCGTCGCGGTTGCGCCGCTGGCTGCGATAGCGCTCGGCCTCGATGATCAGCACGCCGTCCTGGGTGACGCGACGGCCGGCCAGAGCAATGAGGCGGGTGCGCACCGGGTCGGGCAGCGAGGGGGAACGGGCGACGTCGAAGCGTAGCTGCACCGCGGTGGAAACCTTGTTGACGTTCTGGCCGCCGGGGCCGGAGGCGCGCACAAAATCCTCCTGGATTTCGCGCTCGTCGAGCTCGATCTCGGCGTTGACCCGGATCATGCGTGCGGCTTCGTGGCTACCACTTCACCACATGCACGTTGTTGAGCGTGCGTCCGAGGAAACGCTCGCCGATGGTCTGGAAGCGCAGCGGCACGTCGGTGACGTAGAAATCGTAGCGCGGCTGGGCCGGGCCGGGGTTGGCGAGCTTCTTTTCGGCCAAAACCGCCGCAACCTGCTCGGCCATGGCTTCGGCGGAGTCGACCAGCGCGACGTCGTCGCCGACCACCTGGCGCAGCAGCGGCTTCAGCAGCGGGTAATGGGTGCAGCCGAGCACCAGGGTGTCGATGTGCTCGCCCAAGAGCGGCTTCAGGTAATCCTGCGCGGTGAGCCGGGTGACTTCGTGATCGAGCCAGCCTTCTTCCACCAGTGGCACGAACAGCGCGCAGGCCTGCGAGTGGATGCGCGAGTCGGGCGCATATTCGTGGATGGCGCGCGCGTAGGCGTTGCTGTTGATGGTGGTGGGGGTGCCGATGACGCCGATCTTCTTGCCGCCGCGCGCCGATGCCGCGCCGGCGTCGATGACGTCGAGCACAGGCACCGGCGACAGGTCCTTGACCACCTGCGCCGCTACCGCCGCCATGGTGTTGCAGGCGATGACCAGGAGTTTGACGTCCTTTTCCAGCAGGAACTGCGCGATCTCGGTGGTGAAGTGGGCGATGGTCTCGACCGATTTCACGCCGTAGGGCACGCGCGCGGTGTCGCCGAAATAGACGATGTTCTCGTAGGGCAGGCGCTCCATCAGGGCGCGCACCACGGTCAGCCCGCCGATGCCGGAATCGAATACGCCGATTGGGGAATTTGCATTCGTGGACATGGGTGGCAGGATGGCGCAATGAGAAAGACGGCATTTTACCCGCAGGGCAGCATGAGGCGAGATCTGGCATGAGCGCGTGCGCGTGCGATTCGGTGTGCAATGCGGCGCCGCCCGATCCGGGTTACCGGCGCGCGCTGTGGATTGCGCTGGTGCTCAACGCGCTGATGTTCGGCGTCGAACTGGTTGCGAGCTTCGCGGCGCAGTCGGTGTCGCTGCTGGCCGACGCGGTCGACTTCTTCGGCGATGCGGCCAACTACGGCGTGGCGCTCTTCGTGCTCGGTCTTGCTCCGGTGTGGCGCTCGCGAACGGCGCTGTGGAAAGGCTGGCTGATGGTGGGCTACGGGGTGTTCGTGCTTGGAAAATCGGCGTGGCAATGGTCGGCCGGCGTGGTGCCGGAGCCGTTCATCATGGGCTGGGTGAGCCTTCTGGCGCTGGCGGTCAACGTCGGTGTCGCGGCGCTGCTGTATACGCATCGTCAGGGCGACGCGCAGGCGCGCTCGGTGTGGCTGTGCTCGCGCAACGATGCGCTCGGCAACCTGGCGGTAATGGCGGCGGCGGGCGGCGTGTGGGCGACCGCACACGGCTGGCCGGACATCGCGGTGGCGCTGGTACTGGCCGGGCTGGCGCTGAGCTCGGGCGCTTCGGTGATTCAACATGCGCGGCAGGAACTGCGGGCAGATAGGATGTAGGAGCGGGTTTACCCGCGATTGAGGCGTTATCGGGGCTAAAGCCCCTCCCACACAGCAAGCCTAATCGTCGGCCCAGTTCATTGAAACCTCGGATTCCGGCTTTCGCCGGAAAGACAATTTGCAAGCGTTGCGCTTACGCCACTTGTTGGCGCGCAAGCGCCCACGCCACGTGCTCGCGTACCAACTCGGATGGATGATCCAGGCGGGCGCCGAGCGCCGCTTGAATTTCGGGCGAGGGCGGCGCATTGCCCAGCGCGACGGCGATGTTGCGCAGCCAGCGTTCATGCCCGATGCGGCGGATCGGCGAACCCGCCAGCCGTTCGTTGAATTCCGCTTCGCTCCAGGCGAACAGGTCCACCAGTCGTGCGCTGTCGAGTCCGTTCCGCACCTCAAAATCGGCCAGCGCGGCGGTCTGCGCAAAGCGGTTCCACGGGCACGCCAGCTGGCAGTCGTCGCAGCCGTAGATGCGGTTGCCCAGCAGCGGTCGCAGCTCGGGCGGGATGCTGCCCTTGAGTTCGATGGTGAGATAGGAGATGCAGCGCCGCGCGTCGACCGTGTAGGGCGCGACGATCGCAGCGGTAGGGCAGACGTCGATGCAGGCGGAGCAGGTGCCGCAGTGGCCGGCTTCGGGCGCGTCCACCGGCAGCGGCAAGTCGGTATAGATCTCGCCGAGGAAAAACCACGAGCCGTGCTGTCGGTTCAGCAGCAGCGTGTGCTTGCCGCGCCAGCCCAGCCCGGATTTCGCGGCGAGCGCCACTTCCAGCACCGGCGCGCTGTCTGTGAAGACGCGGAAATGATGCGCGCCGATTTCCGTGCCGATTTTTTCAGCCAGACTCTGCAGGCGGTTGCGCAGTACCTTGTGATAGTCGCGCCCCAGCGCGTAGCGGGAAATATAGGCGGCGTCGGCGTCATCCAGCACCGCATGCGGGTCGGCCGACGCCGGCGGAAAATAGTCCAGCCGCGCGCTGATGATGCGGACGGTTCCCGGCACCAGTTCGGTCGGCCGGCTGCGCTTGGTGCCGTGCGACGCCATATAATCCATCTCGCCATGAAAACCCTGCGCCAGCCATTCCTGCAAGCCCGCTTCGGCCGCACTCAGGTCGCCGTCGGCAATGCCTACCGCGGCAAAGCCGAGCTCGCCCCCCCATTGCTTGATTTTTTGCGCCAGTCGGCTTAAATCCTGCTCATGCATACCGTCGATGATACCGTGCGTTGCCGCCACCATCTGGCCGACGAGGCTGCGACACTTGCATTCGGTGCGCAGTTGGCCCGGGAACTGGCGCCCGGCATGACGTTCTACCTCGAGGGCGATCTGGGTGCGGGCAAGACGACGCTGGTGCGGGGGCTGCTGCGCGCGCTGGGATACGAGGGGCGGGTCAAGAGTCCGACCTACACCCTGGCTGAAATCTACAGCCTGCCCGCGTTTGAGGTATATCACTTTGACCTGTATCGTATGCACGATCCGCGCGAGTGGCTGGACGCGGGGTTTCGCGACATCAGCGACGGTCAGGCGGTGAGCCTGATTGAATGGCCGGAAAAGGCCGCGGGCTGGCTGCCGCCGCCGGACGTGATCATCCGGCTGACGATTGCGGACGAGGCGCGCGACATCGAATGCGAAGCGAGAAGTCCGCGCGGCGCACATTATCTGGAGTCATTTTGCACGCTCTGCTGAAAATCTTCCTGCTGTGCGGTGTGCTGGCGTCGGGCTGGGCCCAGGCGCTGCAGCTTTCCGCCACGCGTCTGTGGCCGTCGCCCGATTACACGCGGATCACGCTGGAGGCCGCGCAGCCGGTCGCGCATCAATACTTCATCCTGTCGAAACCCGAGCGCTTGGTGATCGATCTCGAAGGCGTGGAGAAGGGCGTCGCGCTCGATGCGCTGGTCGCCCAGCTGAGTGCGGATGATCCCTACATCGGCGCGATTCGGGTGGGCATCAACCGCCCCGGCGTGATGCGGGTGGTGCTGGACCTGAAAGCCGCCGTCAGGCCGTCGGTGTTCCAGTTGCAACCGCTGGCAGAATATGGCCACCGGTTGGTGATCGACCTGTATCCGGACCAGGCGGCCGATACGGCATCAAGCCCGGCTGTCCTTCCGCAGCCGGCGATAGTCGAACTGAAGCCCGCCAGGCCGGGGGTTCCGCAATACGCGCGGCTGATTACCGTGGCGATCGACGCCGGCCATGGCGGTGAAGATCCCGGCGCCATCGGCGCCAAGGGTTCCTACGAAAAACACATCACGCTGGCATTGGCGAAGAAACTCAAGCAAAAGATCGACGCACAGGAAAACATGCGTGCCGTGCTGATTCGCGACGGCGACTATTTCGTGCCGCTGGCGCAGCGCGTCACCAAGGCACGTGCGCTGAAGGCCGACCTGTTCCTGTCGATTCATGCCGATGCCTTCATCAAGCCGCACGCGCGCGGATCGTCGGTGTTCGCGCTGTCCGAGAACGGCGCAACCTCGGTCGCCGCGCGCTGGCTGGCCAAGAAGGAAAACGAGGCCGATCTGGTGGGCGGCGTCAACATCGACGTCAAGGACCCCTTCCTCAAGCGCACCCTGATCGATCTGTCGCAGACCGCCACCATCAACGACAGCCTGAAGTTGGGGAACGCCGTGCTGAAGGAAATCGGCGGCGTCAATACGCTGCACAAGGCGCAGGTCGAACAGGCCGGGTTTGCCGTGCTGAAGGCGCCCGACATCCCCTCGATCCTGATCGAGACCGCGTTCATCTCCAATCCGGAAGAGGAGCGGCGTTTGAACGATTCCGCCTACCAGAACCAGTTGGTGGACGCCATCGTCGTCGGCGTCAGGAATTACTTCGACAAGCATCCGCTGGGCGGGCCGTCGCGGCTGACGCTCAATCCATGAGCGCCGGTTTTCCGGGCGCCGCGGCCCCGGATTCGGACCGGCCGCTGGCGAGGCTTGAGTCGTGACGTTTGCGAACTGACATGTCGATCCGCGTATTGCCCGATGTGCTGATTTCGCAGATCGCCGCCGGCGAGGTGGTCGAACGCCCCGCCGCGGCCTTGAAGGAAATTCTCGAAAACAGCCTCGACGCCGGCGCCACCGATATCCAGGTCGATCTGGAACAGGGCGGCATCAAGCGTATCCGGGTCGCCGACAACGGCAGCGGCATCGCACGCGACGAACTTGCGCTCGCCCTGACCCGTCACGCCACCAGCAAGATCGCCAGCCTGGCCGACCTCGAACAGGTCGCGAGCCTGGGATTCCGCGGCGAGGCGCTGGCGTCGATAGCCGCCATCGCGCGGGTGCAGCTCAGCAGCCGCGGCGCCAACTCTGATCATGCCGGCGCCGGGCATGCCTGGGCGGTGGACGTCGAGGGCGGTCGCCTGAGCGAGCCCGCGCCGGCGGCGCGCGGCGCCGGCACCACGATCGACATCCAGGACCTGTTCTTCAACACCCCGGCACGGCGCAAGTTTCTCAAGACCGAGGCCACCGAATACGCCCACTGCGCCGAAACCGCGCGGCGGCTGGCGCTGGCGAACCCGCAGGTGGCATTCACCCTGAGCCACAACGGCCGGGTGCAGTTGCGCCTCAACGCCGACTCCGCCGCTGCGCGGGTGCGCCAGGTGATGGGCGAGGCGTTCGAGCGCAACACCATTGCGGTCGATGCCGCCGCGGGGGCGTTGCGGGTGTCCGGCTGGGTGATCCGCCCCGGCGCCGCGACGGCGAGCCGCGACAGCCAGCACGTGTTCGTCAATGGCCGCTACGTGCGCGACAAGCTGATCGTCCACGCGTTGAAGGAAGCCTACCGCGACGTCCTGCACCATCAGTTGAACCCGGCGTATTGCCTGTTCATCAGCCTGCCGCCGGATGCGGTGGACGTCAACGTGCATCCGGCCAAGACCGAGATCCGCTTCCGCGACAGCCGCGGCGTGCACCAGTTTCTGTTTCATGCGGTCGAGCGCCTGCTGTCGGCACCGGTGACGGCCGGCGCCGTTCCCGCGGCGGGCGGCACGCCCTCGGCAGCGGGGTTCAGGTCGGGGTTTGGCGCGCAGCAGCAGGCGTCGATGCCATTGCAGGTGACCGAGGCGATGGGGTTCTATGCGCCGCTTCAGGGATCAGGGGTCAGGGACCAGGATTCAGGGGGGTTTGTTGCGCCTGCGGCGCAGGCTTTGCCTGAAAGCGGGCAGGGCGACGCGCCGCCGCTTGGCTATGCGCTGGCGCAGCTGCACGGCGTATACGTGCTGGCGCAGAACGCGCAGGGGCTGGTGCTGGTCGACATGCACGCGGCGCACGAACGGGTGGTCTACGAAAAACTCAAGGCTGCGCTCGATGCCCGCGCGGTGCCGGCGCAGGCTCTGCTGATCCCGGTGGCACTGACGGTGGACGCGCGCGATGCGGCGGAAATCGGCCCGCATCTGGATCAATTGCGCGAAATCGGATTCGAGCTGTCGATCACCTCGCCGACCTCGGTTGTGGTGCGTTCGGTGCCGTGGCTGCTGAAGAATGCCGACCCGGTCGAATTGACCCGTGCCGTATTGCGCGAAGTCGCCGAATTCGGCGTGGCGCGCCTGCTGGCCGAACGCCGCAACGAACTGCTGGCCACCCTGGCCTGCCATGGTGCGGTGCGCGCCAACCGCCATCTGACGCTGCCAGAAATGAACGCGTTGCTGCGCGAGATGGAGGCCACCGAGCGGGCCGGGCAGTGCAACCACGGCCGCCCCACCTGGTTTCCGATCAGCCTCAGGGAGCTCGACGCCATGTTCATGCGCGGCCGCTGATTTTGCGACCGGCGCTTTTGTATATAAGCTTTGTCTGATTGACCTGTTTGAACGAGACTCCCATGAACGAACGCAGCGAACGCAAGACCATCCCGATCCAGGATCTCAACGAGGCCAGCAACTGCGCCAGCGCCGAACCCTATGCGCTGATGGTGCTGGGGGATTCAATGATGCCGGAATTCGAGGAGGGCGAGATCATCGTCGTCGAGCCATCCGGACTGGTCAAGGACGGCTCCTATGTGGTGGCTTTTGTGAACGACGAGTATATTTTCCGCCAGCTCGTGCAGACGCCCGATGGCTGGATGCTGAAGCCGCTCAATCCCCTGTACCAGAACATCCCGGTTGCCGACATCGACGTCGCCAAGGGCGTGGTCATCATGAAAAAGCGGCCCGGAAAACGCAGCGATCAAAAGCGCTACGTCTGAACCTGCCCCAACGAGCTTTTCAACTTGCTGATATAAAAGCAATTGCATTGCCGGATCACAGCCATCAATTTGGTTGATGGCCGTATGGGAGGATTGAATAAAGTAGTTGACTAAATCACTCGGGTATATACACTGGGAACCCTGTTCAACCCTTTCCAGACAGGAGATAAACCATGAGTGGACTGATCGCTAATTTTCCGGCCGACGGCATCGTGACGGTCAACCGGGTGATTCTGAAACCTGAATTCACGGTGGATGATTTGCAGGAGCGGGTGGCGTTCCTGTGCGAAAACGTCAAGACCTACCATTCCGACACCGGCTTCGTCGGCGGCTTCGTCTCGCTGAACTCCGGCAAGGTATCCAACGAAGGCTCGACCATCGGTCAGGCAGTCGAAAGCCCGATGAAGGGCAAGGAGGCATTGATCGTGACCTTCTGGACCGACTTCGAAAACCACGAGAAATCGCACCGTTCCGAAACCTTCCAGCCGCTGTTCCAGAAAGTGCTGGATCTGTGCGAGAACGGCAACGAGGAAATCGCCTACGAAATGTTGTGGTCCGGCAAGGCCTACGGTCCCGACGAAATCGCGGCCGCGCGCCAGGCCAAGGCGCAGTACGCCAACGCAGCCTGATTGCGCGAGCAGTCGAAACCGAAGCGGCGGGGGGAAACCTCCGCCGCTTTTTTGTGGCTGGTTTTCCCGGGAAGGGATGGGTCAGTAGGACTGCAGATAGCGCACCCCGACATGGTCGAGGCCCTCGTTTTCGCCACCGATGATCCACTTGTGCGACATGTGATCCACAAACAGGGAAACCGACCTGTCGGCGCTGATCCGATAGCCTGTTTCCAGCCCGAAGCGCGGCATGATGCGGATGCCGTACCCGCAGTCGCTGTACAAGCGGCAGCCCTCCGGATCCTTGTGCAGCGGCCCGTCATGCGCGGCTACACTGAGCAGAAGGTCGGCGAACCATTGCCTTGTTTCGCGCACGCGGTAACTCAGGCCGGCGTAGGCCATGCTGGTATCCCCCACAAAGTTCAGGGTGACGCCGAGGTGGGGGCGCAGCGAGTCAGCGAACGCAAGCGGCGGGTACTGGATCTCCAGATTGAGATCGACCCCGTTTTCGTGGTGATCGCTCGCCGGTCCGCGGTCGTGCGCGATCACGCCGATCGCCAGAATCCGTTTGCTGCTTGCGGCGATTTCCGTTGCGCAGGCGGGCGCATGAAGGCCCAGTGCGATAGCCAGCCCCAGGCTCGGCAGGCGGACGCTGCGGAGCCGATGAAACCGCTTCGGCATCAGCGCCGGCGCCTGTCCGCGGTAATGGAAGGTGGACCCGGAACCGACCGCCGGTCGACCGGGTCGCCAAGCCATGGCGCGATCATGCGGTGTTTTCCATGGAGCGGGCATATTTACCGGCACGGGCCAGGCCGTTCAGATGGCAACGGTTCAACAGCGCGGTCTGCGCGGCGGCGACATTGTCTTCCTGACCCTGCCAGGCGGCCAGCACCGGCGCCTGCAGCGCCCGTCCGTACGAGAAGCTGACTTCCCACGGCTGCGGCCCCATCGCGTTCATGGCGTTGAGGTGGTCGGTCGCATCCTCCGCGCTCTGCCCGCCGGAGAGGAACACGATTCCGGGAACCGCCGCCGGAACGTAGCGCCTGAGGCAACGCAGCGTGGCCTCGGCGACCTCCTCTACGCCGGCCTGGCGCGGGCACTTTTTGCCGGCAATCACCATGTTCGGCTTCAGCAGCATGCCCTCGAACAGCACGCGGTGGGCGTCGAGTTCGGCGAACACCGCCTGCAGCACCTGCGCCGTCACCGCCTCGCAGCGCTCGATGCCGTGAGCGCCGTCCATCAGCACTTCCGGTTCCACGATCGGCACCAGGCTGGCCTCCTGGCACAGCGCGGCATAGCGCGCCAGCGCATGGGCATTGGCACGGATGCCGAACGGCGACGGAATGTCGCGCTCGTCGATCTCGATCACCGCACGCCACTTGGCGAACTGCGCGCCCAGCTGCTTGTACTCGGCGAGCCGGTCGCGCAAACCATCGAGGCCCTCCGTCCCCTTTTCGCCGGGATGCAGCGCCAGCGCCTTGGCGTCCTGGTCGACCTTGATCCCGGGGACGATGCCGCGGTCCGCCAGCAGTTGGGGGAAAGGGATGTCGTCGCGCGTGCGCTGGCGCAGGGTTTCGTCGAACAGGATGACGCCGCCGATCTGGCGCTCGATGCCGTCGGCGGTGAACAGGATCTCGCGGTAGCGCCGGCGGCTTTCCTCGGTGGATTCCACCTGGATTGAAGCAAACCGCTTCTTGATGGTGGGGTTGCTTTCGTCAGCCGCCAGTATCCCCTTGTGCTGCGCAACAACGGCTCTCGCCACGGACTGGAGTTCGTCGATGTTCATGGGCTATGGCCCTCCTTCAGGAATAAATGAGCCAGGGCATTCGTCGATGCCCTAACTGCTTAACTGTAGACCCTGATTTTTTGCGCCTCACCCGACGGGACGCGCCGAACCGCCAGCCGTCATCGGCGCGACCGCCAGGCTGGTGGATAATCCCCGCATGTCTGCATCCAGCCTTCCCCCCGCCGTTTTCCTCATGGGCCCGACCGCATCGGGCAAGACCGCGCTGGCGGTCAGCCTGGTCGAACGCTTCCCGCTCGAAATCATCAGCGTCGATTCGGCGCTGGTGTACCGCGGCATGGACATCGGCAGCGCCAAGCCCGATGCCGCCACCCTCGCGCGCGCCCCGCACCACCTGCTCGACATCCGCGACCCCACCGAAGCCTATTCCGCCGCGGCGTTCTGCGACGATGCGCGCAGGCTGATGGCCGGAATCGTCGCGCGCGGCCGCGTGCCGCTGCTGGTCGGCGGCACCATGCTGTATTTTCGTGCGCTGTTGCGCGGCCTGGACGACCTGCCGCGCGCCGATCCGGCGCTGCGGAAAGAGCTGGAAGCGGAGGCGAAGGCGCGCGGCTGGCCCGCGCTGCACGCCGAATTGGCGGCGGTCGACCCGGCAACCGCCGCGCGGCTGGCGCCGAACGATTCCCAGCGCATCGGCCGCGCGCTGGAAATCTTTCAGCTTGCCGGCACACCGATGTCGGCGCTGCTCGACCGGGCGCAATCCGAATTGCCCTACCGTGTGCTGCAGCTCGCCCTGATTCCGTCCGACCGCGCGGTGCTGCATCAGCGCATCGCCGCGCGCTTCGACGCCATGCTCGCGGAAGGCCTGGTCGACGAAGTGGAATTCCTGCGCCGTGCCGATGCGCTCAGCCCCGATCTGCCCGCCATGCGCGCGGTCGGCTACCGCCAGGCGTGGGCCTATTTAGACGGCGATATCGACATGAAGGCGCTGCGTGAACAGGGCATCGCCGCCACCCGCCAGCTCGCCAAGCGCCAGCTCACCTGGCTGCGCTCGTGGCCCAACGCGGTGGTGCTGGACTGTCTGGCGGAGGATCTGGAGACGCAGGCGACGGCGCTGGTGGCGCGTCATTTGAGGCCATAGCGACCGCTGTAGGAGCACCCGCAAGGGGTAGGCCGTGGTTGTCCCCGCAAGGAGGAGGCCATGACTGTAAAGCTGCTAAGCAGCAACATTCATGCACTAGCCGCTGAATCAGCAACAACCACGCACCGGCGTCCGCACCGCGATGCGGTGGTTGTCACGGGAAATCGCGCCTTGGAAGGCGCTCCTACATCAGCAATCGAGGTTTATTCCTCGCTCGTCGATTCGACCCGGGCGCGCGCCTGTCCGCGGTGGAAGCGGATGCCGATGCGGTCACCCGCATCGAGCGTTGCGGCATCCTGCACCACCACGCCGTTTTCCCGCTGGATGATGCTGTAGCCGCGCGCCAGTACGCCTTCCGGATTGAGGTGGGCGAGGCTGCTGGCGAGCCGTGCCAGGTTCAACTGGCGCTGTCCGAAACCTCCCTCGACCGCACGCCGGGCACGCATTCCCAGCGCGTCCAGCCGCTGCTGTTCGCGCCGGATGACGTGAATCGGCGTCACCAGTCGTTGGCTCAGCCTTGCGATGCGCAGCTGCTCGGTCGTCAGGCGGGTGCCGCAGGCATGGCGCAGGCGCTGCGCCAGCCGGTGAAGGTCGCTTTGCCGGCGGCGCAGCTGCTCGGCCGGGTGGACCAGGCGGCGCGCCAGGTAATCCAGCCGCTGCATTTCGGTCTGCTGTCTGCGCGTGAACTGGTGCTGCAGCCGGCGTGCCAGGTGGTCCAGCTGCAGCAGCAGTTCCTGCCGCAGCGGGCTGGCGAGTTCGGCCGCCGCCGTCGGGGTGGGGGCGCGCAGGTCGGCGGCAAAGTCGGCCAGGGTGAAATCGGTTTCGTGGCCGACCCCGCTCACCACCGGCATCGGGCTGGCGGCAATCGCCCGCGCCACCGCCTCGTCGTTGAACGCCCACAGATCCTCCAGCGAGCCGCCGCCGCGGCACACTAGCAGCACGTCGCATTCGGCGCGCGCGCCGGCCGTGCGGATGGCGGCGGCGATTTGCACGCCTGCGCCGGCGCCCTGCACCAGGGTCGGATAGAGGATCACCGGCAGGCCCGGCATGCGGCGCGAAAGCGCGGTCAGAATGTCGTGCAGGGCTGCCGCCTGCGGCGAGGTGACGATGCCCAAGGCGCGCGGAAAGCGCGGCAGGGCGCGCTTTTTTGCCGGATCGAACAGGCCTTCGGCTTCCAGTTTCGCCTTGAGCATGAGAAAGGCCTCATACAGGCGGCCGGCGCCGGCGCGGCGGATCGCCTCGGCGCCGAGCTGGAATTCGCCACGCGCCTCGTACAGCGAGGGCAGGGCGCGAATTTCGACGTGGTCGCCGTTGGCCGGGGTGAAGTCGGCAAACTGGTTGCGCCCGCGAAACATCACGCAGCGCACCTGTGCGGCGGCGTCCTTCAGTGAAAAATACCAGTGGCCGGAAGCGGCGCGCATGAAGTTGGACACTTCGCCTTCCACCCACAACAGCGGCAGTTGCGATTCCAGCGCGCGGCGCGCCATGCGGTTGAGCTCGCTCACGGTGAGGACGGGCAAGGCAGGCGCGATGGCGGGGAGATCGTCCGGATAATCCATGGGCTGCAGGATAACGGGTTAACGCCCAGCGCGGTTCATGCACAGTCATCACGTTTTCACAAAATAAATTGCGTCAATGCTATTGACGTGGGTTGCGTTTTATAACTCATTGATATTTAAGTAGTATTGTCATTGTCTACTTTTTGTGCCAAACGGCTTTTCCCTTTGTGGGCGGGTGTTTGAGGGGGCGGGCAGGCAGTTCCCAACAGACTTATCCACATCTATTGTGGAGAACTCGCAGGGAGCCCGAAAATACGCCGCCTCCTCAATTGGTGCTTGCCGAAACCCGCACGCCGGGGCTACATTCCGCCTGGTGTTTTCATTTGGAGTGGTATTCAGTGTTTGCCATCATAGAGGCGGCCGGTTGGCCGATCTGGCCGTTGATTCTGGCGTCTGTCGTCGCCGTGGCCATCATCATCGAACGTGCGTACAGCTTGCGGACCCAGGAAGTTGCCCCCGCCAGCCTGCTGCTGGAAACGATCAAGAGTTATCAGGAACGCGGCGTCACCCAGGAGCTCGTCACGCGGCTGGCCGACGGTTCGGCGATGGGGCGGGTTTTTGCGACCGCGCTGAAGAACGCTCACAACTCGCGCGAGATCATGAAGGAATCGATCGAGGAAGCCGGCCGCGCCGTCACCCATGAACTCGATCGTTTTCTGACGTCGCTGGGCACCATCGCCAGCATGGCGCCGCTGCTAGGCCTTCTGGGCACGGTGATCGGCATGATCGAGATCTTCGGCGCCCAGACCGGCGGCGGCACCAATCCCGGTCAGCTCGCGCACGGCATCTCGATTGCGCTGTACAACACCGCGTTCGGCCTGATCGTGGCGATCCCGGCAATGATTTTCTATCGCTACTTCCGCGCCAAGGTGGAGTCCCTGGTGGTCGACATGGAGCAGCAGGCGATCAAGCTGGTGGAAATCGTCCACGGCGACAGGAAGTAAAGGCCAGCCATGAATTTTCGTAGAGGTCGTCGCGAGGACTACCCGGAAATCAACCTGATTCCGTTCATCGACATCCTGCTCGTCATCGTGATTTTCCTGGCGGTGACCACCACCTACGCGCGCTTTGCCGAACTCAAGATCAATCTGCCCACCAGCAGCGCCGAGCGGACGCCGACCCCGCCCAAGCAGATCGAGGTGGCGGTGGGCGAAAGCGGCCGTTACCAGGTCGACGATACCGCGGTCGGCGAAATCTCGGTCGTCGAGCTGGCCGCCGCGCTGAAAAAGGCCGCCGGCAACCAGGTCGACCCCGTGGTGGTGATCAACGCCGATGCGCGGGCCGCGCATCAGTCGGTGGTGAACGTGATGGAAGCGGCGCGCCGGGCGGGACTGAGCCGCATCACTTTCGTCACCCAGACCGCCCCGTAAGCGGGCGCACCCGTGGTTTCCCTTCAGCATCTGTGGGCGCGCACCGGCGTGCTTACGTTGCTGCTCTCTCCCTTCGCTGCGCTGTTCGCCGCCGTGTCCGGGCTGCGCCGTCTGGCGTACCGACGCGGCTGGCTGGCGGCCATTTCCGTCGGCGTGCCGGTGATCATCGTCGGCAACCTCAGCGCCGGCGGCAGCGGCAAAACCCCGCTGACGATCTGGCTGGTGAACCGGCTGCGTTCCCAAGGCTACCGCCCGGGTGTGGTCAGCCGTGGCTACGGCGGCGCGGCGCGCGGTTGCGTCGAGGTGCAGCCTGGCAGCGACCCGGCGGAGGTGGGCGACGAGCCGCTGCTGATCCATCTCAAAACAAGCGCGCCGGTGGTGGTCGGACGCGATCGGGTGGCGGCGGCGCGCACCCTGCTGGCGCGCCATCCGGGGGTGGACATGATCGTGTCCGACGACGGCCTGCAGCACTACCGCCTGCAGCGCGACCTCGAACTGGTGGTGATCGACGCGGCGACCGGGCTGGGCAATGGCTGGCCGCTGCCGGCCGGACCCCTGCGCGAACCCTCCAGCCGGTTGAACAGCGCGGATGCGGTGATCCAGGTGGTGCGCGGGACGGCACAGCTGCATCCGTATGGACTAAAGACCTGGCGCGTCGACTACAGTGCAGGGCAGGCCTGGCGCCTGCACGCGCCCCGGGAAACAAGCGCGCTGCGCGACCTGCCGCAACACGACTGGCTCGCCGTGACCGGCATCGGCCGCCCGCAGGGCTTCTTCGACATGCTGCGAGCCGAGGGCATCCGTTTCACGCCGCGCGCCTTCGCCGATCACCATGCCTTTCGGTCGCAGGACCTGCCGGCCGACGCTGCGGTGCTGATGACTGAAAAAGACGCGGTAAAATGCCGCTCGTTTGCGGGAACGGACTGGTGGGCGGTGGAACTGGATGTTGCGCCGGAAGCCGGATTGATCCATTGGTTGGACGCACGCCTCGAGCAATCTTTATCAAAGCCGGCCGCAGCCGCCCGCAACGGCTCGCGCGCCTAGGAACCACAGGACCCTGATCGATGAACCCCAAGCTGCTTGAAATCCTCGTCTGCCCGGTCTGCAAAGGCCCCCTCGAATGGAAAAAATCCGCGCATGAACTGGTGTGCCGGGCATGCCGCCTGGCCTATCCGATTCGTGACGACATTCCGGTGATGCTGCCGGAAGAGGCACGCACCCTGAGCGCCGACGAAATCCACGATCGCTGATCGTCATGCGTTTTTGCGTCGTCATCCCTGCGCGCTATGCGTCCAGCCGGCTGCCGGGCAAGCCGCTGGCGGATATCGGCGGCCGTCCGATGGTGCTGCATGTGCTGGAGCGCGCCCTGCAGGCAGGGGCCGAGTCGGTGGTCGTCGCCACCGACGACGCGCGAGTCCAGCAGGCGGTCGCGGCGGCAGGCCACCAGGCCCTGATGACCTCGCCGGATCACCAGTCCGGCACCGAACGGCTGGTCGAAGTGGCCGAAACCCTGGGCTGGGACGACGACACGCTGGTGGTCAACGTGCAGGGCGACGAGCCCCTGATCGACCCCATGCTGATCCGCGAAGCCGCGCGCCAGTTGGTGCTGCACGACGATGCGGTGATGGCCACGCTGGCGCATCCGATCCACGATCATGCCGACTTCATCAATCCCAACGTCGTCAAGGTCGTCGCCGACGAAGCCGGCTATGCGCTGTATTTCAGCCGCGCGCCGATTCCCTGGCCGCGCGATGCCTTCTCCGCGCAACAGCCCATGCCGCACGAACTCGGCGCACTGCGCCACATCGGCCTGTACGCCTACCGCGCCGGCTTCCTGCGCACCTATGCCAGCCTGGCCAGTTCGCCGCTGGAGCGCTACGAGATGCTCGAACAACTGCGCGTGCTGTGGCACGGCCACCGCATCAGCCTCGGCATCACCCCCATCGCGCCGGCACCCGGCGTTGATACGCCGGAAGATCTGGCGCGAGTTCGTGCTCTGTTTCAGGCAAGCTAACAGGCTGTTGAATCCACCAATAAAAAATTTTAAGTGTTGCGCGCGCGAGCCATGCCTTACGCTAGCGAGGTTTTAATACATTCAAATCAAGGGAGATACGCAATGCGTTTGATTCTGTTGGGCGGCCCTGGCGCCGGCAAGGGCACCCAGGCCAATTACATCAAGGAAAAGTTCGGCATTCCGCAGATTTCCACCGGCGACATGCTGCGTGCGCAGATCAAGGCCGGCACCGAGCTCGGCATGAAGGCCAAGGCCATCATGGACGCCGGCGGCCTGGTCTCCGACGACATCATCATCGGCATGGTGAAAGCCCGCCTGACTGAAGCCGACTGCAATAACGGCTACCTGTTCGACGGTTTTCCGCGCACCATCCCGCAGGCCGAGGCAATGAAAGCCGCCGCCGTGCCGATCGACTACGTGGTCGAGATCGACGTCGCCGACGAAGAAATCGTCAAGCGCATGTCCGGCCGCCGCGTGCACCAGGCATCGGGCCGAACCTACCACGTCGTGTTCAACCCGCCCAAGGTTGCCGGCAAGGACGACGTCACCGGCGAGGACCTGATCCAGCGCGACGACGACACCGAAGAAACCGTGAAGAAGCGCCTCGACATCTACCACGCACAGACCGAACCGCTGGTGAAGTACTACGGCGACTGGGCGGCGCGCGGCGAAGCCGGCGCGCCCAAGTACGTGAAGGTTTCGGGCGTCGGCAAGGTTGACGGAATCCGCGATTCGATTTTTGCCGCACTCGGCTGAGACTGGATTCCGCCAGCGATGCCGCAGCAGATTGCCCCGCTGACCGACACCGAGCGCTGGGTAGTCCAGCAGGCGGTCAACGAGCGTTACGACAAGGAAGTCGAGATCCAGAATGTCGACACCGAAATCCGTCTGCATATCGACGACCGCGAACTGACGCTGTGTCCGGGCTTTTACTGGAACGAGCATGGCTGTCATTTCGTGCTGTCGAAAACCGGCGATTCGCGTTATCGCAGCATGTTCTTCTATCGCATCCGCGATCGCTTTGCGACCGGACGCGAGGAATACGATGACATTGGCGACTGCGTCACCACCCTGCTGAAAATGCAGGCCGACGAGGAAGCCAGGCGCCTGGCCGAGAGCGAAGCGTCCGGCCACAGTTGATATCAAGCCAGCCCTGTTTGTTGAATAAACCGGCGCTGGCTTTTTGTTTTGCACAAAACACGATTCATTACGTTGAATTTAAAGCATCGAGGGAGGCAATAGCATGGCGAAGAAAATGAACGCCTTTTACGCACAATCCGGCGGCGTCACCGCCGTCATCAACGCATCGGCCTGCGGCGTGATCGAGACCGCGCGCAAGCACAAGGACAAGATCGGCAAGGTGTACGCCGGCCGCAACGGCATCATCGGCGCGCTGACCGAAGACCTGATCGACACCACCAAGGAATCCGCCGCGGCCATTGCCGCACTGCGCTCCACGCCGTCGGGCGCCTTCGGTTCCTGCCGTTTCAAGCTGAAGTCGCTGGAAGCCAACAAGCGTGAATACGCACGCCTGATCGAAGTCTTCAAGGCGCACAACATCGGTTACTTCTTCTACAACGGCGGCGGCGATTCGGCCGACACCTGCTTCAAGATCAGCCAGCTGTCGGAGGCGATGGGATATCCGATTCAGGCCATCCACGTGCCGAAGACCGTCGACAACGATCTGCCGATCACCGACTGCTGCCCCGGCTTCGGCTCGGTCGCCAAGTACATTGCGGTGTCGACGCTGGAAGCCAGCTACGACGTGCGCTCGATGGCCAAGACCTCGACCAAGGTGTTCGTCATCGAGGTGATGGGACGCCACGCCGGCTGGATCGCCGCTGCCGGCGGCCTGGTCGAGGACCACGGCATTCCGGTGGTGATCCTGTTCCCGGAAATCGAGTTCGACCAGAAGAAATTCCTCGCCCGCGTCGACAAGCTGGTGAAGGAACACGGCTACTGCACCGTCGTCGTCTCGGAAGGCTGCCACTACCCGGACGGCACCTTCCTTGCCGAACAGGGCACGCGTGACGCCTTCGGCCATGCCCAACTGGGCGGCGCCGCGCCGGTGGTCGCCAACATGATCAAGGACGCTCTCGGCCACAAGTTCCACTGGGCGGTGGCCGACTACCTGCAGCGCGCCGCGCGCCACATCGCCTCGAAGACCGACGTCAAGCAGGCCTACGAGCTGGGCAAGAAAGCCGTCGAACTCGCGATCAAGGGCCACAATTCGGTGATGCCGACGGTCGAGCGCATCTCCGACGCGCCCTACAAGTACAAGATCGGCATGGCGGATCTGAAGGACGTCGCCAACGTCGAGAAATTCATGCCGCGCGATTTCATCACCAAGGACGGCTTCGGCATCACGCCCAAGTGCAAGCGCTACCTGACGCCGCTGATCCAGGGCGAAGACTATCCGAAATACCAGGACGGCCTGCCGGTGTACGTGACGCTGAAGAACGTTGCGGTGGCGAAGAAGCTGGCGGCGTTCAAGCTCTGATTAGGAGATAGGGGCTAGGGGCCAGAAAAGGATCTAGGAAATAGGGGCTAGGAACTAATGTGCGGCTGCGCCGCGCAATCTAATCTGGCTCGGGCTTCGCCCGCACCACCCCTAGTCCCTAGATCCTAAATCCTAGCCCCTAAAACAATGACACTCGATCGCGCAAAACAGCTACTCAAGGTGCAAGCCGACTTTGGCGGCTTTTACAACGGCAATTCAGCCAAGCTGATCCTGTCCGAGGTGCAGCGCGAACACGGGCAGGATGCGGTCGATCAGCTCATCAGGGAATTGCAGCTCGACCGGATTTTCGGGTTCGAGCCGGGTACACGATTTGAAGGCGGCCTGGCAATGGGTAAGTAGTAGGGGATAGAACGGTGGCGTAAGCGACCGTTTTTTTGGGGTTTTTGAGGAGATAAAGATCATGAATGAAGGTTTGCTGTTTGCCCTCGTGGCGGCGGTGCTCGCACTGCTCTACGGAATCGTGTCGATCAAGTGGATTCTGGGATTGCCCACCGGCAACGACCGCATGCGCGAAATCGCAGCGGCCGTGCAGGAAGGCGCTTCCGCCTATCTGAACCGGCAATACACCACCATCGGAATCGTTGGTGTGATACTGCTGGTCGCGATTTTCTTCGCCTTGGGCTGGCAAACCGCCGTCGGCTTCCTGCTCGGCGCCGTTCTTTCCGGACTGACCGGCTATATCGGCATGAACGTCTCGGTGCGCGCCAACGTGCGTACCGCCGAAGCGGCATCGAAAGGCCTCAACGCCGCCCTTAACGTAGCCTTCAAAGGTGGCGCCATCACCGGCATGCTGGTCGTCGGCCTGGGTCTGCTGGGTGTGGCCGGCTACTACGCCGTGCTCACTCTGGGAATGGGCGAAACGACCGAGCAAGCGACGCACGCACTGGTCGGCCTGGCCTTCGGCGGTTCGCTGATCTCCATCTTCGCCCGACTCGGCGGCGGCATCTTCACCAAGGGCGCTGACGTCGGCGCCGACCTGGTGGGCAAGGTCGAAGCCGGCATCCCCGAAGACGACCCGCGCAACCCCGCTGTGATCGCCGACAACGTCGGTGACAACGTCGGCGACTGCGCCGGCATGGCGGCCGACCTGTTCGAAACCTATGCCGTGACCATCATTGCCACCATGTTGTTGGGCGGCCTGTTGATCACCGGTTCCCCCGAGGCAGTGATCTATCCGCTGGTGCTGGGCGGTTTCTCCATCATCGCCTCCATCGTCGGCACCTATTTCGTCAAGGCGCGTGAAGGCGGCAAGATCATGAACGCGCTGTATCGCGGCCTGATCGTGTCGGGCGTGCTGGCTGCGGTCGCGTTCTACCCCATCACCACCTGGATGATGGGCGAAGGCGTGATGATCGAGGGCGAACTCGTTACCTCGATGAACCTGTACCTCGCCACCCTGATCGGCCTCGGTCTGACCGCCGCCATGGTGTGGATCACCGAGTACTACACCGCGACCGAGTTCAATCCGGTGCGTCACATCGCGCAAGCCTCCACCACCGGTCACGGCACCAACGTCATCGCCGGCCTGGGCGTGTCGATGAAGTCCACCGCCGCACCTGTGCTCGCCGTGTGCTTGGCGATCTGGGGCGCGTATGAACTGGCTGGCCTGTATGGCATCGCCATCGCCGCGACCTCAATGCTGTCGATGGCCGGTATCATCGTTGCGCTCGACGCCTACGGCCCGATCACCGATAACGCCGGCGGCATCGCCGAAATGGCTGGGTTGCCGGACAACATCCGCAACATCACCGACCCGCTCGACGCCGTGGGCAACACCACCAAGGCCGTCACCAAGGGCTATGCCATCGGCTCCGCCGGCCTCGCCGCACTGGTGCTGTTCGCCGACTACACCCACGCGCTGAACGCCCAGGCTTTGGCGCTTGACGCCACCGCGCTCCCCCTGACCTTCGACCTGTCCAACCACATGGTCATCATCGGCCTGTTCATCGGCGGCATGGTGCCCTACCTGTTCGCAGCAATGGGCATGGAAGCGGTCGGTCGCGCCGCCGGTTCCGTGGTGGTGGAAGTTCGCCGCCAGTTCAAGGAAATCCCCGGCATCATGGCGGGCACGTCCAAGCCGGAATACGGCACCTGCGTCGACATGCTGACCAAGGCCGCGATCAAGGAAATGATCGTTCCCTCGCTGCTCCCGGTTGCGGTCCCCGTGATCGTTGGCCTCACCCTCGGCGCACAGGCCCTGGGCGGCGTGCTGGTCGGCACCATCGTCACCGGCATCTTCGTCGCCATTTCCATGACCACCGGCGGCGGTGCATGGGATAACGCCAAGAAATACATCGAGGAAGGCAACTTCGGCGGCAAAGGTTCCGAAGCGCACAAGGCTGCCGTTACCGGTGATACCGTCGGCGATCCCTATAAGGACACCGCTGGTCCCGCCGTCAACCCGCTGATCAAGATCATCAACATTGTCGCGTTGCTGATCGTGCCCTTGATCGGTTAAGGCCTGATCGCCCGGGCATTGCGGGCTTCACCCAGAACCGCCCCGCACGCTATAGTGCGGGGCGGTTTTGTTTCGAGCGCAGGAACCCCGCACCGCATTGCTTGCCTGACTATCAGTCCCCCCTTAGGAGAAGCATTCTTGAAACACTTTATTGTGGCCTGTGCACTTGCGCTGCCCTTGGTCTTCAACGCGGGCCTTGCCCACGCCGGCGGCGTCGAGCGCCTCAAGGCCTTTATCGCCGGCGCCAAAACCGCCGAGGCCGACTTCAGCCAGACCGTTGCCGACAAGACCGGCCGCGTCACCCAGAAGGCCAGCGGCAGGATGGCGTTTGCCCGCCCCGGCAAGTTCCGATGGGACTACACCGCGCCGTATGAACAGGTAATCGTCGGCGACGGCGTCAAGTTGTGGCTGTACGACGCCGACCTCGAACAGGTCACCGTCAAGTCGCTCGGCGACGTCATCGCCGGCACCCCCGCGGCGCTGCTGGCCGGCGACAACTCGATCGAAAAATACTTCACCCTGAAAAATGCCGGCGAGGCCGGCGGCCTGGAATGGCTGGAAGCCACCCCCAAAAACAAGGACACCAGCTTCGAACGCATCCGCATGGGCTTCAAGGGCGACGTGCTGGTGCAGATGGAACTGGACGACTTCTTCGGCCAGCGCACCACACTCAAGCTGTCGCGCTTCGTGCGCAACCCGACCATCGCGCCGTCGCGCTTCACCTTCACCCCGCCGAAGGGCGCCGACGTCATCGACGAATAATCCTGTGGAGCGGCGTCCACGCCGCGATGCCGTGGTGGTTCCCACGGTGCGAAAATCGCGGCGAAGACGCCGGTGCGTGGTTGTTGCCGCTTCAGCGGCTATACAACCACGGCCTACTCCTTGCGGGTGCTCCCACAATGGCTCCTGGTTCTATCGGATAATTGACGTCATGCGCCCCCAAGACCTTTTCCAAACCGACACCCCCGCGCCGGCGCTCGACCCCAACGCGCCGCTGGCCGAGCGCCTGCGCCCGCATACCCTCGCCGACGTCGTCGGCCAGACCCATCTGCTCGGCCCCGGCAAGCCGCTGCGGCTCGCCTTCGATTCCGGCAGGCTGCATTCGATGATCCTGTGGGGGCCGCCGGGGGTGGGCAAGACCACGCTGGCGCGGCTGACCGCGCAGGCCTTCGGCGCCGACTTCATCGCGATTTCCGCCGTACTCTCCGGCGTCAAGGACATCCGCGAAGCGGTCGAGCGCGCGCGCATGAACCAGACCCTGGCCCGCACCACCATCCTGTTCGTCGACGAAGTCCACCGCTTCAACAAGGCGCAGCAGGACGCGTTCTTGCCACACGTCGAATCGGGGCTCTTCACCTTCATCGGCGCCACCACCGAAAACCCCTCGTTCGAAGTCGTCGGCGCGCTCTTGTCGCGCGCCCAGGTCTATGTGCTGAAATCGCTGACGCCCGACGAACTCGGCCAGCTGATGCAGCGCGCGCTGAAGGAGTTGCCGGACCTGAAGCTGGGCGAGGGCGTCGACAAGCTGCTGGCCGCCTACGCCGACGGCGACGCCAGGAAGCTTTTGAACCTGCTGGAGCAGCTCGACATCGCCGCGCGCACTTCGCAGGTGAAGGAAGTCGACGCCGCCTTCGTCGAGAACGCGCTGGCGCAATCGCTGCGCCGCTTCGACAAGGGCGGCGAAGCCTTCTACGACCAGATTTCCGCGCTGCACAAAAGCGTGCGCGGCAGCGACCCCGACGCCTCGCTCTACTGGCTGGTGCGCATGCTCGACGGCGGCGCCGACCCGCGCTACCTCGGCCGCCGGCTGATCCGCATGGCGAGCGAGGACATCGGTCTCGCCGACCCGCGCGCGCTGCGCCTCGCGCTCGACGCCGTCGAAACCTACGAACGCCTGGGCACCCCCGAAGGCGAACTCGCGCTCGCCCAGGCCTGCCTGTATCTCGCCTGCGCGCCCAAGAGCAACGCCGCCTACGTCGCCTACAACGCCGCCCGCGCCTTCGTCCAGTCCAACCCCTCCAACGACGTCCCCATCCACCTGCGCAACGCCCCCACCAAGCTGATGAAGGAACTGGGCTACGGCCGCGCCTACCGCTACGCCCACGACGAGCCCGAAGCCTACGCCGCCGGCGAACGCTACTTCCCCGACGACATTGACGAACAGCAGTTCTACGGACCCACCCCGCGCGGACTGGAAGGCAAGATCGCCGAGAAGCTGGCGCATCTGAGAAAGCTGGATGAGGAGGCGGGGAAAGAGTAGGGCTTGAGCCTGTCGTGCAATCGAGCTATTGTAAGGATTCCTTACTTATTGATATCGGACAGATCATGCTTGCCAAGATGACCGCCAAGAACCAGCTCACCCTGCCGAAGAGCGTGACCAATGCGCTGGGCGAAGTTGAATACTTCGATGTGCAAACCAGGGATGGCCAGGTCATCCTCACCCCCGTGCGCATCCAGCGTGCCGATGCGGTACGCGCCAAGCTCGCAGAGCTCGACCTGAACGAGCAGGACATCGCCGATGCCGTCGACTGGGCACGTCAACCGGCAGGCAAACGCAAGAAATGAGCCGCCCGCCACGGGTCGTGCTCGATACCAATCTGGTGCTTTCCTCCCTGGTGTTCACCAACGGCCGGCTCGCAGCGCTGCGCCATGCCTGGCAGGGCGGGCACTGCGTACCGCTTGTCTCCAAGGCCACCACGGCTGAATTGATCCGCGTGCTGGCTTATCCCAAGTTCAAGCTCAACGACGAAGAACAACAGGAATTGTTGGCTGACTATCTGCCGTGGTGCGCTATCGTGCACATCCCCAATCCTCCTCCCGTCACCCCCGAATGCCGCGATCCTTTCGATCAGCCATTCCTGCAACTCGCGGTTGCCGGCAAGGCGGACTATCTTGTTAGTGGTGATCAGGATTTGTTGAGCTTGGCAGATCGCTTCGATTGCCCCATCGTTGCAGCCGAGAATTTCCTGAAAACGCTTGATAGATGACCAGCCGGTTTACGTTTTATTAAGGCGCCGCCCATGGAACTGCTCTACGCCAACGCCTCGGTCAGCATCAGCGAACTGAAGAAGAATCCTACCGCCGTCATTGAAGAAGCGGCCGGTTTTCCCGTTGTCGTGCTCAACGATAATCAGCCTGCCGCCTATCTTGTACCCGTCGCCACCTTCGAGGCCATGATGGAAAAGCTAGAAGATTTCGAGCATGCCAATCAGGTGAAGGCGCGCGCGAACGAACGCACCGTCAAGGTCTATCCAGACGTCCCATAGCCTACTTCGGGTAGGCGCAGCAATCCAACTCCGGACTGCACAACGTCTGGATCGCCACGCCGCGATGACGGCCCAACGCGCCGCGGTTGGCTCTTCCGCTACGTCTGCTTCGCCGTCATTGCGAGGTGCACAGCAACGAAGCAATTCACAGCGGACACAGCGCATACCCAAAAAGGGTATGAACATGCCCAATATGGGTATGAATGAAGTGACAGGCGAAAACGATATGCCGATGAAATGCATTTTCATCGACATATTTCGTTGGCGTGTCGATCATCCCAAGCTCATGCAGTTGTTGATGCACGAGCAGAATGGGTTTGAGCCGTATTGGTAAATCCGGCTCATCGCGCCATTGCCAAAAGTCCATAAATGGACTAACTTTCCATTACCAGTACATTCCAATACTGGCATGGAACGTGAGATGCAAACCCCAGCACAAGCCATCAAGGTCCAAAACAAGCCGAGCAGCCGCGACCTGTCCGCCGCCGGCCTGCGCGCGTTCTTCAACATCGCGCGCGACTGGGGGCTCAACACCGACGAGCAGATGGTGCTGCTGGGCACACCAAGCCGCTCCACCTTCTTCAAGTGGAAATCCGCCCCCGAGAACGCCGACCTCAAGCGCGATACCCTCGAGCGCCTGTCTTACCTTCTGGGCATCTACAAAGCGCTGCAGGTCCTGTTGCCTTCGACGGCATCGGCCGATGCCTGGGTGAAAAAGCCCAATACCGCCCCCCTTTTTGGCGGCAAGAGCGCACTCGAGCGCATGCTCGGCGGCAACGTTGCCGACCTGCTCGCCGTCCGCCAGTATCTGGATGCCCGGCGGGGCGGCTGGGCTTGAGCTACCCCGCCACGCGCTTGAACTGGAACCCGGCCTACCGGGTCATCCCCAGCCGCTTTCCTTCCATCGGCCTGTTCGAGCGCGTTGCCAGCCCGGAGGATTTTGACGCCCTCTATGCGCTGGAGGCCATGACCAACGACCGCATCCGCGACGAAGTCGGCGAGATCAATCTGGTTCCTCCCGAAGAACGGCTGTTCGGCCCCGGCAGCACCTGCATCATGGCCGCCTTCACTCATCTGAACCCGCAGGGCAGTCGCTTCAGTGACGGCACCTATGGCGTGTTCTATTGCGCACGCAAGCAGGACACCGCGATCGCCGAAACCCGGCATCACGCGGCCCTTTTCATGCAGGCCACCCACGAGCCGCCCATGCGATTGCAAATGCGGCTTTACAAAGTGAAAGCGAAGGGCGAGGTGGTCGATTTGCGTGAGGCAAGCCATGCCGAGCCGCGCATCGTCGATCCGGACGACTACGGCCATGCCCAGGGCATCGGGCGAAAACTCAGGTCCGATGGCGTACGCGGCATTCTTTACCCCTCGGTGCGGCATCCCTCCGGCGAATGCCTGGCTGCCTTCAACACGGCTTTATTGAAAAACTGCCTGCACGCCGCCTATCTGGAATACAACTGGAACGGCCGGGCCATCGATGCCGTGTTCGAGGTCTCGCAGCTGCTATGACGGCAAGAAGCGACGGACGTGCAGCTGGATTGCCGCGCGAGTTCTGCAGGGCAGCGTGGCGGGGCGCCCGGCCGCGGCTTTACTAGCCGCGCAGTGCGGCCTTGAACTCGCGGCGCCGCCGATGCAGGGTTGGCTCGGTGTAGCCGTTGGGCGCGCGTCGGCCGTGGAAGATCAGGTCCTGCGCCGCCTGGAATGCCAAGCTGATGTAATGCGGCGCCATGTTGATGTAGTTGCGGTCGCCCGCATTCTGCTGGTCCACCAGTTGCGCCATGCGTCTGAGTGCTTCCATCACCTGGGACTCGCTAACCACGCCGTGATGCAGCCAGTTGGCGATGTGCTGGCTGGAGATGCGCAGGGTGGCGCGGTCTTCCATCAGGCCGACGTGGTCGAGGTTCGGCACCTTGGAGGCGCCCATGCCCTGGTCGATCCAGCGCACGACGTAGCCGAGCAGGCCCTGGATGTTGTTGTCGAGCTCGTTCCGGATGTCCTCGGCCGACCAGGCCGGCTTGGCCACCACAGGAATCGCCAGCAGGTCGTCGAGGGTGGCGCGCGGCCGCTCGCGCAAAGCCTGCTGGCGAGCGAACACGTCGACGTGGTGGTAATGGATGGCATGCAGCGTGGCGGCGGTGGGCGATGGCACCCAGGCGCAGTTGGCGCCGGCTTCGGGGTGTGCCTGCTTGCTCGCCATCATGGCGGCCATGCGGTCCGGCATGGTCCACATGCCCTTGCCGACCTGCGCCCGGCCCGACAGGCCGCAGGCCAGCCCGATATCGACGTTCCAGTCCTCGTAGGCACGGAGCCAGGCGGCGGATCTCATCTCGTCCTTGCGCAGCACCGGGCCGGCCTCCATCGAGGTGTGGATCTCGTCGCCGGTGCGGTCGAGGAAACCGGTGTTGATGAAGATCAGCCGCTCGCGTGCCGCGCGGATGCAGGCCTTGAGGTTGAGCGTGGTGCGGCGCTCCTCGTCCATGATGCCGATCTTGAGCGTATTGCGCGGCAGTTCCAGTACGTCCTCGATGCGGGCGAACAGGTCCACAGTGAAGGCCACCTCGTCGGGGCCGTGCTGCTTGGGCTTGACGATGTAGACGCTGCCCGTGCGGCTGTTGCGTAGCCCGTTGCGGCCCTTGAGGTCGTGCAGCGCGCAGGCGCTGGTGACGAAGCCGTCGAGCAGGCCCTCGAACACCTCGTCGCCGTGTTCATCCAGCACCGCGTCGGTGGTCATCAGGTGGCCGACGTTGCGCACCAGCATGAGGCTGCGGGCGGGGATCTCGAAATGGCGGCCCTCGGGCGAGAGGTAGCGGCGGTCCGGGTTGAGGCTGCGGGTCAGGGTCTGGCCGCCCTTGTCGAAACTGCTGCTGAGCTCGCCCTTCATCAGGCCCAGCCAGTTGCGATAGACCTTGACCTTGTCCCCGGCATCCACCGCAGCCACCGAATCCTCGCAGTCCATGATGGTGGTGAGCGCGGCCTCCAGATAGATGTCGCGGATGCCGGTGGGATGCAACTCGTGGATGGGATGGTCGGTGTCGAAGCGGATCTCGATGTGCAGCCCGTGGTGCACCAGCAGCAGCGAACTGACCGCGCCGGCTTTTTCCTGGTAGCCCCTGAATTGCCCGGGGGCGCGCAGCCCGGTATGCGCCCCGCTCGACAGCGTCACCGTGAGCTGCCCCGCCTTGACCGTATAGGCGATGGCATCGATGTAGCTGCCCTCCCGCAGGGGCGCGGCCTCGTCGAGAAAGGCCTTGGCGTACTCGATGACGCGGGCGCCGCGCACCGGATTGAACGCGGCTTTCTTCTCGGCGCCGTCTTCGCCGGGTAGGACGTCGGTGCCGTAGAGAGCGTCGAACAGACTGCCCCAGCGCGCGTTAGCGGCATTCAGGGCGTAGCGGGCGTTGTTCACCGGCACCACCAGCTGCGGGCCGGCGATGCGGGCGATCTCGGCGTCGACATTTTCGGTGCCGATGACGAAGTCCTCGCCCTCCGGCAGCAGGTAGCCGATCTCGACCAGGTACTGCTTGTAGGCCGCGGCATCGTGCGGCTGGCCCTTGCGTTGCAGGTGCCAGGCATCGATGCGTGCCTGCAGTTCGTCGCGGCGCGTCAGCAGGGCGCGGTTGCGCGGGGTCAGCTCGCGCAGCAGATCGGCGAAGCCCTGCCACAGTTTGTCGCTGCGGATGCCGGTGCCCGGTGCGATCTCGTCGTGCACCAGATCGAACAGGGGCTTTGCAATCTGCAGTCCGGCTACCGTGATGCGTGCGCTCATTTCACAGCCTCGCTCATGCTCAGGAGACGACGTTGCTGGGCTTGCCGGCAACGAAGGCATCGATGTTGTCCACCAGCTGATCCGCCAGGGTCTGCATCGCCTCGCGGCTGCCCCAGGCGACGTGCGGCGTGAGGATGAAGTTCGGCAGATCGAGGTCGAGCAGCGGGTTGCCTTCGCGCGGCGGCTCGACCGACAGCACGTCGAAGCCGGCGCCGGCGATGCGCCCCGATTTCAGCGCCGCGACCAGCGCCGCCTCGTCCACCAGATTGCCGCGCGCTGCGTTGATGAGGATCGCGCTCGGTTTCATCAGCCCGAACTCGCGTGCCCCGATCATGTGCCGGGTCTCGGCAGTCAGCGGCGTATGCAGCGAGATCGCGTCGGCCTCGGCGAGCATGCTGTCGAAGGGCGTGTAGCCCGCGCGCGTCGTCGCAGCGCCCTTGCGCTCGGCAATCAGCACCTGCATGCCGAAGGCCTCGGCGAGTTTCTTCATGCCGTTTCCGAGCGAGCCGAGGCCGACGATCCCCAGCGTGCTGCCGTACAAATCATTGATGGGCCGGGTGAACAGGCAGAACTGGTCGGTTTTCTCCCACAGCCCTGCGCGCACGTCCTCGCGCCAGCCCAGCAGGTTGCGGCGCAGCGCTAGCATCATCATGAAGGCGTGCTCGGGAACGGTGTGCACCGCGTAGCCGCGGATGTTGGAGACGACGATGCCGTGCGCGCGGCAATACGCGAGATCGACGTTGTCGGTGCCGGTGGCCGACACCGCGATCATTTTCACGCTGAGTGCCTGCGCCAGGGTTTCGGCGGAAAGCTTGACCTTGTTCACGATGACGATGTCGGCGCCCTGGATGCGCGCGACGACCTCCGCCGGCACGGTCTGATCGTGGTCGATCCAGTCATGCGCGAACGACGGCGCGCGCATGTCGGCGATCAGGCTTTTGCGGTCGAGGAAGACGACGCGCCGCTTCATGGCCGCTCCATGCCGGATTCGCGCTCGATGATCTTCATCACCGCGGCCGAATCCAGCTCCGCGCCGCCGGTGCCCATCAGCGCATTGAGATGCTGCATCACCAGCGCCGCGCCCGGCAGCGCAAGACCAAGCTCCTTCGCGGTCTGCATCACGATGTTGATGTCCTTCTGGTGCAGGCGGGTCTTGAAGCCTGGCGTGTAGTCATTGTCGAGCATGCGCTTGCCGTGCACTTCGAGGATGCGGCTGCCGGCAAAGCCACCCATCAGCGCGTCGCGCACCTTGGCCGGGTCGACGTCGTTCTTGCGGGCGAAGGTGAGCGCCTCGGCGACGCCCTCGATGGTGACCGCGACCACGATCTGGTTGCACGCCTTGGCGACCTGGCCGGCGCCGTTGCCGCCGACCAGCACGATGTTCTTGCCCATCGCTTCGAACACAGGCTTCACGCGCGCGAACACCTCGGGCTTGCCGCCCACCATGATCGACAGCGTGGCGTTGATGGCGCCGACCTCGCCGCCGGACACCGGCGCATCGAGCATGTCGATGCCGCGCGCCAGCAGCTTCGCGGCCATGTGGCGCGTGGCCGTCGGCGAGATGGTGCTCATATCGACCACCACCGAGCCGGAGCGGGCGCCATGGGTCACGCCGTTGTCGCCGAACAGGACCTGCTCGACATCCGGCGTGTCCGACACCATGACGATGATGATGTCGGCCTGCGCCGCCGCTTCCGCGATCGACGCGCATCCGGCGCAGCCCGCTTCCAGGGGCGGGGTCATGGTTTCCGGTCGGCGGCCGTGCACGAATACCGTGTGACCGGCCTTCTGCAGATTGATGGCCATGGGCTTGCCCATGATGCCCATGCCGATGAATGCAATGTTCATCGCTTCTCCTCCGTTCGCTGTTGTTCAATCGGTTTCATCGCCGCTTATTTGTAGAGCACGCCCGGCAGCCACAGGCCGATCTGCGGCCAGATGTACAGCATCGCCATGGCCAGGATCACCAGTCCCAGGAAGGGCATGGAGCCCATGAAGATCTGCCCCAGCGACACGTTGGGCGGTGCGATGCCTTTAAGGTAGAACGCCGCCGGCGCCATCGGTGGCGACAGGAAGGACATCTGCAGGTTGAGCGCCACCAGAAGGCCGAAGAACAGCGGGTCGATGTTGAAGTGCGCCAGCAGCGGAATGAAGATCGGCATGAAAATGACGATGATCTCCGTCCACTCCAGCGGCCAGCCCAGAAGGAAAATGATGAGCTGGGTGAGCAGCAGGAATTCCAGCGGCGTCATGTTGAGCGACAGCACCCATTGTTCGACCACGTGCTGTCCCCCGAGCAGGGAAAATGCCGCCGAGTAGATGCTGGCGCCGACGAAAAGCCAGCACACCATGGCGGAGGTCTTGGCGGTGAGGTACACCGATTCCCTCAGCATGGGGATGAGCTTCACCTGCCAGCTGGCAAGCAGCGCCCAGGCGAGGAAAGCCAGCATGGAAGCCTGGCCCAGAAGCGGCGGCAGGGGGGTGGCGATCACGCCTGCCCGATACAGGGCGAACCAGACGATCGAGGCAAGGAATATCCCCCACAAGACGATCCAGCTCGGCCACCAGCGCCTGCGCTGTTCTCGCGGTTTTTCATTGCCCATATAGAACGCCGCCAGGACGAAGCCGCCCAGCGCACCCACGGCCGCCGCTTCGGAGGGGGTGGCGAGGCCGAACACGATGGAGCCCAGCACACCCAGAATCATCACGGCGAGCGGAAAGAAGGAAGTGAGCAGCATGTGAAACACTTCCAGCCGCGGGAAGGTGAGCAGCAGATAGCCGATCCCCAGCACGACAACGCCGATGCCGACGGTCTTCCAGAATGCGGCCGGGGCAGGCTTGCGTTCACCTGAACTGTCGGCTGCTGCGTCTTTGGTCTCGGGCTCGGCCAGCGCCGTCGGTTCTTCCAGCGCTGCGAGTTCTTCCAGCGCTGCGGGTTCTTCCAGCGTTGGCGGTTCTTCCAGCGTTGGCGGTTCCTCGAGGGCGGGAGGCTCTTCGATCCCCGGCGCAATCTCTTCCTCGACGGGTGGTTCGCTGATGCCGGGGGCCGTTGCTTCGGTATCGGCTTCGCTGCTGAAGGCTTCGGCGGACATCCCCATTTCCACCAGGCCGGACGTGTCGAAGACCTCGGTCGGCTTGGTCAGCGTATTCCAGGTCAGCCCCATGATGAGCACGAAAACCAGCGCCGGCAGGCCGGCCATCAGCAGGTCCCAGCCTGCGGCGGCGCGCGAGACCGTGGCGTCGCGCTGCCCGAACAGCGTCCGCAGCAGGGCGGGCACGGCGAGCGCGCCGTGTCTTGCCGACATCTGCGCCATGTGCGGCGGCAGCGGCACGGTGCGGTCCTTCTTGCTCAGCGGCGGCGCCCACTCCGGCTTGAACCAGGCCACCACGATGACATACACGGCATAGAGCCCCGCCAGCAGCAGTCCGGGGAAGAGGGCGCCCGCGTAGAGCTGCACCACCGACACGCCGGCTGTCGCGCCATAGACGATGAGCAGGATCGACGGCGGAATCAGGATGCCGAGGGTGCCGCCCGCCGCGATGACGCCGGCGGAAAGCTTGGTGTCGTAGCCGGCGCGCAGCATGGCCGGCAGCGCCAGCAGGCCCATCAGCGTGACCACCGCGCCGACGATGCCGGTGGCGGTAGCGAATATGGCGCAGGTCACCAGGGTGGCCACGGCGAGCGAGCCGGGAATGCGCGCGGTGGCGATGTGGATGGCGTGGAACAGCTTCTTGATCAGGTTCGCGCGCTCCACCAGATAGCCCATGAACAGGAACAGCGGCACCGCGATCAGCACGTCGCTGGTCATCACGCCGTACGCACGCTGCACGGCCAGGTCGAGGGTCTGCTGCACGGCGATGCCGGGATCGACCGAGCGGTAGGCGATCCAGGAAAACAGCACACCCATGCCCATCAGGGTGAAGGCGCTGGGAAAGCCCATCATCATCGCCACCACGATCAGGCACAGCATGATGATGCCGATGTGGCCGGTGGTGAGGGTGCTCCAGGGCGTCAGCACGGCGATGGCCAGCAGGATACCCCCCATGATGCCGAAGCCGATCAGCGGTCCTTTTTTCATGGCCGGACCCCCGTGATTTCGCCGTCATCCTTGACCATGGCCTTAAGTTCTTCGAGGTCGATTTCCTCCACATCCTTCAAGCGGGCAGGCCAGTCGCCCAGGCGCAGGCAGACCACGCAGCGCAGGATCTCGACGATGCCCTGCAGCAGGAGCAGGAAGCCCGCCGCAGGGATCACGAACTTGAAGGGATACAACGGCAACGGATCGGGGCTGAAGGTGTTTTCACGGATGGCCAGCGATTCGTTGGCGTAGGTCCAGCCGGCCCAGGTGAGCGCGAGCACGCCGGGCAGATAGAAAAATACGAACAGCACCAGGTCGATGCTGGCCTGGGTGCGCGGGCGGAGCGAGCCATAAAGCACGTCGCCGCGCACATGGCCCTGATGCGCGAGGGTGTAGGCGCCGGCCATCATGAACAGGATGCCGTACAGCATGATCTGGGCATCGAGCGCCCAGGGGTGGGGGTGATTCAGGAAATAGCGGGAAAACACCTCCCACGTGATGAGCAAGGTCAGGCCCACGATTGCCCAGGCAAACAAACGCCCGACGAAGGTGGTAATCCGGTCGATGGCAAGCAACAGCGTCTGCATGAGAAGTGTCCGGTGAAAAAAACGCCGGCACAAAGGCCGGCGGTTTCTAAGGGAGGTCAGCCTTTCTTCTTGGCGAAGAAATGGTTGTAGGCCATCTTGTAATCGACGTTGGTGTCGTTCTGCCAGCGCGCCGCGCGGCCGGCGAAAGCGCGCATGGATTCCAGCACTTTCTTGAAGGCCGGGTTCTCTGCGCTCTTGGCTGCCATGATCTTGTCCCAGGCCTCGAGTTGCTTGCGCAGAATGGCATCGGGCGTCTTGTAGAACTTGACCCCCTTCTTGGTGCTCATGTCGATGTAGTCCTTGGAGTAGCGGTCGATCGCCTTCCAGGACATGTCGGCCGACGACGCCTCGATGGCGTGCTTGATGATGGACTTGTGCTCGGCACTGAGCGCGTTGTATTTCTTCTTGTTGAACAGAATCTCGAATTGTTCGCTGCACTGGTGGAAGCTTTGTAGCATGCAGACCTTGGCCACATCCGGAAAACCCAGCAGATTGTCGCTCGACGCATTGTTGAATTCCGCCGCATCAAGCAGGCCGCGGTCCATGGCCGGCACGATCTCGCCGCCTGGCAGCGGGTTCACCGCGGCGCCCATGTCCTTGTACATGTCCACCGCCAGGCCCACCGTGCGGAACTTGACGCCCTTCATCTGCTCGACGCTGGTGATCGGCTTTTTGAACCAGCCGAAGGGCTGGGTCGGCATCGGACCGTAGAGCATCGACACCACGTCCATGTTCATGCCCTGGTAGATTTCATCGAGCAGCTCCTTGCCGCCGCCGTAGTAGTGCCAGGCCAGCAGCATGTTGGGGTCCATGCCGAAGGCCGGGCCGGAGCCCCACAGCGCCACCGCGGAGTTCTTGCCGTACCAGTAGGCGATCACGCCATGGCCGCCATCGAGCGTGCCCTTGCTCACCGCGTCGAGCAGGTCGAAGGCCTTGACCACCGCACCCGCCGGCAGCACCTCGATCTTGAGTTCCTTGCCGGACATCGCATTCACCTTTCCGGCGAAGTCCAGCGCGTATTCGTGAAAAATGTCCTTGGCCGGCCACGTGCTCTGAAAACGCAACGTGATCGGCGCTGCTGCCGTCGCAATCATGGGGAAACCCAGGGCCGCCGCACTAGCGGCCGTGGCGCCGGCTGCAGTCAGGAATTTGCGTCGCGATGGAATTTCGGAAGGGGTGGACTTTTCGGGGGCTGCTTTTTTGCTCATCGTAATCTCCTCGGTATTGATATGGAAAGTGAACAGGCACAATCAAATGCAAACCTAGCTATATGCGATATGCGATTTCTATTATTGACCCCGAATTACTGGAGTGCGGAAATCCTATACCCCTATGTCATCGCGTAGCAAGCAGCCGTGATTAATCTAAGGAAACACTGATTTATTCGCTGCCCAGGGTATCGAAGTGATGCCGGCTTTGCGAGAATCCGCATGGTGATGACTGAACGAAAGACGGCGATGCAACAGAGCTTTTCTGACCTGGAATACGCGGCCAA
>Ga0209643_1000086_pt1 | contig 234973 bp, 210 predicted proteins | sample AutmiccBRH37_all_FD_187383 | JGI IMG/M metagenome (GOLD analysis project Ga0209643, IMG submission 187383) | Deep subsurface microbial communities from Mt. Terri, Switzerland - Autotrophic microbial communities BRH/37_all (SPAdes) (version 2) | ecosystem: Environmental > Aquatic > Deep... | reverse complement strand
CTATTTAAGCAAAAAGAAAAAGATTGGTTGCCATTTGGTTACTCAAAAGAATATATTGACTCCATGAGAAGTATGAATTTCTGGGAAGAAGAGTTTGCAAAAATTGAAAAGTACGATAAAATGATTACAGAACAAAGGTAATTAGGGGGAAGTTTAAGTGAATGCCTTTTGTCAGCTGTCTAACGCTTTGGAAAGTAAGAAAAGAGTTGTTTTAGTTACTGTTATTAGAGAATATGTCAATTCTAAAAAGTTTGTGGGCAAAAAGCTTTTATGTGATTTTTCAGGAGAAGTATATTATAATGACTTTTCAACGGAATTAGCTAATAAACTTATGAGCTTTGTTCATAAATTCTTAGAAGAGAAGAAAATGACAGGGACTTTTCAAGTGGCAGTTGCTGAAGGTGAGTTTGAAATTTATTTAGAAAAATATATTCCAGCACCGAAAGCAATTATTTTCGGTGCTGGTCATGTTTCCCAGCCAACCTGTCATTTATTAAAAATGATAGGTTTTCATGTAACTGTTATAGATGATAGAAGTTCCTTTGCCAACATTGAACGCTTTCCAGGTGCCGATAAAATCATAGTGGACAGTTTTGAAAAGGCTGTAGAACAGATAGAGGTTGATGAAAATACCTGGGTAATTCTTGTTACACGGGGACATAAATATGACTACCTATGCCTAGAAAGGCTCATTGATGAAGATCTAGCTTTTCTAGGGATGATGGGAAGTAAAAGCAGAGCAGCAATTACGAAAAGGCAGCTTGCTGAGGCTGGTTTTTCAAAGGATAAAATAGCCAAGCTCCATTGTCCTGTTGGTCTAGATATTGGTGGACAAAGACCTGAGGAATTGGCAGTTTCTATTGCTTCCCAAATAATAGCTATTAAAAGTGGTAAAATTATGGGAGGTGGGACTAAATGACCAAAGACGTAATTAATGCAATTGTAAATGGCTATGAAGATATTCCAAAAGCACTAGTTACAATTGTAAAGAGGACTGGATCTGCACCTAGGGATGTAGGTACTAAAATGCTAGTCCTTGCCGATGGGAGAATTGTTGGAACAATAGGTGGGGGCTGCGTAGAAGCAGAGATAAGGCAAAAAGCCCTGGAAGTAATTGATACGGGAAAAGCAACCATACATACTATAGTGTTAACGGCCAATCATGCAGAGGAAGAAGGAATGGTTTGCGGCGGCAAGGTAGAAGTTTTTATAGAGAATATTAAATAAACGTTTACAAGTCTTGTTTGAGATATTTGTAAACGTTTTTTAAATGTCATTTGGGTATCTGGTAGGTTATTTGCTTTAAATTGTTGTAAAAATATCATATACTGATAATGGAGGTAAACTGTAGACCTAACAAATCAAAACAAGACCTTACTTCAAATGTATAGAGGTGTTATAATGGCTACTTTAATCAAAAATGCTGACTGGGTTTTAACCTTTGATAATGAGAATACAAGAATCAAAAATGGTTCGATTTTATTTGAAGGCAATAGAATTGTCGAAGTAGGCAAAGACATAATGCCTCCTGATGGTACCCATGTGATAGATGCTAAAGGTAAGATAGTCATGCCTGGCATGGTAAATACCCATCATCACTTTTATCAGACACTCACAAGAAATATTCCTGAAACACAAGATATCGCCCTTTTCCCATGGCTTTTAAAGCTCTATGAGATTTGGAAGCATCTAACTCCTGAAGCTGTGAGAATAGGGGCCATGGTTGGACTAGGAGAACTCCTAAAAACTGGCTGTACTACAAGTACGGATCATCACTATGTGTTTCCTTATAACCAACCTGGTGAATTAATAGATGAACAGATTAGGGCAGCAGACGATTTGGGGATAAGATTTCATCCGAGTCGTGGTAGTATGTCCTTGGGGAAGGATCAGGGTGGATTACCTCCAAATGAGGTTATTCAAACTGAGGAAGTCATTTTAAAAGATAGTGAACGTCTTGTTAATAGATATCATGACCCTAGTGAATATTCAATGTGTAAGATTGTTTTTGCACCATGTTCTCCATTTTCTGTGACTGGGGAGCTTATGAAAGATAGTGCAATTCTTGCAAGAAAGCACGGGGTATTTTTACATACACACTTGGCAGAAACCAAGGATGAGGATGACTTTTGTAAAGAAAAATTTGGTTTAAGACCAGTAGAGTATATGGAAAAGTTGGGTTGGCTAGGAGAAGATGTATGGTTTGCCCATGGAGTTCATCTAAATGATGGGGAGGTACAACTGCTGGGCGATACTAGAACAGGAGTGGCCCATTGCCCTGCATCAAATATGAAGCTTAATTCAGGTGTTTGTAGAGTTAAAGATCTCCAAAAAGCGGGAGCCCGAGTGGGATTGGCGGTAGATGGTAGTGCTAGTAATGATTCCTCAAACATGTGGGCAGAGGCCAGAATAGCATATTTATTGCAGAAACTCACTCTTGGAACAAATGGACTCACCGCAGAGGATGTACTTAGGATGGCAACAGTAGGTGGCGCACAGCTACTTGGCAGAAATGATATTGGATCTATTGAAAAAGATAAAGCTGCTGATATGATTCTGATAGACTTTCAGCAACTTGCTTTTGCTGGTGGTCAGCATGATCCTGTATCTGCCATAGTTAATACAGGTAATTCAAATTTAGTTGATATGACAATTGTTAATGGTAAAATAGTAGTTGAAAATGGAAGACTTATAAATATAGATGAAGAGAAACTTGCTTACGATGCAAATAAAATATCACTAGAATTATTAGAAAAGGGGATCTAAGTTGAATTATAAATGGGATTTTCTTTATGAATATTGTAAAAGAATCTTTCTTAAGGTTGAGGTACCTGAAGAACAAGCCGAGATAATGTCTTTAGCATTAGTGGAATCCGATTTGCTAGGGGTCAAAACCCATGGCATATCTAGACTGAATTTTTATGTGGATCATCTGCTTAATGGAACCATTAACCCAGCACCACAGTTTAGGACGCTTTCTGATTTTGCATCTATAAAACTTATAGATGCAGATAGGTCCATGGGTCCCGTTATTGCTGATTTTGCAATGAAAGAGGCGGTAAGCAAGGCCAAGGAAACTGGGGTTGGGGTAGTATGCGTGCGCAATAGTTCTCACATGGGAACCTTAAGTATTACAACGAAAAAAGCTGCTAAGGAAGGTCTGATTGGATTGGCAATTACTAATACCAGTCCTATAATGGCACCTTGGGGAGGAGCAGAACCGACCCTAGGAAATAACCCTATTTCTATTGCAATACCTAATGGAAATCCTTTTCCTTATGTACTAGATATGGCACTTAGTATTACCGCTAGAGGAAATATTATACTTGCAGCAAGAGATGGTAAGGAAATACCAATAGATTGGGCAGTAGACGCAGATGGAAAACCTACAACCAATGCTGCAGATGCACTCAAGGGTGCTGTGTTACCCTTGGCACAGCACAAGGGTTATGCTTTGGCATTTATGTTTGATGTTCTTTCTGGAGTATTAAGTGGAGCAGCGTATGGTAAGAATGTTGGTTCATTTGTGCCACCGGACTTTAGTAAGCCGTTAAATATGGGACATTTTATTATGGCCATAGATATTGAAAAATTTACTTCAATTAATGAATTTATAAATAGACTTAAGGATTATGTTTCACAGATAAAATCTTCTAAAAAGGCTGTGGGGTGCGAGTCTATCCTTGTTCCTGGGGATATAGAGGAAAAACGTTACATAGAAAACAAAGCAAAGGGGATTGTTTTAGGAGATGAAACTGTAAGAGTTCTAATAGAGTTAGGCGAGAAAGTGGGCGTTAGCTTTAATTAGAATGGAGTATTTTAGAAAGAATAGCAATTTATCTAAGGCATACTATTTCAGTCTGCCTTGTTTTATTTTTTATTGAAAAGGCAGGAATTCAGAAGAAATTGTTAAATTAGTATATTGGAAATCTAATTAGAAGGGTTATTAGGAATATGCAATCAATGAAGCAACTCCATAAAGATATCCTTTTAGCATCCTCTCAATCTATAGATGGAGAGGGGCTTGAGTTTTCAAAAATAATAACTACTTCTAATCTAAAGCATCTCCGGATTATAGCATGGCTGCTGATAGTTTGTATGTCAATTTTAATCCTAACTCAAATACTATTTATTGAAAAGTCTCGATTAATCCAGGGAATAAAGCTAGGACCTTATATAATAGGAATTAGGGCAATTTTTATTATAGGAGCAATTCTTTTTATATTTAGTACTAGAAGTATTGAAAAAGTTACTAGTTTCCATGCTTCCTATGTACCGGCTTATCTATTATTTAATCTAGTAGGTTTTAGCATGCTAAGTGGGCTTATACAGGCTGTGGGTCCTGGTATTGCCTCTTCTTACATAATGGCTATTTTGGTTGCGGCGTCATTTGTTTATCTAAACCAAAGAGAAACGTTCATCTTATATTCTACCTCATGGTTTGTAATGAGTGTAATGATTTGGAGATTTCAGCCTGACTGGGTTATAGCAGCTTCTGCTTTTTTGAATATTACATTTACAACCATTCTTGCTGTGGTAATATCGTACACGGTTTATAAAAACCAAGTTAAAGAGTTTCAAAGCAAAAAAATAATCGAAAAACAAAAGGAAGAGCTTAAATCTTCCAATGATATGCTTAAAAGATTGTCCTACCTAGATGATTTAACAAATATAGCAAATAGGCGGTACTATAATGAGTATCTTGAAAGAACTTGGAAACAAGCCCTTCGTGACAAAAAACCATTATGCTTAATTATTATAGATATAGGTAAGTTTAAATCCTATAATGATAGTTTTGGACATCAAGCTGGGGATAATGTCCTTGAGAAGATTGCGGTCTGTATAGGTGGATCATTAAATCGTCCTAGCGATTTAGTTGCTCGGTACGGTGGGGAAGAATTTGCAGCAGTTTTGCCAAATACGGATCTCATAGGTGCAAGAAAAGTAGCTGAAAGGATACGAAAAAATGTGGAAGAGTTGAAAATTATTCACCCTAAATCTAAGGCTGGGATTATAACTATAAGCTTGGGAATATCCTGCAAATTGCCCGATCCTAATTCTTCAACAATGAGTTTATTTGAAGAGGCTGACAAGGCCTTGTATCTTGTAAAGAAGGCAGGAGGCAATCAGTATGCCTTATACAATGGACTTTAGATGAACTAGAAAAAATAATCCCCCTACATACATATTGCAGTATGAGAGGGATTTCTTATTTCAAATCTTTTTTGGTGGGATCCTTAGCATAATTTGGAACATGGCTTTATCCTTAAACCTGAATAGCCCTTGGCATCATAAAAGACCATATGATGCTAAATCTATAAAATATTGTATGCTTCTTTTAAAAATATTTACATAGGGTAGATAATACAACATGAAAAGGATTATAATACTTGGTAAAGTGGAATAAAAAAGGACATGGGGGATAATATTTTGAATAATCCTATGGGGCAATACCAGCACCGAAAAAATAAACACTATGAACTAGCAAAAAAACAAAATAGTGTTGTTAACTCTATTAGCCAGTTAAGATTGATTGTCTTTCTAGTTGGTATGGGTATAAGCATTTATCTATACTGGATACAAAAATATTATCTATCCTCTGTAGCTTTTGTGGTAGTGGTTTGTCTATTTATTTATTTGATTAAAAAACACCAGGATGCAAAACAAAAGCACAAGTTCTATTTAACCATGTCTACAATAAATGAAGATGCCATTAAGAGAATTACGGGAAAATGGACTGACTTTGATGATAAAGGGGAAGAATTTATTGATGATGAACACAACTACTCACAGGATCTAGATATCTTCGGACAGGGGTCATTATTTCAATGGACAAACTCTGCAAAAACTTTTTGGGGAAGAAATAAGTTAAAGGAAGCCTTGGTGAACCCAGATAAGAGTAAAGATCAAATACATAAAAGGCAACAATCAATAGATGAAATGGCAAAAAAACTGGACTGGAGGCAAAAATTTTTGGCTGAAGGTCTTATGGTTTTAGGAGAAATGCATGACCCTGAGGATCTGTGCAGTTGGGCAGAGGTGGGTGATGAATTTTACAGAAAGAACCATGTTGTAATAGGTTTCAAAATACTTCCCATACTCACAGCAGCCGCTATTGTTTTGAATATCTTATCTATCATTCCATACTATGTACCAGTACTAGCAGTTATTTTACATATGCTATTGCTCTTATATCGTGGCAAGGAAAGATCTAGAGTTTTTGAAACTGCCTATAAATATCGAAGCAATCTAAGAGTCTATACTAAGTTGTTTGATACTTTTGAAAAAGAGGTCTTTAAGAAGGACTATCTAAGAAATCTCCAGAAAGGCCTGAAAAACAAGCAGGGTAAAACTGCTCACTCACAAATTGGACAGCTTGAGAAAATTGTTGATTCTATTGCAAATAGGAATAATCAGTTTTATATTATTATAAATATCCTTTTATTATCTGATTATAAAAACATATCTAAACTTGAAAGATGGAAGCAAAGCTCTGGAGAAAATCTGCGGAAATGGTTCAATATATTGGCAGAAGTAGAAGCACTATCAAGTCTATCAAATGTTAGATATGATCATCCTGATTGGGTTTTCCCTACTATTATAGAAGATAAACATGGTATATTGGCTAAAAATATGGGGCATCCACTATTAAGTAACAGAGTATGCAATGACTTAATTATTGCTAAACCTTATTCTCTATTAATGATTACAGGTTCAAACATGTCGGGTAAAAGCACTTTGTTGAGAACTGTAGGAATTAACCTGGCCCTTGCATATTCCGGAACCTCTGTCTGTGCAAGTGAGTTTCAGTGTTCTATACTAGATGTGCATACCAGCATGAGAACTAGAGATAATCTGGAAAAAAACTTATCATCATTCTATGCAGAGCTTCTACGGATTTCTAAAATAGTATCAGCATCAGAAAGAGCCTCAAAGGAAGGCAGCCAGGTGTTGGTTCTCTTAGATGAGATTTTTAAGGGCACTAACTCAGCAGATAGACATACAGGTGCTAGAATACTCCTAAAGAAGTTAAGCAGAGAGGGTGCATTTGGTCTAGTTTCTACCCATGATCTTGAGCTTGGAGATTTAGAGCATGAACAGAAACTTGGCATAAGAAATTATAACTTTCGCGAATATTATAAGGATGGAGAGATATTCTTTGATTATAAGCTTCGTTATGGGGTTTCAACTACTAAAAATGCTATATATTTGATGAAAATGGTCGGAATAGACGTGAATAAGGAGCAAAATGAATAAATAACGATTGAGTTATGATATAATAGAAAAGAATTATGCGTGAGGAGGAAAATATAAGTCATGACAATAGATGTAAATATAAATTCTATGGCACATTCTAATTTTATTCAAAATATAATAACTGAAGATATGAAAACAAACAAATATGGTGGCCGAATCCATACCAGATTTCCGCCTGAACCAAATGGGTATTTACATATTGGACATGCTAAATCTATTTGTTTAAATTTTGGGATTGCAGTTGCCAATGGAGGAGTATGTAATTTAAGATTTGATGACACAAACCCTAGTAAGGAAGAGATTGAGTTTGTTGATTCAATTATTGAAGATGTTAAGTGGTTAGGGTATGACTGGGAAGATCGGATGTTTTATGCATCAGATTACTTTGATATGTTTTATGATTGTGCTGTTCAACTCATGGAAAGAGGTAAAGCCTTTATCTGTGATTTAAATGCTGATGAAATCAGAGAATATCGTGGTACCCTTACCCAGCCAGGTAAAGAAAGCCCATATCGCAATAGAACGCCGGAAGAGAACTTAAAGATCTTTGAGCAAATGAAAGCAGGAGAATTTGCAGACGGATCCAGGGTTTTGCGTGCTAAGATTGACATGGCATCACCTAACTTGAATATGCGTGATCCTGTATTATATAGAATTTTAAGGGCAACACACCATAGGACTGGCGACAAGTGGTGTATCTATCCAATGTATGATTATGCTCATCCTATATCTGATGCTATTGAGGGAATAACCCACTCCATATGCACCCTTGAGTTTGAAGACCACAGGCCTTTATATAATTGGGTTCTTGATGCCCTTGAAGGTTGTGAGTACTTTAGAAGCCGTCCTCAACAGATTGAATTTGCTAGGTTAAACTTAACTAACACTATTATGAGTAAACGCCATCTTAGGAAACTGGTAGAGGAGAGCTATGTAAGTGGTTGGGATGATCCGAGAATGCCAACTATCTCTGGTTTAAGAAGACGCGGATATACACCAGAATCTATTCGTGATTTTTGTGATCGTATAGGTGTAGCTAAAAGCAATAGCATAGTTGATGTTGCAATGCTTGAACATTGTATTAGAGAAGACTTAAATCTAAAAGCATCACGAGTAATGGCAGTTCTTAAACCCTTGAAGGTAGTTATTACAAACTACCCAGAAGGCAAGGTAGAGGAACTAGAGGCTGAAATTAACCCTGAAGACCCAGGAAAGGGTACCAGAACGGTTCCGTTTTCCAATATAATATATATAGAGCAAGATGATTTTCGTGAGGATGCCCCTAAAAAGTATTTCCGGTTAGCTCCAGATAAAGAAGTTAGATTAAAACATGCCTATATAATTAAATGTGAGAAAGTAGTCAAGAATGACAAAGGTGAAATTGTTGAGGTTCAATGCACCTATGATCCTGCAACGAAAAGTGGAGAAGACACTAGTGGCAAAAAAGTAAAGGGGACCTTGCACTGGGTATCAGCAGAACATGCCCTGCCAGCCCAGGTGAGAATATATGATCATCTGCTTTTAGATGAAGAAATGAATCATAACTCATTGGAAACAATTACATCCTGCTTGGTAGAACCAAGCCTGAAAAATGCCAAACCAGGAGATAGATATCAGTTTCTTAGACAAGGTTACTTTTGTGGAGATAAGGATTTAATTAGTGAAAAACTTGTTTTTAACAGGATTGTATCATTACGTGATAGTTGGTCAAGAATTGAGAAAAAACAGAAGTAGGATACTCGAATTATATAGTAAAAAGTGGGGCTAGTAAGCCTCGCTTGACTTTAAATCAGAGTATGCCAAAATATGTAAGGCAATTAAAGTTGCAATTTATATAACATATATTTTGATAATACAAATATTGTTCATATTCAACTTCAGTGGTATAATTATAATATTTAGAAATTAAATCTAATTAGTTTGGGGCGAGGGTTCATTAGACTGTAAGGTTAAAGGGGATAAATGCATGTTAAAAAAGATCTTATCTAATAATGAAATTTATAAAATTTTAAAAGAGAGAATCATTCAGCTAGAATACGACCCGGGTGAAATTCTTAATGAAAACGATATTGCTAATGAATTTGAATTAAGCAGAACACCTGTGAGGAAAATATTTGAACAGCTGAAAACTAGTAAACTTCTGAATATTATTCCGAGATATGGAGCCCAAGTGGCACCAATAGATTTCAATTATATGAAATCTATATTTGAAGTGGTGAGAGAAATAGAGGCATATGCTACCGGGTTGGCTGCGGAAAGAATGACTGATAGTGATCTAGAAGCGTTAGATTATATAATAGATCGTTTAACAGGATATTCCATAGAGGAAGATTACAAACAGATAATTCTAGATGATGGTAATTTTCATAAGATTATATTTGATAGTTGTGATAACCCATGCCTTTCTGATATTCTTCATAACCTACATATGCATACTGAACGATTGTGGTTTTACGTCCAGAAAAATATTACAGAAAAACATCTTTTTATAGATACACTTACAAATATATTAAATGCATTAAAGGCAAGGGATTCAGAAATGGCTGTGCATTATGCAAAAGAACATACTGACATGTTCGTAGAAAAAATTAAAGAGAAATTACTATAGCAGTAAACCCCTGTTGGCCAAGACCTCAAGCCAATAGGGGTTTACTTTTTTGAGTGGTAATAAAGAATTTAATATTATTTTAAAATATAGAAGGAACTTTTCAAAAAATATAGAATACATATAAAGTACTTGAAGTAAACCATAGAAATACATAATGTATTTCAGGGTCATAGGAAAGATTAAATCTATCTTATTGAAATAAAGCAGGGGGATGATTTTATAGATTATATAATTATAACAAATAACCCACTAGTCTCAGATAAATATAAGGATGTTTACAAAATAATTTTTGTAAATGGTTGCGTAGAAGATACGTTAAAGAAAGTCAGAAATTTTATTCATCAGGGACATATCCTTGTCAATCATCCATTACCTGCAAGTTTAAGAATGCTATTTTCGCCATATCGTTCAATTGCTATTGAAAATGGAAGTGGAAAAGTTAATGCATTTCATGTCGATATAATAGAAAATAGTATTTTAAAATATAAAAGGCACATGGATGTACGTAAAGTTGATGAGATAAATGCAGAAGATTATAAGCTTATTGACTTGGAACTTTTTGAGTCAGCTATTAAATTTCAGATAGGAAATGTTTAATTTTTCAAAATCTTTAGGAGGTGATTTTTTTGAAGTTAGAAATTGGAAGAATTAAGATTAATAATGTCCAATTTGGTGATGAAACCATTGTGAATAATGGTACTTTAATTGTAAACAAAGGAGCCCTAATAGCTAAGTTAAAAGAGGATGAAAGAATTGAGGAAGTTGAAGTAGATATTGCAATTCCAGGGGAAAGGGTAAGAATTATTCCTGTAAAAGATGTTATAGAGCCAAGGGTAAAAGTTGAAGGAGATGGAAACGGTTTTCCTGGAGTATCTACAAAAATGGCACAGGTTGGAGAAGGAAAAACCCATGTTTTGTATGGCGCTGCTATTGTTACGGTAGGTGATATTGTTGGTTTTCAGGAAGGTGTAATTGATATGTGGGGTGAAGGTGCAAAATGGACACCCTTTTCCAAGACGTACAATCTGGTAGTTAATATAACTCCAGTAGAAGGTATTGATCCCCATGCACATGAGACTACTCTTAGAATTGCAGGTCTTAAGGCTGCCGAATTTGTTGGAGAAGCTGGGAGAAATGTAAAACCAGACGAGGTATTAACTTATGAAATAGGAACCCTAGCAGAAGAAACCGCTAAAAATCCAAATCTACCTAAAGTGGCATATGTGGAGATGTTAATATCTCAGGGCTTACTTCATAGTGGATATGTGTATGGGGTAAATAGTCAACAAATGCTTCCAACACTAATGCATCCAAATGAGGAACTAGATGGCGCTGTTATCAGCGGGAACTGTGTTGCGGCTTGTGATAAAATAACAACTTACCAGCATCAGAACAATTCAGTATTGCTAGATTTATATGAGCAACATGGCAAAGAGATTAATTTTGTTGGTGTTATTCTTACCCCGGAACATACTACAATGGATGGTAAAATTCTTGCTTGTGATTATACAGCAAAGATTTGTAAAATGCTTGGGGTCGATGGAGTTATTGTGTCAGAAGAAGGGTACGGAAACCCTGATTCAGACTTATTGATGATTTGTAAAAGATTAGAAAACTCAGGGATAAAGACTGTCTTAATTACTGATGAGTGTACAGGGTGGGATGGGAAGTCTCAACCTCTAGTTGATACTGCTCCTGAGGCAGTAGCAGTAATATCAGGTGGTAATGTTAGTCATGTAATTACTTTGCCTCCTGCTAAGAAAGTACTTGGTAATGTTGCAGCAATCAGTACACTTGCTGGCGGTTGGGATGGGTCTTTAAAGGAAAACGGTAAAATAATGTGTGAATTGAATGCTGTTATAGGTTCTACTTCAGAAATTGGATTCCACTATTGTACATGTAAACTATATTAATCATAGTTTGAAAGGAGGATAAGACATGTTAAAGCATGATAAAACTACATTTAAGGTTTTATACTATGTAAATCAGTTTTTTGGTCAGATTGGGGGAGAAGATAAAGCAGGCATCGAACCAATGTTTAAAAAGGAAAGTATTGGGCCTGCCCTAGGTTTTGCCAGCTTAATAAAAAGTATCAGACCATTAGGCATTCCCCATGACGATACACCGATAGCTGCTGCTAGAGATGCCCGAACAATCGACATAATGAAATCCGCAAATGAAGGGGGAGAAATCGTTGGTACCATTATTTGTGGAGATAACTATTTTAATGAAAACAAAGAGAAATCACTAGAATACATTTTAAATATAGTAAAAGAGGTTAAACCCGATATCTTGGTGGCTGGTCCAGCCTTTAATGCTGGCAGGTATGGTATGGCATGTGGTGAAATTGCCAAAGCAGTAGTTGATCAACTGAAGATACCTGTTGTAACTGGAATGTATATAGAAAACCCGGGAGTAGAAACATGTAAGGACAAAGCAATAGTAGTTAGCGTTGGAAATTCTGCAGCGGGAATGCGTAAGGCGTTACCAGCCATGGCAAATATTGTAAAGAAGATTGCTTTCGGAGTTGAATTAGGTCCTCCACAGGAAGAAGGTTATATTCCCCAGGGAATTAGAAAAACAGTAATTGTTGATAAAAGAGGCTCAAAAAGGGCAGTAGATATGCTGCTTAAAAGACTTAAGGGTGAAGAATTTGAAACAGAGCTTCCAATGCCTGTCTTTGATATGGTAGATCCAGCTCCACCGATTAAAGATTTAAAGAAGGCAAATATTGCATTAGTTACTAGTGGTGGAATCGTGCCAAAGGGTAATCCTGATAGACTACAGTCTGCTAGTGCTCAGAAATGGTGCAAATATGATGTAAGTAGAAAGGATTCCCTTGATCAAAGTGCATTGCTAGGAACAGTAGATGAGTTTTGCACAGTACATGGTGGTTATGACCCTGTATATGCTAACAAGTTCCCTGATAGGATTGCTCCACTAGACATTTTAAAGAAGATGGTTAAACAAAAATATATTGGTCAGGTCTACGAATGGTTCTATACAACTACGGGAACAGGAACATCAGTATCAAACTCAGTTAAGTTTGGACAGGAAATAGGTGCCGAATTGAAAAAGGCAGGTGTAGATGGAGTTATCCTTACATCCACCTGAGGCACATGTACTCGTTGCGGTGCAACGATGGTTAAAGAAATTGAAAGGTATGGCATTCCAATTGTTCACATGGCTACGATAACTACAATTTCACAGTCAGTTGGTGCAAACAGGATCGTACCTACTGTGGCAATTCCATATCCAGTAGGCAACCCGGCTTTGACACATGAAGAGGAAAATGAAATGAGATATAATCTTGTTAAGAAAGCTGTAGACTCACTAGTGTCGAAGGTTACAGGACCAACATTGTTTGAATAGACAAAAAGTAATAATGAATATAGGAAAAATAAGGATGCGATACGCATGGCGATTAACTAGGTGGTGAAAGTCCACTATGGGGGTTTGTAGCAACCATTAGGAGATCGAAGTAGTTGTTTGACCAAAAAGTAAATCTGTGATTAAATGTTCCTAAGAATGAAAATTACCTTGTTAAGCTTATTGTGAACCTAAATAATAGCTGGCAAAACATAATATAACGTAAACATATTACGTTAAAAATATTAAGTGTTGGAGGATATAGACGTGGAGTCATCCTACTTTTCTGACCTAATAAATAAATATAGCAAAAAAGTATATAATTTTGCTTACCATACTATGGGTAATAGACAAGATGCTGAAGATGTTGTTCAAGAAACCTTTCTTCAGGTTTATAGAAATCTTCATAATTTTCGAGGTGACAGCAATATTTATACATGGATATATAAAATTGCTTTAAACACATGTCTTCAATTAAAAAAACAAAAAGATAAGGCATATGTTGAAGATTTAGAAGACAAGATTACCCTGTACAAGGATAAAATATCTTTTCAGCAACAAAAAGACTGCTATAGTAATCCGGAAAATGCAGCTTTAATAAACGAATTAGTAAAAGATATTAGAAACGAATGTCATCAAATAGTAATGCAGAAGCTTCCTGAAAAGCAAAGGCTGGTTTTTATTATGAGGGTAGTTCTTGATCTTACATACCAGGAAATATCCAATACATTAGGAATATCTGAGAATGTAATTAAGTCTAGGCTGCATAGGGCTAGGGAAAGCCTTTTAAATCATTTCCAAAATAAATGTCAATGGTATACGCAGGGAGAATCTAGCTCCTGCTGCAGGTCAAAAGTGGGCTACATTTTAGCACAAGATACCGAGGCACTTAAAAGAGTCTATGAGGAAATGAAAGAGTTTGAGCCTATTAGTGAAAAAATTGATGTTTCAGAAAAGGAATTAAATAATTTAGAGCAGATATATAAACAAGTACAGCTGCCCGAACCAAATATGGAGGTTATAAAAAATTACGTTTTAAACACTTAAGCAAAAAATTATTTGAAAAATCGTAACCTACCTTTCGTTTTTTTCTCTAAATAGAAAAGAGCGAAAGGTTTTATTTTTTAAGGAGGGATTAAAGATGCAAGTGTACAATTCATTTCTGGGCTTTGTAATTATGGGAATTATTTCATTTGGAGTGGTATTAGTAGGTCTTACGAATGTATTTATTCCTTTCATGTTAAATTATAGAGCTGCAACATTTATACTATTGATTTCAGGATTTCTCATGTGTACTTTGGGAGCAATGGGATATGTTATGTCAAAAAATCTATTTAGTCCATTTACTCTAACGGGCACTATCCTTGGAGTACTAGCTTTAATAATTAGCATACTCACTATTTTTAATAAAAATGTTCCATTCATACATGGTCAACGAGAGGCATTTATAACGTTAGCGATTATCATACTACTAAAAATTGTTTTAACTAGAATACATCTTTTTGTTATAAAATAAATAAATTATTTAATTACCCGTAACCTTAGCTCTTTCTTTTTATCCAAATATATAGAAAAAAGAGAAAGGGTGTTTAATAGTGAGCACAAATTTTATAATTGACAGAAACCTATGTAATTCTTGTGGCTTATGTGTGAGGGAATGTATACGTCATGTTAACATACCTCACCAAAAACACGTGAATCCAAAAAATCCAGCATGCAGCAGATGTTACCATTGCTTAGCAGTGTGTCCCAGCAATGCAATAAAGGTTAAGGACACATATAATGTATCTAGTTCCTGTGGAGAATTACCAAATCCCATTAACGAGAACGATCTGAAGGCGCTTTTCTCTTTGAGGCGAAGCCATAGAAAATTCACAAAGGAAACTGTTAGTGATGAAACTCTAGAAGGATTAGTTAATTCAGCAATACTTATTCCATCAGGAGGCAATAGACATTCTTACGAATTTACCGTAATTAAGAGTGACAAAATGAAAAATAAATTAAGAGAGGCACTTACTACTATCTACAAAAGGAAAAATACTATTATTAATAATCCCATACTGAGGACAATCGCAAGTTTTATTACAGACTCTTCTACTCGAGGGTTCCTAAAAGATAAGAATTATCGTAACCGTATGAAAGACCTTATCAACAGAATTTGTAAAAGTGAGGACCCATTGTTTTATGATGCGCCAATCGTTATAATTATCCATTCAAAGGAACAGATACCTACTCCAAAGGAAGATAGTATCCTTGCAGGATATAACATCATATTGATGGCCCAGACTATGGGATTAGGTACTTGTTTTGTTACTCTGGCTCAAAAAGCTATAAATAGTAGTAGAAAGTGCAAGGAAATATTAAATCTTTCTCCGAAGGATAACATTAATGCAGTTATTTTGCTTGGGCATCCTGCGGCGGATTATTACAGACCAGCCCCAAGATTTCATAAAGAGATAAAATGGCTATAGTTTTAGAAAGGAGAGTAATTAAAGATGAAAGTATTAGCAATCATAGGAAGTCCACGTAAAGGAAATACAACTAAGGTAGTACAACAAATTGAACGAGAATTAAAAAATCAGAGGGAAGATATATGTTTTGAATATCTTTTCTTAAAAGATACTAATTTAAAATTATGTAAAGGCTGTTTTGCATGTATTGCTAAAGGTGAACATTTTTGTCCCATAAAAGATGATTTATTAATAGTTACAGAAAAAATGTTTAATGCTGATGGCATTATATTTGCTTCACCTGTTTACGTTTTTAATGTGTCAACACTTATGAAAAACCTTATTGACCGTTTAGCCTATATGAGTCATAGACCTCAGTTTTTCGGAAAATCTGCTATGGCAGTAGTTACCTCTGGTGGAGGTGGCATTCCGGAAACCTTAAAATATCTAGAGTCAGTATTACATGGCTGGGGGTTTCGTTTTGCTGGTAAACTGGGAATTATGATGCATCCAGTAGTTGATCATTCACAGAAAATCAGTAACATAAAAAAAATAGCATATAAATTTTATGACTCATTTAAGGATAATAAGCAAATATCTCCAAGACTGAGTGAACTCTTACAGTTTCGTATAATAAAACTTAATTCTGTTAAATTTAAAGAACATTTTCCTGCGGATTATGAATTTTATAAAGATACTAAAGATTATTATATTCAAACCCGGATTAAATTTTTTAAAAATATTTATACAAAAATTTTGGAGAAAATAATTGTTCGGTCAATGGAAAAAAGCTCGTAAATTTGTACTAGTATTTTTTGCTATAGCCAGGTAGTAAAAAAAAGAAATACGGGTAAATTAGTAATAATCTATTCAATAATGAGGAGTGATTATTACTATGGTAGGATGGGGCTTTGGTATGGACTATCAAATGCTTGTATGGGGAATTGTGCTTTTTGGGGTAGTTGGACTTTCAATATACTTACTGGTTAATCTGTTAACAAGATATAGAAAAATAGGATAAAAAAATATTTCTTTATACTTTAATACATCTCTAACCATTTAGGTTAGGGTGTTTTTCTTATTATTTACCAAAGCAGAGGGGCATGTGCTTATGGAAGATATGCCTAGAACAGGCAAAACCCTTTTGGCAAAGTCTTTGGCAAAAAGTCTAGGTGAGCTGAGTGTGTGTCATCGTTTTTTTATTCAACTAGTATTAGTGCAAAGAAGTTCCACTTTCCATAGGTTTCTTTTTTGGTATCTATTTTAAAACCATTAGTTCTTACAGTTTGAAAGACATCTATCCCACAGGCTTCCATCATGGGTCTGATTTGTGGGTGTTCTGATGAAGTGGGCTCAGACTGAGCACCTCCACCGGATTGTCAGGTAGACCCTTCACTTAAAGGAAGTGCAATCAGGGCAAAAGCCTTATAATAGCCCATCTGACATGCTTCGTTTTCAATGGCTAATGCAATTTTGGTAAGTGCTGTACCATTTGAACTATTAATAAGCAATGCCTGGCTGTATTCCTTTAGCATTTTTTCCATCTCTTTAGTGGTGGGGGCGTGAGGGGGATGGTATGCATCCTTTCCATAAAAACGACATCCATAACGACATTTCCATTGAACCCATTCTGCAACAGCTACTGTATCAGTTTTTATTATAGCTGCTTTTTCAGCACCCATTTCGATTGCTCTATCCACTAGATCATTAAATTTATTTCCTGTACGTGACGTCAAAAATAATTCACCTCTCTGCATAATTATGATGTATTAGAATCTAAAATAATTTTAAGTCTTTTCTGGAGAAATTACAATATTAATTGAAAATATCAGAAAAACTGGTGGATGAACTGCTAAAACTTTCAGAAATAAATGTGTTATAATGAAATAAATTACAAAAAAATTAAAAAATATACTTTTTATGTAATATTTGAACGATATAAACACAGTAATGTTTTAAACGACACTTATTTTTTTGTACTATCATAACTTTTGCCGATAGATAGTATTAACGCCCTAAAGGATTAGAATTTCTACGCATTGTAAAGATACGATGCTAGAACTATTCGCAAGCCAAGTTATGCTTTGGAAACTTGAAAGAGGAGTTGGGGGAAAGTGGATTTTACTGTGAGAGATATCTTAAATTTAGAAGTATTAAAAGGGATAGACGTTGTAGCAGGAAAACAAGGGATAGATAATAAGGTTGCCCATGTAACTGTATTAGACGCCCCTGATGCAGCTAAGTGGATCAGGGGATATGAGTTTGTTGTTACAACATTATACTTATTTAAGGATACAAGTGAGCAATTAAAGCTAATAGAAGATATGTCCCAAAGAAATGCATCAGCACTAGGAATAAAACTAAATAGATTTGTAAATGCCCTTTCTAGTGAAGTAATTGATTTGGCAGACAAATATTGCCTACCCTTAATAAGGATTCCCTATGAAAAGGCTTGGATTGATTTGATAAACCCTATTATGGCTGAACTTTTAAATCAACAAGTTGTGATGTTAGAAAAATCAAACGCTATAAGACGATCTTTTATAAATGAGGTTTTAGAAGGTGGAAAGCTAGAGACTATAGCTAGGACCCTTTCTGGGTTGACACATAACCCTGTAACACTAGTGGAATTAATAAATAAAACAGATGTAACATGGCCGTACTATTTTAAAAACCATATTAATACGGATGATCTGCACAGCCTACAAAGAAAACATAATGGGATAGGCTTGGCAAACAAAGTAAAAAGTATTATTAATAATATTAATGGATATGTGTATCCAATAGAAGTTGCCAAAAGAGTTGAAGGTTATGTGATTGTTTGGGAAACAAAAGAATTAAAAGAGTTAGACTTGATAGCAATTGAACAAGCTACTACCGTAGCTGCCCTTCATATCCAGCAGCTTAAAGAGGTTAATCAAATAAACCAAAGATTTAGAGATGACTTTATTAAACAACTAATTAAAGGTGAGTTTTCGTACAACTATGTCCGACATAGATCGGAAGAGATCGGATTGGAGCTTAGCCCTCAGAGTATGGTAGCCCTAGCTAGAATAAACCAAGATAAGGATTTTGATGACTGGAAAAGCTTCCATTTTATTTTTAATTATCTTAAGGACAAGATTAAACTAAAATGCGAGTTAGATATAACTATAGGAATAGAAGGAAACGATACAATAATTTTGTTCATCCCATGGAAAAGCGATGGTGCTAATAGCAAGAAAATAATAGAGACACTTGTGGAGGCTAGGTTAGAGCTAACTAGGAATCTGGAGAACCTACAGATAGCTGTGGGTATAGGTAATCCTTGTAATACATATGATAGGTTGCCAGAATCTTTCAAGGAGGCGTCTATTGCTTGTCAGGTTAGTATGGCATTAAATGAAGTCTGTGAATACTCGGAACTAGGGTCATATTCATTACTGATTGAATTGTTAGACTCCAAAGAGATTGATAACTATTTAGAAAGACTAATCAATCCCATAATTACCTATGATTATGAAAATAAGACTGAACTATTCAAGACTTTAGAAACGTTCATCTATAGTAATTGTAATTATAGAGAAACGGCGAAGAAACTATATATACATCATAATACTATCCGTTATAGACTGAGCATTATTGAAAAACTCTTAGGGTTTGATTTAAAAGATCAAGAAATGGCTTTAAATGTGTTACTTGGAATAAAACTGTTTAAGTTGAAAAATTAATCATAATATCCAAAGATACAAAATAATCTAACAATTCTTGTATTTTCGGTAAAAGGTACCCAGGGCTTGCTTGTTGTATTGTTTTTATAGATACAGCAGGCAGGCTCTATTCGATTCTTCTGTCTTAGTCACTTGAAAGGAGGAAGTAATATTGTTAAATATCGATCAATTAAAGGAATATGAAAAAGAACTAATAAGTCTAAGAAGGCATTTTCATATGCATCCAGAGTTAGCTAATGAAGAATATGAAACAGCTAAATATATAGAAAAATACCTACATGAGTGTGGTCTTGAGGTTATCAAAGGTTTTGCCAAAACAGGGATAGTGGGTATTTTAAAGGGAAAAGAAGGCCCATCAATTGGTATTCGTGCAGAAATGGATGCATTGCCAATTAATGAAACCAATGATGTTATTTATAAATCACGTTATCCCTATAAAATGCATGCCTGTGGTCATGATGGTCATATGGCGGTGACCTTAGTAACAGCAAAAATACTTTCTAAAATGAAAGACAAACTAAATGGAAGCATTGTTTTTATTTTTCAGCCTGCAGAGGAAAATCTACCTGAAGGCGGGGCTAAAAGATTCTGCAAAGAGGCAAGAGATATTTTAAAAGACCTAAAAGCAATATTTGGCTTCCACTTTTGGCCTAGCACCGAAAGCGGAAAAGTTGCAGTTTCAAAGGACCCAATGATGGCGGCAGGAGATATTTTTGAGGTTGTTTTTAATGGGATGGGAGCTCATGGAGCCAATCCTCATCAATCTTCAGATGTACTTTTGATGACTAGTGCTTCAGTACTATCTTTAACTAATATAGTAGCACGAAATATTAGACCTGGAATACAGGCTACGTTGTCAGTTGGTGTAATCGAAGGTGGAAAAAGTCCAAACGTCCTACCAGCTGAATCAATTATTAAGGGAACTACAAGATATCTTTCAGAGGATTTAAAGGATGTTTTCCCAGAAAAAATTGATCGTGTGTTGGATGGAATATCAAAAGCATATAGTGGAAGCTATAAATTGAAGTATTCATATGGGTATCCATTATTACAAAATAATGAAGCCATGGTAGATGTAGTACAGAAATGTGCAGAAAGTGTAGTTGGCAAAAGTAATTTGATAGAGAAAATTGGTCCAAGTTTGACTTCAGAGGATTTTGCAGTATTTTTAAAAGATATTCCCGGCTGTCATTTTTGGATTGGAACTTATAATCCTAATAATAATCTTATTCATATGCTGCATAATCCGCAATTTGATTTAGATGAAGCAGTAATGATAATTCCAGTTAGGATATTGTTAATGATTTGCCAACAACTTGTAAATTCTTGAATTGTATTACATTTCTAAGGTAGAATTCAAATTCAGAATAAACAATCAAAATTGTTAGAAAAGTATGACTAGATGCGCTATTTACTTAAAGCTAAATAACTGAGGAGGTGAAAATCTATTTAATCAATATCTTTGTCTTGTATCTTGGAGGAGTAATTCCAATTTGAAAGGGAGGTAAGTTTAAGTGAATAAAAAAATGTTAGTGTTTTTAATGGTCCTAGTTTTAACGTTGATGATTGGTATAACTGGGTGTGGCACCGATACTGCTACTGAGCCAGAGACTCCTGAAGAGACTGAAGTTGTTCAAGAAACAGAAGAGACAACCTTTGAACGTGTTCAAAGGGAAGGTTATGTTACTGTTGGTTTTGCAAATGAAGCCCCCTTTGCCTATGCCACTCCAGCTGGCCAGCTTACGGGTCAAAATGTGGAGATAGCACGTGCTGTATTAAAGAGGTTAGGAATTGATGAAATGGATGGTGTTCTTACGGAGTTTGGTTCACTTATACCTGGACTTAAAGCAAACCGTTTTGACATGATAACTGCAGGAATGTATATTACACCAGATCGTGCCAAAGAAGTAGCTTTTGCTGATCCTGAATATACAATTGGTGGAGCATTAGCAGTTAAAGCAGGAAACCCATATGGTCTATCTAGTTATGAGGACATTGCTGCCAACCCTGAAGTTAAAGTTGCGGTTATGGCTGGCGGTCAGGAATACGAGTATATGATTGCAGCAGGTGTAAGTGCAGATCAACTTTTAACTGTTTCGGACCAACCATCTTGTTTAGCTGCATTACAGGCTGAAAGGGTAGACGCTATCACTATGACAGGGCCTGCACTTCAGTCCATGTTAGATACAGTAAATGATCCTAAAGTTGAAAGAGTTGAAGATTTTGTCGTATCTGTTATTGATGGTGTAAGACAGCAGGGCTTTGGTTCTACTGCATTTCGTATGGAGGATCAAGATTTCTTAGCAGCATATAATCGTGAACTTCAAAACATAAAGGATTCTGGTGAACTATTAGAAATTCAGAAATCCTTCGGATTTACTGAGAGTGAATTTGTTGATGGCTTGACTGCAGAAGACGTTATCGCAAACTAATAACAAAAACAGGGGAGGATGCTTAGGCACCTCCCCGATTAAAATACTATATGGCGTCATTGGACTATGCACAAAGGAGGGTGATGAATATTCTTCCCCCATTTGATCTTTTACCTACATTATTAGTTGGTTTAAAAGTTACAATACAACTTACCATATTATCATCAATTTTGGCTTTCTTCGTTTCCTTTTTTGTCGGTTTCTGCCGGCTTTCCAAATATAAAATAGTACGTATAATATCTACTATTTATGTTGAGTTTTTCCGTGGTACATCCATGCTTGTACAATTGTTCTGGGTTTATTTTGTGTTACCGGTTTTTGGTCTAGACTTTTCAGCAATGCATGCTGGAATTTTGGTGCTGGGCCTTAACTTTGGTGCATATTGTTCAGAAGTTGTTCGTAGTGCGATTCTTGCTATCCCAAAAACACAAACAGAGGCAGGGATTTCATTAAATATGACTTCTACACAAATAATGTCAAAAATAGTTTTACCACAAGCTTTTGTAATCATGCTGCCATCCTATGGCAACTATTTAATAGAGTTATTAAAATGTACTGCTTTGGTTTCACTTATAACGTTAAATGACTTAATGTTTCAAGGGGTATTATTAAATTCTTCTACCTTTAGAACTATAGAAATATACAGTTTGGTGTTAGTCATGTACTTTTTATTGGCATACCCTCTTACACTAGGTGTGCGTTGGTTCGAGAGAAAATTTTCAGAGGGGAGGGCTTAACACATGTGGAATTGGGATTTTGCGTTTTCTATTATGCCTCAACTTTTGAAAGCACTTCGAATCACCATTTTGGCGACGCTTCTAGGTTTTACCTTAGCTTGCATATTGGGCCTTTTATTAGCTCTAGGAAGACGTTCAACTATTAAACCCCTTTCAATGCTAATAGGCGGTTTCATTGAATTTGTTAGAAGCACACCACTACTTGCGCAACTATATTTTGTTTTTTATGTATTCCCGAAGTTTGGACTTACACTTACTCCACTTGTTGCGGGTGTATTGACCCTTGGGGTGCATTATAGCACTTATCTTTCTGAGGTATATCGTGCAGGAATTGATGCAATTCCTCGAGGGCAATGGGAAGCAGCAACTGCCCTGAACTTTTCAAGAGCGCGAATCTGGTTAAATATTATTATCCCTCAGGCAGTTCCACCAGTAGTTCCGGTGATGGGGAACTATTTAATTGGTATGTTTAAGGATACCCCCCTACTTTCTGCTATTACTCTAGTTGAAATATTACAATCTGCAAAAATCATAGGCTCTCTAACATTTCGATATACAGAGGCTATTACAATAGTTGGGGTACTATTCCTGATTTTAAGTTATGTTTCGTCGCTGGGAGTTCAAAAATTAGAGGTTCGACTGAACCGGAGAAGCTTATTATAGATTAACCTTTTAACTGCACAATTAAGTGGTTAAATTTTAGCAAATAAAGACAGGGGATCTAGCAAAAGAAAGGAGTGTAATAATGACTGAGAACCCACAGAAAAAGCCTTTTATTTCTTATAATAAGATTTGTAAATCTTTTGGTGACAATCATGTACTTAGGGAGCTTGACCTTGATATTGCTGCCAATGAAATTGTTGCGGTAATTGGACCAAGTGGATCTGGAAAAACTACCCTAGCCCGTATTCTAATGACTCTTGAAAGACCTGAAACAGGTACAATTGAAATTGATGGTGAGTATCTATGGCATAAGGAAGTGGATGGAAGGCTTGTACTTGCAGATGATAAACATGTACGTAAAGTCCGTAGTAGAGTAGGGATGGTTTTTCAGCAATTTAATCTTTTTCCACATATGAAAATTTTGAGAAATTGTACAGAGGCTCCTATACATGTACTTGGAATGTCTAAGGAAGAGGCTACTGAAAAGGCCATTGCTATGTTAAAGAAGGTTGGATTAGAGCAAAAGCTAGATGCCTATCCGTCACAGCTATCAGGAGGACAGCAACAAAGAGTTGCCATAGCGCGTGCACTAGTAATGAATCCTAAAATAATGCTTTTCGATGAGGTAACTTCAGCACTTGATCCTGAGCTAGTGGGAGAGGTGCTTGCAGTTCTTAAAGAAATAGCTTCTGAAGGAAATATGACTATGCTTCTTGTTACCCATGAGATGGACTTTGCCAGGGAAGTTGCGGATCGTATTATTTTTATTGATGATGGTAAAATTGTGGAACAAGGGCCACCAAAAGTTATGTTTGGTAATCCAAAGAATCCACGAACCATTGCATTCCTTAGTAGATTTTTAAAAGAGGGTATTCAATAATAACTTATGGAGGGATTAGCTGATGAGAATTAGCAAAGTAAATTATGTGGAGCAGTGCACACCAAATTTCACTTATATTTCAGAAGACCAGATCTATGAAATCCACATGGCAAGTTTAGAAGTATTGGAAAGAGTAGGGGTTCGAGTAGACCATCAAGAAGCAAGAGAACTATTAAAAAATGCAGGTGCCTATGTTGGGGAAAACAATATGGTTAGAATCCCAGCGCATATAGTTGATGAAGGGTTAAGAACTGCTCCATCAAGAGTTGTGCTATCAAATAGAGATGGAGAAAGAAAGCTCTACTGTGAAGCAAATCAGGTATACTTTGGACCGGGTTCTGACCTTCCATGGACACTTGATTTATATAGTGGAGATAGACGTAATAGTCTAAAGCAAGATATAGTAAATGCTTCAAGAGTAGTAGATTCTTTACCAAACTTTGATTTTATGATGAGCTATGGAATAGCCACAGATGTACACGATCAGCTTTCTTATCTGCACCAGTTTCATGCTATGGTAGAAAACACCAAGAAGCCCATTGTATTTACAGCCAAAGATGGAGAAGATTTTATGCAGATAGTAGAAATGGCAGCTGCTATTCGAGGCGGATATGACAAACTAAAGGAAAGCCCGTTTATAGCATGTTATCATGAACCAATCTCTCCCCTAGTACATGCTAGAGAAGGCTTAGAAAAGTTATTAGCTTGTGCTGAGTATGGAATTCCAGCAATATATACTCCAGGAGCAGGAGCAGGAGCAACCGCCCCATGTACCATGGCTGGACTTTTGACCCAGGTCAATGCTGAATTATTAAGTGGTATAGTAATCCATCAACTAAAATCCAAAGGTGCACCATTTATTTACGGGGCTGCCTGTGGTAATCTAGATATGAAGACTACTATAATACCCCATGGAGCACCTGAATTTCAAATGTTTGGAATGGTCTTAGCCCATATGGCACGCTATTATAAGCTACCCAGTTGGAGTACAGCAGGAAATTCCGATGCACCTGTCCTTGACCAACAAGCAACATTAGAGTGGGGATTTAATATCTTTATGGGTCAGTGTAGTGGGGCAAATATAGTACACGATGTAGGGTATTTAAATACAGGTTTGATAGGAGCCCTAGAAGCATTAGTAATATGTAATGATATTATTGGTTTAGTAAGACATGTGGCAAGGGGAATTAAAATTGACAGAGAAACATTAGCTGTAGAAGTAATTGAAAGGGTAGGAGCTGGTGGAAACTACTTCACGGATGAACATACGTTCAAACACTATAGGGATGAGTTTTGGTCTCCAGATATATTAAATAGGGTTCGTTATGATGTTTGGAAAGATAATGGTTCCAAGACCCTCTTCGATAAGGCAAATGAAAAAGCTAAAAAAATTACCGAAGAATATAAGCCAGAACTCCTACCAGCAGATATTAGTGAAAAACTTGCTTTAATCATAAAGCAAGCTGAGCAAAAGTATATCAAATAATTATATTTTTAGGGAGCGAATTTGACATGATAGATATGCGAAGTGACACAGTAACACAACCAACACATGAAATGCGAAAGGCAATGGCTAATGCTGAAGTTGGTGATGACGTTTATGGAGAAGACCCTACTATAAATCGTTTGGAAAAGGTTTCAGCAGAATTAGTTGGCAAGGAAGCAGCTCTGTTTGTACCTACTGGAACGATGGGTAACCAAATTGCCGTACTAACTCATACCAAAAGGGGAGATGAAGTAATCTTAGACGAGGAATCCCATATTGCCTATTATGAGGTGGGAGGCCCAGCTATGCTGGCAAGTGTTCAACTGCGTACAGTACCTGGTCTATTAGTAAATGATACGTTAAATAAAATTTACAAAGCCCATCGTCAGCCTAATATCCATTATCCAAACAGTAGCTTATTGTGTTTGGAAAATACTTTCAACCGTGGAGGGGGTAGTATAATGCCCCCTGCTGGAGTAAAAGCTGCATGTGAAGTAGCAAAGGAATTAAACCTTCTAGTTCATATGGATGGAGCAAGAATATTTAATGCTACTGTTGGTGCAGGGTGCGATGTTAAAGAATTTACACAGTACTGTGATAGTATTCAATTTTGCCTTTCAAAGGGTTTGAGTGCACCAGTTGGTTCAATATTAGCAGGTAACAAAGAGTTTATTGCAATGGCTCGCAAGTATCGAAAAGCACTAGGTGGTGGCATGCGACAGGCTGGGGTATTAGCTGCAGCTGGGTTGATATCATTAAAAATGATTGATCGACTTGCAGAAGACCATGCTAATGCAAAAATATTGGCAGAGGGCCTTTCAAAAATTAAGGGTATAAGGATAGATTTAGACAGGGTACATACTAATATGGTATTTATTGAGACTACGGATACAGGTATGGATTCGGCGACTTTCACTAGCAAGATGGAGGAACATGGTGTACGGGCTATAGCAGTAGAAACACACCTTGTTCGGTTTGTGACCCATAAGGATGTTACTAGAGAGGATGTAATAAAAGCTATCGAAGTGGCAAATAAGGTAGTGAACTCGTTCAGCCAAAGTTGAACCTATGCAAGGTTGGCGGTGATAGTCAGCGGATAAAGTGGGGGTCTTAAACCATATAGAATAATTTGGATAAAGGAGGGAAAACCATGGCGTATGGATATTGGTCTAAGCTATTAAGAGTTGACCTAACTACTAAAGAAGTTACAACAGAAACAATTTCAGAAGAGTTTTTAAAGAGTTACATTGGTGGATCAGGACTAGGAACTAGGCTGTTATATAATGAGGTAGCTCCGAAAACAGATCCATTAGCACCTGAAAATAAAGTCATTTTTGCTACAGGTCCATATCAAGGAACTAATGTTCCAGGTAGCGGTAAATGGTCAGTAGTTTCCAAGTCACCTTTGACAAACACATTTGCAGTAACTACCGCGGGAGCAGAATGGGGATACAGATTTAAGAGAACAGGCTTTGACGCCATATGCGTCCAAGGTAGTTCTGATGTTCCAGTATATTTATCAATTAATAACGATGAAGTTACTATTGAAGATGCGTCCGAACTTTGGGGACTAGATGCTATAGAAACAAGTCAAAAGATTAAGCTGAAGATGCCAAGTGGTACTAGTGTTGCAACAATAGGAACAGCTGGGGAGCAAATGGTAGCTATTGCTTGCATAGTTGCTGATAGCCATAGTTTTGCGGGTAGATGTGGACTAGGTGCTGTTATGGGTTCGAAAAATCTTAAGGCTATAGCAGTAAAAGGTGACAAAAAGGTTCCAGTATATAACGAGGAAAAGCTAAAAGAACTGACAGATGAGACTCTTAAACTGTTAAAAACTAATACTAAAGAGACATTTTTTAAACATGGCACATCAATATTAGTTGGTGGTGCTGAAGCAGAAGGAGACTTACCAATTAAATACTGGAGTGGTGATGTTTGGACTGAAGGTGCTGAAAAAATTGGTGCGCCATATTATGGTGAAAAGTTAAATGCTAAAGCATGGCCTTGTAGGAACTGCCCTGTAGCATGTCATAGAAAGATAGAACTAGAAATCAAAAATGGTGAAAAAATCGTTGGTGCAGGAGCAGAGTACGAATCATTAGGTATGCTGGGATCTTGCTGTCTGGTTAATGATTTAGAGGCAATATCTGAAGCTAATGATATTTGTAATCGCTTAGGAATTGATACAATATCTGCTGGAGCTTTTGTGGGCTTTACAATGGAATGTTTTGAGAAGGGCCTGGTAAGCAAAGAGGATGTTGGATATGAAGTGCCTTGGGGAGATCCCAATGTATTACTGCAGCTAGTGAAACAAATTGGGGAGAAAAAAGGATTTGGTGCAGTATTTGCTAATGGGATAGTGAAAGCGGCAGCAAAGATTGGAAAAGATGCAGAAGTAATAGCTGTACATGTTAAAGGGTTAGACCTTCCTGCTCATGACCCAAGGTCATATTTCAGTTTGGCGGTTAACTATGCAACAGGTACTAGAGGAGCATGTCATTTAAGGGGTTTCCCTCACATAGGAGAATCGGGACTTTTAATTCCTGAAGTTGGGATAACCAAACCTCCGGAACGCTTTTCCATGGAGGGTCAAGCATACTTAACTATTGTTTATCAAGACTATTGTACCATGTTAGACTCTTTAGCTTGTTGTATGTTCATGCAGTGCACAGGAATGGATTTAACAAGAACAACTGAATTTTTAAATGCAATTACTGGTTGGGAATTAACTCCTCAAGAACTCATGGAGGCTGGGGAAAGGATTTTTAATCTGCAGAGGCTTATAAATGTACAAGATGGTTTTGGTAGAGAATCAGATAAGCTACCTAAAAGAATGTATGAACCTGCCCTTACAGGATTTAGGGCAAACAGAGCTCCATTTGCTTTAAATGAAGCTTTAGATGAATACTATAATCTTAGAGGCTGGGACCAAAATGGGGTTCCAACTGAAAACAAAATAAAATCATTAAAGATGGTGGAATAAATGCAAGTAGTAGTGAAGTACTTGTCGGTTCTAATTCCTATTACTAGGAAAAAGTCAGAAATTATTCAACTGGAAGGCGAAACATCTATTGAGAACTTAGTTGAAATATTATGTGACAAGTATGGAACAAGATTTATGGGCATGATTTACATGCAATCAAATAGTAGAAAATATTTTGTTCATTTCTTAGTCAAAAATCAGGCAGTTGATGATACCTATTATTTGAAGGATGGAGATGAAGTAACAATACTATTGGCTCTCGGTGGCGGTTAGTAAAAAATTTACTGTGGGGGGTGTATGGTTATGCTATTTGAGAAATCGGAATATATTGAAAGGGTAAACAAAGTAAAAGAAAGCATGGCTGTTAGGGAAATTGAAGTTTTAATTATAACGGATCCTGCTAATATGTGCTATCTTTCCGGATATGATGCGCTCTCATTTTATGAAGCACAAGCGGTGGTAATTGCTCCAGAATTTGAACAGCCAGTATGGATAGGGAGGCTCCAAGATTATTACTGTGCAGTAGAAACTACCTGGGTGGATACTGACAACATTATTGCATATCCTGATAAATTTCTCTGGGATACCACTAAACGGCATGTTATGGGTTTTATAGCTGATTATCTGAAAGAACATGGGCTTGATAAAAAAGTTATTGGTGTAGAAATGGATGCATACTACTTTACGGCATTTTGGTACCAATGGCTACAAAAAAGTCTACCTAATGCAATCTTTAAAGACGCAACAAAGCTTGTTAATTGGATAAGGGGAATCAAGTCTGAAAAGGAACTTGAATATATGAGTAGGGCAGCGCGTCTTGTTGAAAAGGCTATGAAGAATGCAATAGACAAAATTGATGTAGGAATAAGGGAATGTGATGTGGCAGCTGGAATTTACAGCGACATTATAAGCGGCAATGCAGAATTCGGAGGGGATTATCCTTCCTTGGCACCTATCATGCCTTCAGGTAAGAGAACTTCTGGGGCACATTTAACGTGGACGGATAAAAAATATCAGGATAACCAGATAGTATACATGGAGATGTCGGGCTGCTACAGACGCTATCATGCTCCCCTTACAAGAACAATTTATGTGGGCAAAGCTCCCCAAAAAGTTCATGATACCGCAGCTATAGTGGTTGAAGGGCTAAATACAGCCTTGGAGTTGGCAAAACCTGGAGTTACCTGTGAGGAAATTGAAAGAGTTTGGCAGAAAACAATAAATAAATATGGTTTAGAAAAGGAATCCCGAATGGGCTATGCTGTTGGTCTTAGCTACCCACCTGTATGGTGTGAAGATACTGCTTTCTTTAAACCGGGTGAAAAAATTGAACTTAAACCAAATATGACATTTCATATGATGCCAGGTATGTGGCTAGATGGATATGGAATTGCAATTACAGAAACCTTTAGGATAACTGAAAAAGGCAGCGAGACAATCACTAAGTTCCCTAGGAAACTATTTGTTAAGTAACACTCCTCCTCTAGGGGCCTAGAATTATAATATTCTAGGCCTCTTTTATTTTAATTATTTATGAATTTTACATCATTTTATCTGGAATACTAATCTAGGTAAGGAGGAATTCTAATGACTGTCATTGCCAAGGTAAAACAAACATTAGCCAGTTTAAAAGGTGTTCAAGGAACCCTAAATATTTATGCAACTCAAACTGAGGATAAGGAAACTAGGTATGTATTCAAAGAAGCAGTTCAAGTATCAACTGATATTATAAAAGAATTGGAAGCAAGAATACAAAATTTAGAATTTGAAGAGCCTCAATACAAAGGCTACTAAGTGGAGGTAATTATATGCAGCCATGGATAGAGATACTATTAAGAGCTGTAATTCTATTTATTGTAGTTTTTGCAGCTGTGAGGTTAATGGGCAAAAGGCAGCCATCAAGGGTGACAGCATTTCAATTTGTAAATTACATAGTAATTGCGATTATCGCTTCTTTTATGATTTTGAATTTAATTGAGACAGCCTTCGGTGCAATTGCGCTAGCAGTATGGGTTGGTTTTCCTATTGCTCTAGAGTATCTATCCTTAAAAAGCAAGTTAGTACATGATTTGGTAAATGGCAAAGAGACAATTTTGATAAAACAAGGCAAGGTTATGGAAGAAAGTCTTATGCAGACAAGGCTTACAGGCGAGGATCTTTTAAGGGAATTAAGATTAAAAAATGCTTTTAATGTTGCGGATGTGGAATTTGCGGTAATGGAAACAACAGGCGACATAAATGTTATGTTAAAGTCTGATAAAAAACCTATTACATCCCATGATCTTGGAAGAAAGGTAGCACCTCAAACTGAACCACAGACAGTTGTGTTAGATGGAAATATAATGGATGAACCACTTACTAATATGGGACTTAACAGAGATTGGCTCATAACCCAATTTGCAAGTACAGGTATATCTTTGGATAATGTATTTATTGCACAGATTGATACTGTGGGAGACCTATATGTAGATGTTTTTGATGATGCTATGCAAATTCCTCAACCAAAAGTAAAAGAACTTGTATATACAAACCTAGAAAAAATTCAATCAGATTTTTTAACCTATTCTCTTGATACTTTGGAACCAAACGTCAAAGCAATGTATGCAGAAAATGCTAATAAGATTAAAAAGCTTAAGGAGAAACTTCAGCCTTATCTTATACGGTAGTTATAGAATTCAGGAGTGATTATTAAATGTCTAATCTAAAAAATAAGAAACTAACTCCTACTCAACAAGAGTATAAAAATTTTGCTAAACTCAGGGAGCCAAAAAGGCCTGTATTGATGAATTGTATTAGAGCATTTATAGTAGGAGGAATAATTTGTGCCTTTGGGCAAGGGCTAATGTGGGTGTACATGACATACTTTAATTTCACAGAGGTTTCAGCTGGTAATCCTACTGTAGCGACTTTGATTATTATTTCAGCCTTATTAACAGGGTTTGGAGTGTACGATCATCTAGCTCAGTGGGCCGGTGCTGGTAGTGCTGTTCCCGTTACAGGCTTTGCAAATAGTATAGCATCAGCTGCAATTGAACATAGAAGTGAAGGATTTGTGCTTGGCGTTGGAGGAAATATGTTTAAGCTAGCAGGTTCAGTAATTGTCTTCGGGGTTTTTTCATCCTTTGTAGTAGCAATTATTACTTTGATAATTCAATGGTTGGGTGGAATATAATATGCAAAAGGGTCATCAAACATGGGTTTTTGATTCACTACCTGTAATAATAGCTTCATCTGCTGTAGGAGGTCCATTTGAAGCAAAGAGCGCATTAGCAAAAGATTTTGATGCCCTCCATGGAGATTTGTGGTTGGGGCAAAAGAGTTTTGAGAAGGCAGAAAAAAAGCTATTAGAGCAGGCCTGTGAAATAGCAATTGACAAGGCAGGAATGAAAAAAGAGGATATACAGTTCTTTATTAGTGGAGATCTTATGAATCAGATTATTTCCAGTAGTTTTGCAGCTCGAACCCTTGGCGCTCCTTACCTAGGAGTTTTTGGTGCATGTTCAAGCTCCATGGAGAGCCTAGCATTAGCTGCCCTTATTGTTAATAGTAAGGCGGGCAAAAATGCCTTAGCAGCAGCGTCTAGTCATAATGGTTCAGTTGAGAAGCAATTTAGATATCCTACGGAGTATGGTTCCCAAAAACCTCCAACAGCACAATGGACTGTAACGGGTGCTGGCGCAGCCTTAGTAGCTAGTGAAGGAGACGGACCAAAAGTGACAGCTGCTACTGTGGGACGTGTAATTGATATGGGTCTTTCTGATCCATTTAATATGGGTGGAGCCATGGCCCCGGCAGCTGTAGATACAATTACGGCCCATATTAGAGATTTAGGCATTGATTCATCCTATTATGATGTAATTGCTACTGGAGACTTGGGTAAAGTGGGTCACGAAATTGCTGCAGAATTATTACAAAAACATGGAATAGAAATACCGAAGAAAATATTAACAGATTGTGGACTTATGATTTACAAGGAAGATCAGCCTGTTTTTTCAGGTGGTAGTGGCTGTGCATGCTCCGCTACTGTTACTTTTGGACACTTCATGAACAAGCTAAAAAAGGGCGAATTAAAAAGAATTCTTATAGTTGCAACAGGAGCTTTGTTATCACCTTTATCGTACCAGCAAAAAGAGACTATACCTTGTATTGCTCATGCAGTAGCAATAGAAGCATAGGAAAGGAAGAGCATAAAATCTATGGAAAAATTTATTATTGCATTTTTAGTTGGTGGAGGAATCTGTGTCATAGGGCAGTTAATGATGGATGTTGGTAGATTAACGCCAGCTCATACAATGAGTACTTTGGTTGTAGCAGGGGCAGTATTAGGAGGTCTCGGTCTTTACGAGCCTTTAATTAAGTTCGCTGGTGCAGGGGCCTCGGTACCAATTAGCAGCTTTGGCAATTCCCTTGTAAAAGGTGCCCTGGGGGAAGCGGAGAGAAATGGTTTTATAGGAGTTCTAACTGGTATATTTGAAGTCACTAGTGCAGGTATATCTGCTGCAATAATATTTGGTTTTTTAGCAGCCTTAATATTTAAACCAAAGGGCTAATAATTCTATTAACCTTCAAGGCCATCTGACAATAAATGATGCACAACGATTCCCATCTGTAACTTAAACCTATCCTGGCAGTCCTGAGGGTCCAAGTTAGTTATTTCTTTAATTTTGTTTAATCTATAACGAAGTGTATGGCGATGTAAGTAAAGGTTCTCAGATGTTTCTTTAATACTACCGTTGTTATCTAAAAAAGCCTCTAGGGTCATCATTAAGTCGCTGCTATACTCCTTGTCGTGACGCATCAAAGGGTGTACAGTACTATGGTAGTAACTGTTTAACTCCCCCTTTCCTTCAACGTTTGCAAAAAGCTTGTATACTCCAAGATCCTCATAAAAAACTGTATATTCTTTCTTCCAAAGTTTTTTTCCAATAGATAATGCTTTCTCAGCCTCCTTATAAATAACCGGTAAATCCCCTAAGTTTGCATGATATTTCCCAAAGCCAACTGATACTGATATAGCCAAATTATCTTTAACTGCTTTTTGAAGCTGTTTTGCCATATTATCTAAATGTTCTTTTGTGCAATCTTTGGCTAACTGACAGAGTATGCAGAGCTTATCACTTCTATATTTAAGCATAGTTTTGTGTTGTTGAAAATACAGACAAGACTTGGCATAGGATTGTATTAACTTTTTTATCTCTATTAATTCTCTATTGGTCTTTTGGTTCTTTAGAATAGCAAAGTCATCAATTTCCATTATTACAATTGTAAAATTCTTAGTATGATCTAATCCAAAATGAGCAGCTCTTCTATTTAAATGTTTTACTGACTTCAGGTTACCGTCTAACAATTTATCTAAAAAATCCCCTGAAATCCTATCTTGAGCTTCCCAGATGGCCTTTTCTTGTAACAATTCAATTGCACATACTACAGCACCTATTTCTATATGGGGCATGAAATCTTGCTTGTGTATCTTGCTATTATCCACACCAATTATGGATATATATCCATGTAGTATTGAATTTACTTTAATAGGATACAGTAAGTGACTTGGTTTCAGCCCATTAGATTCATTAGATAGATAATAAATACTTTTTGATTCTAAAAGGTCTTTAAAATGATTGTCCTTTTTTAGGTTTTCGTACTCCAATATGATTTGCTGTGGGTTTAATAAATCCAGCGAAGTATCAAACCCATGGTGGGCAATTAAATTAAAGTGTTCATCGAGAATTCTTACAGGCATGGAAATACTGTCTGATAAAAATGCAGCTATTTCTGACATGCCTTTTTCTTGGAGGAGCAATTGTACAAATCTTAGATTTCGCTCATGTTCAGAGATATATTTAAGTGAGGTACATGTATTAATATCAACGTAGATTGCTTTTACAATCTCTGCTGCGGATAGTGATTTAGGTATTTCTAATAAAGGAAGGTTTAGAGCATCACAATGAATAATAAGCTGGGAAGGTATTTCGTCCAAAAAAATACCAATCTGAATTGCAAGGCATGATACATTTCCATGACTGAGGTTATTAACTATTTTTAATAATAGCTCTTCATTATTGATGAGATCATACCCAGTTGTTATTATGAAATCATTTTTTTTAAATGCAGGTACTCTATCTAGTATGTCTACCATATGAACAGAGTTTATTTCTTGACCTAAATTTGACTTGCCGGCTACCACCTGTACGTCTTTCATTAAATCCAATCCAAGGACATCATACAAGGAGATTATCAAGTATGTTCACCTCCATATGCTTATTATAATTTTTATTGTCAAAAAATTCAAATAAAAATGATAAATCCTGGGTACAAATTATAGTCAGCATGTTTATACACCATAGACATTGTTAAACTTTAATAAAGTGATATATTTTTATTAAAAGTCAGACAATTTTAAATTATGTGACTCTACGCTTGTAAGGGGAGATTTCAAAATGTCAAAGTTTTCTATGAGGGCTCAATATTCACCACAATTTACCCTATGGACGGAAGACCAGTGCCATATGATACATCATGCTACATTTGAAATTCTTGAACAAACTGGAGTAATGGTTTATGAAAAAGAAGCCCTGCATCTGCTAAAGGGGGCAGGATGTTTAGTGAAAGGAAATCTTGTAAGATTTCCTCCTGCGTTAGTGAGTTGGGCGATTGATAGTGCCCCTGAGAGGATTGTTCTAGCAGATACAGATGGAAAAAGGACTGTCTTTTTGGAAGATGGTGTTGTCAGCTATGGAATGAGTAATGATTGTCCATTTTTCTATGATCCCAATAATCAATCTATAAGACCCTCTATCCTTTCAGATGTAGAAAAAGCTGCAATGGTGGCAGATGATCTCGATAATATTGACTTTGTTGGTTCCCTTGTCCTTGCCTCCGATGTAACCGTGGGATTATCAGATTTGTACCATTTTAGGGCTTTAAGACTTCACACAAAAAAACCAATTCTAGGCTCATCTCTTGATGTACACGTTCTAAATGCAATGATACAAATGGGAGTCATATCATCTGGTAGTATAGAAGAATTTAAAAGAAATCCAAATTTTGCTGTATACTGTGAACCAACTTCACCCCTTATTCATTCCCAAAATTCTTTGGAAAGGTTGCTTATTTGTGCCGAATATGGAGTTCCGGTAACATATGCTCCTGCACCACTTTCTGGAGGTACTGGTCCTGCCACCCTAGCTGGAACATTTGTATTAGGTAACGCAGAATGTTTATCGGGACTTGTTATACATCAGTTAAAAAGATGTGGTTCACCCTTTATTTTTTCTTGCCTAGCTGGGCCACTAGATATGAAAACTACTATCGCCCCATATGGAGACCCTTTTGTTAATATAATTAGTGCAGCTGTTGGGGCCATGGGACGATTTTATAAATTACCATCTTATGGAATGTCCGGATGTACCGATGCTTGTGTGACCGACCTTCAAGCTGCCATTGAAGGTACTTTTTCCATATTTGCCTCGGCACTAGGAAGAACTAATTTAGTTCATGATAATGGCTATACTGGGAACGGTATGATAGGTAATTTAGAGTACCTTGTAATGACTGATGAGATTATAGACATGACCAAGCATTTTATGAAGGGAATACAAGTTAATGAAGAGACAGTACCGTTAGATTTAATTGATGAAGTTGGTCCTGGAGGCAACTATCTATTATCAAATCATACTTTAAAACACTTTAAAAAGGAAACCTGGTATCCGAAATACATGAATAGAAGTCACTATAAAAAGTGGCTTGAGGAGGGTGGCAAGGATATGGGGTTAAAGGTCCATGAAAGGGTGTTAAACATTTTAAAAAATACAGATAGAAATGGAATTGCTGATAGGGAGATTGAGGAACTAGACAGGGTAATTATGGATGAAGAAAAAAGAATAAAGAAAACACGAACAGAAATCAGGGGGTGAGAGAATGCAAGTTAATTATCAAGCACAGATATCACCATGGTTAAAAGTTTGGACAGAAGACCAGTGCCATGAACTTCACTTGAGTTCTCTTGAAATATTAGAAAGAACGGGAACCGTATTTTATGACAAATCGGCGCAAAAGATTCTCAAGGAAGGTGGAGCATATGTCAAGGAAGATAGGATATATATACCCCCTTGGATGATTGAGGCAGCAATAAAAACAGCTCCAGAAAGAATAACCCTGAAGGGGCGCGATAAAAAACTATTACGTCTGGAAAAAAATGATGTGAATTTTGGGCTGGGCACCGATTTACCATTTTTTCTAGACATGAAAACTAGAGAGTATAGAAAGACGGTTTTACAGGACATTATCAATGTAGCTACAGTCGTAGACTATTTGCCCAATCTTGATTTTGTTGCATCTTTAGGTATTGCAAGTGATGTAAATACCCATTTAGTTGATCTTTATCATTTTAAAGCTATGCACGAGTATTGTCAAAAGCCTATCCTTATGACAGCTTCTGATGAGAATAATTTACAGGGACTAATTGACATGGCTGCAGTTTCAGCAGGAGGCTATGAGGAGTTAAAACGAAATCCATTATTCTTGCTATATACAGAACCAATATCTCCATTGCTTCATAGTAAGGAAGCTTTGCAAAAACTTATGTTAGCTGCTAAGTATGAGATTCCAGTAACCTATGCTTCTGGGATATCATCAGGAACCACAGGTCCGGTAACCCTTGCCGGAACACTAGCCCTAGCTAATGCTGAGTGCTTAGCTGGTTTAGTATTGCACCAGATGGTTAATCCGGGAGCTCCTTTTATGTATGGTATTGTGGCTTCACCAGCCGACATGAATACAACAATGGTGAATTATGGGGGACCTGAGATGCCTCTAAATTATTGTGTGGTAGGTGAAATGGGAAATTACTATAAACTACCAACTTATGGACAGTCTGGATGTACAGATTCCGCTGTTTTAGATCAGCAGGCCGGAATTGAGGCAATGTTTTCTATTTTTGCAGCTGCACTAAGTGGAACCAACTTTGTCCATGATAATGGATATATTGGAAATGGCTTAGTAGGCAGCTTGGAGATGCTTGTATTATGTGATGAATGTATTAGCATGGTAAAACACTTCATGAAAGGTATGGAAGTTAATAAAGAAACTTTAGCGTTAGAAATCATTCATCAAATAGGTCCTGGAGGACACTTTTTAGCGACTGACCATACATTTAAGCATTTCCGTTCTTCAAATTGGAATCCCAGGTATTTAAACAGGAAGGACTATCAGAACTGGGAACTTCATGGAAAGAAAACCATGGGGGACAGAATTAAAGAGGAAGTTGACAGCATACTTGCTGGTCACAATACTGAGCCACTAGCTGAAAACACATTGAATGAGTTTAACAGAATAATTGATGAACATGAAAAAAGTATCAAATCCGCCAGTAAGGGTTAGTGGAAGTGAGGGCCATACGGACGATTGCTAAGTGATAAATGATGTTGAATAGGAGGTACTTTTACAATGCCCAAATTTTCTTTTGAAGGTCAACCGAGCCTTAGATTACTTTCAAATGAACAAATATCTAAACTACATGAAAAGAGCCTTGGCGTCCTTGAAAAAACGGGAGTATATTTTGACTCTGAAGAAGCCTTAAACATACTAAAAAACAATGGAGCCAATGTGGATTTTGCTAGTAAAATTGTCCGGTTTCCTTCAAAGATGGTGATGAATTCGATTAACCTAACTCCTGAGAAAATAGAGCTTTATAATATTGATGGACACCTAGCCGCAGAATTAGGAGGAAATAAGGTCCATTTTGACCCTGGGTCTGCTGCTATCAAGTTCATGGAATCTGATGGCTTTACTGTAAGACAAACACAGGCCCAGGATTTAGTAAGTATTACAAGGGTTACAGATGCTTTAGATAATATAGCCATACAATCTACTGCACTAACACCCTATGACATTCCTAAAGCAATTGGTGATAGCTACAGGGTTTATATTCTCCTAAAAAACTCTTCAAAACCCATGATAGCAGGTGCATTTTCTATTAAAGGGATTGCATATATTCGTGAACTGTTAGCCGCTGCGGTAGGAGGCTATGACGAATTAAATAGAAAACCTAGGGCTGTATTTGATATTTGTCCATCTCCTTCACTAAAGTGGACCAAGATTAGCTGCCAAAATATAATCGACTGTGCAAAACATGGTCTACCTATTGAGACAATTTCCATGCCTATGCCAGGTGCTGCATCACCTGCAACTATTTCTGGGTCACTCATAATACATACAGCTGAATCACTTAGCGGTATTGTATTAGCCCAGTGTGTAAATTCTGGAAACCCCATGGTGTATGGAGGTGCGCCTGCATATTTTGATATGCGATTTGGCACTACACCACTAAGTGCCATTGAGTCTACCATGATAGCTGCTGCCTATGCACAGATGGGCAAGTTCTATGGAATGCCCACCCACACATATGCTTGTTTAAGTGATTCAAAAGTTGTAGATGGTCAGGCAGGATTGGAAACAAGTATGAGTGGAATTGTGGCACAGCTTGCTGGTATTAATGTTATTTCTGGAGCTGGAATTCTAGACTTTGTGGCATGTATAAGTCTTGAGAAGTTAGTTATGGATAATGAAATATGTGGAATGGCGCTAAGATTAGGAAAAGGAATAGATTGTACAGATAATGCTATGGCGGTAGATTTAATAGAACAGTTGGGGCCAGGTGGAGACTATATGTCCTCACAACATACTTTTGAGTGGTATAAAAAAGAACCCTTTATTCCTACAAAGGTAATTGACCGTATGCAGAGGAATGCTTGGGAAGCAGGGGGTGCAAAGGATATCTTTCATAGAGCAAAAGATAGAGTACAGGATATACTAAAAAACCATATACCTAGACAATTAGATTCAAAAAGAGCGATTGATTTAGATAAGGCTACAAAGATAATTATGGAGGATTTAAATATAAGTAATCTTCCATTAGGTCCCAAGTAGTATGCTGCAAAAAGATATAAGGGGTGGTAACACAAAGCATTTTTCATCCTTTGGATACTTGGACAATGGGTATAAAATGGTAAAAATTATTACGGGGAGGGAATTTTGATGAGTAGAAATCAGAAAAGATTTGTGCAAGTGTTAGTTATAATTTTGTGTTTCGCTGTTGGATTTACCTTTTTTAGTGATGTTTCTAGGGCACAAGATGACACTAAGGAGACCCTAAGAATTGGGGTTTTTAGAGAAATTGAAAGCTTAAATCCTCTTATTGCATATTCTGCACCTGCCTATGAAGTTTTACAGCTCAATTATAATCTGCTGGTTACCTGGGATCAGGATTTACAGCCAGTACCAAATCTAGCCAAGGACTGGTCTTCCAATGAAGATGGTACACAATGGACCTTATATTTAGAGGAAGGGGTTAGTTGGCATGATGGCGAGCCATTTACATCAGAAGATGTAAAATTTACTTTTGAGTACTTAAGAGATAATGGATTGAGTTATTTCTATGAATATGTTGCACCCGTAATTGATATTGAAACTCCTGATGAAAACACCATAGTTTTAAAATTTGAGGAAGCCTCTGCATGGATGCCTCAGCTCTGGGTTCCCATACTTCCGAAGCATATTTGGGAGGGAATAGATCCTGAAGAGGCTGAAACTACTTATGAGAACTCAAATCCTATAGGGACTGGACCATTCCAGGTTGTAGAGCATAAAAAGGGACAATTCACAAGAATGGCTGCAAACAAAGACTACTTTAAGGGGGCACCAGAAATTGATGAGGTAGTAATCACAGTTTATGGTAATGCAAGTACTGCGGCAGAAGCTCTAAAACTTGGGGAAGTGGATGTGCTAACAGAAATACCGGCTGCTCAATTTAGATCCTTAGAAGGAGAGCCAGACATTGTGACATTAGATTCCAAATCCCCATCCTTTGTTGAGTTGGCCATTAATAGCTGGACGGATTCAGAATCCAAAGGTAATCCATTATTGGCCGACAAAAACATAAGGGTAGCCATGGACTATGCTGTAGATAGAGAACATCTAATCGATGCAGTATTATTTGGCTATGGCGAGGTCGGTTCCACACTTGTTCCTCCAATGTATGAATACTGGCATTATAGCTTAGATCCTCAGGAAAAGCGAGAATTCAATCTAGATAAGGCCAGAGAAGTTCTAGAAGAGGCAGGGTACACAGATGTTGATGGAGATGGAATAAGACAATCTACTGCAGGTGAACTCTTAGATTTTGATTTGCTTTTACGTTCAGAATCTCCTGAGGAAGTTAGAATGGGGAGAATCATTGCTGAATGGTTCAATGACATTGGAATTAATGTAAATATTGAAGTGGTAGATTCAGGAGTTCTAACAGATAGGATTTATGATAATGGAGATTATGATATGTTTATCTGGGGTTACTATATGGATGTTGATCCCACGTCAATACTTCGAATCATGACTACTGATCAAATTCTTTCTTGGAATGACTCCTTCTTCTCAAATTCAGAATATGACAGACTCTTTGCATTACAGGAAAAACAAATAGACTGGGAAGAGAGACAGCAAACAGTATATGAGATGCAAAGAATTGTATATGAAGAAGCACCCTATATTATTATAGCCTATGGACCAGAGCTGCAGGCATATAGAACTGATAGGTTTGAAGGATGGGTTAGAACCCCAACAGAGGGTAGCATTGTTTTCACCCATAGCATGAAAACCTACGAAAACCTAACTCCAATAGCTCAGGAACCAGTGGTAGAAGCTGATGTAGCAGGTAGTGATGATAGTAGTAGTGGAGGTTCACCAGCCTTATGGTTGATAGGTATTGTCGTGATAGGTGCAGTTGTTTTCTCATTAAGAAAAGGCAAAAAGTCTTAAACACCATTAACCTGCAAGGGCAAGGGGCAATTTGTCCCTGCCCTGCAGATTTAAGTGAGGTGATATAAGTATCTTGAATAAGAGATGGTACCTTCTAAAAAAACTGTTTCAATCTATTGTTACTATCTTTATTGTACTGGTTATTAATTTTTTCCTATTTAGAGTAATGCCAGGGGACCCTATAAAAATACTTATTAGAAATCCTAGGATTTCTCAAGATGCTTTAGAAAGAGTTAGACAGCAGTTTGGTTTGGACCAGGAACTATATGTACAATTTTTTATCTATTTAAGAGACCTATTTCATTGGGATTTAGGAGCTTCCTTTTTTTACCGGGAGCCTGTGTTAAAAGTAATCCTTGAAAGGCTTCCTGCAACAATACTCCTAGTTGGGTTAGCAACTGTCCTTGCTGTATTTTTGGGAGTTCTTATTGGTGTTTTTACAGCTTGGAAAAGAGGAACTAGAGTTGATTTTATGGGCCTAGGTTTTTCCTTATTCCTTTACTCAATGCCTGCATTTTGGTTTTCAATTCTAATGATTATGTTTTTTTCTGTGTATCTAAAAATATTTCCCACAGGAGGAATGGGGGTCGCTGGTGCAACATTTAGTAATCTATGGGAACAAATAGTAGCCACTAGCAAATATGCATTTCTGCCTGTGTTTACCTTTGGCATAATTATGGCAGGGGAATATGCCATAATTATGAGAAATTCATTAATAGAAGTATTTACAGAGGATTATATGCTAACAGCTAAAGCCAAAGGGGTTTCAACAATAGACTTAGTGATGAACCATGCTATGCCCAATGCTATGCTTCCCTTGGTGACACTAATTGCTATCAACCTGGGATTTGTAGTTGCAGGGGCAATTCAAGTTGAAGCTGTATTCTCATGGCCTGGCCTTGGAACATTAATGTATAGTGCATTAACAAATAGGGATTATCCTCTTTTACAAGGCTTGTTTTTATTTATAACTGTATGTGTCATCTTGGCAAATCTTTGTGCAGATCTTCTATATACCTATCTTGACCCAAGGGTCAAATCATGACAGGGGGGGGCATAAATGATACCAGTAGTTAAGAGTGATTCTTTTCATCTTGTGAAAAAAAATATGCTGTCTCTGTGGATGACCTATAAACAAAACACGATGGGTATGATGGGATTAATAATCCTAATTATATTTGGGATACTTGCTTTGTTTGGGCCTTTTATGTTTGAGTATACAGGAAAAGTAGAAGAGTTAGATAAAATACTTTTAGCTCCTACTTGGCAGCATCCCCTAGGAACAGATGATATGGGCAAGGATGTACTTGCAGGGGTTGTTAACGGTGCACGTGTTTCCATGCTAGTGGGCGTAGCAGCTACTTTCATGTCCATGGTTATAGGTGCTGTAGTTGGAATTTTTTCTGGATATTATGGTAGAACGATTGATGTTATGCTTATGCGATTTACAGATGTTTTTCTTGTTATTCCATGGCTTCCACTTATGCTTGTTTTAGCTGCCTTACTGGGACCAAGTTTATGGACCATTATATTTGTAATAGGTATAACTAGTTGGGCTGGAACTGCTAGAATTATAAGGTCACAAACCCTTAGTGTAAAAGAAAGACCGTATGTAGAAAGAGCCAGGGCTATTGGTTCTGGTGATTTGCATATTATGAGTAATCATATCCTACCAAATGTGTTTCCATTGATATTTGCAAACACAGTCCTTGTTGCCGCTATAGCCATCATATCTGAAACAACATTAAGCTTCTTGGGAATGGGAGATGCAACTCATATTAGCTGGGGAATGATGCTACATTATGCTTTTGAGACTGGTGCAACAACTTTAGGGGCATGGTGGTGGATAATACCTCCAGGGTTATGCGTGGTGCTTGTAGTTCTAAGCTTTACCTTTGTAGGTTATGCCCTAGATGAAGTCTTTAACCCTCGTTTAAGAAGGAGGTAATATCTGTGGAAACTATACTTGAAGTGAAGAATCTAATAACACAGTACGAACTTCAAGAAGGACACCTCATTGCATGTGATGATATATCCATAATGCTTAATAAAGGGGAGGGCTTAGGACTTGTTGGCGAATCGGCCTGTGGTAAAAGTAGTTTTGCATTGTCCATTTTAAATTTATTACCTAATAATGGCACAATAAATGGTGGTAGTGTTTTACTGGGTGGAAGAGATATCTCTAGATTAACCCAGGAAGAGCTAAGATTAATAAGATGGAAAGAGATTTCAATAATATTTCAAGGAGCTATGAATGCTCTTAATCCAGTACGTACTGTCGGGGAACAAATTGTCGAGGCCATAAGAATTCATGAACAAATATCAGAAAAAGAAGCCTGGAGTCGCACTTCGGACTTATTCCAAAAGGTAGAAATAGATCCGAAAAGAATAAAGCAATATCCCCATGAATTTAGTGGTGGTATGAGACAACGTGTAATGATTGCTATGGCCATTTCATGTAATCCTATGGTTGTTATAGGGGATGAACCAACTACAGGGCTAGATGTAATGGTAAAGTCTCAGATTCTTCGTCTTCTAGAAAAATTACGTCATGAGACTAATATGGGAATGATTTTAATTACACATGACTTGTCAGTTGTTGTGGAGATCTGTGAAAAGGTTGCAGTTATGTATGCAGGAAAAATTGTAGAGTTTGGGAGTACGGAAGCTATTTTTGATAATCCCGCACATCCATATACTAAGGCCTTAATAAATTCCTTTCCAAATATTTATGGAAAAAGGACACTAGCATCCTCCATTCCAGGAGCTCCTCCAAACCTCTTGAATCCACCATCTGGGTGCAGATTTCATCCTAGATGCTCATATGCAATAAATACTTGCAAGAAGGAGAAACGAATATTGTTTAAAGTTGAGACTGATCATTATAGTGCATGTCCAGTTGTCATCCATAAGGGGTAAAACTTTTTAAGTAGGTGAAATGAGAATGACAGATCTTTTAAGGGTTTCCGATCTAAAGGTACACTTTGCTGTTCGGGAGGGACTGATTAAGTCTCTTTTTACTAACGGGCCTAAATTAATAAGGGCAGTTGATGGAGTAAGCTTTTCCATAAATAGAGGAGAAATTCTTTGCTTAGCAGGCGAGTCGGGAAGCGGTAAAACAACTACAGGTAAAAGTATCTTAAGACTTGTAGAACCAACTGATGGTGAAGTTAATTTTATGGGTGAAGAGATACGTAGTTTCAAAGCTTCACGTTTAAGAAGATTCCGTCAGGATGCACAAATTATTCTACAAGATCCATTCGAATCCTTAAACCCACGTCAAACTGTTTACTCAATTGTATCTGAACCAATCAGGGTAAATAAGGTAACAAGTAATGTTAAGGAAGAAGGAGAAATTGTTGAGAGGGCACTAATAGATGCTGGACTTGATAGTCCAAGGAATCTTTTCCATAGATATCCACATGAGTTAAGTGGAGGTCAGCGACAGAGGGTAGCCATAGCTAGCACTCTGGTTCTTAATCCAAGGTTTGTCGTAGCAGACGAGCCTGTATCTATGCTGGATCTTTCTATTAGTGCTGGAATAATACAGCTAATGATTGACCTAAGAGATAAAAAGGATCTTAGTTATTTATTTATAACCCATGACTTGTCATTAGCATGGATTGTTGCAGATAGAATTGGTGTAATGTATTTAGGAAAAATTGTAGAATTGGGATCTCCAGATAATATCATTAAGTCCCCATTACACCCATACACCAAGGCTTTAGTATCTGTAATTCCTGTTCCTAAAAGGAAAGTAATTAATGCAGAAAACCTGCTTCATGGAGAAGTTCCAGACCCAATGAATATTCCGGCTGGGTGTAGATTTCATCCTCGCTGTCCCATAGCAGATACCATATGTAAAGAGGAGGAACCAGCTCTAATTGAGGCTAATAAAGGCCAACTTGTAGCATGTCATAAGGCATCTTAAGATTAGATTACTAGAAACAGGGGGATGGCAAGATGCAAAGTCGGGAGATAGTATTGTTGTCAATAAAAAACTGGTTAGATAGCTTGTCTCTTTCCACTTGGGTACAGCTTAATAGTAATATGGATGTTTTTTATATAAACCCTAAGGCTGGGGAAAGGGAAACCCAAACCTTAAAGCAGTTATCCAAAAGGTTATCCATTTCACTTAGTGACTGCCGTGGATGTGAATTTGCTTTGGAGTATGATAAAGCTCTTCAAGAGTTTGAGTACCGGAAGCTTAATTTTGAAAAATCCTATAGTTCCAGGTTATTAGAATATTTTGGCTATCCTAAGGGTATTGTTTCTACATCTGCAAGCTCCCCATCAACATGTATTAAAGCTGCAGCCCTAGCTGTAAGACTGGGCTATGTATTTTTGCCTGAGGATGAACAGGGTTTATATTTAAAAAGTTACTTAAACTTATGCTTTAAAGACAAATCTCAAGTATTACCATTAATTCATTTAGGAAGTGAAGAAGATATAACTGAATATACCAAAAAGAATCTACTAGGTGATTACCTCTGTTTAGCGAGTGATGAAGAGATATATGAGTATATGGTAAAGGTAGGATTAAGTGTGGATTATCTGGTTTTAGTAAATTCCTGTGACTTAGCTAAGAGACCCCAACAAACTAATAGTCTTGGGGATTTATGGGTAAATGGTATAAGCTTATTATGCCCTCTTCTGGCTTCATATAGAAATACTTTTATTTATGATATTGCCTCAGAAAATCCTGTTTCCATAGACGTTGAGAAAACAGTAAATCAATTTGTTAAAGAATCAAACTTAAAACCTGAATTTCTTGCAATAATGGCTTCTCCGGGAGCTATTCCATTTATCCATTCAAGCATTAAAACCATTGGTTCAGAAGCAGAAGAAATGGTAAGAGACATTCATCTTCAGCTCAATAATGATATTTTTATTGATACTGCAGAAGGCAGACTGTTTCAATCAACACTAGCTGGGTTATCCTTACAGATCCTTAGTTCAAAATATTATCACGAGATCAACCATAAATCAGAGAAAAAGGTGCTCATTGCCACCACACCCTATGTGGATACTGGTATCATCTTCGATTCAGATGATGCCATCATTGAAGCATACTTAAAACCACTTCTTGGGAAATCAGGAAATAATGTAACAGTATTAGCCCAAAAAGCTACTAGTTATGAAAAGGTAGCAGATCACTTAGTGGAGGCAGATTATTTTCTATATACTGGCCATGGTGGACAAGAAACTTTGAATACCCATGGGCGTTATTTAACTAGTGAAGACCTGCCTGAGCTACCACCTTTGATAGCTTATGCTTCTGCCTGTTCGACCATTAATCCTAGACCCTACTGGTTATCAATTGATGAAGGCTTCTCTTGGGAAGCAATAGATATAGAGCCTGAGAAAGTAATAGGGTTGTCACTTGTTGAAAAAGGTGCAGTATGCTTTGTTGGAGGTGCCTCATCTGAAGACTTACAGTATACTACCTCTGTGTATAGTATGTTCATGGAGGCCCTGCTTTTAAAGGGTATGGGTGTTGGAGAGGCAGTTAATGAAACTCGCAATTTTGTCTCCTTATATTCATCCATGCTTAATCAAAAAGCTCCAGATTTATATAGGTTATACAAGGAGGGAACTGCAAATTTTATCCATCAACAGATACTCCTTGGAGATCCAGCTTTAGTACCCCATCCTAAGGTTACTCATACAAAAACCATATTAAAATCAGTTAATAATAAGGATACTGATCAGGTTATTGAGATTAACATTCCTTTATCTTCTTGGAAACGTGCCAGGGCTATAGTTAATGAAAAAGACCTTATTCGAAAGTATTATAAGTCCCGTTCAATTGAGGTGATTACACCTGTTGCAGAGAACCTAGTACCCTGGGGAGATTTTTACCAGTTAGCACCTGATACAGACGGGATATCTGATGTAGCAATAATGTCTAATTACTTACATGTGAAAATGGATTTGCCTAGGGAAAAGGCTCCGTTGAGCTTGACCTTAATTGATGTAGAAGCAGGTGCAGAATGTGCTATATGTGGAAAGACACTAGATCTGCAAAAAAAGGCCATAGAATATTTTTCTAATTTCAAAATTCCCTATCTCATGCTTTCTCCGATGAGAATAAATATGAAAAGTGGTTGGCATTTTTCTACTGAAATTTTAAGAGAAGGCTATAGATTGCACTTTCTTATTCCCCTCCTGGTTATTGATGATCATACCAGAATGCTGTTACGGGCACAGAAGCTTATCTTTCAACTTAAGCTTACTGAAGGCCGCGAATATAAAGGAATAGTAAAATCTACACCCAGTTCTAATAAATCATTCTTAGTTCGTGCGGGGCTATTAGAAGGTAATCTGCCATACTCACTGGCTGAAGCGGTTATAAAACAAGGGGAAGAGTTTTTACTATTTTGTGCAAAAGAGGCAGCACAGTTAACCATTGAAGAACAATTTCCATTGTATGATTTACTGGAAGGTTATGTTCCTTTCAAAAAAGAGTTATGGAAAGCTGCTTCGGAGGATAGAATTGAAGTGGACTTGCAGGAAGCGAAATATGCCGTAGTGAGAGGTACAGTTGTTGATTCAAAAAATGCACTTCCTCTTTCAGGGGCTTTGATAAGAGCCTGGCGAGGCAAACTTGATCCAAATGGATATGAACTTATAGAAGGATTTATAGGAGAATGGATTAGTGGTGAGGATGGGAGCTTCAGGTTAATTTTATCACCTGGAGAATATTTAGTATCCGTTGCAGTAATAAAAGAGGGTCTTTTATATAAATCAAAGCAGTTTGAATTAAGCATACAGGATATTGATGAAAAATTCATGGTTTTCCCCCTTGATGTGGCTGCAATAATAAAAGGAAAGGTTACTGTTAAAGGTAGAATTCCTCCATATTTAACAGTTAAAATCAAAAGATTCTTTGAGAATAAAAATGGTGAGACTTTAGCCTCCAGTCCTGTGAGAAAGAATGGCTCTTATGAGTGTGTGATAAGTTTTCAAGACAGATTTAGCATTTCCATTGAAAAGGAAGGCTGGTCCACCATAGATGATGACAATTCTAATGTGGGATATAAGCTTAAACCAAATCAAGAATTAATAAAAGACTTTACTATTTTTCCAATCTGGGGGGAGGCAAATGATGATGAATAATAGATTTTTACCATTGCGCTTACTGGATGAAAAACAAATACATAAAATTCATGAAACAAGTGTTAAAATATTAGAAGACATAGGAATTAATGTTGAGTCAAAAGTTGCAAGAGAAATATTTGGGGAAAATAGCTGCAAGATAGTAGGAAGTAGAGTGTATATTCCAGAGCATATAATCCAAGACTTAGCCTTTATACCACAAGGAAAGACTACACTATACTCTAGAACTGGAAAAACTGTTGATGTTGAAAAGGGAAACATACTTGTGCATAATGTTGGTGCAGTTGCCAATATTATTGATTTGGAAAATGGCAGTCAAAGAGCAGCTACTTTGGATGATGCAGCTAATCTTGTCCGATTGATGGACGCCCTTGAAAATATCCATGCTATTACGCCCATCGTATACCCTCAAGAAATTGAGCAGGACGTGGCACTATTATATGCTGTAAGAGAAATAATCAAAAATACCACAAAACCTATCTGTGGACCAGGGGTTAGTTCTATAATAGAAGCCCAATATATCCATGAGATGTTTGTCGCTCTTGCAGGAGATGAACAAACACTAAGAGAAAAACCAATGTATGATATAGGCTTTTCGCCTTTAAGTCCATTGACCTTTCCAAAAGGTGATACAGATACAGCAATTTGGGGAGTAAAAAGAGGTATTCCAATTGGGGCATTACCTTGTCCCATAGCTGGGATGACAGCCCCCATCACTTTTTTAGGATCACTTACTCAGCAAAATGCAGAGATTCTAGCAGTCTTAGTTTTAGTGCGTTTAATTGATCCGTCTGTCCCTATTACGTATAGTGCAAGACTCTCCTATGCAGATATGAGATACGGAAACACAGTAGGTGGATCTCCTGAGGCTGCTATAACGGGAGCCTGTGCAGTACAATTAGCTGACTTTTATGGACTTGATTCCAATGTTTATGGAGCAGGCTCTAGTGCCATTCTGGGTGATGCTCAAATGGGCTTCGAAAAAGCTCTAAATACAATCTTCCCAGCTATAGTTGGCAGCAACTGGTTGTCCGGAGCTGGGTTAGTGGCGGATGGTGCTAGTATATCCTATGAACAATTAGTCCTTGATAATGAATTCTTTGGGGGTATATTCCAATTGCTAGGTTCAATAAAGGATGATGAAGAGGATTATGGTTATGAAGTAATAAAGGATATTATGGATAATAATAATGATTTTGTTACCCATGAAAATACTATGAAATATCTTAGGAGCAAAGAAGTTTGGAGTCGAATTAACTATATAGGTAATAGTCGAGTTTATACAGCTTGGGTACAGGATGGTAAAAGGAGTATTATTGATAATGCTAAAGAAAAGGCAGATTATATAATAAAAATGCATCAGGTGGAGCCGCTTGATTTAGCAGTAGAAAAGGAACTTGATAAAATAATCTCTGCAGCAAGAAAGGATCTTATTAAAGCGTAGTTAATAAACGTTCGAAGGAGAAATCAAATGTACGATTATAAAGAGGTTCATAAACATTCCATAGTTGTTGATGCCCATAGCGACATACCGTTAGATATCTACTATTCTCGAAATAAAGGAATTGACAATATAATTAATCAGAAGCACTTGCCCCATTTAAGAGAGGGGGGAGTAAATATTGTCTTTGTGAATCTATATGCAGAGTTACATCCCGAAGGTTCATTAAAGCAGACTCTTCTTCAACTTGGGGATATTTATAAAGAAATAGATGAATGCCCCTACTTAACCCTAATTAAGACATCAGAGGATTTAAGCAAGGTTATTACTGGAGATAAAATTGGATTACTCTTATCCATGGAAGGATTAGAACCTATTAGCAATGACCTTAGTCTATTAAGGGTTTTTTATAAACTAGGATTACGTAGCGCTAGTCTAACATGGGACTTTAGAAACTATTTTGCATCAGGTACTGGTGAGATAGGTGGTTTAAGCAGGTTAGGAAAAGAGGCTGTTCAGGAGATGGAGCGTCTTGGTGTAATTGTGGATGTCTCCCATTTAAATGATGAAGGCTTTTGGGATGTAATTGAGGTTGCAAAAAAACCTATTATAGCCTCTCATTCTAATGCTCGTTCACTTTATAATCATCCTAGAAACCTAACAGATGAACAAATAGACGCAATCGTTAAAACTGGAGGGGTAATTGGTTTAAATAACTATTATTCCGAAGATGATGATAAAGGATCTTTAGATACATTTATGGAGCATCTTGTCTATATAATAGATAGGGCTGGAGAGGATCATGTTGGTCTTGGCTTAGACTTTAATGGTTACATAGGAGAAATAATGACAACTGGATTAGAGGATGCCAGGTGTTTTCCCAATATCACCAAAGAACTTTTGGTTAGAGGCTATGGAATTGATGTCATTGAAAAAGTATTGGGTAAAAATTTTTTAAGAGTTTTATCTGGAGTCCTAAGATAAACTTTAATTTTAGATTCAAGCATCTTTGCTAATATTGCAAAGAGTATTAACTTTTAGCTAAATATGTTTCTGCTCATGCTCCAACAACCATTCTTTTCTCCACAATCCACTTCCATAGCCCACCAAGCCTCCATTGTGCCCGATGATACGATGGCAGGGAACTACGATAGCATGCTTGTTCTTGTTATTTGCGCCTCCTACTGCCCGAACTGCCTTTTCATTGTTAATTGCAATGGCAATATCCTTATACGAAGCAGTCCTGCCATAGGGTATTTCTCTAAGTTTTTCATAAACTTGCGTTTGAAAGCTTGTAGCATTGATTACTAAGGTTAAGAAAAAATCCTTGCGTTGACCCTTAAAATATTCATCTAACTGATTATAGCAGTCAACGAGGTAATCAGGTATTTCTTTTGGAGCTTCTCCTTCTTCAGTAAAATCTAGTGATATGATTCCTTGTTCCGTGCCTGTTATTTTAATTAATCCAATTGGAGAATTATAAATTACCTCTTGTACAATAGAATTCATATAGTCCTCCTAGTAAGTTTAAAGCCATCTTCTATAGCTGATAGCTTTACTATTTTCATCGTTTCTAGTGATAATAATATCTTCTTTGGCAATCAACATCAAGTAGTTTCCACGTTATTCAAAAAACAAAAGCATTGCAGTTCTATTATTTACCAAAATAAAAAACCGCCCATTGCTAAAATATTAAATATGGAATGAACAAAGGGCGGTCATTTTTTATACTATCAGAAAGTATAAGTTCAAACAAGGTAGATAGTATTCACAAAGGCTAAGGCTTCCACCCGCGTCTAAGGACTTGGCGGAAGCCAAGTTTTGTTTTATTTATAGCGGACCTAAAGACCGGGGAGTTATAAAACAGCTCCAGTTATAATTGATATTACCCATCAATCTGTATATCTTTTGGTTTAGCTTGCTCGGCTTTTGGAAGTTTAAGTTCAAGAACTCCATCTTTAAAGGATGCCTTTACTTTTTCTGTATCAACTGGAGTATTTAATGAAAAGCTTCTGTAGAATTTACCACTACTTCTTTCTTGTAAAAAATATGTTCCATTTTCTTCTCTGTTTTCCTTTGAAATCTCACCGGATATTGTTACTTCATTATTTACTATGTTAATTTTAATGTCTTCCTTGCTTATTCCTGGTAAATCTATGTTGGCAACAATTGCTTCTGCAGTTTCATAGATATCCATTGACGGCTGTAAACCAAGCCTGTCATCCACTATTTTTTGGTCAAATAAGCGAAAAGTGTCTCCTAATAAGCGGTCCATTTCATTTCTCATATTCATTAATTCACTAAAAGGTCCTCTTCTAATTATATTAGACATGGTCATCCCTCCATTAAAATTTTAATAGTAATTCTTTAACTTTACCATCGGTCATTTTTTGGTCCGCTATTATACCTAGAATAATTTTAATCCCTGATAAATTAACCTCTTTCTCCTTTTGAAGTAAAAAGACAAGCTTTAGTTTTTTAATATTATGATCAGAATATAACCTAGTATTTCCATCAGTTCTATAGGGAGTGATAAGACCCATTTCTTCATAATAACGCAGCACTCTAATGCTAGTACCTACAAGACGGGCTGCCACACTTATACTAAATACGGGATCTTTACTGCTACTTTCCATGTAATCACCACCTATAGTGTGCCTAAGAATAATATAATATATACAAATTTAATTGTCAATAATCTAACAAAAAAATGTTAGATTATATTGTATCTCTGTCTGTCTATTAATTTAGGTTTATGTATTCCTTAATACTGTAATAAACCCATCGAGTATCTGATGACTTACTTTGAAGCCTTTACCTTGATAGAATTTTAATGCACTATCGTTTCCGTTTGATACAAAGATAAACAAATCATTTATTGAGTTAAATGAATTTAACCAATTCATACACTTTTCGAATAAAACTGTACCAATGCCAGTTTTACGATACGCATCTTTTACATAAAACTGAGAAAGGCAACCTACGTCATCAGTTTTAACAGAATCAAAGTCAAAGAAATTAACAGGTTCAAGAGTAGCAAATCCTCCAGAATATGTATCCTTCGGACAAATATTACTATAGGCATATCCAACAATTTCATTATCATCTTTAGCTATTATTATATAGTTAGACTTAGCACTTTTGATAGATGGGATCATTCTGGTTTCAAAAGACATGTTATCAAACCACTCGGGATGGAAGTGTGCTTTAGATTTTTGATAAACCATTAATTCATTGCATAAATTCTTAATGCAAATAATGCTATCATCAGAAATAACCTCATAATGGATACTCATAGCAATCTTCCTTTCTAGAAAAAAATTGAAAGCATATTTGATTAATCAATCAGCTTTGATATGATTATATCAGCTAGAATTATTATAACAAGTATGCAGTATTTTCTGTTTAAGAAAGAAAAAACTGAGTATTGGAGTGATATTATGAATGATAAAGGATTGTATAAAGGCCCCCTTGACAACTGTCCATTAACATTTGCATTAAACATTATCGGTGGAAAGTGGAGATTACCTATAATTTGGGCATTAAGTAAAAATGGAACCATGAGATACAATGAATTAAAAAGGAGTATTGATGGAATTACCAACATGATGCTGACTCAAACACTCAAAGAATTGGAATTGTATTATATTATAAAACGAAAGCAATTTATGGAAGTACCACCGCGAGTTGAGTATTCGTTGACTAATAATGGGGAAAATCTTATTACAGCTCTTAAAGCACTAGCTAATTGGGGAAATAAAATGAAAAATAGTGAGAATTGCAAATAATATAGAATTAAAACTTGCATATATTGGGAGAGAGTCTGCAAAAGACCAATTGGGGAATTGTAAATAGCTTTGAATATTAGTGCATCTTGTTAACCTTCTATATATAATAATTGCTATCTATTTAATTAACCTGAATATCTTGTCAAGGTCTGCTGTCAGACCATGAAAAAATATTGACTTCGCACTTTCAGATTGTTTGAATGTAACATTATCGCTAATGTCGCCACCTTCAAATGAGTAAACAGTCACTTCTCTGGCAATTGGATTTACAATCCAGTATTCTGCAACCCCACAAGACATGTAAAGATCAAGCTTCTTAACTAAATCCTTACTTCGAGTACTTTTAGAGAGAATCTCTACTACCAATGTAGGAACTCCCTTGTAGTAATCATCTCTGCCAAGCTTTTCTTCAAGGTCACATATTACCATAATGTCTGGCTGGACCACATTGATATCGTTCTTCTGTCTTCTCAGGGTAATATCATAAGGGGCCACAAAGGGAGAACACTTCTTGCCCTGAAACCAGTTGTAAAAAATCCCAAAAAGCTCTGTCAAAGCTACCTGATGAGCAGTTTTAGGTGAAGTTAGATAATATATTTCACCATCAATATACTCGTACCTTTCCTCGGTATCCTTGGTCAATTCAAGAAATTCCTCATAAGAGGCTTTTTTTCCTCCATAACCACTTCCAGTTAATGTCTCCATAACTATGTCTTCAGTATTGCCTATAGATGATACATCTCCTAAAGCTGATAGCTTTGCTATTTCCATCCCATTTCTGGTAATAATAATATCTTCCTTGGCTGCCAGCATCAAATATTTACCAAAGTTATTCTGAAGCTCTGTTGAGTTGACCTTCACCCATAACACCTCCGTATAGCTATATTAGCTAATATAGCTAACATAACTATATCTTGGATAATGATCTGTGTCAAGATGGATGGTTAGTTGAAGAAACCGCCGTTAGACTTGATACGGAGAATGGTAGCACAAATAGGTTTCTCGATTAACGTTTTCTTACTATTGATGGTATAATACTAGGTATAGAGGGGTCTTGTATGAATACCTCTCGAAAAAATATTAGTGAGTAATGTTTCCAAAAGGGGTGGATAGTGATGGAATGGATAAAAGCAAAGAATTTATATGATTCAGAAGAAAAGGCACTAAAGGTTGCAAATATTATTTCTACTACAGAAGCCAGATTGGCAAGTCAAGCTCGTGGAGCTCAGTATGAAGTCGAAACCAAGGTAGAAAATGTGGGAGGGAAATGGCAAATAATATGGCGTAAAGTGTTTACAGGCCATAAATCGGGCTGTAGCGGAGGGTGCAATTCTTGCCACGAAACTCCAGCTAAGCAAGCTAAAGCCAAAATAATACCATTTAAAAAACCTTCAGATTAATTCTGATAACTTTAGATAAGAGAAATTAATCCTTAATATACTAATTTGGGAGGGTTTAATTATGTATCATTTACTTAAACCATTACAAGTCGGAAAGTTGACACTATCTAACCGTCTAGTTATGCCACCAATGGCAACTTCAAAGTCAGAGGCAGATGGTAAGGTTACTCAGGAGATTGTCCAGTACTATAAAGAAAAATCTGAAGGTGGATATATTTCACTAGTTACTATCGAACATAGTTTCATTTCTCAAGAGGGAAAGGCAAGTAAAAATCAACTTTCCGTTGCAGATGATTGTGTTATTAAAGGGTTAAAGAATTTATCAGATGTGATTCAGCAAAATGGGTCTAAGGTTATAATGCAGATTAATCATGCAGGTAGTGCAACAGATGAAGAAGTTACAGGAAAAACCCCAGTAGGACCTTCATCCATAGCAAATCCACGCAAGGGAAGTACACCCCATGAGCTTACAAAGGGGGAAATTGCTGACATTATAAAAGCATTTCAAGATGCGGCAGTACGTGTAAAGAAAGCAGGTTTTGATGGTGTGGAAATACATTCAGCCCATGGCTACTTTCTTAATCAGTTTTTTTCTCCTCTGACAAATAAAAGAGCGGATGAATATGGCGGAGATGTTCATAATCGAATACGTATTCATCTAGAAGTTATTGAGGAAATTCGTAGAACTGTAGGCACGGATTTTCCCATATTCTTAAGGCTGGGGGCTTCTGATTTTATTGATGGAGGGGTAACTATTGAAGATAGTCAAATTGCTGCTCGAGAATTTGAAAAGGCAGGGGTAGACGTTCTAGATATTTCTGGTGGTTTCTCTGGATATATTGTAAATGGGCTTACAGGTCAGGGATACTTTTCTCCACTAACTGAGACCATCAAAAAGGTAGTTTCCATCCCAGTTATTTTAACAGGGGGAATAACTGAAGTACAGGAAGCTGAAAAACTATTATCCCAAGAAAAGGCAGACCTTATAGGTGTAGGTAGAGCAATATTGAAAGACTCAAAATGGGCAAAGCATGCAATTGAAAGCCTAAGTTAAAGAGGCTGTAATCTTAATAGGATGATAGCCAAATAGTGAAAATACAGAAGGATCAAGACCGGGGAAATACACCACTTGTTTGCAATTGTGAAACAGGTGGTTTTTTAGGTAAACATATCTTTAGATAGGGGACAACCCTATCTTTGTTATCGTATTATGATGCTTGTACTACAGTTAATCCAGTATGTGGGAACGATTTAGGTGAACATAAATAACGGGCTCTTAGAACGAAGGAAAAGTAAGATTATGAAAAATGTTGAGAATAAATCTTTTGGGAAGTTTTTGATTATTTGGGCAGGGGAGTTAGTATCGAGTATTGGTAGTGGGCTGACCGCCTTTGCTCTGGGAGTTTATGTCTACCAAATGACGGGGACTGCTACAAGTGTTGCACTTGTTATTCTTCTTGCATTTCTCCCTTCTGTTTTACTCAGTCCTATTGCCGGTGTGCTGGCAGATCGTTTTGACAGAAGGTTAATGATGATCATCGGTGATGGCTGTTCTTCTTTTGGACTTGTCTTTATCTTGTTGATTATGTTGACCGGAGAAATTGCATTATGGCAAATATACCTTGGGGTTATGGTCAGTTCTGTCTTTGTTGCCCTTTTAGAACCATCTTACAAAGCTACCATAACAGACTTATTAACAGAGGAACAATTTTCTAAGGCAAGTGGTCTGGTACAACTAGCTGCATCATCAAAATATCTTCTTTCGCCTATTATTGCAGGATTTTTACTTAGTGTAACTGGCCTAGAAACCATCTTAATTATTGATATATCTACTATCGCTGTTACTGTTTTTGCAGTTATGTTTGTTAAAAAAGGTATGCAGGTAACTAAAAAAGAACAGGAAAGGCAGAAGTTTTTAAAAGACTTAGCTGAAGGTTGGAATGCTGTTACTGAGAAAAAAGGTGTATTGTTTCTTATCATAATTATTTCCATAGTCACATTTTTTATTGGCTTTGTACAAACCTTATCTATACCTATGATGCTGTCCATAACAGATGTTAAAACCCTTGGCATAGTAGAATCCGTTAGCGCCATGGGTATGCTGGTTAGCAGCCTGATTATCGGTATTTTTAGCATAACAAAAAAGTACACAAATGAGTTGGTCATAGGATTAGGATTTGCTGGATGGTTCATATCTTTGATGGGTTTGACAACGAATATTTTCTTTATTGCGGGGGCATTCTTCCTGTTCTTCGCTGCTCTACCATTTGTAAATACAAGTGCTGAGGTGTTAATCCGTAAAACTATTGCCAATGAAAAGCAAGGCAGAGCTTGGGGTATTATCGGAATCATATCTCAATTGGGATATATTGCTGCCTATTGTATTTCAGGTGTCCTTGCCGACTATGTGTTCAATCCGCTTCTAGTCGAGGGAGGTCCTCTTGCATCGACATTAGGAGTAGTGATTGGTACAGGACCAAGCAGAGGAATTGGTTTACTATTCATTATATCAGGATTTATGGTAATAGTATTGGCCGTCCTCATTTTCAAAATCAAGGCTATAAGAGCTTTGGAAAATAATCAATTGATTTGAGTAACTGAAAGGAGCTTTGAAATCAGGTGCTTTTAAAAATCTTAAAGAAAGATTTTCATAGAAATAAAATCATAACAATTGCATTATTTATTTTTATTATGCTAGCTGCTTTGCTTGTTGCCAGTGCTTCTAACATGATCATGGCACTATCCAGTTCTTTGGAATACTTGTTTACTGAATCAAAGGCACCACATTTTGTCCAGATGCATTCCGGGGAAATAGATCAAGGCGAGATTGATGTTTTCGCATCCGGCAACAGGCTTGTAAAAGAACAGCAAACAGTAGAAATGATTGGGATTGATGGAACCAACATTTTTTTAGGCACTAGCCAGACAGCAGAAGAAAACAGCGTTATGGATATCAGTTTTGTTAAGCAGAACGGTTCCTTTGATTTATTGCTGAACTTAGATAGTCAGGTAATCGTTGTTTCAGAAGGGGAAATTGCGGTTCCCATCTACTATATGCAGCAAAAAAATATGAAAATCGGCGACAAAGTAAGAATTTCCAAGGGGTCATTTAATATGGAATTCATAGTGACTGATTTTGTACGTGATGTTCTGATGAATCCATCGATCATTAGTTCAAAACGCTTTGTGGTCCATGAATCTAATTTTGAAATGCTTAAAATGAATCTGGGCGAAGTGGAATATTTGATAGAATTTCTCCTCACCGATTTAAGCAGGCTTAGTGAGTTTAGCAATGATTATCAAACATCAAACCTACCCCAAAAGGGGCCAACCATTGACGATAAGTTATTCAAAACCCTCAACGCCTTAACGGACGGAATCGTGGCAGCCGTTATTATATTTGTAAGCCTTCTGTTAACCGTCATAGCAATTCTTTGCCTTAGATTTACAATTATTGCTACCATGGAAGAAGATTACAGAGAAATTGGCATTATGAAGGCCATTGGTATTGCTGGGACGGATATTAAGCGAATATATTTGATCAAATATATTGTCATGGCTTTTTTAGCTTCTGTAAGTGGATATTTGGCATCATTGTTTATCAACCATTTGTTTACAGCCAATATGAGCTTGTACATGGGGGCTGCTAAAAAGAGTATCTTAGATCATCTAGTGCCATTTATTGGAACAGCTTTAATTTTTTTGATTGTGCTATCTTTTTGCCAGTTGATCCTTAGAAGATTTCGGCGGATTACAGCTGTGGAAGCTTTAAGGTCAGGCAGTATTGGAGAGAGCCTAATTAGCAAGAATTTGCTGCCCTTAAGTAAAAGCAGCTTCTTGAATGTCAACATATTCCTTGGACTAAAGGATGTGCTTGGGCGTTTCAAGGTATTTGGATTGCTATGCTTTGTTTTTGTTATCTGTTCATTTATCATCATCGTTCCGGTGAATTTTCTAAACACCATACAGTCCCCGAACTTTATGACCTATATGGGGATAGGACAAAGTGATATTCGTATTGACATACAGCAGTCAGATGATGTCGTTCAAAGGTTTGACCAAATGATTGCCTATATTGAAAATGATAAAGATGTGGAGAGGTTCTCTCCATTTATAACCTGTAAATTCAAGGTGCAAGATAGTGATGGGACTTATAAAAACATCAATGTGGAAACAGGAGATTTCTCAATTTTCCCGTTGGAATATTTAAGCGGTGCAGCACCAGTCAGAGACAACGAAATTGCACTCTCCTATCTGAATGCTCAGGAGTTAGATAAAGCTGTCGGGGATGAGCTCCAGTTAATCGCCCACGGGCAAGAATTGCAAATGACGGTGAGTGGTATTTATCAGGATGTAACAAATGGTGGCAAGACAGCAAAAACTCTATTACCTTATGATGCCGAAACCGTTCTTTGGAATATAGTTAGTGTAGATGTGAAGCCAGGTATTGATGCTAGTGAGAAAATCAATGAATATGCAGAAGCTTTTTATCCGGCAAAGGTTACTCATCTGGATGAATATTTATCTCAAACATTTCGAGCTACCATCGAGCAGCTAAAACTTATTACAGCTTTGGCTATTCTGATTGCCATATCTGTATCCATACTAATTACATCCTTATTCCTTAAAATGCTTATTGCCAAGGATTCTTCAGAGATAGCCATAATGAAAAGCCTAGGTTTCTCTTTAATGGATATTCGGGTGCAATATATCACACGGGCACTACTGGTGTTAGGCATTGGAATCATAGTTGGAACCATTGCTTCCAATACCCTTGGTCAAGGCCTGGTTAGCATAATGGGATCTTTTATGGGTGCTTCTAAAATCAACTTTGTTATTGATCCAGTTGTTGCATATGTCCTTTGCCCTCTTGTACAAATTGTTGTTGTGGCTATCACAACCTTGGTAAGCACTATGTCTATGAAAAAATCTAATATCTCTGAAATGATTGCAGAGTGAGAGGTGGATATGGTATGAAATACATATTGGATGCAAAAGCTTTAAATAAAATTTACTCGGTTGATAAAGACAACAGTCAGCAAGTGCTTAAAGATGTAAATCTTCAAATCAATGAGGGCGAATTTGTAGCCGTAATGGGGCCATCTGGCTCCGGCAAGTCAACACTACTTTATAACATTAGTGGTATGGATAAAATGACTACGGGAAGTGTTGTCTTTAACGGGCGGGAGATATCTACCCTGCCCGAAGAAGAACTATCTAAGTTGCGTTTAAACAAAATGGGATTCATTTTTCAGCAAAGTTACCTTTTAAAAAATCTAAGCATTTTAGACAACATCATTCTATCGGCATATAAGGCAAAAAACAGTAGTCGCAAAACAATCAACAAACGAGCTGTTGAATTAATGAAAAAAACAGGTATTACCGAACTTGCCAATAATGATATTACACAAGCTTCTGGGGGACAATTACAAAGAGTATCCATTTGCAGGGCACTTATCAATAATCCAGATATCGTTTTTGGTGATGAGCCGACAGGTGCACTAAACTCCAAAGCTACCGATGAAGTTATGGATATATTGGCTGATATTAATCATGCTGGGACAACAATTTTATTAGTCACACACGATGCTAAAGTAGCGGCAAAAACAGAACGTGTTATCTTTATGCTAGATGGCAGTATTGTTTCCGAAGAATATCTTGGCAAATATAAAAAAGAAAACCATGATAAAAAAATGCGTGAAGAAAAACTTTCTTCGTGGTTGATGAAAATGGGGTTGTAAAGTGTAGAGTTATCTGCTATGATACTAATAAGCACCATTCCTATAGAAATTCTGGTTTAAATGCTCTTGAAAGACCGCTTTGGTTTTTTGCAGGAAGTATGATCAGTCTAAGGATAGTGTTTTTTCTTTACCAAGATAGGTTTTAAATCGGTTACTAGTAAGTAAGTTCGTAATGTGTTAACTATTTAATTGTTTGTTCGGCGATTGATTAATAGGAAGTTCTAGTTAGGAAGTGTATTAAGTATCTTTATGGTTACAATTCTAGATCAGTACAGATTAAGTTTGTTGAGTTGTTTTGTTAAACTATAGGGATGGTTGCTGAAAGGGGTTTGCACAAAGCAAACCCCTTTTTTATGGTGTAAAGGTTTTTAGGTAGATTTAGCTTCGGAAGGATTTGCGGTTTTAGGTATGCGATTAGTCTAGTAATAGGAAGGTTATTATATGGTTAATTCCCTAATTAAAACAAAACTCTTTGTCCCACCAGTAAGGCCAAATCTAGTCAATCGCCAACGATTGCTTAAAATATTAGAAGAAGGATACTTTCAGGGGTGCCGTCTATCTCTTATTTGTGCTCCAGCAGGTTATGGCAAATCCATGTTGGCGGCCCAGTGGTTGAATCAATTTAAGGATGGAGTCAATTCAAAAGTTGAGGTCAGTTGGTTATCACTTGATAAAAATGACAATGATCTTGTACGTTTTCTTTCCTATTTAACAGCTGCTCTTGGGATTGACAATTCAGATTTTAATACATACAGAGCAATTGGAATGCCACAACTCCCACCAACAGATATATTAATACCTAATTTGATAAATGATATTTCTAAGACATCTAATCAGAAGATTGTGCTTGTTCTGGATGATTATCAAAGAATTAGGCTTGTGCAAATTCACCAAACTATTGAGTTATTGCTTGATCACGGGCCACCAAACCTGCATCTTGTTATGATTACCCGGGAGGATCCACCTCTGGCTCTATCTAGAATGAGAGTACAGGGGGAATTAACAGAGATTCGTGCAAAAAATCTTCGTTTTAACCAAGAGGAATCAGCCCTATTTTTTAACGAAGTCATGAATCTAAAACTTGAGCCAGATTGGGTTGAAACGCTAAAAACTCGCACCGAAGGATGGATTGCAGGCTTACAGCTTGCAGCATTATCCATTAGAGGCCGTGAAGATATTGCTGAGTTTTTAGAAAAGTTTCGAGGTAGTAACCGTTATGTTATGGATTATTTAATGGATGAGGTCCTGACACTACAATCTCAGGATATACGGAAATTTCTTTATCAGACATCCATGCTGGAAAAATTTAATGCTGACCTTTGTACGGCTATTACTGGCAGAGAAGACAGTCGGGAAGTATTATCGTATCTTGAACAATCTAACCTTTTCCTTATACCTTTGGATAACGAATTGAAATGGTATCGCTATCATCATATGTTTGCTGATTTCCTTCGTACTGAACTAAATAGTAAAGAGCAAATAGATGCCCTCACAAAAGCCTCTGCCTGGTTTGAGACAAAGGGGTTATCTGCATATGCTGTAGAATATGCACTAGCAACAGGGGATTATGAGCTGGCTGCAGATAAGATTAAGTTAGCCTTGTCTATTCCTCAAACATGGGCTAGTGGTAATGTCTCCATGTTGGAAAGATGGTTAAACATACTACCGGGGGCATGTGTGCGTTCACGTCCGGAATTACAAGTTCGGGCCTCTCGGGTTTTATATCTATCTGGAAAGATCAATCAAGCATCTAATCTTCTAGATCAGGCAGAGCAGACTCTGCAATCTGAGTCAGTAGATGCTAAAGAGGTACAAGTACAACAGCAACAAGTTAATGTTTATCGGGCGGCAATTGCTGCTATGAACGGTAATATACATCAGGCGGAAGCTCTTATGAAAAAGACTATTACAAATGTACCAAAGGAAGACTTACTTACCCAGTCCAGGGCTTATGATACCCTAGGGTTAATATATGAGCAGTCAGGAAATCTAGATGAAGCAATTAAGGCCTATTTGACAGCTAGTGATATTGCTTTATCTGCTGGAGTTCTTTATCTGGCAATAAACGCCCTCTGTGAAGTAGCCATGGTTCAAATTACTAAAGGACAGTTGGCAGAGGCCATGGGAACCTGTCAAGAAGCACTCAAAATAGCTGGGCAGGAGCAAAACAATATTCCACCAGTTGGATTGGCATGGGTAGTTTTGGGTGAAATCAAGAGAAGGCAAAATGAATTGTCTCTTTCAGAGGACTATTTATTGAAGGGAATAAATATCTCACAAAATGGAGGTATTATTGATGACATAAGGCACGAATTAGTATTCTTATTCAATTTAAGGCTATCTCAAAGGAATTGGAGCGGTGCCCTTGACACACTAGAACAGGCAGAACTAATTCTTAATTCTTACAACATTCCGCGTTTATCTTTATTTTCTTCAGCAATGAGGGTGCGTTTATATCTTAAAAACGGAGACAGAGAAAAAGCATCCTACTGGGCAAGGGAATACAAATATGGCATCACTTCAGATGGCACTTCAGATTCTGTAGAATACCTAATGGAATGCGAAAAAATAACCTTGGCTAGGGTTGGACTGGCTGAGATGTGTTTTAATGAAGCTGCACAAATACTAAAGAGAATAATAGCTTCAGCTAGAAATGCAGGTCGTATAGGAACACTAATTGAAGCCTTAATATTATATGCTATTACTGCTAGATCTCAGCATATGCATAATGACGCTTCAGCTTCATTAAAAGAAGCTCTAACTCTAGCTCAACCAGAGGGATATATCCAGGTTTTTATTGATGAGGGAAATGAGCTGCATTTACTTTTGTCTGAATATGAAAACCAGCTTAGAGATCCTCTTCTAAACCCTATCATTAATAGATTATGCCTTGCACTTGATAAGATTGGTCAAAATAACCCAAATCATTTAATAACTAATCAAAGGCAGAAACATAAGGCTTTGCTGGAACAACTAACTATTCAGGAACATAAGATTTTGCAGTTGCTTTCTGTAGGACTGTCCAACCTGGAAATAGCTAATGAGCTGGTGGTTACATTAGGAACAGTCAAATGGCATGTCCATAATATCTATGGCAAGTTAGAGGTTAGCAGTCGTACTCAGGCACTAGCCCAAGCAAAAGACTTAGGCATTCTTTAGAATTTTTGTGTTAACAACTAAACAACTTTACAGTCTTTATCCGATGACTATCACCGCTAAGACTCCCATCTTCTATAAGTGGGAGATAAGCGGTGCTATGTCCCTGGATAACGGTTTCTAACCTTCAGATGGAGTAAAAACTCCACCTGAAGTCAAGAATCCTGTTTATAAGGGTGCCAAAAATGGTACCTTTTTTTATTTTAAAACCTATTTCAAAATAAATTGAAAGACATATCTTTAGTTAGGTGACACCCCTATCCGAAAATTAGTACATTAATATAGAGAAGAGAAAAAATCATTATAGAGGTGAACAATATGACTAATCAATCAGGAAAAGATAATGGTTGCTGCTATACAATTGTTGTTGATGGTCATCTTGAGGATCGATGGACAAAATGGTTTCCTGGAATGGAAGTTATACGTTTACCAGAAGGTATAACTAGACTTAGAGGATCTGTTGATCAGTCTGCATTACATGGGATGTTCAGTCGCATACGGGATTTACAATTATCTATTTTGTTGGTGAAGCGTGAAGATGATTAAATGGAGGTATCTAGTTAAAAATGAATAAACTAACTAAAATAATACTAATGATTTTCTCTATAGTAATAATAGCATTTATTGCTTATTCATTATTAGGGAATAATGCCATTGCTACTAGCAACAAGAACCAAGAACCGATATCAGAAAGAACTTACCCATTAACACAGTTACAGCAGGATTTTAAACAATTCCAAGATACCATAGAAAAAAAACATCCCAAGGTCTATACAAATCAAGAGGAATTATCAAAACTATATAAAGACCAATACTCTCTATTAAGAGATAATATGAGTGAACTAGAATTTTATCGTATTCTCTCCCCAATCATGGCAAAAGTAAATTGCGGCCATTCGAATATAACGCTGTCAAAGGAATATGAAACTTATATTCGAGAAAGTGGTAATGTCATACCCCTTGATATGAAGGTAATTGATGATAAAATATACATTCTTAAAGATATGTCTGGAGAGGGTATTCCAGCCGGATCAGAGATTTTAACTATCAATGGCTATACATCAAAAGATATCATCTCAACATTTCTAGAAAATTTGGCTTCAGATGGATCAATTCTATCAAGAAAATATGAGGTGATTAATCTTCAGTTTAATGACCTGTTTTATACACTTATTGATAATGCTGATAAATTTGAGATTACATATCAAGAACCCCAAGAACTACAGGTAAACCAAAAAACTTTAGTTGCTATTCCAGTAACTAAAATAAGAGATCGTAAAGAAGAATTAATCTCCCTCAATATTTATATGGACATGAATGCCTGGGCTGAAGCACCTTCAAAAGAAATAAACCAAAATTATGCAGTCTTGAACGTAAATTCTTTTATGTCAAATCAGAAACTATTTAAAAAAAATATTGATGAATTCTTTATAGAAGTAGCTGACAAAAAAATACAAAATCTAATAGTAGACTTTAGAGGTAACTGGGGTGGTGCACCTAAAGGTTCAGTTCTCCTATATTCTTATTTATTAGAACAACCAGAAAGATACTTTACAGATGATGCTCCCATTTTCTTTTTTAATTACAAAAAACCAATAAAACCAGCAGAAAATAAATTTGACGGAAATGTATATTTTCTTGTGAATGGCACCTGTTTTTCTACTACTGGGCATCTAGTTTCTCTATTAAAACACCATAATATAGGGACTATAATCGGTGAGGAAACAGGCGGTTCATTTCTTTGTTCTGGTAATGCAAGAAATTACACCCTTAAAAATACACAGCTAAGACTTTACTGCTCACAAGATACTTATGAAGTAGTAACATCTGGAGCAACACCTGGAAAGGGTGTGATACCGGATTATGAGGTTAAACCTACAATTGATGACTATCTAACTGGAAATGATCCTGTAAAAGACTTTGCAATAGAATTAATTAGCAATAAAAATAGCGAAGCAGAAGCAGATAACCACCAGAACAGTCTTTATATCAACCAAACCTATAACTTCAACCTATTATTTCCTGAAAGCTGGGAGGGTAAATATTATATTACTGAGGTTGAACCCACGAGGATAGACATATGCCATATAAATGATATAGAAGATGAAAGAATAGCAAGGCTCTTTACCTTGCATGTGTTTAGCAACAATCATGATTTTGAAGAAAGATATAACAGTCTTCAAGAGACAATTCCCATGAAGAAGATTTATGAGGATACAGACCTAATTGTGGCTGTGACATATCCAAGTGATATAGCCTATGTCCATTCAGAACAAAAATATCTGGAAGAGTATAATGGGATGTTAGGAGATATTCCAGAAATACTATCTAGTATTCAAAGAAGCTTTTGAAATCAATTATAATAATAAAATGCAATATGATAAATTTTCTAATTGATTTATAGTAATAAGTTGTGATATCATTTTTAGTATATAAGTTTAACTGGTTTAATTTTTGTGACCTATATTTGCAACTTGTTAGTGTAGGATGGTAGAGCAGTAGGTTTTGCGATTAACAGTTATGGAATTGTTTAAGAAAGTAGAATGGTAGGATGGTAGTTATATGGAATGGTTTGATATTAATTGCCTGATTTTATGTGGCAATACTATTAACCTTGTTAATTAACTCCTCCTACGGGGTTTTTTGTTTTTTATAAAACTTTAAGGGGGATTTTTTAGTGAAAAATTTATTGTCAAAAGATCAAAAAAGGTTAAAATTAGGAATTTGTCTAGTAATTATGCTGATGCTGCTTATTACCATTACCAGCTGTTCTTCAGGTAATACTCCTGGCAGCAATGACACAGGCTCTGAACAAGATGCCATTGAGCTTAACCTAGCTCATTTCTTTCCTGGTACTCACCCAGCGGAAACTGAATTGATACAACCATGGTCAAAAGCTATCGAGGAAGCTACTGAAGGCAAAGTAAAAATTGTCAGTTACCCTGGTGGAACTTTGATTCAAGCTGATGCTATCTACGAAGGAGTTATTTCAGGCGTTGCTGATATTGGGCTTTCCTGCTTTTCCTATACTAGAGGACGGTTTCCAGTACTAGAGGCCTTTGAGTTGCCTGGTATAATTTACAGTAATTCCAAGGTTGCTAGCAAAGTCGCTTGGGAGGGTATAAAGGAGTTAGAACCAGAAGAAGTTCAGGATACTAAATTACTGATGGTGTTTGCCACAGGCCCTGGGGATTTGTTCACCAAGGTTCCTGTTAGAAATCTAGCAGATATGAAGGGACTGGAAATACGGGCTACTGGACTAAGTGCTAAGACAATAGAGGCTCTCGGAGGAATGCCCGTTGCCATGCCTCAATCGGATGCTTATGAAGCACTATCTAAAGGGGTTGTAAAAGGAAATCTTTCTCCAGTCGAGGTATTAGGAGGATGGAGACATGCTGAAGTAACTGATTACTTGACCCTAACACCCTTTCTATACAATACTCTATTTTTCATAACTATCAATCTAGATACTTGGAACTCTTTGTCGCCAGATGTTCAAGTGGCTATAGAGGAAGTTAGTGAGCAGTATTTTGAGCAGGTAGCCATGGGCTTATGGGATATGCAAAATGAAACCGCATTAAAATGGGCAGTTGAAGAAACTAAACAGGAGATAATTACTCTTACAGAACAAGAACAACAGCTTTGGATGGAGCTTATTGAACCTATACAAGATGAATATATAGATAGTATGGATAAACTGGGATACCCTGGTCAGGAAATACTAGACTCGGTTAAGGCTTTAGCGGATGAAAATAACGAATTGTATCAGGATTAGCGAAGTTTTTTCGCTAAATAATATAATTGTGTAGCATAACTTAGGGGATGTGATTGTGAAATGGTATCAATTAAAAAGGGGTCTAATTTATTTTCCGGATTTGTTGGTGGATTAAGCACCATCTTAGATAGAATAGCTGGCTTCTGTATGTTTTCCATCATGGGATTAATTGTAATAAATGTGTTGCTTAGGACTATTTTCAATAGCTCCATTCTTGGAACATATGAGTATGTGGGTTTCTTAACTGCTGCAATGATCGGCTTGTCTTTGGCAAACTGTGCTTATGTGAGGGGTCATATTGCTGTGGACTATTTTATGGAGCGTTTATCTCTCAAGACACAGAAAGTTACCGACGGCATAACAACCGGCACAGCTCTTTTATTTTGGGTTCTATCAGCATGGCATCTGAGTAAATACGCATATACCCTATCTCTGAGTGGTGTAGTATCACCCACTACCCAGACCCCTTTTTACTATTTCATTTATGTGCTTGCCTTTGGCCTCTTGGCCATGGGGCTAGTGTTATTAGCCAATCTAATGGAACACTTAAAAAGGTTGGTGGTAAGATGAGCACATTAGCTGTAGGTATTAGTGGCGTAGCCGCCTTTTTTATACTTCTGGTTCTACGAATGCCTATTGCTTTTGCCATGGCTATAGTTGGTTTTGTTGGGTTTAGTTACCTGGTTAATGCCTCAGCTGCATTCAGCATGGTGGCCAATGAAATATACTCTGTCTTTTCCTCTCACAGCTTAAGTGTCATTGCCATGTTTGTCTGGATGGGCTTTTTGGCCTATTATTCTGGAATTGGTACCAGGCTATATGTGTTTGCTTATAAGCTGATAGGACATTATGCAGGGGGATTGGCTATAGCAACTCAGGTAGCTTGTGCTATTTTTGGGGCTATTTGTGGTTCGAATACGGCAACAGCAGCCACAATGGGTGCTATAGCCCTCCCTGAAATGAAAAAGTATAAATACGACGATTCCCTGGCAGCAGCCAGCGTAGCTGCCGGTGGTGCACTAGGAGTATTGATACCACCTAGTGTAATCTTAATCGTCTACGGAATAGCAACAGAACAATCCATAGGTAAACTGTTTATGGCAGGAATTTTACCTGGAATTCTATTGATGTTTTTGTACATCGGGGTTATAGTTATAATTGCAGCTAGAAACCCTGAACTTGGTCCTCCTGGCCCTAAAGCCAGTTGGCCCGAGAGATTTAATGCTCTAAAGGGTGGTCTAGGAGAGGCCTTAATCATCTTTGCCCTATCCATGGGCGGCTTGTTTTTAGGCTGGTTTACTCCTACAGAAGCAGGCGCCATAGGAGCTGCCGGAGTGTTGGCAGTTTCTTTATTAAATAGGAGGCTAAGTTGGAATGGATTGAAAAAATCCATGGTGGATAGCACGAGAACTACTGCTATGATTATGCTGATGGTCGCTGGAGCAACTATTTTTGGTAGATTTATAGCAATTAGTCAAATCCCCTTTGAGGTGGCTAAATGGGCAGGAGAGCTAGCACTACCACCATTTGCCGTGATGGTAATAATCCTATCTATCTATTTAATATTAGGATGTTTTATCGATGCTTTGGCATTAGTGCTGCTTACTATTCCTATTTTTTTTCCGGTGGTGGTTGATACCTTGGGGTATGATCCTATTTGGTTTGGAATAATAATTGTTATGGTAGTGGCTATGGGTGTGATAACACCTCCTGTCGGTATGAATGTCTATGTAATCAAGGGTGTGGCACCCGACATCCCACTAGAAGTAATCTTTAAGGGCATTTGGCCCTTTTTATTAGCACTATTTATATGTATTGCAGCACTCATCGCCTTTCCTCAGATCGCCACTTATCTTCCAGAAATACTCTTTCGCTTGTAATTGCGTCTCGAATGAAGAAACCATTGTATCAGTATCACCATTCTATCAAAACATATGTGTGATGTATGTTCCCTCAGACTTGAGGGATTTTTTATAACGCCCCTATTCCCTGATTTGCTAGATATGCCTCTAAGGTTAAATTGTTTTCGAATATTTCCAAGGCGGTATCCATTCCTACATATCGAAGGTGCCAAGGCTCGTAGCTGTATCCGGTTATATCTTCCTTGCCCTTTTCATATCTGATAACAAAACCATATTTGTGGGCATTTTCAGCTACCCACTTTCCCTCTATTGTGTCTCCAAAGCTTTTTGATAAAGAGAATTCTACACTTTCGCTTGTGACATCCATTGCCAATCCGGTCTGGTGTTCACTATGGCCTGGTCTTGCGCTGATTTTATCGGCCCCTGCTTGTCCTAGCCTTTTAACATGACCCTTATAAACAGATTGCTGCAGGCTATAGGATCTAAATCCTGATACTGCATAGAGATAAGTTCCTTCATCTTCTGCAGCTATAAATAGTTCCTCTAGTGCTCTAGCTGCTACTTCACGCATGTTTTGTTTCTCATGGGAACCTGCGAAGCTAAATTTCACATCAGGGACAGTCAAATCACCTGGCGTATAATCGGATGGTAGCTTAAAGGTTTTGTTTACCAAAATAAGAATATCATTTAAATCTGACAAGGCAATAACTTGTTCAGTATTTGTTTCTAAATCAACCGGCTCTATAGGTTTCTCTTCTGTGAAAGGTTGTTCATCTATCTTAGAATTATCATCCCAGGTTGTTTCATCCGTAGTGGGAAACTCTCTATTGTCCTCTTGTGGTTCATCTTCTGTCACCGAGTTGTTCTCATGCGCCACCATTTCCGCATCTGCTTGTGTATTAGTCCATAAACTGATTGCAGCAAGAATAGAAAGAAATATTACTATTGATAAGAGTAATATTTTGTTCCTAAACATGGTTATTCCCCCAACAACATGGATCCTCTATAGTAAAGCAAATCATCCCCAGTCCCCCTTATGATACTAAAAAATTTAGCTATTACATTCATTATAAGGGGTTTTTTCATGCAAATACAACAAAATATCCAGATAATCTTGTTTTTTCGAAAGTTTTTTATTGATGCTGAATTTAGAATTTTTTATACTTAAATATTGAAAACATTACCAATGAAAACTTGTCCCTAAAGCTGGTATAATTACCATTGGGGAAACGCGATTTACAAAAAAATATCATTAAGAAATAGAGAGGGAGAGCGATGCCAATACATAATGTAAGGGGGATTACCCGTAGCCATTTTTTTATGACGTTTTGTATGATATTCTTACTTTTTATGAGTTTAAGTATAACAAATATAGCTCTTGGATTTACCGTTGAGGGGAGGGATACTAGTAAGGAAACTGATTTATCCTGGGCGCTAAATCCCATTGAGGATAAGTGGTTATATGAGGAGATTAACCCAGAGATAAATATTGGTAGAAATATAGAAGTAGAAAAAACACTTGATTTAATTAAGGAATTGGAAGAGCAAGCAGAAGAAGCTGGTGCTTCGGGAGCCAAAACAGAAAAAGAAGAAGTTAATAAATCAGAAGAGAAGCCGAAAGAGAAATCCGAAGAAAAATCCGAAGAAAAATCCGAAAAGAAACCTGTACAAAATCTGGGGGACAATTTAAATAGCTATGTTCTAAGTATAATAAAAACATATGAAATAGGTAAATACCCGTACATATTAAATACTGACTATCAAAACTATAATGGAGTAACTACTAATCTTTATTATAAGGACAAGCTTTTGCTTAAAGCCCATCCATCTGGCAATAGGGCTAGTCATTGTACAGGAATTACCTTTGAAGTACTCTTCAAAGCAATCCAAGAAAGAAATAGAAAATTAGGAATAGATCCTAATGACTTTAATGGAATGACCTATGACCAATTGTTTGATTTTGTAATGCAATGGTATTCAGCTTCTGGATCACAAAACGGTAATATTGCAACAGCTGTGGAGCAGTATGGAGTTGGTAAAAGGATTACAAACTTTGAAGAACTAAGGCCTGGGGACTTTATACAATTTTTCAGAGAGAATAATACAGGCCATGTTGTTGTATTTCTTGAGTGGATAAGGGAAAACAATAGGATAATTGGCTTAAAATATTGGGGAAGTCAGGAATCCACAAATGGAATAGCCTATAGAACTGAATACTTCAATATTACCAATAAGGACGGGAAAAAATATGGCAATGTAATTCAAAATAATATCTATCTTGCTACTATATTCCCAGTAAGTCAGTATAAATAAGACATCATACCCCTGTTTGAGGATAGGGGTATTTTTTTTGCGCCTGGTAATAAAATATTATTGACAGACAAAGACTATATATATTATACTTAGAACAAATAGTACGGTATACGAAATATACGGAGGATGCAACAATGCAGTTTGATAATTTGATGGACATTTTTTTTGATAATCTTAAAAAATTGTTTTATCCCGAAGAATGGATAGGTTTGGATCTCTCACTTTCCAAAACAGAGATGTTTACACTCTTGTTAGTAGATAGACATAAGGAAATAATCATGAGCCAGATTGCAGATTATATAAATATACCTATGAGTACTGCTACGGGAATTGTAGATAGACTTGTCAAAAAGGGATATTTAAAGCGAGATAGAAGTGATTATGATCGTAGAATTGTTGTACTCCAACTTACTGAAGATGGACAGCATTTGCTGGATAACTTCAAAGTAAGTGTAAATAAATATATTGATATTATTAACCAGGGACTTACTGAGGAAGAAAGAGAGTTTTTATTTAAAATCATGCTCAAAGCAGTAAAACTAGTTAGTCAAAGTAATGCCAGTGAACTGCAAGAAACAGAAGTAAAAAAGATTAAGAAGATTAATATTGAATAGAATAGGCTTTTTGTTTTAGTTTAGCTAGATAGCCCACCAATAGAGTGGGCCATCTACAAAGCATTTAGTACGAGTAACGTAATATCCTAAATATGAATGAATAATATTAATTGGGGACAGTCCTTTGCCACAAAGCTAGACCTGTAATTGAGGTGTGTCCCCATACATTAACGGAGGGGATTTAAATGAGAATTATATTATATACTGGAAAAGGTGGCGTAGGAAAAACTAGTGTTGCTGCTGCATCAGCAGTAAAAATTGCTAACGAAGGGTATAAAACCTTGGTTGTTAGTACTGATCCAGCTCACAGTTTAGGCGATTCCTTTGATCTGAAATTATCAGCTGAACCAATTGAAATAACAGAAAACCTATGGGCTCAGGAGATTGATAGCATGCACGAGGTAGAAAAGGGATGGGGTCAAGTACAAAAATATTTGACTACCCTTTTTACTGCTAAAACTGTAAAAGATATTACTACAGAAGAGCTTACTGTTTTTCCTGGCATGGAAGATCTTTTAAGTCTGATTAGGATTTTAAAGTATTACAAAGAAAAGACATATGATGTAATAATTATAGATTGTGCTCCAACTGGCGAAACCTTAGCATTTCTAAGCTTTCCTGATATGTTAAGGTGGTGGATGGATAAATTATTCCCAATAAAGAGAAAAGCTTTGAAGATTTTCAAACCAATAGCTGAGCCTATATTAGGACTACCCATGCCTACGGATGGAGTTATGGGCGAAATTGAAAATATCTATAATCAGTTGGATGAGATGAGGCATATTTTATCAGATAGAGAAATAACCAGCGTTAGGGTTGTAGTTAACCCAGAAAAAATGGTTATCAAAGAAGCACAACGTAGCTTCACCTATTTGAATATTTATGACTTTAATGTAGATGCAATTATAGTAAACAGGGTTATCCCCGACGATGTATCCGATGAGTACTTTAATATATGGAAGGATACTCAAAAAAAGTATAAGGAAATCATTTACGATAGTTTTTCACCTGTACCAATCTATAATGCTCCACTTTTTGAAAGAGAAGTTGTTGGTCTGCAAATGCTTAAAAGAATGGGAGATACAGTATTTGGCGAGGAAGATCCAGCTAGTATAAAGTTTAATTCTAGAACCCAATACGTTGAAAAAGATGGAGATGAGTACCTCTTTACAATCCATATGCCTTTTACAGAGAAGGGTGATTTGTCTCTGAATCAAAAAGGAGATGAGTTAATAATTAAAGTGGGAAGTATCAAAAGGAATATAGTTTTACCTAGAACTCTCTTAAATCTATCAGTAGTAGGTGCAAAATTTGAGGATGAAGTGTTAAAGGTTAGATTTGGAGGTGGCGGAGATGAAAAATAGCTCAATAAAGGAAATCATAAAGCTTAAGCTTAAATTAGCCGATAACGTAATAGATTTGTTTCCAGATCCAATAGGAGACCAGGTAAAGGAATTAAAGAAAACTATGTTAGACGCCATTATTGAAGCTGATCAAGAGAATCAAGACGAAAATCGGGAGCAAAAAGAAAGAGGTATGATTAAACCAATAAATATTTTAACCCTTTTGTAACTGGATAGTTTAAAATAGGGATAAGATTTGTTTTTCAGATTCGGTTAACGGGGGGATTACTGTGATAGGTATTTTTTTCCAATCACTACTTATTGGGTATTCTGGAGCGATGATGCCTGGATCTTTGTTTACATATACAGTAGATAGAAGTATACGCCATGGAACAAAGACGGGATTGATTGTATCACTTGGACATTCGCTTCTTGAATTGGTTTTAGTAATTTTAATATTTCTAGGAGCTGGAAAATATCTCTCTACAGATATGGCCAGAGCCGTCATAGGGCTGATAGGCGGAGTGGTTTTAGGATTTCTGGGATTTGGAATGATAAAAGACGTATATTTGAACAAAATTTCATTAGATACTGAAGACAACAAAAGTACTAAACAGGGAAATATGTTTTTAGCAGGTGCAGTACTAAGTGCAACCAATCCGTATTTCATCATCTGGTGGTCAGCGGTAGGTCTTACATTAATAATGAATTCTTACTATGCTTTTGGCATTACCGGTATTGCAATATTTTATATTGGACATATATTAGCTGATATTTCGTGGTTTACCTTTGTTGCTGCCCTTATAAGCAAGACAAGGCACCTAATAAATATTAAGGCATATAAGGTGATAATTGTTGTTTTAGCAGTTTGCCTTATAGGTTTCGGAGTTACTTTCTTCGCAAGCGGTATAAGATATATATCATAATTTCTTTAATATCAAGCACCTTTCTCTTATTGAGAGGTGCTTTTTGCAATTAATTGTCTCTGTATTTTACTTAGAGTAACTGTATGAAGCTAAGAAACTGACAAGATCCTGACAAGATATGAAATATATATATTATAAATTGCAATATATAATTTACATTAAGACATATATAATATATAATAATGACAAATGTTGCTATAACAGTTTTTTGAAAGCTTTTTTGAAAAGAGACGGGGTTATAGAGAATGAAGAATATAAAATTGAAGTTAGCAAGAGTTGAAAAGGATTTATCGCAAGAACAACTGGCAGAAAATGTTAATGTGACGAGACAAACTATTGGTTTAATAGAAGCTGGTAAGTATAATCCTACACTCAAACTTTGTATTGCGATATGCAAAGAACTGAACAAAACTTTAAATGATATTTTCTGGGAGGACTGAGTAATGAAAAAGATTGAAGATGAAAGAATCATCACAGAGAAAAGAAGGATTAATTCAAATGCATTTGGAATATGTTTTTTATTATTATGGGCGATATTATTAGTTAGGCAATTTGTGCTACAGCAGACTATTATGGAATATATTGATATATTTTTGCTAACAATTGGTCTTTCAATATATATTACTGCAAATAGTGTGCTTAAAGGTCTCTATTTAACATATAGGAGTAAAAATGTTAGAAAAAAATCAAATTTAATAGGTGCTTTTGTCGGGTTATCAACATTTACGATTGTGCAACTTTTTGTAATGAGTTATGATCTTACCAATTGGCAAGATGTTCTTAATTTGATAGTGTCAGGGATAGCATTTTTTATTGCTTGGATAACGATTCAAAATATTTTATTTAAAATTAGTGAAAAAAAGTCAAATAAAGATATAGAATAGTACGATCAATAGTACCCTCATTAGATTTAGTGAACTCGTTTAGCCAACCTCATTTGCTCGTTGGTTAAAAGTTATGAATAAGGATTATATTGGTATTGAGGGAATTGTCGGGCAATATGTAGATTTGCTAAATATCAAGTATATTAATATGGACAGGGAAAAGCGTCTAAAGAATCTAACCAAAATTGCTAAACGAATTGTTGAATTTAGTTCAGATGATGACCACCGAGAAATAAAAGAGGTTGTAGTAAAAGCGGCAAAAGAATATGGCTGCCCAGAGGAACACATTCGCCTTGAGGGCATTGAATACCCTGATGAAATTAGGTGGTAGGATTAACACTACTTATTCCATACGGTAGAATATCTGACCCCATCCAAGATTGTACCTTTGCACAATAATATAGTGCAAGGGTTTTTTGCTATCTACGGAACATATGAAAAATAAAAAACTATAAGTAGGATTATGAGCATTTTTCCCGAATTACATACAACAAATGTATTAAGAATACTTTTTCAAGGAGAAGGCCAAATGTCAATTATAAAAATGTTTCAGAGTAAATTTAAGAATCGCCAAGCTTCATATATGATGGTTACAATTCTAGCTATGCTGGAAAGCTGTTCAGGTGAAGGAGCAGCTAATATTGATGATGTCGTTACATTATTTCGGAAGTTTTATAAAACCAGAATAGAGAATGATAAGCTGCCTGAAAAAAATGATAGAGACATGGCAAATGTAGATTCAATGTCACTACAGCAAATTAAATCACTAGTATTAAGAAATCCGGTACATCATTTAAATGGTCTTATAATTTATGATAGTAATCAGGGTTTATTGAGGTTTAAAAAGGAAATTGCTAACCAGTTAAATGGCTCAACAAAAAGGGAATTAAGAATGGTAGCCTATCAGAATTTATATGGTTACTATAAAAGCTTAGATACCTATCAAATAACAACAAAAGACCTAGCAGATTTACCAATAGGTTATGCAGTTTCTGCAAAAGATATATCATTATTGTCTAAGCAGAATCAGATGAAAGGTATTCATCCAATACAAAATGATAGTTTCAAAGCCGTCATCATTTTATGCACAATCGGGGGTGAGCAGCATCCCAATGAATGGCTGGACCATGAAAAAACTTTATTAAAATATTATCTAGAAAGCAGAACCGGTGCAGAGGGCAAAAAAGTTTATAATGAAAACCTTTCTACAAATAGATCAATAAGCAACTCTTTGCAAGATGGATATCCACTATATGTTTTTGTAAGAGAACAAAAAGGAGAGCTTTTCCATTATGAAGGCAAATTTCTTTATAAACAACTGGTTACAGAGGATGATGGTGATATGTATTTTGAATTAGAGAGCGAAAAGGGTGAGGAAATAAGTAATGGTAGTATACCTGATGTTAGCAAAGAAGAAATACTGAAAGCCCTAGAAGAATTTGACCTTACAAAAAGAAATACACCAGACTGGATAGATTGGGATAAAAAGAAAAGACAGAAATATGCAATTCTTTTTAAAAACAAAATCTATCCACCTAAATATATTGTAAAAATGGCTACAGGTATTAATGTTGGTCTTTTTAGTGGAGGGGAACAAACAAATTCTTACCTTACTAAGAGAGGATTCGAAATAATAGCGTTAAACAATGAGCTTCCAGGAGATGTGAAAGATATTTTAGGGCATATCTATAAATATATTAAAAGTAAGGGGTTTAATTATGAGCTTAGCTTTATACAGAACTTTCTTCTTAGTTTAAAAACCAAACCCTTTTTAATTCTAGCTGGAATATCAGGAACTGGAAAGACTAAAATGGTTGAGCTTTTCGCTGAGGCTGTTGGTGCTACTACTTTAAATGGACGCTATAATTTAATTCCAGTAAGACCCGATTGGAATGACAGTACTGATTTGCTAGGCTACAGTAATTTGCAGGGTGAATTTGTGCCGGGAAAACTAACCCAGATTATTTTCGCAGCCCAAAGCAATTCAAAATATCCATATTTTATATGTCTGGATGAGATGAACTTAGCCAGGGTTGAGTATTATTTTAGTGAGTTTCTAAGTATTATGGAGTCGCGTAAAAGTATTAATGGGGTAATTACTAGTGCTCCTATTACAGTAAATGGACTCAAGGATATTATAACTTTTCCAGAAAATCTATACGTGATTGGTACTGTGAATATGGATGAAACAACCCATCCATTTAGTCGTAAGGTATTAGATAGAGCTAATACTTTAGAGTTTTCAGAAATTGATTTAAGTAACTTCCCAGAGCAGTCAGTAGAAAAACAAAAAGTTATGTTAATAGAGAATGACATACTTCGAAGTGAATTCTTGACATTAAAAGACTGTTATGCTGGCAATGAAGATTTCATTAAGGAAAAGGTTAAAATTCTTGGTGAAATCAATGAAATCTTAATGCCTTCTGGATTAAGTATAGGATATAGAATCCGAGACGAATTTAGTATTTATCTCTTTTACAATAAAAGGTGGAGTCTATTATCAGAAGATAAAGCCATAGACTATCAAATTATGCAAAAGATATTACCCCGTATTCATGGTAGTTCAATGGGAGTAGAAGATATTCTAAAAGAACTTGAGCAATTTTTAAGCAGTAAATATCCGATGAGCAAAAGGAAAATTGAGTTTATGTTGAGGAGGTTCTCTGAAGATGGCTTTACCTCCTTCTGGCTCTAAAGTTCAAGAGCTTTTAGTAATAACTACAGAGGATTTCAACCTAACTATTAAGGGAGTACCCAGCAATAAAACAGTTGAAGGGTTCAAGCTTCATTTAGATAATAGTGGAATTCCGATAAAAGCCAACTTGGAGATATCCCCTGGACATAATTCAGTTAAAGTGTATGACCCTTACTCATCTACAGGGCTTTCAGAATATGATGGAGGGAAGATTTCTCCTTGCTTTTTTGAGCGTACTAATTATGAAATTATTTTGGAGAGAAAAGAAGGATGTAAAAAGAAGATTACAATTGACCATCTGAATAGAAAACTGAGAGAAGCAATCACTCCTACTGGAACAAGTGGGAGTATACTTTCAGGTATTGTAAATTTTAATGATGAAGTAGGATTCTCGCGTTTTGATGTTTTAGGCGATGTTTACATATTGCTCTCATTTGAAATTGAAGTTTTTCCTAGCAAGTTGGATTATAGGAAGGATTTTTGGATTTTACTCCAAGAAGTCAATGAGGAGATATATAATTTGGCATTTGATTTCTTAATGAAAACTAGTTTTGCTGCTTCCATTAGGAGTTCTAGAGATGATCCGTCCCAGGCGGAATTTTATTATATTATTAGTTCCATTTTTGATAAATTACATAATTCTCTAAACAGAGTTTGTAATCAACCCCATCATAAAATTGTTAGGGTTAATAATATAGTATCACCAGAGAAAGTAAAGAAGACTGATACAAAAACCCTTAGTTGGATTAGCCGTAGGGCTCACCTTTTGCAGAAGTCTTCAACTGGTATAGATATAAATGGAACAAGATATATTCCAAGAAAGATTATTAACGGTAGAAAAGAATTAACATATGATACATACGAAAATCGATTTTTAAAATGGATAATTAAGAAAATAGACAGCAAACTTCATGCCTTCCTACAGAAGTATGAAGGCATTTCAGATAAGAATTTGGAAGGTAAAGTAATCAATAGTTGTAGGTTAATGAGAAAAAGGCTTAGAGCATTCTACAACAACAGCTTTCTAAAAGATGTTGGGGATTTATCTCAAATTGAACAGTTTTCATTGGTGATGCAAAATGCCCCAGGATATAAAGATGTGTATAAGTACTATTTAATGCTTTCAAAAGGTTTGAACATAAAGTCTGATCTATTTGATTTATCTATTAAAAACTTAGCTGAGCTTTACGAATACTGGTGTTTTCTAAAATTAAATTCTCTGTTACGAAAAAGATATATTATGGAGAAAAACTCTATGCTTTCCATAGATAGAAATGGTATGGTAGTAACCCTAGCGAAGGGGCAAAAATCCGAGCTAGTATACCTAAATCCAAAGCATAACGAAAGGATTAGGGTTATATATAATAAAAAGTTTATTGATCTACCAACAATTGCTCAAGCTCCTGATAATATGCTCATTTTAGAAAAGTCCAAATCTAGAACTAATTTTTACTATATTTTTGATGCAAAATATCGGATAAGTAATGATGATCAATACATAAGAACTTTTAACCAGCCTGGTCCACCTGAGGATGCAATCAATTCTATGCATCGTTATAGAGATGCTATAGTTTCTGCAGTTGAAAATAAGTCTGATTTTCAACGAAATATATTTGGAGCATTTATCCTATTCCCCCATAACGATGAATTAATGTTTTCTGGTAGAAAAGAAAAACAAGCAAACAAGTTTTTTGAGAGTATTGAAAAAGTAAGCATAGGGGCGTTGCCCTTTTTACCTAGCCAAACTACCCTTGTCGAAGAGTTTTTAGATGAATTACTGTTGGAATCTCATAATACTTCATTTGAGAGGTCAATAGTCCAAGAAGGAGCAGAGGAATATTCAACAACTGAAGCTAATAAACGTAATGTATTAATTGGTCCATTAGGAAGAAAAGATCAGCTTCAGGTTTGCCTTGACAATGACATTTACTACACATATTTAAAGGAAGTACAGTCCATCTTGAAAGATTTGGAATATGTTGCTATATATCAGTCAAAGGCTAAGTTCAAAAATTCTATAGAACAGGGAATTTTGCATTATGGTAGAATTAAGAATTTGGATATTCTTAGAAGGTCAGAATTAATAGAAATGCCAGCGAGAGGCAAATATGATCAACTAATTGTAAAGTTCCATGTGGAAAGATGGATAAAAAGGGATCCAAGAATAATACCTGCTGGTTACGGTCCTGCTAGCCCTCAATGTACCAGTTGGTCTCTATTTGAGGAAGCCAGAGTTTATCCAGAATTACATTTAGCGAATAAAGCTGAAATAAGATTATGGCGAGAACTAAAACGTTTTGATGAAAGAGGCAAGATTAAGTTTCCTAAACAGCAAATAGATAGCCAAGATGTTATAGAATTGCTGGAGTTTCCTGGGCTTGTAGTGGAGAGAAATAAAAATGATGGGTTTAATATTAATATTAATGGAAAAGAAAAGGAGTATTCTTTTGATACTTTAAATCAACGTCCTGGAAAAATTATAAAAGAGATATTAAAAATGTGGTATGGGGATTGTGGATAGGAGCACCTCAATATTATAGAAGATATGACTGTCTTCCATGGAAAAGGAGAAGATGAATGAAACGGTGCGTTTTTTGTGAAATATCCTATAAAGAAATTTTAATAGAAAATGAATTAGCTGTTGCCTTCTATGATAAGTTTCCTGTAAATCATGGTCATGTTCTGATAATTCCTAAAAGACATGTAGAAACTTTATTTGATGCTTCTTTCGAGGAATTGCAAGATATTAATAAACTAATATTTGAAGTAAAAAATTTTTTGGAAGATAAATATAAACCCGATGGATATAATATTGGAATTAATGTAGGTGAAGCAGCTGGACAAACAATATTTCATCTGCATTATCATATAATGCCCAGGTATGTAGGTGATGTAGAGGATCCCAGGGGAGGAATAAGAAATATAAAGAAAAGCTTGGTTCAATATTTGGACGATGGGGAGGAGTAGATGTAAGTTAGTCAAAATTGTTTTTTTGTAGTACCGTGCATCATTTAGAAGCCTTATATAAGATTATAGGCTTCTTCTTCTGTTTTTCTTATAATAGGCTAATTTAGAAGCAAGTAGTATATTTGCGTTTTTAGTTTGTATTACCAGACATAGAAATAATGTCTTATTTAGGAGGAATATGGAAAAGTTTGACGAATGTAGCTCTTATAATGAATATTCATACTTATTTAGCTGTATATTAGGTTTTCTTGACATGAGTAGATGATACCGGTGAATATTCAATTATATAAAATCCCATTACACAAAAAGATAGCAGGATTGATAATCTATTCAGGGATATAACTTGAATCAAGTTGGGGTCTAAATAGAGTTTCAACTAAATGTAGGCAAGCTGGGGGTATAAAGTTGACAAATAAACATAGATCTATAGATACTATATATTCTACAGGTAAAGTGTTTGTTTTGAAGGAATAGATCATGTAGGTAAATCAATGATTGTGACCAAATTGAGCGAACGCTTGAAAGATATGAATATCGATTATTCTGCTTATAGTTTTCCGGGTAAAGAGAGCCGTACATTAGGTGCAATTGTGTACGATTTGCATCACAATCAAGAAGCCTTTGTTGATAAACAAATTGACGCATTAAGCTTACAAATTCTACATGTGGCCGCACATATCGATACGATAAAAAATAGAATTATTCCCGATTTGAAAGCGGGAAAGATTGTTCTTTTGGATAGATTTTGGTGGTCAACTTATGCCTATGGAGTTGCAAATGGTATTAATAAAAGTATACTTAAGGATATTATTTTACCAGAAAAAAAGTACTTAGAAAGGTAGCAATATGATGGTAATTAATAATGCCACTATTAATGTATGTAATATGATGTTTATGATAACAGTTGAAACACGAACTCGAAAAAATAGAAGGGGGAATTAGAATGTCTGATGTTAAACATCGAGCTTTTATCTCATATCATCATGATGATCAAGAGGAAGTGGACGATTTCTTAACTACGTTCAGTGATGAACGAAACGTATTCACTTACAGAGCGGTTGGAGCAATGAGCGACGATATTATCAATAGTGATAATCCCGAATATGTGATGAGTCAAATAAGACAGAAATATTTGAAAGATTCTACTGTAACGATTGTACTCATCGGAAAATGTACATGGGCACGTCGTTATGTCGATTGGGAGATTAAAACTAGTTTGCGTCGTGGAAGTTATACTCCGAACGGTCTAATAGGTATTTTATTATCTTCAATGGGAAATACAGCTAAGCCCCCCAAACGTCTTAAAGCTAATTTGATAGGAGACAATGCGGACGAAGGGTATGCAAGGTGGTATACATATCCAAAGCGAAAAGATAGCTTGCAAAACTGGATAGAGGATGCATTTCAAGCACGACAATCGCGGGCTGACCTAATAATTAATTCAGCAGACATGTTCAAAAATAATCGTTCATGTGATTAGTAAGGGGGGATATGTACGAAAGAAGTAGTTTCAATCACATTTAATGCTTGGAAGTTGGAGATTCATATCTCACTACTTTTTTTGCTTGTATTATTATTAATGTTTTTTCTATGGAAGCAAGTTACATTACGCCGTTTTGGACATCACGAAGTAGTTGAATTAGAAATTACTCTTGGTGGAATGGGGAGAATGTTAATTAAACCAAGTTATGATGAAATGAGGATAGCACATAAGGCTTGGGTAGAGTTATCAACTCGTAAGGCAGGCCTTCTTTTTGATGAAGAAGACGATGTAATTGTTGAAGTTTATGATTCATGGTATCAGCTATTTCGGGAAATGAGGGTGCTAGTTAAGGAAATCCCTATTGAAAGAATCAGGACACAAAAAAGTACTGGTCAACTTGTTAAAGTGTTAATTGGAGCACTAAATAAAGGGTTGCGCCCACATCTTACAAGATGGCAAGCTAAATTTCGTAGGTGGTATGAATGGCGTATAGAACAAGAGAATAAAAATGATGGTATGCTAACGCCACAGGAGTTGCAACGGGAATATCCTCATTATGAACAGTTAAAAGAAGAGCTAAAAATTATCAATGTTGAGCTAATTCAGTACGTTAATGAACTTGAAAAGCTTGCACATGGTGATAAACCCTGATTTATCCTACACAATGATAAGAATTCTAGTAACTAATATTAGAGATACTTAAACGTGGTTTAAGTGGGATGACCCTATAAAGTATGCTTGAAGCCCGGGGTGCGGTAGTCCTGCAAGCCGGGCCAGTCGGGATTTGCAGAATGAGTCTGATGTTTTAATTGTTGAGCTTTTGTTTAAGTATTTCATTTAAAATTGGAATAATCTACCTTTGCAATGCTTTTAAATAATTGGGATTATGATATAATAAAATTGATATACATGCTTTGAAAGGGGTGGAAGAATGAATTCAAATAACAATATAGTTTTGAATAGAGTTTTCACCCGAAATATGTTTACTGATTTGCTCACGGAGCAGTCGAATAGTGCATACGGTGAAGTTATTAAACGATATATTGAAAACATTGGTACGAAAAGCAATAAAATCCTCATAAGTGAAATATATAATATTATGTCACATAGTTATAGAAACGAGTATATATATAAAAATACATTACTAAACAAATTGTTAATTGCCAAACATAGCTTGAGAACGACCACGGCTTTAACGGAGATACCAATTAGTAAATCAAAAGCTGACTTCTTATTAATAAATGAAAAAGCTGTTATTTATGAGATCAAAACAGAATTGGATAGTTTTGATCGTCTTGAAAGCCAATTGAACGATTACTATAAAGCTTTTGATCATGTTTGTGTAGTAAGTTGTGAAGAGAATCAAAAGAAGTTAGAAATATTATTAAAAGACACCCCTGTTGGTATTTATATTTTGACTAAAAGTAATAGGCTCAGGTACAAAAAAGAACCTGTTAGAGATGGCTCAAACTTAGATTCAAAAGTTATGTTTAAGATTTTAAGGAAAAAGGAATTTGAGAATATTATCAATACTGATTACGGAGAACTTCCTAAGGTAACGCAAGTAAATCATTATAATGAATGTTACAAGCTTTTTAAAAATATAAAAATCGACATTGCATACCAATATATGTTAAATGAGCTTAAAAAGAGAGCTACAATAGAAATCGAGGAATATAAAGATATTCCTTATGAATTGAAATTTTTAGCATATTTCTCAAAATATAAAAAGTCTGACTATAGGAAGTTAAATAATTTCTTAAATAATAAATTTGGAGGATAACTTTATGTATTTCCCATATTTACGTGGAAGACAATATGAGTTGCTTGCTTTATGCGAGTTAGTTGATGCTGACCGCATCGGAGATTATATTATACCAATAATTGAGCCAGTAAAACTATCCTCTACATTCAATAGAGTTCTGAGTTCTTTTATAAATAATGGGAAGAAAATAGCCGTTATTCATAATCCACAGGTAGGATCTTTTCCTAATGACCTAGAAGATGAAAAGAAAAATGTATATAGAGAGAAATATGAAGATTTATTGAAAAATGATTTAATTATTAAAGCTCATATTTTAAATAGCAGTTCAAAGAGAGAAATTAAGGATTTTGAAACACAAGGGTTTGATAAAAAAGATTTATTGGTAATATGTAATAACCGCGATTATATAGATTTATTTTTCGAAGTATTTTCCGTAGTAATTCCATATTATACGCTTATCCCGGACGAAAGTGTTTTTAGACGTAAAATTAAAAGAAACAAGGTTCTCCTCGATGATAAATTTGAAAAACAAAATAGGAATATTGATTATGTAGAGGTTTTTGATGAGGCCTTCTCAGATGATCATTTGTATTATAAAGATGATGGTTTTATAGCATTTTCAGACTATTCTATTGTAGGGGACAATTATTTAGAAGCAGGCTTTGCACCATATGCTGTAGCATTACATATTGTGTATTTTGCTGAAGATCAGAGTTTACGAGTTAGGCACTTCGTATCTAATTCCAATGAAGATATAACAAACCCAGCAGGAAAGTTTTATGAAGCATTAATAAAACTAAATGATTGGGATAAGGCACATGAAATGGATACAGCTGGCTTGACAGGACTATTAACTCATTTCGAGAATGAAACATATCCAGGTTTAGGAACGGTAAAGAAACTCTCAATGATGCATCATATCGAATTGCTTGGGCAATATCTTGATGGAGTGGAGTAAAGATGATATGTTGTGAAAAGTGCTTTAGTGATATAGAAATCAAAGCTGTGGTTAGTAGCTTAGGGGAAAAGGGTATATGTGAATTATGCGGAAAAAGGAATGTATTTATTTATAATACAGATACAAACAATGAATTAGCTGAGATGTTTGATGATTTGTTGAATATATATACTACTAAAGAAGATTTACCTGTTGATTATCCTCTTGAGAATGTAAATCTTTTGAAAGATGAGCTTTGTAGACGGTGGAATATTTTCAGTATTGAAAGCGATCTAGCATATAGAGCAATTACTAGTATCTGTCAGGAGAAATATGAAGAACATCCAGAAATATTTGATGGTCCAATAGGGATTTTAGAATTAAATCAAAAAGAATTTCTTAAAGAACATTCTATTATAAAAAACTTTGAATGGGAAAATTTTGTTGAAGGGATCAAGACTCAAAATCGTTTCCATACAGATTACATAAACAAAGAAGTATTATTCTCTTTCTGCAATTATATAAGAAAAACATATAAGGTCGGGACTGAATTCTACAGAGCAAGGATCTGCTCAAATGAGTTGGGATTTACTATTGACCAAATGGGTGCACCTCCTGTTGGAAAAGCCACAGCTGGAAGAGCCAACCCTATGGGAATAAGTTGTCTATATCTTGCAGATAGCGGTGAAACAGCTCTTAATGAAATAAGAGCGGGTGTTTATGACTATGTGGCTATAGGAAAGTTTGTACTTCAAAAAGAGATTGAAGTTGTCAACCTAACCCTAGTGGATCAGATTAGCCCTTTCTGGGGGATGGACAATACAATTCATGCAGTAAATAAAAAATATCTACAGAAAATAGGTATAGATATCGCAAAACCTCTCCGTAGATATGACAGTCCGCTTGATTATTTACCAACACAATATATTAGTGATTTTATAAAAAGCAGAGGTTTTGACGGCATAGAGTATAAAAGTACGATGAACAAAGATGGCTTTAACCTTGCCATATTCGATGAAAGACTATTTAAATGCATAACGGTAGGCGTTTATGATATTCGAGAGTTGAAGTATACTTATGATAAAATATAGTAATTATTAGCAAGTCTTAGGGTTTATGAGATATTTCCTGTTCCTCAAAGACTTGTTTTATTTTTTCAGCAAGAGATGCTCAGACAGCTTAAGGGTGCGATGTCCTGTCGAATATTCTAGCTTAGGGGGACTCATCCTTCAGATAACGAGCATTTATAAAAGCCTCTAAAGCACTCAGTAATAATAAAGAAGGCAAGCAGAATAATATAAATTAAAGGCTAATTGGATGGATTTTGATGCAAGTCCAATTGCAGCAGGTAAAAGCATGGATGAGGTACTGGTTGGTTTCTAACCAAAATCTGAAAAATTAATTCTTTAGAGAAATAGCAATTAGTAATACTGGAGCTACGTTGTAGCACAATAGTCATTAAAATGGATATTACTGTTTTGTCATTAGAAAACTAAATAAGGAATAAAAGACCTAATTATACGAAAGGTATTCCATTCTTGGTGAAGAATAATCTATAATGCAAAAAAAAGCGGGAGGTCTAAATAATATGCCTATTGTACAGATTGATTTATTAGAAGGAAGAACATTAGAACAAAAAAGGGCTATGGTTGAGAAAGTTACTGAGGCTATCTCTGAAACTGCCACTTGTCCTAAGGAAAATGTAACAATTATTATTAGAGAGATGGCACAACAACATCTAGGAAAAGCAGGAAAATTAAAATGTGACCAATAAACCTACTACAATTAAGCCAGCCTCTGCTGGCTTAATCTATTCAAGAAGCAAGATAATCGACCATTTGCTTCTCCACATTTTTCTTTGAATGATAATATCACAATTACAATCGGGGAAAAAATCAGTATATTTGGTACCAATGGAGCTGGCAAAACTTCTTTTTTGCGAGTTTTATCTTGTCTTAATCCGAAAAAGCTTACTATCCGGATTAGAGAACTGTTAAATCAATTTGATTTAACAGAAAAATGTATCAGAAGGTATCCCAGCTTTCTAAAGGAATGAAACAGCGCCTAATTATTACAAAAGCATTGTCTTTATGATAAGTTATGACTTTTTATTAATAACTATAGCATTCTTAAGTGAGTGAAAAAATTACAGCTATGGCAATTCAAAACATACTATAAAACTTGCAGTCAAATTTAATAGAAGTATACCATTTTAAATAGATTGTGCATTTAACTAATAATAGATATTCATTTAGCAAATTGGATTGTCAAAAGACTTGGCGAAAATGCCAAGCCTTTTTGCATTTTTTATAGAATTTTATGGGCATAATATTCGCAAAAGAACTTGACAATATTTAGTGTTATAACGTATAATAAAAAATAGGAAACAAATGTTACAAAACTTCAAAAGAGGAGGAATTTTTATGAAAGTAATATTACGAAAGAGTGATAGTGCAACTAGTTTATTGTTATTTATCTACAATAATTGTATTACCCAATACAACAAGGATACTCTGAAGTTATCTAGCCTTCTTGAAATCATGAAGGCCTTTGGAAAAAGTGAAACTGCTACAAGAATGTCACTATCAAGAACTGTGAAAGCAGGTATCCTTATCAACAAAACTGATGGCAGGGAAGTACACTACAGTTTAGCTCCAAGTGGTAGAGAGGCCATCAACATATGGAATGAAGGGATACATCAATTCTGGAAAAGGTATACGTTAAGAAATAAAACATGGGATAAAAAATGGCATTTACTTAATTTAAATTTTGGAGAAGAGAATAAAGAAAACAGGCCTGTCGTACTAGAACGATTGCAGCAGATTGGATTTGGTGTCCTAGGTACCAATACATGGATTACCCCTTACTGCCAAACCAATGATATTCAAAATATATTAACTGAATTTAATATGAACACAGGGGTAGTCGAAATGTATGGAGAGCTTACTATTTATCAAGACATGTACTCGTTTGTAGAGAGTGTTTTTCATCTTAAAGAACTAGAGAAACTCTATAAAAACTTTATAAATACATTTAGTGAAAAGTTTGAAGAGATTAAGAAAATATATCAGGAAGAATGGTTCATAGGGGGAGGGAAGGCTCTGCCGTTATTACATTCTCTTGGTTGGGAGTTTTTTAATATAGCCTCAGAGGATGTTATGCTGCCTAAAGCATTATACCCTGAATGGGAAGGCGATGAAGCAGCACAACTAATGTTGGAATTTAGGAGCATTCTTTTAGAGTCAACTATTAAGTACCTTAAAAAGTACGAGTGAATAAGAAGACAAATGTTTAATAGGAGGGTTTTATAATGCATTCACAAACAATTATAAAATATCTTGAAATGGTAGCAAACAATAATTTACTGGTTAATTTATTAATGCATATTGTGGTTTTTACAGCAATTGCATCAATATTTATTGTAACTAAAGAAAACTTAAGGCGATTTATATTCCATGCGGCGGTAGGTATTCTATTCACATCTGTAACATTAAATGCAGTTATTTTTGGCAACCCTTTTCATGCTGTTACATTTGGGATATTAGCATTAACAGCATTAGTTCAGCCATTTGTTAGAAAGAATAATATTCAAATATCAAGTAGTAAATGGAATATAGTCGTTGCCCTTTTCTTTATACTTATTGGGTTATGGTATCCAGAATTTGTAGAGAAAAATGCATTAATGCTTTTGATGGTATCACCTGTAGGAATTATCCCCTGTCCAACTCTTCTAACCGCTATAGGGCTATTACTGATTATTTTACCAAGCGTGAGTAGGGTTCAATATGTAATTACAATCATAATGGGTATTGTATATGGAGTAATAGGTGTGATGGTTTTTAAAGTATACCTCGACATTGCATTACTGGTATTAGCTTTGTATGCAATTTACATTTGCTTTAGAGGTGTTAAGATAATCAATTATGAATGGCAAAATATATCTTAAGGAATATGAAAGAGTCTATTGATATACTACTGATTAGTATGCAGATACCATTTATGCAAATGGTGCTAAGCGTTGAACCTATACCTCCTACTCAGTGGTTACAGACTTTAGCTCTAGGAGCAACAATCCTGGTCTGTATGGAAGTGTTTAAATTTATAAACAGCAAACTATAATGGTTTGCTGTTTTTTGCGGAGATTATGTTTTTTTCTTGTTATTTTTCATGGGGGGCTTTTCCAATAGTCCATAAAAAAACAAGTTGGTAATATCCAGTAGGGCTGTTTTGTCTAACTTAGCATAAATCTCAGGGCGGTTGAGTGTTTCCTTAAACAAACCTATGTAAAACCAAATTGCATCTGTAGAAAGATCATGATTAATGTAACCTAGCTCTTTTCCTTGTTCTATAATTTTCTTCATCATGGGAATTGTCCTATTATTATAATATTCCTCAATAAATCCTTGAATTTCTGGATCTTTTGATAAAAAAGCATTAATAAAATCCTGGTTTAACATTTTTCCTAATTCTCTCTTATTAAAAACTATTTTTTCTATTTTTTCTGGAAAGGGGAGATTGCTTTCCACTATTTCTTCGAAATCCTTCCATTTATTATTTGCAAATTCAAATAACACAGCTTTGAACAACTCATCTTTACTGCCAAAATGATTATATATTGTCACCTGAGATACATTAGCCTTTTTTGCAATTTCAGCAATAGTAACCTTTTGTATTCCAAAGGTTGAAAATAATTCAAATGCGGCCTGCCGGATTATTTCTTTCTTTTTTTCTCGGCGACGTTGAAATCCATCCATATTATCCATATGCCCACCACCTCTACTTTTAGAATACTAAAAGATATGAAATAAATCAATAAAGAAATTTCAAAAAATATATTGCCAAAACCAATGTATATGAATTATCATAAACATAAGATTAATCTCACAATCAGGATATCTTAAATTCTGTCTTTTGAGCTACATGCATATAGATTTAGTAGTATGTCTAAGGGGGAGGGCTACCGGTGAAGCCAGTTATAATAGCAAAAGATATGTGTAAGACCTATCAAATGGGGGAAGTGAAAGTAGAAGCCCTAAAGGGAGCTACCTTTGAATTATATGAGGGTGAGCTGGTTGTAGTTCTGGGCCCTAGTGGTTCTGGAAAAAGCACCTTGCTCAATATTGTGGGGGGAATGGATAAAGCTAGCTGTGGTGAACTCCACTTTAAAGGGACACCATTGCACGAAGCAAATTCTAAACAACTAACATATTATCGAAGAAATGATGTTGGTTTTGTATTCCAATTCTATAACTTAATGCCCAACTTAACAGCATTTGAAAATATAAACCTTTCGGTCCAAATTTCTGAAAACCCCCTTTCCATAGATGAATTACTGGGAAAAGTGGAATTAATAGACCGTGCAGATCATTTTCCATCCCAATTATCTGGAGGGGAGCAGCAGCGGATAGCATTGGCTCGAGCATTAGCTAAAAATCCAACTATGTTATTATGTGATGAACCTACTGGGGCACTAGATTTTCAGACGAGCATTATAGTGTTAAAGCTTCTTAAAGATTTCTGTAAAGACTACTGTAAAACTGTAGTAGTAATTACTCACAATACGGCAATTTCTCAGATAGCTGACCGTGTTTTCTATCTAAAGGACGGTATGATAGATAGGATAGAAAGCAATGAAAACCCACTTCCTCCTGAGAGGGTGAGCTGGTAATGCTATGGAAAAAGGTATTACGAGACTTAAATCAAAATAAGGGAGCATATTTGGCATGCGTTGTGATTGTAGTTATTGGACTAATGGTATTCACGGCGTTCTCTATGGTATTAGATAATCTAAATATGTCCCAGAAAAGTTTTTATGAGAATCAAAATTTTGCCGATGGTTTTATTCAAATTGAATCATTACCTTTTACTAAAGTAGAAGACCTGGAAGAAATAGATGGAATTGCTGATATTCAAGGGCGTTTGGTAAAAGATGTTAGAGTTTTATTTCCTGATAGGAATGAAAATGTTTATTTAAGACTTGTTTCCATGGACCCTATTAAAGAAAATCCCATTAATGGAGTTCTCCTAAGCCAGGGAATAGCTCTGGGTGACAGGGATGCAAGCATTTGGATAGATAACACTTTTTTTGAAGCCAATAGCTTGGAATTAAATGATAAAATCGATATTATTGCAAGTGGGAAGAAAAGAGAATTGCAGATTCTGGGTGTGGGGCAGAGTCCAGAGTTTATATATGCTTTAAGAACATCAGCTGATGTATACCCAGATCCTGAAACCTTCGGGATTGCATTTGTACCACTAGAAATTATGAAATCACTATTTCCACAGGAGAAAGCATTTAACGATGTAGTTTTTACACTAGAACCAGAAGCTAACTATGATGATGTGGAAGAATTGCTTGAATATGAATTAAAGCCTCATGGTCTAACAGCAATCTTTCCACGTGCTGACCAAATAAGTCATCTTTTATTAATGGGTGAGCTTGATGGTCTAGATGCCATGGCAAAGGCCCTGCCTATAATGTTTTTATCTATAGCAGCCATGATCTTATATATTGTTTTGAAAAGACTTATAGAACAACAAAGAGGTCAAATAGGAATACTAAAAGCTCTTGGTTATACTCAACGGGAAATAGTTATTCACTATCTGTCCTATGCGGTTGTTATTGGTTTAACTGGAGGAATATTAGGGGCACTATTGGGGATTTTTCTATCCTACCCATTTACCTCTCTTTATGAGTTGTTTTTTAATATGCCAGGTTTGGTAGGGACCTTCACGCCTAAGTATTTGATTTTTAGTATTGTACTTTCCGTAGGCTTCTCCTTGATTGCGGGTTATCAAGGCTGTAAGCGGGTTCTTACTTTAGAGCCTGCCGACGCAATGCGGCCCCCTGCACCTCCCATAGGCGGAAAGATACTCTTAGAAAAAATCACTTTTATGTGGAATATGCTTACTGTTCAAGGTATGATGGCGGTAAGAAATTTATCACGTAACAAGGGGCGTAGTATTTTTATATTTTTAGGTATTATGGTGTGTTTTTCTATATCCACATTTACATGGTCCATGAATGATCTATTTCAAAAGATGTTGTATGACCAGTATGAAATAGTAGAGGTATATGATGTAAAGGTAACTTTATCCAGGCCTCTAAATGGAAAGAATGTGATAAGAGACTTAGGTAGTTTTCCTGGTGTTAATAATGTAGAGGCCATGGCAGAGATACCAGTAACATTAAAAAACAAATGGAATAAAGAGGATACATTGTTGCTGGGTCTTCCTGAGGATAGTCAGTTATATAACATTGTAGATAAAGAATACAATAAGGTAGAACCACCCAAAAGTGGATTACTGCTTTCGGAAAGACTAGCAGATCTTCTTGATGCAGATATAGGAACCAAATTAAATGTAGAGAGTCCAATGCTGTATAATAAAGAGAGTGAACAATTGGAGGTTGTAGGGATTATTCCTCAATATCTGGGAATGAGTTCATATATGGAATTAACTTCTGTGCAGAGTTTTCTAAAACAGGGTGAGCTAGCAACCTCGATTATGGTAAATATGGAGGATCAAAGTGTTCTTCCCTTTCAGGAGAAATATATGCAAAGTGATGTAGTTGCTGGTGTGGACGAACAGAGCCAGAGACTTGAAAAGGTACAAGAAATGATGGAGTCATACGGTAGCATGATCTATATCTATATGATTATTGGCGTTATAATTGGATTTGCTATTATTTACAGTTCTTCAATCATTACTGTATCAGAAAGAAGCCGTGAATTAGCCTCTATGATGGTACTTGGAATGACACCAGCAGAAGTACTTTCTGTGATTACTTTTGAACAATGGTTTATCGGAGTATTGGCAATGATTGCGGGAATTCCCCTTGCAACTCTTATGCTATCGGGGATATCTCAGGCTGTAAGTACTGATGTGTTTACTATGCCGGTATTCATAACCTCTTCCTCATATGTGCTTGGTGCAGTCGTTACTGTCATGTCAATTTGGATTGCCCAAAGGGTTGCAGCTAGGAAAATAAGTAAATTGAGTCTTGTAGAGGTCTTAAAATCTAGTGAGTAGTGTAAAGGATTTGCATGAAAAGAATGGGATAAAAGGAAAGTGGGTGAGGTTTAAATGAAGAAGAAATGGAAGATTATTTTAGGGGTTCTAGTGGCAATTATTATAATTGGATTTATGGTGTATGAAAATACTAAAGGATTAGAAGCAACTGTTCTTGAAGTACAGCCTAATACAATTGCTACCACGTTTAAAGAAGAAGGAAGAGTGGTTCCCGAGGTTGAACAGCCTATTTATTCTATCTATGGTGGAGAAATAATTGAAGTAGCTGTTCAGGAGGGGCAAGAAGTAAAAGCAGGGGATTTATTAGCTGTTACAAATTCTAAAGAACTAGATTATCAATTACAACAATTATATGCTCAGTTGAAAAGTGTTGAGGGTGAAAGAACAGGAACATTTCAGGAACCACATGAGTCACAAATAACTAGCCAAGAACTGCTTGTAGAACAAGCACAAAGGGACTTGGAAGCTTATAAAATAAATTTTGAAAGAATAGAACAATTATATGAAGCAGGAGCTGTAACAGCAAAGGATTTTGAAGATGCAAAAAATATGATAGAATCAGCTCAAAACCATTTAGAACTTCAAAAGCAGGCACTTACATTATTACATGAATCTACAAGTCCTGGAAGTGGCACGGGGCAGTTTTACGCTGGAAGGATTGAAGCACTACAGGCACAAATTAACTTACTTGAATATCAAAAAGATAAAACAAATATTTTTGCACCTGTAGATGGAATTGTAAGTAATCTTTCTATAAAAAAGGGAGAAATTGCTAGTCCAGCCTTAACGCTAATGAACATATTTAAGAAAGACTCATATGTAGTTGAAGTATATGTTCTTACTGCAGATATACGTAGTATCAATACCGGAATGACAGTAGACTTAGTCCTAGATGGTAAGGGCGAAGATATGATTTTTAAAGGTACCGTAACAAGAATAGCTCCATCTGCTGTAGAGAGGATGTCTGCCTTAGGTTTAGAAGAGCAACGCGTTAAGGTTACTGTTGAACTTAATGATTCTAGTGATGTTGAAATTTTCCCGGGTTATAGGCTAGATGTAGAATTCACTACTGATAAAAGGGAAAATGTACTTACTGTTCCAAGAACGGTTCTTTTCCCATATGAAACAGGGGATGCCGTCTGGGTAGTAAGAGATGGAAAAGCAGAGGTTCAGCCTGTTGAAACTGGCTTTGACAATAATAGAGATGTAGTGATTATTGATGGACTAAACGAAGGTGACTTAATTATCCTTAATTCCCAACTGGATGGACTTAAGGAAGGAAAAAAATTAGTGGTAAGTAATTAAGTAAAAAACTATTCAATTTTAGATTATAAAACGGCCTCACTTCAAATTGTGAGGCCGTTTTAAATTAATAGGCATTTACCTTGGGTCCTGGAAATATATATCTCTTAGGATTATTAAATTGGGGATATTTGTGTCCCTTTTTTATAAAATGGAGGTCAGTAAATGAGAGATATCAGAAACCTCTTAGTTATTAAATGGGCTATTTTTATAGTTGCTTTAATTGGGTTGGTAGGGGGAACTATATTTGTTTTCACAGGGAGGATGCCAGAAGAGGCAAAGGTTCCAGAGGAACCTAAAATAGAAATGCGGACTGATATCAAAGTAGTAATTGACCCGGGGCATGGGGGGAAGGATTCCGGAACTCATGATGGGCATGGAGTCTTAGAAAAGGATATTACCTTAGATATCGGCCTAAGAATGCGTGATTTTCTTCATAAACAAGGAATTCCAGTAATTATGACCAGGGAAACAGATGAAGATCTTAGTGATATTGACGGACGGGGACGCCATCTTAGAGACTTGCAAGGGCGTGTCAAAATAATTGACCAGGGAACAATAGCTATTAGCATTCATATTAATTATATTAGTGATCCACAAGAAAATGGGGCTGTGGTATTTTACGCTAAGGGCAGCGAGCAGGGTGAGGTAGTGGCTAATAAAGTACTTCAGGCTTTATCTTCAGTTCAGCATCTTAATCATGATTTTCCTGTTCCTCGTAGTAATTTATATATTCTTAGCAAATCCCAAATACCAATAGTACTGGTAGAAGTGGGTTTTATTTCTAATGCAGAGGATAAACAGAAGCTTCAAGACCCAACTTATCTGCAAACTATAGCTGAGGCGCTAGGAAAGGCAATAATAGATTAGAAAAAATATAAAAAAACTTCACTAATAACTGCTATAATATAGAGTATTGAATTAGTGAGGTGCTATTAATCTATGGGGAACAAAAACATTATATATTTCTTATGCCTAAGTTTTGTGATGATTTTATGGGGTCTTAATATGGTTGCTCTTAAAGTTTTAGTTCAGGTTTTTCCGCCTTTTACTATGACATCTTTACGGGTTTTTGTTGCAGGTCTAGTAATTGGATTGTTTATGTATTTTAAGAAGGAGTTTAGGAAGCCTACTAAAAAAGAGTGGTTCTTAGCTGCTGGTGCTGCACTATTAGGTGTACTTGGGCATCATTCCTTTTTAACAATTGGGCTAGTACATACTACTGCATCAAATGCAGCTATCATCATAGCACTATCGCCTTTAGCCACGTCTCTATTTGCGGCTATGCTTATCAACGAAAGGCTTACTTTAATGAAGTTAGTAGGTATAACATTGGGTATCTTTGGTGTTTACTTAGTAGTATTTCAAGGGACAATTAATGTTTTAAGTGTTTCCATTGGTGATTTATATGTTTTCGGTGCAATGCTTACCCAGGCTTTAAGTTATATTTTAATAAAGAAAGCAACCGATTCAATTGATCCTAAAGAGCTAACAGCAATAATGTTTTTTATTGGTTCTATATTATTATTTATGTTAAGTTTTTTTATCGAGCCAAATGGAGTATCACAAATAAATACAAGCAGTATTGCTATCAAGTATTGGTTACTTTTCTTTGGATCTGGTGTCCTGGCAACGGGATTTGGGCATTTAATGTATAATGCTACTATCCACAAGGTTGGTGCAAGTCAAACTGCGATATTTTTAAACATGGTACCTTTATTTGCCCTAATAGGATCCTCAGTATTTTTAAAAGAGGAAATTAGTTATATTCAAATAGGTGGGTTTTTACTAATAGTGACAGGAGTCATTATTGGTGTAGGAGGAGCCCTTATTAAAAAAAGCATAGGTACATATCTACATAAACCAGCTTAAGAAATGGATATCTAATGAAAGAGGATATCATAATTCATATCTCGAAATACTATCTTAATCTTACTTGAAGTAACAATGGTGAAAAGGAGTATAAAAAATGGATGTTATTAAAAAGGAAGATATTGAAAATATCCTTAAGTATACTCACGATGCTATCATTGTTGTGAATAAAAGGGGCATTATTACCATATTTAATGCCGCAGCTGAGAAATTTACAGGGGTGGATGCAGGTGATGCTTTGGGCAAGCCTGTGGGTGAGATTATCCCTAACACAAGGCTGCATCAAGTTTTAGAAACAGGAGCACCTGAACTGAACAGGCAGCAGGAACTCAGGGATGTTACCATTATTACCAACAGGGTACCCGTTATAAATAGGGATGGAAAAATTATTGGAGCTGCAGCAGTATTTCGTGACATCGCTGAAAGAATTGCCATGACAGCAGAGATTTCTAACCTCAAGGAGATACAGATACTTCTAGAGGCTATTATTAATTCTACCCAGGATGCTATTTCAGTAGTCAATGAAAAAGGCATCCATGTTTTGATTAATTCTGCTTATACTCATTTATCCGGTCTTTCCAGAGAGGAAGTTTTGAATAAACCAGCAGATGTTGATATCGCGGAAGGAGAAAGCATGCATCTCGAAGTGTTGCGTACCGGCAAGCCGGTTCGGGGGGGGCGTATGAAGGTTGGCCCACAAAAGAAAGAAGTTGTAGTAAATGTTGCCCCTGTCATTGTTGGTGGAAAGTTAAAGGGTAGTGTTGGTGTAGTTCGTGACATTTCAGAAATTATTGAATTGAATGAAGAATTAAAAAAAGCCAAGAGACTAATCAGGCATTTGGAAGCGAAATATATGTTTGAAGACATCATTGGTGTGAGTGACCATATTCTAGGGGTTATTGAGCAGGCCAAAAAAGCTGCTTCAACTCCGGCAACGGTTTTGCTTAGGGGTGAAAGCGGTACTGGTAAGGAGCTATTTACTCATGCCATACATAATGCCAGTAAAAGAAGTAAAGGGCAGTTCATCCGTGTAAATTGCGCTGCCCTAACTGACAATTTATTGGAAAGTGAGCTTTTTGGCTATGTTGAAGGAGCTTTCACGGGGGCTAAAAAGGGTGGTCACAAGGGCATTTTTGAAGAAGCAAACGAGGGTACTATTTTTCTGGATGAAGTAGGTGAAATGTCCCTGCATCTCCAGACAAGGCTTTTGCGTGCTCTGCAGGAAAAGGAGATTACCAGGGTGGGGGATAGTAAGCCTATCCAGGTTGATGTGAGGGTAATTGCAGCAACCAATGCCAAGCTGGAGGAACTCATTCAAAAGGGTATGCTGCGAGAGGATTTGTATTATCGTCTTAATGTTCTTCCTATATTTATTCCACCCCTGCGCCATAGAAAAGAGGATATTTTACCCCTGGTAAACTACTTACTGCCCAAATATAATCAGGAATATGGTCGCAATGTAGAAACTATAGCAGACGAAGCTGTGGAGATACTTAAAGGCTATGACTGGCCGGGTAATGTACGTGAATTAGAAAATGTGCTGGCCCGGGGTATAATTAATATGAAATTTAAGGAGACTGTCCTTGAAGCGTATCACTTGCCTGTATTAGATGTGAAAAACAATCATAGTGGGGTAATAATATATCGGGAAGAAGAGCCTCTAATGTCTTATGAAGAATTACATCAGAGATGGGAAAAGTATACCTTACAGAGGGCCTTGGCCAAAACTGGGGGTAGCAGGAAAGAAGCGGCAAAACTGTTAAAAATATCTCTACGCAATCTGTATTACAAGATCCAAATGCATGGTCTTAGCTAATTATATCTGCATTGGTGATTTCCAGTATGTCAAATGGATTTTACAAAAAAGTGCAAAATAGTTCTTTTTTGCAATAATTTGCACTTGTACAACTGCAAAAGTTTGCACCCCAAGGTTATGGGGTGCTTTTATATTTTTAGTAACATCATTGAGCCTTTGCGTAACAAGAGAGTAAATAATAATTACTGCCTTATGCTTTTTAGGCATGTATTTTGCACTGTTATCTATTGATAGTAAAAGACAGGATGATAATTATTTTCCTCCTGTATGTAATAGCCCTTTAGCACGAAGACAATCAAGTAATGAAAGACACAGGAGGAGTTGCTTATGAAAAATTTTCAGGAATTATTGGCAGTAGCAAAAAGTTATGATACCCCAAGGTTAGCTGTTGCAGTGGCCCAGGATGAAGATGTGATGCGTGCTGTAGATGAAGCTTTTAAGGCAGGTCTGGTTGAGCCTGTTTTAGTTGGTGACGAAGAACTGATTGCCTCGGTGGCTGCTAAATTGGAAATAGATTTAGACTCATACAGAATAATTAATGAACAGGATAGCCTGCTGGCGGTCAAAGAAGCAGTTGCCCTGATACGTAATGGAGAGGCTGACATCCTTATGAAGGGAATTGTAGGAACTGCTGATTTATTTAGAGAGGTTTTGGACAGGGAGAGAGGCTTACGCACGGGAAGAATCTTAAGCCATGTTGCTGTGATACAGCTGCAGCGATATCCTAAATTCATTTTAATGACTGATGCTGCCATTAACATTGAGTATAGTATTAGCCGCAAGGTTAATTTAGTTAATAACGCTCTTGAAGTGGCCAGGTTTTTAAAGATTGAAAGGCCCAAGGTGGTCCCTATAGCTGCTATTGAAGTGGTTAATCCTGATATGCAGGCAACGGTGGATGCAGCTGTGCTGTCTAAGATGTGCGAGCGTGGGCAGATTAGGGATTGCATAATTGACGGACCCTTTGCTTTTGATGTGGCTATTTCAGTCGAGGCTGCACTCCATAAGGGTATTCAAAGCCAGGTGGCTGGGGATGCTGACATACTGCTGATGCCCAATATTGAAAGTGGCAATGTCATGTACAAATCTCTGGTTAGCTTTGGAGGGGCCAAGACAGCGGGAATTGTAATTGGTGCAAGTGCACCTATACTTGTTACATCAAGGTCTGATTCAGCAGAAACAAAACTTTATTCCATTGCTTTAGGGGTTTTAATGGCTGCAGACAAGCAGATTTACTAGGAAATTATGCTGCCCGAGAAGGTTGAGCTGAGTTAGTTGAGACTAAGCTGAGAGTGTATTCATGAAAGGAGAAATTTTATGAAAATGCTTGACAATTTCTTTAAGTATGACTATGAACAGCTTGTACTTTGCCAAGATCAAACATCGGGACTTAAGGCCATAATTGCCATCCATGATACCACATTAGGACCAGCTCTGGGTGGAACTAGAAAGTGGAATTATGCATCTGAAGAGGAGGCAGTCATTGATGCTTTACGCCTTTCCAGGGGAATGACATACAAAGCTGCAGCTGCTGGTTTAAATCTGGGGGGAGGAAAGGCCGTGATTTTTAACTCACCCCAGTTAAACAACGAACAGGTATTTAGAGCTTTCGGTAGATATGTAGAAAGCTTAAATGGTCGCTACATCACTGCAGAGGATGTAGGCACATCGGTACAGGACATGGAATATATCAGGAAGGAAACTAAATATGTTACTGGGATTTCCAATGGTAGTGGGGATCCTTCACCAGCTACAGCACTTGGAGTCTGGTATGGAATGAAAGCTATGGCCCAGGAAGTCTATGGTAGTGATTCCCTGGAAGGAAAAACAGTAGCTATGCAGGGAGTAGGGCATGTGGGGTACTATTTATGCAAACATATTGCAAAGGAAGGGGGAAAGTTAATTGTAACTGATATTAATCAGGAAGCCATTAAAAAAATAACAAATGAAGTTGCTGCCGAAGTAGTAAAACCTGAAGAAATATTTGGCGTAAAATGCGATATTTTTGCACCGTCTGCTTTAGGAGCTGTGGTTAATGAGCACACTCTACCGCAGTTTAAGTGTGATATAATTGCCGGCGCTGCTAATAATGTTCTTGAAGATGATCGCCACGGTGAACTTTTGATGCAAAAGGGAATTCTGTATGCACCAGACTTTGTGATAAATGCAGGAGGCCTGATTAATGTTTCAGAAGAACTCCATGGATACAATAAAGAGCGAGCTTATAAAAAGATTGAAACAATTTATTCAAATATTCAGAAAGTACTTGCCATTTCCAAGGAACGTCAGATTCCCGCCAACATAGCTGCTGATAGGATGGCAGAAGAACGCATTGAGAAACTCGGACGCATTCGGAATATATATTTAAATCACTAAACAGGTAGGAATAAGAAGTGGGAAGTGAGTTGTATGTTAGATTTAGGCTATGAATGGCTGCTTGTGATTAACCCTGGTTCAACTTCAACAAAAACTGCAGTATTTAAGGGTGATGACTTGAAGTGGTCAGGGTCTCTCGAGCATACTGTGGATGACCTAAAACCCTATGACCGGATTGTTGAACAGTTTTCTTTTAGAAAGCAGGTTATTGAGAGAGCTTTGATTGAACAGGGTTTTGATTTGCAAGGGTTTTGCGCAGTTGCGGCCAGGGGTGGATTGTTAAAACATGTTCAGGGCGGGACTTATCTAGTGAATGAGCAAATGCTGACTGACCTAAAGGAATGTAAATATGGGGAGCATGCATCCAATTTAGGGGCTTTGGTAGCCAACGAACTCGCATCATCCCATAGGCTGCCGGCTTATATAGTTGATCCAGTTGTAGTTGATGAATTAAATCCATCAGCAAGGATTTCAGGGATGCCTGGAATTTCCCGTAAAAGTATCTTTCACGCGTTAAATCAAAAGGCTGTAGCCAGGCGTTACTGCAGGGAACATAACAAGAATTATGAGGAAGTGAATTTGATTATTGCCCATTTAGGTGGAGGAATTAGTGTAGGAGCTCATGAAAGGGGCAGAGTTGTGGATGTCAACAATGCTCTTAATGGTGAGGGACCTTTTTCACCTGAAAGAGCAGGGGGGCTGCCTGTAGGGGAAGTAATAGGAATGTCCTTTTCGGGAGATTTTACCCAGGATCAACTAAGGAAACAATTTGTAGGGCAGGGAGGTATGGCAGCTTATCTCGGGACTAATGACGCCCGTATAGTTGAGGAAAGAATCCAGGATGGAGATGAAAAAGCAAAGCTTATTTATCATGCCATGGGATACCAAGTAGCTAAAGAAATCTGTGCCTGTGGAGGGGTATTGTTAGGAAAGATGGAAGCAGTGATACTTACCGGCGGGCTTGCCTACAGCAAGATGCTGACAGGTTGGATTAAAGAAAGGGTCAAGTTTCTTGCACCGGTCGTGCTCTATCCTGGAGAGGACGAGATGGACGCATTAGCGCAAGGAGTATTGCGGGTTTTAAGGAGAGAGGAAGAGGCTTTAATTTATTAATAATACATAAGTAAAATAATAAGGTCATATGGGCTGAAGTTACATGACTAGAATTAAAGGTATTTGGGATTAAGGAGGAGAGTACTATGGCAAGAGTTACTTTTCATGAAGATTGGTGTAAAGGGTGCGAACTGTGCAGTGCCTTTTGTCCCAAAAATTTAATAAGTCTAGCTGACAGGATAAATGAAAATGGCTATAGGCCGGCTGCAATTGTTGAAATTGAAAAGTGTACTGGATGTATGGCATGCGCCATTGTTTGTCCGGATGTGGTAATTAAATTGGAGAGAGAGGTGAGTTAAGGATGGTAAAAGTGCTAATGAAGGGAAACGAAGCTATTGGAGAAGCCGCTATAAGGGCTGGCTGCAGATACTTCTTTGGTTATCCTATTACGCCTCAGACGGAATTACCTGAATACTTGGTTAGGAGACTTCCTAAGGTAGGCGGTGTTTTTTTACAAGCTGAGAGTGAAATTGCGGCCATCAATATGGTATATGGAGCAAGTGCTGCTGGGGCGAGAGTCATGACCTCTTCCTCGAGCCCAGGCATTAGTTTGAAGCAAGAGGGAATTTCCTATTTAGCCGGTTCTGAGCTGCCATGCGTAATAGTAAATATAATGCGAGGTGGACCTGGACTTGGTGGTATCCAGCCTGCCCAGGGTGATTATTTTCAGGCAACAAGGGGTGGGGGGCATGGTGATTACAGATTATTGGTTTATGCCCCTGGTTCCGTACAGGAATTAGCTGATCTAACCATAAAAGCCTTTGATAGAGCAGATGCCTATCGCAATCCGGTAATGATTTTAGGAGATGGTATTCTAGGCCAGATGATGGAACCTGTAGAATTTAAGGAATATAAGGCTAAAGGCGTCTATCAAAAACCCTGGGCGACTACAGGTACCAGGGAAGAAAGAAAACCGAATATTGTGAATTCCCTTTATCTTGACCCGGAGGAATTAGAAGAGCATAACTATTCCCTATTAAGCAAGTATGAAACTATAGAAGCAAAAGAAAGGCTTTATGAGCAGTATCTTACATCGGATGCGGATATAGTTTTAGTTGCTTTTGGAACAACTGCAAGGATAGCTAAAGCTGCGGTTAAACAAGCTAGGGAAAGGGATATCAAGGCAGGACTGTTTAGACCTATTACCTTATGGCCCTTTCCAGACACGGAATTAATCAGGGCTATGGTTCCAGGAGCTAAAGCCGTCTTGACTGTTGAACTTAGTATGGGGCAGTTGGTTGATGATGTACGTCTAGCGGTTGGTAGCGAGATGCCTGTTTACTTCTACGGGCGTGCTGGTGGTATGGTACCTAGTACCAAGGGCATATACCAGGAAATTTGCCGTATTCTCGGAATTTCAAGTGAAGTACCACCAGTATTAGAAAAAGGTGTTAGGTATTCCTTCCAAGGAGGAGGCAAGGTATATGATAAAGGCATTTCAAAAATCCAAAGTGCTATCTGATGTGAAGTTTCATTATTGTCCAGGATGTACCCATGGGATAATACATCGCCTGGTAGCAGAAGTTATAGAAGAGCTTGGAGTCATGGGGAGGGCTGTGGGTATTGCTTCTGTGGGATGTTCGGTATTTACTTATAAATATTTCAAAGTAGACATGATCCAAGCTGCCCATGGTCGCGCTCCTGCAGTTGCTACTGGAGTTAAAAGGGTGCACCCGGATAGTGTAGTCTTTTCTTACCAGGGCGATGGAGATTTGGCTGCTATTGGAGCTGCAGAGATTGTTCATGCAGCTGCCCGTGGAGAAAACATTACCATAATTTTTGTGAACAATGCCATTTATGGAATGACAGGAGGGCAAATGGCGCCAACAACTCTTGTCGGTCAAAACAGCACCACCACAGGACCAGATGGACGAGAAAAAGGCCATTCCGGTAGTCCGCTGCGTGTATCTGAAATGTTGTCAACTATAGAAGGTTCTGCGTATATAGCTAGGGTGTCCTTGCACAATCCGGGTAATATTAACAAGGCTAAAAAGGCCATCAAGAAGGCCTTTGAAGTTCAGCTTCAGGGAAAAGGATTTTCCCTGGTGGAAGTCTTATCTACCTGCCCCACCAACTGGAAAATGACACCCATTGCTGCCATGCAGTGGCTTAAAGATAGTATGGTTCCTCAGTTCCCCTTGGGTGAATTCAAAATACCTGTGGAGGTGGGCTAAATGCTGCATGAGATTATTATAGCAGGGTTTGGCGGACAAGGAGTCATGTCAATGGGACAACTGCTTACCTATGCCGGTATGCTCGAAGGAAAGCATGTATCCTATATTCCCTCTTACGGACCGGAAATGCGGGGAGGAACGGCTAATTGTACCGTGGTCATTTCTGATGATGAAATTGGTTCGCCAATTGTAACAGAACCCAACTGTGTAATTGTCATGAATTTGCCTTCCTTGACAAAATTTGAACCGGCTCTTGTGCCAAAAGGAGTGCTGCTTGTAAATTCTTCCATGATTAAAGAGGAATATTTGAGGAGAGATATCAAGGGTTACCAGGTTGCTGCTAATGAGCTGGCAGGTGAGTTGGGAAATGACAAGGTGGCCAATATGGTTATGCTGGGGGCTTTCTTAAAAGCAACGGCAGCTGTTTCTCCCAAAGCTGTGATTGAATCACTAAAAAAGGTCTTGTCCAAAAGGAGGCATAACCTTATTCCTTTAAATAAGAAAGCTTTGGAACTAGGTGCTAGTATAGTCTGACAGAATTCTAGCAACCCATGTTCTCTATATATAGGTCATGAAAGACCCCCGTTTCGCAAGATAAACAGATGGGGGTCTTTACATTGGGTTATGCTAATAGAGATTTTCAAATTTAATTCGCAAATAAATATTTACAGCGAAATACTGGTATAGTATACTCTTAAATAGAGTATATCAGGAAGCTTTCTTATTGCTAAAATGGCTAGCTTTAGTGTATGCGTAAATCAACAAAGGGGAGTGTTCATCATGGAAGCAAAATTTTTTATTAAAACAAATCGTATTTTTACTCCATTAAGAAATTGGTCGTGGGTATTTATCCTATTGGTAGCTTTTGCTGGGCTTTGGTATCCAAAATTAGGACTACTTATGATTCCGGTAATGATAGCGTTACCAATATTTGGTTTCAAAAAAGGAAAGTTTTGGTGTGGCAATATTTGCCCTCATGGAAGTTTATTTGATCGTTTTATTCTTCAGGTAAGTGCTAATAAGAGGATTCCTTCTTGGGCTATATCAAAAATTACCATAGGGTTAGCACTATTTTGGTTCATGTATATGCTGGGCAATAGACTTGTAAAAGTATCTGAATTATGGGGTTCTACACCATTTCTTGATAAACTAGGATTTATATTTGTAATGAATTACCTAGTAGTAACAATAGTCGGTACAATTTTGGCAGTTTTTATATCGCCAAGAACATGGTGTAGATTTTGCCCCATGGGTAGCGTGCAAATTCTTTTATATAAATTAGGAACATTATTAGGAATGAATAAAGCTAGTGATGAAAAGGTTACTATTGCAAGCACAGAAGCCTGTCATAAATGTGCCAAGTGTTCAAGAGTTTGTCCGGTTCAATTAACTCCATATCTTGAGGTTTCGGAAAACAACCAGTTAAATAATGCTGCCTGCATCAGATGTGGTACTTGTGTTGTAAACTGTCCAGCTAAAATTCTTTCACTTAATAGTGAAGAAGAGGCCATAAACATTTCAAAAACTATCAGTCTTGATGGCTACAGAAATAGAAAAGAAATCCTAGCAACAATAAGTGATATCAATTATTTGGATAATAATGTACGAGAGTATATTTTTGAACTCCGAGCTAAGCTAGACTTTAAGCCAGGTCAATTTATTCTAGTAAAAATTCAAGATAATCCTGAGATGTATAGAGCATATTCAGTCTCAGACTATGATGAAAATTCGAAAAAGGTAAGAATAACAATTAAGCAAGCTCCAAATGGTTACGGTACAGGCATTATCTTTAATAGTTTTAAGAAAGGTGATAGTGTTCAAATATCTGGACCGATGGGCAATGAACTTGTGGTCGATAAGGATGCAGACAAAGTTGTCTTTGTAGCAGGTGGAATAGGAATTACACCTTTTGTTCCTCTAGTAAGAGAAATGATAGAAAAGAGAAGTAATATCAAAGACGTTAAGTTAATATATGGAGTGAATAAAGAAGATGAGTTTCTGTATGATGAATTCTTCAAAGAAATAGAAAATAAAAATGACAATTTTGAGTATATAAAAGTGGTTGCCATGGATGAGCAATGGCAAGGCAGAAAAGGTTTTGTTACAGATGTTTTAAAAGAAATGCAATTTGAAGATTATAAGATTTATCTTTGTGGCCCACTACCCATGACCAATGCAACTTTAACTGTATTGTCACAATTAGGTGTAAATAACCAAGATATCAACTATGAAAGTGCGTAGGGTCAGGCTTGACAAATTGACATTTTTTCTTCCAATCTTCTGTGACTACAATTGAAAACAAACACCCCCAGCTAACCTTGGGAGCAATATGCTCCTAGGGGCTGGGGGTTTTTTTATTAGGCAAGAAATACTCTTTAAGTTTCTTTGTTATAATTCTTTTGTCATTATTAGTATTCATTCCATCACTTCCATATCAATTTGATAATTAACCTGATTATATCTTAATTACCTTTTTCTAGCAATAAGGTCAATGGTGGGACAATAGAAGTATTTTGTTAAAAAATGTTTGGGAGATTCAATAGACTTTTGTCGTAGTAATATATAGGAGACAGTTGAAGGGGGTTCAAGATGGAAATTACTGACGAAAATGTAATACAACAATTAAAATATAAAAATCAAGATGCCTTAGAGTACATAATGGATACTTATTCTGCTGGTGTTTATGGATTAGCCTGTAACATCCTTAAGGATCTTGGGCAGCAGGAAGATATAGAGGAATGTGTTAGCGATGTTTTTGTGTCTGTTTGGGAAGACTGTCACCATTATAACCCAATCAAAGGTTCAATAAAAACCTGGCTGCTTATCTTAACAAAGTATAAAGCCTTAGATTATCGTAGGCAGATGTATGGAGAGAAAAGGATTACTAGAGCAGATAATGTTGAAAAATTAGTTTCTCCTAAAATGGTGGAAAATGAGATTATTTTGAAAGAGGAAATAAGCCAGATTACTGCAATTATCGATCAACTAGGAGATAAAGATCAGCAAATTTTCTATAAGCGATATTTTTTGTATGAAACCATAGACAAAATTGCTGGGCAGCTAGGATTAACTAGACACGCAGTAGATAATAGGCTGTGGCGTATTCGAAAGATTTTAAAAGAAAACGTAGCAGAGTAAAAAGGAGGGATCTAAGTGAAAGACTATGAGGATAAAGATATTATTTCTTTAATGGATAGGGTGGAGGAACAAAAAATGGTACAAATTATGGAGCAGAACAAGGGAGATGTTTCTAACGAGCTTCCAGATGATATTTTAAATAACATAAAAGCTAAAACCTATAAAAAAATTGGAGTAAGTAGTATGCCTCAGCCTCAAAAGAAAAGCAATTTGTCTTTTAAGAGCTCTGCAAAAATGTGGAAAAACTTAGTTGCTTCCTTGTTGATTTTGGCTCTATTGGGAATTACTATTGTAGGTTATGAGCCGGCATTGGCAAAGGTTAAGCACTTTCTTCAATATATTCCTGGAATGGGTATTGTCCTCGAAGATGAAGGTGAAGCCCCAAGGTATGTTTTAGAGAAATCTATAGTAGAGAATATAGGAAATGGCATGATAGAAATTAAAGGAGTTATTATTGATAATGATAGGACCATTGTTACTATTTCCGGTAGCAATTTACCCATATATAAAGATATTAGGTTTAAAGATATTGATGGTCTAGAATACAAAGCAGATGGTTATTCAATAAGTAGTAGTGGAGCAGGCCCAAGCCTAGGTAAACCCAACATTTGGGAGGGCACTTATGTTTATGAAGGTACAATAACTAACATTAATGGTCTTAGAGTAGTATTATTAGATGGTGAGATTATTGATCTACCCATACCTTTGGTTAAAGCAGAAACCTATAAAAGCTATGCTGAAATGGGGCCTACAGTTACTGTTGAAGATCTAAGTGTAACTGCCATTACTACATTAATGGATGATAAACTACAGGTTAATCTAATCTCTCCTCCACAGGCAGGCAGGAAAATAAATGCTTATGGTGGTAATCCTAATGTCTCTAATGATGGAGAGGTAATGACGCTCAAAAATATAAACAATGAGGAGTTTAAAATATCAGCACCAGGAATGTATTCTCCGCCTTTAAGCGAATTCTATTTTGATATAGATGGTAGTGCAGAAAAAGAATATTTGTTGTCAATTCCATTCATAGAGACTGTTTATGAAGCTAATGCATCGCTTAGTCTAGATATTCCAAAAGAAGGGTTAGTAGAAATTAATGAAGAAGTGGAATTAGCTGGTTATCCAATAAGCTTTAAAAGCGTTGAACGAACTGATGAGGGACACATACGTATATTTGTAGATTTAAATTATGATGAAAAAAAGGATAACAACCTTATTGGCTTTAGGATGGATAAGACAAAGGTGTCATTTAGCTTAACTGAGATGAAGCCTCCCAAACGAGTTACGGGATGGGGGTATACTATAAATGAAAAAACGAGAGCAATGGAATTTTTAGATATATCATTACCAGGAGATGCTGACGTGAGAAAACTCAAACTGTATTTACATGAACCAGTAGTAGTAAAAAATGGTCCTTGGGATTTAGAAATAGCTCTTCCATAGAATTGTCGTAACCTATTTTGATGAGATAGCCTCACACATATAATTGGCAGATACCTATGCAATGCTTATATAAAAGGATAAATTTGGCTGGAACAAGAGGGTGTTTCTTTTCGTCTATAATACTGTAAGGCCTAAAATAAAATCACTTAAGTGGAGGTCAAAGATGAAAAGTAAAATATTTATTGTTATCACGCTTCTGCTAATATTTATTCCTAACATTGTAGGAGCTGCTGAAAGTGAGTTTCGTATCTTTATCAATGATGAACAATTGAGCATTACTAGTGACATGGGGAGACCTTTTATTGACGATCAATCTAGAACTCAAATTCCATTAAGGGCAGTTAGTGAAGGGTTAGGAAAAGAAGTTAGGTGGGATGGTATCAATAAAAAGGTTACTATTGTCAACTCTAATAATCAAGAAATCCTTCTTGCTATTGGTAGTAACAAGGTAATTACCCCTAATGATACTATCACAATGGATACAGAGGCTGTAATTGTAGGAAGTAGGACTTATGTACCTTTAAGATTTGTTAGTGAAGCATTAGGATATGTTGTTGATTACCAGAAGAAAGGGTATCATAGCATAAGTATTACGGATGCTATTGCTGAAACCAAATTTTATAGGCCTGATTATCAAGCTTTGTCTGCTGAGATTTCAGATTGGATAGAGTTTTCCAAGGAACTACCCCTAGTCCAGGAAAAGGAATACGATGGCAAAAGATTTATCCTGATTACTGAAGGAATGAAACCAACAGGCGGATATTCGGTAGAGGTAGAGGAAGTAGAAATTGTTGACCAAGAATTAGTAATAAAAGTAAAATCAATTGAACCTGGAGAAGATGACGTTGTAACTCAAGCAATTACCCATCCATACGATTTAATTGTAGTTGAAAATACAGAACTGCCTTTAAAGTTCGTGGATGTAGACGATGAAGACAGGTATTTTATGGGTTTATTAGGTATTGATGAGATTGATAGCCCTATCGTGGCTTCATCAGACTGGATTAAAGTTTTTGAGCCAGAACTAAATGAAGAAGTTGAGGGAACATTTAAATTAGCAGGAATTGCAAGTGTATTTGAAGGGACTGTCAGCTATGAGCTGATAACCGATACAGGCGATGTAGTGCTTGAAGGTTTTACAACAGCAGCTATGGGTGACTGGGCTTATTTTGAAGAGGAAATCCAAATTCCCGAGGATTTGGATGATACTGAGTTATTCTTAGAGTTGTATAGTGAGAGCATGAAAGATGGTTCAAAAATGTTTACAGTTACTATTCCATTAACTATAGAGCTCTAAAGTTTTCACTAAAAAGGGGGCGTAACGAAGCTTTAGTTTCGTCGCCCCCTTGTTTTACTTTATGTCCTAAGAGCACTTAAGCTCCAGGGATCTTAGGTTGTTCTTCAGGTTTTTCCCTTTTGATAAGTCTTTTTCTCCCGTTTCTAGTAATAAAAAGGGAAAATATTATCAGACAGATGGCAAGGGTAACTCCAATCATATTTATAAATACATCAACCGTACTTGAGTACCTACCATCTACAAAAGACTGCCTATATTCATCCAGAAAGGATAAAACGCCCCCTCCTATAAAAGAGAGTACCAATGCAAAGGCTGACTTTCTAATATATTGATGAAGTAGAAAGAATATGGCAGTAGTAATTATAAAGAAAATAGATATGTGAGCTAACTTACGTAGAAAGAATTCTATAATAATGGGGTTTTCGCTGGCATATCTAAAAAAATCTCTAGTTAAAGTGTCAATGTGTCCTAATTCTCCAAAGTTAAGAGGGATACGTGCTGCTATCCACTCAGAAAACCTTACAACAGTAAGATCTAACCTTAACAGTATTGAGTTGATAAACTTCAGTACTGGTAGCACTCTTAAACCTGGAATTGATGATAAAAAATATAAAGTTCCTATTAAAAATAATACTACAATCCATGCACTCTTCTTCATAAGCATAGCCCCATTTCGCATATCTACATATAGTTTATAATAATATAATATCATATGGCTGCTAAGATGAATAACCAGTTATTTTGTGCTATCAAATATTAAGTGGGTATTTCCCATACTTCTTAACACCCCTTGCCATGGCTAGGACATTTTCAGTCTTAACATAATGGGGCAAGCAATTTGCACTTCCTAAAATATAACCACCATTTGCTCCAGCTGCTTTTATACACCTTAGTACTTCTTCCTCCACATCTTCAGGAGTGCCACGTGTTAGTGCATAAGTGAGATCTACATTGCCCCATAGACACACTTTATGGCCATAGGTTTCTTTAATAACTTTAAGATTCATAGATAAGGGGTCGATTGGATGAATGCAGTCCATTCCCAAGGTTAATAAATCATCCATTATGGGTATTATATTTCCGTCACTATGAAAGACCCAAGGTATTTTACATGAATCAGAAATCTGTTTGACCTTGGGAACAAAAACATCTCTAAAGATCTGTGGGGACACTAATGGACCACTATTATATGCGATGTTATTATAGGTGCTAATAAAATCAATCCCGACAGAATTTAACCGTTCAACAATGCTACAATTCCATTCAATATAACGATCTAATACCTTTTCAACTAACCTCAAATTATCGTATAATGCGTAGGAGAATGTTTCGATTCCCATTGAATGAAGAACACAATCAATCCCCCAAGTCATATATACATAAAGTGCTAAATCTTCCTTCCCATAATGCTCAACAAACTTCTTTACAGGTTCGTACAGCTTTTCATCATGGGGGTCAGGAAAAACCATTATCTCTAAATCATTTTCTGTTTTTATTAATCCATCCATAAGAAATTCATGTCCATCCTTAACTATTTTATTACAGAATAGTGGAGACCAATATTCCAGAGTTCTTAAATCCATGGCATCCAATCCTAATCTACGAGAAAACTCTAAATCACTATACTCAGTAGTACCCATTATTTTCTCTCTTACTTCTAGACCTACGTCATCCATAAAAGGTATCTGATCTGGTTGTTTTAATTGAAATGCGGCCAAAACTCTTTCTCTTGATGTCATTTGTTTCACGTATATGCCCCCTAGAATATCAACAGTATCTTAGCGCGGAAATCTGTGCTTATTAGTTTCTCCAAAGTAGTTATATTTCCTGTAGGAATTTAGTAGAAAATCTACTTCTTTAAGGAGGAATACCCCTCCCATAATGGGAATTATTAATAAAGAACAAATTAAAGGAGTCAGCCATGAAAATATTAAAAAACGACTGGAATGAGTTATTGGGACAAGAGTTTCAGAAGCCTTATTACATAGAATTAAAAGAGTTTCTTATAAGTGAATATCAATCCCGGGCTATCTATCCAGATAAGCATCATATTTTTAATGCGCTGCATTTTACCCCATATTCTCAGACAAAGGTAGTAATTTTGGGGCAGGATCCATACCATGGTCAGGGACAGGCCCATGGTCTCAGCTTTTCTGTTCAGCCTGGTGTTGCACCACCCCCATCTTTGAAAAACATTTTTAAGGAGCTAGAAGCTGACCTGGGTTGTACAATTCCCAACCATGGATATTTAGTACCCTGGGCTAACCAGGGGGTATTACTGATAAATGCAGTATTGACTGTTCGTGCTAGTGAAGCAAATTCCCACAGGGGAAAGGGCTGGGAGATCTTTACTGATAAAGTTATTTCGTTATTAAATCAGAGGGAGCAGCCAGTTGTCTTTATTCTATGGGGTAAGCATGCTCAGGAAAAACAGGCGCTAATTTCAGCTCCTAGGCATTTAATAATTAAAAGTCCCCATCCAAGTCCATTTTCAGCAACTGGAGGATTTTTCGGAAGCAGACCTTTTTCTAGAACTAATAGATTTTTAAAGAAAAATGGGCAGGATGAAATTAGCTGGCAACTACCAAGCTTAAGTGAACTGCAGAGCAATATTGATAACCATAAATGATATAATATACAAGATTTTTCATATTAAGAATTTTAATATAACAAAAGTAATTATTGTTGGGAGGAATGGCAGGTGGGTGAAAGTGAAGGTGGACTGTTTAATGTTATTGCCCCGATTTATAACCTGTTTTTCAATTATCAAGTAAAATATTATGAAAAAATACTAGCTAGGGTTAAAAATGAAATTGATGTATCCCAATATGAAAGTATAATAGATATAGGGTGTGGAACTGGCGCTCTAAGTCAGGTATTATACGAAGAAGGACTTAAGGTTACTGGAATTGATGCCGCACAAAAAATGATAAAACAAGCAAAGAAAAGATTAAATAAAGACATCAATTTGGTTCATGCAAGTGCATTAGAACCCATTCCTTTTGAGGATAAAAGCTTTGATATTGCAATCTCATCCTATGTAATACATGGAATGAAAGGATATGAACGACAAAAGGCTTACGCCCAAATGAGTAGAATTGCAAAGCACCGGGTAATTGTTCATGATTACAATGCAAATAGAGCAATTCCTACTGACCTAGTTGAATGGCTCGAAGGAGGGGATTATTTTAACTTTATAAAGAATGCTAAGGCTGAAATGGCCCAAAGTTTTGAAGAAGTTCAGGTAATCAACGTGGGCACACGCGCAGCATGGTATATCTGCACCCCACAATAGGGTCAGGCTTGACAAATTGACATTTTTTTCGACCGCTATGTGCGTAGTGAAAGGAGGTGTGAGAAAATTGAGAATTGGTTTAGCTTTAGGAGCAGGTGGTGCCAAGGGGATGGCTCACTTAGCTTTTCTCCAGGCAATGGAAGACTTGGGGGTAAGACCTACAATAATATCTGGTTGTAGCATAGGAGCTCTCATTGGAGCTTATTATGCTGCTGGGTTATCGCCTAAAGATATAAATAGTATCTTACTTGATATCGACTTAAAGGATATGACCAAATTTTTGGATTTCTCATTTTTTGACTCTTCAGGAATTATTAAAGGAAAGGGTGTCGAAAACTTTATTCGAAATACTTTGCCAGTACATGAATTTAAGGAATTAAATATTCCACTAAAAATTGTGGCTACAGACTACTGGAAAAGGGAAGATGTTATTTTCGAAAGTGGAGATTTGATAAAACCAATTAGAGCTAGTATATCCATCCCAGTTTTGTTTGAAGCAGTATCACATAACGACACAATCTTAATAGATGGGGCCACAACTAACCCAGTTCCATATGATATTTTAAAAGATAAATGTGATCTAATAATTGCTATTGATGTAACTGGGAAATATACTCCATCACCTACAAGGGGTATTTCTAGTAGGATAGAAATGATTATAAATACTCTTCAGATTATGCAATCAGCTATCGTTAAATGCAAGGGAGTTGACACGGCTGTTGCCATATTTGCACAACCTGAATTAGAAAATATAAATGTGTTAGACTTCCATAAACATGAGGAGATTATGCTGAGTGTCATGCCTCATGTAGTAAAATTTAAAAAGGATTTAAAAAGTAAACTAAACCTATAATAGGGTCAGGATTGACAAATTGACATCCAAAATTTAAGCCAGAGGTTTACTATAATATCGGATAATGTAGCTACTAACCAGGAAGGTTAAGGGGAATAAGATCAAAAGCTGCAAAACAGGTACTAGTCCAATGGGACTTTCTAGAACTAATGGCATAAAGTCACTATACACCCATCTTCCCTGATCTAAGGCGCTTATTTCAAAGTAAAAACTCAGGAATAGTGCGTATAAAATCATTATTACACGGTCCTTCGAACTCCATCTATGCAATAACCAATTAGAATTTTTGTTAAGTACTGCTAATAGGCAGAACAATATCACGGACATAACCATATCTCCAAAGGTTGCACTTACCATTAGCAATAGATGTTCGGTACTGTTAGTGTCGTCCATCGCATAAAAAGTACCACATACCCAGTATTCCCATAGCCCCTGAAAAATGAGAGAAACAATTATCACGATTAAAATGTTCCTTAAAAAGTACTTCATAATTTTTTTAACTCCCTTACCATATTTTTCTGATATGTTTATTATACATTTTCTCAACCCTTTGTGGGAGGTTCCTAAGAAAACTTTAGTAGGGCTATAAACAGGATTCTTGACTTCAGGTGGATTTTCCCACAGGATTAGTTCAACTACAGTACAATAAATTTGGCAATAGAAAGTTTTGGAAGAATTAATATCATGGTATAATAAATTTATTGAAAACACAAAATATTTATTTGTAAAAAATCATAAAAATTCTATAAGAGTCTAACATAATAATTATTTTTTAGGTAAAACAGTAGATAGGCAAATAGTGATGTTCTGGTCATTTAAAGTAAATCAAATAATTTTAAGAACATGAAATCAAGTGAAAAAGGAAGCAACTAGTATTTTAAATCATAGGGGAATGGTAGCTAAAATGTTAGAGAAAAAATAACAAAAGCTTAATAAATTGCGAAGCTGTAAGAAAGGATAAAATTTTATCCGATGGCTAACTACCACTAGCCTTGCATGGGTTCAGCTATGCCAACAAGTTGACAAGTTTCACTCCAAGACTCCCACCTCTTGCTCTGCACTGGTATTTCTACGTATTGTAAAAAACACAATACTAGAACTACTGGCGGCTCTGCACTGGTATTTCTACGTATTGTAAAAAACACAATACTAGAACTACTGGCGGCTCTGCACTGGTATTTCTACGTATTGTGAAAAACACAATACTAGAACTACTGGCGTAGTGGGAGATAAGTGGTACTAAGCCCCTGGATAACGGTTTCTAATATTCAGATGGAGTCATTCAGTGAAACTTAGTTCAGGTGCTTTTTCCTGAACTCTAGTTGAACTAATCCTGTGGGAAACTCCACCTGAATAAAAAATCCTGTTTATTATTAGGGAGGAGCAAATGTTATTAAAAGAATTGCAGTCAGCACTTGATTTTTCCTATGATGGAATCTACATTACAGATAGAAATGGTATTACAGTCTATGTGAATAATTCATATGAGCGAATAACGGGTATTAGGAGAAGTGAGTTTGTTGGTAGACATATTCAGGAACTTGAAAAAAGCGGAATGTTTTCGCCGATTATAACTCCTTTTATATTAGAGAAAAAAACTCCCATCACTATAAATCAGATTATGAAAAACGGTAAAAAAGTTGTAATTACAGGTAACCCCGTCTTTGATGAAAAAGGAAAAATATCTTTCGTAGTCACTAATGTAAGAGATGTCACAAAAATAGAAACACTCTCTGCAGAAATAGCAAGGCACAAAGAACTAAATAGCGAGTATCTAAATAAACTGACACAACTTAAGAAAGAAAAGGAAATTTCAGAAAGTATTGTTTTCCGAAGTTCCATAATGAAGAATGTGATTAGTTTAGCATCTAAAGTGGCAAAACTTGACACTACAGTATTAATTACAGGAGAAACAGGCGTTGGCAAAGAGGTACTAGTGAACTATCTGCATCACTTAAGCGATAGAATGAATAAGAGGATAGTTACGGTTAACTGTGGGGCCTTAGCACCCAATCTATTGGAAACTGAGTTGTTTGGTTATGTAAAAGGTGCTTTTACTGGAGCTATATGTAAAAATAAACTTGGGCTGTTTGAAGTTGCGGATAAGGGGACAGTTTTTCTTGATGAAATTGGAGATATGCCTTTGGGCTTGCAAGTGAAAATCTTGCGTGTATTGCAGGAAGGTGAGATTAAAAGAGTAGGTAGTACGGATACAATCAAGGTTGATGTGCGTATCATAGGTGCAACCAATAAAGATCTTTACCAAATGGTAGCAGATGGCAAGTTTCGTAAGGACTTGTTCTATCGTTTAAACGTGGTAAATATTGAAATACCGCCATTAAGAAATAGAACTGACGATATTGCACCATTAGCTTACCACTTTTGCAAGTATTTTAACAATAAATATCAATTAAATAGAAAATTAACAACGGACTTAGTTGATGTATTGATGGAATATTCATGGCCTGGCAATGTAAGAGAACTTCAAAATACTATGGAAAAACTAGTTGTTCTATCAAGTGAAAATGAACTTTCAATTCAGGATCTTCCAAAAACAATAAGGGAGGGCACAAGTGAATTACATTCTAAGGATGAAAAACTTACAACAGATAAATTGATAGTAATAGAAGTTGAAAACCATGATGATATAGAAGTAGCAGTTAAAAACATGCACAAAATTAGTGACAAAAGAAATTATCCATTACTTATTATTGACAGTCAAAAAACATCACTACAGGAAATGCAAACACTATTTAACAGTAAGAGTGGCGGTACTATATACATATCCCAAGTTAATGTAGAAGCTCTAACGATATTAATAGAACTTTTAAATGCAAGCAGAAATAGTATGCGTATTATATGCTCAGTTAATAGAAATGTAATGAATAGTATTAAAGAAAAAAAGAAATACGAAAGATTGCTCAAGAGCATTGAAATGATTAAGCTTAGTCTTCCAGTACATAATCATCCTAATGGGTCTGATATTACTACTCAAATAAAATATTATTTTGATTATTTTTGTAATAAGTATAATATTCAAAGTGAGTTGCCTACCACTATTCAAGTTATTTTGGCTAATCACCCGTGGCAGGATAAAGATGAGCTAAAAGGAGTTGTGGAAAGTTTAGTGCTTAAGAATGCTAAGGAGATAGAACTATATCATTTACCAGAGAATATTTATGATATATACTCTAAAAATCAGGTTCCTATAGCTGTAAATTGCATAATGCCTCTAAAAGAGGCTGTGAAATTGTTAGAAGAACAACTAATAGAAATGGCAATAAAGAAACATGGTTCTAAAAGAAAAGCCGCTATGAAATTGGGAATGAGTCCATCAGCTGTATTAAGAAAACTTGAAAAACACAAGAAGTATGATAAATGATTCAAAGTGATGCAAATTAGCAACACTATGATGCTATTAAGCACCATGGTGTTGCTAATTTGCTTTTGAGAGGTAGGAATTTTCCAGGCTATATATTTTGGGTTAAATGGATTAAGATTACCAGATACTCCCAGAGTAAGTGTCTAAGATTTTTTTGGTGAATAAGCAGTTTTGGCACATTGATTGCATTTGTTATATGATTAAGTCTTCATTGAGTAAATTAGCAAAATTACTTAAAGGGTTTTAAGAAAAATGTAAGGGAGGAGTAGTTAAATTGAATGTACAGAGCATAAATACAATTGGTATAGCAGGAGCCGGAACAATGGGGGCGACAATTGCTCAGATTTTTGCCCAATTCCAATATGAGGTTATTGTTTATGATTATGCTGAGGAAGGTTTAGTAAGAGGTAAAGAAATTGTCAAAAATAATCAAAATAATCTGATTAATCAATCCTTGTTGAGTGAGGATAAAGCTCAACAGGCTATAAATAGAATCGTGTTTACAACAGATATAAATAGTCTCTCCAGCGTAGATTTGTTGGTAGAATGCATTAGTGAAAATCTAAATCTAAAACAAGATTTTTTTGAAGAGATAAGTAATGTGGTTAGGGAAGAAGCCATACTCACTACTAATACATCAGGGTTAAGTATTAACAAAATTGCTATGAAAACAAAAAACAAGATAAGGTTTGCAGGAATGCATTGGTGGAATCCTCCTCATCTTATTCCTTTAGTAGAGATAATTAAAGGGGATTATACTTCTATAGATATTGTAAATATCTTGATTGACATAACAAAACAACTTAAAAAAATGCCAGTTATTGTGAAAAAGGATATACCTGGTTTTATAGGAAATCGATTGCAGTATGCTTTGCTAAGAGAAGCTTTACACATTATACAGGAAGAGGCAGCATCCCCAGAGGATGTAGATAATACAATGAAATACGGTTTAGGTTATAGATATGCAGGCTTAGGTCCGATTGAAACCTGTGATCTTGGTGGAATAGATGTTTTTAATAATGTTGGGTCATATTTGTTTAAGGACTTAAATAAAGATATTGAAATACCTAAAAAACTTCAAGATTTATACTTGCAGAATCATCTAGGAATTAAAACTGGCAGGGGGTTCTATGAATACTCTGGAGATAAAGACAAAGAAGCGTTAAGAAGAAGAGACACCCATTTTGTTAAGATGTTGAAATACATATATTCTGACTTACTAGTATGAGTATTAGAGTTTAAAGGGCTATTTAAAAAAAATTAAAAGGGGGTAGTGAAAATTGTCAGATAAGACGGAAATTGTGCGTAGTGATGGAAGAGGAATTTTGGCTGGAGATTATTTAAATGAAGAAAGAGACATTACTAGGGAACAATGGCTAGAAGATAGCTTCCCAGAATGGGGGACGTTTTTAAACAAGCAGATTGAGTCTTTTGAAGTTCCTAAAGAGCAGGTAGCCCTATGGTGGCTAGGCGGTCCTTCATGGGTTTTAAAAACAGATGCAGGGGGAATTTTCTTTATTGATGTGTATTCAGGTCCTTCTATGTATACTTCCTATTATTATTGTGGTGTTTGCAAACAGTCAGGAGCTGAAAGTATTGATTGGTTACGATTGAACCCTCAACTAATAGATCCATGGAAGTTCAATAGGCTTGACGGAGTATTCTGTACTCATAAACATCAAGATCATTGTGATATTTATACGACCAAAGCCACACTAAAAACAACGAGTTGTAAGTTCTATGGACCACCTGATACTGCTGAAAAACTTCGCCGCTTCAAGGTTCCAGAAGATAGATTAGTTGTGACACGGGTAGGTGAGTCAATTAAGGTACCTGGAGCAGAAGTAGAATTCTTAATCAACTATGATGAAACAGTCATCCGTACTGGTACGACTAATGAGGTACAACCATACGAGCACATGGCAACGAGCTTTCTGTTTAAAACCTCTGGGGGGAATATTCTCTTTCTTGGTGATACTTGGTACCACGATGGATATAGAGCGGTTGGTGAAAATCATGATATCGATGTGGCAATATTTGATATGGGTTCTAATGCCCCTGGAGCTACTGATAAAATGCCACCTTATGACTGTGCCAGACTTGGGGCTACCCTTGATGCAAAATTACTAATTCCGGATCACTATGATAACTGGGCCAACACGGCTGGTGATCCTGAACTGCTTGTTAACCAATTTGAAAGAATAGTATCTGAAAATACACCTCATATTAAAACAGCTATTTTACGTCCTGGTGCCTGCTTCTTGTATCCCAAAGATCAAGATATCAAGCGCTATCGGTACCCAGATTGGAGAGAAAGATATAATGTACAACGATCCTTATTGTACGGACCAAGGGCTAAGGATAAATAATAAGAATATAAGGGAGGTAAAAAATAGTGGCTGAAACTTCCTATCTTAATGCAAAAGATGTTAATGAGGCTGTTGATTTGCTATCCAGCTATCATCATAAAGCGAAGATAATTGCTGGGGGAACGGACCTTATGGTTAGCTTCAATAGAGGCGGACAACTACCGGAGGCTTTAATTTATATCGGAGATATTAATTTGAATTATATTAACCAAGATGAAGAAAACCTGGTAATTGGGTCAACTACTACACTCTCAGATTTGTTGAAGTCGGGAATTATAAAAGAACATGCGGGAATTTTAGGTGAGGCAATAAAGAATATGGCCTCAGTAGCTGTTAGAAATAGTGGAACCATAGGTGGCAATATTTGCAATGCTTCACCAGCTGCCGATACTGCAGTTCCGTTGCTAGCTTTGGGTGCCAGCTTAATATTGATTTCAAAAAGTGGGGAAAGAGTAATAGATTGTGAAAAGTTTTTTGTTGGACCCGGTGAAACAGTACTGACCTCTGATGAAATTTTAAAAGAGATCATTATTCCTAAAAAAGTTAATATCAAATGGGCTTATAAAAAACTCGGTCGCAGGTTAGCGGATACTTTGTCTGTCGCTTCGTCAGGGGTGACAATGCAAATAGAAAATGGTAAATGTAAAGACGTTAGGATTGTACTTGGAGCAGTAGCGCCAATTCCACTTGTGTCTAACAATGCAGCAAAAATATTGGAGGATAAAGTCCTTGATACATTAGCTATTGAGGCTTCTGCTTCTGCTGCTTCTGAGGAAACTAAACCTATAGATGACGCAAGATCAACAGCTTGGTACAGAAAACGTGTGAGTAAGGCTCTGGTAAAAAGTTTACTTAATCAAATTGCTGGAGAGGGGGACGAGTAGATGCAAATGCTAAGTATAAAGGTTAATAACCAAAGCTATAGGGTTGAAGTAGAGGAAGACATGAATCTATTGGAAGTATTACGGGATAAGCTATTTATTACTAGTCCCAAAGCAGGTTGTAATACTGGAGATTGTGGTGCGTGTTCTGTTTTGCTCAATGGGAAACTTGTTAAATCGTGCATTACTAATGCTCTAAGCACTCAAGGTAAAGAAGTTTTTACAGTTGAAGGATTGGGTAGACCAGGTAATTTACATCCTCTTCAGAAGGCGTTTCATGAGGTATATGCATCTCAATGTGGTTTTTGCACACCGGGTATGCTTTTGGCTGCCAAGGCTTTATTAGACGAAAATCCTTCTCCAAATGAAGAAGAAATAAAAGAAGGTTTAGCAGGAAACCTTTGCCGTTGTACAGGGTATGAAAACATTATTAAAGCTGTAAAAGAAGCGGCTAAAGAAGTATCCGAAACTGGTAATCACTGTCGTTGCAATATGATTAGTAATGTCTTAGACACAGTTATGCCTGCTATTAAGAATGAGAAATGTATTAAGGGGGGTGAAATATAATGGAACAAAGACTGGTTGGTAAAAGCGTACCTAGACACGAAGGACTAGATCATGTAACAGGAAACACTAGATATGTTGATGATGTTATTATTCCTGGAGTTCTGGTCTGTAAAGGCTTAAGGAGTCCAGTAGCTAAAGGTACGGTTCAAAGAATTGATACTTCAGTTGCTGAAAGGCTGCCAGGTGTTTTTGCAGTTATAACCAGCAAGGATGTTCCCAGTAATGTTTATGGAGGGGATCAACCTGTTTTTGCAAAGGATATTCGCTTTAGAGGTGAATTGTTAGCGGCAGTAGCAGCTGTAGATGAAGATACTGCTGAGGAAGCAATTAAACTGATAAAAGTTGATATTGAAGAGGGAACTCCTGTGTTTGATCCTCTAGAAGCAGTAAAACCTGGTGCTCCTAAGGTCAGACCAGAGGGCAATATATTACCAGTTGGAGATAAAAATCATAGACTGGTTTACCTTGGTGACATAGAAAAGGGTTTTAAAGAAGCAGATATAATTGTGGAGAATGATTTCTTTTTCCCGGTTGCTGAGCATACCCCCTTGGAGACACAAACTAGTTTAGCCATACCTAATGCCAATGGTAGACTTACAGTATACACCACCAGCCAATGTTTATATTTTCACTTGGGAGCTTTGTGTAGTGTGTTGCAAATGCCAATGAATAAAATAAAGTATGTTGGAGGTACTGTAGGTGGTGGATTCGGCTCAAAAAATGATCTGCATGCTGATCCTGTGACAGCCTTACTGGCACTCAAAACTGGCAAACCAGTAAAATGGCGTTGGACTCGTGAAGAAGAACTAAATTCCTCGACCGTAAGAGGTGCATGGAGCATTAAGATCAAAGATGGCGTTAAGAAAGATGGACGTATAATAGCACGTCAAATGGAAAGTATCATCGATGGAGGTGCATATATATCTTTTAACCCTTATGTTGTTGATAAACATGCATTTTTGGCAGCTGGGCCATATTATATACCCAATGTCCATACCACAGTATCTTGTGTTTTCACTAACAAGCAGCCTGCCAGTTCCATGCGCGGGTTTGGAATAACTTCTTGTTCTTTTGCAAATGAAGTACAAATAAACAAGATCGCTGACCAATTAGGTATAGACTATTTTGAAATTCGCTTTATTAATGCTTTGAGATATGGTGAGCCAATAGCAATTGGGGATTCGCCTGATAGTGTAAGTACAATAGAGGTATTAAAAACTTTGGCAGATAAAGCAGGGATAGCTCTGCCTAAAAACCTCATGGACATGACATCCCAATACAGGAGGTTTTAAACAATGAAAAAACGCGGATCTGGGATTTCTTTAGTGTATTATCCAGTAGGTATGAGTGGTGGTGGTGATACTACTCAGGCTATAATTAAAATTAAACCTGATGGTGGAGTTGATCTATACATCGGTTCATGTGATTTAGGGCAGGGCATAAAAACAATTGCTGCTCAAATTGTAGCAGAAGAATTGGGAATTAGCATGGATGAGGTAGTTATTCACAATGAAGATACCGATGTTGCAGGCATCTGTACGGGCAGTTTTGCTAGTAGGGTAACGTACTTTGCAGGTAATGCAATAAAACGGGCTGCCGAAGATGCGAGAAAGCAAATGTTTGAATTAGCTACTGAAGATTTAGGAGTTGAGTTTGATGCAATGTCGGTGTCAGATGGTAAAATTTTTGTTACTGTCAATCCTGAAAAATTCATAAAAATTAGTGACTTTGCCAATAAGATAAATTTCGGATTAGGTAAAATCATTGTTGGCAAGGGATATTTTTGGAAGGAACCTGCTTGTTATACTGATGTAGACAAAGGACAAATAAATGCAATTAATACTTTGGCGTATGGGGCGAGCTTGGCAAATGTGGAGGTTGATACTGATACTGGTGAGGTAAGAGTATTGAAAATGATCAACGTTTTTGATGCAGGAAAAGCTATTAACCCAATGGGCGTACTAGGGCAGATTGATGGAGGTGTAATGATGGGGCTTAGTTCAACATTAATGGAAGATTTGTTGCCTAATTACCCCAACATTGAGATGCAACCTAAAACACTAGGAGAGTATATAACACCAACTTCCATGGATAAGCCAGAATTAATATCGTTAATTTATGAGAATCCTTCTACACATGGACCTTATGGGGCAAAAGGCTTAGGAGAGATGACAAACAATACTGCTGCACCAGCCATTGTAAACGCAATACATGATGCAGTAGGAATATGGATTGACAAAATTCCAGTAACACCTGAGAAGGTATTAAAGGCTCTCGAAGAACTGGGTAAAAATTAATAAGCATCATAGTACAGATTATTCGGAAGAATGTTCTTGAACGAGAACATCTAAATTGAAGGTTTGTAAATTATAGTTCAAAATATTGAGCTTGGTACTATAGGCCAGGCTCAATTATTTGAAATCTTGGAAATTTACAAGGGAGGGGTTAGTTTTTGGCTACAATCATAGTAAATGAAGAAAGATGTAAAAGCTGTGGGCTATGTATCAGTAATTGTCCTAAAAATCTACTAGAATTTGTTGAGTATAACAACAAACATGGATTTAAGCCGGTAAAACTAACGGATGTTGGGATTTGTAACGGTTGTGGAACCTGTTATAAGATGTGCCCTGACTGTTGCATAGAAGTATATCGCTGTTAAGGATGTGATGATGCATGGAAAAGGTATTAATTAAAGGAAGTGAGGCAATAGCTGAGGCAGCAATTTTGGCTGGATGCAGATATTTTTTTGGATATCCTATAACTCCACAAAATGAAATACCAGAATATTTTTCACAAAGATTACCACAGGTAAATGGGGTGTTTTTGCAAGCTGAAAGTGAAATAGCTGCTATCTATATGGTCTATGGAGCAGGTGGGACTGGGGCTAGGGTTATGACATCTTCTTCAAGTCCTGGCATGAGTCTTAAACAGGAAGGTATTTCTTACCTTGCAGGAGCAGAGGTGCCTTGTGTCATTGCTAACATGATGAGAGGTGGTCCGGGGTTAGGGGCAATCCAAGGGGCCCAACCAGATTATTTTCAGGCTGTAAAAGGAGGCGGGCATGGTGATTATAGACTGTTAGTATTTGCGCCAGCTTCTGTACAGGAAGCGGCTGATTTAACCTATGAGGCTTTCGACTTGGCTGATAAATATCGAAATCCTGTAATAATATTAGGGGATGGGGTTTTATCCCAAATGATGGAACCGATATTATTACCCGAGACAAAAACAGACTTTCCGAGAAAGGACTGGGCTCTAGATTATAATCCCCATAGAAAAAGAAATATCATTAGTTCCTCTTATCCACAGATAGAAGAACTTGAAAAAGTGATTATTAGGTTAAAAAATAAGTCGGAAGAAATGAAAAAAGAAGTTCGTTGGCAAACATATAGAACCGAAGATGCAGAATATATTATTGTAGCTTATGGAACATCTGCTAGAATAGCTGAAAGTGTAGTTAATATTGCACGAGAGCAGAATATCAGGTTAGGTTTATTTAGGCCTGTCACCGTATGGCCATTTCCTTATGACCCACTATTTTCTTTTGTACATCAAGTGAAGGAATTTTTGGTTTTAGAAATGTCTACTGGGCAAATGATTGAGGATGTTCAAATAGCTGTAGGTAAAGCAAAACCAGTTTTACATTTAGGGAGATATGGAGGGGTAATACCACTTCCTTCTGAATTATTGGATAAGATTAAAGAGTTAACCATGGAGGATTGAAATGGAAAAAATAATGTCGAGACCAAAATCTTTGATAGACGTTCCCATGCACTATTGTCCTGGATGTACTCATGGTATTATCCATCGAATAGTGGCTGAAATTATTGATGAAATGGATATAAGAAACAATACTGTTGGGATTGCTTCAGTAGGTTGTTCTTGCTTTTGTTACGATTATTTTGATATAGATATGTCTGCTACAGCTCATGGCCGTGCTCCTGCTACGGCTACAGGTGTTAAGAGAGTACAACCGGACAAATTAGTTTTTACCTATCAGGGAGACGGAGACCTATGTGCTATAGGTTGTTCCGAAGTTATTCATGCGGCTGTAAGAGGTGAAAACATAACTGTAATATTTGTAAACAACGGTATTTATGGCATGACAGGTGGACAAATGGCTCCCACAAGTCTGCTCGGAATGAAAACTACAACTTCCCCTTATGGAAGAACCGTAAGAGATGCAGGATATCCTATTAAAATGATAGAGATGCTAGCTCTACAGGAAGGCTGCACCTATGCAGAACGAACAAAAGTAAGTAGTGCTAAGAATGTAAATAGGACTAAGAAAGCTATACGTCAAGCTTTTGAATTGCAACTTAGTGGCAAGGGTTTTACTGTAGTTGAAATTCTCAGTACTTGCCCGACTAACTGGGGTTTAGATCCTTTGGAGGCCATTGCTTGGATGGAAGAAAAACTAGAAGCCAATTACCCACTGGGTGTTATTAAAGCACCTAAGGAGGTTATTTGACAATGAAGCATGAGCTAATATTTGCTGGTTTTGGTGGTCAAGGAATTATGTCAATGGGAAAGGTCTTATCATATGCGGCTATGCTAGAAGGAAAGCATGTAATGTTTATACCTGCATATGGGTCAGAAATGCGAGGTGGGACAGCTAGTTGTACCGTAATTATTTCTGACAGATCAATTGACGCACCAGTAGCTCCTTTCCCATCCCTATTGGTAGCAATGAATTCACCCTCATTGGATAGATTTCAACCTCGCGTCCGTAAGAATGGGATAATTATTATAAACGCTACAATACTCGACAAGGAACAGGAACGGCATGATGTTAAAAATATTAGAATTCCCGCCGATAAGATTGCTACTGATTTAGGTAATGAAAAGGTATCAAATATGGTTATTTTAGGTGCAGTATTAAAATGCACAGAATGTGTTGCTATGGACTATATTATGGCTGCTCTAAAAAAGACTCTGCCGGAAAGGCATCATAAAATGCTACCCTTAAACGAGAAGGCCCTATATAAAGGAATTGAGATGGCCGAAGGTGGTGTAAATTATTATGGTTGAGAACAAACAGGCATGCTATCAAGCTAAAAAAAATTGGAAGCAAGTGGATAGTTTGCGTATGGGAATGGATTGGGATGAAGAGGACTTAGAAAGACCACAAATCCTTATAGATGATGTATGGGGTACTACTCATCCAGGAAATTATCATTTGGATACTCTTACAAAACAAGCAGGTATTGGTGTATACCAAAGTGGAGGCAAACCAACCTATTGTCATATTTCTGATGTTTCATCTGATAAAACTCTCAATACAACAACAGCATTAATTACAGAAGGGAGATTTTCAGGGTTTTCAAGTGGGCTCTGTATTGGTCATGTATCTCCAGAGGCAATAGATGGTGGGCCAATTGCTGTAATTGAAAATGATGACTTAATTCAGATTGATATACCTAATCGCGAACTAAATATTATTGGTATCAAAGGGCAAAAGCGAACACAAGATGAAATTATAAAAATCTTAAAACAACGTAGTAAAGGAGTATTGAAACGCTATACTGATAATGCAGTTTCCGCAATGAAGGGTGCTTATGTAGAATGAAAACTACCATTTTTACTGGTGATTATGGATGCGGAAAAACATTACTAGCCTTGCATTATGCTTTAAGGTTGGCTCATGGGGCAAATAGAGTCCTTCTAGTTGATGCTGACAACTCTAAGCCATGTTTCCGGTTACGGGATGCTGTTAAAAAATATAAGCTTCCTGAAAATATTGATCTCATTCAACCCGAAGGAAAGGTAGCACATACAGATATTCCTACAGTAACCCATACCCTTGGCGCCCTTTTAAAATCCATAGAATACGATAGTGTGGTTTTAGACATACCTGGTGACTTCAAGGGCCGTTCTGTTCTAGGCCGGTTAAGAAAGTCCATTGATTTATCCTTCGAGTTATTATTTGTTGTGAATACCAGCAGGCCTCTTAATAATATCTTAGCAGATATTGTAACTCATGTTAGAAAAATAGAAATGGTATCAGGTATGAAGGTGACAGGACTTGTTTCTAATACAAATATTGCTCAAGAAACTACTATGGAGGTAGTACTAAAAGGATTTGAAATATTATTACAGGTATCAAAACATCTACAAATACCAATAAAAATGATTGGATGGATACCAGGTAGCCATGGAATAATACCTGATTGGGATGGAATATATTTGGAGGTTAATCCACCTCAGCAATTTGTGTAGAATCTTAACCTTTGGATCTTGAAGGTCTTAAGAAAGGAAGAAAGGATGCTTAGGAGGGGAAAAATTGAAGACAAGAGATGACTATATAGAATCCTTAAGAAAAATGGACTTTAAGCTTTATATGTTTGGTGAGGTCGTTACAGACATTGTAGATCATCCAATTATTAGACCGTCTTTAAACTCTGTGGCTATGACATATGAATTAGCTAATGATGGACAATATGAAGATTTAATGACAGTCAATTCTAGTCTCACGGGTAAAGTTATTAATCGTTTTACCCATTTGCATCAAAGTACTGATGATTTAATAAAAAAGGTGAAAATGCAACGTTTACTTGGTCAGAAAACAGGGTCTTGCTTTCAGCGTTGTGTAGGCATGGATGCCTTTAATGCCATAGATAGTGTAACATATGAAATAGACCAGAAATATAAGACTGAGTATCATAAAAGATTTCGAAATTACTTAGTAAGAGTACAAAACGAAGATCTGGTTGTAGATGGAGCCATGACTGATGTCAAGGGAGACAGGAGTTTGTCCCCATCAAAGCAGAAAGATCCGGATATGTACTTGCATATTGTAGAGGATAATAAGGATGGAATTATAGTTAATGGAGCAAAGGCCCATCAAACGGGGGCCTTAAATTCCCATGAGATTCTTGTCATGCCGACCTTAGCAATGGGTGAGCAAGATAAGAACTATGCTGTTTGTTTTAGCGTTCCTGCTGATGCTCAGGGGATTACCTATATTTATGGACGTCAGTCCTGTGACACACGAAAGATTGAGGAAAGTGATATAGATGTTGGTAATGCTAGATTTGGGGGTCAGGAAGCCTTAGTTATTTTTGATAATGTATTTGTGACATGGGATAGGGTTTTTATGTGTAGGGAATTTGACTTTTCTAATATGTTAGTGGAACGTTTTGCAGGATATCATCGCCAGAGTTATGGTGGATGTAAGGTAGGAGTAGGAGATGTTCTAATTGGAGCGGTTGCTCTAGCCGCTGAATATAATGGAGTAAGTAAAGCGAGCCACATTAAAGACAAAATAATTGAAATGATTCATTTGAATGAAACTTTGTATTCGTGTGGAATAGCTTGCTCATGTCAGGGTTGCCCAACAGCTAGTGGAACCTATTTAATAGATTTGCTGCTGGCAAATATCTGTAAGCAAAATGTAACTAGATTTCCCTATGAGATTGCTCGTTTAGCTGAAGATATCGGTGGAGGTTTGATTGCGACTTTACCATCAGAAAAGGACTTTAGGAATTCCGAAATTGGCCCTCTTATTGATAAGTATATTAGGGGAGTATTCGAGGTCCCTACAGAAAATAGATTGCGCATTACTAGGTTAATTGAAAACATCACCTTAGGGACTGCAGCCGTTGGATACCGAACAGAGTCTATGCACGGAGCTGGTTCTCCACAAGCTCAAAGAATTATAATTTCGAGACAAAGCAATCTAGAATATAAAAAAGGATTAGCCAAAAATATTGCAGGAATAGTTGACTAAGGTTATATTTTCATAGTAATTAAGCATTCCATAGAAGACGTCCAATCTTCTACAGGAAATATAATATACTTGCTAAAAAATAGCCGTTTTTTAATCCATTTACTCCATATTTCTAATTCTTGTAAATTATTACATCCTACAATATAATGAAAGACATGAGTGTGATACGATTATGGACTCTTGAATTGCAGAAGAAATATGGCGGGGGAGTAAAAAACATGAATGCTAAATTGTTCAAACCTAAATTATTGCGCCGAAAGCGTATTGATAAATTATTTGAGGGGATACTTGAATTCCCGCTTTTCATCCTGCTTTCCTCTATGGGCTACGGCAAGACAACGGCAGTAAAAGATTTTCTAAACTCCAAACCAAATCTTCGGAATATTTGGTTTTCATTAAGCGTCGGAGAAAATGATGAGCTGTGGATGTGGCAGAAGTTCTCTCAAAGCCTTGCAGACATAAGCCTTGAGCTTTCCAAACAATTTGTCGGACACGGGCTTCCGCAAACCTCCGTAGATATAGATCGTATCCTCAATATCATAAGAAAAACGGTTAAAGAGCCCACGGTTATTGTCATAGATGATTACCATGAAAACAAAAGTGTACATATGAATCACTTGCTTACGGCCATCGCAAGAGCCTCCATTTCCAAACTACATATAGTGCTAATTAGCCGTAGCATCCCTGATATCTCAATTGATGAGCTTGCATTAAAGGGTATGTGCATGGAGCTCTCCCAGGACCAATTCGAATTTAATGGGGAGGAAACAGTTGAGCTGTTTAAGCGAAATGGATTTTTGCTTTCCATTGAGGAACAAGCAATGCTTGTAAAAAACACGGATGGTTGGGTGGCAGCTATCTATCTTTCCCTTCTTAAATACGCTGAGGACAAAACTGTTGAAGACATTCGAGACATAACACGGCTGATTCAAACAGCTGTATATGATAAATTTGACAAGGAGACACAACAAGTTCTGCTGAAGCTTTCCCTTCTTGATAATTTCAGTCTTAATGGAGCCATATTTGTGACCGGAAATAAAAAAGCAGGGGAGCTGATACGCGAAATTGAAGCAAACAATTGCTTTGTAAGATATAACAACAAAGACGGAACCTACTCCATACACGCAATATTAAAAACAATGCTGATGGAATTATTTACGATTTCTGATATAGACAAAGCTACTCTGTTTTCCCGCTGCGGCGATTGGTGTGCGAGGAGTGATAGGCGCATTGAAGCGGTGGATTTTTATCACAGAGCAGGATGCTATGAGAAAATTCTTGATATTTATGAGCTACCAGGCTCAGCAGAGCTTATGGAAAGAGCACCCCATATCATGGTCACTGCTTTTATAGACATGGATAAAAAGCTGAAGCTATCATATCCCCTAGCGTACATTACCTACATATACTCTTACATGCTGGCAATAGATACTATAGAGGGCGCAAGTCTACTTTATGAGGCAAAAGCGATCTATGAGGCAGACGACAACCTTTTGGATAAGGAGCAGATTTTAGGTGAAATCGTCCTTATTGAAAGCATTCTGGACTTCAATGACGTATCTGCTATGAGCGAATATCATAAAAAAGCTTACGCCCTCTTTGGCGGCACAAGCTCCCAAATATTAAATGCCGATTCCGTATTCACCTGTGGTTCACCCCATACCCTCTATCTCTACCACAAAAAGGAGGAAGCACTACTTTCGCTTGTAGAGCTTATTGAAAAAGACAATTGGTATCATACCCATGTATCAAATGGCTGCGGAACAGGCTTTGAGCATGTGGCAAGGGCAGAATACTGCCTTGAAACCGGTGATTTGAATAACGCAGAGCTTTTTGCTTACAAAGCTATTCACAAGGCAAAAACCAAAAACCAGTTGAGTCTTATCATCTGTGGGAACCTGTGTCTTGCCCGCTTGGCAATCTTAAGCGGCAAACCCAATGAGGTGCTTCCTTTATTGGAGGAAGTTCAGGCAGAAGCAGAAGCTGCAGGCAGACCAATCCTACTAAATAGCGTTGACATTGCGGCAGGGTACATATACGGTATTTTGGGTAAATTGGAGCAGATACCAAAATGGCTGCAGGAGGGAGATATATCTCAAAACAATCTTTTTCATGAGGGGATGGGCATCAACTATATTGTTAGTGCCAGAGCGGCTATACTAAGAAAAAGCTACGCAGAGCTTGAGATTATCGTAGAAACAATGAAGGAACTCTATCAGTCTAATAACCATATATTTGGTTTCATTTATGCAGGCATCTATGATGCAATAGCAAAGAAACATCTATATGGCATGGAAAAAGCAAGTGAAATACTGCTTCCTGCCATAAAGCTTGCACAATCAGATGGCATTATTACACCATTTGCAGAAAGTATGCCTGAGCTTGAGCCGATTCTACAGAAAATAAAGAGCACTCAGTACAGCGCATGGACTGACAAGGTCCTTAACCTGGGAGAACGCTTTACAAAGAGTATCCAAAAAATCAACAATCAACAAGAAACCGAACCACTAACAGCTAGGGAACTAGATGTACTAACTCTCTTGGGAGAGGGGTTTAAGCAAAATGAAATTGCAGAAAATCTTTTCCTGTCCAATAACACAATCAGAAGACATTTGCAAAACATATATGAAAAACTCAGCGTAAACAACAAAACTTTAGCAATAAACAAAGCGAAAGAGCTAAACATGATCTCCTAGGGGCGGTCTTAACTAGCCAATGCACCAGGAAATTAAAAATAAAAATGGTACTTTTATGTGATATGAAAGCCCAAAAAAATCCACTATGCTTGTCGTATGGTGGGTTTTTTATGTGGAAAAGGGGGAGGACATGAATAAAATACGATCAATACAGCTTCTCGACGATCACAAAATAGCGGTTGAGCTAGAAAATGGTTCAAGCTTTGTGTATAACCTTAAACCTAGGTTGCAATCTATACGGTTTGCAGCTCTTGAGGATATTGAATTTTTTAAACAGGGAAGACTTGTGGACAATGAGTATGTATGGTGGAGTGACAGTCTGATGCTCTACACCTATGAAATGCTGGATGCAATGAAAAAATAAAGCCTGATAACTTCAAAAAGGAGGTTACTATGGAAATTATAAAAGAAATAAAATACGGGGAGGAAAATCAATGAAAATAAGAATAATGTTGGTACTATTGATGTTAATAATGGTGGTGGGACTGATGCCTGTCAGCACAGGTGCCGTTGAAGTACGTTATCCGAGTGAATTAAGCGGATCTACTGGCGGCGGTAACTATCAGCACGTTTATTACGGAGAATATGGCGGCAACTCAATAAGATGGCGTGTTCTTGACAACAGAGAGGGGGAGCTGTTCCTGCTGTCCGAGGGATTGGTGGCAAAGAGATTTTTTGGATCAAATAAATATGGCACAGCGTCTATTCGGACTTGGCTCCTGGGATATTTTATGAGTTCTTTTACAGGCGAGGAACAGGAAATCATTCGCCCACAGCAGGTGTTTGATCCTGATACTAAAGAAGGAATCAATGCAACATACGATCCAAGCGGCGATAAAGTTTTCCTGCTTTCAAGAGGTGAAGTCAGTGTAACCTATTTCCCTCGTCTTAAAGCAGACCGCATAAGTACGGATATGTGGTGGCTGCGCACCTCTTATGATACAAATGTCCAGATTGTTAATGATAAAGGAGAAATCAAGTTTTTGCCTGGGGGGAGTAGCTCGTTGGGTATTCGCCCCGCTTCAAAATTAGATTTGTCATCTATTCTCTTCGCACCTGCCGCTGATACTGGCGAAACTGCAACTTTGGGAAAGGATCTTACAGCGGTAAGCCAACTGACCGGTGATATGAAGTTAACTATAGCCGACGACAGCAACCAAACATTGTCCATTGATGACGTTACAGCCAACAGCTCCACAAGCGGCAGCGAAGTCACAGTCAATTACAGCGGGGCAACCCCAAGCTCCAGCAACTACCTTTGCGTAGAGCTTACCAGTGAAAGCGATACCTATCGGGGTGCCATCAAGGAACTAACAGCAGGCAACGCAAGCGGCACAGCAACCTTTAATCTGCCCACAGCACTTACCTATAACAGCTACACCCTTAAGCTGTGGAATGAAAAATATAACCCGGCAAACCACACCAACTATGGGAGCACTCCAGTAACAACAAGTATTGAATTTGCCAATCCTATTATTAATGTTATCCCGTTCAGCGGTATTGTGGCAACCCAGTTTAATGGGAACTTGACCGCCCAAGGAGGATTTGGGCCCTACAGCTGGAGCGTTACCGGACTGCCGTCCGGGCTTAGCTTGGACTCTTCCACCGGTGAAATCAGCGGCACCCCGGAGGATACGGGAACCTATAACTTAACAACTACCGTCACCGATAGTGATAATAAAACAGATACGGCAAACTATACCCTAACCATCTATCAGACTTTCTCCATTGACCTAGCTAATCTGACGGTTGATCCCGGGACATTGAGCCCGGGCTTTCACAAAAACATTGTGACCTATCAGGTGAATGCCGTTTCTAGCATAAACAGCATAGACATCACCGCAGTAATGGAAGACCCCGGCTCTACCTTGACCATTGCCGGGAGCCCGGCAACCCACACCGTGACTCAATCAGTCTACCTTGATCAGGGTGCCAATCTGATTCCCATTGTAGTCACGGCCTCCGGGGGACACACTCAAAAGTCCTATGTCATCTCGGTCAACGGTACAGCAAGTGACGCAAACCTGGCAAGCCTTTCGGTTAATGGACATAGTTTAAACCCGGTGTTTTCAGCAGGGGAAACAAACTATACTATCAACCTGGACAACAGTGTTGAAACATTGGAACTTTCAGCGTCAACTAGTGACACCAAGGCCTTGATGCTTGTAGAAGGGGCCATTTTAAATAGCGGGGATTCGCAGACAATTAACCTGGATACAGGGGAAAACACCATAGAGGTGATGGTGGTGGCCCAGGACGCGTCTACTCAGACCTATACTGTGACGGTTAACCGTGCTACGGGGAATGTAGATCTTAGCGGTCTGACCCTAAGTGATGGAATCTTGAATCAAACCTTTGACCCGTCAGTTAACCAATATACTGCCGATGTGGTCAATAGCATTTCTGAGGTTATAGTGACACCAACCCTGTCAGACTCTGAGGCAACCACTACAGTAAACGGGGATGCACCATCCCTACCAGTCAGTCTTGAAGTAGGGGAAAATACCATTAACATAGTAGTAACAGGAAAAGATGGAGTAAGCACAAAAACCTACCAGGTCATCATTACCCGCAAAGAAGTACTGACCATAAACAATGAAAGCCTGCCCATAGGAATAATAGGAGGATCATATGATGCTACTATGACGGCAGCAGGGGGAACTGAAGCTTATACATGGACAGCAACAGGACTTCCTGCAGAACTCACCCTCAATGAAAATGGAGAAATTACAGGAACCCTTGAGAGTGAAGGAAACTACCTAGTGGAAGTCAAGGTAACTGATAGCACTGGAACTGAGGCCAGTAAAACGTTATCTCTGAGGGTTAATCTGGGCTCTGGCAACGGAGCCTACATCATCCATCCTATTGATGACACAACATATACAAAAGGATATACAGAGGGTGCCATTCCAATAATGACAGTAAAAGAAGGCATATCCGGTTTTAAATACTTTTCGGCATTAATTGAGCCTGTTACAGGAAATAGTGGGAATGAGGTATGTGTTTTTATTCATATAAGAAACGGACAGCAGATATCAATTAATGCAACAAAGGCGGATTTTGATACAGTAAATCAAGCAAAGGCCGCATTCAATGTGAGGGCAGGTGATATCATCAAATCCTATATCGTAGACGATTTAACCAACGACCCGGATACCAATCCCAATGTTTTATAGACGGACACTTTTAAAAAGAGGTGATAAAATGATTAAGAGAAATTCTATTCTGAGTGTTTGTAGAATTTTCATATACAGCTTTTTGTGTCTGGCATTGGTTGTTCCTGGTTCAGCTTTTGCAGATACTATCAGTCTAACAATTGAACCCACAAGGGGATATGCAGGGGATAGTGTAATCGCTTCCGGCACAGCAGGTCATTCAGAATGGGTGACCATAAAGGGCTTGGATGGTGAAGGTAGCATTGTATACTTAAATTCTATTATGTCAGATGAAAACGGTAATTACTCCGATACATTCAGAATCCCGGACATCCCACCAGGGGAGCTTCGGTTAATAGCGGGGTATGGAAGTAATATAATCACAGAGCTGTTTACAGTTGCTGCTTCCCGCTCCGGTGGTGGAGGAGGAAGGAATGTAGCACATACCTACAAAGCAGTTGTTTCAAGAAACAGTAAACCGGAGACCAATCTACCGGTCAATGTCAATTCTGATAAAGACAGGGCAACAGTAAACCTGGAAACTTTGACGGGGGATATTTTCACAGGCAAGGAAAGGACCACCGTCATCGTGCCTTCCATCCATGGAGTGACCTCCTATACCTTGGGGATTCCCGCAGATACCATGTCCCGCTCTCAAAGGGAAGGTGCATTGACCTTCTCTACTGACCCAGGAAGTATCACCATAGGGGATAATATGCTTTCAGGGATTTCGGAAACGGAAGGCAAAGAAACATGTATCACTATAGGTGAGGGAAACAAATCCCACCTGCCTGATGAAATAAAAGCAGCTATAGGTGAACGACCCTTAGTTCAGCTCACATTGACAGTAGATGGAGAGCAAACCCAATGGAATAACCCAGAGGCACCAGTCATGGTCGCCATACCGTATATTCCTACAGAAGAGGAGCTAAAGGACCCAGAGCATATCACAATATGGTATATTGACGGCGAGGGTAATGTAGTGGAAGTACCATCAGGAAGGTATGACCCTGCCACGGGATTGGTCACCTTCACAACCACACATTTTAGTAAATATGCTGTTGTATATGTAACAAAAACTTTTGAAGACTTGGAAAGTGTGGCATGGGCGGAGAAACAAATTGAAGTCCTTGCATCTAAGGGTATATTGAAAGGTACATTGGAAAAAGAATACGCACCTCAAACAAACATCACAAGGGCAGACTTCCTGTATTTTTTCGTAAGGACCTTGGGTGTCGATGCCAAGGTTGATGAAAACTTTGATGACATAAGTGAAGATGCATATTACTACAAAGAAATAGCAATAGCCAAAAAGCTCGGCATCACCAATGGCATTGGAAACAACAAATTCAACCCCAATGAAAGCATCACCAGGCAGGACATGATGACACTTACGGAAAGGGCCTTAAGAATGCTGAAAAAACTTGAACAACAAGGAACAGCTTCAGACTTGGAGAAGTTTGTTGACCAATCCAGTATTGCAGCCTATGCTGTAGATAGCGTTGCTTCTGTAGTAAAGGAAGGGTTGATCGTGGGTAGTGCTGATAAGATTAATCCCCTGGGCAATACCACAAGGGCTGAAACAGCCGTATTCTTATACAGGATATATAATAAATAGTAAACGTCTTATCCTAAAAATGGTGAGATTTTAGTTATCGGAAAAAGTAGTTGGCTCAATGAATAGAGTCAACTACTTTTTACTAGAGCAATATGATTATCCTAATAAGTCATATTTTTTTAATTTCCGATAAAGCGTGGCTAAACCTATATTCATGTTGTGGGCAATTTGCTTTTTAGCTCTCAAAGAGGTTCCTCCTTTTTGTAAAGCTTCCATAAGCATCTGTTTTTCACTAATCTGAACTCTTTCTTTAAAGTCTTCCGGTTCCGAAATAGGAATATCAATGGGCGTAAACAACCAGGGGGGCAAATATTCATTGGAAATAATTGCTCCGGTAGGAGAAAAGTTAATGGCATATTCCATGGCGTTTTCCAATTCTCTTACGTTTCCTGGCCATGGATAAGATAACAGGACATTGAGGGCTTCTGGGGAAACCCCACGGATATTTTTTTTCAAGCTTGCAGCGTATTTTTCGCACATATAATCAACGAGGAGAGGTATATCTTCTGGCCGTTGTCTTAAAGGGGGAATGACGAGAGGAATGACATTTAGGCGGTAATATAAATCTTCCCGAAATAATTTTTTTGCAATCTGTTCTTTCAAGTTTTGGTTAGTAGCTGAGATAATTCTGACATCCACATGAATTTTTTTTGTTCCACCTATTTTTTGAATGGTTTTTTCCTGCAAAACTCTTAAAATTTTAACCTGCAGGTGTAGGGGCATATCTCCGATTTCATCTAAAAAGATGGTGCCCCCTTCAGCCAGTTCAAATAAGCCGGGTTTTCCGTCGTGTTTAGCCCCTGTAAAAGCACCTTTTTCGTATCCAAATAGCTCACTTTCTAGTAGTGAGTCTGGAATGGCACTACAGTTAATGTCCACAAAAGGTTCCTTTGCCCGAAGGCTGGAATTATGAATAGCCCGAGCAAACAGTTCTTTTCCAGTCCCACTTTCCCCTGTAATCAAGATCGTGGAATAGCTTTGGGCCACATTTAAGGCCATTTTTTTTGCTTCTTTTATAATTAGGCTCTTGCCGATGATATGATCAAATGCTGTTGTTTGTTCCCTCTTGGTAAGACGGTAGGCTACACGATAAATGCTTTCTTCTGGAGAAAAAGACTCTACGGCACCGACGATGGTATCTGCGTCTTTAATTAGAGTAGCATTAGAAACTAGGTTAATGCTTTCTCCTAAGGTATTATTACAGTAGATTTTTTCTTCATAAAATGAAGCAGAATTGGATAAAGCTTTGTTAAGCAAACTGTTGGGAGCTACATTGGATATATGTTTTCCTATAGCGTCCTCTTTAGAAATTCCATAATTTCTTGCGGCAGATTGATTAAAGCAGGTGATGGTGCCGTGCTCGTTGCAGGATATGATTCCCTCGTGTACCGAATTTATGATTGTCTCCAAATATTCATTAGTCCGACACACCTCTTCCATAAAGATAGCTTCCTGAAGTTTTGTTGCCAAAAGATCGGCCATCTTCCCCGTAAAATCAAGGAAAATATTTTGATTGTTTATAAGAATTTCTTTTTGAATTTCGTTAAACCCCACTAAACTTATTACTCCATAACACTTTCCATTTGCGGTGATGGGATAGTAAATACCACCTAAATAATAACAATCATCTTTATCGGGACAGGGAGCACACATTTTGTGTTGACCAGGCTTAGTTAAAACGAATGGATGATTGCTTTCTAGTACGTACCGGTTAATATGGGAATCAGATAACCTTTGATGCAATAGTAGTCCTCTTATTCGCCCTGTGGCACCTAAAACAATGTAATCCTCATCTACAATTTCTGTTTCAACCTTAAGTGCTGCGGAAATCACTTCTGCAACACTTTGTACATCTTTTTGAATTTTATAGAGATAACCCATAAAAACCTCCTCAAAAATTATCGATATTAATAACTTCTTCTCATTTGTTAGAATTCCTTTCTTGAAAGTTGACTATTTCTCAAGTGGTGAGTATTCTTTTTTGTTCCATTAGCCTTTAAAATAATACTAGGAGAGCTTTCAGCAGATTTGTTAAACAGTTGGCATAATGTTTGCAATATATAACAAAAAATAGGAAGACAAAAGGAGGGACAAGTTTTAGATGAATCATGTTAAATGGAAATCAACAATGGAAGTGTTGACAACAAAGGAGATTAATACTGTTCATGAAGCGAGTCTGCACATCCTTGAGAAAACTGGTATTTTAATGCCATTAGACAATCCCAGGTATGATCGCCTTCAGGACTTAGGTGCGAAAGTTGATCGAGAAAATAAAAGGGTCTATTTTCCACCCAATGTTATAGAGGATGCTTTAAAAAAAGCTCCATCCAATTACACACTTTGTGCTAGAGATCCAGAAAATGATCTCCCACTTGATGGTGAACATGGCTACCTTACCCTAGATGGATGCGGAAACCAGGTTATTGATATAGACACTGGTGATGTCTGTTTATCTTCAAAAGAAAGCCTTGGTAACGCCATAAGATTGGCCGACTTCTTACCTCAAATTGCTTTTTTGTGGCCTTGTATTAGCGCTCAGGACTGTAATCCAAGAATTCAACCGTTACATGAACTGCATGCTATGTTGCTAAATTCAAGTAAGCATATTCAAGCAATGACGGCGGTAGATCCTGTAAATGCTCATGGTACCGTGGAAATTGCTGCTGCAGTTGTTGGAGGCAAAGAAAATTTAAAGAATAGGCCGATTATTTCAAATTTCCAGTGTAGTATTAGCCCACTTTCCTATGATGGTCATGGACTTGAAGCAGCTTTGATATTTGCAGAAGCTGGGGTACCAACAGGTTTTATGATCATGCCTATAGGTTGTGCAACTGCACCGGCAACCTTAGCAGGAGAGATTGCTCTTGGAAATGCTGAGATTATTGCCGGAATGGCTTTCTTGCAAATCATGTGTCCAGGCACACCTACTTTTTACGGATCTTGTGCTACCATGATGGAGCTAAAAAGGGGAGGAGTTACCTGCGGGGGACCAGAAGATTTTATACTGCAAGCAGCAGCTGCCCAAATGGCTCATTTCTATCAGGTGCCAGCCAATATAGGCACCTTTGCTACAGGGGCAAAAGCAAGCGATTGGCATGCAGGAGTGGAGAATTCTATATCTGGAGCAGTAAGCATGTTTTCAAAGGCTGATATGATGTGTGGTGCCGGCTTAATTAACGGGGCCAGTACCTTCTCTTTTGAACAGTGTGTCATGGATTGTGAAATTTATGAAATTTTACGAAGGGTGACGCAAGGATGTGATGTAAGCCCTGAAACACTAGCATTGGAAGTAATTGACCAAGTAGGTCCGGGAAATCACTATATGGTAGAAGAACATACAGTCAAGCATTTGAGAGAAGTATGGCAGCCAACGGTGATAGACCGCAGTCTTTATGATGAATGGGTAATAAAAGGTAAACCGTCACCGGAGCAGATTGCCCGGGAAAAAGCCAAAGAGATTTTGGCTAAACACCAACCTATGAAGCTTCAAAATGCCCAAATAGTTCAAGAAATAATAAATGAGTATGAGAAGAAAACCAAAAGAAGGTAAGAAACCAGATACTCGGATAAAAGGAATAGGAGGACACAAATGATTGAAAATATTTTTACCAGAATGGGAGATGGATCTGGAATATATATGAGTCGTGAAGAAATCCAACATGACTTGCAAGAGGGCACCCGTGATGCTGCAGATAGGGGGAATATTTCAGAACTGTCTAAAGAAGAATTAGATTACCTGTTTGAAATTATTGCTTCACCTGTTAATGTTACCAGTGTGATAAGAGGAAAGGAAGTAGTGACTTCTTCGGATTCAGGAGCTTTTAAAATTACTTATCAGGCCAATATAGCTATGGACAGGGCTACGGCTATACAAGTTCATGAGAAGGTTCTCTCGGCGGATTCCCTGGACCTGGGAAATATAGACTACAGCTACAAAGCTGTAAAGTCCATTCTCCATGACGAAGCCAAGGTAATGGAAAATGTACAGTTGAACACCACAATACCGATTTTATACGGAGCCATGCCAAACCTAGGTTTATATACTAAACCAGATGGTCCTGTAGAAAACTGGTCGGAGTTGCTGCCTCTAGGAAAAATAGCTGAAGCTAGAGCTGCTCAGGAAGAGGCAGTTGAGCATGCTGTAAAAGATATGGTGTATATTGCGGAGGGTATGTATGAAGCCGGAGCGGATGGAATGAATTTTGATACCTGTGGTGCCTCAGGGGATGCCGATGTTCTAGCAGCACTAAAGGCAATTGAAATTATAAAACAAAAATACCCTGACTTAGGGATAGAAATGGGTATGGCCGGAGAATTTATTTTAGGTATGCATGGTCAACTAGAATATGATGGAACGCGTCTGGCCGGCTTATATCCTCATAAGCAGGTAGAAATCGCAGAAAAAGCAGGGGTAAACATTTTTGGCCCAGTAGTAAATACCAACAGCAACAGGTCATTCCCATGGAATATTGCCAGAGCAGTAACTTTTATAAAAGCTTGTTCTGAAATATCAAATATTCCAGTTCATGCAAATGTGGGAATGGGGGTAGGAGGCACACCAATGTCACCAGTTCCCCCGGCTGATGCGGTGTCAAGAGCTGTTAAAGCCATAGTAGAGATTGGGAAGGCTGATGGATTGTAGGTGGGTTCCGGAGATCCATTTGGAAATGAAGCGACTCAAGAAGTAGCCGTTGGCATGGGCGGAATTCGTACTGCCGGAGATCTGGTATTACGTCTGCAACTGGCCAAAGGTATGAAGATAACAGAAGCTAAAAAATATGTGGCCCAAAAGTTAGGCATAACGCCATTTGAATTGAGTGACTGCTCAATAATGCGGGAAATACGCGAGGAATTGGATATAGGATATCCTATGCCAAACCATGGGGCAGCTAAGGGAATTGAAGCTAAGATTCGGATTGCTAGTGTGCTTGGCATCAAAATCAATTCTGTGGAAAGATTTAAGAGAAAAACGGATTTAAAATAGATTTTTACAGAAAGGGTGAGGATATGAAAAGAAACTTGCATGCAGGCAGAAATTCATTTATTGGTTGTGGTATTAACCTCTTTAGTGATGAGGATTTAGAGATGATTCATGATGCCACACTAGAAGTACTCGAAGTTGCCGGATTATATGTTCAGAGCAATGATGCTATGGATATCTATGAAGGTGGAGGGTGTATTGTCGATAGGAAAGAACAAATTGTTAAAATCCCCGCTCATATCGTGGAGGAAGCAATAGTTTCAGCTCCTAAAAAGGTGCTTCTAGCCGGAAGGGATCCTAAACATGATATTGTGATGGAAAGCGGCAGAGTTAATTTTTGTCCATTTGGAGAAGGAATTATGGTGATTGATCCTTATACTGGAGAGTATCGAAAATCTACCAAAGCAGACAAAGGAAATGTTGCGAGACTAGTTGATGCCCTGGACCAATATGATATGTTGGAGAATACTGTTGCTCCCCGGGATGTGCATCCAGAAATGGAAAGCTTGCATAATTATGAAGTGACAATTTCAAATACCACAAAACATGTTCCGCAGCCTTGTCATGATAAGCGTTCTGCTCAACTGCTGATAGAAATGGCTGCAGCGGTAGCAGGTGGGAAAGAAAAACTTAAGGACAGGCCTATTGTTTCTGGCTGTACTTGTCCACAAAGCCCATTAACAATTTCGGAAGGGTGCGCTGACCCAATTATTGAATATGCAAAAGCCAATTTACCACAGAATATTTTATCTATGGCTTTAGCAGGTGCTACTTCCCCGGTGACTTTGGCGGGTACATTAGTAACTCATAATGCTGAGGTGCTAGGTGGGATTGTTTTGGCCCAGTTGACGAGGAAAGGGGCACCTGTAATGTACGGTAGCTCTACCTCAATGATTGATTTAAAACTAAGCACAGCCTCGGTAGGTTGCCCGGAACTTGGACTGATAAGTGCAGCCGTGGCTAAGTTGGCTCGATTTTACTTGCTACCCAGCTATGTAGCTGGTACATAGGGCGATAGCAAACTCTCCGACGCACAATCAGGCCACGAAAAAACTTTAACAACCCTTTTACCAGCATTGGCAGGTGCCAATATGATTTACGGTGGGGGCATGTTGGAGATGGGTCTTACCATGAGTTTCGGTCAATTAGTAATGGATAATGAGTTTATTGCAATGACGAGAAAGGTATTGGAAGGAATTCCAGTCAATGATGAGACTTTGGCAGTGGATGTGATCAAAAGTGTAGGTGCACGAGGACACTTCCTGGCCGAGGAGCATACTATAAAACACATGAGGAAATTATCGCAAACTAAGATCATGGACCGCAGGATGCGCCAGTTTTGGACAGAGAAAGGTTCTAAAGATTTGGCAACCACCTGTGATGAAAGGGCAAGGGAAATACTAGAGACGCATAAACCAGATCCATTGCCGGATCATGTCCATAAGAAACTTCTCTCTATTATTAAAGAAAGAGAAGAGGAGTTGGGAATTAATGGGTAAAGAAAGCAGGATATACTAAGCTATTATTCTGCATAGTATAGTAGCAATAACATAAACAAGGAAAGCTGAAGGCAGCAACATTAGGTTGCTGCCTTCAGCATGTTTGAGTAAGGTCTGGGTAGTGTTAATTAGAATATCTTACTCATTAGCATAATATCGGAAAACAGAAATAATATTATAACAAACCTAATTTGCTTTCCATGTCAAGGTAACCTTATTGTTTGATCATCTAGGAGGCTTTTTTAAATGGTGATTCTATATATTAAAAAAAGAATTCTTTATCTGTTATCTATAATATTGCTTATGCTGATTGTATTTCTCACCTATTCTTTACATAGCTCGAATTTTATTAATACTCTTGCCCAATTAAACTCCGCAGAAAGAATTCACTTTTCCACAATTGTGGTAGATACTCACTGTGACACCTTAAATAAAATTTTAGATGAAAACGGCTTCCCCCACATAAATCTAGGTGAAAATACTAATTTTGATGTAGATATTCTCAAGCTGTATGAAGGAGGAATCAATATTCAATTTTTTGCTGTATGGGCACCAGAACGCTATTACCCCGGACAAGTCTTCCAGCAGACTTTAGCCTTACTAAATGGACTCCATTATACTATAGAAAGGAATCCATATGCAATTGGGTTAGCTTCATCAATTAATGATATCGATAGGTTAGTTCAAGGAGGAAGAATTGTAGCTATAGCAGCAATTGAGGGTGCAGATTCTTTAAAAGAACCTGATGGTTCCATATTATTACAACAATACTATGATCTTGGGGTGAGGGTGATAGCTCCAACCTGGAATGATTCAAACCAGCTAGCAGAAGGATGCAGAGGAACATATTATGACAATACTCTCTCACCAAAGGGACTTTCCGATTTTGGCAAGCAAATTATTAAAGAGGCAAACCAATTGGGGTTAATAATAGATGTTAGCCATTTGTCACAGGCAAGCTTTTGGGATGTTATGGACTTAATTGAAGAACCAGTTATAGCTAGCCATTCTGGAGTATATAGTCTTAAAAAACATGCTCGAAATCTCACGGATGAACAAATTATAGCAATAGCTGAAAAAGGCGGAGTGGTTCAAATACTATATCATAAACATTTATTAGCTGATCCTGGTACTCACGTAACGGTAAAAACAGTAGTTGACCACTTTGATTATGTAATCAATCTAGTTGGAATAGACCATGTAGGTCTTGGTTCAGATTTTGATGGAAGGGGCTGCAAAATGCCTGAGGACCTAACAAATACTTCAATGGTAGTTAATATTACTCAGGAGATGCTACGACGCGGTTATTCAAAGACAGGAATAGAAAAAATCCTTGGTAAAAATACTTTAAGATTGTTAAGTGAGGTCTGGAAGGAATCTGCTCCTACTCATTTTGGAGATAATAACTTAATTCCTATTATTCCTTCCCATACGGGAGAAATAATTCAGAATCCTTACCCTACCTTATCCGCAAGAATAAGTGATAATAAAGACATTGAAATTAATGACTACAATTGGCAGGTTATATTAGATGGCATGCTTTATCCACATCAATTCCAAGAATCAACAGGCACAATATCTATTTTATTAAAAGAACAACTACAAGAGGGATTTCATGTAATAACTTTTGCTGCAACAAACCACTCAGACAAAACAATTCGCCAAACAATGATTTTTTATACGGAATACTAAATCTGATGCACTTTTAACCAGAAAGGAAAAAGACCCTTATTAACACCTCTAGGATTAGCATATTTGGCAGGAGTTTTACTAAAAAATGACCATCAAGTCAAAATTTTTCAAAGAGAAGTTGACTTCATTAAAAATGAGTTTAAATTAGACCGAGTCAATAAAAAAATGCTAAAAATGCAAGAAACTTCGCCATTTAATAGATATGGACTTTTTCTACCATTGCTTCAAGCTCAGCAATGGTTTGTTTTTTATGTCTTTTATCTTTTGGTGACTTGTTTATCATAAGGTTCATATAATCCCAAAAGGCCGCAGTCATATTGTTCTCATTAATAGCAAATATGACAGATGGTATTGAAGACTTTCCAACAAGCACTCCAATATCCTCTTTTACATAAAGCATACAACCCGGCAAATGGTTTGTATTTGCCAGATGCACGTTATAGTTTTCAGAAGCCTGAAGAAGTCTAATAATATTTTGAAAATGTCTGCTAATTTCCATTGTTGTATAAAATAGTGGAGTGTCACCAAGCATATCGGAAAAGTTAATCATTACTTTTCCTTCTTTGATATTTTCCAGGTCAGGGATGGTAATTATTTCAGTAAAGCTATGTTTTTGTAAACTATCTTCGAAGTCTTTTATTCGCCTTCTATGGTATGCCAGTAATTTGTCTTTTGTATCACTTTCTATTCGTGAATGAATACTTTCTGCCACATCAAGGGGTATGGTTATACTTGAAAGAGCATCTGTCTTAATAATTCTATTTGCTCCTTCATCCTCAAACTCTGAAAGAACGGTTAAATATTCACCTTTGCTAAAAGGTGTGAATATCTGCATAAGTGGCCTACATAGGCCAAGAAAGTCGTTGTATTCATCTGTAAGTGCCATAATGGCACGTTTATCTGTAATTAGAAAATTAGCAGTATTTTTTGTACCATTTCCTATAGAGGTTGAAACCACAGCAGCGGTATCTGGAGCTACAAACAACGTACGTCTAAATACCCCATCACGAGTTTTTGGATAATAATACGGCTCAATAGTACCGGTCATATAGATTGGTACCCACTGTTTAATAGCAGAGAACATTTCGTCTAGACTACGATTTACGGTATGAATTATTTTTATTTTATTTCCCCTCATTATTATGTGGGACAAAAGTGATGCCCATTTTACAGTAAATTCACGGTTGCCGGTTAACCATTCCATGTCCTCATCGCTGTGTAAAAGCAGAGTTTGCGGGCTTTTGTTTTTTAATACAAGGGATAAAAATTGGATAACTGCATTTTGCTTACCTTCAATACCATACAATACCTCTTCTTTGTATGCATTATTTTCGGATATATTTGAAACATCTATGGCTGCAGCCTGTGGTGCTTTTTTAAAACTAAAGTTTTTAAAACCTTCAAGAAAATTCTCAATAGGTTTTGAATTATCTGCCTCCTCTTCAGAAAACCATTTATATAGAAGATTCGCTATGGTTTCACTATATTCAGGCATAAGTCTTGAGGTGTTTTTTATTGTTTCAAACAGTATTGTCTTTTGATATTCTGCACTACAGTTTTTAGCAAAATATTCGGCCATTTTCTTTATGTAATTCTCATTTTTTGCAGGAGTGCGTATGCCGCGGCGTAATCGACTGACAAATGATGGATCAAGTGAAACATTTCTGGCAAGAACGCTGTTTGCGGTATTAGTAATATTCATTAGGAAATTAAGCTTTTCATTAAATTTCATGCATATCACCCCTTATAATCAATGATATCATCTGTTTAATATTCAAGCAATACACTTGGCACAAGTTGTGTCAGGCTTTTGTCATTGCCAAACCGTGTAAAAGTATTTTCAAGAAAAATTAAGCTGATAGAATAGGTCTAGAGGTGATTTTTCATGAGTGTGGATATTAGGCTCAAAGCAGGTTTTTTCAAAACTCAGCTTTATAGCCTTGGTGTTTGCCAGAACCAGTTAATTTTGATTCCAAAAGAAAATACTGAGCTTAATAGGATTATTGTAACAGCTAACGAGCTAATGTCAGTAACGGTATTCAAACGAGGTTCGAAAATAGTTGAACTTGAAATTAAGACAAAAGATACAAGTTATATTGGACATACTGCTTCAGAGACAAACCTAGAGGAACTTTTCTTTACTTTTTCAGGGGAGTTTGGAAATAAACTTACAATTGTTAATATTTGAGTTTAAGTACCAAAGCACTATTATTGTTCTTCAGCAGGGTTCCATTGGAATGAAAAATGGGGAGGTAGTTTTCTTGGATAGAGTTCAAAAGTATATCATTCTGTCCATAGGTCTGTATTTTGGTTGGTTGTTGTCTGTTCCATTTAACGGACCTATTATATATGCCACCATGGCATTCGTAGAAACTAATATATCAATACCTACAATTTATATATTTTTCCATGCAATAGGACTGTTAGTTCTTGGAATAATGGTAAAAATAGCTGAGCATTGGAGAAGCCTAATTATATATGGAGGTGCTTTATCATTAGTACTTGGTTTATTGGTATTCTTTATGCCACCAATAATGTGGCCATTTATCTATGCAGTCATTGGTTTCTGTTCAGCAATGTTTGTCCTAGGTTGGAGCTATCCTTTTGCCCATGGTATTGATAATAAGTCTAGAATGAAATACATGGCCTTGGCAATAATCCTTGCCAACATTGTATATGTTTTATTAAGTATTCTACTTACTATTTTAACCCTTCAGCTAGTGTATATTATGGCCTTATTATGCATAGTAGTGGCTTTAAGATTTTCCTTGTTATTAACTAGGGTAGAATTTCAAAATATCCAAAACAAAAAAGATGAAATAGAAGAAATTCCAGTATTCCCAGGGGCATTTATGTTAATCGTTAGCCTGCTGATTTTTGGACTGTATATTAATGGTGGGTTTATGTATCAGGTAATGTATCCTTCTTTAGAAAGGTACGAGAATATTGCAGTTTTTTATAGGAATATACCATACATAGCCGTGCTGGCAGTTATGTGGCGATATGGTAATCATCTTCAAAAACAACTGCCAATTTATATGGGAGTATCCTTTATGGGTTTGGCATTCATATCCTTTTTGTTGATGCACAATACTCTTCCAGGGTTTTTCCTGATAGAAACTTTGATACAATCCTCCTTTGCCTTCTTAGATCTTTTCTTTTTTACAATTCTAGGGGATATTTCGGCAATTAATCGGAAACCTATTAGAACATTTGGTTTTGGTATGACAGCCATGGTAGGTGCCATTCTGGTAGGAGGTCTTCTAGGTGGGCAGCTTATGATGATTGGGGAAAGGTATTATTTGTTTACTGCCATGTTTGCTCTTTCAGCCATTTTTTTAACATTTTTGATTATACCGTGGATGTTTAATAAAATCGAAGATTTTTACTACAGCAGCAACCATGAGGAATCCAATAACGAGCTAACAAATATGGAGATTGTTCAAAGTATATTTGAGGCTCATTCACTTACAGTAAGAGAAACAGAAATAGTTGAACATTTACTTCAGGGTTTGACAAATAAGCAAATTGCAGCGGAGTTATACGTGAGTGAAAATACCCTCAAAACCCATATCAAAAACATCTATTATAAATTGCAAATTAAAAGCAGGCGAGAGCTTATGCATAGAGTCCTTGAAAACAAAGAAAATCACTCCTTGGGATAATAAATCACCCTTAGGGGTGATTGTTTTTATAGCCAATAAGTGTAAGCATCTAGTTTAATAGAACATCAAAAGTGGGTGGGTAAAAAAGGAGAGATGAATATATGGATGAACAAAGTCGAAAAATAGTCATCTATTCTGTTGTCATAATAACAATAACTATTCTAACGGTGTATTTGCTCAGTAGTTTTTAAGAAAAAGGGGGCAGGGGAATTAATGAGCTCGGACCAATCAGCATCATTTTTGATTAGAGTATGGAGGAATAAGGAAAACCAATGTGTAGGGCATATTGAAATTATTTTAACAGGACAAAAACTTCATTTTGAAGGATTAGAAAACCTGCAAGTTACCCTAGAAAATTTATTGGAGGAGAAATCACAAGAAATTAAAAAAAGTAACACATTTTAGAATATCACCCATATGGGTGATATTCTTTTACAGGGTATCGGAGCTAAAATAAGTCTAGTAATTCACTATATTTTTCTATCGATGTTCTATAACAAAACATAGAAAGAGGAGGAACTAAATTGTCATTATTAATTAGAAGGCTAGTGTGGATGGTAGTGTTTGTGCTGACAATAGGTTTAATGCCCGGTACTGTATTAGGATTTGCTGGTGGTGATGGATCATCTGATAATCCCTGGAAGATTACCACAGCGGAGCATTTAGCAACTGTTAGGGAGGCAGTATATCTAAATGATCACTTTATGCTTATGAATGACATAGATCTTGCTGATTATCTATCAGCAACGGGTGATGGATACAATAGTGGTGCTGGATGGGAGCCCATTGGTTCTTATGCTTTACCACTATCCCAATACAGCTTTACTGGGAGCTTTGATAGCGGAGGGCATACCATTAGCAACCTCTACATAAATCGACCGTCAGCGGATTACATTGGTTTGTTTGGCTATACTGGATATTTTGATGGAGACGGTTACCCTAATAAAGCTACCATTAAAAACGTAAAACTTGAAGGTGTGAATATTACAGGTAAAAGAATAGTGGGTGGTCTAGTTGGATATGCTTCATCTACATCTATTACTGATGTAGTGATTGAAGGTAATGTTACAGGTAATGGTGATTTTGTTGGGGGTCTTAGTGGATCTTCTTCCTATGCTTACGTCTCTGATGCTTATGTTGAGGGAAACGTGAATGGGGCACAGTACGTTGGCGGTTTAACAGGCAATGCTCATAGTGGGGATGTGGAAAATTCATATGCTTTGTGTAACGTTATTGGCACCAATTATGTTGGCGGTTTGGTTGGTGCGGCTGCCAACTCTTGCGGTATTCATTATTCTTACAGCGGAGGAAGTGTTACTGGTAACGAGCGCGTGGGAGGTCTTGTAGGAGATGTAAGTTTTGGAGTAAGCAACTCATATTCCATGAGTACTGTAGATGGAGATGACATGGTAGGGGGCCTTGTGGGGTTTAGTAGTGCATCTTCGATTAATAGATCTTATTCTGTGGGTAAGGTCACCGGTTTTCCAAGTTCTACTACTGTGGGAGGCCTTATTGGATCCTACTGGGGTACCAATTATACTTATTCCTCCTATTGGGATACTGCAACATCTGAGCAGGCTTTAAGTTCCGGCGGTACTGGTAAACCTACTGCAGACTTGCAGATTATATCTACCTTTGAGAACTGGGACTTTGATGATATTTGGGGCATAAATCCTGGAGAGAATGATGGCTACCCATTTTTAAGATGGCAGGGGTATGAACATATAGAACCAGGAGAATTTGCAGGTGGTTCAGGAACAGCAGCATCTCCCTATCAAATTTCTACAGCAGTACACTTAGATAATGTCAGAAACTATCTTGGCAGCGAACACGCAGATAAACATTTTATATTAATTAGCCATATAGACCTGGACTCAGCACCCTGGAATACAGGTGAGGGCTGGGACCCCATAGGCACATATGAAGAACAATTTGTTGGCAGCTTTGACGGGGATAATAAGATGATTACTGGTTTAACAATAAATAAAACAGATACAAATTATATGGGTTTGTTCGGGTACCTTGGAGATAATTCGGAGGTTAAAGATTTAAACCTAGAAGATGTTGATGTGAATGGTAGAGGAAGTGTTGGTGCATTAGCTGGGCGAAATGATGGAGATATAATTAATGTCAATGTTTCAGGAACGGTCACGGGCACAAGTAATAGTGTAGGCGGTCTGGTAGGAACAAATAGTGGTGAAATAACAGACAGCTATACCACATGCAATGTAACTATGTCTGCAAATTATCTATATATAGGTGGTCTTGCGGGTACTAATTATGGGGACATTTCCAATAGTTATTCAACTGGAAATGTAAGTGGGTATTGGTATGCTGGAGGTTTAGTTGGAACTAATGGGGGAACAATTGAGAACAGTTATGCCACAGGAACTGTAAGTGGTACGAGATATGTAGGAGGCCTGGTGGGTGAAACTGGTGGAACTGTGGAGGATTGCTACAGTATTGGTTCAGTTACAGCCACTAATGATACTGCCGGAGGATTGACTGCTTATAATACGGGAACTATTTTAAAAAGTTTTGCAGGAGGTAATGTACAAGGGCGTAGCGAAGTTGGCGGTTTAGTTGGAGTTAACTATCTTGGTTCCATCTCAAATAGTTATGCTACGGGTAGTGTCACAGGAGAATCTAACTCTGTAGGCGGCTTGGTAGGGATAGTTTCATCCGGCTCAATTTCAAATAGCTACTCCATAGGATATGTAGATGGAGGCAGTCAAGTGGGCGGTTTGACCGGGGCTAATCATGGCACTATTATAGAGAGTTACTATAACTCTGATACATCAGGACATACAGATACCGGCAGGGGAGAGCCAAAAACAACTGGTCAACTCAAAGACAAATCTACCTATATAGATTGGGAATTTCCTGCCATATGGACTCTCAACAGTATAGACAATGGTGGATATCCTGCATTAGAGTGGCAGGGATACTCCCACGCAAATCCGGGAATTATCCAATTTGAAGCAGGATACTACAGCACTTACGAAGGGTATAATGGCTGGATTCGCGTTGAACGTATTGAAGGAACAGATGGAATTGTAACTGTTTCATATACAACAGTTGATGATACTGCAAAGGCAGGAACACACTATATGGCATATAGCGGTACCCTAACCTGGGCTGATGGAGATGGTGACAGCAAGCCTGTACAATGCACAACAATAAACGATAGTATTTACAATGGCAGCTTATATTACAGCTATGAATTATCAAATCCCACAGGTGGGGCTGTTTTTGGAGACCAGAACCCATTAACGGTTCAGATTAGTGATAATGACAACCCACCAACACCTACCGGACTTACAGCTACTGCAGGTAATGGTCAGGTTACTCTAAATTGGGATATGGTTAATAGTGCAAGGTATATTGTTTACTATTCAACTACATCTGGAGATTTTACAGATGAGAATAGTCATACTATTTATGATGAAGATGTAACAACATATACTAAAACAGGGCTTACAAATGGTGTACAGTATTACTTTGCTGTAAAATCAGGTCACAATATTTATTATAGTCCATTATCTGAAGAAGTAACGGAAACCCCTACAGCACCCAGAAGTGGTGGAGGTGGGAGTTCGACTCAAACTCCTGAACCGGAATTAGAACAGATAGGTGTTCAGGTATTTATTAATCAACAAGAAGAAACTGCAGGAATTGAAACAGTAACAGAAGAGAATGACCGGACAATCGTGGAAATTGAGCTGCAGGTGGATTTAATGAACCAAATACTTGACGAGGTCATTAAAGAACAGGAAGAAAACAGGCAAAACTTGGCGAACATTTTTGCTGTAACGAATAATGGTTCAGATAAGCTGTATGTCAGGTTAACAGGTGACGTAGTTAAGAAAATGGAAGATAATGCTTTTAGGTTATCTGTTAAGCTGGATGAAATTAATTATGTAATTCCAGCCAAGGAAATAGGTATTATAAGAGCAGCGGAAGAGTTGGGAATACCAATAGAAAATTTACGACAAATTGACGTTGAAGTCATAATTGATAAAGCTGATGATGTAGTTCTTAATAGAATAACAGAAAGTGCGGCAGCAGAGGATTATGAAATAGTCTTTCAGCCAGTTAACTTTACAATTGTTGCTAAAACCATGTTAGCAAACGGAGAAGAGAAGAAAGTAACTGTATCCACATTTACTCAATATGTAGAAAGGGTAATAGAATTACCATCAGGGGTAGATCCGAGTAAGATTACAACAGGTACTGTTTATAATCCCGATGGCACCTTCTCCCATGTACCAACATATGTATATCTAGAAAACAGGAAGTATTATGCAAAAATAAATTCTTTAACAAACTCAAATTATACTATAATATGGAATCCAGTAGCCGTATATTCAGTAGAAAATCATTGGTCAAAGGAAAGTGTTAATGATATGGCATCAAGGCTGGTTATAAATAATCCGGATACATTTGAGCCTAATGGAGAAATTTCTAGGGGTGAATTTGCAGAGTACATCACAAAAGCCCTTGGCTTATACAGGAAAGGTGCAGCAAAAGGGGATAAATTTAGCGATGTAGCCTTGCATAACGAGCTAGTAAGTGCCATTACAATAGCTACTGACTATGGTATAATAAACGGATATACAGATGGTTCCTTTAGACCAGATAATAAAATAACCAGAGAAGAAGCAATGACCATGTATGCAAGAGCCATGGATATAGTTAAGCTAGAGGAAGTGAATTATAATAGAATTGCTTCATACAAGGATGCCGACAAGGTTTCTAAATGGGCGTATCCATTTGTTAAAAAGTCCGTAAGTGCAAATGTTTTTAATGGCAGGACATCTGAGACAATAGTGCCACAAGGTACGCTAACCTATGCAGAAGCAGCTACAGCTATTAGAAACCTGCTTGTAGAATCAGGGCTGATAAACAAATAGGGAATATAAATCGTCGGTCCTTCTGAAGGGTAATTTCGGAAGGACTGTTGATTATTACAGATGCCATTGAAATTAATGTATATATGGTTAATCAAAATGCATTATAAACCTTAGTAAACTAAAATTGAGAATGGAGAATGGAAATGTCGATGATTAAAACAGCAATGATTCAGATGTCAGTCTTCAAAGACAAATTAAAAAATATCGAAAAGGCGGGAGACTACCTGCAAAAGCTCGTGGATCAGAGAATTGATTTGGCAGTGCTCCCTGAAATGTTTTGCTGCCCTTACCAGACGAATAACTTTCCTATCTATGCTGAAGAAGAAGGCGGAACATGCTGGCAGCTGCTTTCAAATATGGCAGCATCCTATAATGTTTATCTTGCAGCTGGTTCTATGCCTGAAAAAGATGAAAAAGGTCGAATTTTCAATACTGCTTATGTATTTGACCGTCAGGGGCATCAGATCGCAAAGCACCGTAAAATGCATCTCTTTGATATTAACGTAACCGGTGGCCAGAGTTTTAAGGAGTCAGAAACACTTACAGCTGGAGACCGGGTGACTGTGTTTGATACTGAATTTGGTAAAATGGGGATTTGTATCTGTTATGATTTCCGTTTTCCGGAACTTACCCGCCTGATGGTAAACCAGGGGGCAAAAGTCATCCTAGTACCTGCTGCGTTTAATATGACAACTGGCCCTGCACACTGGGAAACCATGTTCCGGCAGCGTGCAGTAGACAATCAAGTGTTCACCATCGGTGCTGCTCCAGCGCGCGACCCAGCTTCAGCCTACATCTCGTGGGGGCATTCTATCGCAGTAGCTCCATGGGGAAATGTATTAGTTCAGATGGATGAAAAGGAAGGCTACACAGTCCAGACACTAGATCTTGCTGAGGTAGATAAAGTACGCAGAGAATTGCCTTTGCTGAAGCACCGCAGATTAGATACCTATACAATATGAAAACTAATAATTAGAATAAAATATCGTATTTAAATAAAATAGGCTTAAATAAGTGCAATTTTAATATTTACAATTAGAAGTCGTCATAGTATACTTAACATACCGACGGTCGGTTTAATTACTGGTTTTCCAAAGGGGGTAGATCAAAGTGGGTACAAATATGGTTCTAGGTTTTTTAAAAGCCATTTTGCTTTTTAGTACTGGTAGAGTAAGTTTTTTAAAAAGTGATGTCGGGAAAGAATTGAATGAGAGTGGGCAAGTCTTTACGGTATTTAGACATGTCCAAATTAAAACGTTCTGTAAGCGTTCGAACCCTGAAGCAATATTCAAAATTACATTTAAGCCAGCAAATATGGGCATTGAACAAAACAAACGATTTTCTAAATTGCCAATGTTAGTATTTATGGGCTTTAAAGGATTTAGGTCCAAGTACTGGGCAGTAAATGAAAATACAGGTCTATGCCTAGGAATTTATGAATGGGATACAGTTGAAGATGCTGAAAACTATTCTAAATCCGTTGCTGTAAATTTCATGAAAAAGCGCTCGGTCCCGGGAACGGTTGAGTTTCAAGTTATTTCCAAAATAAATGAGTAGACATGATTTGATTTAGAATCATTATAAAAAAGGAGAAATGTATTGATGTTACCAATAGTTAATAATACTGAGATTAAAGAAGAAGTGCAGAATTATGACATAATTACAGGTGGTAGTCTTTATACACGAATAATTAGTGGGAAAAAGGAAGGTAAAACAGCAATCTATATTCATGGAGGAGGTTCAGGGGGGAATCACACTATGTTAGTTAGACCTTCTAAATGGATGATTGAAAAAGGTTTATTTAATAAGGTGATTTTACCTGACAGAAGAGGAGAAGGTTTAAGTAGCCCCCTTACACATAAAGTTACAATAAAAGATCACGCACTAGACATGAAGGCATTACTTGATGTGCTTGATATTAAAGAAAAAGTAACAGCTATAGGAATTTCATATGGAGGCCCTATTGCCCTTACTTTAGCTAGCCATGATCAGCGCGTTGATGAAGTAATTTTGATGGCATCATCACCTTCTTTAAGAGAAGTAAAAGGGTTTAAAGGGTATTTGTATAAACATAATCTATTAGAACCAATTGCTAAGCTTTTTTATAAGCTGAATTTAGGAAAAAAAGAAATAAAGTATTCCAATTTTGAAGGTGTTTATGATTTAGAAAGTGAAAAAGAATTAATAAAGCTTTTTACCGATGCTATAAAGAGTACTGATAAGAAGATGTTTGAGAGCCTTATTTTACAAAATGCATCAACTCTTGATGTGGATAATAGCAATATTGAACAGAATATAGAGCTTAAAATTCCAGTATATCAGGTAATTGGGGATAAGGATGAGATATGGGAAACTGATTTGAATCCATATATAGAGAGATTCCCGAATATAAAAAATGTCATAATTCCGGGAGCAAACCATAAGGCATCTTTATTAAGAGCTAGTGAGTTTTATGAGGCGTTATTAAGAATATATAAAAGAGAAGGTTTTACTATTTAACTAAATTGTTTCATAAGACCCCAACTTTTAGGTTTACAAATAGGTAAAATTGTTATAGTATATACATACCGTCGGTCGGTATGTATAAATAGATGTGAAGAGAGGTAATTAATGATGCAAGTACCAAAGGATAGCGAAGAACGCAAATGGGAATATCTTGATAAGGCTCTTGAGCTGTTTCATGAGAAAGGCTATGAAAAGACTACAATCAATGACATTATACAAAAAGTTGGCGTATCAAAGGGAGCTTTCTATCATTACTTTCAATCTAAGGAAGAAGTGATAGAGACAATAGCAAAGATATATGCAGAAAATACTGCAAGGATTATCAGGAATATTTCAGAAAGAAAAGATTTAACTGCCCTGGAAAAAGTAAACATGAGCATAACAAGGGTACAGGAGTATAAGGCTTACCATGCTGAAAAACGTTTGAGAATCCACGAAATATTTGTGAGTGAAGAGAATATAAAATTACAGCATAAGATTTTGGATAACTTTAAGGAACAGGCTTTTTCTTCTTATAAAACAATTATTAACCAGGGTATAAAAGAAGGAGTTTTTAATACGTCTTATGTGGAAGAAGCTGTTGAATTGCTCATAGACATGATGGGTAATCTTAATTATGTTTTGGCAAAATTTATTTTAGAAATAAAGAATGACCCTGATGTAATGACAAGTGTCAAGCGAAAACTAGAGTTTTATGAGGAAAGTATGGAAAGGATTATGCAGGCGAAAAAAGGGTCAATTAAGCTGGCAAGACCTATAATCGAAAGAATTCAAAGATTTTAGTTGTCTTTAAAGCATCAAAACGAACTTGAATTAGTAAATGGTATAGTTTTATAAAGGAGAATGTTTTATGTCCCAATTAAATTATGTAAAATCATTAAAAGATATTACCCGTAGAGATTTTGAAAATGTAGGTGGTAAGGGTGCAAACCTTGGTGAAATGATTCAGGCTGGGCTTCCTGTACCGGAAGGCTTTGTGGTTCAAACTTCAGCCTACCGCGACTTTATAAAAGAAAGCAATCTAAATGAGAGAATCAACTCGCTGGTAACTAACCTCGAGGCTAACGACATTGAAGTTTTAGAAAATGTGTCAGAAATGATTAATAAACTATTTCAGGACTGCAGTATACCCAAGAGAATATTGGATGAGATAAATGCTGTGTATGAGAATTTATATGGCATACCCGTTGCCATAAGGTCATCAGCTACTGCTGAGGATTTGCCTGGCACCTCGTTTGCGGGCCAATATGATACTTTTCTAAATATTACGGGAATAGACAATGTGTATGTGGCAATAAAAAAGTGTTGGGCGTCTCTATGGAATGCTAGAGCCTTATCATATAGATTAAAATATAATGTACCAAATGATGAACTAGCTCATGGTGTAGTTGTCCAGAAGCTTGTCAGCGGAGAAAAGTCTGGAATTTTATTTACTGCGAATCCTCTTAACGACCGGCGTGACCAAATGCTCATAAATGCTTCAAGGGGTTTGGGTGAAGCAATTGTCGGCGGTGAAGTTACCCCAGATCAATGGACGATAAAAAGTGCTACAGGGAGTATTGAAGAGGTCCGGATATCAATAAAAGAATTCATGACAGTTAAGGAAGATGGCGGGACTTGTACAAAAAAAGTTCCGGAAGAATTACAAAACAAGCCAGTATTAAATGAAGAGGAAATCAAAGCCCTCGTGGAATTTGGTAGAAAAACAGAACAGTATTTTGGATGTCCTCAAGACATAGAGTGGACTTTAAATGAAGGGATAATATATCTCGTTCAAAGTCGCCCAATTACGTCCCTATTTCCTATGCCAACATCAGATACGGACTCTGATAATACACTTAGAATATATTTGAACTTTAACCTTATAGGCCAGGGATTGACAGAACCTTTTACACCAATGGGCCAGGAGATATGGAGATTGATTTTTTCAGGCTATACAAAAATAGCAACAGGAAAGGAAGATGTCAACTACCCTATCTGGTTTAAAGTAATTGCTGGAAGGATCTTCATAGATATGACAGATCTTATGCGTAAAAAGAAAGCGTGGAATAAAAGTGCTAATACACTATCAACGAAGGACCCTGTTACCTCAAAAGCTCTTTTGCAGTGGTTAGAGAAAAATGAGCAGGAGATTCTTAAGGGTAATAGGATAAAATTCTCTGCTCACCTTATAAAAGTTGTAGTTTCTTTGGTTGGAGACTTTGTCTATGGAATGTTGCTTCCTCAAAAGGCAAGGAAAAAGGTCATAGAGATAGGTAATAAACATATTGACATTTTACGAAAACAAGCAGATAGTTTGATACGTATTGAGGATAAGTTAAGATTTATAGAAAAGAACGGAAAGGATATTACATTAATAGGGTTCAAGAAAATGGCCTATATTGGTTTTGGGCTTCGGGCAATAGATAAAGCTGAGAGTCTCTTAATAAAGTGGAATATTGATACAGCGGGAATAGATAGAATAAAACAATCCTTGCCCTATAATGTAACTACAGAAATGGGACTTGAATTATTGGAAATTGCCGAATGTAGTAAGGGGGAGAACCTTGAACAATTTATTAAACATCCGGACATAGAAAGATTTATGAAAAAATATGGGCACAGGGCTGTAACGGAGATTGATGTTGGTATGGACAGATGGAGAGAAGATCCTTCCTATGTTATAGATTTAATCAAGTCCTATAGGGAGCATGGTGATTCAAAGGATAAAATAAAAAAGTTTTCCAATGGAATGGTCAAGGCGGATATGGCAATTGAAGAATTTGTAGCATCAGTTAGGAAAAGAAAAGGAAGAGGGGCAGCTAATAAGATCAAAGGACTATTGCAAAGCTATAGAGAGGTTGCTGGTCTTCGAGAACAACCTAAATACGATATAGTACGGACCATAGATATATTTAGGGATATACTGCTAAGTATCGGAAAGGAACTAGCAATACTAAGTAGATTGGAAAAAGCAGAGGATGTTTTTTACATTACGTTTAAAGATATTGAATCGGGTATGCCTTTACATGAAATAGTATTAGAAAACAAAGACACATATCAAAAAGAACTTAAAAGAAAATCAACTCCAAGACTTGTTGCTAGCACAGGAGAAAGCATATACTCTATAAATGAAGAAGAAGGTCCAAATACTTTTGTAGGCATACCTGTTTCACCCGGGGTCTATGAGGGGAAGGTAAGGATTATTGAAAAATTAAAGGATGCCCAATTAAAAAAGGGAGAAATCTTAGTCACCCGAGGAACAGACCCTGCATGGACACCATTATTCTTAAATGCCGGAGCTATTATCATGGAAAGCGGAGGGCCCTTATCCCATGGAACCGTGGTAGCAAGGGAATATGGTATTCCAGCAGTTGTAGGGATAAGAAACGCTTGTACGAGGCTAAAAAATAGCCAGATAGTTCGTGTAAATGGAGAATCAGGACAAATTGTTATTATGGGTTAAACCACTCCAGGACAGAAAGAAATACCATTTACATACCGACGGTCGGTATATATAATGGTAGCTTCTGAAGTAAGAGAACATTATTTTGAAAATCTAAAAAGGTGGGAAGATAAATGGAAAGCAGTTTTAAAAAAGTAGCAATATTGTTTTTTAGTCTGGTTGTGGTCATGTTAGGATTTGGAATGGTTATTCCAATCGTACCTTTCTATATTGCAAAACTAGGTGCTGGAGGCACCTATCTTGGAATACTCATTGCTTCCTACAGCGTGATGCAGTTCATATTTGCACCTATATGGGGAAGTATTTCTGATAATATTGGGAGAAGACCTGTCTTGATGATAGGAATGCTGGGTAATGCTGTTACCATACTGCTATTTGGCCTTTCCAGTAGTTTGTGGATGTTGATTGTAGCTAGAGCTTTGTCGGGAGTACTGTCTTCTGCTACCATCCCAGCTGCAATGGCATATATTGCTGACAGTACTACTGAAGATGAAAGGGGAGGCAGTATGGGTTTGCTTGGGGGTGCCACAGGTATGGGAGTAGTGATAGGGCCTGGGATAGGAGGATTATTAGCAGGAAATTCCCTATCTACCCCATTTTATTTAGCTGCTTTCCTATCAATAGTTGGGTTTTTGCTTATTCTGCTTTTTCTCCCTGAAACATCTAGTGAAATAGACAGCCAGAGGTGTAATGAGGATTATCCGGTTATTCAATTGAAGCAGCTCTGGAATGTACTGTTTACCCCTATTGGGTTTTTACTGATATTGACATTGATATTGAACTTTGGAAAGTCAAACTTCCAGGGCATATTTGGCCTTTATGTTCTCCAGAAGTTTAACTATAACCCGGAGCAAGTCGGGACTATCATGATGGTTATTGGACTGATATACGCTGTTAGTCAGGGAGTATTTGCCGGTCTTATCACCAAACGTTGGGGAGAGTCAAGATTAATTAAAGTTTCTTTGATAGCCAGTTCCGCAGGCTTTGTAACAATGATATTTGCCCACAGTTATTTTACAGTTCTTTTTACTGCGGGATTCTTTGTTTTATTCAATGCTCTGCTTAAGCCAGCAATCACATCTGATATTTCAAAAAAGGCTAATATGGGCCTTGGTATTGCCATGGGATTGAATGAATCCTATGGTAGCTTAGGAAGAGTTATAGGACCTATCTGTGCGGGCTTTGTTTTTGACATAAATGTAAATTTTCCTTATATAGGTGGTGCGATAATAATGTGCCTGGTGTTTACAATAAGTTTATTTAAACTATAGTACAAGCGGTTTATCTAGGCTACAGCACTTGTAACTGGTGTCATATTCATAAACGTTACTAATTAACCCCCTATTAAAGCAATTAATTTAACAAAAAATAGACTTCAACATATTTTGAAGTCTATTTTTAATACTTTCTTAACCCTTTTAGCTCTAATTTTAATTCTTTATTTATTTATTTAACATTTATAATTAGGAATAATAAGTTGTAATTAGTGATAAGGGGAAATGCCTTATGCTTTCAAAGTCAGTTATTATAAAAGCCCTGGAGTTACATTTAGAAACAGCACATTTTTTGAAAAGTCTTTCACGACATAATATCTATTTTAAACTATGGAAAGAGAGAACCAGAGAAACTCTTGTAGAGGCCTTTGGCATGGAATCGGAAATAGTAAAACAATTTGAAAGTATAAAGTATTTTGGAACACCAGAAAACAGGGCATCGTATCTTTCTGGAGTGGATGCTGCAGTACAATTGTTACAAAAAAGCTTAATCGTTGTTCAAAAAGATAAAAGGAGGTTGTAACGTGTCAAAAGGAAACTTTGCTGTAATTGGACTAGGGAGATTTGGATCAAGTGTAGCAAGAACACTTATAAATCTTGGTCATGATGTCCTTGGTATAGATAAGGATGAGAAAAAGGTTGAGGAATTATCTAATATATTGACTCATGTGATTGTTGCAGATTCGAAAAAGGAAGAAGTCTTACAAAAAATTGGAATAAGAAACTTTGATACAGTGATAGTCGCAATAGGACATGATTTAGAAGCCAACATACTTACTACTGTCCTTTTAAGTCAGTTCGGGATAAAAAATATAATTGCCAAGGCAAGTTCAGATATTCATGGTGACGTGCTACTCAGGGTAGGTGCAACAAAAGTAGTATTCCCTGAAAGGGATATGGGTGAAAAAATAGGGAAGGGTATATGCTCTGGCAATTTCCTAGACTTTATAGATATCTCACCAGAATACTCTGTAGTGGAGGTAATAGCTCCAAAAAGATTTCTAAACAAAAGTCTAGGCAGTCTAAACCTTAGACCAAAGTATGAAATTAGTGTTCTTGCAATAAAAAAAAGAGACCGAATACTGGTTGCTCCTGGAGCTAATGATATAGTCGAGGATGGAGATTTACTTGTTGTAATTGGTGAGAATAATAAACTGAGTACATGTTTTGAGATTTAATAGTTAGTTTTATAAGATATCTTGGGTGAACTATGTGCCAGGGTTGAAACTAAACCTACTATTGGCTAAAATTAGGATAGTTGGGGGTGCGTCCCCTTTCAGTAAGATATCTGTAGAGGGGGAGGATCGTCATAGAACTTGTCAAACAGGATTCTGTGAAACATCGTGGGAAACTAAAGATTTTCCTTGGATATGCTGCTGGTGTGGGTAAGACCTATGCTATGTTTAAAGATGCCCAAAATAGGTTGTCCGAAGGTATTGATGTAGTTATAGGTTATGTAGAGACCCACGAGAGAATGGAAACTAAAAAGTTAATAGATGGAATAGAGATGGTACCTAGAAAGGAAATACCTTATAAAGGTATTACTTTAACCGACCTTGATTTAGAAGCTCTTTTACAAAGGAAACCACAGTTAGCAATTGTTGATGAGTTAGCTCATATTAACTCTCCAAATCAAAGGCATCCCAAACGTTGGCAGGATGTAAAGGAATTATTAGATGAAGGTATTAACGTTTATACAACCTTAAATGTCCAGAACATAGAAAGTTTAAATGATACTGTTCTACAGATTATTGGGAACCCTATCAGAGAAAAAGTACCAGACATGCTTCTTGATAAAGCTGATGAAATAGTTCTTATCGACATCTCTCCCGAGGAATTAAGGCGGCGTTTAAAAGAAGGAAAGGTCTATGTTCCAAAAAAGTTTGAGGCTTCATTTCAAGAATTTTATAAGATTGGTACCCTTAATGCTCTCAGGCAGCTTGCCATGAGAAGGGTTGCCATGGCAGTAGATTCGAAAATGAGGGCCTACATGGAGTCTAAATCAATTCCAGGCCCATGGCCTGCTAATGAAAGACTTTTAGTTTGCTTAGGTCCCAGCAAACTTAGTGAAAAACTTGTGCGCTCTACTAAACAAATAGCTTCAGAGCTAAAAGCCGAGTGGTTTGCCATCTATGTAGAAAACCCAAAACATAGATCATTAAGGGAAAATGAACAGGAACAGTTGTTAAAAAATTTTAAACTTGCTGGGGAGTTAGGAGCACAGGTAGTATCAATCCCTGGAGATAATATAGCGGATACTGTAGTTGAATATGCTAAAAAATACAATATTACGAAAATAATTGCGGGTAAACCCTTATGCCCTAAATGGAAAGAGATTATAAAGGGCTCAATAGTTGACCAAATTATTAGAAGAAGTGGTTCTATTGATGTTTATGTTGTCACGACAAGTGACAATAATATCAACTTTTCATTACCATCTGTTGATAAACCTAGATTAAACCATAGAAAAAACTATTTATTAAGTATTGGACTTGTTATTCTTGCAACTGCAATCGGGGTTCCAATTCACTGGCTAATATCTCCAACAAACTTGGTAATGCTCTACCTGTTTGTAGTAGTGTGGGCGGCATTGTACTTAGGTCGCGGGCCTTCCATAGTGGCATCTGTTACTGGAGTTTTGGCTTTTGATTTCTTTATGGTTCCACCTCGTCATACTTTTGTAGTACATGACTCAGAATATATAATTACCTTTATTGGATTACTATCGGTAGGACTTATAATAAGTAATTTAACTGCTTCTGCCAGAGAACAAGCACAGGTAGCTCAAAAACGTGAGGTCCATACGATAGAATTGTATGAGCTGAGTCGTGATTTAAATACTGTAGGTGATTTAAAAGGGCTAGGACAAAAACTTTTTCAGCGTTTAGAAAATATATTTTTTTGTGAATTGGCATTCTACGTTTCAGAAAAAAATGGAACATTAAAATTGAAGATAAAAAGTGATAAGTTTGTTGTATATGAAAAACTAGACGAGATAACAAAATGGGTATATGAACATGGAATAACTGCAGGGATAGGAACAGACAATTTCCATTCGTTCAATGCCCAATTTATACCTCTTAAGGCCTCTGAGAAAACCGTTGCTATTCTGGTTGTGGTGCCTAAGGATATAAAACAATTTAATTCTATTGATAATAGTCGTTTATTAGATGCCTATGTTATGATAACAGCAATGGCTGTAGAACGGGTGCTGCTGACACAGGAAGCAAAAGAAATGGAAATGTTAAAGATTACAGAAAAAATACAATCAGCACTTTTAAACTCTATATCCCATGAGCTTCGAACTCCTCTTTCTTCAATAGCTGGAGTTTTGAGTACCTTAAAAGAAACTACTGATGAACAGAGAAGCTATATTCGAATCAATGAAGAAACCAAAACAGAGTTAATTGATACAGCATGGGGCGAAGCCTTAAAACTTAACAGATTAGTTGGTAACCTGTTAGAGATGACCAGACTAGAATCAGGGGCAATAAACCTTAGAGCCGAGTTAAATGATATTCAGGAGTTAATAGGAGAAGTAGTACGTCAAATGGCAGACAGAGTTATTGATAGGGAAGTATCAATTAATATACCTGATAATTTACCCCTAGTTAAAGTTGATTTTGTACTGATGTCTTTAGTACTTTCAAATTTGATTGATAATGCAGTAAAGTATTCACCATCTGGTTCCCCAATAGATATAAAAGTCCACCATAGCTCTAAAACAATTAAAATATATATTAGTGACAGAGGAATGGGGATTCCATCTGATGAGAGAGAAAGAGTCTTTGATAAGTTTTATAGAATAAGAAAGGAAGAAGGCGGAGGTACAGGCTTGGGTTTATCTATAAGCAAAGGAATTGTGGAAGCTCATGGGGGATATATATGGGCTGATGAGCGTGATGGGGGAGGAACAGTTGTTACTATTTCTTTGCCCTTGTAAAAACGACTCTTGGAGGAGTTAAGGTTGAATAAGGAATCAATTCGTGTACTAATAGTAGATGATGAGAAAGCTATAAGACGTTTCCTACGGGTTTCTCTTTCTGCCCAAAACTACCAAGTATTTGAGGCAGTAACTGGACAAGAAGGCATTTCAGAAATAATTTCTAAGAGGCCTGATCTAATAATTTTAGATTTAGGATTGCCAGATATGGATGGAACAGATGTCATTCTGAATATTAGGGAATGGACCTCTATACCTATTATTGTTTTATCTGTTAGGGAGAGAGAGACAGATAAGATAAAGGCTCTTGATGCTGGGGCTGATGATTATCTTACAAAACCTTTTAGCATCGGTGAACTCATGGCAAGGCTTAGAGTTATCGAACGCCACTTGAATACTGTTGATGAAGAACCCGTGTATAAGATAGCAAACCTATGTGTAGATCTTACCAGAAGGCGTGTGACTCTTGATAATCAAGAAGTATCTTTAACCCCTACCGAATATGAAATCATAAGGGTACTGGTTAAGAACAAAGGAAAAGTAATAACCCATGAACAAATGCTCCGACTTGTTTGGGGTATGGGTTATGCACAGGAAAGAAATTTATTAAGGGTTAATATGAGTAATCTTAGACGCAAACTTGAACCTAATCCTCAGGTTCCCAGCTTTATTCTAACAGAACCTGGTGTTGGCTATAGACTAAAAGACGAGTAATTGTAAATGCTCTAGCTATCAGATATTTAGGGGGAGTTTCTGAATTGAGTTTATATGAAATCAAGTTAGGCAATAAAAAAGGCAACATAAATAAAAATCATTTTTTCCATCCTGCGAAAATATTTGTAATAAGTTTTGCTATTGTTATTCTGATTGGTTCTCTATTGCTTTCGTTACCAATTGCAACTAAAGACGGCACTTCTTTACCGTATATAGATGCATTATTCACAGCTACATCCGCAGTTTGTGTTACTGGACTAGTAGTAGTTGATACTGGGGACACATTCTCATTATTCGGTCAAACTATAGTAATGATGCTAATTCAGTTAGGGGGACTTGGCTTCATGACTTTTGCTAGTGTTGTTATGTTGTTCCTGGGAATCAAAATATCTCTAAAATATAGATTGATTTTGCAGGAAAATTTCAGTCATTATTCTACACAGGGTGTTGTTAAATTATTAAGAAATGTGGTTATATTAACATTGATATTTGAAACTATTGGAATGCTCGTATTGGGATTAAAATGGTATCCCGACATGGGACTGAAATCCTTCTATTTTGGCTTGTTTCATTCAATATCTGCATTTAATAATGCAGGTTTTGATTTATTCGGTTCTTTTTCTAGTTTAACAAATCAAACTAGTGATATATTAACAAGCCTTGTCATCATATCCTTATTTATTTTTGGAGGACTGGGATTTTTTGTACTCTCAGATATTTTCTTGTTTCCCAAGCGGAAAAGTCTACACTATCATAGCAAATTAGTTCTAACTATGACTTTTATTCTACTTGCTGTGGGATTTGTAGGAATTTTTTCCATGGAAGGAAATAATCCTGACACAATGGGAAATTTAAGTTTATTAGAAAAAATAGTTGCTTCATTATTTGCGGCAGCTACTCCCAGGACAGCAGGTTTTAGTACAATTGATGTTGGAAGTTATAGTGATGCTGCATTACTTTTTACCATGGTATTAATGTTTATAGGGGCATCTCCAGGCTCCACAGGGGGAGGTATTAAAACAACTACCTTTGGAATTATTTTAGCTGGAATAATAGCAAATATTCGGGGAAATAAGCAAACAGTAATGTATGAAAGAGGTGTATCAAATGATATTATTTGGAAAGCAAGCACTATTGCTTTTCTGGCACTCTTTTTGATTATTATAACTACATTTGTGCTGACATTATCAGAACATAACACTTTTATTGAAAACTTTTTTGAATCAGTTTCTGCATTTGGAACAGTAGGGCTTTCTATGGGAATCACCCCTGACCTCTCGTTAATAGGTAAAATTATGGTGATAATTACCATGTTTATTGGCAGGGTAGGACCATTAACCTTGGCCTTAGTTTTAAGCCACAAGAGTGAAGCTGATATAATATATCCAAATGGTGATGTGATGATTGGGTAAGGCTAGATAAATCTGGTCATTCATGTTAAAGGTTCTAATTCACCAGTAATTCGTTTAAGAACAATATCTTTTTGGTTGTTAGATTCTAGATGCTCAATAAGATTTTTAATAAGCAATTCTGAACGATTTTTGTTGTTTCCATAATCATTCATTATTCTATCAAAAAGTCCATTTATTTCTTTCTTGGATATTGGCATTATGCAGTATTCTTTTATAGACTTTGAAAAGTATGAACCGTCCATAGCTTCCAAGTATTCATCTAATTTAAAGCTACCATCTTCATTTTTTGTATAAGTAATTGCCGCCGGAACAACACTACCACCCACCTCAGAGGTAGTTTTATCATAAAGTCTGTATCTGCTGCTAAAAACAGTTACAAATACTTTTAGTTTATTTTTTTCTTCATAGCTACCAAAAATGGTGGGTGCAACAACTGTAAATCCTTCGCTGGGTTGGGAGTATTGTTTAATGGCTGTATCATAAACAAGCTGTTCTATTGGGTCAGAAACATTCGCCTTAAAATCCGGCAGCTTTATTTCCTCACGTAGTGAGAGCTGGGAAAACCAATCCTGCGGTGAAAGGCTTTCATCTGTTACATTATTTCTATCACCTAAAAGCTCTTTGCAGAGGGCCATTATAATATGGCCTCTAAGGTCGTTGTCAATACTGCCTTTTTGAAATTGAGAAAGCAGATAATTAAGAGCATCATCACCCATCTTTAAAATGCTTTCATATTCGTCTTGATGAGCTGTAATATAGTTACTAGGATTGGATGATGTATTAGGTGAGGACATAATAATCTCTAGATACCTTTCAATTTGGTCAGCTTTTTCTGTTCCCACGGTAAAGGATGACACCTTACCAACCGACATATTATTCAGTTCGTCAATAAGAAGTTTAAGGGAAGCGGAGGTTTCTGCAAAAGATCGAACATCGTACCCTATTCCATTCTCAACCATTTTTCTTGTATAGGTCAAAGGTGCATCGTCATAATTACTATTATCATCTAAGAATTGGTAATTTATGATGTCAACATTATCAATCAGACTAAAGAGCAGTATAGAATTTTTATAAAGAGAATTTACAGTTCGGGCTATATTAGTAGAAATAGCGGAAGCGTCGGTTATATTTAAATTAATAGTTATTTCATAGGGCTGATTGGATGTTTGAAGCTCTACTGTATCACGTACAATACCTACTGGTAATGACATAGCATCGATGAGGGTGACAACTTTACTATTATTTCCTACATATGGAGTTTTGTTGGTGATTAAAACCTCTATATCGTATGCTAAATCCATAGTTGGGTCAACTGCCTGTTCAATTTTAGGATTTGCAGTCAGTACTACTATTAGTGCAGCGGTTACAACAACTGTAACTGTAATGACCCAAAAAGCTGGTTTTTTATAGGCTAATATATTTTTGATTCTTGATTTAATATTGCTCTCACCAAAGGCAAGAGGACTACCCATTAGCAAACTACTTCTTTTTAATGAAAGGGAAAGTAAAGAATGGGCATAGCTTCCTTTAATAGCTATATCCATTTCTTTAACGACACTTTCATCACAGGACATTTCCATATCCTTACTCATTAATGCAAATGATAACCACATTAAGGGATTGAACCAATGAAGAATCAGCACTAAAAATGCACATGGTTTTACAAGATAATCTAATCTTTTTATGTGGGTTTGTTCATGTGCTAGAATATAAGACAACTCATTTTCATTTAAGCTAGTAGGAATGTATATTTTAGGTTCAATAAGTCCACATACAAATGGTGTAGTAATTCTATCAGTTTCAAAAATATTCTCTTTTACAAGGGTTGCGGTTTTCACGTTGTTTATTACTTTAAGGTAAGAAATAATGCTGTAGATTAGCAAAATTACTATACCAACAACCCAAATAATACTGGCAATTTCAATTATGAGTTGCATAGGATTGGCACTTGCTGTTGGTGTAGCAATTGGGAGCGATGTGTTCACAACAGTATTTATTTCGTTGCTCCCGACACTAACAGCAGGATTTTGCATGAAACCGATATTGTTAGGGACATATTCCATTGCACTATTAGTTTGAGCATTATGTTTAAGAAAACCTAAAAAGCTGAAGCTAGAGTTAAAACTAAAAGGAAATATGAGTCTTATTAATACCGGCAACCATAATGCATAAGAGAAAATCTTAGGAATTTTTTTAAAGGGTATCCTTATTGCAATAACTGCAAGAGCTACATAGCTTGCAGTAATACTCATATTAAGTATAGTAGTAAAGTAGCTTGTCATTTTGTTGCCCCCTCAATAATACGCTTTAGCTCTTCGGCCTCCTTTTCAGTAATCTTCTTTTCATCTAGAAATGCTGTTAAAAACTGCGGTAAAGAGCCATCAAAAGTGTTTTCAATCATCGCCCGACTTTCGTATTTTTGAGCATCCTCTTTTTTAACAATTGCTGAAACTGTTGCATCTTCATTTTTGAGTATCCCACGTTCACAAAGCTTTCTTAAAACTGTGTATGTAGTGGATTTTTTCCAACCCAGCTTGTCAAGACTAAGCTTTACAAGTTTGGTAGAGTTAATAGGTTCATTATCCCAAATTAAACTTGCAAATCTATACTCGGCATCGAATAGTTTGTATTGTTCCATAGTAACTACCTCCAAAAGTTTATCTCAATAGACCTCATATACAAGTTTACTACGATAGACCTTGTTTGTCAAGACAGCAGCAATGTTAAGGAGTAATTCATCTAAATATTTTATCTAGGTTAGGATTCTCGATATTTCAAAAGCCCCAACTCATGGGCATAAGCTACTGCCTGAGTACGGCTTCCCACTCCCAACTTGCCAAATATGTTTTTCACATGCCATTTTACTGTGCCAAGTGATATAAATAATTTCGAGCCTATCTCTGCGTTGGACAGTCCGGCCGCCAATAATCTTAAAACCTCCAATTCTCGCAGGCTTAATGTTTCAATCATCTCTGAACCATGTAAGGATGGAATTGACGTTATCTCTTGTTTAGGTTGTTGGGCAAAGTGGCCTAAGAGAGGCGTTAGGAACTCCGGTTTTGTATTTTTCACGGCAAGCAGTAATTTCCCAACCTCCGATCCTTCGCCTAGAAAGGGACGTATGTATCCTTCTGTGGCTGCATAATTTACTGCTTCTACCATAGATCTGATAGCTTCCTCTTGTCGGCCCAAGGCCTGTGAAACTAAAGAAAAAACAATATTTACATAAACTAACCTTCCGTATCTTCCTCTTTCCCGGTCAAACTGCTGGATGTTATTCAATATCTCCCAGGCTTCGTCGTACCGTCCTGCTTTGTATAATGTTCTTGCTATAACCATATATGGTATCTCTTTAAAAGAGGTAATACTGTCCACCGGATTTAAGCCTGAAGACTCGGCCCAGGCCAGAGCCCCAGCCAAATCTCCCTGTTTTAATAATAGATGTGCCTCGAAGGCCTTGTATCTATCCCAAATGATTGGGAAAGCTTTGGCATCGGTATTGGCCTTAGCTTTCTCCAGCACATTCCACGCGGTCTGATTATCGCCTAAAGCCCAGTACACGAGGGCAAGCGTTTGTTCAGCATCACCGCCCAATATTCTGTTTAATCCCAAACTGAGGCTGGCCCTAATTCCCTCTTCCAGTAAATCTCGGGCTTGTTCCAGGTTGTTACCTTCGTATTGGAGTATTCCTAACGGAATATATAACAATTTCGCCATTGGCAGAGGTTTGCCTTGACCGTCAACATATTGGTGTAATGCCATATTACATAGTTCCATTGATTCCCTGCGCCCACCTTGAATTACTAAATTCATGGTAATATCTAGCAAGGCTGCTAGGCTGGTAAATATGTGTGCTGCATTACGGGCTGTATCATATGCCATGTACAGAGTTGCCGTGGATTCTGGCATCGGTTCATTTTTTCTTTGGGCGTGGCCTAGTGACATGAGTGCAATCTCTCGAAAAAAGGGATCTTGGTCACCCAGTCTCTCTATAGCTAATAACGCAATTTCCTTGGTCCGGGGGTCTTCACTATAATTAGCTATCCAACCCCGCAGGGCTAATAATCTCCCTTCTGCGAGCCGGTTAATGTTTTCCGGCTTAATTTGTTCAGTTTTTTCCAAAAAAAGTACTGTTTCTTCGCTTTTACCCAGCAAAAATAAAGCCCAAGCCTTGTAACCCGCAAATTCTCCATTAGCATCCACCAATTCAGCCGGTAGCAAATTTAGCCAATCTAACAGGGTGACCATTTCACCCTTTTGAAATACCCGAGTAGCTTGGGTCTTAAGTAAATCGCCAGCTAAATCGTAAGCTCCGCCTGCCAGAGCATATTTGATACCTTCTTCTGGTAGACCATTGTCGGCAAACCAATTGGCCGCCCGTTGCTGAATGTGGATTTGTTGGGATTTCGTTAATTCCGTACGTAGAAATTGAGCAAATAGGTGATGATACCTGTACCATTGGCTCTCACTATCCAAAGGGATTAGAAATAGGTTAGCCTGTTCCAACTGAGCGATAATCTTTTTGGCGTTACTCTCACCCGTCAACTCATCGCCCAATTCCGCATTGAATCGATCCACGACAGCAGTATGGGTAAGAAACATTCTTATCTCTGGATTAGTGAGCTTAATAACCTCTTCCATTAGATAATCGATAATATAGCGGTGATTGCCGCTAAAATCCTTGATGAATTCACCCGCGTGTTCAGCAGCCCTTCCCTTAATCGAATGCGCGGCTAGTTGCAAACCGGCAATCCAGCCTTCCGTACGGACCTCTAGTGCTGCAACTTCCTCATCTTTAAGCTTTACGCCAGCAGAAGTTATGAAGAATTCGATCGCCTCGGACAGATCGAAGCGTAGATCATTCATACGAATTTCCGTTATTTGATTACGAACCCGTAAACGTGGAAGAGAGATTGCCGGATCTTCCCTTGTTATTATTACTAGGTGTAGAAAGTGTAGATGATGATCCAGTAAAGCCTGGACTGCTTGAAAAATATGTTCGTTTTTTATCACATGGAAATCGTCCAAGACAAGAATAAATGGCTCGGATGTCGTAAGTATCTCATTGACTAAGTTGACCACTAGAGTTTGTGTCGGTAGCATGCCTGATCCAGTTAATAGTCTAGCGGTCTGTTGTCCCATTTTTAAATCAACAGTCTGCAAAGCTGCAATTATATAAGAAAAAAACCTCACAGGATCGTTATCATTTTCATCTAGGGAAAGCCAGGCCTTCGCACGGTCAACTTGCTCAAACCAATTTGTTATCAAGGTTGTTTTTCCATATCCCGCGGGAGCTGAGATCAAGGAAAAAGGTTTACCCATAAATAGCCCTTCATCAAGACGCTCTAACAGCCTCGTACGCCTAACTAACGCCGGGCGGGGTTTTGGTACATGAATTTTGGTTTTGAGTAATGTACTTGCCATATCAATCTAACCCCTTTATCTTTCACTATTTATCGTAATATTCTTACAGGCAACTGTGTTTTCCTGCATTACTTATGAAAAGTGTGAAATTTTCTCAACAAAAAAAGCTGCCCTATAAGGACAGCTAAATTACATTAGTTTTAATATTTTTTCATTATTTCACCCACGAACAAACTTAAAAAAGAGTGTACCTATGGTCAAAAGAGTTATTACTACCGTGGCTACTCCCAGAATAACGTGAAAGTTAATCGCATCATCAGGAATTGCTAGGGTGGTTTTTTGAGTTCTTATCCAGAGACCACAAATTAAAACAGATAGTAGTAAGAGACCAGATAATGAAGACATTATAGTTGTAATAATTTTCATGATTTTTTACCCTCCAGTATTGTATTTGTCAAAAATATTCTATGGATTTAGAGTCCACTTCTGTTTCCCCGATGTTCAGCTTTGGCTGAAAGAGTTCACTCCTTCTGCTTTACCGATAACAATGGTAAGCCCATATCCCTAACTCTGTTTAAGATGCCATGTAAAGCGGCCTGATCCGCTACTTCCCCAGACAGAAGGCTTTTCCCATCGGGAAGTTGAGTTATTTCAAGTCCTGCAAACCAATCTGCCCGGCGCCAATCAATGTGGCCCTTGATTATGATCTCGTAATGTTTCATCTGCGATCACCTCCTACTCACATTTTGTTTAAGCCTTACGAGTCAAAAGAATGGCTAATTTAATTTTCCTGTTAAATTGAATTTTCACTTGGTTTTTCTACATTTCTTTTTGTAAAGAAGTCTTGTAGATTGAATAGCCTCCAGATTACAAGAAGTTCCAGCCCAACTCCTACCCAAATGGGTAAAGGTGAAAACCAAGTGACTAGCCAGACTACTCCTACGACTAATCCTGTTAGCCATCTCTTCAATGTTAGTCGGCGAATGAGTAGTGATAATAAAGTTGATATAAAAATCAAAGCAGTTAACACATAAATTACAACCTCTGTGTTTTGATGGGCCATTGGTTCTATTTGATTTTCTACCCGGCCTTTTACGCCTTGCAAAATTTTACGGACTGCAAGATAATCGGTGAATTCCGTGAATAGGTCTAGAGAAAGCAAGCTAGGCTCAGTCCAATGAAAAGACCAGCGAATGCGACTAATTAAACGGGTATGGTCCTTATCTATAGGATATAATGCCCAGATAAAACTGCCTTTTTGTTCTGTTCCAGTCCAAATTATGTGTTGGTTTGGTTCAATATCATAGAAGACCATGCGAGCTACAGAACTAATAGGAACTTCATCTCCAATCTTAAATTGTTGAAACTCTGGCAAGATGCGGTCAGCGCTGTGAATTCCTAATGGACTTCCGAGGTTTTCCACAATATCATAGCCATAATACCCAGCTCGACCATATCCCATTTGTAGTAGCCAAGGCCAGATTTCCTCAGGCGTACCTGAAATGGTAATCGCCCGTGTAGCGAAGAATTCTGGCTGTGGCTCCAAATGATCGCCTGGCATGACCTGTGTAACTTCTTGGTCCGTTGCGCCCCAATTAAGCTGGTAAGGTCGTGCCCAAACCAAATATACAGTCATTATTAAAATGATCAGGGCTAAGGTAGCCAGAACTTTCTTAAATAATTTTGATAAAGAAAAAGAACTCATTACGATTCCCCCTTAAATAAAAATCTTCATGCTTTATTTATAAACCTTTCTAGTGCTTGGGGAACCTCTCGAAAGTAGGGTTTTGCCTTTATCCGAAAGTGGGGTTTTGGAAGGGTATGAAAATAATATTACTTTATTTTGAATAAGAAATATTAAAATTCAATCTGTAAAATCCTTTAATAATCCACTATTAAAAGATACTCATTTTTATAAAGATATTAAAAGAATAATAATTTTAAATAAGTATCATGAATTGAGCTAAGGGATCAAAAAGCACTTCTTAGTGTAGGGGATTACCATAAGAGGTGCTTTATTGCTTGTAAAACACATAGAAACTTAACACTATAACTTAAGAAAATATATTATGATTAAGAGGGAATAATATAGTTTAACGGAATAATATTTATATTAAAGAGGGTGATAAAAATGTCAAATCAAAAAATACCCAATAGATTAGCTAATGAAAAATCTCCATATTTATTACAACATCAATATAATCCTGTAGACTGGTATCCCTGGGGAGAAGAGGCATTTGAAAAGGCCAAAGAGGAAGACAAGCCTGTGTTTCTAAGTATCGGCTACAGCACTTGCCATTGGTGTCATGTGATGGAAAGGGAATCCTTTGAGGATGAAGAGGTAGCAGAGGTTCTAAATAAATATTACATATCAATTAAAGTAGATAGAGAAGAACGGACTGATGTGGATGCAATATATATGGCAGTATGTCAGGCGCTCACGGGTCAGGGAGGTTGGCCGTTAACAATTTTTATGACTCCCGATAAAAAGCCCTTCTTTGCTGGAACTTATTTTCCAAAGGAGAGGAAATATGGCCGTTCTGGGATAATAGAAATATTAGAAGAACTCCAAGATGCATGGGAAAATAAAAGAGATAAGGTACTTAGTGCAGGGGAATCCGTAGTTAAGGGAATTGAGAATAAATACTTTAAAAGTGAAGCTGGAGCAGTTGAGAGAGAGGCTCTTGATCATGCTTACCGTTACTATGAACAGAGTTTTGATTCTATATATGGAGGTTTTGGGGAAGCACCTAAGTTTCCTACACCCCATAACTTGACATTTTTATTACGATATTGGAAGATGTCAGGCAATAAGAAGGCTTTAGATATGGTAGAAAAGACCCTTCAGTCTATGTATCAGGGTGGAATGTATGATCATGTTGGTTGGGGATTTTCTAGATATTCCACAGATAAAAAGTGGCTAGTACCACATTTTGAGAAGATGCTCTATGACAATGCCCTCTTAGCCATAGCATATCTAGAATGCTATCAAGCTACTCAAAATGAGTTTTATGCAAGGGTTGCTAGAGAGATATTTTCATATGTTTTACGGGATATGACTTCAGAGGAAGGTGGTTTCTTTTCTGCAGAGGATGCAGATTCAGAAGGTGTAGAAGGTAAGTTTTATGTTTGGTCTCTTGATGAGGTTTTTGATGTGCTGGGTAGGGAAAGTGGAAAAGCATTTTGCCAGACATTTGATATTTCTAATGCAGGTAACTTTGAAGGAGAAAACATTCCTAATATTATTGGAAAAGACTTAAATACTGGGCAGGATCTAAAAAATGAAAGAGAAAAACTCTTTTTACACCGAGAAAAAAGAATACATCCTCTAAAGGATGACAAAATACTAACCGCCTGGAATGGTTTAATGATAGCTGCCTTGGCCACAGGTGCAAGGGTATTAGGTGATAAAAAGTATGCAAAAGCAGCAGAGAATGCCGCAGAATTTGTAAATACTAAACTAAGAAGAGAAGATGGAAGATTATTTGCTCGTTATAGAGATGGTGAAACTGCACATCTGGCCTATGTGGATGATTATGCATTTTTTATATGGGGTTTAATTGAGCTCTATCAAACCTCCTATAATCCAAAGTATTTGGCTTTATCTCTAGAGTTTCATCAGGATATGGTAGATTTGTTCTGGGATGAAAAAGAAGGTGGCTTGTATTTATACGGTCATGATGGAGAAAAACTTATTACAAAACCTAAGGAGCTATATGATGGCGCCGTACCTTCAGGAAACTCAGTAGCTGCACTAAACTTTCTAAGATTGGCTGACCTTACAGGTGATGAAAAGATTGCAGAGCTTGCTGATAAGCAATTAAATGCATTCGGGGGTACTGTAAGTCAATCACCTCCGGGATATGCTTATTTTCTAATGGCAGTCTATTTTGCAGAAAATCCAACAACTGAAATTAATATTATTGGTGACCTTAATAAGAAAGAAACAAGTGATATGTTGGACATTATAAATAAGGGATTCAATCCAGAAAGGCTTGTTGCAGTTAAAATGCCTGGTTCCTCGGGTGAGGAAATTTGCAGGCTTATTCCAATTATTAAAGAAAGAGATACAGTAGATGGGAAAACTACCGCTTATATATGTGAAAATTTTTCTTGTCAACCGCCTACAACGGATATTAAAAAGTTGGAAATATTACTGGGGAAGAAGAGCTGATGCAACATCACTCTTCACTTACCTCAGGGATATTCCTTTTAGCACTAAATTTCCAGACCATAGTAAAGCCTAATGCAAAAAGCAGTAAATAAACGGGTTCAAAAGAAGACGGTAGTAGTCCCTTTGAGGACCCTATAATCAGTCCGGCAAAAAAGTAGGAAATTAACATTTTATGGTTAGTATAGATAATATTCAGGGTATTGGCCAAAAGAAAAATTCCCAGTATGCTTCCTATACCAAACATCGAAAGATTAAATAAGTTAAGTTCTGCTATAGAAAAAAGAATTACATCGTATACTCCAAATATTATAAGGATAGAACTCCCAGGAATTCCTGGAATCATCATGGCTGCAGTTGCCAGGGCACCTCCTATAACAAGTAAAAACCAGTTAATATTTAAGTCAAGATTAATAGCGCCGATATCTTCAAAAACTAGAACATAACCAATAACTATTCCCAAAACAACAGCCAAAGCCGTAGAAGTCAAACTCTTCTTATCAGGTTTTGGACAGGATTCAACAACAGGCTTTACTGATGCTAGAAGTAACCCAAGAAGAAATACAACAGTGGCATCTCGATGAAGTTCAAAGAATAAACTGAAGCCTAAACCACCTAAATAGACGCCCAGTAATAACCCAAGTCCCATGGGTAAATATGGTTTAAGATTAAACTTGGATAAATCTCTCATCAACTGTTCATAAATACCAAAAATTAAAAATACTGTTCCGCCACTCATCCCTGGCAAAACTATGATAAAACCTAGCAGCAATCCCTGAATAGCCATTTTCATAATAATGATCTCCTAGTTATGCGAAATTAAGTAGCAATATTTTAAATGCCTGCATAATTATAGCATATTTTTCAAGCTTTTATTAATATTGACGTATTGATTTGATTTGAAACATTTTACATATTAATTATAGTGATTCAAAAATCCCCTGAAAATTTTTCACAGGGGATTTAAACATATCCTAGTCAACTTATTTAAATACCTTTATTATACGGCTTCCTTCTTATTTAGACGCCTTTGGAAGAACATAAATATGGGGAATGGAATGACTATCCAACCAAAACTCTTAATTAGATTGTTTTGTGCCCTGCTAATTTGGCGTTCTTTTTCTGAAGATACCATAGCATCATATTTCTCTCTTAACTCTTCCGCAGAAAGGCTAGCTTCTTCTGAGACTTCACCATCTGGATAAGGTTTATCTGCACCCCAGCGTTGAAATTCTTCAAAGGATTGGTAATATGGAGCTGGAGCAACTATATCGGCAACTGCCATAAAGGCTGCTACACTTCCACCAATGGTCATCATTAAAGTTGCAAACAGTACCAAATAAATATACACATTTTTAATCACATTTTCTCCTCCTTTTTCTTGGTCAAATTTTACTCCAACTACTAGAAGTACAATTAGGGCGACAATTAGTACTGGAACAATAAGTAATATAATACTCATTTCTTTCTCAACTCCCGTGTTAGTTTTCCTGTGAATAGTATTTAATTTAATAATACACTAATTTCAGGATTAATGTGCACTTTAAAATAAAGCATATCAGTTATCCTATATATATAGACGAAAGTATCTCTAAAGAGTTTCAAACAGATAGATAAAAAATTTGGTTTTACTAGTATCATTTGCAAAAGTCAAGTTATGAGCTATATAATGCTATAGAGATTAAGAATCTGTTTATGTCTTTCTAACAAAGGAAAGGATTTGATGAATTGAATGATCAATTCCGGGCTCTGGATACTATGAATTCTCTAATGCCTGGACCTATACAGTTTCATGAACGAATTGAAGTTATAGATATAATACGTGGTTTTGCTCTTTTAGGGATACTAATTGTAAATATGGCTTTTTTCAGTTATCCAATTATGTATTTGGAACTATTGGGTCAAGAAATGTGGACAGTCTTCTTGGATAAAGCTGTTTTGGGAGTGATTAGCCTTTTTATTGAAGGAAAATTTTATTCCATGTTTTCTTTTCTTTTTGGACTTGGTTTTGTAATTTTTATGGAACGGGCAAAGGTAAGGAGTGCTAAACCATTACTACTTTTTTATAGAAGGATATTTATATTACTTATTATAGGTCTATTTCATGCCTTTTTTATCTGGTTCGGGGATATTCTCGTTTCGTACGCAATACTGGGATTTTTATTACCCCTATTCTTTAACCGTAAACCTAAAACCATACTCACCTGGGTTGTAATATTCTTTACTATTGCAGTACTACCTACAGCTTTAACGCTGTTATCTACAATCTCTGTAGATGATGTAGCTTACGCTGTATACATGCAGGAGTTTTTTACAAACATTGAGATGAAAGTAGAAAGCTCCATTTATGCTTATGGTCAAGGTACCTTCGGTGAACTAATGGCCCAGCGTGTGGAGGATACCCTCTTCACTTATAACTATCTCATCTTTGTCTTACCTTTGATATTTCCCATGTTTTTGTTGGGTCTTTACGGCGGTAAAAAAAGAATCTTTCAGGATATTAAGCATAATTTGCCATTTATAAAGAGGGTTTGGAAGTGGAGCTTAGTTATTGGTTTTAGCATGAGTATCATAAACTATCTTAGCGGGCTGCAAGTAGATCTAAGGTCTACTGGATCGATATACGATTTGATAAATATGGGTTCCAGGGTTTTAGCAGATCCGGGATTAAGTATTTTCTATATGTCATCAATTGTATTGCTATGTCAGAATAAAGACTGGATACAAAAATTAAGGCCATTGGCAAATGTAGGTAGAATGGCATTGAGCAATTATCTGTTCCAATCAATTGTTTGTACAACAATTTTCTATAGCTATGGGTTGGGTCTATATGGTAAAGTTGGACCGGCTGCTGGGTTAGTTTTTACTCTCATAATCTTTGCTACGCAGATTTTTATAAGCAGACTGTGGCTGAATAAATATAGATTTGGTCCTATAGAATGGCTATGGAGGACTTTAACTTACGGCAAGCTACAGAAGATGACCATAACAGAAAAAATGTCTTAAAAAGGTAACCTTAGCTAGGCTTATCTGTCTAAGACATTATCATTGTGCTATTTACTCATATGGATATCCATCTGAGGATATGGGATGTTAATTCCTTCTTTATCAAACTCATGTTTAGCCGCTTCTAGAATGTCGAAATAGATTGACCAATAATCATCTTTTTCACACCATAATCTCATGTAGAAGATAACAGCATTGTCACCATGTTCTCCTAGTACTATTTGCACGGGAGGGTCTTTTAGGACAAGAGGATTATTTTCTGCTATTTTTCTTAAGACCATTTTTACCTTTTTAATATCATCCTGATAACCGACACCGAATGTAAAGTCAACTCTTCTAGTTGGGTTTGAACTATAGTTTAATGTACTACTGTTTGATAAATTTGCATTAGGAATTATAACCCTTTTGTTATCTGGCGTATTTAAAATAGTATGGAAGATTTGAATCTCCTTTACAGTACCTGAGTAACCAACCACTTCAATGTAATCCCCAACCTTAAATGGTTTTAAAAGAAGAATTAAAACTCCCCCAGCAAAATTAGCCAGACTACCCTGGAGAGCAAGCCCAACAGCAAAGGCTCCAGCACCAATAACTGCTATAAAAGAAGTCATCTCTATTCCTATCATGGAAGCAATAGAAATTACAAGTAGAATCTGCAATGATACTTTAACAATTGAAACTAAGAAAGGTTTTAATGCCTGATCAATTTCAATCTTTTCAAATCTTTTGGAGATTGTATTTACTAGCATCTTAATTATCTTCAAACCGACAATGAGAAATAATAATGCTAGCAAAAGGCTTGCACCATAGCTAATGAGTTTTTCATAAATTATTTCAATATTCATTGTGAAATTTCCTCCAGTTTTAAATGTATCTTATCACAGGGTTATTTACTTAACAATAGGCTTATGTTTTCCACTAATACTATATGGATAATATTAATGGAAGTGAAAACCTGGAGACAATTCATCCAGGTTTTTGCAGTAGATTTGGAATTCTAGATAGCTATTTTTACTTAGCTAATCTATTATTTACATCTTCCCAGTTCACCAGGTTCCACCAAGCTTCTATCCAAGCAGGCCTTTTATTCTGATACTTTAAATAATACGCATGCTCCCAGACGTCACAAACTAGTAAAGGAACTGCTCCCCAGATGGTTAAATCCTGATGCTTTTCAGCTGCCATTATTTCTAGCTTATTTCCATGAGGATTCCAGGCTAAAACACCCCAACCAGACCCTTCAACTGTAGCTGCAACAGATGTAAAATGTTTTTTAAAGGCTTCAAAGCTACCAAAGTCTTTTTCTATTTGTGAAGCAATTTTTCCGGTTGGATTCCCGCCACCGTTAGGAGACATATTGTTCCAAAACAGGGTGTGCAGTACATGGCCCGATCCATGAAAAGCCAATTCCCTCTCCCAATGCTTAATCAATCCGAAATCTCCTGTCTCTCGTGCTTCGGCAAGTTTTGATATTGCATTATTTAGTCCATCGACATAAGATTTATGATGTGCATCATGGTGAAGCTTTAGTGTTTGTTCATCATTATGAGGTTCAAGGGCATCATATGCATACGGTAGTACTGGAAGTTCATACTTCATAAATATCACTCCTAAGATAATTTTTCTACATATTACAATAGTTTTATATTGAACTATATAACCCTTTTTTAAACTAGCTATCTTCATTAAATCTTCAAGATTGAATAAGTTTTTTCCTTATTGATAATTATGAAATATCAATGTTAAATGGTAAAATGGGGTTATAAAGGAAGGTGATAGGTTGTGAGTTCAACAATAAACATTAATGAACTATGGAAAAAAGCAGTAGACTTTCATGGACATTCTTGTCCGGGTCTTGCCTATGGAGTAAGGGCAAGTGCAATTGCTCTAGAAAATCTTGCGTCTGGGCGTGCAGCTGATGAGGAAATGGTTGCTATAGTGGAAACAGATTCTTGTAGCGTTGATGGTATACAAGCATTAACAGGTTGCACTTTAGGAAAAGGTAATTTAATTTTTAAGGACCATGGTAAATCCGCATTTACTTTTGTGTTACGAAGTAATGGAAAAGCTATCAGAATTATTATGGGTGCAGGAGAAGCCCATAGGCCAGATGATGCCTTAAGGGAAAAGGTAATGACAGGCAAGGCCTCTCAAATGGAGAAACAGCTTTTTCAAGAAATGAAAGAAAAGAGGATTCAGCATATTCTTAAAGGACCCCAAGAGGAGATCTGTAGTATCAATTGGGTTAATGTAAAGTTGCCAGAAAAGGCCCGTATTTTCAAATCAATTCTCTGTGATAAATGTGGGGAGCATTTTATGGAACCAAGAGGAAGGCTGGAAGATGGAAAAATTGTCTGCTTAGACTGTTTTAATGAGTATAAGAGGAGCTAGTAGATAGAAAGGGGGGATTCATTATTGAACTGCCCTCTTTCTATGTCTACAGAACTACTGTTTCATTCTTTTACAAACATCGGCCATTACAATAAAGTTATCTACAGTTTTAGGCATGAAGAGACCAGATGCAGTACCGCCTAAAATATAACCTCCACCTTTACCTGCAGCTTTAATACATTCTAAGCTAAGTTTTTCTACCTCTTCCGTAGAGGCTTTGGAAAGTACATTCATATCATCAATGTTGCCAACAAGGCACATTTTATTTCCAAGTCGTTCCTTCAGAACATGAAGATCAACATCACCTAAGGGGGGAGCTTCTAGCGGATCCAGAGCATCTGGGCCAATTTCAATAATGTCATCAATAACATCCATCATTTTATCATGCATATGCATATAGGCAATTCCACCACATTCATGAATTGTATCTACCAGTTTTTTGTCATACTTAACAATAATGTCCTTGAAGAATCTAGGTGGTAATACTCTAGGCGACGCATACTCTGCTCCAATTATTCTCCAAACCTTAACTCCCAGCTTACTTGCATTTTTTATTACATCACAAGCTCTTTCCACCAGAGCATCTTGTAATTGAATAATCAGTTCTGTATTGCTATATGTCTGAATTAAATTTTGTTCAGTTCCAAAGTAGTACGCAGGACAATAGAAAGGATTTGATATTTCTCCTAGCACAAGTCCTTCGGTACCAATATAGTTTTCCCACTTATAAAAGTTTTCCATTGGTGGATTAAGAGGCTTATAAGGAATAGAAAGGAATTTTTCCACATCTGAGGGATCTTTAAAAAGGTGTTCAAGATACCAATCAATATGGTCTCCAGTTGGTTTTATGGTTGCAGTTAGTTCTCCCTTGGGAGTTTGTATTACTTCTCTAATATTACCATCTGAAGTAGAAAATCTTTTGAAAACATTATGCAATTCACCCCCAACCCAGGTTTCGGCCTTGGTGCCTGTACGTACTGCCACCATAATATCAGTATTTGCTACAAGCCTATCAGCATAATCCTTTGGTGCAAGCCCAAACCAGGCATCAAAAACAAAAGGTGAACATGGTATTCTGTCAGTCTCCATAAGCTGTAAGGTTCTTAAAACTCTTTCTCTTGATGTTAACTTCATTAAATATTACCTCCTTGGTTAATTATGGTATGTTTGTTTCCCGAGAGCTAACTCATTTCACCCTTGCATACAGGACATGAGCAATTTCTTAGCATTAGTCAGATGATCTTCCATTGCGGTATATGCCTTCCAAGGCTGAGCACTTCTGATGTTTTGATAAATATCATTATGTTCTTTTATTGTACTATCCATTCTACCTTCCATTTTCAACGTGTCCATACACAATCTTTCAACACGGCTTCTGATATCTTCAAAGTTTTCAATGAACTTGTTATTGTCGATATAGTTTATAATTTCTCTGTGAAATAATTCGTCCATCTCCATAAACTCATATTTATACTCAGGATTAGCTAATTCTTTCTGTTTGTCAATTAAATTTCCTAGATGAGATATGAGTTTTTGAGCGGCCTGTGTATTCGATTCTTTGGCTAAAGTTATAACACAAAAACCTTCTAGGGCTAGACGAATCTGAAAGGTCTTCTCGATATCAGACAAAGAAATTTCTTTTACAACAATTCCCTTGCAAGGAAGAGTTTCAAGTAAACCCTCTCGCCTAATTTGTAGAATTGCTTCCCTGACAGGTGTTCGTGATACCCCTAGGAAATCTGCAAACCATTGCTCTGAATAAGTTTTACCAACTTCTATTTCGCCAGTGAGGATTGCTTTTTTTAAATAAATGTATACTTGATCTTTCAAGGTAGTTTTTGTTATTAATTTATCCAAAATAACCACCTCCTTATTGTGCAGTATACTGCATGGTGCACACTACTGTCAATGGGTTCTTGCATCTATAAGTGGGGTTTTAAGTGCCATCAAAAGCAGAAAGGTGAGCCTATACTGATGAATGCATAGGATTTAGAGAGTTAGAAGATATATAATTATTAGCTGAAATAGAATTTAAAAAACTCCCCTTTGGTAACAGATTATATTATTTAACCTGTCTACCTTAAGGGGAGCATATCAAAAAGGGGAGTTATATCAAAATGGGGAGCTATATCAAAATGTAAAAAATACTAAGGGGTAATATATTTAGCTCTGCATGTTCTTCATCAATCCAACCACTTTTTCAACAATATTATCTACAGAAAAACCCATATTCTCTAGTACTATTTTACCCGGCGCAGATGCTCCAAAGCTTTCAATGCCTATTATACAGCCCTTATCACCGACAAATTCTCTCCATCCAAGAGGGCTTCCAGCTTCAACGGATATCCTCCTGGTTACTGAGCTTGGGATGATACCTTCTCTATACTCGAATGGCTGCCTTTTAAACACTTCCCAGCTAATCATACTGACAACTCTTGTATCAATCTTTTGGATCCATAGTTCTTTTTGAGCATTCAGGGCTAAGGGCACCTCTGATCCACTTGCGAGAATAATGACTTCTGGGTTCCTACCTTTTTCCATTCCAATAACATATGCACCCTTTTGTGCTTCTATAGAACTATTTTCTAAAATGGGTAAATTTTGTCTAGTAAGTACTATGGCTGTAGGCCCATTCTTTCTTTTTAGAGCTGCCAACCAAGCTGCAGTTGTTTCCTTTGCATCACAAGGCCGGAATACCTGGATATTTGGAATTGCCCGCAAAGCTATCAAGTGTTCAATTGGTTGATGGGTAGGACCATCCTCCCCAACTGCTAGAGAATCATGTGTAAAAACATAAATTACAGGCAGACCCATAAGGGCTGCAAGCCTTATGGAAGGTTTCATATAATCAAAAAACACAAAGAAGGTGGATCCAAAAACCCTAAATCCTCCATGTAGAGCAATTCCATTAAGGATTCCTGCCATTGCGTGTTCTCTAATGCCAAAAAACAAGTTATTGCCATCAGGTGTATCAGCTTGAAAGTCACCCATATTTTTCAAGTAGGTTTTAGTTGAAGCATTAAGATCTGCTGAACCACCAACCAGGTTTGGCAGATATTTCGTGAGCTTATTCATTACCTGACCCGAAGCACTACGTGTGGCAATTGGCTTATCATCGAAATTCCACAAGTCATCATCCTCTAATAATTGAGTAGGAAGTTCATCACAATGCCAATCATCCCATTTGCTTGCTAGCTGTGGATATGCCTTTTTGTAGTTAGTAAATAACTTTTCCCATACCTTAGACTTGGTATTAAGCTTATTAATAATCTGTGAAAAATGCTTTTTTACTTCCTCAGGTACATGGAATTCTTCACTATACTCCCAGCCTAAATTCTCTTTTAGGGCAGCTACTTCATCCTTCCCAAGGGGAGCTCCATGGGAAGCGGCCTTGCCCTGCTTATTAGGGCTTCCATAGCCAATGATAGTCTTTAAAATGATAATAGTTGGCTTATCAGTAGCTGTTTTTGCCTTTTCTAATGCAGCCAGTATTGCTTCCGTGTCGTTACCGTCAGTAACCTCTATAACCTGCCAACCAAAGGCTTGGTATCGCATACCAACATCCTCGGTAAAGGTTTGAGCGGTATCACCATCTATTGTGATGTCATTGTCATCATAGATACAGATGAGCTTTCCTAGCTTTAGGTGTCCAGCTAATGAAGCTGCCTCTGAACTAATGCCTTCCATCATATCTCCATCGCTTGCAAAGATATATGTAAAATGATCCACAATATTGTGCCCTTCACGATTGAACTCAGCAGCTAATCTTTTTTCGGCAATGGCCATACCAACACCATTGGCAAAACCCTGTCCTAATGGACCAGTTGTAGTTTCTACTCCTACTGTATGGCCGTATTCTGGATGGCCTGGTGTATCACTTCCCCATTGTCTGAAAGACTTAATGTCATCCATAGATAATCCATAGTCAAATAAATGTAGAAGACAGTAAAGAAGTATGGAGCCATGGCCTGCTGAGAGAATAAATCTGTCTCTATTAGGCCATCTAGGATTAACGGGATTATGCTTTAATACTTGAGACCACAATACATAGGCCGCTGGTGCTAAACCAAGGGGAAGTCCTGGGTGTCCTGAATTTGCCTTTTCAACTGCTTCAGCAGACAATACCCTGATGGTATTTATTGTAAGTTCTTTAATGCTTGTCATATCTATCTACCTCCTCATAGGGGAAAATTAAGTTCTATTGCTATTATACACATATATGATAAGATTTCCAAAATGATGGAGATTTACCCGATGGCTAACTACCACTAAGACTCCCACCTCTTGCTTTGCACTGGTATTTCTACGCATTGCAAAAATCACAATGCTAGAACTACTGGCGGCTCTGCACTAGTATTTCTACGTATCGTAAAAAACACAATACTAGAACTACTGGCGTAGTGGGAGATAAGTGGTACTAAGCCCCTGGATAACGGTTTCTAATATTCAGATGAAGTCATTCAGTAAAACTTAGTTCAGGTGACTGTCCCTGAACTCTAGTTGAACTAATCCTGTGGGAAACTCCACCTGAATAAAGAATCCTGTTTATAAGGTTTGAGTTCTAGGATAACTCTAGACTAATGTCAAGGGCTTTTACTGAATGGGTGAGGTCGCCAACAGAGATTATATTTACTCCTGTTGCTGCAATTTCCTTAATACTATCCAGAGTTATTCCTCCAGAAGCTTCTATTATTGCTTGATCCTTTACTAGCTCTACAGCTTTAACCATCATTTCTGGAGACATATTGTCCAGCATGATAATGTCTACTTTATTGTCGAGAGCTTCTTGAACCATCTTAAGATCTTCCGTTTCTACCTCGATTTTAATGGTAAATGGAAGCTTTTCTTTTAAAATGCTAATTGCTTTTGTGATGCTGCCTGCTGCTTTTAAGTGGTTATCCTTAAGCATTACTGCATCATAAAGCCCGAAGCGATGATTGCTTCCGCCACCGACTCTTACTGCATATTTATCTAATATTCTCAAACCAGGGGCAGTTTTTCTTGTATCAACGATTCTTACCGGATAACCTTTAACCTTTTTAACATAGCTATGGGTTTTAGTTGCTATACCAGAAAGACGTTGTAAAAAGTTTAATGCTACTCGTTCACCTGTTAAGATAGCTGGTAGTGAACCAGAGATGTAGACTAGTTTCATTCCATTCTGTACCTTGTCTCCATCCTTTACTATTTCTTCCCATGCTATATTTGGGGAAAGGGTCTTAAAAACAGTCTCAGCTACTGTAAGTCCCGCAATAATTCCGTCATCCTTTGCCAAGAAATAACCCTTGGCCTGAATATCATGCGAAAATAAATTATCAGTAGTAAGATCACCATGTCCAATATCCTCTACAAGCGCCTGGGTAACTAATTTTTGTAATTGAGATAGGTTTATTTCCATTTAAAAAGATACCTCCTCTATGAAGATTTGTCCTTAGGTAAAGAATTGGTTCTGTAGTGTGCACCACAGCTAATATTTCTTGCCATTGCAGCTTGAGTAACCATATATGATACAATTACTTTATTTTGAAACTCAATGCCTTCTTTAGACTGTAAATCATGGTCAAGAAAGGGAAAAACCATCTGTAATAAATTTAGATGCTTCTTTAAATCCTGAGCATCTCGAATTATACCTACATTTTCCTGCATGGATTGTTTTAAAAGCTTGTCATACTCCTGCGAATCTAGTTTTTTTGTTTTTTGTTTGGTATAGTTCAGAGATTCTATATTGCTCTTATCATAAGATGTATCCTCAAGGGAGGCTGCTTTAGCTGTTCTGTAACCGAAAACAAGACCCTCTAACAACGAATTGCTAGCAAGTCTATTTGCACCGTGTACTCCAGTACATGCCACTTCACCACATGCATATAGTCCACTAATATTTGTTCTTCCCCATGTATCAGTTTTTACACCTCCCATTAGGTAATGTGCACCAGGTGTAACGGGTATCATGTCTGAACTGGGGTCTATCCCAAGACTAGTGCATGTGTTATAAATAGTGGGAAAACGACTTTTGAAAAAGTTTTTTGCAAATCCTGTTGCGTCCAAATAGACCTGTGAAGATGATTCCAGCATTTGAGTAAATATAGCCCTGGTAACAATATCTCTAGGAGCTAAATCTGCTAGGGGATGAAATTTAGGCATGAACCTTTCACCATTATGATTGCGAAGCACAGCACCTTCACCACGAACTGCTTCAGAAATAAGAAAGCCACGCAACTTTTCACTATTTAACATAGTTGGGTGAAACTGAACAAACTCCATGTCAGCAACCCTAGCCCCTATTCTTACTGACATTGCTATGCCATCACCTGTAACTCCTGGTGCATTTGTAGTTTTTTCATATAATTGACCTATTCCACCGGTTGCTAGAATAACAGCTCTTGCATAGATTACATTAGGCTGGTGCTCCTGTGTGAGAACAAGTACCCCTAAACATTTATTTGCCTGGGAGATTAAATCCACAGCCATAGTATTTTTTAATATTTCCACATTAGCTTTATTCTGTAGTTGTTCTGATAAAACTTTACATACGACCTTTCCTGTTGCATCCCCCCCTGCATGAAGGATACGAGGTATTCCGTGAGCACCTTCTTGAGTGAGAGATATTTTTTTGCTACTTCTATCAAAGGGAACTCCCATTTTTAACAAATTTTGTATATGAACAGGTCCTTCTTCCACAAGTGTTTTAACTGCTTTTATATCACAAAGGCCTGCTCCAGCACTAAGAGTATCCTTTAGATGCAGAGTTGGGCTATCTTTTTCGTCAATCGCAGCAGCAATACCTCCTTGGGCATATATGGAATTTCCTGCAGGAAAATTATCCTTGGAGATTAGTAAAACCCGCCCGTGCTCAGATAGGTGCAGGGCAGAATACATTCCAGCTATTCCAGTACCAATAATAATGAAATCAAAACAAAGGTGTGTTTTACAATCAAAGTTGATTAAATATCTAGGAAACAAATAAACCACTCCTATTTAGATGCTTTTACTATTTACGTTAGGGAGGTGAGTCTTTTTTAGTTATGACCTGATGCAATTGTAAGCATCTTTTCAAGAGTCCCACATGCAGCCTTTCTAATGGAATTATCTACTTTTATCTGTGGTTCCAAGGTTTCTAGAGCATCCTTTATTTTTGGAAGGGTGGTCATCTTCATATTTGGACAGATAAGCCCCTGTGACAATAAATAAAACTGCTTATCAGGATTTTCCTTTTTTAAGCGATAAAGCATTCCCATTTCAGTTCCTATAATAAATTTTTTTGCCTTAGATTCCTTGGAAAAACGCAAAATTTCCGAAGTGCTGCCAACATGATCTGCAAGTGCTACTACTTCTGGTTGGCATTCTGGATGAACGACAATGATTCCATCAGGATGATGCAGGCGAACCTTTCTTACATCATCTACAGTTACTCTATGGTGAGTAATACAATACCCATCCCATGGGATTATTTCCTTCTCGGTTTTTAAGGCAACATAGCTAGCCAAATTCCTGTCGGGAACAAAGAGTACCTGTTTTTGTTCTAGTGAATTTACAATTTTGACAGCATTTGAAGAAGTACAGCAAATATCACTTTCAGCTTTTACTTCAGCTGACGAATTGACATAACACACAACAGCGGCTTCTGGATATTCTTTCTTCTTTTCAAGCAAGGTTTTAGAAGTGATAGTATCCGCCAATGGACATCCGGCATTCTTTTCAGGCAGCAATACAATCTTATCTGGGGACAATATGGCGGCACTTTCAGCCATAAATTGAACACCACAAAAAACAATAACCTCTGCATCTGTTGATGCAGCAAGCTTACTTAAGCCAAAGGAATCCCCAGTATAGTCAGCAATCTCTTGAACCTCGTCTATCTGATAGTTATGGGCCAGGATTATAGCGTTGCGTTGCTTTTTCAAATTTTTTATCTCTGCAATAGTATCAATTAAATTCATTAATCAGTAATCTCCTCTCTTATATGTGCTAACATGCATAGACAGATGTCTTGTCAGGTGCTGTCAAAAAAATTTTAACCTATACAGCAATCCCCGTCAATTATAACTATTACTTTTATCATGCACTTATTTTAAGGGTTCCACCTCTTGCTCTGCACTGGTATTTCTACGCATTGCAAAAATCACAATGCTAGAACTACTGGCGTAGGTGGGATGTTCTAATCAGGTGGAGTAGAGTCTCCATCTGATTCCCGATGTTTCAGTATAGCTGAAACGAGTTCACTGTTTTAGTAACAAGCCTGCTTTGTCTAGCTCCCTTTCAATATGGATAAAAACCTCTTCACTAGAAGCTTCAACAGTATGAAGATGTATTCCGTGGGTTAAAGCAGAAAGGGGTTTAGAATTAGAATTTTTGATATTATTAATAAATATTGAAATACCTCTGCGGGAGCTAAGCATAAGTATTCCCCTTAGTTCTCCATATACAGGATGCTCAACAATAACATCTAAAACCTTGCCTCCGGCATCTACCATTATTTCAAGTTCCTGAGGCATTTCTTCTGAAGTATGGCAGGTAGCAAAGGTTTTTCTATAAGGGGTAGAGGTTAATGCTTGCATTAAAAGGTAGCCTTGGGGTGTAGCTAATATTTGTTCACCACTAGCCCTTAATATGGAAATGTCTTGAACTATAATCTGCCGACTGACGTATAGCCTGGTTGCAAGCTCAGAACCTGCAATTGGTTGGTCAGTTGTTTTTAGAATGGCCAAAATATTTTCTCTGCGGTTGATAGGATTCATCCAAATTATCTCCTTCCGTATTCTTAACTACTTGATACCATTTTCAGATACTATTTGAATTACATTTACAGGAAAATAGCAGTAGATTGTAGAAAGATATTCCTTTGTAGTATATTATACACTTATCCATGATTTTTTCTATAAGCACAGTAAAAGAAGGATTGAATTAAATGGTTAAATATTGTGAACTTGAAGTAAAAGACGCACTTCATAGGTTGACTAGGAGGGGATTACCCTATAAATACGATCTTAATATCTATAGAGGCTGTTCCCATGGATGCAAATATTGCTATGGTGTGAAAAGTCACTCCTATCTAAATAGTGAAAGTTTTCAGGATGAGATTTTTGTGAAGACTAATATCTCTGATAGGTTAGAGGAGACTTTAGCAAGTACAACATGGGTAGGAGAAACCATTAACTTCGGAGGGGTTTGTGATAGTTATCAGGAAGGGGAAAGGCAATTTAAATTAATGCCGGATTTGTTACGGCTTATGATTAAGTACAAGAATCCTATAGTTATAAGTACTAAATCGGATCTGATTATGCGGGATATTGACTTAATAGCCGAGCTAGCTGAGGTCACAACCGTTAAGCTTGCAATATGTATTACTTCAATTGACAAAGAAGTATCAAAAAGGGTGGAGCCGGGTGCATCCCTTCCGCGAGAAAGGTATATTGCACTTAAGGAGCTTAGCAAAACAAAGGCAAGGGTAGGGCTGCATTTTTTCCCCATACTTCCATTTTTATCAGATGACGAAGAGAGTCTTGAAAAGATGGTAAAGGCAGGCGCTAATTCTGGTGCTGATTATATTATGTGCTGCATGTTGTATATGTCTGGAGGGATTAGAAAAAGATATTTGGATTTTATTCAAAAAGAATACCCTGAGTACTATGGGGGATATCTAGGGTTATATAATAAAGGTAGTGCAAATAAGGAATATAAAGCTAAAATACATGGCTTTTTAAAAAATATGAAGAGCAAATATAGGATAGATAAAAGTTATTGAAGTAAGGGGATAGACTTGGTGAAATTAAAATTTCTTGGGACTACAGATCCTTTGGCATATTTGTGTTATTTTATTATGTGTATTGTGTGGGGTTCTACATACTTAGCAATCAAATTAGGAATTGACGATTTACCTCCTGCATTATTTGCAGGTATTCGTTTTACTACTGTAGGCATAATTATGTTTATTTATGCTAGACTAAAAGGTTTAAAAATGCCAGCTAACTTCCAGGACTTTAAAAGATCAGCCATAACTGGCTTGTTTTTACTTACTGGGGCAGCTGGGTTTGTGTTTTGGTCACAACAGTACATTGCTACAAGCCTGACTGCAATAATACTTGCGACTTCAGTACTGTTTACTGCTTTAATTGACAGCTTCTTGCCAGGGGGTAATAGGGTTGGCAAGCGGGGATGGCTAGGTCTGATTTGCGGTTTTTTAGGGGTAGCTATTCTTTTTTCCCCGGAGTTAGAATTTGGTAATACTAGTTTACCCGGTCTCTTTGGGGCGCTTTCTTCCTCACTTTGCTGGGCAGTAGGGTCATTATATTCAGTACGAAGGCCACCGTCTTGCTCAACTATATCTAATATTGCTGTACAATCGTTAGCAGGAGGTGTTGCTCTATTAGTTCTTGGATTACTGGCAGGGGAGCTTGTTAGTGTTAAGATTACTCCAATAGGCATGGCAGCTTTATTATACTTAATTATCTTTGGCTCTATAATTGCATATAGTGCCTATATTTATATATTAAAGGTTGTTCCTCCATACAAGGCTGTAACTTATACTTATATTAATCCAATAGTTGCAATAATTCTTGGTTTCTTGGTTTTAAATGAATCTCTACACATAGAAATGGCCATTGGTGCAGTAGTAATTATAGGTGGAGTTATCTTAGTCCAGTCAGATATAATACCTGTTCATGACGATATAAATGTACAAGAGACTGATATACCAAGCTAGGATAGTTACGCATGGTTGGTGCGTGAAGGTACAATTATCTGGAGGTATGATTATGGGAGCTAACCTACTTGAAGTAAATAATCTAAGTGCTGGATTCTCTACAAACAAAGGCAACTTTCAGGTGTTAACTGAGATTTCTTTTACCCTTAAAGCTGGAGAAGCCTTAGGTATAGTTGGTGAGAGTGGTTGTGGTAAAAGTGTAACAGCTCTCTCAATCATGGGCTTACTACCATATTTGGGAAAAGTAACCCAGGGAAACATATATTTTGAAGGTAATGATCTTCTAACACTTAAAGATAAGGAAATGCAAAAAATCCGCGGAAATAATATTGCAATGATATTTCAAGATCCCATTACAGCTCTAAATCCTGTCCATACCATAGGTGATCAGATAGCTGAAGCAATCATGATACATAAAAAAGTAAGTAAAAAAGCTGCTATGGTACAAGCGATAGATGCTTTAAGATTAGTTATGATACCAATGCCAGAATTAAGACTGAAGGAATATTCATATCAAATGTCGGGCGGTATGAGCCAGCGGATTATGATTGCCATGGCTTTATCCTGTAATCCAAGAATCCTCTTGGCGGATGAGCCGACAGCTGCACTTGATGTTACAACACAATCTCAGATTATTGACTTAATGATAAAGGCAAAGGAAGAACTAGGAACAGCAATTATCTTTATTTCCCACAACTTAGGAGTAATAGCAGAGATGGCACAGAGGGTTGCTGTAATGTATGCAGGCCGAATTGTTGAATTAAGTTATTCTAGCGATATCTTTGAAGATGCACTTCATCCATATACAGAAGGCCTTTTAAAATCAATGCCTGGTATTCACAATGGGGGAAAAGAAAAACTGCATGTGATTAATGGTAGTGTACCACACCCAATGAACATGCCAGCAGGCTGTCCATTTCACCCTCGTTGTCCCTATATGCTAGATATTTGTAAGGAGAGAACACCTAATCTAGTAGCTGTAACCAGGGAGCATTATGTTAGTTGTTGGAAGGTGGATGCAAAATGAGCCAACCCCTAGTAAAAGTACAAAATCTTAAAAAGTATTTTCCAATTGGCGGGGGATTATTCAATCATAAAAAACATACGCTTAAAGCAGTAGATGATGTAAGTTTTTCTGTAGAAGAAGGGGAAACCTTTGGTATTGTTGGAGAAAGTGGTTGTGGCAAGAGCACCCTTGGCAGAATCGTGTTACGCTTACTAGAACCTACCGATGGGCACATTTATTTCGAAAATGAGGATATAACCCAACTTTCTAAGGATGAATTAAGACAGCTCCGTAGGAATATGCAAATGATCTTTCAAGATCCCTATGGTTCATTAAATAGTAGAATGACTGTTTCTTACATTATTAGAGAACCTCTGATAGTCCATGAAATAGGTGATCGTAAGGAGCAGGAACAGAAGGTTCAAAAGCTTCTTGAAGTGGTAGGTTTAAATAGTACATATGCAAAAAAATTGCCCCATGAGCTTAGTAGTGGCCAGCGTCAGCGGATCGGTATTGCAAGAGCACTTGCTATAAACCCCAAACTGATAATATGTGATGAGCCAGTTTCTGCTTTAGATGCTTCTATTCAATCCCAGGTATTAAATTTACTCCAGGAATTACAAAAAGAATTTAATTTAACATATATTTTTATTTCCCATGATCTAGGGGTTGTAAGATATATAAGTGATAAGGTTGCAGTAATGTACCTTGGGAAACTAGTAGAACTTTCAGACAAGGATAATATATATCAAAATCCGCTACATCCCTATACAAAGGCACTTCTTTCGGCTATTCCTGTACCAAAAATAAATGGAAAAAAAGAAAGGATTATCTTAAAATGGGATGTTCCAAATCTAGTGAACCCACCATCAGGGTGTAGATTTTCCACAAGGTGTCAGCTAGTTCAAGAAAAATGTAAGCAGATTGAACCAAAGTTTAGCATGGTTGGTGATAAACACTTTGTGGCTTGTCATTTGGTAAATAACTGAAGTCGGAAGTCAGAAGCCAGAAGTTAGAAGTCAGAAGTCAGGAGTCAAGGAGTCAGGATAAAACCTTTATCCTTTAGAATTAATGTTGAAAATGTGAAGAAAAAAGTAAGAAAGGGGTAATTGGGTTCCGTAGTTTTTTTGTTATGTTAAACTGTATATAGTGAGAAATAGCTTCATTATTATTTTAGTGAAGTTTTTTTGACATCAAAAAGGGGGACAGGTTTATGAGGCAAACATTGAGTTATTTTCATCCTAGATCTTTAAAGCTTTTAAACCGTCACTTGCAAAATCTTGTCAAAGGTCGCCTATGGCTTAAAATTCTCATTGGTATGGCACTAGGTATTACTGTAGGGTTGTTTTTAAGCCCTTCGGCTGGATTTGTACGAGAAGAAGTAGGAACTACTATTGCAAACTGGCTGGCTTTACCGGGTCAAATCTTTTTAGGTATGATTCAGATGATAGTCATTCCTTTGATTTTTGCTTCTATTATTACTGGAGTAGCATCTAGCGATGACATGGAGCATTTAAAAAAGATTGGCGGGCGTGCAGCATCTTATTTTGTTTTTACAACAATTATTGCCATTACTATTGGTATAGGAGTAACATCCTTAATTCAACCAGGTAATTTTATAGATGGTTCTTTACTGGATGCACACAAAGAGACTGCCATAGTTGAACAAGCTGAAAGTGGGACTGATGAAATTCCTTCAATCGGTCAGGTGCCTCAATTAATAGCTAATATTTTACCAGATAATCCTTTAGGTGCAATGGTTGAAAAACAAATGCTCCAGGTTGTTTTATTTGCAATAGTACTAGGTCTCGCATTAATAGCTATGGCTCCTAAACAAGCTAAACCCATACTTGATTTGCTCAATTCCATTCAAGAGGTTTGCATGACGGTAGTAAAGTGGGCAATGCTACTAGCACCAGTTGCAGTCTTTGGATTACTGGCCCAAACTACAATTAATACTGGAATTGATGCTTTACTTGGTATGGCTGTGTATGTTGGGACAGTATTATTTGCTTTATTAATTCTAATGAGTATCTATCTACTATTTGTATTAATAGTATCAGGAATAAGACCATTAAAATTTTTAGGGATAGTAAGAGAAGTACAGCTTTTAGCATTTTCAACCTCAAGCTCTGCTGCTGTTATGCCCTTATCAATTACAACAGCAGAAGACAAACTAAGTGTGAAACCCTCAACTGCTCAATTTTTGATACCCTTAGGGGCAACAATAAATATGGACGGAACAGCTCTCTATCAGGGTGCAGCAACAGTTTTTTTGGCTCAAGTATTTAGTGTAGACTTAAGTATGGCCTCTTTACTATTAATTGTAGTAACAACAGTAGCAGCATCTATAGGTGCCCCTGCTACACCAGGTGTTGGTATTGTTATCCTGGCAATGGTCTTAAATAGTGTTGGCATACCAGCAAGTGGTATAGCTTTGATCCTTGGTGTTGATAGAATTCTAGATATGTCTCGTACTGCAGTAAACGTAACAGGTGATCTTACAGCTTGTCTAGTAATGGAAAGATGGCTTGGTGATAGGTAAAACTTTAAGATACTGGGTTTCCTTAAAAATGGAGCTAACCCACAAGTGCTTGAGTTAGCTCCGTGATTGCTATTTTACAACCATTACAGGGATTGAAGCACAGTGCACAATGTTGTAAGAGACACTACCCATTACTGTTTTTTTTAAATTAGAAAGTCCTCTGCTACCTATTATTAGGAAGGAGTATTGACCCTTTTCGGCTTCCTTACAGATTTCTTCTACAGGGGGGCCAAATCTCGATAAGACTTCTGCTTCTACATTGTTTTCTTTAAAGAAATTTTTGTACCTATCGAGAATATCTTCATTATGCCTTTTGTGACTTTCAACTAGATTTTCATAATACTTTTTCTTACTCAGTTCTAAAATGGATGGAATAAAGTCTGTTAAAACTGAAATTACAGTAATTTTAACGGGAAGCTGATTAGCAAATTCCAAGGCTTTTTCTGCGGCTCTTTGAGAGTTCTCAGAGCCATCAACGGCTAATAGTATCTTCATAGATTATTCCTCCTATCGTAGTAGTATCATTGTATTATATAAATTCTTCAAGACTTTGACAAAAACCTCTAATATTTTAATATATTAGAATTGAAGTACCTGAAAGATATTTAGGCAAGGATGCTAACAGTAAAAAGCTAAGAAGTTTGACTATTAAAAAGGGGGAACAAAGATGATATTTAAATGGAACGATAAGTACAACGTGGGCATCACTTCTATTGATGAGCAGCATCAGCAATTATTTGTTTTGGGAAATCAGTTATTTGGTATTGTTTCCAAAGAAGATGAAATAGATCACTATGACAAGATTATGGCTGTTTTAGTGGAACTAAAAAATTATACTGTGTATCATTTTAGTCATGAAGAAGAATTGATGAATAAATTTAATTTTGAATACTATCAAACACATAAAAGACAACATGAAGATTTTATAGAAAAAATTATGGAAGTTGAAGCGCAAAATATTGATGAAAACCAAAATAAAATAACAATGGAAATAATAGAGTTTATAGCTGATTGGATTCAAAATCATATAATGAAATTAGACCATCAATATAAGAGCCTATTTATAGAAAGCAGAGCAAAATAAATAAACTTGAGGATTCCTTTACTCAGAAAATATCTCTACATATTTACTATTCCCCTCGGGGAAGTTATTTATAGATTAATAACAATTATCGTATTGTGACAAAAATCACCGTAAATAGTATTTCAGTAAAGTAAAATATAAACAAAAGAACAAAGGAGTGGATGATATGGAACAAGTATTAATTAAGAATATGCCATTTTCTCAGGCACTAAGTATGAAAGATCTTGTTGAATACAAAGAAGGAACAGTTATAAGCAGGACTATTTCTCAAAGGGATGACTTAAGTTTAACGCTATTTGCTTTTGATAAGGGAGAGGGGATTAGTTCCCATTCGGCATCAGGAGATGCACTTGTCTACATAATGGATGGCACAGCAGAAATTACTATTGGTGAAGAAAAGGTGATAGCAAAGGCTGGAGAAGTAGTTGTTATGCCAGCAAATATACCTCACGGGTTAGAAGCAGTTGAAAGATTTAAAATGTTCCTAGTGGTAATAAAACCACAGTAATTTTTAAGTAGTGAATAATGAGTCTTCAAAAATGAGCCCTTGTTTAGGGCTTATTTTTTCATGCACAATGTTTCAGCATAGCTGAAACGAGTTCACTAAAGCATATTTACAACCCCTAGAGGAAAACTTAAATATATTGTATTTAATATTAGGTGGTCATTTACTAGTAGAGTCTGCCACCAGCATATCACTTGCCTTTGGAGTTTCAGAGTGGGTCATAGCACTTTCTATGGTGGCTGTAGGCACCTCACTACCAGAGCTATCAACCTCCATCATTGCTGCTATTCGTGGGTATCCAGAAATGGTAATTGGCAATGTTATTGGTAGCAATATTTTCAATATTCTTTTTGTACAAGCTGCTGTTGCAATTGTTCGACCTGTTCCTGTACAGTGGTCTTTTGTAACATTTGAATTTCCTATCATGGTTGCTGGGGGTTTCTTCATGTTTCTAATACTCAGGACAAATTACAAAGTCAGCCGATTAGAAGGTGCGTTATTGTTGGTAGCTTATTTATTAGTAATACTAATATCTTTCTTGAGAAATCCCATGGTATAAAAACTTGGATAAAAATTTTAACTTATACTTTTTTATTGACAGGAATTATCTCATAAGAGTAGAATAAAATCGAGAGAAACCAATATGTTATGAATGCTTTCAATGTGTTCATATATAAAACAATTAGGGGGAGAAAAAATGGCAGTAAAAATTGATAAGGATCTTTGTAATGCGTGTGGAACTTGTGTTGATGAGTGTGCATTTGAGGCACTATCAGTTGAAGATGTAGCAATTTGTAACGAAGAAGAGTGTACTGAATGTGAAGCTTGTATTGACGTATGTCCAAGTAACGCAATTAGTATATAGGTTTAAAACTAAAATATTACTTGCTTAGCCCCTGTTTTCAAAGCAGGGGCTTTCATCATCCTTGCCACTAAATAAAAAGGTTAAATACACCTAGGAGTTTTAATGCCATGGCTATAACTGAGGCAGAAAGTACCCACTTTATCCACTTGTCACCCCCTGAAACAGCAAAAATACTGCCTAACCAAGCTCCCGCTCCATTACCTGCAGCTAAGATAAGACCTATTAACCAGTTAACATTTCCGGATAATAAAAAGACGATTAAAGATGTAATTATATATAATCCAACTACAAAGACCTTTAAACTGTTGATTTTAATTAAAGAGGTTCCAGTAAGTATAGACAGAGATGCAATGATTATGAAACCGACACCAGCTTGAATGAAGCCACCATAAATTCCTATGAAGAAAAAAACAACTCCAGCAAGCCATTTTTTCTCATTACTTAGTTCTTCCTCGTATTTGATATATTTTTTATGGGGTTCAAACAATATTACAAAGAGAACAATAAGCATTACAAATGCCAAGATTTTATTGAAAACTTCGTCTGCTAGGTTTATGGCAAGGCTAGCTCCTAGGATAGAACCTATCATAGCTGGAATTCCTAACATAAGCCCAAACCTAAGATCGAAAAATCCTTTATGACGAAAACCTGCTACGGCTACAATGTTTTGTACCACTAATGCAATTCGGTTTGTACCATTGGCCATGGCAGAGGGCATACCAAAAAAAATAAGCATTGGCATTGTGATTAATGAACCGCCACCACCCACAGTATTTAAGAAACCTGCGACGATTCCTGTAATTAATATTAATGGTATATAATAATCCGGCAAAAGTACCCCTCCTATGTTTGTCTAAAATAATTTAGAACAATCTAATATTAAACCCATTCTAAAAAGAAGTCCATATTCATTTAAAGAGTTTTATAGATATTTTAAAATTTTTGTTGCTTTTTCATGCAAAAATACTTATAATAGTTCAAACTATATAGTGTTACGAAATACTATATATTATTTGGTAGGAACTTGTAGAATGGTGATTACTGGTATCAAGATGTAGTAGGCTAAAAAGCAAAAATTGTAGGACGGTAGGATGGTAGAGGGACGGCTTATTTAGGCACTCTTTCTGGGTGTTTTTTTTGTACCCTTCATCCATACTAGAAGAAAAGAAATTAAGTAAAACTGGAGGGGTAAAAATGATTATAGTTATGGAAAATGGTGCAAGGGAAGAATCAATAACAAAAGTAGTTGAAAAACTGGAGGAAAATGGGTTTTCGATTCATTTATCACAAGGCGTGGAAAGAACGATAATAGGTGCAGTTGGGGATAAATCCCGTTTGGCTGACCTGTCTATTGAGGCTATGTCAAGTGTAGATAGGGTTATAGGTATACTTGCTCCCTATAAACTAGCTTCTAGAGAATTTAAATCGGACAATACAATTATTCAGCTTGGGGATGTAAATATAGGTGGGGATGAGATTCAAATAATGGCAGGTCCATGTGCAATTGAAAGCAGGGAACAGGCTTTAGAGATTGCTGATATTGTAAAAAGATCAGGAGCAAAGATAATGAGGGGTGGAGCTTTTAAACCTAGAACATCTCCCTATGCATTTCAAGGTTTAGGTGAAGAAGGGTTGAAGATTCTGCGAGAAGCAGGGGAGGCTTATGGATTAAAAATAATTACAGAGGTAATGGAACCAGGAAATGTTGAATTAGTAGCACATTATAGTGATATTTTACAGATTGGTGCTAGAAACATGCAAAACTTTCCATTACTAAAGGAAGTGGCAAGATTCGATAAACCTGTTTTAATAAAAAGAGGATTATCGGCAACTATTGAGGAATGGATTATGGCAGCAGAATATGTATTAAATGGTGGGAATAATAAGGTTATGCTCTGTGAAAGGGGTATTAGAACCTTTGAAACATATACGAGAAATACTCTAGATTTATCTGCAGTTGTGGTAGCTAAGCAATTAACCCACTTGCCAGTCATAGTGGATCCAAGTCATGGAACTGGAAAGTGGAAAATTGTGGGACCCATGGCATTGGCTGCAGTAACAGCAGGAGCGGATGGTCTAATAATCGAAGTTCATCCTCGTCCAAGTGAAGCATTATGTGATGGTTCCCAATCACTTACAGAAGAAAACTTTAACAAACTCTTAATAAATATAAAAAAAGTTGCAAATGCAGTAGACAGGGAAGCGGTGCAGTAAATGATAACAGCTCTAAAAAAGGTTACAATTATAGGATTAGGACTAATAGGTGGTTCATTTGCTTTAGCCTTAAAAAGAGTGCGTCCAGAAATATCTATAGCTGGATATGATTTAGATGAACATACACTATTAAAAGGTGAACAATCAGGTATTATTGACGGGTATTCCTTAAAGATAGATGACGCTGTTAAAGAGTCAGACTTGATAGTAATCGCCTGTTCTTTAAGTCAAACCGTACCCATGGCTTTAAAAGCAATTCCCCATCTGAAAGCTGGAGCCATTCTAACTGATGTAGGTAGTGTAAAGGAGACCATAGTAACTAAAATTGAAGAAGTACTACCGGCAAATATTCACTATATACCGGGTCATCCAATGGCAGGTTCTGAAAAGAAGGGGTTAGATGGAGCAGATACATATTTATTTGAAAACGCCGCTTATATACTTACACCAACAACGAAAACATCCCAAAATGGATTAAACACCCTATTGGATATAATTAAAGCTCTGGGTGCTAGACCTTTAATAATGAGCCCTTCTGAGCATGACCATCAGGTGGCAGCAGTTAGTCACTTACCCCATTTGTTAGCAACTTCTTTAGTCAATGCTGCTGGTATTGTAAAAGACAAGTATCCTGACCTGTTACTTCTTGCTGCTGGAGGCTTTAGAGATACCACGAGAATAGCATCTAGTCAGCCTGAAATGTGGAAGGATATCTGTCTTAATAATAGAAAAGCCATCTTGGAGGTTTTGGAGATTCATGAGAGTGCCTTAACTGTATTAAAACACTCTATTTTGGAACAGAATAGTGAATGTCTTACCAATACTTTTGCAAGTGCCAAAAGAATTAGAGAAGACATACCATCAGGTATCAAAGGAATCCTACCTGAACTTTTTGAAATAGTAGTTGTAGTACCAGATAAACCTGGCATGATAGGGCAGATTGCTATTCTTTTAGGTCAAAAAGATGTTAATATTATTGATATTGAAATCTTGAGAGTTCGCGAGGGCGATGGTGGAACAATCCGTTTTGGTTTTCTTGAAAGAGAAGATGCTCAAAGGGCAGTAGAAATACTCAGAAATGAAGAATTTATCGTCTATCCCAAGTTTTAACTAATAAAGTTAAGTTTTTAATATTTCTCTGACTTCTGAGTTCTAAAATAGGACTTCTGAGATCCGACTTCAGTTATAGAAGGGTGATTGAGTTTAATGGAATTGACAATAAAACCTAGAAAAAGCTTACAGGGGACAGTTAAGGTTCCAGGTGATAAATCTATATCCCATAGGTCAGTAATGCTTGGAAGTCTTGCCCAGGGAATTACAAGTATTAAAGGTTTTCTCATGGGAGAGGACTGTCTTAGTACAGTTAAATGTTTCGAAGCAATGGGGATAGATGCTAAAATACAAGAAGATACTGTAACCATACACGGAAAAGGACTTCATGGTTTAGTAGAACCTCAGGATGTTTTGGATGTTGGAAACTCTGGTACAACAATACGACTCATGTCAGGTATTCTGGCTGGCCAACTATTTAACTCTGTTGTTACAGGAGACTCCTCTATTCGTAAAAGGCCCATGGGTAGAGTTACCAGCCCTTTAAAGGAAATGGGGGCAACCATATTAGGAAGAAATAATGGGGATTTAGCTCCGTTAACCATTAATGGAGGTAACTTAAAACCTATTTCCTACAAAACTCCAGTTGCAAGTGCCCAGATAAAATCATCTATTCTCCTAGCAGGCTTATTTTCTAATGGTTGGACAGAGGTTATAGAACCTGAAAAGTCAAGAGACCATTCAGAAAGAATGCTAAAGTATTTTGGTGCAGAAGTGGAAGTTGATGGATTGGCAGCAAGGATAAAAGGCTACCCAACTTTACTAGGAAAGGAAATACAAGTTCCTGGAGACATATCATCTGCAGCTTTTTTATTGGTAGCTGGGGCAATAGTACCTGATTCCAGGATAATTATAAAAGATGTTGGTTTAAATCCTACTCGAACAGGAATAGTAGATGTTCTTACAGAAATGGGAGCAAGTATTAAAGTGAGTGAAACATCAGGAGATACAGGTGAGCCTATTGGGGAGATAATCATTGAAACTAGTAACCTTCATGGGGTTCAGTTCGGAGGGGAATTAATACCAAGATTAGTGGATGAAATACCTGTGTTAGCTGTGGCAGCAGCTTGTGCAAATGGAATAACAGAAATAAGAGATGCAGCAGAATTAAAGGTAAAGGAAAGTAATCGGATAGAAGCCATTTGTAGGGGTCTTAAACAAATGGGAGCAGATATAGAAGAGCTTCCAGATGGACTTCGGATAAGAGGAGGAAAGCCCCTTAAAGGAGATGTTACCCTTGATAGCCAAGGAGACCATAGAATAGCTATGGCCCTGGCAGTAGCAGGTTTTGTTGCAGATAAACCAATAAAAATAAATAACTCTGATTCAATCAATGTATCCTTTCCAGGGTTTAATGATTTACTAGATACATTAGGAAACTAGAATACAGAAGTCAGAATTTAGAAGTCATATACTAACAGAAGACAGAATTTAAAAAAATAGAATAAAATCTGCGATAGTTTGAGAATTTTATTCTGGCTCCTGTATCTGAATTCTATGTTCTTGATTTTAAAGGAGGATTTTTATGTTACGTTACCTAACAGCGGGGGAATCCCATGGCCCATCCCTTACAGCCATAGTTGAAGGAATGCCAGCTGGTATTGAGGTTGATATTGAGTTAATAAATACTATGTTAAAAAGAAGACAGGGTGGCTATGGCAGGGGTAAACGAATGGATATTGAGAGTGACAAGGTAGAAATATCCTCTGGAATTAGAAATGGTCTAACCCTTGGTAGCCCAATTACCCTAACAATTCAAAACAAGGATTGGGAGAACTGGAAGGAAATCATGTACCCTTATTCAGGAGCAAAAACTCAGGAAAGAGTTGTTACTAAGCCCAGACCTGGTCATGCTGATTTACCTGGAGCAATAAAATACGGACAGAAGGACATGAGAAATATCCTTGAACGGGCCAGTGCCAGGGAAACTGCCATGAGAACAGCTGTTGGAGCTCTGGCAAAATCATTCCTTAAAAGGTTTCAGATATGGTCAATAGCGCATGTAGTGAAAATTGGAGAAGTAGAAGCCAAGGATATAGATTATAAAAAGCTCAAAAGCCTAGATCAGGAAATTTATAATACTCCCCTTTATTGTCATGATTCTGTGGTTACCCAAAATATGATTAAGGAAATTGACAGAGCAAAAGAAGAAGGAGATTCTCTCGGTGGTGTATTTGAAATTGTCATGGGAAACCTACCTGTTGGTCTAGGAAGTCATGTCCAGTGGGATAGGAAGATCGATGGAAAAATTGCAGGAGCATTAATGAGTGTTCAAGCAATCAAGGCAGTAGAAATTGGACTTGGGTTTAAAGCTGCAAGCACACCTGGATCTAAGGTTCATGATGAAATCTTCTATAGTGAGGAAGAGGGTTTCTATCGTAAAATCAATAATGCAGGTGGCATAGAGGGTGGAATGACAAATGGTGAGCTCTTAGTTGTGAGAGCCGCTATGAAACCGATACCCACACTATATTCACCATTACATTCAGTAGATTACATAACAAAAGAACCATTTAAAGCTAGTGTTGAAAGATCCGATACCTGTGCAGTACCTGCAGCATCAATAGTAGGTGAAGCTGTGGTAGCTTGGGAAATAGCCAAAGCACTCTTAGAGGATTATCAAGGTACTTGTTAGGTTTTCCCCTTCTGTTTGCATAAAAAGCAGGAGGTTTTTTTTATCCTATCCGATAAAGGATAATGTAAAAATTTGTCGAAAAGGGTGATAACTGATATTTAGTATTTAGAAATACAGCATTGATCCATGGATTGGGGATGGGTTTAGTTGAAAAGTTTAAAGAGCAAATTGGCTGTTCTAGGAATTATTCCAGTTTTAGTACTACTTGCTTTGGTAGTATTTGTTTTTCTACCTTCAATAAAAGCTGATATTATGAAGGAAAAACAAAGTCAAACTGAAGAATTAATTGATGCTGGTATTTCTCTTCTAGAATATTATCATTCTCTAGAAATGAATAATGAAATGACTAGAGCGGAAGCACAGGATGCTGCAAAAGGTGCCATTAGAAACCTAAAGTATGGGACTGACCAACAAGACTATTTTTGGATTAATGATTTGAATCAAATAATAATTGTTCATCCATTTAGATCTGAACTTGAGGGAAATGCAGAGCAGGATCCAGACGGCATCGCATTACTTGCCGAGTTTGTAAGGATTGCTAAAGAAGAGGGGAAGGGCTGTATATTTTACCAATGGCAGTATTATGATGAAATTGATAGAATTGAACCCAAGTTAGCTTGTGTAGCCCTATTTGAACCTTGGGAATGGGTAATAGGAACTGGAATATATGTTAACGATGTAGATATAATGATATCCGAAAAAACACAGCAGATATTTTTAGCTACGCTTGGAGTATTAGTTTTAGCTTTTTTCACTTATATGTTGCTAGGTAACCATATTCTAATCAAGCCAATAAATAAACTAATAGATTATGGTAAAAGTTTAAGCACAGGTGTTTTTAGCGAAAGGGTACAGATGAACTATCAGGATGAATTGGGACAGTTAGGGGATTCTATGAATAAAATGTCCTCAGATGTAGAGCAACTGTTCAATAGACTTTCAGATCAAAAGCAGCATTTTGAAGCTTTGTTCAATAATACTTCAGATGCTGTGGTCTACTTTGATACTGAATTTAGGATTTATGATGCCAATTTTCAATTTACTAAAACCTTTGGCTATTCCTTAGAAGAAGTTACTGGAATGGATATTAATCAAGCTACTGGCAATGACGATTTAAGAGTGTACAATAATCAAAATCAATTTAATCTGAAGCTACCAGTAAGTCATGAGGGTACCGCTGTTAAAAAGAATGGGCAAAAAATAATTGTGTTAATAGTGAGTGCACCAGTAATTATAGATGGGAAATTAGTTGGTGGTTATGCAATTTATTCAGATATAACAGAACGAAAAAATGCTGAAATCAAACTTCAGGAAAACTATCAAGAATTAGAGTCAACTTATGAAGAATTAGCTGCCTCTGAGGAAGAATTAAAATCCCAATTTGATGAGCTACAAGAGATAACGGACAGCCTTCATATATCTCAATTTGCCCTTGATAATTCCTCTGATGCAGTTTTCTGGATTGAGAGATCAGGATCCTTTGCATATGCAAATCTAGCTGCATGTGAATTATTAGGATATTTAAGTAAAGAGGTTCTTGAAAAAAGTGTTTTTGATATAGATCCTAATATTTCTAAAAGAAATTGGGATAAACATTGGAATTACACAAAGAAAAAAAGAAAGGTTAGATTTGAAACCCTACATAAAAAAAAGAATGGAATCATTTATCCAGTAGAGATATTTTCAACCTACTTAAATTATGGTAATGAGGAATACATATTCTCGTTTGTAACAGACATAACTAAAAGAAAAAATACTGAGGCAGAAATAGAACTTCAAAAAAGACGTTATGAGGCTTTATTTTTAGACTCCATGGATGCACTAGTGTTTATTGGTGAAGGGAAAAATATTCTAGAAATTAATAAAAAGTATACAGAACTATTTGGATACAGTTTAGAAGAGGCAAAGGGGTCACGTTCCTCTGATTTATTATCTTCAGGGGATGAAAAGCATAAAGAAGAGTTTATGGAGATGTATGAACAAATCACTAATGGCAAAACCTATGAATTGGAAACTGTGAGATATTCGAAGTCTGGTAAACCTATTGATGTGTATCTAAAAGGAATCCCAGTTATTATTGATGATAAATTTGTTGGTTGTTATGTAATATATACAGATATTACTGAGAGAAAAAGGTATGAAGATAATCTAAAGCATATAAGCTTACATGATTCTTTAACAGGCTTATACAATAGAGTATATTTTGAAGAAGAAATAAAAAAGCTTGATGGTGCTAGAAACTATCCAGTATCGATGATCTCTGCTGACTTAGATGGCTTAAAGCTTATTAATGATACAATGGGTCATGACAAGGGTGATAAATTATTAAATGCTGCTGCTAGGGTGTTAGAGAGATCTCTAAGAAAGGCAGACATAATAGCTAGAATTGGTGGGGATGAGTTTTCCGTTATCCTTCCAAATACTGAAGAAGAAGTTGCAGATGAAATAATTGGAAGAATAAAGCGAGAAATAGAGAAATATAATCTGCGAAATCTAAAAATACCTTTAAGTATATCACTTGGTGTAGCAACTACTAGTGGGCCTGAGAAATCTCTAAACGAAGTTTTAAAAAGTGCAGATGACCTTATGTACAAGGATAAGCTTTATAGAAGCTCAAGTGTAAGAAGCCAGATTGTAAACTCTCTTCTTGCTGCTCTTTCCGAGAGAGATTATATTGCTGATGGCCATGCATCTCGTATGCTCAAACTTAGCCATGAACTAGGAGAGAGAGTTGGTTTAACAACTCGTCAACTAATAGATTTAAATCTTTTGGCGCAAGTGCATGACTTGGGCAAGGTTGGCATTCCAGATAATATTTTATTTAAAGAAGCCCGACTTACCGTCAAGGAATGGGAGATAATGCAGCAACATCCTGAAAAAGGCTATAGAATTGCCCAATCATCACCTGATCTGTCAGTAATTGCTGATTTAATATTAAAGCATCATGAAAAGTGGGATGGAACTGGATACCCATTGGGCTTGAAAGGGGAAGAAATACCCATTGAGTGTCGCATCATGGCCATAGTTGACGCATTTGATGCAATGACCAATAATCGCCCTTATAGAAAAGCAATGAGTAAAGCTGATGCATTGATGGAACTAGAAAAACAGGCAGGAAAACAATTTGACCCACACCTAGTGGCAGAGTTCATAGGGTCAGGCTTGACAAATTGACAAAATAATTTTTCTTGACATGACCTTTTAATATAGTATATAATATTGAGAAATACATCAAACATAATATTAAAAGACTATGATGGAGAAAAGTAGATTAGACCCAGTTTTTTCAGGGAGAAGGTGTCATCGACTGAAAGCACCTTTAAAACATGATTAATCGAAGTTCACTCCTGAGTCACTAGTTGAAAGCCTTAATGGTGAATAGACAGGGTCGTATATTCTCTACGTTACAAGAGAAGGGGTATCGGAATAGTTATTTCCCGTATCTTATTTGAGAGGTTCTGTTTATTAACAGAACAATTAAGGTGGTAACGCGATAAGCTAAAGCTTTTCGTCCTTTGGGACGAAAGGCTTTTTTTGTTCCAAAAAACTATTCCCGTATCCAATATGAGTGGGTCATTTTTTAATATAATGACCAATTAGGGTGGTACCGCGAAATCCGTAGCCTTCGTTCCTAAAACGAAAATGGCTATGGTTTTAAAATTCACTCTACAGGAGGTATACAAAATGGTAGTAGTAATGACAAATAATTCAACACCTAAGCAAATTAAATTAGTGACTGAAAAGCTGGAAAGATTGGGTTTTAAAATCCACATAATTCATGGTTCAAAAAGAATAGTTATTGGTGCTGTTGGAACTAGAGAAGATATAGAATCCATGAGTCTGGAGAGACTACCAGGGGTAGAAAAAATTGTACCTATAATGAAACCTTTTAAGCTGGTTAGTCGAGAGGCCCAAGAAGAAGATTCTATTATTGATATTAATGGTGTGTGTTTCGGAGGTAGTCATAAGACTATTATAGCAGGTCCATGTGCTGTAGAAAGTAGAGAACAATTATTAACTGCTGCTCAAATTGTTAAAAAAGCTGGAGCACAAGTTTTAAGAGGGGGAGCTTTCAAGCCAAGGACTTCCCCATATAGCTTTCAAGGTATGGAGAAAGAAGGTCTGAAATTATTAAAGGAAGCTTCCTTAAAAACGGGATTGATTACAGTAACAGAAGTAATAGATGAACGTAGCCTAGAAATGTCCTTGGATTATGTAGACATTCTACAAATTGGGGCCCGTAACATGCACAACTTTCAACTGCTCAAAGTGGCAGGCCAGTCTGGAAAACCAATCTTGCTAAAAAGGGGATTATCAGCAACTATTGAGGAATGGTTAATGTCAGCTGAATATATCATGGCAGAAGGCAACCATCGGGTTATTCTTTGTGAACGTGGCATTAGAACCTTTGAAAATTATACTCGCAATACCCTTGACTTAAGCGCAGTATCATTGGTTAGGCAACTTAGTCATTTGCCGGTAATCGTGGATCCAAGTCATTCCACAGGCAATACCAAACTCGTCCCACCCATGTCTTTGGCGGCTTTAGCAGCTGGAGCAAATGGTTTGATAATAGAAATGCATCCTGATCCAAGTACAGCTTTATGTGATGGACATCAATCATTAACACCTGATGAATTAAACCGCTTGATGAGTAGGATTAAAAAGATGCTTCCTGCTTTAGAAGATGACTTAATTCTTGAAAGGGAGGTAGTTGTCAATGAATAAAAAGATAGGCTATTTAGGGCCCTGTGGTACCTTTTGCGAGTCAGCTGTACAACAGTATTCTAAAGAAAAGAACTATCAAAGTCTTGCTTTTCAAACAATTGAAGCAGTTTTTTCCTCAGTAGATTCAGGGGAAATTGATCTGGGAGTTCTCCCAATGGAAAACTCCTGTGAAGGTGCAGTTAATCAGACCTTTGATTTACTAGCGTATGGTTATCCACCTGTATCTGGTAGAGAGGATAATTGTAGTTATGACATCAAAATAATAGGAGAAATTATTTTGCCGGTTAAGCATAGTATCTTAGTTCGACCGGGCATAAAACTAGAAGATATTAATTGTATCATTTCCCATCCCCAGGCATTAGCCCAATGCCGGGAATACTTGACAGAAAGCTTTCCTCAAGTTGAATTAGTAGAAGCAAGTAGTACTGCTGAAGCAGTAAGGCAAGTCGCTCAGGCAACTAAACCTTGGGCAGCCATTGCCATGTCTGGTGTAGCAGTAAAATATGGACTAAATGTCTTGGAGCACGAGATAAATGACTATCTCAATAATGAAACTAGATTTATAGTTATTTCAAAAAAGGAGCAGGAATGTAATATAGAATGTAAAACATCTTTGTTAATCAATGTAGCAAATCAGCCAGGGGCTTTGTATCAGGTATTAAAGGAGTTTTCCCTTAGGGGGATAAATTTAACTAAAATAGAATCAAGGCCTGCCAAGACAAAAATGGGAGAATACTTGTTTTTCATAGATATAGATGGACATTATTTGGAACCAAAAATTAGCGATGCTCTTAATGAAATTAAGACTATTACTCAGCCAGCAAAGGTCTTAGGCTCATATCCAGCAGCCAGCCAAAATACGGGAAGGAAAAGCGAATTTACCCCCAGCCTACAAAATTTACGCCAGGAAGTAGATGTTTTAGACGAGCAAATAATTGAGATGCTTGGAAGACGTACCCGGATTGTTAAGAGAATAGGAGACTTTAAAGCTAGTATTGGAGAGGTCCATGACCCAAAAAGAGAAGAGTGGATACTTGAAAAACTTAGCTCAGTTGCAGAACAAAAAGGCTTTAGCCCAACTGTAACAAAAGACATATACAAAACCCTATTTGAACACTTCGTCGCCCTGCAACGGGGTCAGGCTTGACAAATTGACAAAACAAAAGCACAAAAGCGGGAAAAGCCTTTGTGATGGACCAAATCAAAAATATTTTATGAATCTATGAGGGGTCAACTTCATCGTAGGACAAATGAGTCACTTTGGTGACTTTTTGTTTTTTCTTTTCATCCCTGGTTGCTCCGCGTTCTAATTCATCATCCATTCCAGGTGCAAACCTAGGAGTCTTTTCTATTTTTCTAGCTCGTTTCATGATAGACCTCCATATATTGTTATTGTTATCCTGAAAATAGTTTTTACCCTTTAAGCACTTTTTATTTCAAAAATTACTCCATAATTAGTAGTTACATATTAATAAATGTTCAGTCTTCCTATTATTCCGTCCCCGAACATTATACAAATAGGTTTTTTCAAAAGAAGTAATATTGACTCCTGGCTTATCTCTGTACAAATCCATAATAAAATCAGTTTTTTTAATTATTAAAATAAACTTAGCATTTAGATTCACTAAACATTTAGAAAGTCTTATTTGGTCTTCTAAAGTAAAAGAGTTTTGCTCATACTTACTGAAATCTGAATCATAGGGTGGATCTAAAAAAACAAAGTCATCATCTGTCAGGATATATTTCTGGAAAAAATCCTCAAAATCCATGGTTTCTATAATGGTATTGCTTAGAATTTTACTAGTTTTTTCACTAAAAATTAAGTCTACTTTTTTTCTGAAATTTTTTCTGTTATATCCTATACCGCCATAAGGTATATTAAATTCACCCTTAGAGCTAAAACGGAACATGGACCCATAACAGAACTCTCTAATAAAGTAATAGTTAGCAACTTTTTTTACCTCTGGAATTATACGGCCTTCAACACTATAGGTATTTAAAAGATCACGGAAGTGCATATAAAAACCACTTCTTATAGCAGTTTCAATATTTTTCATAAGATCCTCAGTAGAGAGGCAACCTTGTTTTTCCTCAAGAATCATAATACGGCTAAGTTTAGCTATTGTATTTTTAGACATCTGGCGTAAAAGGTTTCCGGGTAATATTGTAAAATTTATGTTGAAATGATTATCAATGGCTACTGTATTTTCCGTAAAAACTGCAAGAACCCTTTCCTTCATCTGGCTACTATTTGCTAAACCTTGTCTATAGTCTAGATAAAGCTCAAGTAGCTCCTCAAATACGGCTTCCATATAGTTGGAGATTTTTTCCCAGCAGTCTACATATCTATACAGTTCTACTTTAAAGGACTCTCTATCTAGGTCATCTTTTACATATTTATAAAAAAGAATTAGTTCTTTACAACGGTCATTTATAATGGCTTTTTTGGGTTCAATATCAAAATATACTGCTCCTCCCCCAAAAAAGGGTTCTATATATCTATCAAAATCCTTAGGAATTAGTTGTCTCACATAGTTTAATTCCTTACTTTTTCCGCCGGGCCATTTAATAATTGTCTTCATAGTATTCCGCCTTAAGATTATTTATTTACTCCAATTATACTAAATTCTGCTACTACTCTGCATTTCCTGCTCTTAGATATAGTTAAAATATTGTATTATGTGCAAAAATGTGTTAAATTGTGGAAAAACAATGGGTGAGATAGGGTCAGGCTTGACAAATTGACAAAGTGAACTCGTTCAGCTAAAGCTGAACATCGGGGAATCAGATGGAGACTCTACTCCACCTGATTTAGAGCCCACTTATATAGAAGTGGGAGTCTTAACTCATATGGAATATTATGGATAAGGGTGGGATTGCAATGGATAAGCATTCAGTAGCCAGAATTTTAAAGGAAATAGGTTTATTCCTTGAGCTAATGGGAGAGAACCCTTTTAAGACCAGGGCTTACTATAATGGTGCTAGGATAATAGAATTTTTAGAAGAAGATTTGGGAGTTTTGGTAAAGGAAAATAGGTTAAAAGATGTAAAAGGTATTGGTGCAGCACTTAATGAAAAAATTACAGAGCTGGTTCTTTCAGGTCAACTCATATATTATGAAGAACTAAAGGCTAATATTCCCCAGGGTCTTATGGAAATGCTCCATGTCCCTGGCCTTGGGCCTAAAAAGATCAAAGTATTATATGAGGAATTAGCAATTAATAGTATCATAGAACTTGAATATGCATGTAAAGAAAACAGACTGGTTGACCTAAAAGGTTTCGGCGCTAAATCTCAAGAAAACATATTAAAAGGGATAGAGTATTTAAAGCGTTTTCAAGGCCAATATTATTATAGTGAAGCAATTGTGATTGCAGAAGATATTATACAAGAATTAAAAACATCTCCAGATCTGGTTCAAATCAGTCTAGCAGGCAGTATAAGAAGATGCAAGGAGACTGTAAAGGATATAGACCTGGTAGCTTCTTCTGAGAACCCTAAAGAATTGACCAACTATCTGGCAAATCTTTCCGTGGTGAATGATGTGATCGCACTTGGTGAAACAAAGGTGTCAGTAAAACTTAATCTAGGAATAAACCTTGACTTGAGAGTGGTCAAACCAGATGAATACCCATATGCATTGCACCATTTTACAGGGAGCAAGGAGCATAATACTGCCATGCGCCATAGGGCAAAGACCATAGACTTAAAAATGAATGAATATGGTGTTTTTCAAGGAGAAAAGAGGATAGACTGTTCAGATGAAATTGAAGTTTTTAAAGCACTCGGACTTGAATTCATACCTCCAGAGCTTAGAGAAGACTTAGGTGAAATCGAAGCTGCTGAGAACGGCAGCCTGCCTCAACTAGTTAAAGAAGCAGATATAAAGGGTGCTTTTCATATACATACAACCTTTAGTGATGGTACTAATACACTTCATGAAATGGTATGTGCTTGTATTGAACTTGGTTATGAATATCTTGGAATTACAGACCATAGTCAATCTGCTTTTTATGCAGGTGGGTTGCGGGAAAGAGAAGTCTATAGACAGCAGCAAGAAATAGCCCATTTAAAAGAAAAATATCCCGAAATAGATATTTATAGTGGTATTGAGTCTGATATTAAGCCAGATGGATCTCTCGATTATTCCGATGAAGTATTGGATTCTTTTGACTTTGTGATAGCATCCGTACACTCCAATTTAAAGATGTCGAAAGATAAGGCTACTGAAAGATTAGTCAGGGCAATGGAACATCCAAAGGTTACAATGCTTGGTCATCCTACTGGAAGGCTTTTATTAGGTAGAGAAGGCTATCCGCTTGACATGGAGCAGATATTTGATGCAGCACGTAAGTATAATGTTATTATTGAATTAAATGCAAGCCCAGCTCGCCTTGACCTTGATTGGAGATATTTAAAAAGGGCTAAAGAATTAGGAATTCTTATAACCATTAACACTGATGCTCACAGGATTGAGGAACTACGGGACGTTGTTTATGGAGTGAAAATAGCTCGAAAGGGTTGGCTTGAGTCGCAAAATATATTTAATTGCAAGAGTCGTCAAGATGTAAGACAATATCTGTTAAAATAGTAAGAGGAATTAAGAAGCGTAGGCAATAAATGCAAGCAACAGAGGAAGCGTAGGCCCATCTGAGTAAATTGCAATTAAGAAAGCAAGAAGCCTAGGGACGATTCTCTTGCTTCCTTAACTAAGAGTTAATGGGAGGTATATAAGTGACAAAAAATAGTTTGACTATAGAAGAAATGCAACAAATGGTTGATGAATATATTTCTCAATTTGAAGAAGGATATTTTAGTCCTCTGGCATTAATGGCACGTTTAACAGAAGAAACAGGAGAACTGGCCAGAGAAGTAAACCATTATTATGGAGAAAAACCCAAAAGAGCTGATGAAGAGGAAAATAGCATAGATATGGAATTGGCAGACTGCATGTTTATTCTTATCTGCTTTGCTAATTCACTAAATATAGATTTAGAAAAGGCATTTAACGCAATGATGTATAAGTTTAATACAAGAGATAAGAATCGCTGGACCAGGAAAAAGGAAGATTAAGTTAGTTCTTCAAGGGAGGCAGAGAATTGCTACAGCAGCCAAGGTTATTATTAAAGCAGTACTATGGATATGATGATTTTCGCAAAGGGCAGGAACAGATTATCCAATCTATTCTGCAAAAACAAGATACTTTTGGAATTATACCAACAGGAGGAGGCAAGTCCGCCTGTTTCCAAATCCCAGCTATCATATTTAAAGGAATAACACTAGTTATTTCACCATTAATATCGCTCATGAAGGATCAAATAGAAGCACTGGAGCAGCTCGGAATTCCGGCGACATTTATTAACAGCTCCCTGGATTATTATGAGGTAATGGAGCGTATTGAAGCATGTAAAAATGGAAAATACAAGCTGATTTATATTGCACCGGAAAGGCTAGAATCAGGGGATTTCAAACAATTGGTACGGAATCTTTCCATAGATTTAATTGCAGTAGATGAAGCTCATTGTGTATCCCAATGGGGGCATGATTTTCGCCCTAGCTATCGATCCATAGCATTATTCATTGAAGAATTAAAGAGTAGGCCTACCGTTGCTGCATTTACAGCAACGGCTACTGATGAAGTAAAAAACGATGTGGTAAAGCAGTTAAAATTACAAGACCCTAACGTGTTTATAGCAGGCTTTGACCGCAAAAACTTATACTTTTCTGTACATAAGGAAATAGACAAGGAAAAATTTTTACTGCGTTTTTTGGAACAACATAAAGATGAGGTTGGAATTATATATGCCGCAACACGTAAAGAGGTTGATAAGCTTTATGAAACCCTATACCACAAAGGATTTGCTGCAGCTAGATATCATGCAGGCATGAATGATCTGCGTCGTAATAAAGCCCAAGAAGCATTCATATTTGATGATGTAAATGTTATGGTAGCAACTAATGCTTTTGGGATGGGCATTGATAAATCAAATGTTCGATATGTTATTCATTTCAATATGCCAAAAAATATTGAAGCATATTATCAAGAAGCCGGACGGGCAGGGCGGGATAATGAACCTAGTGAGTGTATCCTTCTTTTTTCATCCAGGGATGTGGTACTGCAAAGATTTATGATACAGAACAATAGTTTATCTGATGAAAGAAAGCAGTTTGAGTATAATAGGCTGCAGACAATGGTCGATTACTGTCATACAACGAAATGTTTAAGAAAATCTATACTTGAATATTTTGGGGAGGAGTATTTGCAGGACAATTGTTCTAATTGCAGTATTTGTGCGGATGAAACAGAGCTTTTTGACATTACACTTGATGCCCAAAAGATATTTTCCTGTATCCATCGAATGAGAGAGCGTTATGGGGTTTCAATGATTTCCCAGGTGTTAAAGGGTTCCAATAGTAAAAGATTGAAGCAGCTAGGACTGGATAGGTTAACAACCTATGGAATTATGCAGGAACATACCCTAAAGCAGATAAAAGAAACAATCAATGTACTAATTGCAGATGGTTATTTGCATCTTACAGAAGATGAATATCCAGTAATTAAATTACAGGAAAAGGCTGTATCTGTGGTAAAAAATGAGGAAAAAGTATTTCAAAGAGTTCATCATAAAGTAGAAACTGTGAAAGCAGATTATACTTTATTTGAAGAACTTCGTAGCCTTCGCAAGGAAATTTCTTTGCGAGAACACGTACCACCTTATATTATTTTTAATGATAGTACCTTACGGGAGATGAGTGAATACTACCCAACGGACATGACAGCTTTTAGCAGAATTAAAGGTGTTGGTCAGGCCAAACTTGAAAAATATGGAGAAGAATTTATAAAGGTAATACGAGAGAGGGTCAGGCTTGACAAATTGACAAAAAACCCTAGATAGGTTAATAACATGGGTTGTTATTTTTTGAATAAAATTTAATACTTTTATATTCTACAATAAAAGTTTGTTTACAGATATCATTACAGTCATTCCTATAATAATAGTAGTTAATACGTTTTTAGTTTTATAAGCAGTAAATGCAGCAATAATTCCTGCTAAAAGATAACTATTGTTCAATGATATATCCAGAAAACCCTTTGGTAATAAAATAGCTGGAATTATTAGAGCTGTTAAAAATGCTGTAGGTACATGTTTCAACCACTTTTCTAGCCAAGATGGTATTCCGGTACGAGCGAAGATAACCTGTGACCCAATTCGGGTAAAGAAGGTTACCAAAGCCATACCTAATATAATGGAGATTAATTTAAGATTCACTTTTACTTCCCCTTTCAATCAGTCCTCCAACAATGCTTGCTGCAAAAGCGGCCAGAATTATGTACCACTTGCCAGGCAGATATAAAGCTCCCCAAACAGCAGTCAGAGCAGAGACCAGGGCTACAAGCAGGGCGGTTCGGTTAATAAGACGAGGTATTAACAAAACCAGAAATGTTAATGGTATGACAAAATCAAGCCCCCATTCCAGCGGATTAGGAATATTATGGTAAAGAGAAGCTCCTAGAAAAGTAGAAGTAACCCATATGATATATAACAAAGAGCTTACTCCCAACTGGTAATATGGATCATAGCCCTTTTTTTCAATACGATTGATAGTCAAAGCATAGCTTTCATCCACCATGCCAAAAGCCAACAGATACTGTAGATTCCGAGGCAGCTTAAAAAGGTAAGGAGATAATGATGCACCCATTAACAAATGGCGCAGGTTAATTAAGAAGGTGGTAAAGACAATTACTCCCCATGTGGTAATGCCGGAATTGATCATGGCAATAGCCATAAACTGCGCTGCACCGGCAAAGACTGTCATGGACATAAAGGTTATTTCAAAAGCTGAAAAACCTGCGGTACTGCCCATTATCCCACAGGTCAATCCAAATGGAATAATTCCAGCGGTAATTGGCAAGCAGTCTTTTAATACTTCCTTCCATATCACAATATCCCAATTTCGCAAAGTGTAAGATATATTTCTATCCACTAGAGATTTCAACTCCTTCATTTTTATTCTAACTCAGAAGGAAATACTAGGTAAATATCCAATTATAATAGTATTAGGTGAAATTGGATACCAAAGGAGTGAAAAATGGGAAATGGATATATCCAAACTGATGGTTAACACAAAATTGGACAGCAATTCTCCATATTACCTGCAGATTTCTGCCCTTATAAAAGATAAGATTGTTGATGGTTCCCTGGCAGTAGGTGAAAAGCTTCCTGCTGAAAGGGAACTGGCATTGTTGTTCGAGGTTAGTAGGACCACAGCTATCAATGCGTATCGTTATTTAGAAAAGAATGGTTATGTAAGCATAAAAAATGGTAGTGGTACATATGTCAGTGACAGCTATACTTTAGCAAGCAAAACCAATAATGAGATACCCTGGCCCCAATTGTTAAAACCTTATATTCAGCCCTCAATGGCTTCGCTTATGAGTGAACTGATGGTTAGCAGTATGCTGGAGGATAAGATTTCTCTTGATGCAGGTATGCCGGATCCTGATTATTACCCTGTAGATATATTCTGTAAGCTGCATAGGGATTACGTGGGAGAGTTGAAATCTAGAGATTTTGGACATATACCTATACAGGGGTATGAACCTTTGCGAAAAACTATTACTCAAATGTTAGATGCAGATGGTATCAAATGTCAGCCTGATGAAATGGTTATTCTTTCAGGGTCCCAACAGGGTTTATATCTTACTGCAAGAGTAATGATTGAGCCAGGTGATTATGTGATTATCCAGTCTCCTACCTATCTAGGAGCTATTCAGGTTTTTCAAGCCTTGGGGGCAAGAGTATTAAGCCTGCCTCAAAGGGAGGATTTCCCCCTTGAAATCCTGGAAGATTATCTAGCCCGGTATAGGCCAAAATTGTTGTACTGTATTCCTACCTTCCGAAATCCTAACGGTAATGTTATTAATACTGAGGAAAGAAAAAAGCTTATCCAGCTTGCAGCACGGTATCGGTTGGTTATTCTGGAAGATGATCCTTACAGCAACTTCTACTATGAATGCAGTCCGCCAACGAGTTTGAAAGCTTTAGATAATTATGGAGGGGTGATATATTTAAGCACTTTTTCAAAAATCCTGATGCCCGGATTAAGGCTGGGATATATGGTTGCCCATCCATCTTTGATTAATAGAATAATCTTAGAGAAACAATATGTTGATTTGCACAGCAATAATATTTCACAATGGCTCCTTGACTTGTTCATCAAGGAGGGGTATCTGGCAAAACACCTGACAAAGATGCGGGGAATTTACAAGAAACGAAGAAATGTTATGGCTGATGCCCTTAACCAGGGACTGAAATCAAAGCTTTCCTATCATATCCCTCAAGGAGGATTTTACATATGGTGCAGAATTCATGAAAACATTCCATCAAAAAGATTGCTGCAGGAGGCTTTAAAAATGGGAGTGTCCTTTGTTCCAGGAGAAGCATTTTATGCAACTCCAGGAGAAGATAAGGAATTTCGTCTCTGCTTCTCCCAGCATAATGAAAAAGTACTTTTAGAAGGGATAAGCAGACTAGAAAAAGCATTAGGAAAATTAAAGAAAGGTCAATATTCTGTTCCAAAAAGGGAAGTAATACCAATTATTTAATCATTAGATATGTGCCATTAAAAACTTAATGTAGGCCCCTTGATCTTTAGGGCCTACATCTTATGTTTCAAGCAATACCAAACCTAAAAGAATAAGAAATATGAGGCTGGTTGTAAGGTCAACCCGTTGATATAACAACTCTTTTCTCTTTGAGGTTTTATTACTATCCTTAATCAGTTTATTAAAATAATCCTCAACCGGTCCGACGATAATGATAGCTAGTGCTATGTATAACGAAACATAACTGGAACGATCAATGAAAAATTTATAAATTCCCATCAAAATAACTGTTCCACCGGTAATGATGTTTAATTTGCCTAAAATTTGATTTAATGTACTTTTCATAATATTCCCCCAGTATAAATTATGAAAAGAGGAAAGATTTTAATACAAATAATATAGCCTATCCAATGAGAACATTCAGAGTTTGGATCATGTTTGTCTAATTTTGCCAAATGTAAATCAACTGGCCAGGCTCTATACTTATGGTTCAACATTGAATTAGTGGTATTCAGGAGGTAAACAAATGATAATCAAACCAAAAGCCCTAAGAGCGGGTGATAAAGTTGCAATTATTTCTCCCACATCAGCGGCTGATTTAAATGCGGTAAACAAGGCAGAACAGCGCATACGGGCAATGGGACTTGAACCTGTAATGTCTCCGGTGTGTTACACAAGATATGGTTATTTGTCGGCAACAGACGAAAAAAGAGCAGCAGATGTAAACAATGCCTTTGCCGATAGAAGCATAAAAGGAATAATTTGCCTTAGGGGCGGATACGGGACAACGCGCATCCTTAATTTACTTGATTATGACATGATAAAGAAAAATCCCAAGGTATTCCTTGGATTCAGCGATATAACTGGGCTTCACACAGCATTTAATAAAATATGCAGAATGGTTACATACCATGGCCCAATGGCAACATCATCCTTTGCAAAGGTTAAAGGAACCAAAGTTAAATTTGAAAGATATACATATAACAGCCTGAGAAAAAACCTTTTTACAAATGAAGCACCTGGACTTGTGGAAAATCCAGAAGGGGAGGTTATGGAAGTACTTGTTGGCGGAAAGGCTGAAGGCGAAATAGTCGGCGGAAATCTATCCTTGCTTGTGGCAACCCTTGGTTCACCTTATGAGATTGATACAAAGGGGAAATTATTATTCATAGAAGATGTTGGTGAGAAGGTATATAGAATAGATAGAATGCTTACCTCTTTAGCTTTGGCAGGAAAGTTCAGAGACTGTCTGGGAGTGATACTGGGAACATGGATAGACTGTGTTTCGGAACAAAGAGGCGATGAAGGAGGTGCCGATTTGTCTCTGGAAGAAGTGTTTATGGATATAATAGTTCCATTTAACAAACCGGTTATCACAAACTTCACGGCTGGACATAACTTTCCTCAGCCCACGATGGCTTTTGGAACAAGGGTCATAATGGATGCTGATAAAAAAGAAATAATTTTCACAGAAAGTGGAAATATGTAGAGTTTACCGATTGTTTTCATTTAGGGCATTTGTTAGATCGTAAGATAATATATAGCGATGCCAATTAAAAGAGACTATCTATAGAATAGGGTAGCCTCTTTTGTGTCTTATGCATTTTGATTGGAAATAATTAAATTCTCTTTACCAAAAAATATTGATTTATGACTATTTATAAACCAAAGGGCTAGGAAAAAAGATAGTAAGTCTGCTATAGGAAAAGCCAACCAAATCCCGACCACACTAAACATAGATGGAAGAATTAGCATCAATGGAATTAAGAACAATACCTGGCGTGACATGGATAAAATTAAGGCTGCTCTTGCTTTTCCCAAGGATTGAAAGACCCCACCGGTAACCATTTGTATTCCTATTGTAACAGTCAGAGAAAACAAAATTCTCAGGGCAGTTTGACCCATCTGAATGGCCTCTGGATCACTTGTAAAAATCAACATAATATATTTTGGAAACACCATAATAACGATAAATGCAATTAAAACAATTAAAGTTGAAGCTTTTACGGCTAACATAATAGCTTCACTTACACGGTGGTGTTGCTTAGCACCATAATTGTAACCAACTATGGGCATGAGTCCCTGAATAATCCCCATCGTTGGCATGAGTGAGAACATAATGACCTTATGGATTATTCCAAAGACTGCAACTGCCAGATCCCCACCATGAAAAATTAGCATATGGTTGGCAACAATGAACATTAGACTTCCGGCGGCTTGTTGTACAAAAGCCGATGATCCTATGGCTAATATTTGCTTAATAACAAGTAATTTAGGGCGTAGATATAGAGTCCTAAAAGAAAGAGAACTTCTTCCTGAAAGGAAGTATATTACCAGATAAACCGCTGTAATTCCCTGAGATAATACGGTGGCAAGAGCTGAACCTTTAATACCTAAACCAAAACCAAAGATAAAAGTAGGAGTTAGAATTATATTTAAGACTGCTCCAATAACCATTGTCAACATGGCAGTTTTAGCATTACCTTCAGAGCGAATGATATTATTCATTGAAAAAGCAAAAGCAAAGAAGATGGTACCATATAAAATAATTCCTAAATAATCCTTGGCATAAGGTAAAATAGTTTCACTAGATCCAAATAGGTAAAGGATAGGGGTTAAAAAGTTAAGTCCTAATAAGATACCAATAATACTAACTAAAAAGACCAAACTGATTACGTTACCAAAAACTTGATTAGCATCCTCTAATTTATTAGCTCCAAGCATTCTTGAGATTACTGAAGCCCCTCCGATACCAATAGCCCCTGCTAGTGCCATGACTATCATTTGTACTGGAAAAGCAATAGAAACTGCAGCAACCCCTACTGTACCCACAGCTCTTGACACAAATATCGTATCAACAACATTATATAGGGCCATCACGAACATACCAAACATGGCAGGGACAGCTAATTTAGCTAAAAGCTTGGGAATTGGCTCTTTTCCAAGACGTTCACTTTGTTGTTTCATTAAGGTTTTCTCCTTCCATTGCAAATATCATTGCGGATAAGCGGCATAACATTTATTATAACCTGATACTGGTTGTCAATGCAACAAATAAAAACCATCGGGGTCAGGCTTGACAAATTGACAAAAAAATCATGACTCATGGAGTATGTAATAAATGGTAATAATTTTGAACCCAGAATTGTAATATCAAAGTTTTAATAAAGATATTTTTTAGAAAATTTAATGGAAAAAGTTCCTTTTATTCTATAGATAAAACTCCGCAGTAATGCAAAAAATAATATCATCAATTGAAGAAGGAGGTGATTTTTTTTATGAAAAAGCTTCAAATTTTAGTTATTGCCATGCTTGTATTTGGACTCTTAATGGCAGCGGGGCTTCCTATTCAAGCAACAGACATTAATTCAGAAAAACAAACAGTAGAATTAACAGATGCACAAAAAGGTGAATTAGCCGCACTTCATAAGGACATTTTTGGCAAGAAAAAAGAACTTATAAATAAGTATGTTGAATTCGGGATAATTACAAAGGAAAAAGGAGATAAAATAATCTCTAGAATGGAAAAATGTTATGAAGATCTAGATGAAAATGGTTTTATGCCCCAGTGGCATAAAATGAAATACAGGCAGTAATAGCCAATATTTAAAGACTGTCCCAAAGGCAGTCTTTTTTTGGGTTTTTTTAGGGTCAGGCTTGACGATTTGACAAAAATAAAGGTAATATAAAGAAAAAAATGGAAGTGAGAAAATGGCACGAAGACCTAGAGTACATTATAGTGGGGCATTATATCATGTCATTGTACGAGGCAATAACAAAGCATATATTTTTGAAGGGGAAGCAGATAAAGTAAATTATAAGGAGATTATCAAGAATTATAAGAAAAAATACTTATTTCTAATTTATGCTTATTGCATTATGGACAACCATGCACATATACTAATAGAAATTAAGAATACAGAACTTTCAAAAATTATGCAGGGAATACAACAGGTCTATACGCAAGTGTTCAATAAAAAGTATGAAAGAACTGGACATGTATTTGAACAAAGATATAAAGCAATACTGTGTGATAAGGAAAATTATTTCTTAGAGCTGATAAGATATATCCACCAAAATCCGATAAAGGCAGAGATAACAAAGACGCCAAATTATAAGTGGAGCAGTTATGCAGAATATCTTGGGCTTCCAGAGTTAGTAGACACAAGTTATCTATTAATGCGGTTCTCAAAAAATAGGCAAGAGGCAATTAAAAAATACCAGAAATTCATGGGAGCAGCCGACCTGCAGGATAATATTCAAGATGCGTATGCGGTGGAGGAAGAGGTAGAAAAGATAGGTGAAAAAGTAGAACTAACGATGAAAATTGGGAAGGATAAATATTTAGAAAGTGTGATAGACTACTACAACGTCAATTTTGAAGAATACAAGAATGGTAGAATAACAAAAGAGGATAGGAGAAAGAGGGCGATTATTCTATTGCTTAGCAAAGAAATCTCGGATATAAGTAATAATGAACTTGGAGAATTGTTTGGCTTAACACCATCAGGAATTAGCAAGATATTAACAAGAACGGACTACAATCTTGTAAAAGATGAATATAACAAATTGAAAATGTCAATTTGTCAAGCCTGACCCCGAGAGGTGATAATGATGTTGATTTGGTTGAGGGTTAATGACAAGGAATACACTTTAGAGGTTGAGAGTCACTTGAGGTTGATAGATATTTTGCGGGATAAACTAAAACTCACAGGCACTAAAGAGGGCTGTGGTGAGGGTGAGTGTGGAGCTTGTTCTGTTCTTATGGATGGAAATATTGTTAATGCATGCCTAGTATTGGCAGTTCAGGCACAGGGTAAAGAAATAACTACTATAGAAGGAATAGCAACAGGGGAGGAACTCCATCCTGTGCAGCAGGCATTTTTAGAAGAGGGTGCAGTACAGTGCGGTTATTGTACTCCAGGTATGGTTATATCAGCTGTAGACCTCTTAAATAAAAAACCTAGTCCTACAAAAAGCGAAATTAAAAGGCACCTTGCAGGCAACCTATGCAGATGTACGGGATACGATAAAATAATTAAGGCAGTACAAAAGGCATCTAGGAGGGTTGAGTAGGTATGTTTAAGGAAAAGGTAATAGGCCAAAACTCCATCAAAGTTGATGCTTTAAGCAAAGTTACAGGTAGGGCGCAATACCCTGCAGATCTTGAAATGGGTAACATGCTATATGGAAGGCTGTTCCAATTAGATGTGGCACATGCAAGGATAATTGATATTAATATTAATGAGGCACAAAAACTGCCAGGAGTAAAAGTGGTCTTAACGGGTAAGGATGTGCCAGGCCTTAATGGTCAGGGTGTTTTATTTGCTGACATGCCAGTTTTATCTGCAGACAGGATTCGCTCCATCAATGATGTTGTAGCTATAGTGGTTGCTGAAAGAGAAGACATTGCAGAAGAAGCATTAACCAAAATCAAAGTGGAATACGAAGAACTTCCCGCCGTATTTGATGCAGAAGAAGCAATGAAAGAAGATGCTCCAAAGGTACATGATAATAATAATATAATCTATCACTTGAAAATTAGAAAGGGCAATGTAGAGGATGGATTTGAAAAGGCAGCCGCGGTAATTGAAGATATATACACAACTCAAATGGTGGATCATGCCTTTTTACAACCTGAAGGCTGCCTTGCCTATCTAGATAATAGAGGCCATCTAGTTATTCATGTAGCCACCCAGTATATTCATTGGGATCGCTATGAAATTTCTAGAGCATTGAATATGCCTGTTCATAAGATAAAAGTAATAAACACATCAGTCGGTGGCGCATTTGGCGGCAGGGAGGACATAACATTACAGATAAGAACGGCTCTCCTGGCTTTAAAAACAGGCAAACCAGTCAAAATGGTTTCTGATAGAAAGGAATCCTTTAAAATCCATTCTAAACGACATCCTATTAAAATGTATTATAAGACAGGAGCAGATGCAGAAGGAAAGTTAACTGCACTAGAAGCAAGGATCATAGGAGATACAGGAGCATATGCTTCATGGGCCCCAAATATCATGAGAAAAGCAGCTATTCATGCCACGGGACCGTACAATATACCAAATGTGAAGGTTGACTCCTTTGCAGTATATACAAATAATCCATTTGCTGGCGCCATGAGGGGGTTTGGTGCAGCACAACCACCCTTGGCTCATGAGTCTCAGATGGATAGAATAGCAGAAAAGCTAGGGATTCACCCTTTCACCATACGTTGGCTAAATGCCATGGAAGAAGGTAGTGAAACGGCTACAGAGCAAGTTCTTGATACTAGTGTAGGGCTAAAGGAATGCATGAGAGTAACAGCAGCTGCTGCCGGATGGAATCTTGAGGAGTTGACTGGAGGTGGCAGCAATGACTAAAAAACGTGGCACGGGAATGGCAAGTATTTTTTACGGTCTTGGCTACGGTAATGGTTTTGCAGATACATCTAGTGCCTTTGTGGAGGTCAATGAAGATGGTACTGCTATTGTACGCATTGGTGCTTCAGATTGTGGTCAGGGATCAAGTACAGTTATTGCCCAAATAGCTGCAGAAGAATTAGGTATAAGGGTTGATGATATAACTGTAATTACTGAAGATACGGATGCCACCCCAGATGCTGGAACTTCCGCTGCCACCAGGCAGACATATACTTCAGGAAATGCTGTTCGTAAAGCAGCACGAGAAGCAAGAGAAATCTTATATGATAGAGCTCGTATAGAATTAGAAGTAAACACATTACATGGACTTGTAGGGGAAAAAGGGTACATTTATCCTAGAGGTTTACCAAATAGAAAAATTAGTATTAAAGAATTAGCATTTAACGCTAAACTAGAAGGCTTAAGACTTGTTGGTGAGGGTAGCTTTACAGCCCATAGTACCAAGGTAGATATGGAAACAGGACAAGGTGCTCCATACTGGCCCTATGCCTTTGCAGTTCAAATTGTTGAGGTTGAAGTGGATACCTTGACAGGCATGGTGGATGTGATTAAAGTTATTGCTGCCAATGACGTTGGCCGAGCAATAAATCCTTTTAATGTGGAAGGACAAATCGCGGGTGGTGTTTGCCAAGGAATGGGCATGGCACTATTGGAAGAGGTACAACTAAGTAATGGAAAAATCAAAAACCCTAGCTTCTCCAAATATTTGATACCTACCTTTGCGGACATACCAGACATTGAGCCGCTAATAGTAGAGTCCCCTGAGCCTACTGGGCCTTATGGTGCTAAGGGAGTGGGAGAGCCGTGTATGATACCAACCGCTCCAGCAATAATTAATGCAATATATGATGCTGTTGGTATAAGGATTACAAGTCTTCCAGCTACACCTGAGAAAATTTTGGAGGCCCTTAAGAATAAGGAAAACTTTTAGAAAAAACATGGCAAGATGTAAGCTATAAATCATACCGAAATGTGTCAAAATGATGTCAGACTATTATTTAAGTTATGAAATGGTTTCTGTATTTTACAGGGGAACCATTTTTTTTTAAGATATCTTTTGGAATATTGTCTGAAGTTTTAATGAAGACGTTAGTTGAGTACTAGTAGTTCTGTTATAATTATTGTAACAAATAGTATTAAAACCAAAGAGGCGGCTTAGATTTAATGACGAACATAAGATGATAGGCTCTTGAAATTTAGTTGGGCGAAACTATAGTTAGGGGGGACTGTGTATGGCAAATTATCTTTTGGCATTAGATCAGGGAACCACTAGTTCCAGAGCAATTTTATTTAATAAAGATGGTGAAATATTAAAGCAGGTCAACAAGGAATTTAAGCAGATTTATCCCCAACCTGGTTGGGTTGAGCATGATCCAGAGGAGATATGGGAGAGCCAGTTAGAGGTAACAAGAAGGGTTATCAAGGAATCGGGTATTGATGTGGCAGACATTGCAGCTATTGGGATTACCAATCAAAGAGAAACCACAGTTGTTTGGGATAAAAAGACAGGCAAGCCCGTATATAATGCCATTGTTTGGCAATGCAGACGTACAGCAGAAACCTGTGAACGTTTAAAAAAAGAAGGGTGGGATGAAAAAATTAGACATAAGACTGGTCTTGTCTTAGATGCCTACTTTTCAGGAACAAAGGTTAAGTGGATCTTAAATCATGTTCCAGGGTTACAGGAAAGAGCAGATCAGGGAGAGCTATTGTTTGGCACAATTGACACCTGGCTTATATGGAAGCTTACAGGTGGGAAGGTCCACGCTACTGATTATTCAAATGCCTCCCGTACAATGATGTACAATATTCATGAATTAAAGTGGGATCAGGAAATCCTTGAAAGGTTCAGGGTTCCCAAAGAAATGCTTCCAGAGGTTAAACCATCAAGTGGTGAATTTGGAAAAACAGTTCCAGAATTATTCCGTGCAGAAATACCTATTACAGGTGTAGCAGGGGATCAACAGGCAGCCCTTTTTGGGCAATGCTGTTTTACACCTGGCATGACCAAAAATACCTATGGCACAGGCTGCTTTATGCTTATGAATACTGGGGGAAAAATAGTTCAATCCCAAAATGGTTTATTAACAACTATTGCCTGGGGTATTGAAGATAAGGTCTATTATGCCCTTGAAGGAAGTATTTTCATAGCAGGAGCTGTCATTCAGTGGCTTCGTGATGAAATGAATATTATTAAAGATTCAGCTGAGTCGGAGGAGTTTGCCCTTAAGGTAGCAGATACAGGAGGAGTTTATCTTGTGCCTGCCTTTGCAGGTTTAGGAGCACCTCACTGGGATATGTATGCAAGGGGTACTTTAGTTGGCATAACCAGGGGTACAAATAAATATCACATTACAAGAGCGGCCCTTGAGTCAATAGCATATCAGACCAAAGATGTTGTCAAGGCAATGCTTGCTGATTCTAAAATGGAACTTAAAGGTCTTAGGGTAGATGGCGGTGCAGCAAAGAATGACTTCTTAATGCAGTTCCAATCTGATATCTTACAGACTACAACAGATCGGTCACAGATTAATGAAACTACTGCCCTAGGTGTTGCTTATTTAGCAGGACTGGGAGTCGGAATCTATGAAGATATTAGTGATATAGAATGCTCATGGAAACTAGGAAGAAAATTTGCCCCTAAGATGGCTCAGGAAACCTCGGAAAACCTATATCGCAAATGGGAAAAAGCAGTTGGAAGAGCGAAGGGCTGGGCTTAAACTAGTCTTAGATTAGTCTTAAACTTGACTCAGATTAGTTTTAAGCTAGGATTTGATGAGCTTAGAGCAGGCTTAGAGAGGTGAGTGCTAATGGGAGAAAAGGTGCAAGTTGTTGTAATCGGAGGAGGGGCTACAGGAACTGGTGTTTTGAGGGACCTTGCTTTAAGGGGAATAGACTGCCTTTTGGTAGAGCAAAACGACCTTGCCACGGGAACTAGTGGCCGCTTCCATGGACTTTTGCATAGCGGAGCACGCTATGTGGTCAAGGATTTAAATTCTGGCAAAGAATGTATAGATGAGAACAGAATACTAAAAGAAATTGCTCCAACCTGTATTGAAGATACTGGCGGGATGTTTATAGCTACCAAAGAAGATGACCCTGGATATATTACTAAATGGCTTGAGGGTTGTTCCCAGGCAGGTATACGTACTGAGGAAATATCACCAGCAGACTTGAAAAATGAGGAACCAGCCCTGACAACAGAAGTAAAAAAAGCATTCCTTGTTCCTGATGCGGCAGTAGATGGCTTTACCTTAGCTGCTGCAAATGTCAATTCTGCAAAAAAGGCTGGGGCTAAAGCAAAAACCTATTCCAAAGTGACTGCCTTTAAAACAGAAAATAACAAAATAAAAGGTGTATTTATAAAGGATAAATATTCTGGCAAAGAAGACTTTGTTGAATGTGACTTTGTTATAAATGCGGCAGGTGCTTGGGCAGGAAAAGTTGCTGAGCTTGCTGGAGAGAATTTAAACATTTCTCCAGATAAGGGTGTCCTAGTTATATTCAATCACCGAATTACTAGTAGGGTCCTTAACCGTTTACGTCCCCCTGGAGATGGAGATATATTTGTACCTCATGGGAGTGTAACTGTTTTTGGAACTACATCTAAGAGTACCAGTTCGCCTGATGATACTGAAGCAACAAAGGAAGAGGTTCTAGCCTTATTGGAAGAGGGTTCTCGGCTCATTCCTGAGCTTAGAGATATGCGTTTGATACGTGCATTTGCAGGTGTTAGGCCCCTATATCAACCTAATGGGGAAGCAGCCGGTAGGGGGGCTACAAGAGATTTCACCCTAATTAATCATCAGGAACTAACAGGTCTTGAGGGCTTAATCTCATTGGTAGGTGGAAAGCTTACCACCTACCGGCTAATGGCTAAATCTGGCGTCGATTTTGTAGCCAACAAATTAGGTGTGGATAAGCCTTGTATAACCCACAAAGAACAGATATTTGCACCTATTATCAGGCAGGAATCCAGCCATGAGAACCGTTTATGTCAATGTGAAATGGTTACTAAAGAGATGCTTAACAAGGCAGTCGTAGATAAAGACAAGTTTACTTTAAGTGACGTTCGTAGATCAACTCGTTTAGGGATGGGTCCTTGTCAAGGCACTTTTTGTACCTTTAGAGCAACAGGTTACTATCATGAGACAAGGGGCCTAGAGGTTACAGAGACCAATAAGCTCCTAATGAACCACATCCAGGAGCGTTGGAAGGGAAGCAGACCTGTCCTTTGGGGCGGGCAAGCTCAGGAAGTAGAGTTAACTAGGGGAATTTATCTAGGTTTATTAAACCTGGAGAGATTGGAAAGTGATGAAAATGACCTATGATGTTGTAATAATTGGTGCGGGTTTGGCAGGCTTTAGCTCGGCCCTTGCTGCCATAAAATACAATAAAAAAGCACTTATTGTTGCTAAGGGCCTGGGAAACTTCTACTCTGCTTCAGGATATATAGACTTTCTAGGCTACTACCCTGCAAATTCAAAGCAACCAGTACCAAATCCTAAGATTAGCGTAAAAGAACTGATTGACAAACAACCTAATCACCCATATAGCCTTGTTGGAGAGGATGCTATTAATGATGCATTCTCCGCCTTTTTACAGGCCACAAATGAAATGGGGCTTCCATATACAGGTAGTATGGATGAAAATATATTAATGCCTTCAGCTGCCGGTGCATTAGTTCCTACAAGCCTTTACCCAAAAACAGCAAATAGAAAGATTACTGAAGCAAAAGAAGTGATTGTAGTAGGTATTAAGGAACTGGCTGATTTTTATCCAGTCTATGCTGCTCACAACCTGAAACGGCAGCTTAAATGTTCAATAAAACCTGTCTGGGTTACCTTAGGACTTAAAATAAATAGAGAATTAAACAGCTATGATATTGCTATAGCTATGGAAAAAAGTGAAATAAAAAATAGTTTTATCAACCAATTAAAAAGTATTGTATCTAAGGATTCTTTAGTGGTTGTTCCAGCAGTCCTTGGTGTGAATGCTTGGCAAGAGGTCATAAGTGATATTGAGCAGGGGCTAGAATGTAGTGTGTTGGAGTTTCCCACATTACCACCATCAGTTATGGGTTATCGTTTAGCAGAAAACCTTAAAGACTATTTAGAGTTTAATGGAGTAGATTTCATAATTGGGCACCCTGTGACCCATGTTAATTATAGCCAGAATGCGTGCCAGGAAATAGGCATTACAACAGGAAGCGGTAGAGTAAAGATTATTAATGGAGATAACTTTATCCTAGCAACAGGTGGCATCTTAAGTGAAGGTCTCTTTGTATATCCTCATGAAATAAAAGAAACAGTATTTGGGCTGCCAGTCGCCCTTGTACCCCAAACTACCCATGAAGATTTTTTCGATATGGAGCAGGTAGCCATTTCCCATGCTGGTGTTCTGACAAATACAAAGCTCCAGCCTGTCAAGCCAGGTACACAACAAGTGCTATATGAAAATATTTTTGTAGCAGGAGCTACCCTGGCGGGCTATGATCCTTTTATAGAAAAAAGCGGTAATGGAGTTGCCTTAGCTAGTGGATATAAGGCTGGACTAATGGCTGTGGCAGGTAGGGAGGATGGATACAATGAGTAATGTCCGTGAAGGAAACCTTGACTACTGTTTGAAATGTAGTACCTGCCATACCCAGTGCCCAGTAGTTGCAAATTATATGAAATATCCTGGCCCCAAATATTTAGGACCTGAGCTTGAAAGACTACGTTTAGCTAGGGGAGAAAAGGAACCTTTAACTATTGATGCTAGTCTGGCCTATTGTACTAACTGTAAGAGATGTGATGTTGCCTGCCCACACGGTGTTAAACCATCTTTTTATAACCTGAAAAATAAAGCAAAAGTGAAGGCCAACCCATCAGAAAGACTTAGAGATTGGATTTTAGCACACAATGTTTGGTGGGGAAAAGTAGCCAGTAAAGTGCCGGCCTTAAGCAACTTTACTTTAACGCTGCCAGTTACTAAATTTGCCATGAATATGATGGGTATAGCTCCCCGAGATTTTCCGAAATACCACAAGCAAAAGCTTAGATTTAAGAAAATAAATATTAATAATGATATAGGGCAAGTAAATAAAAAGATTTTATACTATCCTGGATGTTATGCTAGTTTTAATGAACCAGAGATTATTCAAGCAACTATAGATATCCTTGAAAGACACGGCTACTATGTTGAAATAGCCCCAGTATCCTGCTGTGGAACCCCCATTTTTAGTAACGGACTTCTAGATGAAACAAGGAGCCTAGCTAAAAAGAATATAGATGTTTTTCTCAAATATATTGAAAAGGGCTATAAAATAGTAACCACATGCCCGAGCTGCGGCCTTGCAATAAAGGATGAGTACAGGGATCTTGTCCCTGGAGAAAAGGCAGAGCTACTAGCCCAAAATGTGTGGGATCTTTTTGAGCTTCTTGAAGAGGAAAAAAACCTCTATTTCAAGGAGGATAGGAGTAAAATAGATAAAGCCTTTTATCATGTTCCCTGTCATCTAAGAGCACAGGGGATGGGGTATCCTGCGGCAAGCATTCTAAAAAAGTATGCAGTAAATAAACTAATCTTAGAGGATAGCTACTGCTGTGGTATTTCAGGGACCTATGGGTTTAAAAAGGAAAAGTATCAACTATCCAAGGCGATTGGAAGTCCTCTTTTTAATGCTGTCAAAGCTTCGGGGGCCAACTTAGTCATTACAGATTGTGGCACATGTAAATTGCAAATAGAACAGGCAACCAAGATTTCTGTTAAGCATACGGGCCTAGTTCTAAGAGAATATTTAGCCTAGTAAGGAATAATAGATTTTCAGATACCAAACCCTACTATTGTATGTAATGGTTGCATTATTTCTTTGGTAAACGAGAAGGTAAGGAAATCTGATGACGGTTGCTAACTATGTATCTGATAGGAGAGATATTTTATGGCTGAGCTTAAAGATAGGGCACTAGGTATGGCAAGAGGTGATTACCTAGCAGACCTAGTACTAAAGAACTGTAATATCATAGATGTATTTACTGGGAGTCACTATAATGGTGATATTGCCATAGTTGACGGTTATATAGTGGGTATTGGTGAATATTCTGGAACAGAGCAGATTGATATTGGGGGCAGATTTGTCGCTCCTGGCTTTATAGATGGTCATGTGCATATTGAAAGCTCTATGGTTACTCCTGGGCAGTTTGCTGCGGCAATATTGCCTAGGGGGACTACTACTATAATTGCTGACCCCCATGAACTAGCTAATGTTCATGGAACAGCTGCAATTGAGTATTTCCTTAAAGCAGATGAACAGATACCCCTAGATATCTATTTAATGCTCCCATCATGTGTCCCTGCAACAGATTTAGAAACTTCTGGTGCAACACTAACCCACAGAGACCTTGAACAATTTATTGGACACCCAATGGTTCTTGGCCTAGGTGAAATGATGAATTATCCAGGTGTTATTTATGGAGACCCATCAGTATGGGATAAGCTGGATTTATTTAACAACCACAAAATGATTATTGATGGGCACATTCAATCTATAAGCGGTAAACAACTGAGTGCCTATGTATTGGGAGGCATTGGCTCCAATCATGAGTGTACCACAGTTGAAGAAGCTCTAGATACCCTGAGAATGGGGATGAGGCTTATGATTAGGGAGGGCTCTGCGGCAAAGAATTTAAAGGATTTATTGCCAGTAGTAAATCAACATACAATACCACATTGCATGCTTGTGACAGATGACAGGCATCCTACTGACTTAGTTTCTGAAGGTCATTTGGATTATTTAATAAAACTGTGCATAAATGAAGGTCTAAGTCCTATTGAGGCTATACAGATGGTTACCATAAACCCAGCAAGGTACTTTGGATTAAAACACTTAGGAGCTGTAGCCCCTGGTTGTCAAGCCGACCTTGTAATCATTTCAGACCTATCCTCAATGATAATAGACAAAGTATATAAAAAGGGATTGTTAATTGCTGAAAAGGAAAAAACAGCATATCCAGTTGTGGAACAAAATCCAGAGGCAAGATTAGCAGCTGATCTAAATGTAAGACAGATTTCAAAAAGCGATCTTAATCTGGACCTTTCAGGAGACATGATAAAAGTAATAGGGATTATTCCAAGCCAACTTTTGACCGAGTGTCTTACAATTCCTGTAGAAAAAATTTACCAGCAAACAGAAGATATAGTGAAGCTGGTAGTAGTTGAAAGGCACAAAGGAACCGGCAATGTTGGTGTTGGGTTGGTTCAGGGGTTTAATATTATAAAGGGAGCAATCGCTTCTACAGTAGCCCATGATAGTCATAATATTGTAGCTGTAGGGGACAACGATGATGATATTTTAATTGCCATAGAAAGGTTTATTAAAACAAAAGGTGGGCTGGCAGTAGTTAGGGAGGGGCAAGTTCTAGGATCATTAGCCTTACCCATTGGCGGCCTAATGTCCCAAAGTGACCTGAAGACAGTAGTTAACCAGCTGGAAAGTTTAGAGGTGGCAGCCCACCAAATAGGTGTTCCGTACGATTTAAACCCTTTTATGACACTGGCCTTTTTATCATTACCGGTTATTCCACACCTGAGGCTGACAGATAAAGGTCTAGTGGATGTAGATCAATTTAAAATAGTTTCACTTAGCGAATAACCCCTAAAAATAGGGGTTATTTTTTGTATACTATTTGACTTAAATCCCTAAAAAACCTAGTAAATCGACATAATGTGTGCTAAAAATTGCTAGTATTCAAGAGGATATCTGAGTAAAATGGAACATGCTTTAAGAATCAAAGAAAGAACACATAAATATGCTTAAGTAGTCCAAAAAGGCATATTTTACAGTAGAACAAGCCGAAATTTACCTTAAATTGCTCAAACTAGAATTATTCAAATTATAAAGCAAGGGATATAATGGAAGCGATAAGATTTATTTATCCGATGACTATCGCCACTAGCCTTGCATGGGTTCAGCTATGCCAATAAAACAAAACTTAGTTTACACCAAAGCTATTGTTTAGGGCGGAAACTTTAGTTGAGTTAATACTATCTACCTATGAAAATTATTGTTCAACGATAGTGCAAGTTGACAAGTTTCACTCCAACACTCCTATCTTCTAGCCTTGTACTGGTATTTCTACGCATCCGCAAAAATCACAACGCTAAAACTAACGGTGCAAGTAGGAGATAAGTGGCGCTACGTCCCTGGATAGCGGTTTCTAAAACTCAGATGGAGTCATCAGTGAAACTTAGTTCAGGTGTTTTTTTCTGAACTGTAGTTGAACTAATCCGAAACTCCACCTGAGTATAAGAATCCTGTTTATAGTACTTTGTGTTATTTGTAACAAATGAGCGCATGGGAGGTGAACAGAAAATAACTTAAGATTGCAATTATTATGAAAAAAATTAAGGAGGTTGAGACCTATGAGTCAGAGCACTCAAAAAAGACCTATTTTTGAAGGAGTGTTTTCAAAAGAAGATTGGTTTACGGTATGGTTAGGCGCTATTGTTATAGTTTTAGGAGCTGCAGGTGCATGGCCAAAAGTTGTCATGCCAGCAAAATGGGGAGTAGATGGACTTGGATTTTTTGCTTCTATTCCAGGCAGTTCTCTAACAGGAATTATTGTAACTGGCATCTTATGTTTAATACTTTTTGCATTTTCTATGTTCTTTACCAACAAACCATTGGTTGGAAAATTTGCAGTAGCATTTCCTATGATTTTTATAATTGCTATTCTTGCAGAAATCTTGGGAAAATTTGCCCCATTGAGCCATTATGGATTGAATAGTGTTGTTTGGGCATTAGTTTTAGGTTTATTAATTAGTAATACCATTAAAACCCCCGATCTATTGAAGCCTGGGGTTAAAACAGAATTGTATATTAAAACTG